>Ga0160457_1000036_pt1 | contig 226193 bp, 211 predicted proteins | sample HID1972M_E6MG_FD_108242 | JGI IMG/M metagenome (GOLD analysis project Ga0160457, IMG submission 108242) | Enriched pill bug-associated microbial communities from UW Madison campus, WI, USA - HID1972M_E6 MG | ecosystem: Host-associated > Arthropoda: Insects > Digestive system > Unclassified ...
CGCATCCACGACCACGGCTGGAACATCCACATCGACAACCCCAGCACCACCGCCCGCGTCTGGCTCATCCCCCCACCCTGGATCGACCCCACCCAAACCCCCCGACCCGCCGGCAAACACAGACACGACTACGTACCCTGACCCCCCGGCGTCTCTCCCGACGTCGTGGCGGAGCGCACGGGGGACAGCAGCGCGATGAGGAACGCTGCCGTGAAGATGCCGATCAGGCACCACAGCGTCGGCGGGATGCCGATCAGGGTGACGGCGACCCCTCCCGCGACCGCGCCGGCTGCGGCCATGGTGCGGTTCGCTGCGCGCATCGTGCCGTTCACCCGTCCGAGCAGCGCGTCGGGGGTCAGCGTCTGACGCAAGCTCATCTCGTTCGGGTTCTCCAGGCCGCCCGCGAACCCCTGCAGCGCGAGCGCGGCGAACAGGAGCGTGAGCGCGACAGCATCCGTCCCGGCCCCGACCGGAACGAGCGCGACGAGCAGCCAGGCGATGGGGTATACGGCGCGGGTCGCCGTGATCGTCGCTCCGGACCCGAATCGCGCTCCCGCGCGCACGGCGAGCGTCGCGCCGAGCAGCATCGCGACACCGCTGAACGCGAGCAGCAGGCCGAAGACCACGGGCGAGACGCCGAGTGTGCGCAGCGCGAAGACGGCGAGCACCGTGAACGCCGCGGCGTTCGCGAAGAACCACGTGTGCGTCGACCAGGCGAGCGGCCCGAGACGGCGATGCCGGTACCCCCAGCGCAGCCCCTCGCCGATCTCGCGCCGGAGCGAGCGCTGCGCCGTCGGCGGCCGCACCGACTCGGTGATGCGCGCGCCCGCGATCAGGACCGCATCCACGATGTAGGTGACCGCGTCGATCGCGATCGTGAGCGGCGCTCCGAGCACCCCCACCACCGTGCCGCCCAGTGCGGGTCCGGCCGTCTGCGCAGCCGCGTCCACCTGGTCGAGGCGCGCATTGGCCGCCAGCAGGGCGCGGCGCTCGACGATCTGGGGGAGCAGCGACTGCGTCGCGGCGAACCCGAACACAGAGAACGCGCCGAACAGCAGAAGCAGCAAAACGAGGACCCAGACATGCAGGATGCCGGCGACCCACAGCACCGGGATCAGCGCCAGACTCACGGCGCGGCCGACGCTCGCCCAGACCAGCACGCGCTGACGGCTCCATCGATCGACGTACACGCCCGCGAACAGGCCGAGCACCGCGTACGGGAGAAAGCCGGCGGCGTTGACGATGCCGACCTCGAACGGGTCGGCCCCGAGCACGGTCACCACGAGCACGGGCATCGCCACGGCGGTCAGTGCCGTCCCGAACGCGCTGACGCCGATCGCGGAGAAGTAGCGGATGAACGCGGGTGTGCGCAGAGCCCCATTCCCGCGGCGCGGTTCCGCGGGATCCCCCGTGCGGGTCAGGGGCGGCTCCACGTCACTCCGCGGGCGGCTCGAGCCAGTGCTCGGCCGACGGGACGTGCTCCTCGAGCTCGTCCCAGATCTCCTCGGGCAGGGACGCGGACGCGGCGGCCAGCGTCGTCTCGAGCCGGGACGGCCGGCTCATGCCCACGACGGTGGTCGCGGCATCCCGATCGCGCAGCGAGAACTGGAGGGCGGCCGTCGCGATGTCGGTGCCGTAGCGCGTGCACACGGCCACCATGGCGTCGACCGCCGCGAGGATCGCGGGCGACGCGGGCCGATAGGCGTAGCGCTTCACACTCGGATCGGCGAGGATGCCCGACCCGTAGACAGCGGCGTTGATGAGCGGGATGCCGAGCTCCCGAGCCTGCGCGATGAGCGGGCCCGCGCTGCGATCCACGAGGGTCCAGCGATTGTGCACGAGGACGGCGTCGAACACGCCGAGCGTGAGGTAGCGCTGCATCTCGGGGATCGGTCCGCCGGCCAGGCCGATGCTGCCGACCTCACCGGACTCGCGCAGCGCGACGAGCGCCTCGACGGCCCCGCCGGGCGCCGACATCTCCTCGAACGCGAAGTTCTCGGGGTCGTGGAGGTGCACGAGCGGCAGCGTGTCGAGCCCGAGGCGTTCCTTGCTCTCGCGCACCGACTGACGGACGCGCTCGGCGGAGTAGTCGCCGTCGCGCGGGTCGACCTTCGTGATGACGACCATGTCGTCGGGCAGCCCACCGGCGCGGGCGATCGCCGTGCCGATGCGGCGCTCGCTCTCGCCATCAGAGTAGCCGTTGGACGTGTCGATCGTGCGCACGGGGCTGTCGAAGGTGCGCAGCACGAGCTCGACCGCCTCGTCGGCCGGCACGTCACGGCCGAAGAGCCCGGGCATCGAGCCGAGCGGGCCGCCGCCCAGCGTGAGCGCCGAGACGGTGAGGCCGGTGGTGCCGAGCGGACGGAGCCAGGTGGGGTCTGCAGGAGAACTCATCCCACCAGCCTGGCAGATCCCGGCCGGGTCAGTACCAGCCGCGCGCCTGTGAGTGGTCCCACGCGCCGCAGGGCGTGCCGTACCGGCCCGAGATGTAGCTCAGGCCCCAGCGGATCTGCGTCGTGGCGCTGGTCTTCCAGTCCGATCCGGCGCTGCCCATCTTGCTGCCGGGCAGGGCCTGAGGGATGCCGTAGGCGCCGCTGGACTTGTTGTACGCCTGGTAGTTCCATCCGGACTCGCGCTGCCACAGCCGCTCGAGGCAGGAGAACTGGTCGCCGCCCCAGCCGCGGTCGGCGACGAGCGCACGGGCGGTCGCCTTGGCGCCGGCCACCGAGTTCGACCCCGATGACGATCCGCTCGAGGCGGGTGCCGGGCTGGAGCCCGAGCCGGACCCGGAGCCGGTCGACTGCTGCGCCGCGGCTCTCTCGGCGGCGGCCTTGCGTGCAGCCTCCTCGGCGGCGGCCTTGCGTGCAGCCTCCTCGGCGGCCTTGCGTGCGGCTTCCTTGTCCTTCGCCGCCTGGAGGCGCTCGCGCAGGTCGACGGTGGCCGTTGTGACGCGCGCGGTCTCGGCATCGGCCGCGCCGGCGACATCGGTCAGCAGCAGGCTCGGGGAGAGCTCGACCATCGACAGCAGGTCGATCTGGGACTCGAGGTCGGTCGTGTCGATCTCGAGGCTGCCGGCGACCTTCAGGTCGCTCGCGGCGACCGCGGTCACGGTCTCGGCGGCCTCGACGAGAGCCGCCTTGGCGCCGTCGAGCGCCTGCTCGGCCGCCTCCGTGATCCGGGCCGCGGGCTGCTGCGCGCTGTCGGCATCGGCGTCCGACGCGAACGGCACGATCGATTCCTCAGTCACGGACGAGAACGCGGCCAGCGCGACGACCGGTGCCTCCGCGACGGCGTCCGCCGGCGGCTCGGCCGCGTGCGCGGCTCCCGACAGGCCCCCGATCAGCGTGGCTCCCACGCATACGGCGACGGCGACGGACACGAGCGAACGGCGGGCAGGGCGGGGCGACGAAGTCATACGCAAGGGGGGCTTTCGGGCTGGGGAGAACCGGCGCTGACGAGCCGGAGCGTGGCCGTGGAACGGGCACAAATCCTCGAGTCTGGTCCGTCCGCCTGGACGAAACCTCCGTCCGACCTGGGTAAACCGTGTGTGCGGCCCCGTCGCCGCGTCGCCACGACCTCTCCGTTGAGCGGTCTCGCCGCCCTTTCGGCGCATGCCGAGCGGGGTATAGAGTCGCGGCCAACAGGCCCCTGCGGAAGGATCTCCCTCATGTCCGACAGCCCCGCATCCGACATCGTCACCGCCCTCGGCGGAGCCGGCAACATCCAGAGCCTCACCCACTGCGCGACGCGGCTGCGCTTCCAGCTCCACGACGGCACGCAGGTCGACAAGGACCGGGTCGACGCCATCGACGGCGTCCTGGGCGCGGTGCCACAGGCCGGCGACCGCTTCCAGGTGGTGATCGGCGGAGGCGTGCAGACCGTCTACAACGAGATCCTGGCGCTGCCGGCCATGGCGGGCGTCGACCAGCCCTCCGACGCGGAGATCAAGGCCGCCCAGCGTGCCCGCGGCCCACGCGGCAAGACGGCGTGGCTCGACTCGCTGTTCGAGTTCCTGTCCGACTCGTTCCGCCCCATCCTCGGTGCGCTGCTGGGCGCATCGCTGTTCATCACATTCATGGCGCTCATGGCGACCCTGAAGGTGATCCCCGCGTGGAACGCGCCGGGTGTCGTCCTCGAGCCCTCGTGGCAGTTCGTGAACCTGATGTGGCAGTGCGTCTTCATCTTCCTGCCCCTCATGGTCGCCTACAACGCGGCGAACAAGATCGGCGCCGACCCCTGGGTGGGATTCGCGATCATGGCCGTCGTCATGCTCCCCGGCTTCACGGCGCTGGCCGCCGACCCGAGCGCTTCGCAGCTGGTGTTCTTCGGCCGCGAGATCACGACCGTGTCGGTGTTCGGGCTCCCGCTGACGATCTTCGACTACAGCTCCCAGGTGTTCCCGCCGCTGCTGATGGCCGCCGTCCTCGGACCCCTGTGGAAGGGCCTGAAGCGGATCATCCCCGAGAACGTGCATCTCATCTTCGTGCCGTTCCTCGCGATGCTCATCATGATCCCGCTCACCGCATTCCTGCTCGGCCCCATCGGCGTCTACGTCGGTGCGGCGCTGGCCGAGGCGCTCAGCGCGATCAACGACTTCTCCCCGTTCATCTTCGCGATCATCATCCCGCTGGCCTACCCGTTCATGGTTCCGCTCGGGCTGCACTGGCCGATCAACGCGATCATGCTGCTGAACCTCCAGACGCTCGGCTACGACTTCATCCAGGGACCCATGGGCGCGTGGAACTTCGCGTGCTTCGGCGCGACCGCGGGCGTCCTCCTGCTGGCGTGGCGCGAGAAGGACAAGCAGATGAAGCAGACGGCCACCGGCGCCCTGGCGGCGGGTCTGCTCGGCGGGATCTCCGAACCCTCGCTCTACGGCATCCATCTGCGCTTCAAGCGCATCTATCCGCGCATGCTCGTGGGCTGCTTCGTCGGCGGCCTGATCATCGGCATCGGCGGCGGCGTGCGCACCGAGGCGTTCGTGTTCACGTCGCTCCTGACGATCCCCGCCTTCGACAGCGTGATCCTGTACGGCATCGCGGTGCTGTCGGCCTTCGCCGTCGCGATGCTGCTCATCGTCTTCACCGGCTACAAGGACAAGACGGCCCCGGATGCCGTGGGCGAGGCCGCCACCGACGCCGCCACCGCCGGATCGGCGGTCGTCGGCGCGCACGCCGCGACGGCAGAATCGGTGTCGGACGTGGCCGGCGGCGCCGCGCTGGCCGGCACCGCGACCGCGACGGCCGCACCGGCCGCGGTGGGCGCACTCATCCAACTCGCCTCACCGCTGGACGGCACGGCCGTCGCGTTGTCCGAGGTCCCCGACCCCGTCTTCGCCGGCGGAGTCATGGGACCCGGTGTCGCGATCGAGCCGACCGGAGACACCGTGTACGCGCCGGGCGCCGGCACCGTGGTCGCGGCGCAGCCGACCGGCCACGCGTTCGGCCTGCAGTTGGACGGCGGCATCGAGCTGCTGATCCACGTCGGCATCGACACCGTCAATCTGAAGGGCGAGGGCTTCGACGTCAAGGTCGGCAACGGCGATCGGATCGAGGTCGGCACGCCCCTCGTGGTGTTCGACCGGGCCGTCATCGAGAAGGCCGGCTACCCGCTGGTGACCCCGGTCATCGTGCTCAATGCGGACGCGTTCGCGACCGTCGACCCGGTCCGGCTCGGCACCGTGAGCCACGGCGACCCGCTGCTGGACATCCAGCAGAAGCCCTGAGCCGCGTCAGCCGGCGCGGCGAATCGCCGTGACCAGCGGGGTCGTCGCGCGCACCGAGAGCCGCACGACGAGGATGCCGGTGGCGAAGGTCGCGGCCACGATCGCGAGCGAGAGCGGTGCGAGGAACACCGTCATCCCCACGATGGGCAGCGTGAGCACGCCGCCGACGGCGGCGCCGCCGAGAGCCGCCCACCGCAGCGGGGTCATGACCGCGATGCGGCGCGCCCGCTGCAGTTCCGATGCCGGCATGCCGAGCCGATCCAGTCCCACGATGAGGTCGCGCTCCTCCAGCACGGATGCGGCCTGGGTGACACCGACCGAGCAGGCCAGCAGCAGGAACCCGATCGCCAGCGTGAGCAGGACGCCGGTGCGCACGTCGTCGAAGATCGTGACGTCGCCCTCGGTGTCGCCGAACGTCGCCAGACTCGCACCGGCGCCGCCGACGACGGCGATGAAGGCGATCATCGCGACCCCCGACACCCGTCGCCACGCGATCGCGGCGTGACCGGCCAGCTCGCGTCCGGCGATCAGCCGGGCGGCCGTCGAGGCGGAGCGGGCCATCGCCCGGCCGCGCGCGGCGATGATCGGCGTGCCGATGACATTGACCAGCAGCAGCGCCCCGCCGAAGAGCCCGGCGAGCACGGTCAGCGCGAAGGCGGGGGCGATCAGCTCGCTGAACGCGCTGAAGTTCGCGACGACGAGCACGACCGCGATCAGACCGAGCGCGCCGACGACGATGAGCCATCGCCGCCGGGGCGGCGCGTCGGTGCGGCGGCGCACGCCGAGGGGGGTCAGCTGCACGCGGCGGAGACTGACCGCGGCGCTCGCGGTGGCGAGCACGGTGACCGCTGCCAGCGCGGCGGCCACCAGACCGGGGCCCGCCCACAGGGCTCCCGGACCGACCGGCCCGCCGAAGAACGGCAGCAGCCCCGCGACGGGGAGCAGCACGGCGTACAGGACGGCGCCGGTGAGCGCGCCGGCCAGTGCGATCGCCCCCGCCTCGATCACCGTGATCGCGCCGACCTCGGCGCTGGTGGCACCCAGCAGCCGCAGGGTGGCGAGCCGGTCGTTGCGGCGGCGTGCCGACAGCCGTGCGGCCGCGGCGCCCAGGGTTGCGGTGGGCACGGCGAGCAGCACGAGCGCGAAGACGCTGAGCGGACCGTAGACGGCCGCGTACTCGTCGAGTGCCCGGGGATCGGTGAGGAACATCTGCGTTCCGCCGAGGACGAGCAGCAGCAGCGCAGTGGTGACGGCGAACGCGACGACGGGCAGGACGATCGCGGCGCGGCCCTGACGGCTCGGACGGGCCAGCAGCGCGGTGAGGGTGAGGATGCGGCGCGGCGCGCCGGCCGCGCGACGCGGCGGAGCGGTGAGCGTCATCGTGCCGTCACCTCCTCGGTGACGCGTCCGTCGACCATGTGCAGCGTGCGGTCGCAGCGGGCCGCCACGCCGGCGTCGTGCGTGACGAGCACGAGACTGCGTCCCTGCCCGCTGGTGGCGCCCAGGAGCGCGGTCATGACCTCGGCCGACGTGCGCGAGTCGAGTGCGCCGGTCGGCTCGTCGGCGAACACGATCGGGGCGCCGGTGACCTGCGCGCGCGCGATGGCGACGCGCTGCGCCTGTCCGCCCGACAGCTGCCCGATGCGGCGGTCCTCCATCCCGCCGAGGCCGAGCGCGGTCAACCACGCGTCGGCACGCGCTTCGGCGTCGCGGCGGGGGACGCCCAGCACCAGCAGCGGCAGCGCCGCGTTCTCCCGCGCCGTCAGCTCGGGCAGCAGCAGGTGCTCCTGGAACACGAACCCCAGGTGCGATCGGCGCACGGCCGAGCGCTCGTTCTCGCTCATGCCGACCAGTTCGACGGGGGCGCGCCCGGGCGGTTGCACCCGCACCGACCCGGCGTCGGGAGCGAGCACGGCGGCCAGGCAGTGCAGCAGCGTCGTCTTGCCCGAGCCCGACGCGCCCATCACGGCGACGGACTCCCCGGCGGACAGGTGCACGTCGACGCCGTCGAGCGCGACGAGGTCTCCGTAGCGCTTGACGAGGCCGGTGGCGGACAGGACGGGAGCGGAAGAGTTCATGCTCCTCAGTCTTCTCGCGCGCGGGCGCGCCGTCGTCAGCCGCTGGGTGTACCGGCATCCCTCTCGGGGATGATCGTCAGCACGGCGTCCCACAGCGCGTCGGCCGCCGCGCGCTTGGAGCCGTCGACGTCGGCGACGACCGAGCCGTCGGCGCCGAGCACCACCACCCGGTTCGTGTCGGACTCGAATCCGGCATCCCAGGCGACGCGGTTGACGGCGAGCAGGTCCACGCCCTTGCGGTCGCGCTTGCGGCGTCCGCGGGCGAGCAGCTCCTCGTCGTCGGCGGCCGTCTCGGCGGCGAAGCCGACGACGGTCTGCCCGGGCGCGCGGGTGGCGACGAGCCCGGCCAGGATGTCGGCATTCTCCGTGAGCTCCAGCGTCGGCGGGCCGTCCTCCTTGCTCAGCTTGCGGTCGGAGGTCTGCGCGACGCGGTAGTCGGCGACGGCGGCGACCATCACGACGGCGTCGGCGCCCGCGGCGGCCGCCGTCATCGCCGTCTCGAGCTCGGCCGCGGTGCCGACCCGCGCGAGCTCGATGCGCGGGTGACGGGATGCCGCGTCCAGGACGCCCTCGTCCGTGTGCGCGGCGACGAGGCGCACATGGGCGCCGCGGTCGGCCGCGGCCAGCGCGACGGCCGCGCCCTGCCTGCCGCTCGACCGGTTGCCGAGGAAGCGGACGGGGTCGATCGGCTCGCGCGTGCCGCCCGTCGAGACGGCGACGGTCAGCCCGCTCAGATCCGCGCGGACGGGAACGGCCGCCAGTGCGGCGGCGGCGATGTCGTCGGGCTCGGACATCCGGCCGGGGCCGCTGTCGCCGCCGGTGAGCGGGCCGTCGGCCGGGCCGACGATGTGGACGCCTCGCCCGCGCAGCGTCGCCAGGTTCGCCTGCGTCGACGCATGCTCCCACATCGCCGTGTGCATCGCCGGGGCGACGACGACGGGCGCGGTGGTGGCCAGCAGCGTCACTCCGAGCAGGTCGTCGGCGATGCCGGCCGCCATCTTCGCGAGCGTGTTCGCGGTCGCCGGCGCGACGATCACGAGGTCGGCGCGCGTGCCGAGCGCGACGTGGCGGACCTCGGCGACGTCGTCGTGCACGCTCGTTGTGACAGGATGGCGGCTGATCGCCTCCCACGTGGTCGTCCCGACGAAGCGCAGGGCATCCTCCGTGGGAATGACGTGCACCTCGTGGCCGTTGGTCGCCAGCGCGCGCACGAGATGGACCGTCTTGTACGCGGCGATGCCGCCCGTGACCCCCACGACGACGAACATGGTCCGATCCTTACACGGAACGGACCGGGAAGGCCGCCCATGTGCACCGTGATCGTGCATGTCCCCGCCGATGCGGAGACCCCGACGCGGCTGCTCGCCGTCCGCGACGAGGATCCGGGCCGCGCGTGGGATCGGCTCGGTCCCTGGTGGCCGGATCGCCATCCCGGCGTCGTCGGCGTGCGCGATGTGCGCGCCGGGGGAGCCTGGCTCGCGGCCGACCCCGCCGCCGGCCGGGTCGCGGTGATCCTCAACCGCGCCGACCTGCTGGGCGAGGACGTCGTCGGCTCGCGCGGGCACATCGTCCTCGATGCCGTCGCGGGTGCGCCCGTGGGTGACGCCCCGCGCACGCACGGGTTCAACCTCGTCGAGGCGACGCCGGGCGGCGTCCGCGTGACGATGTGGAACGGAGCCACCGTGCGGTCGATCGATCTCGCCCCCGGCATCCACATGATCGCGCACGACGACGTCGACGACCCCGCCACGGCCCGCATCATCGCCTGGCGGGAGGCCTTCACGGCACCGGCGCCGGACGACGAGCGCTGGTGGACCGGCTGGCTCGACGTGCTGGAGCGCACCGCGGAGCTGGACCCGACCGATGAACGCGCCATCGTGCGCGACAACCGGCCGTACGGCTACCCGACGCTGTCGCTGCTGGTGTGCGCCGCCTCGGTGTCGCGCGACGGCGTCGACGTCGTCTACGGCGAGTTCGATCAGCCGGGGGAGTGGAACCGGCCCGCGCTCGGCTGAGCCGCCGACGCCGCCCGGATGCCGGTGGCTCAGCCCCTGCGGCGCAGGAGCAGGACGCCGTCGTCGAGAAGAGCCGGGTGTCCATCGGGGTCGTGCGTCGCGCGCGGACGCACCTCGACGATCTCGGGGTCCCAGGCCGTGGCATCCAGGCCCAGCAGCGGCAACTCCTCCGCCGGAGTGCGCATGGCGGGCACGTGCGCGGGCGGGTCGCGCACCCACGGCGGCACAGCGGCGTGCGAGATGATCAGCAGGCGCCCGCCGACGTCGACGCGCTCGGCGGCCGCGCGCAGGATCGCGATGCGCGGGAAATCCGGCTCCCACGAGTGCAGGAACGTCGCCGCGACGAGGTCGAACGGCCCGGCCGGAAGGGCCTCGGCGGCATCGCCGGTGAGGAACGAGACGCGCTCCTCGCCCAGCCCGCGCTCGGTCGCCGCGGCGCGCGCGCGAGCCACGGCCGTCGCCGACACGTCCAGGCCCGTCACCCGCCACCCGCGCTCGGCGAGCCAGATCGCGTCGGGGCCCTCGCCGCACCCGATCTCGAGCGCCGTGCCGGACGGGAGGGGGCCGGCGACGTCGGCGAAGGTCGGGTTGACGCGATGCGACCAGAACCGGTCGGTCTCGGCGTAGCGCCGTTCCCATTCCGCGTTGCGCTCGCGACGCCGCGCCCGGGTGTCCTCTTCGTGTGTGTGCATGTACCGAGCGTTCCTACTGTCTGCTCCGATGGCAAGCGAGCTTGCGAAAATGGCAAGCTGGGGCAATGGACAGGATGCCGGAGCAGACCGGACTCGATCAGGTGGGGCCGCGGCTGCGCGCGGCACGACGGGCGCGGGACTGGACGTTGGACGAGCTCGCCTCGCGGGCGGCGATCTCGGCGAGCACGCTGTCGCGCCTCGAGTCGGGCAAGCGTCAGGCCTCGCTCGAGCTGCTCCTGCCGCTGACGCGGCAGCTGGGCATGCGCATCGACGACCTGCTCCCCGGTGAGCACGGCGATCCGCGCGTACGACGCGTGGTCGAACGGCGGGAGGGCATGGTCATCGCACCGCTGACGCTCGAGCACTCGCCCGTGCGGGCGTTCAAGATCGTGTACCCGCCGATGGCGGCCGCCCCCGCGCCGAGAGTGCACGACGGGTACGAGTGGCTCTACGTCCTCAGCGGGCGCATCCGGCTCGCGCTCGACGGGGCGGAGCACGTGATCGAGCCGGGCGAGGCGGCGGAGTTCGACACGCGCGCGCCGCACTCGATCAGCGCGACCGGCGACGGGCCGGCGGAGGTGGTCAGCATCTTCAGCGCGACGGGTGAACGGATCCACACGCGCGTCGCGGAGTCGTGACGGTCGCCGTGTCGGACGCTGCTGGTACTGTCGCGGTCGTGAGCGGGCAGACACAGGAACCCGGGCGGCCGGCCGTCTTCTTCGCGTCGGCGGCGGAGTTCCGCGCGTGGCTGGAGCAGAACCACGACTCGGCCACCGAGCTGTGGATGGGGCTCTACCGCAAGGGGGATCCCCGGCAGGGGATCACGTGGGGCGACGCCGTGCCCGAGGCGTTGTGCTTCGGCTGGATCGACTCGGTCAGCCAGCGCATCGACGAGCACGCCCGCCGGCAGCGCTGGACTCCGCGCAAGCCCGGCTCGATCTGGAGCGACATCAACATCGCGCACGTGGAGCGACTCATCGCCGAGGGGCGCATGCACCCCGCGGGACTGGCCGCCTATGAGCGCCGGAGCGCGGATCGGTCGGGGATCTACTCCCACGAGCAGCGCAATGAGCCCACTCCCGAGCAGGCGGCGGCGCTGGCCGCCGTCCCGGCGGCGCAGGCCTTCTGGGACGCGGCGATCCCGTCCTACCGGCGCACGGCGACCCACTGGGTGCAGAGCGCGAAGCGCGAGCAGACCCGCGCCGACCGGCTGGCGACGCTGGTCGCCGACTGCGCTGCCGGCCGGCTCGTGCCGCCGCAGCGCTACGGCGACGAGCCCGCCTGGCTCACCCGCGCGGCTGCGGCGGCGGCCGCGGCGCGCTGAGCGGCACCGGACGTCGTTGCCTCGCGGCCCTCGCTAGTCTCTCGACATGGCGTCGTGGGTGTCGGTGGTGGTCGGGCTCGTCCTGCTGGTGCTCGGCGCCGAGCTCATCGTCCGGTTCGGCGCGCGCCTGGCGCGTCGACTCGGGATCCCGCCGATCCTCGTCGGACTGACCGTCGTGTCGATCGGGACGAGCGCGCCCGAGCTCGCGGTCGGCATCGGCGCCGCACGCTCGGGCGAGGGGTCGCTCGCGCTCGGGAACATCGCGGGGACGAACCTGGTCAACATCCTGCTGATCCTGGGACTGAGCGCCGCGATCCGCGCGATTCCGATGGCGCTGCAGACCCTCCGACTCGACCTGCCCGTGATGGGCGCGGTCGCGCTGCTCGTGCTGGTCTTCGCCGTCGACGGCGTCATGACGCGCGTCGAGGGCGGCGTGCTCGTCGGCGTCGCGATCGGCTACACGATCGTGCTCGTGCGGTGGGCGCGCCGCGAGAGCGCGCGCGTGGTCGCGGAGTTCGAGTCCGCGTACCGCGTCGATCCGCGTCCCGGCGGGGCCGGGCAGGTCGTGCTGATCGCCCTCATGCTGGTGATCGGCCTCGTCATCGTCGTCCTCGGCGCGGACTGGCTAGTGATCGGGGCCGTCGATCTCGCCGCGTCGTTCGGGGTCTCGAGCGCCCTGATCGGACTGACCATCGTCGCGATCGGGACCTCGGCCCCCGAGCTGGCGACGGCGGTCCTGTCCACTCTCCGCGGCGATCGCGACATCGCGATCGGCAATCTCATCGGCTCGAGCACCTACAACCTGACGCTCATCCTCGGCGTCACCCTGCTCGCGGCGCCGATCGTGCTCGATCCGGCGCTCGTGCTCGTGGACCTGCCCGTCATGATCGCCGCGACGCTCGCCTGCGGCGCCGTCATGCTCAGCGGACGCAAGCTGACCCGGCTCGAGGGCGCCGGCATGATGGTCGCCTACCTGGTGTATCTGGGCTACCTGCTCGTCGCCCGCACCTGAGCGCCGTCAGGGCGCCCGCTCGAGCGAGGCCAGCCATCCGGCGAGGATGCGCTCGAGGGCGGCGCGGTCCTCTGCGGGCAGGGAGGCGAGCAGGCGCTGCTCGTTCGCGATGTGCGCCGTATAGGCATCGTCGATCAGGGCTCGCCCCGCGGCGGTCAGCGAGATCGTGCGCTGCCGGGCGTCCCCGGCATCCACATCGCGGCGGACGAGCCCTCGTTCGACCAGTCGGTCGACTCGCTTCGTGAGCCCGCCGGTCGTGATCATCGTGTGCGAGGCCAGCTCGCCGGCCGTCCGCGCGTACGGGGCGCCCGCGCGTCGCAGCGTCGCCAGCACGTCGAACTCGCCCTCGCTCAGTCCCCAGCGCTCGTACTCCGCCACGAGCTGCGCGGTCAGGAGCCGCCCGATCAGGTGCAGGCGTCCGATGACCGCGGGCGGGGTCGTGTCGAGGTCGGGGCGCTCGCGCGCCCAGGCCGCCACGATGCGGTCGACACGGTCATCGGGGCGCTCGGGGTGCTCGGGGGTGCTGCGGGTCACGAGGGGATTCTACGCGGCGGGGAAATACATCCTCCTGGCAAGGTATTATCTCTTCCATGGAAGATAAATCTCCCCTGCGGTGGATCGCCGTGACGGCGATCGCACCGATCGCGTGGGGAAGCACCTATGTCGTCACGCAGCAGCTCCTGCCCGCGAGTCACCCGCTGTGGGGCGGTGTGCTGCGGGCTCTGCCGGCCGCCGTGCTGCTGCTGGCCGTGACGCGGCGCCTGCCGCGCGGCTCGTGGTGGTGGCGGTCGCTCGTGCTCGGCGCGCTCAACGTCGGCGGCTTCTTCGTCCTCATCTACGTGGCGGGATCGCGACTGCCCTCCAGCATCGCCTCATCGCTCATGTCGACGTCGGCACTGGCGATGATGCTGTGCGCGTGGCTCCTGCTGCGGCGGCGGCCGCGGGCCCTGGCCGTCGTCGGAGGCGTGCTGGGCGTCGGCGGGGTGGTCGTCATGATGGGCGGCGACGGCGGGCCGATCGATCCGGTCGGCATCGCGGCCTCCCTCGGCGCCATGGTCTCCTCGTCCGTCGGGTTCGTGCTGACCAGCCGGTGGGGCGCCGGCATCCCGGCGCTGCGGATGGCGACCTGGCAGCTGCTCGCCGGCGGCCTGATCGCGCTGCCCGTCGCTCTGATCGTCGAGGGTGCGCCGCCGGCGCTGACGCCCGTGTCGGGACTCGGCTTCGCCTACTGCGCGGTCGCGGCGACGGCGATCGCGTACGCGGCCTGGTTCGCCGGACTGCGCCGGCTCACGCCGGGGGCCGTCGGCCTCATCGGACTGCTCAACCCCGTCACCGGCGTCGCACTCGGCGTGCTGCTCGCCGGGGAGATGTTCGGCGTGGCCCAGGGGATCGGCTTCGCGCTCGTCCTCGGGGGGATGCTCGTGGGTCTCGTGCGGCGGCGTCCGCGATCAGCGCCGGTGCGTGCGGTAGTAGTCCAGGAGCGCGCGGGTGGAGGCGTCCTGCGCCTCGATGGCGCCGGCATCGCCCTCGATGGCGGGAGCGATCTGCAGCGCGAGCTGCTTGCCGAGCTCGACGCCCCACTGGTCGAACGAGTTGATGCCCCAGATGACGCCCTGGGTGAAGGTGATGTGCTCGTAGAGGGCGATGAGCTCGCCGAGCACGGTCGGCGTGAGCGCCGCGGCGAAGATCGAGGTCGTCGGACGATTGCCGGCGAAGGTGCGCGCGGCGACGAGCGGGCCGGTGGTGCCCTCGGCCTCGACCTCGGCGGCGGTCTTGCCGAACGCGAGCGCCTTGGTCTGGGCGAGGAAGTTCGCCAGGAACAGTCCGTGCACGTCGCGGCCGTCGTCGGCCAGGGGGTAGGCGGGGTTGACGAACGCGATGAAGTCGGCGGGGATGAGCCGGGTGCCCTGGTGGATGAGCTGGTAGAACGCGTGCTGCCCGTTCGTGCCGGGCTCGCCCCAGAAGATCTCGCCCGTGTCGGAGGTGACCGGTGAGCCGTCCCAGCGCACGGACTTGCCGTTGGACTCCATGGTGAGCTGCTGCAGGTAGGCGGCGAAGCGGCTCAGCTGCTGCGCGTAGGGCAGCACGGCGTGCGACTGCGCCCCGAGGAAGTTCGTGTACCAGACGTTGAGCAGACCCATCAGGACCGGGACGTTCCGGGCGAGCGGGGTCGAGGCGACGTGCTCGTCGACGGCGTGGAAGCCGGCGAGCAGCTCGCGGAAGGCGTGCGGACCGAGCTCGATCATGAGCGACAGGCCGATCGCGGAGTCGACCGAGTAGCGGCCGCCGACCCAGTCCCAGAAGCCGAAGGCGTTCGCCGTGTCGATGCCGAAGGCGGCGACCTTGTCGAGCGCCGTCGAGACGGCGACGAAGTGGTGGGCGACGGCGTCGGTCTTCTGCTGCTCCGACCCGTCGATCGCACCGGTGCGCTCGAGGCCCGCCCACAGCCAGTCGCGGGCGAGGCGGGCGTTGGTAAGGGTCTCGAGCGTCGTGAAGGTCTTCGAGGCGACGATGAACAGGGTCGTCTCGGGGTCGAGGTCCCGCGTGCGGTGCGCGAGGTCGAACGGGTCGATGTTCGAGACGAAGCGCGCCTCGATGCCCGCGGTGGCATACGGCTCGAGCGCCGCCGAGATCATGGCCGGGCCGAGGTCGGAGCCGCCGATGCCGATGTTGACGACATGGGTGACCTTCTTGCCGGTGATGCCGAGCCAGTCGCCCGAGCGGACGCGGTCGGCGAACGCGCTCATGGCGTCGAGGACCTCGTGGACGTCGTGGTCGATGTCCTGGCCGTCGATGGTCAGCGCCGGCACGGCGCCGGCGGGGCGGCGCAGCGCCGTGTGCAGGACGGCGCGGTCCTCGGTCGTGTTGATGTGCTCGCCGGCGAGCATCGCGGCGTAGCGCTCGGCGACGCCGGTCTGCTCGGCGAGCTTCACGAGCGAGGCGAGGATGCCGTCGTCGACGAGGTTCTTCGACAGGTCGACGCGGAGGTCGGCGAGGTCGAAGGTGAGCCGCTCGACGCGACCGGGGTCGGCGGCGAACCAGGCGCGCAGATCCGGGGCGAATCCGTCGTGGTGGGCGGCGAGCTCGGCCCAGGCGGACGTGGTGGTGGCATCGATGGGAGCAGTCACGGGATCCACGGTACAGGCGTGGAGGCCGGCCCGTCCGGGGCCGGCCTCCAGGTGAGCGAGGTGGGGTCAGCGCTCGGAGCGCAGCGTCACCGTTCCCGCGGCCAGGTCGACCGTGATCTCGCTGCGCGCGCCGGGAGCGGTCGACAGACGGTTGTCGAGGGTGCCGGCCGTCACATCCGAGCGCACGTCGTACGACCCCTCGGGCAGGACGAGGTCGATCTGGCCGGCACTCGCCTCCAGCGACAGACGCTCCGGTGCGGCGCCGCCCAGGCGGCCCTCCACGCTGCCGGCGCTCACACGCACGGCGCCCGACCGGACACCGTCCAGGTCGAAGGTCACGCGCCCCGCGCTCAGATCGATGTCCACCTCGTCGGCCGAACCGGTCACGTCGATGGATCCGGCGGCGAGACCGAGGTCGAGCTCGCCGAAGTCGCCGCGCGCGGTGATCGACCCGGCGCTCAGATCGAGCGAGGCGTCGATCCCCTGCAGGCCGGCCGGCAGCGTCAGCACGGCGCGATCGCCGCGGGTGCCGAACAGGTTCCAGCCGCGCCACCAGGACCGGTCGGTGTCGACGACCAGGTCGTCGCCGTTGCGCGTCACCGACCAGTCGGCGATGCCGCTGCCGGTGATCTCCAGCGTCGCGTCGTCGACGTCGCCGTAGACGACGATCAGCTCCGCCGCGGCGATGTCCACGTCGATCCCGGAGATGCCGGCGACCTCCGCCGTGAGGACCTCGCTGCGCACCGCGAGGGAGCGCACGGTCGAGACCACGCCGGCGAAGACGGCGCCGATCACCAGCACCGTGCCGAGGCAGATCGCGATGATCGCGATCACGCGCGACGACGAGCGGGGCGTGAGCGGCGGGGTGCCGGATGCCGGGGGAGTGACGGGCGGGGGTGTCAGGGTCGTGCTCATCGGAGTGCTCCGTTCTGGGGCGGAATGCCGCCACGTGGGGTGGGGCCGGGAGTGCCCGGGCCGCCGTGCTCGAGGTGGACCAGCGCCGCGAGCACGCGCCGGTTGCCGTGCTCGTCCTGCTCGAGGCCGAGCTTCTGGAAGAGGGAGGTGATGTGCTTCTCGACGCTCGCCTCGGAGACGAACAGCGTCTGGGCGATGGCCTGGTTGCTCTTGCCCTCGGCGATCAGCGCCAGCACGGTGCGCTCGCGGTCGGTCAGACGTGCCAGGCGCTCGTCGCGGGCCCGGCGCGTCAGCAGCTGCGCCACCACCTCGGGGTCGAGCACCGTCGCGCCGCCGCCGATGCGGCGGACCGCGTCGAGGAAGTCGGCGATGTCGGCGACGCGGTCCTTCAGCAGGTAGCCGAAGGCCGCGGCCTGGCCGGCGATGAGGTCGCTCGCGTAGCGCTCCTCGACGTACTGGCTGAGTACGAGCACCGGCAGCGCCGGGTGCGCGGTGCGCAGCTCGAGCGCGGCGCGAATGCCCTCGTCGGTGAACGTCGGGGGCAGCCGCACGTCGAGGATGCACAGCTCGGGGGCGGAGGTCGCCACCACCTCGACCAGTCCCGTGGCCTCGGGCAGGGCGGCGACGACGTCGTGTCCGGCGTCCTCGAGCACGCGCACGAGCCCCTCGCGCAGCAGCGCGGAGTCCTCGCAGATCAGGATGCGCACGGGACGCTCACCTCCAGCGTGGTCGGGCCGCCGGCGGGGCTGTCCAGCCGGGCGGTGCCACCGGCGGCGAGGACCCGGTTCGTGATGCCGTCGAGTCCGCCGCCGGGCAGGATGCGGGCGCCGCCCACACCGTTGTCCTCCACCCGGGCCCACAGCGCCTGCCGGGACGAGTCGTCCTCGCGGAGCCGCACGATGACGCGCGTCTCGGTCGCGCGCGAGTGCTTCGCGGCGTTCGTGAGCGACTCGGCGATCGCGAAGTAGACGGCGGCCTCGGTCGTCGGGCTGCAGCGCCCGTCGAGCCGCACGTCCAGGTGCACGGGCACGTGCGAGCGTGCCGCCAGCGCCGACAGGGCGGCATCCAGCCCCCGGTCGTCGAGGACCGACGCGTGGATCCCGCGCGCCAGCTGCCGCAGCTCGGTGATCGCGGCCTTCGTCGAGGTGTGCGCCTCGTCCAGCAGCGCCTTCGCGGCAGCGGGGTCGCTGTCGATCTTCTGCTGTGCGAGCCCGAGCGTCATGCCGACCGACACCAGCCGCGGCTGGACGCCGTCGTGCAGGTCGCGCTCGATGCGCGTGCGCTCCACCTCGCTGGCGCGCACGGCTCCTTCGCGCTGGATGCCGGCGGTCCAAGCCTGCTCGGCCAGGATCGCCTCGCGGGACGGGACGAGGATCGCACGGGTGAGCACGGCGTGCAGCAGCGAGATGCTCAGCAGCACCGAGAGGGTCACGACGATGCCGAGGACGCCGGCGAGGATCGCCCACTCGGAGCCGACCGTCAGACCGGTCGCCGGGATGCGCACCTCGCCGCCGCCGACGACCGGCGCGAACAGCAGGACGATGCTCGTGGCGAACCAGCCGACCATCGGCAGCACGAGCAGGCCGAGGACGGTGGCGATCGCCGCGCTGGCGATGCCGCGCCACATGGGGCCGTCGGCGAACTGGTGGCCGAGGGTCTTCACCCAGCCGCCGAATCCGGGCCGGCCGCTGCGGCGGATGTGCAGGCTCGGCAGGCCGTAGCCGTACAGGCCGTCGACGCGCTCGTACTCCAGCCAGGCGGTGGCCCACAGGAGGTACAGGAACGCGAGGAGGAAGAGGAGGCCGATGCCGAGGACCAGCAGCAGGCTGACGCCGAGGCTGAGCAGGGTGAGCAGGAGGGTGAACAGGAGGGAGCCGGCGAGGCCGACCGCGGCCAGCTGGGCGAGGGAGCCCAGCAGGACGAGGACGCTCGGGCGCCGGGGGACGGGAGTGACGTCGGTGGTCATGTCTCAAACGTAGGGCGGCGGGTCCGCACGCACACCCGAGCCAGCCCGAGACTCGGGGTAGGGATAACCCCCGGATCCCGCGCCGCGAGCTGCGGGTGCTGGGAGGATAGGGGAGTGACGCGCCCCGACATCCGACTCATCGCCGTCGACATGGACGGCACGCTGCTCGACGCCGCGGGCGCGATCCCGGCGGCCCTGTGGCCGCTGCTGGATCGACTGCGCGAGCGCGGCATCGCCTTCGCGCCCGCGAGCGGACGCCAGCTCGCGACCCTGCAGGGGATGTTCGCCGGCTGTGACGCCGAGCTCGACTTCATCGCCGAGAACGGCGCGTACGTCGTCCGCGACGGGGTCGAGGTCAGCTCTGACGCGATGGCCCCGGAGGTCGCGGCAGCGGTCATCGCGCGGGTGCGCGACCTGGCGGCGGCCGGCGTCCTGCGCGCGTCGGTCGTGCTGTGCGGCAAGCGCTCCGCCTACATCGAGGACCTCGAGCCCCGCTTCCGCGCCGAGGCCGAGAAGTACTACGCGCAACTGGCCGTCGTCGACGACCTGACCCACGTCGACGACCAGGTGCTCAAGCTCGCCCTCTTCGACGCCGACGGCGGCGAGGCGCACACGGCACCGCGGTTCGCCGACCTCGAGGCCACCCACCAGGTGGTGGTGTCCGGCCCGCACTGGGTCGACATCATGAACCAGGGCGTGAACAAGGGCGTCGCGCTGCGCCGGCTGCAGGCGGCGATGGGCATCACGTCCGCGCAGACGGCGGCGTTCGGCGACTACCTCAACGACATCGAGCTGCTGCAGGCGGCGGACTGGTCCTTCGCGATGGCCGATGCCCATCCCGACGTCGTCGCGGTCGCGCGTCACCGGGCGCCCTCGCACGTGGATGCCGGTGTGCTCACCGTCATCGAGGAGCTGCTCGGCGCCGCCTGACCGAACGGGGCGTAGCGTGGTGTCCATGGTCACGATTCCCACGGTCACCCTCAACGACGGCACCTCCTTCCCCGAGCTCGGACTCGGCACGTACAACCTGCGCGGCGCCGACGGCGTCGACGCGATCGTCTCCGCGGTCGAGAGCGGCTATCGGCTGCTCGACTCGGCGGTCAACTACGAGAACGAGACGGAGGTCGGTGAAGCCGCGCGGCGCAGCGGCATCCGCGATGAGCTCATCGTCACGACCAAGGTGCCCGGACGCGACCACGGGTTCGACGAGACCGTGCGCAGCGCGCAGGCCTCCCTCGAGCGGCTCGGGCTCGACCGCATCGACCTGTACCTCATCCACTGGCCGAACCCGTCGGTGGGAAAGTACGTCGAGACCTACCGCGCCATGCTCGCGCTGCGCGACGAGGGCCAGGTGGGCTCGGTCGGCGTCTCCAACTTCACCGAGGCGATGCTCACTCAGCTGATCGACGAGACGGGGGTCGCGCCGGCCGTCAACCAGGTGGAGCTGCACCCGTACTTCCCCCAGGCGAGGCTGCGGGAATTCCACGCCGAGCACGGCATCCGCACAGAGAGCTGGAGCCCGCTCGCACGGCGCAGCGAGCTGCTCACCGAGCAGGTCGTCGCCGACGTCGCGGCGGCGCACGGCGTGACCCCGACCCAGGCGGTGCTGCGCTGGCACACCCAGCTGGGGTCCACGCCCATCCCGAAGTCGGCTGACCCGCAACGTCAGATCGAGAACGCGGACGTCTTCGGCTTCACGCTGACCGACGACGAGATCGCCGGCCTCAGCGGCCTCGAGCGCGGGCGTCTGTGGGACGGGGACCCCCTCACGCACGAGGAGATGTGACGGCGTCGCTGCTCAGCGCACCGGCTGCGTCGCGAGCCACTCGTCGAAGGTCTGCGTGCCGATCAGCGCGCCGCGGCCGGGCAGGTTGAGTCCCGCCCGCATGCCCTTCATCTGCGCGCCGGGGATCGAGATCGACGGGATCCAGCCGCGCGCGCCGCGGGCGCGCGCGTAGCGGCGGACCATGTCGTCGAGCTGCTCCTCACGCGGTCCGGCGAGTTCGACCGTGCTCTCCGGGTCGCCGGCGGCGATCCGGACCAGCTGCGCGCCGACTTCGGCCGCGGCGATCGGCTGCACCCGTGCACGCGGCGCGAGCTGGATCGGGCCGAGCTTCGCGCGCGCCGCGATCTGTCCCGCGAACTCGTGGAACTGCGTCGCCCGCACGATGGTCGCCGGCGCGCCGGAAGCGGACAGGGCGTGCTCCTGCGCGAGCTTGCCGGCGTAATAGTCGTGGGGGTTGCGATCGACGCCGACGATCGACAGCAGGACGAGGTGCCGTGCGCCGGCGGTTCGCGCGGCCGCGGCGAGGTTGCCCGTCGCGGTCGTGAAGAAGGTCGTGGCCCGCCTCGCCGACAGGGTCGTCACATTCGCGGCGTCGATCACGGCGTCCACGCCCGCCAGCGCATCGGCCAGCCCCCGCCCCGTGATCAGGTCGACGCCGGTGCCGCGGGCGAGGGCGACCGGCTCGTGGCCCTGAGCGCGGACGGCCGACACGATGTGCGTTCCGACGGTGCCGGTGGCGCCGGCGACTGCGATCCTCATGAGGTCCTCCGTGTCCGGGCCCGACGGTACTCTCTCACCGTGGCCACCCTCGACGATCTGCGCCGCACGGCCGATGCGCTGCCCGGCAGTGAGGAGCGCGCGACGACCGGCGGTGCCGCGTGGTTCGTACGCGGCAAACTCTACGCGTGGGAGTGCCATCCGTGGCCGAGCATCCCGGCGGACATGCGCGCGATCGTCGCAGCGGAACTCGTCGTCGGCGTCAAGGTCGCCGACCCCGTGGACGCGCTCGCTCTCGCCGAGATGGCGCCCGACGTGTTCCTGCGCACGACGACGCGCTGGAACGAGCCGAAGGTCGCGTTCCGCATGGCCGGCATCGACGACGCTCACCTCGCCGAGCTCGTCACCGAGGCGTGGCGCTTCCAGGCGCCGAAGTACCTGCGGCGCGAGTTCGACGACGCCGGTGCGTAACCGGCCGCCGGCGGCTCGTGGCGGGGAACTCGGTCAGTGCGGGGCGTGGAACTCGTCCGTGCCGCGCTTCCAATAGCCCTTCACGACGATCTGGTCGGACGAGAGCCCCCAGCGCTCGACGAGCAGAGCCCGGCCGGGTCTGACGATGGCCTGCTCGGCGGCCACGAAGCCGAACACATCGCCGTCGGGACGGTCCGCGGTGGCGATCGCGTCGAGTCGTCCGGCCAGCGCCGACCCCGAGGGGCCAGTGCCGCGGAACACCTGCTCGACGACGACCCCGGGCGGGGTGAGGATCGGCAGCTGATGGGTGGTGTCGGCGACCTCCACCAGGATGCGGCCGACGGCATCGGCGTCCATCAGGTGGGTGAAGCGCCGCATCGCCGGAACGGCGGTCTCGTCGCCGGCCAGCAGCCACGCGTCGGGGCGGCCCGTCACGATCATCGAGCCACGGGGGCCGCCGACGCCCGCGACGGCTCCGATCTCCGCGGTGGCCGCCCACGGGGCTGCGACGCCCTCGGCGCCGTGGATCGCGAACTCGAGATCGAGCCAGCCCTCGTCGGCATCCCAGGCGAGCGGCGTGTACTCGCGGCTCGGAGCCGCCCGGAGCTCCTCGATGGATGCCGGTGGCGCATCGGGGAAGAAGACCCGGATGTGGTCGTCGGCGCCGGGGGAGTCGAATCCGCGCAGCTCGGGTCCCTCCAGTCGGAGGCGCACATAGGCCGGTGTCAGCCACTGCCGGGCCGCGAGGTAGGCCCTGCGGAAGCGGAGGTCCTGCCCCTGTCGTTCCAGCCGGAAGGAGGGGGCCGATTTGACGAAGCTCATGTAGGTAAGGCTAACCTATCCCCGCGGGGCCGGCTCAGGTCGGTCCCCACGCCGACAGCGAGGTGGGCGCACGCGCGGCTCGCTGCGTGCGCTCGTCCGCCCTTCCCCAGGAGAGACACGCATGCGCACGAAACGCCCCCTGATCGCCACCTCCGTCGCGCTGGTCGCGGCACTCGGATTCGCCGGCTGCGCCGCCGAGACCCCGACGACGCCCGCGACCGGCGACGCGCCGGCGGCCACCACGGTGACCGTCGAGGACAACAACGGCACCCAGACCATCACCCTCCCGCTGACGTCCGTGGCCGCGTTCGACAACCGCACCTTCGAGACCCTGTCGGACTGGGGCATCGAGCTGTCCGTCGCGGCGGTCTCGCTCATGCCGTCCACGATCGCGTACAAGACCGACGCCTCGATCGTCGACGTCGGCACCCACAACTCGCCCAACCTCGAGGCGATCGTGGCGGCGGCCCCCGCCCTCGTCGTCAACGGCCAGCGCTTCTCGCAGTACCACGACGACATCGCCGCGCTCGTGCCGGATGCCGTCGTGCTCGAGCTCGATCCGCGTGAGGGCGAGAGCCTCGGCGACGAGCTCAAGCGTCAGGTGACCGTGCTCGGCGAGGTCTTCGGCAAGCAGGCCGAGGCCGCGCAGCTCGTCGCGGACTTCGACGCCGCCGTCGCGCGCGCCGTCGCCGCGTACCGCGCGGACGAGACGGTCATCGCCGTCAACACCTCCGGAGGCCAGATCGGCTACATCGCCCCGCACGTCGGGCGCGCGCTCGGCCCGGTGTTCGACCTGCTCGGACTGACCCCCGCGCTGCAGATCGCCGAGGGCACCGACGACCACCAGGGCGACGACATCTCCGTCGAGGCGATCGCCGACGCCGATCCCGAATGGATCCTCGTGATGGACCGCGACGCGGCCGTCTCCGCCGATGACCCGTCCTACCAGCCCGCCGCCGACATCCTCGAGAACTCCGAGGCGCTCGCACGCGTCACGGCGGTCACGAAGGGGCAGATCGTCTACATGCCCGCCGACACGTACACGAACGAGGGCATCCAGACCTACACCGAGTTCCTGAACGCGTTCGCGGACGCGCTGGAAGCGGCGCGCTGATCGGTTGATCACGCTGAGGCCGGCGGTCGCGCCCACTCGTACCACCGCCGGCCTCTCCCCGTGCTCATGACACCGGATCACAAGACATGACGATCGCATCCACGGCGAGCCCCCGCGTGGCGAGGGGGCGCCTGTTCGACGCCAGGCTCCTGCTCGGCATCCTCGTCGTCCTCCTCCTGCTCGGCTTCTCCCTGTTCACCGGCGTGTACGACATCTTCGGCGCCGAGGACGGAACCGAGATGTTCGCGATCACCCGCATCCCGCGTACGATCGCCCTCGTCCTCTCCGGCGCCGCGATGGCCATGTGCGGGCTGGTGATGCAGCTGCTCACCCAGAACCGCTTCGTCGAGCCGACCACCACCGGTACGACCGAATGGGCAGGACTCGGACTGATCACCGTGATGGTGGTCTTCCCCGGGGCGAGCATCGCCGCCCGCATGACCGGTGCCGTCGTCGCGGCGTTCATCGGGACGATGATCTTCTTCCTCTTCCTGCGTCGCGTGTCGCTGCGCTCGTCGCTGATCGTGCCGATCGTCGGCATCATGCTCGGCGCCGTCGTCGGATCGATCTCGACGTACATCGCGCTGCAGACGAACATGCTGCAGAGCCTCGGTGTCTGGTTCGCCGGCAGCTTCACCTCGGTGATGCGTGGCCAGTACGAGTTCCTGTGGATCGTCGCCTTCGTCGGCGTCGCCGTCTTCATCGTGGCCGACCGCTTCACCGTCGCCGGACTCGGCGAGGAGATCGCCACCAACGTCGGGGTGAACTACAACCGGATCATCCTGATCGGCACCGGCCTCATCGCGGTCGCGACGGGGGTCGTGACCGTCGTCGTGGGCAACCTTCCCTTCCTCGGGCTGATCGTCCCGAACATCGTGTCGATGGTGCGCGGCGACGACCTGCGCAGCAATCTGCCGTGGGTGTGCCTTCTCGGCATCGCCATCGTCACGGTCTGCGACCTCGTCGGCCGCACGATCATCATGCCGTTCGAGGTCCCGGTCTCGCTCATCCTCGGAATCGTGGGGTCCATCGTGTTCGTCGCCCTCCTGCTGAAGCAGCGCCGTCGTGGCTGAGATCGTGCTGCCTGCCACGGCGCCCGGCCCGATGGCCCCGCGCAGTGCCGACGCCTTCGCCTCACCGCGCGCCCGCAGACGGTACATCGTCGTCCTGGGCGCCCTCATCGTCCTGTCGCTCGGGTTCGGCTTCGCGCTGCTGGCCTGGGACAACCCGATGCCCGTCGGCACGGACGGCTTCTGGCGCATCGCCGAGATGCGCGCGACCGGCCTCGTCGTGATCGCCGTCGTCGCGTTCAGCCAGGCGATGGCGACGGTCGCCTTCCAGACCGTGACGAACAACCGCATCATCACCCCCTCGATCATGGGGTTCGAGTCGCTGTACACCGCGATTCAGACCTCCGCCGTCTACTTCCTCGGCATCGCCGGGCTGATCGCGATCCAGGGCGTCCCGCAGTTCCTCCTGCAGGTGGCGCTGATGGTCGGCTTCGCGCTGCTGCTGTACGGCTGGCTGCTGTCGGGCAGGTACGGCAACCTCCAGGTGATGCTGCTGATCGGCATCGTCATCGGCGGCGGACTCGGCTCGGTGTCGGCGTTCATGCGCCGCCTGCTCACGCCGAGCGAGTTCGATGTGCTGGCGGCGCGCCTGTTCGGCAACATCGCCAACGCCGATGCCGAGTACCTGCCCATCGCGATCCCGCTGTGCGCGGTGGCCGGCGGCCTGCTGTGGGCCAACGCGCGCCGCCTCAACGTGATCGCGCTGGGCCGCGACACCAGCATGAACCTCGGGCTGAACCACCGCGCCGAGCTCCTGCGCGCGCTCACGCTCGTGTCGATCCTGATGGCCGTGTCGACCGCGCTGGTCGGCCCCATGACCTTCCTCGGATTCCTCGTCGCCACGCTCGCCTACCAGTTCGCCGACACCCACGATCATCGCTTCGTCTTCCCCGTCGCGGTCCTGACCGGCTTCGTCGTCCTCACCGGCGCGAACTTCGTCATGAAGCACATCTTCTACGCGCAGGGCGTCGTGTCGATCATCATCGAGCTGATCGGCGGCGGCGTCTTCCTGTTCGTCATCCTCAGAAAGGGCCGGCTGTGATCACCCTCACCGACGTGCGCAAGGACTACAGCGACGAGGTCGCGATCGGGCCGGTCACCCTGTCGATCCCGCAGGGCGGGATCACGGCACTGGTCGGCCCCAACGGCGCCGGCAAGTCGACGCTGCTGACGATGATCGGGCGTCTCCTCGGCCTCGACCACGGCGCGATCGAGATCGCCGGCTACGACGTGGCGAGCACGGCATCCAAGGATCTCGCCAGGATCGTCTCGATCCTGCGGCAGGAGAACCACTTCATCACGCGACTGACGATCCGGCAGCTGGTCGGCTTCGGGCGGTTCCCCTACTCGAAGGGGCGGCTGACCCGCGTCGACGAGGAGCACATCAGCCGCGCGATCGACTTCCTCGACCTCACCCGGCTCGAGGGACGCTATCTCGACCAGCTCTCCGGCGGCCAGCGCCAGCGTGCCTATGTGGCGATGGTGCTCGCCCAGGACACGGAGTACGTCCTGCTGGACGAGCCGCTGAACAACCTCGACATGAAGCACGCCGTGCAGATGATGAAGCTCCTGCGGCGAGCGACGAGCGAACTCGGCAAGACGATCGTCATCGTGCTGCACGACATCAACTTCGCCGGCCACTACTCCGATCACATCTGCGCGGTGAAGGACGGGCGCGTCGTCGAGTTCGGCACGCCCGCCGAGATCCTGACCGGGGACGTGCTCACGCGGGTGTTCGAGACGCCCGTCCAGGTCGTGGACGGACCGAACGGACCGCTCGCTGTCTACTTCTGAGCCCTCTGAGCCCTAGAGCTGCGCGCCGTCGTCGAACGGGTCGTGCAGGCCCGGCGTCTTGCCGCGCCAGGACTCGTAGGCCATCAGCCAGCCGATCGAGACGATCGCGGCCAGCGTCAGACCGAGCGGCACGCTCTGCAGGATGAGCCCGATCAGCACGCCCAGCCCGAGCAGCACGACCGTGCCCGCGAGCCAGCCGATCCGGCCCTTCGGCCATCCCGTCCCGGCATCCGTCATCTCTCCAGCGTAGACGCCGGGCGCTCAGCGGGAGCGATGGTCCTCGGGGTGCAGCCGCGGTCCGCGGCGCTGTTCGCGCGCCCCGGCCAGCCCGACGAGGCGGATGATGCGCTGACGGTGGCCGCGCCACGGTTCGAGGAGCTCGAGCATCCCCGCGTCGTCGACGCGCCGCCCGGTCAGCGCGAAGCCGACCTCGTGCGCGAGATGGTAGTCCCCGACGCTGACGGCATCGGGGTCTCCGAACGCGCGGATCCGCGTCTCGGCGCTCGTCCACGCGCCCACCCCGCGCAGGCTCGTCAGGACGCGATCGGCCTCGTCGCCGCCGGTCGTGACGGCACGCTCGATCGACGCACGGCGCGCGGCGGCCTCGACGACGGTGCGGGACTGCGGCGGCTCGAGCCCGGCGCGGTGCCAGGCCCAGCTCGGAATGCGGTGCCAGTCCGCCGGCGGCGCGAACATCGGCTTCGGGGTCGGACCCGGCGCGCGCTCGCCGCACCAGGTCAGGATCGCCCGCCACGCGCCGAACGCCTGCAGCGCCGTCACCTTCTGCTCGAAGACGGCGCTGGCCAGAGCGTCGAAGACGCGATCGGTCGCCCCGATCCGCAGGCCGCGGTGGCGGTCGTGCACGGCCGCGATGAGGGGATGCCGGGACGCGTCGAACCCGGTCGGATCGTCGTCGCCCCCGCACAGGCGGGGCAACTGCGCGATCGCCCACGCGGCTCCGGGCCCCCACGCGGCGCCGCGGATCCGGTCGCGCCCGACGCGGATCGCCAGAGTCGCGACGCCGTCCGGCGTGCGCGTCGCGCGCCAGAGGATGCCGTGTGCCGCGGTCTGCGCGGGGTCGTGCGCGCCGCGCTGCTGGTATCCGACGGCGCGCGCGGCATCCAATGGCGTGCGCGGACGGTACTCGGTCTCGAGGGGGCGGCCGTGGTCGGGGCGAGGGTCGCGCACGGCGGGCGATGATCGCGGCGTCGGAGCCTGCGGCATCCGTCCCCGCGCGCGCGTCGTCATGTCGTCACCCTACGCGACGGCCGCGACACCCCCGTTCGGCAGGCGCTGGGTGGGGGTGTTTGGGGCTGTGACTGTGCGCGAGCGACTGCGGAAGTGGGGTGTCGGGTGTCGTCGTTCGGCAGGCGTTAGGTGCGGGTGTTTGGGGCTGTGACTGTGCGCGAGTGACTGCGGACGCGGGGAGGTGCTCAGAACCGGTCGGGCGAGGGCGTGCCGTGGCCGTAGCGGATGACGACGTCGGCGTGCCGGTCGAAGCGGTAGCCGATCCCGCGCACGGTGCGGACGATGTCCTCGTAGCGCCCGAGCTTGGAGCGCAGGCGGCGCACGTGCACGTCGATCGTGCGCTCGCCGGGCACCTCTTCGTCGCCGGCGTGGCTCCACAGCGACGAGACGAGCTCGGTGCGCTCGATCGTGCGGCCTTCGCGCAGGACGAGGTACTGCAGCAGCTCGAACTCCTTGAAGGTCAGCGCGGCCGACTCGCCGTCGATGTGCACGCGCCGGCGCGAGATGTCGATCGTGACGCCGCCGGGCAGGCGCTCCTCCTCGGGCTCCTCCTGCTTCGTGCGCGCGATCGCGCCGGGCTCGTGGAGGGCGAGACGGACGACGTCCACATCGCGGCCGCCCGCACCGACGGGGGCGAGGGCCACGGTGGCATAGGTCTCGGCGTTGGGCGCGAGCTCGCCCAGCGTGCGGCGCAGCGCCTCGACGAGCGTCGAGAGCGACACGCCGTCGGCGGCGGCCTTGACCTCGTCGATGCCGACGTACAGCGCGAAGCCGCGCGGAGCGGTGCCGGCGGGAAGGTTGCGGGCGGGCTCAGCCGCAGCGACCTCGGCGGCGGTCGGAGCGACGGGGGCGGCCGGGGCCGCGGCGGCGATGTCCTCGACGGCGTGCAGATGGCGGGAGGCGGGCCGGGAGAGCAGAGCGGTGTTCGACATGTCGAAGTCCTTCGGGGCGGAACCCGGGCGGTGGGCCTGGAGCGGGTTCGAGGGTGTTGCGCGGTGGCCGGTGGAGGCCGGGGTGCGAGGCAGTCGGCGACCACGTTGTGCGTGGTTCCGGTGCTCGGGGGTGCGGCGACCGCATTCAGAAGCGGCGGGCGCACCCGGCGGGATCACCTGTCAGTGACGGGGGTCTCTCGTCAGCGACACATTCGGCAACACATGACAGCACGCTGCGGCATCATGATGCCGGCAGTTCCGTTCGCCTCCCGGGCGGACAGAGTGCGTGCGGTATGGGTCATGGGCTTGATTATGACGAACCATGTCCGCGCGTGTCAAACCGCCCGATCGGCACGGTCACCACATGACGAAATGTGACACATCGCCCAATCCCGACACTTTGCCCAATCCCGACACATTGGCGCGTCTGGGGAGATCGACGCTGGTTCGCCCCGCTCGTCGCGAATCGTCGTAGCGTGGAGGAATGAGCGGATTCACCTTCGCGCGGGAGAACGATGCGTCGCGCTACACCCTGTTCCGCGGCGACGACCTGGTGAGCGTGCTGGACTACAGCGACGATGGGCGCACGATCGCCCTGACCCGCGCGTACACGATCCCGACCTTCCGCGGCCACGGTTACGCGGGCGAGCTCGTCGCACGCGCCGTGGCCGAGATCGCCGACCGGGGCGACCGCGCTGTCAGCCCGGTGTGCTGGTACGTGGCGGACTGGTTCGACGCGCACCCCGAGCGGGCGGACCTGCTCGCACCGCGCCGCTAACAGGCCGCGTCGACGCGGTCAACCCCGTGGGCGGCGCCGCCCGAGAGGGACAGAGTGGGCCCACCGACACGAGGAGCGTGCGTCATGGACCGAGATCACCAGAGCGACCTGCCCGAGGGCGTCATCGATGCCGACCCGCCCGGAGCGTGGGAGAGCGGCGACGTGGCCGACGGCGAGACCGCCGAGCAGAACGACGCCGCAATGGGACGCACGTCGCTGGCCGACTCGGGCCTGCCGGTCGAGGACGCGGACCGGACCGAGGCCGACCCGGACCGAGCGAGCGGAGAGCCGATCCTCGCACCGGACGGCGACCCGCCGTCGGACACGTTCGTCGAGAGCGCGGAGGTCGCGCAGGGGATGGACCCCGAACTGCGGACGGACGACCAGGCGGAGCGCTGATCCGCGTCAGCCGGCGGGTCGGGTCGCACCGACGAAGGCGAGGATCTCGGCGGCGGCCGGACCGGCATCCCGGATGAGGGTCTCGTGGCCGTGCCCCGGCACCTCGTGCAGCCGGGCGCCGGGTATGGCCGCGGCGACCCGTTCGCACCAGGCGTGCGGGCACACCCGATCCTCCGCCCCGCGGATCACGAGCGCCGGCGCGGCCACGCGCGGATACGCGTCCTCGGGGCGGTGCACGAGCATCGCCCGCATCTTGCGGCGCAGGTGGGGTCCGGCGCGCAGGTACTCGCGCGCCCCCAGCAGCAGGACCTTGGGCGACTCGACGAGCAGGTCGCGGCCCAGCCGGCCGAGCTGCGCGAGCGCGCTGCGCGCCGCGGAGTCGATCGTCGGGCCCACGAGCACGACGGCTCCGGCCAGATCGGGGTGGCGGACGGCCATCTCGGTGACCACCTGCGTGCCCATCGAGTGCCCGATCAGCACGACGTCGCGCCGGCCGAGGTGGCGGACGTACGCGGCCAGGAGGTCGGCGGTGCGCTCCATCGTGGGCGTGCGGGGCGGTTCGGGCGCCTCGCCGTAGCCGGGCTGGTCGATCGCGACGACGAACCCGTGCCCGTCCAGGTGCCGCATCAGGTCGCCGAAGACCTTGCGGCCCATGCCGATGCCGTGCACGAGGACGAACGCGGTGGGTGCGGCCGGATCGCCGTGCTTCTCGGCGAGGATCGTCGCCCCCGCGTGGGTGAACCGCTCCACTTCTCCGCCGTCGGGGAGCCCCGCGAGCTCGTCGAGCACGCGGTCCGCCGCGGCGCCGATCTCGCGCACCGCGTCCGCCGCTGCGGAGGTGGCGCGGTCGCGGGCGCGGTCGACGGCATCGGGCATGGCATCGGGCATGGCATCGAGTATGCCCGTCCGGACGCCCGGTCCGCGTCCGTTCGGCTCCTCGTCCGCACGCCTGGCCGCCGATGTCGCAGGCCGCGCCTACCGTGGGAGCCATGCGGATCCTGCACACCTCGGACTGGCACATCGGGCGGACCTTCCACGGTCACTCCACGCTCGATGCGCTGCGCGGCGTGCTCGAGACCCTGACGGCGCAGGTGCGCGACCACGCGGTCGACGTCGTGATCGTCGCCGGTGACGTGTTCGACTCGGCGACGCCGGCCGCCGGCTGCTACACCCTCCTGACCGACACGCTGCGCGCCCTGTCCGCCTCGGGCACGCAGGTGGTGGTCACGAGCGGCAACCACGACTCCGCGGCGCGCCTCGGGTTCCAGGCCGGTCTCCTGCGCGACGGCATCCACGTGCTGACCGATCCGCGGGCCGTCGGCACGCCCATCACGATCGGCGACGCGCACGGACCGGTCCACTTCTACGGCATCCCGTTCCTCGAGCCGGCGCTCCTGCGCCACCTCTGGCCGGAGGCGCGCAGCCAGGAGGCCGTGCTCACCCGCGCGATGGATCTCGTCCGCGCCGACCTCGCCGCCCGCCGCGATCAGGATGAGCGCGCTCGCGCGGTCGCCGTCGCGCACTGCTTCGCCGCGGGCGTCGAGCCGACCCCGCACCTCGAGCGCGACATCCAGCAGGGCGGTCTCGACGTCGTCCCGCTCGCGACCTTCACCGGTGTCGACTACATGGCCCTGGGCCACATCCACGGGCGGCAGACCCTCGCCGAGCACGTGCGGTACGCCGGGGCGCCGCTGCACTACAGCTTCGGCGAGGGCGACAAGCCGCGGGGGTCGTGGCTCATCGAGCTGGATGCCGGCGGGCTCGGCGCCGTCGAGTGGCTCGCCCTCCCCGTTCCCCGCCGACTCGTGACGCTGACCGGCCCGCTGGCCGAGCTGCTCTCCGCCGATGCGCACGCCGACGCCGAAGACGCGTGGGTGTGCGCCGAGTACACCGACGACCTGCCCGAGCGCGACCCGCTGCGCCGACTGCAGGAGCGCTTCCCGTTCTGCGCGAAGGTCGTGCATGCGCCGGCGACCACGGCGGCGCGCGACGCGCGCAGCTACGTCGAGCGGGTCCGCGCGGCCCGCAGCGACCGCGAGCTCGTCGAGATGTTCCTCGCGCACGTGCGCGACGGCGAGGGCGCCACGGCGCGCGAGGCCGCACTGCTGGACGACCTGCTCGACGAGCGCACGCGCGTGGAGGCGCTCGCGTGAAGCTGCATCGCCTCGAGCTGACCGGGTTCGGCCCGTTCCGCGAGCGGCAGGTCGTCGACTTCGACGCGTTCGACGCGGACGGCGTCTTCCTCATCTCGGGGCGCACCGGTGCGGGCAAGTCCAGCATCCTCGACGGCGTCTGCTTCGCGCTGTACGGCTCGGTGCCCCGCTACGACGGCGGCGACCGGCGCCTGCGCAGCGACCACTGCTTCCTCGACGATCCCACCGAGGTGCGCCTCGAGTTCACGGTCGGCGACGCCCGCTGGCGGGTCACGCGGGCGCCGGACTACGAGCGCCCGGCCAAGCGCGGAGGCGGGATGACGACCGAGTCACCGCGCGCCGAGCTCGAGGAGCTGGTCGGCCGGACGTGGGTGGGTCGCGCGGCGAAGCCTCGCGACGTCGGCCAGGCGCTCGACGAGGTGCTCGGGCTCAGCGCCCAGCAGTTCCAGCAGGTGATCCTGCTCGCGCAGAACCGGTTCTCCCGGTTCCTGCTGGCCGGCAACAACGAGCGTCAGACGCTGCTGAGGACGCTGTTCGGCACGCGCCGGTTCGAGCAGCACAAGGACGCCCTCGAGCAGCGCCGCAAGGACGCGCAGAAGAGACTGGATGCCGGCGGCGAGAGCGCGCGCACCCTGCTCGACGTCGCCGAGCGGCTCATCGACGAGCACGACCTGGCCGGGGCGGACGAGCGTCCCCCCGACCTGGCGGGCCGACGGGACGCCGCCCGGCACGCGCAGCAGCGTGCCGAGTACCGCGTCGAGCAGGCGGTGACGGCGCGGACGCTCGCCGATTCCGCGGTCACGACCGCGGCGGCGGCGCACGAGGCACTCACCGCGCGTGCCCGGCGTCTGGCCGATCTCGCCACCGGCCGCCGGGTCCTGGCGGAGCTGGAGGGCCAGGAGGAGGCGGTCGAGGCCGATCGGGTCCGTCTCGTGCACGCTCGCGCCGCCGAGGCGCTGCGCGCTCCGCTGGAGTCGACCGCGCGCGCCGCGGCCGAGTCCGCGGACGCGACCGCACAGCTCGCGCGCGTCCGCGCGGACTGGGCCGGCGCCGGGGGCGAGGACGACGTCGACATCGCCGCGCTCATCGACCGGCTCACCGGCGACCTCGCGCGCTGGGCGGCCGCCGTCGCACAGGAGCGCGAGCTCGCCGCGCGCGAGACGGACCTCGCGGCGCAGGACGTCGTGGTCGCCGAGCTGGCGGCGCGGGCCGCCGATCTCGACGAGACGCTCGCGCGCATCCCGGCGGGCCGGGCCGACCTCGACGGCGCGCTCGCCCTGGCCCAGAGCGCTGCGGCGCGCGCCGACGACCTGCGGAGGCGACTCGTTGCGCTGGACGGACAGTGGCAGGCGGCACGAGAGGCGGCGACCCTGGGGGAGGAGGCGGCCGCCGCAGAAGCCGGGTACGCGGCCGCCAACGCCGAGGCCCAGACCGCCGTCGCCGCCGTGACCGGTCTGCTGCAGCGGCGCATGGCCGGGTACGCCGGCGAGCTGTCGGCGCGCCTGGTCGCCGGTCAGCCGTGCGAGGTGTGCGGGTCGACCGACCACCCCCACCCGGCGGCGGTCGCAGACGAGGCGGTCACCGACGACGACCTGACGGCGGCCGAGCATGCCCGCGACGCGGCGACGGCGGCGGAGCGCGCCGCGGCGACCGCAGCGCGCACGGCACGGGAGCGATGCGCGGAGGCGACCGCGCGCGCCGGCGGGCGCGACGCCGCCTCGCTCCGCGCCGAGCACGACGGCGTCGCCGCCGAACTGCGCGTCGCGGACGACGCGGCCGCCGAGGCTGAGCGGCTCGCCCGGCAGCGCGCCGAGACCGACGAGCGCGAAGCGGCGGCCCGCCTCGCGCGCGAGGACGTCGCGACGCGCCTGACGGCGCAGAAGGACACCCAGACCACGCTGCGCACGGACGTGGAGCGTCTGCGCCGCGATGTCGCCGCCGCGCGGGGCGACCACGCCAGCGTCGCGGAGCGACTCGCCGCGGTGACCGTCGAGCGTGATCGGGCGCGCGCGCTCGCCGATGCCGAGGCGACGGCGGCCGAGCGCGACCGGGCACACGTCGTGGCCTCGGTCGATCGCGACGCCCGCGTGGCGGCATCGCCGTTCGCCGATGCGACGGCGGCGACGGCGGCGCTGATGGACGACGAGACCCGCGGGCGGCTCGAGTCGCGGGTGGCCGACCACGCCGCGGCGCTGACGGCCGCGCGTGCCCGGCTCTTCGAACTCGAACTGGACGCCGTCGACGACGTGGTCACCGAGGCCGAGCTCACGGCGGCGGCCGACGCCGTCGCCGCCGCCGACACCGCGCGAACGGCCGCCATCGCCGCGCACCGGGACGCGCTCAATGCCGCTGACCGGCTGCGCGACCTGCTCGCACACGTCGACGACGCCTACGCCCGTGTCGCCGAGCTGGCCGATGCCGCCGCCGTGGTCACGCGGCTGGCCGACACGGTCGCCGGGCGCGCCCCCAACACGCTGAAGATGGATCTCGAGACCTTCGTGCTCGCCGCCGAGCTCGAAGAGATCGTGGCGGCGGCGAACCTGCGGCTGGCGGAGATGTCGTCGGGCCGGTACACGCTGCATCACTCCGACGCGCGGCAGGCGCGGGGCGCCGCCTCGGGGCTCGCGATCGAGGTGCTCGACGCCCACACCGGCCGGTTGCGCTCACCGCAGTCGCTCTCCGGAGGCGAGACGTTCCTGGCCTCCCTCGCCCTCGCGCTCGGACTGGCCGAGGTCGTCACCTCGCGCGCCGGAGGCCTGCGCCTGGACACCCTGTTCGTCGACGAGGGGTTCGGCTCGCTCGACCCGGAGACCCTCGAGCTCGCCATGCGCACGCTCGACGAGCTGCGTGCCGGCGGGCGCACCGTCGGCGTGATCAGCCACGTCGAGGCGATGAAGGAGCAGCTCCCCGCCCAGCTGGTGGTCGAGGCGACCCCCGAGGGGCCGAGCATCGTCCGCCAGGGAGCCGCGCTCTCGCGGTGAGGTGCGCGGCGAGCTGAGAGGCGGCCCCGCGCGGCCGGTTATTCCCGCCGCAACGCCTGTCGCCTCTCGGCGCGGTGGGCCAAGATGGGGGGAAACGGCCCGTCACACGAGGGAGCGACGAGATGACTCTGCAGACCGTGCTGTTGGACACTCCGGACGGCATCGCCGCGCGACTGGGCTGGGACCCCGCGACGAGCGTCCACGACCGGCGCCGGATCCTCGCGAAGGAGCTGATCGCCGATCGGCTCAAGTGCGAGACGAAGGACGTGAAGATCGAGCGGGAGGACCCCCGCGGATTCGGTTACCACACGCGTCTGATCGCCTCGCGGGACGGCCAGGAGTTGCCGATCGCGATCGTGACCGCGAGCTTCCGCGCCGCCACGGTCGTGGCGATCTGCGACCCGGGGCTGCCCGTGGGCGTCGACATCCGCGATCTGCACCCGGACGAGGCCGATCTGCACCGCATGCGCAAGCACTCGCACCTGCTCGACGAGAGCAACGTCCCCGACCTGCTGCACCACTGGACCCACGTGCAGGCCGTGCTCGAGGCGGACGGCCGCGGGGTGCGCGTCGCGCCCGAGCACGTGCGGCTGAACTCCGCACGCAAGAAGGGGTGGATCCCCGACCGCGCGATGCAGTACGCGCTCGTCGACATCTCGCGCGACGGGTGGGTCATCACCCTCGCCTACGGACTTCTGCCGAAGGCCTGACCCGGCCCCGGGCGTCGGATCAGTCGTTCAGATCGGGGAGCGCCGACGTCAGCTCGGCGAGCCACGCCCGGGCGTTCCCGTCCGACGGGGCCCGCCAGTCGCCCCGCGGCGACAGCGAGCCGGCCGGTGACACCTTCGGACCGTTCGGGATCGCGGAGCGCTTGAACTGCGCGAAGCCGAAGTAGCGCTGCAGGAACACGCGCAGCCACCGCACGATCTCCGCACGGTCGTAGGCGTAGTGGTCCTCAGCGGGGAAGCCCGGAGGCCACGCGCCGGCGTCCTTGTCCCGCCAGGCGTGCTCGGCGAGGAACGCGATCTTCGAGGGACGGAAGCCGTAGCGCAGCACGTGGAACAGCGTGAAGTCGTGCAGCGCGTAGGGGCCGATCGTGTCCTGCGTCGACTGCGCCTTGCCGTCCTGCCCGGCCGGGACCAGCTCGGGGCTGATCTCGGTGTCGAGCACGGACTGCAGGACGTCCTTGGCCGTCTGCGTGAGCGACGTGCCGGACTCCTCGGACGCGCTGTGCGCGATGACCCAGCGGATGATGTGCTGGATGAGGGTCTTGGGCACCCCCGAGTTGACGGTGTAATGGCTCATGTGGTCGCCGACGCCGTAGGTCGCCCATCCCAGGGCGAGTTCGGACAAATCGGAGGTGCCGACGACGAAGCCGCCGTTCTGATTCGCGAGCCGGAACAGGAAGTCGGTGCGCACGCCTGCCTGCACGTTCTCGAACGTCACGTCGTACACCGGCTCGCCGTCGGCGAACGGGTGCCTGATGCCCTCGAGGATCTGCGTCGCCGTCGGACGGATGTCGATCGTCTCGATCGAGGCGCCGATCGCCTCGGCCAGCGCGATCGCGTTCGACTTGGTGTGGTCGCTCGTCGCGAAGCCGGGCATCGTGTAGGCGAGGATGTCGCTGCGCGGGCGTCCCATGCGGTCCATCGCGCGGGCGATGACGAGCAGGGCGTGGGTCGAGTCCAGCCCGCCGGAGACCCCGATCACCGGCCGGGGTGAGCCGATCGCGCGCATACGCTGCTCGAGCCCGGACACCTGGATGTTGAACGCCTCGTAGCAGTCCTGGTCGAGCCGGGCGGGGTCGTCGGGGACGAACGGGAACCGGTCGAGCGGGCGGCGCAGGCCGATGTCGGATGCCGGGGGCTCGAGGAAGAGCTCGACCGTGAGGAAGTCGTGCGGGTGGCGCAGCCTGTTGTCGTCGAAGGTCCCCTGGCGCAGCCGGTCCTGACGGAGGCGATCGAGGTCGACGTCGGCGACCGAGCGGCGCGGGCCGTCCGGGAAGCGCTCGGTCTCGGCGAGCAGCGTGCCGCCCTCGTAGATCATCGTCTGGCCGTCCCAGGAGACGTCGTTCGTCGACTCGCCCATGCCGGCTGCGGCATATGCGTACGCCGCGAGGCAGCGCAGCGACTGCGACCGGCACAGATCCTTGCGGTCGTCGGCGCGGGCGATCGTGATGGGGCTGCCCGAGAGGTTGACGATCACGGTGGCACCGGCCAGCGCCGCGTGCGACGACGGCGGGATCGGCACCCACACGTCCTCGCACACCTCGGCGTGAAGCACGAGGCCGGGGACGTCCCGCACGTCGAACAGCAGGTCGGTGCCGAACACCGTCTCGTGCACGCCGATGCGGATCGTCTCGCCCGACCACGGCTCGCCGGCGGCGTACCAGCGGCGTTCGTAGAACTCGCGGTAGGTCGGCAGGTAGGACTTCGGCGCGACCCCGACGATCTCACCGCGGTGGATGACCACGGCGCAGTTGTACAGGCGGTTGCGGTGCCGCAGCGGCGCGCCGACCACCAGCACCGGGAACAGCTCGGCGGAGGCCTCGGCGATCCGCTCGAGCGCGGCGACGACGCCGTCCAGCAGCGCGTCCTGCATCACGAGGTCGTCGATCGCGTAGCCGGACAGTGACAGCTCGGGGAAGACGGCCACGGCCACGGCGTCCGCGTCGCACTCGCGTGCCGCCGCCAGCACCGCGTCGGCGTTGGCGACCGGGTCGGCGATGGCGACGGGGATCGTGCAGGCGGCCACGCGCGCGAAGCCGTGCCGGTAGGCGCTGTCGAAGGGAAGGCTCTCGCTCACGCTCACAGTCTGTCAGGTGGCGTCGGCCCGCGGCAGGCGTGTCCGATGCGGCGGCTAGGGTCGATCGCGGAAGGGGAACATGCGATACATCGAGGACGAAGGCCGGATCGTCTGGAGCGCGAGCGACCTGAAGGCCGCCGCCGAGTGCGAGTTCGCGTGGCTGCGCGCCATCGACGCCAAGCTCGGCCGCGTGCCCGCCGTCGTGGATCCCGAGGATCTGACGCTCGAGCGCGCCGGGCGACTGGGCACGCAGCACGAGCGCCGCGTGCTCGAGGACTACCGGCGCGCGCTGCCGGGCCGCGTCGTGGAGATCCCCGAGACCCGATCGACGGATGCCGTGGGCCTGGCCGATGCGCTCGCGCGCACCCGTGCCGCCCTCGCCGACCCGTCGGTCGCCGTCGTCTACCAGGCGGCATTCGCCACCGAGGAGTTCGTCGGCTTCGCCGACTTCCTCGTCCGTGCATCCCAGGCGCCCGGCCTCGCCGATGTCGACGATGAGGATCACTGGGTCGTGCAGGACACGAAGCTCGCCCGCCACGCGCGTGTGACCGCGCTCATGCAGCTGGCGGCGTACGTCGACCAGCTGGACGGTCTCGGGGTGCCCCGCGCCGGACGCGTGCAGCTGCTGCTCGGTGACGGCAGCGTCTCCGAACACGCCGTCCGGGATCTGCTTCCGGTGTTCGGCCTGCGGCGCGCGCGGCTGCGCGCGCTGATCGCCGACCGCGACGTGGCAGCGGGCGCCGCCGGCAGTCCGCTGGCCTGGGGAGACGACCGCGGGCTGCTGCGCATCGTCGCGTGCGGGCGCTGCGCCACGTGCGACCTCGAGGTCGTCGCGCACCGTGACCTGCTGCTCGTGGCCGGCATGCGTCCGGTGCAGCGCGAGCGGCTCCGGGGCGCCGGCATCCCGACCGTCGATGCGCTCGCGGCGGCGCGCGAGGCGCCGCCGCGCATGTCCTGGGACACCTTCGCGGGGCTGCGCACGCAGGCGCGCCTGCAGCTGTCCAGCCCCGCCGGCGGCGTCGAGGCGGTCGTCGCCGACCCGGCCGCGAGCGCGCCGCCGCGGCCCCCGCTGCCCACCTACGAGGTCGTCTTCCCGAAGGCGCTCGGCGCCCTGCCGCGGCCCGACCACGGCGACATCTTCTTCGACTTCGAGGGCGATCCCCTCTATACCGAGTCGGCCTCCACCGGGCCGGCGCAGTGGGGCATCGACTACCTCTTCGGCTGGATCGACGGTGCGGGCCAGTACTCGGCGCTCTGGGCGCATTCGTTCGCGGCGGAGCGGGAGGCCCTGGAGCGGTTCCTCGACGTGGTGACGCTGCGGCGGCAGCAGCATCCCGGCATGCACATCTACCATTACGCGCCCTACGAGCCCACCCACCTGCTGGCCATGGCGGCCCGCCACGGCGTCCGCGAGGCGGACGTCGACCGCCTGCTGCGCGACGGCGTGTTCGTCGACCTCTATCCGATCGTGCGCCGCGCGCTGCGGGTGGGATCGCGGTCGTACTCGATCAAGAAGCTCGAGCCGCTGTACATGGGCGACGAGGTGCGTACGAGCGACGTGCAGCGCGGCGACGACTCCATCGTCAGGTACGTCGAGGCGCGGGCCCTCCAGGAGGCGGGGCACGCCGACGAGGGGCAGCGGATCCTCGACGACCTCGCCGACTACAACCGCTACGACTGCGTCTCGACGCTGCGGCTGCGCGACTGGCTCGTCGACCGCGCCCGCGAGGCCGACCTCCGGCCGTCGGCCGAGCCCGAGGCCGGCGAGAACGTGTACGAGCCCTCGCCCCGCGCGGAGGCGCTCGCCCGCATGGCCGCCGCCTCGGCCGACGAGGGCGAGGCGCAGGCGCTGCGGCTGGCCGCCGCCGCGATCGACTACTACCCGCGCGAGGCGAAGACCTTCTGGGCGACGCACTTCCTGCGACTGCGTGAGCCGGTGTCGGTGTGGGAGGACACCCGCGACGTCGTCGTGATCGATCGAGACCGGTCGCGCGTGCTCACCGACTGGCACCGTCCCGAGGGGGCGCGCGCGGAGCGCCGGGTCGTCGAGCTGCGCGGCGAGTTCGCCCCCGGCACGCGGCTGAGCGTCGACCAGTCGCCGTTCGCCGTGTACGAGCTGCCCGCGCCGTTTCCCGTCGAGACGAATCCGCGCTGGATCCACGCCGCTCGCGGGGTCAAGGTCATCGACGTCCTCGACGACGGCGCCGTCGTCGAGGAGTTCGCGTACCAGGGCTTCACCTGGCAGGAGCTGCCGGTCGCGCTCACCCCGCCCGCACCGCCGCAGGCCGGCAGCCAGCAGGCCGCGATCGACGAGTGGTCCGCCTCCGTCCTCTCCGCCGACGCGGTCCCGACTCCCGACTCCCGCCTGCCCGCCGACCCCGCGACCGACCTCCTGCTGCGCCGGGTGCCGCGGCTGCGGGCCCGCACGTCGGGCGGCGCGCTCGCCCGCGGAACGGGCGACGACGTCGCCGACATCGCGCGATCGCTCATCGACCTCGACCGCAGCTACCTCGCGGTGCAGGGCCCGCCCGGCACCGGCAAGACGTACGTCGGCTCGCACGTCGTGGCGCGCCTCGTCCTCGAGCACGGATTCAGAGTCGGCGTCGTGGCACAGTCGCACGCCGTCGTCGAGCACATGCTCGATCGCATCGTCGAGGCGGGCGTGCCCACCGCGCAGGTCGCCAAGGCGCCGAAGACCTCGTCCGCGCCGGCGCCGGGCTCGCTCTCCTTCACGCCCATCGCGAAGAACGGCATGGCCGCCTACATCGCCGAGCAGTCCGCCGGCTTCGTCGTCGGCGGCACTGCGTGGGACTTCAGCCACCCGGGCCGCGTCGCGCGCGGCGGGCTCGATCTGCTCGTCATCGACGAGGCGGGGCAGTTCTCGCTCGCCTCGACGATCGCGGTGTCGGTCGCGGCGACGCGGCTGCTGCTGCTCGGCGACCCACAGCAGCTGCCGCAGGTGAGCCAGGGCACCCACCCCGAGCCGGTCGACACCTCCGCACTGGGATGGATCATGGACGGCGCCGCGGTGATCGAGGCCGATCGCGGCTACTTCCTCGCGCAGACCCGGCGTATGCGCCCCGAAGTGGCGGCGCCCGTCTCAGAGCTCTCCTACGAGGGCAGGCTCGCCGCGCACCCGGGCGCGGGTGCGCGGGCGCTCGACGGCGTGGCGCCGGGGGTGGTCCCACTCGCGCTGACGCACAGCGGCAACGCGACGCAGTCCATCGAAGAGGCCGCGGCCGTCGTGCGGCTCGTGCGCGACCTCGTCGGCCGCGCCTGGACCCCGGGGGAGGGTGAGTCCCCGCGTCCGCTCGCGGCGACGGATCTCATCGTCGTGACGCCGTACAACGCCCAGCAGGTCGTCGTCGAAGAGGCGCTTGCCGCGGCCGGGTTCGCCGAAGTCCCCGTGGGCACCGTCGACCGATTCCAGGGTCAGGAGGCGGCGGTCGCGATCGTGTCGCTCGCGGCGTCATCCGGACGCGACGCGCCGCGCGGCCTGGAGTTCCTGCTGCTGCAGAACCGGCTCAACGTCGCGGTGTCCCGCGCGATGCACACGGCCTACCTCGTGTACTCGTCCGGGTTGCTCGACGACCTCCCGCGCACCCCGGACGGCGTCGCCCGGCTCAGCGCGTTCGCACGCCTCGTCGGCGCCGCGTGACCGCAGGACCGCGGTGTCAGACCGTCCCGTACAGGCGGTCGCCGGCATCGCCGAGGCCGGGCACGATGTAGCCCTTCTCGTCGAGACGCTCGTCGAGCGCACCGAGCACCAGCGTGACGTCGCGGTCGCCGACCTGCTGCTCGATCCTCGCGAGTCCCTCCGGCGCGGCGAGGATGCAGATCGCGGTCACGTCCTGCGCGCCGCGATCGAACAGGAAGTCGATCGCCGCCCCCAGGGAGCCGCCCGTGGCGAGCATGGGGTCCAGCACGAAGCACTGACGCTCCGAGAGGTCTTCGGGCAGCCGCTCGGCGTACGTGTACGGCTGCAGCGTCTCTTCGTCGCGCGCCATGCCGAGGAATCCGACCTCGGCGGTCGGCAGGAGCTTGACCATGCCCTCGAGCATGCCGAGCCCGGCCCGAAGGATCGGGACGACGAGCGGCCGCGGCTCGCTGATCTTGACGCCGGTCGTGGTGGTGACGGGCGTCTGGATCTGGATGTCCTCGACGCGCACGCCGCGCGTGGCCTCGTACGCGAGCAGCGTGATGAGCTCCTCGGTCAGCTGCCGGAAGACGGGTGAGGGGGTGCGCCGGTCGCGCAGCACCGTCAGCTTGTGGGTGATGAGAGGGTGGTCGGCGACATGCACACGCATGTCATCAGCCTACTGCGGGCTTACGCTGGGGCCGTGAGCCTTCCCGCCCGCGCGACCGACCTCGTCGCGATGACGCGCGCCCTCGACCTGGCGAAAAATGCCGGTGCCCACGGCGACGTTCCCGTCGGGGCCGTCGTCACCGACCTGTCCGGCGCGATCGTCGGCGAGGGGCGCAATCTCCGCGAGCAGCACCGCGATCCGCTCGCGCACGCCGAGGTCGTGGCGCTGCGCGCGGCCGCCGAGGCGCTCGAGTCGTGGAACCTCGAGCACTGCACGCTGGTCGTGACGCTGGAGCCGTGCATCATGTGCGCGGGGGCGATCCTGCAGGCGCGCGTGGGGCGTGTCGTCTTCGGCGCCTGGGATGAGAAGGCCGGCGGCGCCGGATCGATGTACGACCTCCTGCGCGACCGGCGGCTGCCCCACCGTGCCGAGGTCGTCGGCGGCGTGCGTGAGGACGATGCGGCGGCCCTGCTGCGCGAGTTCTTCGACGCGCGTCGCAGCCCCTGAGCCCCCGGCATCCCGGATCAGTCGCTCGACGGCAGCACGACCGCCTCGGTCGGCAGGCTCGGCTGGGCGCGGTAGATGTCCGGCTCGAGATAGATGATGCGCGCGGCGGGGACGGCATCTCGCACCCGCTTCTCGACCGTGTTGATGTCGGCGGCGACGGCCCCCAGCGGCTTGTCGGCCGCGAAGCCGAGCTTGGCGGCGACCAGCAGCTCGTCCGGGCCGAGATAGAGGGTCTTCATGTGGATGAGCTTCTCGATCTCGCCGCCGTCTTCGATCGCGCGCACGATGGCGTCGTGGTCGGCCGCATCGGCGCCCTCGCCCACCAGCAGGCTCTTGGTCTCGATGCCGAGCACGATGGCGATGAGGATCAGCAGCGTGCCGATCATGAGCGTCCCGAGCGCGTCGAACAGCGGATCGCCGGTGAGGACGGTGAGGGTGACGCCGGTCAGCGCGAAGACGAGACCGGTCAGCGCGCCGATGTCCTCGAGCAGCACCACCGGCAGCTCGGGTGCCTTGGCGTGCCGGACGAACGAGATCCAGGACTGGCCCTTCGCGCGCACGTGGTTGCTCTCGACGACCGCGGTGCGGAGCGAGAAGGACTCGAGCGCGATCGCGACGACCAGGACCACGATGGGCAGCCACCACCAGCGCTCATCGAGTGCGTGGGGGTGGGTGAGCTTGTCGACGCCCTCGTAGATCGCGAACAGGCCGCCGACCGAGAACAGGATGATCGAGACGACGAAGGCGTACACGTAGCGCTCGCGGCCGTACCCGAACGGGTGGTCGGCGTCGGCCTTGCGCTTGGCCTTGCGGCCGCCCAGCAGGAGCAGGAGCTGGTTGCTGGAGTCGGCCACCGAGTGGATCGCCTCGGCGAGCATCGACGCCGAGCCGGAGAGGAACCAGGCGATGAACTTCGCGATCGCGATGCCCAGGTTCGCCAGGAACGCCGCGATGATCGCCCTGCTGCCGCCGGATGCACTCATGGGGACCGCCCGGGTCAGTCCGACGAGCTGATGATGATCGCCTCGGTCGGGGGAGCGGGGGATGCCGGGTGCCCGATGTACCCGATGATCTCCAGCAGCGCGCGACGGAACTGGGCCGGGCGCTCGAGGTGCGGCGCGTGGCCGACGCCGTCGAACACGATCTCCGCGACGCGCCCGCCGCCGGCGCGATACGCGCCGAGCACGTCCCGCGTCTGGGCGACCATCTCCTGCGGCGGCGCGATCTCGTCGCCGGGCCAGCCGGGGACGATCCCGAGCTTGCCGAGCTGGTTCTGGTCGGAGAAGGATGCGTCCGAGACGATCGCGTCGGCGGTGCCGCGCAGCCACAGGATCGGCGGCTTGACCTCGAGATCCACGATGCCCGACGTGTCGAAGTACCCCGGCGCCGTCGCGTTGAGCACGCCGGTGCGTCCGGCGCCGAACCCGGGCCAGTTCTCGCTGGGGACCTCATCGCCGGGGTAGTTCCCCTCGGCGGTGGAGGTCGACAGCATCGAGGCGATCCACACGTCCTCGTGGTCGGTCTCGTAGTCGGCGGCCACGAAGCCGGAGCGGAACACGCTGCGCGGCGATGTCTGCGCCTCGTCGGTCGTGTCGCCCTCGCCGAGCCGGCGCACGAAGTCGGGAATCGCCGCGCCGCCGCCGCATCCGGCGTCGTCGTCGGTGAGGCGGCTGCCGTCGCGCCGCGTGCCGCCGAATCCGTAGGGCGAGACGGGTGCCTGCAGCGTGAGGGAGAGGACCGGATGGTCGATCGCGTACTGCATGACGACGCCGCCGCCGAGCCCCCAGCCGACCAGGTGCGCGCGGTCGATGCCGAGCACCTGGAGGGTCGCGTGGATGTCGTCGCTGAAGTCGCGCACCCCGCGGGTCGCGTCGATGGGGGCGTGCTCCGTGCCGCCGGACCCGCGCAGATCGATCGCGATGACGCGCAGATCGTGCGGCAGGTCCTGCATGAGCTCCTGCCAGAGCAGGCTCGAGGACACGCTGCCGTGGACGAGGACGACAGTGCGGTCCTCGGGTGTCTCGGGGTCGTCCTTCGGGCGCTCGAGGATGTTGACGCTCAGTCGGCCGGTGTCGACGAGGCGAGAGGTGATGCCGTCGAAGAGGGTCATGTCCCCGACTATAGTCGCGCGTCCTCGGCGGCGAATCGGCGTTCCTCCCGTCCTCGGGCAGGCAGTGGGAGGATGATTCCATGACTGCTGCAGCGCTTCCGCCGATCGCGATCCTCGGCGCCGGTTCGATGGGCGGTGCGATCCTCCAGGGGCTCGTGCGGTCGGGCTCGGCGCCCTCGATCGCCGTCACCAACCGCAGTGCCGCCAAGGCCGTCGAGCTGTCCGGGATGCCCGGGGTGACCAGCATCGCGCTCGAGGACGATCCCGCCGGCAACATCGCCGCGGCGGCGGCCGCGGACGTCGTCCTGATCGGCGTGAAGCCGGCCATGGTGCCCGACCTGCTGCGCGAGATCGCGCCCCACCTCCGCCCCGGGACGGTCGTGGTGAGCCTGGCGGCGGGCGTCACGATCGCGACGTTCGAGCAGATCCTGGGCAGCGGCATCCCCGTCCTGCGCTCGATGCCGAACACGCCCGCCGTCGTCGGGAAGGCCGTCACGGGACTTGCCGCCGGCGCCGATGCGACGGGCGCCGAGCGAGCGGTCGTGCGACGCCTGTTCGAGACCTGCGGCGTCGTCATCGAGCTCCCCGAGGCGCAGATCGACGCGCTCGGGACGATCTCGGGCTCGGGCCCGGCCTACGTGTTCCTGCTGATCGAGGCCCTGACCGAGGCGGCGCGCGGCAAGGGGTTCGACGGACCCGATGCGCGGCTCATGGCCGAGCAGACGTTCGTCGGCGCCGCCGCGCTGCTGGATGCCACGGGCGAGGACCCGGCGGAGCTGCGCCGCCGCGTCACGAGCCCCAACGGCACGACCGAGCGGGCCATCGCGGTGCTGGCGGATGCCGGGCTGCCGGCGCTGTTCGCCACGGCGACCGACGCGGCACTCGCCCGCTCGCACGAGCTCGCCGCCGGCGCGTAGCGCAGACTCCGCGGTCCTGCCTTCTCAGCGATCCAGGGCCGCGAAGCGCTCGATGTCGCTGTTGGTGCCGGAGACGATGATGAGATCGCGGTTGGTGACGACGGTGTCGGCCTCCGCGTAGCGGAAGGCGCGGCCGGGACTCTTCACACCCACCACCGTGACGTTGTACTTCGTGCGCACGCCGGACTCGTTCAGCCCCACGCCGCGGATGAACTTCGGCGGATACATCTTGGCGAGGACGAAGTCGTCGTCGAAGCGGATGAAGTCGAGCATGCGCCCCGAGACGAGGTGGGCGACACGCTCGCCGGCTTCGCGCTCGGGATAGATGACGTGGTTCGCGCCCACGCGGGCGAGGATCTTGCCGTGCGACTGCGAGACGGCCTTCGCCCAGATCTGCGGGATCTTCAGATCGACGAGGTTCGCGGTGATGAGCACGGACGCCTCGATGAACGAGCCGACGGCGACGACCGCGACCTGGAAGTCCTGGGCGCCGATCTGCCGGAGGGCATCGATGTTGCGGGCATCGGCCTGCACGGTGTGGGTGACGCGATCGGACCACTTCTGGACGAGGTCGAGGCTCTCGTCGATCGCGAGGACTTCGCGCTCGAGCCGATCGAGCTCACCGGCGCACGCGGCGCCGAACCGGCCCAGGCCGATCACGAGGACGGGGGCATCGCCCCGGAAACGCTCAACCAACGATGGGCCTCTCCACGGGCAGCGAGTAATGCTGCGATCGGCTCGTCGCGGCCACGGCCGCGGCGAGAGTCACTGTACCAACGCGTCCCATGAACATCGTCAGCGCGAGCACGTAGGCCGCCGCGTCGGGCACGTCGGCGGTCACGCCGGTCGACAGCCCGACGGTCGCGAAGGCCGAGATGACGTCGAACAGGACCTCCTCGGCCGGCTGCGCCGTGATCCGCGTGATGATGATCGTCGAGAGCGCGACGATCGTGGCGCCCCACGCGACGACCGACAGCGCGACCCGCTGCACGTCGCTGGGGATGCGGCGGCCGAACGCCTCGACGCTCTGGCGGCCGCGGGCCTCGGACCACACGGCGAGGGCGAGCACGGCCAGCGTCGTGACCTTGATCCCGCCGGCCGTCGACGCAGAACCGCCGCCGACGAACATGAGCATGGACGCCGCGATGAGCGAGGAGCCGTGCAGGTCGCCCATCTCGACGACCTCGAACCCGCCCGACCGGGTCATGGCGGACAGGAACAGCGCCTGGAACGCGGTGTCCCCGGCATCCATCGCCCCGAAGGTCTGCGGATTGTCGAACTCGAGCAGCAGGAGCACGCCGGCCCCCGCGAAGAACAGGACCGTCGTCGTGATGATCGTGAGCTTCGCGTGCAGCGACCAGCGGCGGACGTGGAAGTGGTGCCGCCAGAGGGTGAAGATGACGGGAAATCCGATCGAGCCCAGGAAGACGCCCGCCATGAGGAGGGTCAGCATCAGGTAGTTGTCCGCGAACGGGGCCAGACCGCCCTCGTTCGGGGTGAAGCCCGTGTTGGTGAAGGCCATCGCGGCGTAGTACGGCGCCTCCCACAGCGCCGTCACCGGGTCGATCCCGCTCAGCAGCAGCGAGGGATACAGGAGGGCCGCGATCGCCGCCTCGATCACGAGCGTCGACAGGGCCACAGTGGCCAGCAGCTGCCCGACCTCACCGAGCCGGATGGTCTGACCCTCGTTGACGACGCCGCCGTGCGCCCGCAGCGGGTTCGAATCGCCGGCGGCCATGAGCTTGGCGCGCAGTCCGAGCCGCTTGGAGATCACGAGCCCGAGGATCGAGGCGAGCGTCAGCACTCCGAGGGCGCCCACGTTCACGCCGACGAAGATGAAGACGTGTCCGAGCGGCGACCAGTGCGTGCCCATGTCCACGGTCGACAGGCCCGTGACGCAGATGGTCGACACCGCGGTGAACAGGGCATCGACGAACGGCGTGGGCCGTCCGTCCGCGGCGGCGGCCGGCAGCGAGAACAGTCCGGTGAACAGCAGGATCAGCGTCAGGAAGACGAGCACGGCGAAACGCGAGGGGGATGCCGTCATCAGCAGCCGCAGGTGATGCCAGAGCGTGCGGGAGCGTGCCGCGAGGGTGCGCCGCAGTCGCGCTCCGACGGTGCCGACCGTCATGCCGCGCCCCTCTCGACGTCAGAATCGTTGTCATGGTACTCCGGCACGCGCGCGGGCTACCCTTAGGACATGGCGGACATCTTCGACGTGATCGCCGACGGCACCCGTCGGGACATCCTGCAGCTGCTGCGTGAGCGCGCCGGAGAGCGCGGGACGAGCGTGTCGCAGATCGTCGCCGAGCTCGGCGTGAGCCAGCCGACCGTGTCCAAGCACCTGAAGGTGCTGCGCGAGGCGGAGCTCGTGTCGGTCCGCGAAGAGGGCCAGCACCGGTTCTACAGCCTGTCGCCGGCTCCGCTGGACGCCGTGGACGACTGGCTGATCCCCTTCCTCGACGTCGAGGAGCCGGCTCACCCGGCCGCGCTGCCGGAGTCCGCGGCGCACGCCGCCGACCTGGTCGGCCGGGCCGCGGCATCGGCCAAGCACGCCCTCGAGAACGCGTTCAAGCCGTTCCGCGACCGGCCCGGTCGCTGACCGACCGGGCCGGCCGCCGGCTCAGTGCCGCCCGGCCTTGCGGCGGAACAGCCAGGCTCCCCACGCGACGGCGACGACGAGGATCGCCAGGCACCATGCCAGCGCGCCCCACACCCTGGCATCGCCGGCATCGAGCATCCCGCTGCCGGTCAGCAGCGCGCGCAGCGTGTCGACGATTGGGCCGATCGGCTGGTGCTCGGCGAGGGGCTGCAGCCACGCGGGCATCGTCTCGATGGGCGCGAACGCGCTGGACAGGTACGGGACGAACAGGATGATGAACCCGTAGCCGTTCGCCGCCTCGGGCGAGCCCGCGGCGAGGCCGATCGCCGCGAACAGGTACGTGATCGCGAGGATGTACAGCGCGATCAGCCCCAGCACGCCGAGCCACTCGAGCGCGCCGGCGGTGGGGCGGAAGCCCACCAGGACGGCCACGATCACGACGATGGCGGTGGCGAGCAGGTTGCGCAGCAGGCTCGCCACGACGTGCCCCGTGAGCACGGCACTCGCGCGCAGCGGCATGGTGCGGAACCGGTCGATGATCCCCGCCTTCATGTCGCCGGCGACGTAGACCGCGGTGGAGGACGCGCCGAAGCCCGCGCAGATCAGGATGATTCCCGGCACCACGTAGTCGACGTACGCGCCCGATGCGTCGATCGCGCCGCCGAACACGAAGGTGAACAGCAGCATGAGCATCACGGGCAGCAGCACGGCCATGAGCAGGGACTCGCCGTCGCGCAGCGAGTGGAGCAGGCTGCGGCGGACGAAGACGGCCTCGGCCGTCAGGCCGGAGACGGGCGAGCGCGGGGGAGCGACGGCGGTCATGCGGACTCCTGGAGATCGGCCGCGGAGTGCGCGGCGGGGGCGGTGAAGGCGAGGAAGACGTCGTCGAGCGTCGGGCGGTGCAGACTGACGGTGCCGTCCGCGCCGGCCTCGTCGAGCTCGTCGAGAGCGCGGCGCACGCCGCTGACGGTGCCGTCGGTGGGAATGCGCGCGAGCAGCTCGCCGGCGGCGTCGTGCAGTTCGACGGCTTCGCCGCCGATGCGCGCCTTCAGGGCACTGGCCGTGCCGAGCGCCACGACGCGGCCGCCGTCGAGCACCGCGATGCGGTCGGCGAGCTGATCGGCCTCCTCGAGGTACTGCGTCGTGAGGAACACCGTCGTCCCGCCCGCGGCGAGCGAGCGGATGACGTCCCACAGCTCGCGGCGGCTGCGGGTGTCCAGTCCCGTCGTGGGCTCGTCGAGGAAGAGCACCTCGGGCGTGACCACGAAGCTCAGCGCGAGGTCGAGGCGTCGACGCATGCCGCCGGAGTAGGTCCCGACGCGCTTGCCGCCGGCCGCGGCGAGGTCGAACCGCTCGAGCAGCTCCGCGCTGCGCAGCCGCGCCGCCTTCGAGGACAGACCCGACAGCCGCGCCATCATGACGAGGTTCTCGGTGCCGGTGAGGACGTCGTCGACGGCGGCGGACTGGCCGGTGAGACTAATGCGGGCCTTCACGGCCTCGGGATCGCGGACGACGTCGATTCCGCAGACGTGGGCGGTCCCGGCATCCGGCGCGGTCAGTGTCGTGAGCACGTTGATCGTGGTGGTCTTGCCCGCTCCGTTGGGGCCGAGCAGGGCGAACACCTCGCCGGCGGCGACCTCCAGGTCGAGATCGGAGAGCACGGTCTGCGCGCCGAAGGCCTTGCGCAGTCCGCGGACGTGGATGGCGGCCGACATGGGCGGCCTCCTTTCTTCTGTGTACGGCTTCTTCTGTGTACGGCGGAAACTGTTTATGACGGTAACACACGGTTTACTACATATACAGATCTAGACTGGGCGCATGCCCGACCAGACCGAGCCCGAGCTTCCGCGCGGCGTCGCACTGGCGTGGGGGGTCGCGGCCGCGCCGCAGCGCGGCCCCAAGCGCGAGATGTCGGTCGAGCGCATCGTCGAGGCCGCCGTCGAACTCGCCGATGCCGAAGGTCTCGCGGCGGTGTCGATGTCGGCCGTGGCCGCCAAGCTCGGCTACACGCCGATGTCGCTGTACCGCTACGTGACGGCCAAGGACGACCTCGTCCTGCTCATGCAGGAGGAGGCGGCCGGCCTGCCGTCGGACGCGTCGGGCGAGGGCACCTGGCGGGAGCGGCTCGAGAAGCTGTACGCCGAGCAGGTCCAGAGCTTCCTCGCGCACCCCTGGGCGCTGGACGTCCCGATCAGCGGGTCGCCGGCGACGCCGAACAGCGCCGCGTGGATGGACGCCGGGCTCCGTGCGCTCGCCGAGACGCCGCTGACCTATGACGAACGGCTCGCGGTCATGCTGCAGGTCACGGGTCAGGCGCGCTGGGCCGGGACGGTCTACGCCGGGTACGCGCGGACCCAGCGGGAGCGGGGCCTGGGCGACGACGAGATCGCCGTGCGCGAGGACGCCCTGTTCCGTGCCCTCATCACGGCGGACGCGTTCCCGGATCTGCGCGCGGCGATCGAGGCGGGTGTGTTCCTGGACGAGGGCGATCCGTTCGCGTTCGGCCTGGCCCGTGCGCTGGACGGCGTCGCGGCGTACATCGACCGCATCGCCTCCGGCGGGCAGCGCGATGTCCCCGTGCCCTGGGTCGGGACCGACGACGCGGACATCGCCGACGACAAGCGGTTCCGAGAGGCGAGCAAGGCCGTGCACGCCGCCGAGAAAGCGCTCCGCGATGCGCGGAAGGCGGCGAGGCAGGCCGCGCGCGAAGCGCGCGAACGGCGCCGGTGAAGGGGCGGCGACGTCCTCACGAATCACACAGGTTTACACGCGTCCCACAAAGGCCCTAGTCTTACTGCAGGAATACGGGTCCGATCAGGGGGATGAATGTCGGAGCTTTCTGACGTGCGCTTTCTCACCGTCGCCGAGGTGGCGGAGATCATGCGCGTCTCGAAGATGACGGTCTACCGGCTGGTGCATGCCGGGGACCTCCCTGCCGTGCGCTTCGGACGCAGCTACCGCGTGCCCGAGACGGCGGTGACCGAAGCTCTGCGACGGCCCATCGCCGACGTCGGCTAGAATAGCCCGAGGCATATTTTCGTCTTGCCCGATCCCGGGTGCGAGAAATCGCGTCCAGACCCCTGACTTAGTGAGGTTTTCCGTGGGTTCTGTCATCAAGAAGCGCCGCAAGCGCATGGCGAAGAAGAAGCACCGCAAGCTGCTTCGTAAGACTCGCCACCAGCGCCGCAACAAGAAGTAAGCGGCCCGACACCGAGCGCCTGTCCCCGTGGGGACGGGCGCTTCGTGTTCTCTGCGGACGCCGACCCCCCCGGATGCCGTGGGCGTCGGCCGGCGGTGCGAGGATGGACGTGTGACCGCACTCACCCTGATCTCGAAGCCAGACTGCCACCTGTGCGATGTGGCTCGCGAGGTCATCGAGGCCGTCGTGGCAGATCTGCCCGCGGATGCGGTGGTCATCGACGAACTGTCGATCCAGGACGACCCCGCCTTGTACGCGCAGTGGTGGGAGAAGATCCCCGTCGTCCTGGTGGACGGCAGTCTGCACGCGCACTGGCGCGTCTCGCCCGACCGCCTTCGCGCTGCCCTGACCGAGAGGGCCGCGCCGGCCCAGAAGGAGGACCGATGACGATCCGTCATGTCGTGACGTGGAGCCTGGCCGCGGAGGACGCCGCGGTGCGCGCCGAACAGGCCGCCGAGGTGGCGCGCCGACTGCAGAGCCTGGTCGGGGTCGTCCCCTCGATCCGCGCGCTGTCGGCCGGCCCGAACGTCGCCTATCCGGACGGCAACAGCGACGTCGCGGTCGTCATCGACTTCGACGACGTCCAGGGGCTCGACGACTACCAGACGCACCCCGCGCACCAGGAGGTCGCCGGGTACATCCGCAGCGTCGTCGGCGGCCGCATGGCCGTCGACTTCGAGCTCTGACCCCGCAGGGGGACTACGGCGCCAGACGCGTCGGTCCGCGGAAGAGGTACGTGACCTCGCGGATCGACGATTCGCCCAGCAGCAGCATGAGCACGCGAGCCAGGCCCATGCCGAACCCGCCGTGCGGCGGCGCGCCGTAGCGGAAGAAGTCGAAGTAGAAGTCGAGGTGCTCGGGCTCGAGGCCCTTCTCCTTCGCCTGCTCGATCAGGACGTCGACGCGATGCTCGCGCTGGGCGCCGGTCGTGATCTCGACGCCCTTGTAGAGCAGGTCGTAGCTCTTGGTGAGCCCGGTCTCCTCGTCGCGCATGTGATAGAAGGCGCGGATCTCGGGGTGGTAGTCCGTGATGTACACGAACTGGTGGCCGTAGGTCTCCTCGACGTGGGCGGAGATCTGCCGCTCGCCCTCGGGGTCGAGGTCGCCGTCGGTCCGGGGGATCTCATAGCCGCGGGCCTTCACGATCTCGCGGGCCTCGGCCAGAGGGATCCGCGGGAACGGCACCGTCGGCACGACGACGTCGATGTCGAACAGCTCCGCGATCTCCGCGCCGTGCTTGTCGGCGACCGCCTGGATGGCCGTCTGCAGCAGCTCTTCCTGCATGCGGGCGACGTCCTCGTGCGAGTCGATCCAGCTGATCTCGGCATCGATCGAGGTGAACTCGGTCGCGTGCCGGCTCGTGAACGACGGGTCGGCACGGAAGGCCGGCGCGATCTCGAAGATCTTCCCGAAGCCGGCGACCTGCGCCATCTGCTTGAAGAACTGCGGGCTCTGCGCGAGGTAGGCCGTCTCGTCGCCGAAGTACTCGAGCGAGAACAGCTCGGCGTTGGACTCGGACGCGCTCGCCATCAGCTTGGGGGAGTGGACCTCGATGTAGTCGCGCTCGATCCAGTAGGAGCGCATCGCGTGCTCCAGGGTGGTCTGCACGCGGAAGATGAGGTTGTTGCGCCGCTGGCGCAGGTCGAGGAATCGCCAGTCCATCCGCTTGTCCTGGCCGCTGTCCGCCGCGATCGGCGTCTCGGCCAGCGCGGCGGCCGCGATCTCGAGCGTGTCGATCTTGATCTCGACGCCGCCGAGCTTGACGCGCTCGTCGTGCTTGAGGGTGCCGGCCACGGTCAGGAAGGTGCCGTGGGTCAGCTCGGAGATGAGGGAGGTGAGGGCGAGCGCCCCGGCATCCTGCTCGCTGCCGTCTTCGGCCGGACGGGTGGCCGGGTTCACCAGCTGCACCGAGCCGGTCTCGTCGCGGAGGATGACGAACTGCACCTTCTTCTGATCGCGGACGGTCTCCACCCATCCGGACACCGAGACGGGACCGTCTTCACGGGACTGCAGCTGGCTCACCAATACGCGTTCGCTCACGAGGGAACAGTCTACGGGGGCACTGTGCGCGCCGATCCCCGCGGGGGACGGGCCCGATTCCCATGAACCGTTCATCCTTCCCTCCTAGCGTGGAGGGGTGACCGACTCTGCGATCGATGGTTCCTGGCTCACCACACTCGTCGACGGCGTCGTCTCGCTCATGGAGATCATCGGCGCGCCCGGCGCCGGCGTCGCGATCGCACTCGAGAACCTGTTCCCGCCGCTGCCGAGCGAGGTCATCCTGCCGATGGCGGGACTGGCCGCCAGCCGCGGCTCGTTCACGCTCGCCGAGGCGCTGCTGTGGACGACGGCCGGCTCCCTCGTCGGCGCCTTCCTGCTCTACGGCCTCGGGGCATGGCTCGGGCTGCGTCGCCTCACCGCGATCGCGACGAAGGTGCCGCTGCTGCACCCCGAGGACATCGACCGCACGGTGGCGTGGTTCCGGCGCCACGGCGGCAAGGCCGTGTTCTTCGGGCGTATGATCCCGATCTTCCGCAGCCTCATCTCGATCCCCGCCGGACTCACGCGGATGCCTCTGTGGCGCTTCGGGCTGCTGACCTTCGCCGGCAGCCTCATCTGGAACTCGGCGTTCGTGCTCGCGGGGTTCTTCCTCGGCGAGTCGTGGCACGTCGTGGAGACCTATGCCGACGTGCTCCAGTACGTCGTCCTGCTCGGCACGGCCGCCGCCGTCTTCTGGTTCGTCGTGGCACGCGTCCGCCAGCTGCGCGGGCGCCGCCCCGACCTCGACGCCGCGTAGGGGCGGGCACTCAGCCCGCCCACAGACCCCGCCCGCATAGACTTGGGGGGTGCCCGCCGCCCGCCTCCATCTCGTGCGCCACGGAGAGGTCCACAACCCCCGTCGCGTGCTTTACGGACGGTTGCCGGAGTTCCGGCTGAGCGCGGACGGGCGGCAGATGGCGCAGGCCGCGGCCGAGCACGTGCAGGCGCTCGCGCGACCCGTCGGCTCCCTCGTGTGCTCGCCGCTGGAGCGCACGCGCGAGTCCGCCGTGCCGTTCAGCCAGGTATTCGGCGCCGAGCCGGTCGTCGACGCGCGCGTCATCGAGCCGACCAACGTCTTCGAGGGCAAGCGCATGCGCCGCGCCCTGCTCAACCCGCTGAACTGGCGCCACCTGCGCCAGCCCGCGATCCCCAGCTGGGGCGAGCCGTACACGCAGGTGGTCGCGCGCATGGACGCCGCGATGCGCGATGCGTGGAACCGCACGGCATCCGGCGATGTCGTCATCGTCTCGCACCAGCTCCCCATCTGGGTGACCCACCTCGCCGTCGCGGGCGAGCCGCTGCGGCACGATCCGCGCCGTCGCCGCTGCGCGCTGTCCTCCGTGACCAGCTTCGAGCTCGCGGATGACCGCTGGCGCGAGGTCGACTATGCCGAGCCGGCGGCGACCTCCGGTGCCGTGGATGTGGGGGCGGTATGAAGCGGATCCTGACGGCGGCCCTGGTCGCGGCGCTGGCGCTGGCGCTGGCGGCGTGCACGGGCCCGAGCGACGACCTGGCCGCCGATTACCAGGCCGGCGGCAGTGAGAGCTTCAGATCCGGCGATGGCCGCGTCGTGCAGATCCCCGCCGCCGAGCGCGGCGAGTCGATCAGGTTCACCGGCACCGCCGTCGACGGCTCGACGGTCAGCGACACCGACTTCGCCGGCGACGTGCTGGTCCTGAACTTCTGGTACGCCGGGTGCGGCCCGTGCCGCATCGAGGCGCCGCTGCTCGAAGAGGCGTACGGCCAGGTCGCGCCCGACGGCGCCCATTTCCTCGGCGTCAACATCTACGACGGTCCCGAGCAGGCGACCTCCTTCGAGGAGAACTACGGCATCACCTACCCGTCGCTGCTGGCGAGCGGCGACGTCGATCTCAAGCTCGCGTTCGCCTCGTACGTGCCGCTCCAGGCCGTGCCGATCACCCTCGTCCTCGACCGGGAGCAGCGCGTCGCCGCGCGCATCGTCGGGGCCGTGGAGAGCAGCTCGATCCTCAAGTCCCTCGTGCGTGACGCGATGGCGGAGGAGTGGTGAATCCCGGCGCCATCGTCGCCGACGGCGCCCTGTGGCTCGCGCTTCCGATCGCCATGCTCGCCGGGCTCGTCTCGTTCCTCTCGCCGTGCGTGCTGCCCCTCGTGCCGGGCTATCTCGGCTTCCTCGGCGGCGGTGCGGCGCGGGGGGATGCCGGGACGCGCGGACGGCTGCTCGGCGGCGTGCTGCTGTTCATCGCCGGCTTCACCTTCGTGTTCGTCGCGATGGGCGTCTTCGTCGGGACGGTGGGACGGTTCCTCATCCAGTACCAGGACCCCATCACGCGCGTCCTCGGCGTCGTGATCATCGCGCTCGGACTCGTGTTCATCGGCCTGTTCGGCTTCGCGCAGCGCACCGTCCGTCCTCAGATCCGCGGAAACCTCGGCCTCGTCGGCGCGCCCTTGCTGGGCATCGCGATGGGCATCGGCTGGGCCCCGTGCATCGGTCCGACCCTCGCCACGATCCTCTCGATGGGACTCAGCCAGGCCGACCCCGCGCGCGCCGGACTGCTCGCCGTCGCCTACGCTCTGGGCCTCGGCATCCCGTTCATCCTGCTCGCCATCGGCTTCGGCTGGGCGGCGCGGTCGGTGGCGTTCCTCAAGCGCCACATCCGCGTCGTCAACATCGTCGGCGGCGGGCTGCTGATCGTGCTCGGCCTGCTCATGGTGACGGGCGCGTGGACGGCGATCATGTCCCAACTGACGGGGGTGATGGGCAGTGTCGAACTCCCGCTCTGACGTGGCCGACGGTCCGCTGCGACCGGCCGACCACGCCGATGCGCCCGACCGCGGCATCGCGCAGCCGAAGCTCGGCGTCGTCGGGTGGCTGCGCTGGGGCTGGCGGCAGCTGACGAGCATGCGCACGGCGCTCGTGCTGCTGCTGCTGCTCGCGATCGCGGCGGTGCCCGGCTCGCTCGTACCGCAGCGCGGCGCGGACCCCAACGGCGTCAGCCAGTACCTGACCGATCACCCCGATCTGTTCCCCGTCCTCGATGCGATGCAGCTGTTCGACGTGTACGCCTCGGCCTGGTTCTCGGCGATCTACATCCTGCTGTTCACGTCGCTCATCGGCTGCGTCATCCCGCGCACGAAGCACCACTGGGCGGCGCTGAAGGCGCGGCCCCCGCGCACGCCGGCCCGCCTCTCGCGGCTCGACGACCACCACCGGGTCGTCGTCGACGTCCCGGCGGACCTGGGCGCGGCGTCCGCCGCCGCGGCGGCCGTGGACGCCGCGGCGGAGCAGCTGCGCGCGGCCGGCTACCGGGTCGAGCGATACGACCGCGCCGGATCCGCGTCGGTGTCCGCCGAGCGCGGGTACCTCCGCGAGACCGGCAACCTCGTCTTCCACAGCGCGCTGGTCGGCGTGCTGCTGGCCGTCGGCATCGGCGGCGGCTTCACCTACACCGGGCAGACGGTCATCCAGGAGGGCGACGGCTTCGTCAACTCGCTGGCGCTGGGCTACACCTCGTTCACCCCCGGCCGTTTCGTCGACACCGAGGGCCTCACGCCGTACTCGGTCACCCTCGACCGCTTCGAGGTGACGTACACGCCGCTCGGTGAGGCCGGGCAGGGCCAGGCCGGCGATTTCGGCGCGCACGTGATGACCCGGCTTCCCGGCGAGGAGCCGCAGGAGGAGGTCATCCGCGTCAATCACCCCCTCACGATGGCGGGCGACCGCATCTACCTCATGGGCAACGGCTACGCACCCACCGTCACGGTGCGCGACCCCGACGGCGAGGTCGTGTTCCGCGAGACGATCGAGTTCCTCCCGCAGGATTCCAACATGACGTCCCAGGGCGTGATCAAGGTCGCGGACGGGCTGGCGGACCAGCTCGGACTCGTCGGGTTCTTCTATCCGACGGCGGCGACGCTGCACAGCGGCGCGATCACGTCGGGATATCCGGCGCTGCTGAACCCGCTCATGACGCTGTGGGTGTACGCCGGGGATCTCGGGATCGACGACGGCACGGCGCGCAACGTCTACGCGCTCGACCCGACGGGCATGACGCAGCTCGCCGGCGGCGACAGCGACACGCCCTCGCTCGAGCTCGCCCCCGGCGAGACGGTCGACCTTCCGGCGGGCATGGGCACGATCACGTTCGAGGACGCCACGGCAGCCGGCGCGGCCGAGCCGGTCGCGCGCTACGTCTCGCTGTCGGTCCATCGCGACGTCAGCGCGCCGTGGGTGCTCGGCTTCGCCGTCCTCGCGCTGACCGGGCTGCTCGCCGCGCTGTTCGTCCCGCGCCGCCGTATGTGGGTGAAGGCCACGGTCGGCGACGACGGCCTCACGATCGAGTACGCCGGACTGGCGCGGGGTGAGGATCCCGCGATCGCACCGGCCGTCGCCGCGCTCGCCCGCGACCACGGCGCCGCGCTCGCCCGGCTCGGCGCCACGGCTCGGACACCGGACCCGGAAGTAGACTGACACCCATGCCCGGTCCGTCGCTCGACACCCTCTCGGTCCTGTTCGTATGGACCGCCGTCGCGATCTACACCCTCGCGTTCGTCGCGTACGCGGTCGACCTCGCCCGCCGCTCCGACCTCGCCGTCAAGGCGAAGGATGCCGTCGGCGCACGCGTGCTGGTCACCGTCGGCGGGAGCACGTCCGACGTGGCGCCCGACGCGCTGGATGTCGCGCCGGCGGATCGCCCGCGCTACCTCTGGGCCCGCATCGGCACGGCGCTCACCGTGCTCGCGTTCCTCTTCCACCTCGGCGCGACGGCGCTGCGCGGCATCGAGGCGGGGCGTGTGCCCTGGTCGAACAACTACGAGTTCGCCCTCACCGGCACCCTCCTGATCGTCGCGGTCTACCTCGGCGTGCTCTTCCGCTATGACCTGCGCTTCCTCGGCTCGTTCATCACCGGGATGACGGCCGTGTTCCTCGGCGGCGCCGCGCTGAACTACTACGTCGTGGTCACGCCCCTGGCCGATCCGCTCAAGAGCGTGTGGCTGGTCATCCACGTCTTCGTCGCCTCGCTGGCCACCGCGTTCTTCGCGCTCGCGTTCGCACTGTCGGTGCTGCAGCTGATGCAGGCCCGCCGCGAGCGTCTCGCGGGGGAGGCGTCGCGCCGCACCGGGCCGCGCTTCCTGCGCACCCTGCCCGATGCCGACGCGCTGGAGTCGCTCGCCTACCGCTTCGCGATCATCGGCTTCATCTTCTGGACGTTCACGCTCATCGCCGGCGCCATCTGGGCGAACGACGCGTGGGGGCGCTACTGGGGCTTCGACACGAAGGAGGTCTGGACCTTCGTGGTCTGGGTCCTCTATGCCGGGTACATCCACGCACGCGCGACGCGGGGCTGGCGCGGCTCGCGCTCGGCGTGGCTGTCGATCGTCGGCTTCAGCGCCGTGATCTTCAACTTCACGATCGTGAACCAGTTCTTCAAGGGCCTGCACGCCTACAGCGGCCTGAGCTGACCCACGCCGGCATCCGGCATCCGCCGGCTGTCACGCGACTGCCGAACGGGGGGATGCCGTGAGCACGGCGCGGGCGGTCGTGCTGCGGCGCCGCGCGACGGCCAGCACCGTCGCGACGAAGGCGAGCCCGGTCCACACGAGCATTCCGACGAGGCCGGCCCCGATGCCGCCGGCCGGGGTCAGTGCAGCCAGCAGCGCGGTGTACGCGGGTGTGGTCGGCATGAGCCCGGCGACCGACGTCAGCACGCCCGGGACGGTCGAGACGACGCCGGTCGCGACGGCGAGGACGCCCACGAGCGCCGAGACCCAGCGGCCGGCGCCGCCGAACACGGCGACCAGCGCCTGATTCACGGCGGCGAAGGCGACGCCGGCGGTCACGGCGAGCGCGGCGAACAGCATCCAGTCGCCCCAGGCGTACGAGGCGGCCAGCTGCACGACGCCGGCGAGGAGCAGCCCCTGCAGGGCGCCGAGTCCGGCAGCCGGAGCGAGGTTGCGCGCCGCCAGCAGGACCGAGGGACGGCGCGAGCTCAGGGCGTGGCGGGGCACCGCCTGCAGCGCGATGAACGAGGCGAGTCCGCCGAACCACAGCGCGAGCGTGGCCAGCAGTGGGATCGCGGACGCGCCGAAAAGGCTGGTCCCGAGACCGTCGGCGGTCACGGGGTTCGCGACCACCGAGGCGAGGTCGGCGGCTTCCTGGTCGGTGTACGAGGGGAGCGCCTCGGCGGCCTGCCCGAGACCGTCGGCCAGTGCGCCCGCGCCGTCCGCGAGCTGTCCCACGCCGTCGGCCAGGTCACCCGCACCCGCCGCGAGCTGCGCGGTGCCGTCGGCGAGCCCGTCGGCACCGGTCGCAGCGCCGGCGACGCCGGTCGCGAACGCGCTGGCGCCGTCCGCGAGCTGGGCCGCCCCGTCCGCGAGCTGGCCGGCCCCGCCGGACAGTCCGGACATCCCGGCGGCCAGCTGGCGCGCGCCCGTGGCGGTCGCGCCCGCCCCGTCGGCCAGCTCGGCCATGCCTCCCGCCAGCCCGCGTGCGCCGGCCGCGGCCTCGGTGAGTCCCTGGGCCAGTTGGGGCCCGAACTGCGCGAGCTGCTCGACCTGACCGGCGATCTCGCCGGACTGGTCGATGACGCCGGTGAGGGTGGGCAGTGCCGCGTCGGTGCGCGCCGCGACGTCCGCGAGCGCGGCGCACAGCTGCTCCGAGCCGCCCTGGGCGGCGCAGTCCGCAGCCGCCTGTGAGAGGCGGGCGGCCGCGTCGGTCACGGCGGTCCTGATCTCCGCGCTGCTGCCGGCCAGCGCGTGCACGCCGTCGACGAGCTCCTGCGGGACGGCGGGGATCTGCGCGACCCCGTCCGCGATCTGCTCCAGGCCGGCGGCGAGCTCGGTCGTGCCGGCCGAGAGGTCCCGCGCGCCGGCGGCCCACGTCCCCAGACCGTCGGCGGTCGCCGTCGTGCCCCGGGCCAGCTGTGCGGCGCCGCCGGCGAGGCCGGTCGCGCCGTCCGCGATGCCGTCGGCGCCGTCGGCCAGACCCTGCGCTCCGCCCGAGAGCTGGCGGATGCCGTCGGCCAGCGATGCGGCCCCGTTCGCGGCGCCGGCGGCGCCATCGGCCCAGCCACGGGCGCCGTCGGCGGCCTCGCCCGCGCCGGCGGCCCACTCGCGCGCGCCGTCGGCGGCCACGCCGAGCTGGTCGCCGAGCGTCGTGAAGCCGAGGAACACGTTCTCGAGGTACACGGAGGACAGCTGCTCACCCATGAGGGCGGCGGCGGCCTGCGTCACCTGCGCCGTGATCGCGTCGTCGACGATGAGGCTGTCCGGCGCGGTGGTCACCTCGATCGTCGCCCGCTCGGGCACGCCCCCGGGTGCCGTGGAGGTCGCGGCGGCGGAGAAGTTCGCCGGGATGGTGATGACGGCGTCGTACGTGCCGTCGGTGAGTCCGTCGCGGGCGTCCTCGGTGTTGGAGATCGTCCAGGTGAGGTTGCTCTCGAGGTCGTCGGAGCCTTCGACGAGTCCGGCGGTGAGCTGACGTCCGAGTGGCACGAGCTGCCCGTCGATCGTGACCGGCTCATCGTCGTTGACGATCGCCGTGCTCATCGCGTCGAGGCGCTCGACGGGGTTGTACAGCGCGGCGACCAGGATGCCCCCGATGACGACGGGCAGCAGCAGCACACCCAGCAGGGTGAGCCAGGTGACGGGCTTGCGCGAACGGGCGCGCTCGAGGGAGAGGGTCATGAGGAGATCACCTGAGTGTCGGTGTCAGTGCCGATGTCGGCGCTGTCGGAATCGGCGGCGGGTGCCGGAGGGATCGCGGCGGTGTGCAGGGCCAGAGCGGTCACGCTCGGGCGGTGCGCGTCGGCGAGGAGGTCGAGGGCCGGGCCGTCGCGTCGGGCCGACGCGACGACGGTGAGGCGGCTGTCGAGGGCGGCGGCATCGCGCAGGAGCGCGGCGGCCTGGTCGCGGTCGGCGCCGCCGAGCGTGTCGAGGCCGTCGATGGCGACGAGGCGCGTGCCTCCGGCGAGTGCCCGGCGCAGTTCGCGCAGCGGATCGGCGGCGCCGTCCAGGAGCGCGACGCCCACGTGCGCGCGCACCCACGCGGCGCGGCCGGGCAGCAGGTGTCCGCCGACGCGCAGCGTCCCGTCGCTCGGTGCGATGCGGCCGGCGGCCATCAGGACGAACGCCCGGCCGGCGCGGGGGTCGGCGGCGGTCACCAGCAGGCTGTCGCCGTCCTCGAGCCGGACGTCGGCGCCCGCGAAGAGCGTCACCTCGCCGGCGCGGCCGCCGCCGTCGGCGCGGACGGCGAGACCCTCGCCCGCGAGCGGTCCGCGGTAGCCGGGGGCCGGCCACTGCGCGAGTGCGAGCTCGCGTTCGACCGCCTCGCCCTCGATGTCGAAGTGGGGGAGGATCCGGTCGAGCCACCGCGGCATCCACCACGCCTTCTCGCCCAGCAGCGCCATGACCGCCGGCACGAGGGTCATGCGCACGAGGAACGCGTCGACGGCGATGCCGACGGCCAGGCCCAGCGCGATCGGCTTGATCGAGTTGTCGCCCTCCGGCACGAACGCGGCGAACACGGCGAACATGATCACGGCGGCGGCGGTCACGACGCGCGCCGAGGCCGTGAATCCGCTGCGGACGGCTCCGATGGCGGTCGCCCGGTCCGCGCGGCCGTTGCGGGCACGGCGGGTGTGCACGTAGTCCTCGCGCATGCGTGAGACGAGGAAGACCTGATAGTCCATCGCGAGGCCGAACAGCACGCCCATGAGGATGATCGGCATGAAGCTGATGACCGGTCCCGTCCGCGTGACGTGCAGCGCGTCGGCCAGCCACCCCCACTCGAACACGGCGGCGACGACGCCGAACGATGCCGCGACGGACAGCAGATATCCGGCGGCCGCCTTGATCGGCACCCAGATCGAGCGGAACACGATCATGAGCAGGATGAGCGAGAGACCGACGACGAAGATCCCGAACGGCACGAGCGCCGCGCCGAGCCGATCGGAGATGTCGATGCCGACGGCGGTGAAGCCCGTGACCTTCAGATCGACGCCGTACTCCTCGAGCAGCCGGTCGTGCTGGCCGCGCAGCTCGCGCACGAGGTCGGCGGTCGCCGGGTCGTCCGGTCCGGTCTCGGGCACGATCTGGATGAGTCCGGTGTCGGCCGTCTCGTTCGGGGTCGACAGCGCGACCTCCTTGACGCCCGGGATCTGCTCGATCTCGGACTTCAGGTCGGCCATCAGCCCGAGCGGGTCGGTCGAGGTGACGATGGTCCCGGTCATCACGAGCGGGCCGTTGGAGCCGGGGCCGAAGTGCTTGGCGGTCAGGTCGAACGCCTGCCGCGCCTCGCTCGTCTCGGGCTGCACGCCCGCGTTGGGCAGCGCCAGGTGCAGGCTGGCCGCGGGGATCGCCACGATCCCCAGCCCGACCACGACGGCGACCGTCGTGACGAGCGGATGCCGGGTGATCATCGTGACCCATCGGTCGGCGAACCCGCGGCGCGGCCGCGTCGCCTTCGCCCGGGGCGTGCGGCGCGGCCAGCCGATGACCTTGCCCTTCGCGAAGCCGAGCAGCGCGGGAGTGAGGGTGACGGCGACCACCACGGCGATCGCGACGGCGACCGCCGCGGCGATGCCCATGGTCGTCAGGAACGGGATGCCGGCGAAGGACAGTCCGATCAGGGCGATGAGCACCGTGATCCCGGCGAAGACGACCGCCGAGCCGGCGGTGCCCGTCGCGCGCGAGGCGGACTCCTCCGGGCCGACGCCGGCACGGACCTGATCCTGATGCCGGGCGACGATGAACAGCGCGTAGTCGATGCCGACGGCGAGGCCGAGCATGATCGCGAGCATGGGCGTCGTCGACGAGATCGACGTGAAGGCCGTCGAGACGTAGATGAGGGCGATGGCCAGCCCCACCCCGATCAGCGCGCTCACGAGCGGGAACCAGGCCACCGCGAGCGAGCGGAACGTCACGATCAGGACGAACAGGGCGATCAGCACGCCGACGGCCTCGATGAGCGACAGCGCGGGAACGGAGGTGGAGAACAGGTCGCCGCCCATCGCGACGGACGACCCCTCCGGCATGGCGGCGCGCAGGTCCGCGGCCGCCGCCTGGAGCGTCTCGATCGTCTCGGCCGAGACGTCGGTGGCCTGCCCGTCGAACTGCAGCTGGATGATCGCGGCGCGTGCGTCGTCGGACACGAGTCCGTCGACCATCTCGTTGAACGGATCCGTGACGGCCAGCACGCCGTCGATGCCGCCCAGATCGTCGACGGCGTCGGCGATCGCCCCCGCGACCGGCGACGCGTCGACGCGCTCGCCGTCGGGGGCGACGACGACCAGCTGTGCGCTCGTGCCGCTGGCTTGCGGGAACGTGCGCTCCAGCAGCTGAATGCCTTCCTGGGCCTCGGTGCCGGGGATCGAGAACGCGTTGTCCGTCCCCTTCATGAAGACGAGGGCGGATCCGCCGGCCAGGCCCAGCAGCAGCAGCCAGGTGACCAGCACGCGCCAGGGGTGACGGTACGACCAGCGGCCGAGCGAGGACAGAATTGTGGACACGAGCGCTCCCGGTGGTACGGTCAGGACGATTCGATACAGCGCTGTATCCAATACATAGATGTATCCTAGAAGCGCCGATCCTCGCAAGTCTGGGGAGTCGGTGTGAACATCGGATGCCCGAGTGCGGCAACATCGAGGCGTGAAGGAGCAGCGCATGACGGACACGACGACGCGTCCCGCGACGCGCCGCCGGGAGCAGACGCGCTCCCGGCTGCTCGAGGCCGCGCACGCGGTGTTCGCCGAGGTCGGGATGGATGCGGCATCCGTCGAGATGATCTGCGAGCGCGCGGGCTTCACGCGCGGTGCCTTCTACTCGAACTTCGAGTCGAAGGACGAGCTGTTCCTCGCGCTCATCGCCCACCTCGCGGAGGCGAAGATCGACGAGGTCGCCGTTCGCGTCCGCTCGCTCGCCCCGGATGCCCTCGGCGACCTGCCCGGCGCCGTCCGGCAGATCGTGGGCGCATCGATGGCCGAGCGGATGGAACCGCAGCTCATCAGCGAGATCCGCGCACAGGCGCTGCGCGATCCGCGCATGGCCGCCGCCTACCTGGGATGGCAGACGGGGCTGCGCGCGCGCATCGCCGGCATCATCCAGGATGTCGTGGACACGTGCGGCATGCGCCCGCGGATCCCCGTGGCAGACCTCGCGGAACTGCTGCTCGACGTCTCTGAGGACACGTGCACCCGTGCCGCGATGGAGGGGCGCACGCCGCACGACGCGGGCGAGCTGCTCAACGAGCGGATCGAGCGCCTGGTCTCGGCGCTCGTCGATCTCAGCTGACGCCGCCGAGAATCGCGTGGCAGCGGGCGATGCGCGCCAGCCACCACTGCCGGCGATCGTCGTCGGCCGCGTAGCGGGTGAGCAGGTCCTCGTCCGGACGGACGCGACCGACCTCCAGGACTCCGCCGCGCGGGGTGAGCGGCGGTTCGGCGACATCGCCCGTGAACAGCGCCGCGGTCCCGAGCCCGCAGTCGTAGTCGAGCGCGGGCAGGGACGCGGCGAGCGCGACGCCCATCGCGAGGCCGATCGAGGTGTCCAGGGCGCTCGAGACGACGGCGGGCAGTCCCGCCTGCGCCACGATCTCCAGCGCCCGATGCACGCCCCCGAGCGGCTGCGCCTTCACCACGAGCAGGTCGGCTGCGCCCGCGCGGGCGACCGCGACCGGGTCGGACGCCTTGCGCACGCTCTCATCGGCGGCGATCGGGATGCCCATGTAGCGCACGCGCTCGCGCAGCTGGGCCAGCTCATCGATCGTCGCGCACGGCTGCTCGACGTACTCGAGATCGAACTCGGCGAGCGCGTGGATCGCGTGCTCGGCCTGGTCGAGGTTCCAGCCGCCGTTGGCATCCACGCGCACGCGGCCCTCGGGGCCCATCGCCGCGCGCACGGCACGGACCCGCGCGACGTCGTCCTCGAGCCCCTGACCCTTCTCGGCCACCTTGACCTTGGCGGTGCGGCATCCGTCGAACCGGGCCAGGATGCCGGGGACCGCCGTGGCGGGAACGGCCGGCACCGTCGCATTGACCGGGATGGTGGCGCGCAGCGCCGGGGGAGCGGCGCGCCAGCCGAAGTCGATCGCGCCGGTGAGCCAGGCGGCCGCCTCGAGGTCGTCGTACTCGATGAAGGGCGAGAACTCCGTCCAGCCCGCCGGGCCCTCGAGCACCACCGCCTCCCGCACGTCGACACCGCGGAAGCGGGTGGCCATCGGCAGGGCGACGACGTGCGCGCGCTCGAGCAGTTCGGGCAGCGGCGGAAGTGTGCTCACGCGTCCATCCTGCCCCGGCGCGCGCCTATAGTGTCAGCGTGGCGGCCGAACTGTCCGAGATGCCCCGGCGGGGGACCCCCGCGTTCCGCCGCTGGATGTGGCGGGCGCTGGCGATCGGCGCGCTCCCGGCGGTCACGGCGCTGCTGGGCGTCGCCACGATGCGCGCGTTCGACCTGATGCCCGGCGGCGACCGGCTCTGGACCGATATGGCCAGCTTCCTCGCCGTCGGCCTGGTCGTGTGCGGGATCCTCGGGTTCCTCACGATCCTCGATGCGCGCACGCGGCTCTCGGGCGTCGTGACGGTGCTGATCGCGCTCGTGCTCAATCCCTTCACCGCTGCGCTCGTGCGCGCGGGACTGGGCATCGGATGAGTGCGCAGGACGTGAGCGGCGAGTCGACGGCGGCGCGCTTCCTTCCCCGGCCGGCGACGGTGCTCGCCGCGGCGGCCGTCGTCGCGATCGCCTCGGTCGCGGCGGCCCTCGCGGGAGCGGGCTGGGCGACGATCCCGCTGTGCGCGGCGGCGCTGGTCGTCCTGGTGTGCGCGACGCTCGTCGCGATGCGCCGCGATTCGCACGCCGTGGCGCCCTTGGCCATCGCCCTCGTGGCTCTGCTGAACCCCCTCGTGCTGGGCGGGCTGACCGATCACGTCCGCGAACAGGTCGGCGTCGTCACGCTCGCGCCGGATCGCGGCCTCGTGCTGTGGGCGACCTACCCCGGCATCGCCGGCTGGGACGGGCCGGACGCCCCCGCGGCCGTCGACACGACGGCGCTCGCGCAGGCGGTGCCGCGGGTGATGCGCGGGATCGTGGATGCGACCGGGCGGGGACACGGCTGGAGCTGGTCGCTCGGCGATGAGGTGCAGCCGGGCGCGCAGGCCATCGCGAACGGCTTCGGCGGATCCTCGATGTTCTGGCGCATCGACTCGCCGCGCTGGACGACCGGGGACTTCGACGGGTCGGATGCGCAGCGGGCGACGCTGCTGGCGGCCGTTGCCGGCGCCGCCGCGGCGCTCGAGGCCGGCGAGGTCGTGGACGTCCGGGGGGACGTGGGCGCCGCCGACGGCGTGCGCGTCTGGCGGGACGGCCGCGGCGGCGAGCTCACGCTCACGATCGCCGGCGCCGACGTCATCGCCGTCTACGCGGGCGGTCCCTTCCTGGCCGGCGATCCCGCCGAGTTCGACGCGCGCATGGCGGGCTTCGCGGGGCTGGACCTGCCGGAGCCGATCGCGCAGCCCGACCTGCCCTGACCTGTTCCGGCCCGCCCTGACTCTCGCCGCCGGCTCACACGATAGTGTTCCACTTGCGCATACTGTGTGACGCACAGTAGAGTGTGTCTCATGACCGAAGCGGACGTGCGGGACGAGGGCGGACAGATCATCCACCTGCAGGAACTGCGCCGCGGCACGGTCGTCCTCGCCTGCCTGCGCCTGCTGGTCCGTCCCGGGTACGGGTACGGGCTGCTCGAGGAGCTGCAGGCGCGCGGCTTCGACACCGACGCCAACACGCTGTACCCCCTGCTGCGCCGGCTCGAGAAGCAGGGACACCTCGCGAGCGAGTGGAACACCGACGAGGCGCGGCCTCGCAAGTTCTACCGCACCTCTGACGCCGGGCTCCGCCTGGCGCAGACCCTCACCGACGACTTCCGCGCGATCGCCGAGGCGATCGACGCCCTGCCCGGAAATGACCGAAATGATTCGGAGGACTGACTCATGGATGCCGTGACCCTCACCGACCGCTACGTCGACGCGGTCATCCGCACCGTGCCCGAGCGGCAGCGCGCCGATGTCGCTGCCGAGCTGCGCGCGGCGATCGCCGACCAGCTCGATGCGCGCATCGAGGCGGGGGAGGACGCCGCGACCGCCGAGCGCGAGGTCCTGACCGGGCTCGGCGACCCCGACGAGCTCGCCGCCGGCTACGCCGATCGGCCGCTGCACCTGCTGGGCCCGCGCCTGTACCTGGACTGGTGGCGCCTCGTGAAGCTCCTCCTGTGGATCGTCGTCCCGCTCGCCGCCTTCGGCATCTCGCTCGGCCAGACCCTGTCGGGGGCGGGGATCGGCGAGATCATCGGCTCGGCGGTCGGCGGCGCGATCACCGCGGGTGTCCACATCGTGTTCTGGACCACGCTCGTCTTCGTCGTCATCGAACGCAGCGGCGCGGCCGCCGAGATGCCGCGGACGACGTGGACCCCTGAGGAGCTGCCGGAGGTCCGCGACACCGGCGCGCGGTTCAGCGACATGCTGGCCAGTCTCATCTTCTTCGTCGTCGCCGCCGCCGTCCTCGTCTGGGATCAGCTCGTGGGCCTCGTGTACCTCCAGGGCAGCTGGATGCCGTTCTTCTCGCCGCAGCTGTGGCCTTGGTGGATCGGAGCGCTGCTGGCCGTCATGGCCGTCGACGCGGCGCTGAACATCGTCGTGTACCTCCAACGCCGCTGGACGATGGCAGCGGCCGCCGTCAACGCGGTGCTGAACCTGCTGATCCTGGTGCCCGCCGTCTGGCTGCTGTCGCAGAGCATGCTGCTGAACCCGGAGTTCTGGCTCACCGTCATTCCGGACGAGGGCGAGAAGGTGTTCGGCATCCTGTCGATCATCACCGGCTTCGGCATCGCCGGCGTGGCGATCTGGGACGCCGTCGACGCCTTCCTGAAGGCGCGCCGCTCGCGCCGGTGAGCATGGGAGAATCGGCCGGTGACCTCGACCGCGCCGCTCCGCCATCCTCTCGACATCGATGCGATCGCCCGGCCGGCGCGGTCGCAGGCGCTGCTCGATGCGCTCGCCGAGCGCGTCGTGATCGCCGACGGGGCGATGGGCACGATGCTGCAGCGCTACGAGCCGACACTCGAGGACTACCGGCAGCTCGAGGGGTGCAACGAGATCCTCAACGTGTCGCGCCCCGACATGATCGCCGCCATCCACGATGAGTACCTCGCCGTCGGCATCGACGCGATCGAGACGAACACGTTCGGGGCGAACTGGTCGAACCTGTCCGACTACGCCATCGACGACCGCATCCACGAGCTCGCCCGGGCCGGCGCCCGCATCGCGCGCGAGCGCGTCGAGGCAGCCGAAGCCGTTGACGGGCGCATGCGGTGGGTGCTCGGGTCGATGGGGCCCGGGACGAAGCTGCCGACGCTGGGGCACACGACCTACGCGCACCTCAAGGACACCTTCGCCGTTCAGGCGGAGGGGCTCATCGACGGCGGCGCCGACGCGTTCCTCATCGAGACCTCGCAGGACCTGCTGCAGACGAAGGCCGCGGTCAACGGCTGCAAGCAGGCGATCGTCGCGCGCGGGATCCGGCTGCCGATCTTCGTCGAGGTGACCGTCGAGACGACCGGCACCATGCTCATGGGCTCCGAGATCGGCGCGGCGCTCACGACGCTCGAACCGCTCGGCGTCGACGCGATCGGCCTGAACTGCGCCACCGGTCCCGCCGAGATGAGCGAGCATCTGCGCCACCTGTCGAAGCACTCGCCGGTCACGATCGCGTGCATGCCCAACGCCGGGCTGCCGGTGCTCACCGCCGACGGCGCACATTACCCGCTGACACCGGCGGAGCTGGCGACGGCGCACGAGCAGTTCGTGCGCGAGTTCGGCATCGGTCTGGTCGGCGGGTGCTGCGGCACGACGCCCGAGCACATGGCCGCCGTCGTGGAGCGGCTGGGTGGTGTCGCTGATCGAGTGCCGGCGCGCAGCGCCGGTGTATCGAGATCACAGCTCACCGGTTCGGAAGGTGGTTTCGATACGCCGCCTTCGGCGGCTACTCAACCACCGAAGGATGGCGCCGCTGACGGCGGCGTGTATCGAGATCACCGCCGCACCGTCACGGCCGAGCCCGGCGTGGCCTCCCTCTACCAGCACGTGCCGTTCCAGCAGGACGCGTCCTACCTGGCGATCGGCGAGCGCACCAATGCGAACGGCTCCAAGGCGTTCCGCGAGGCGATGCTCGACCGTCGCTGGGACGACTGCGTCGAGATCGCCCGCAACCAGATCCGCGTCGGCGCCCATCTGCTTGACGTCTGCGTCGACTATGTCGGGCGTGACGGCGTCGACGACATCCGCGAGGTCGTCTCGCGCTTCGCGTCGGCCTCGACGCTGCCGCTGGTGATCGACTCGACGGAGCCCGCCGTCATCCAGGCGGGGCTCGAGCTGATCGGCGGTCGCCCCGTCGTCAACTCCGTCAACTACGAGGACGGCGACGGCCCGGCATCCCGGTTCGGACGCATCATGCCGCTGGTCAAAGAGCACGGCACCGCGGTGATCGCCCTGACGATCGACGAGCAGGGGCAGGCGCGCACCGCCGAGGACAAGCTGCGCATCGCCTCGCGGCTCGTCGACACGCTCGTCGACGACTGGGGCATGAAGGTCAGCGACATCATCGTCGACTGCCTCACCTTCCCGATCGCGACGGGCCAGGAGGAGACCCGCCGCGACGCCATCGAGACGATCGAGGCGATCCGGGCGCTCGTGGCGAAGTATCCCGGCATCCACACGACCCTCGGTGTCTCGAACGTGTCGTTCGGACTCAATCCGGCGGCGCGGTCGGTGCTCAACTCCGTGTTCCTGCACGAGGCGACCCAGGCCGGGCTCGACTCCGGGATCATCGACGCGGCCAAGATCGTGCCGCTGGCCTCCATCCCGGATGCGCAGCGCACCGTCGCACTCGACCTCGTGTGGGACCGGCGCGCCCACGACGCCGACGGCAATGTCACCTACGACCCGCTCGTGGCCATGCTCGACCTCTTCGCCGGCGTCGACACCGCGGCGCTGCGCGACCAGCGCGCCGCCGAGCTCGCCGCGCTGCCGCTCGGTGAGCGCCTGCAGCGGCGCATCATCGACGGCGAGCTCAAGGGGCTCGAGGCGGATCTCGATCAGGCCCGCGCCGACGGCATCCGGCCGCTCGACATCATCAACGACCACCTTCTGGAGGGGATGAAGGTCGTCGGCGAGCGCTTCGGCTCCGGCGAGATGCAGCTGCCGTTCGTGCTGCAGTCCGCCGAGGTCATGAAGACCGCCGTCGCGCTGCTAGAGCCGCACATGGAGAAGGCCTCGGCGTCCGGCAAGGGCCGCATCGTGCTGGCCACGGTGCGCGGCGACGTGCACGACATCGGCAAGAACCTCGTGGACATCATCCTCACCAACAACGGCTACGACGTCATCAACCTCGGCATCAAGCAGCCGATCGCCGACATCATCGCCGCCGCCGAAGCGCACGACGCCGACGTGATCGGCATGAGCGGCCTGCTCGTGAAGTCGACGGTCGTGATGAAGGAGAACCTCCAAGAGCTGCAGTCGCGCGGACTCGCGGGGCGCTGGCCCGTGATCCTCGGCGGGGCGGCGCTCACGCGCGCCTACGTCGAGGACGACCTGGCCGGCATGTACGAGGGCGAGGTGCGCTACGCGAAGGACGCCTTCGAAGGCCTCGCGCTCATGGAGCCGCTCGTGCGCGTCGCGCGCGGTGAGGCGCGGGATGCCGTGGGCCTGCCGCCGTTGAAGAAGCGCATCCACGCCGCGGGGTCGAGGCTGACCCTCACCGAGCCCGAGGCGATGCCGGCGCGGTCGGACGTCGCCGCCGACAATCCCGTCCCCGTCCCTCCCTTCTGGGGCACGCGCATCGTGCGCGGGATCGCGCTGGCCGACTACGCCGCGTTCCTCGACGAGCGGGCGACGTTCATGGGGCAGTGGGGGCTCAAGCCGGGTCGCGGTGCGGACGGGCTGTCGTACGAGCAGCTCGTCGAGACCGAGGGGCGGCCGCGGCTGCGGTACTGGCTCGACCGCATCCTCGCCGAGGGGATGCTCGACGCGTCGGTGGCGTACGGGTACTTCCCGGTCGTCTCGGAGCGCGACGATCTCGTCGTGCTCCACCACGGGGACGACCCGGGCGGCGTGCTGGGCGCCGCGGGGCTGCTCGCTCCGGACGGCGGCTCCCTTCCGGCTCCCGAGCGAGTCGAAGGGCTCGGCGGCGAGCGCCTGCGCTTCCACTTCCCGCGCCAGCGTCGCGATCGGCACCTGTGCCTGGCCGACTTCGTCCGCTCGCGGGAGAGCGGGCAGGTCGACGTCCTGCCGGTGCAGCTCGTCACCGCCGGAGCGAAGATCGACGCGGTGACCGCGAAGCTGTTCGCCGAGGACAAGTACCGCGAGTACTACGAGCTCAACGGCCTCGTCATGCAGCTGACCGAGGGGCTCGCCGAGTTCTGGCACGCCCGCATCCGGGACGAGCTCGGCTTCGCGGGCGAGGACCCCGCCGACACGGCCGGCCTGTTCAAGCTCGAGTACCGCGGTGCGCGGTTCTCGCTGGGGTATCCTGCGTGCCCCGAGATGGAGGACCGGCGCAAGGTCGTCGAGCTGCTGCGCCCGGAGCGGATGGGGGTGGAGCTGAGCGAGGAGCTGCAGCTGCACCCCGAGCAGTCGACCGACGCGTTCGTGTTCCACCACCCCGAGGCGAAGTACTTCTCGGTGTGAGCGGTGTGAGCGGTGTGGATCAGACCGCGGTCGCGACGCGGGACATCCACATGGACGGATCGGCGAGCGGGGCGAACCCGTACCGCGCGTAGAGGCCGTGCGCGTCTGCTGTCGCCAGCGCGAGGCGCGTGAGTCCGAGCGGCTCCAGGTCGGCGACGATGCCCGCGATGAGCATCTTGCCGACTCCGCGTCCGCGCGCCGACGCGTCCACGAACACATCGCACAGCCAGGCGAACGTCGCCTCGTCGGTCACGATCCGGGCGTACCCGAGCTGCACGTCGCCCCCGCCGGTCTGGCCGGCGGCCTCGTACACCCCGTAGTTGCGGGAGCCGTCGATCGCGGCCTCCTGCTTCTCGCGCGACCGGCCGCGTGCCCAGTACGACTCCTCGCTCAGCCAGCGGTGGACGCGGTCCCGGTCGATGCGGGCGGGGTCGGCGGAGAAGACGAGCATGTGGTTCACGATAGGACGCACACGGCCGCGCCGCTGTGATTCCGGGCTAGCGTGGGAGGAATCGTCCACTACTGAGGAGGTACTCCATGTCGGAGAGCACCGTGACCGTCCCCGTCGTCTCGCTCGAGGATGTCGAAGGCTTCATCGCCGACGGCAGCCGCACCATCGTCGACGTCAACTCGGCCGAGCGCTACGCCGGTGGCCACGTGCCCACCGCCGTCCACGTCGACAAGACGAACCTCGCCGCCGAGCTGCCCGCGGACAAGGCCGCGGCGCTCGTGTTCTACTGCGGCGGCCCGTCCTGCCAGGCGGCGCCCAACGCGGCGCGCACCGCGGCATCGCTCGGCTACGAGAACGTCGCCGTCCTGAGCGCCGGCATCAGCGGCTGGACCGAGGCCGGCAAGGCCGTCGAGACCGCCTGACCTGAGCTGTCGAACGCCGGGCGCCCCGCCGCGAGGCCGGGGTCCCGGCGTTCGCCGTTCGTCGGGTCAGCCCACCCGCTGGCCGCACATCCCGCACACGCCGGTCGCCGGCACCTCGACGAAGCAGTCCGGGCACAGGACGCTCGGCCGTTCCGGGACGGTCGGCGCCGCCGGCCGACGCGCCGCGACGGCGCGCTCCCGCCGCGTCGTGACCGGTGCGGGCGGCGCCTTCGGCAGGGGCCGATGCGTGCCGCAGTACAGCCGGACGAATCCGGCCGGATTGTTCGGGTGCCGATGCTTGACGGCCCACAGCTCGGTGCGGGGCAGGGCGCCGGCGGCGGTGCCACAGTCGGTGCAGTGCGCCGGATCGCCGGGCATCGCATCGGCGGCCGGGACGGGCGTGTCGTAGGGGAGTGCGTCGCGCCAGTCCGAGGACGTTCTGATCTTCATGCCACGCCTTTCCACCGGCATCCCTTCGGGCGGGATGCCGTCCCTCCAGGATCGCACGTCAACCTGTGCGACTGAGCCCGGCATCTCGGGAGGGCACGGGCGCGACGGGCTTCGCGCGCCGCAGCGAGCCCAGGATCGCGCGGCCCACGAGGACGAGGCCGACGACGGTCGTGACCGCGCGCAGCGTGTCCCAGCTGAGTGTCGAGGTCAGCAGCGAGTAGACGAGGAAGTTCGCGAGGTTTTCGCCGACCGAGCCGCCCGGCACGTAGGAGATGCTCGTGCCGGCGCCGACCGCGAACGGCCAGAACCACATGTTCATGATCAGGCCGAACAGGTACGACGCGACGACGCCGTAGACGCAGAGCATGGCGACCTCGGCCCAGCCGCGCAGGCGGGGCAGCAGACCGGCGCCGGCGCCGATCCAGCCGCACGCGAACATCTGGAACGGCAGCCAGGGGCCGACGCCGCCCCACACGACCGCAGACAGCGCGAGCGCGGAGGCGCCCAGGAGCAGACCGAACCGTGCGCCGTAGGCGCGCCCCGCGAGGATCAGCAGGACGAACAGCGCCTCGACGCCGCCGACCCCGGTGCTGGCGATGCGGATGGCGGCGCCGATCGCGGCCAGGACGGCCAGCAGCGCCAGGGTGTGCGCCGAGCGGACCGTGCCGTCGAGCGTCGCGAACACGAGCAGCACCGCGAGGGGCGCCAGCGCGAGAGCGATGAACGGCACGGCGGCGTGCGCCTGCGCGGGTACGGCCGAAGCGACCAGCGGCCACAGGAACGCCGCGGCGGCCGCGAGGTTGGCGGCGACGAGGGCGCCCGCGCGCAGCGTGCCGGCGCGCCGCGGTGGGCCCGAGTCCGATCGCCTGCTGCGCCCGGGGTGCGCCTCGACGTCACGGTCGCGCGGGCGAGGGGGTGCCGCGGCCGGCGCCGCGCGGCGTGTCGCCGGCCCGGGGGTGGGTTCGAGGGCGGGACCGGGGGCGGGGGCGTCGCGCTCTTCCACCACGCCGTCGCGCATCGCGAGCATCCGGTCGGCGACGGCTGCGGCGAACCCGGCATCGTGCGTGGCCACGAGCAGGGCGACGCCGGCCTCGGCCTGCGCGACGATCGCGCGGGCGACGAGATCGCGCGCGTGCGGGTCGAGGCCGCGCGTCGGCTCGTCGATCATGAGCACGGTCGGCCGTCGCGCCGTCTGCAGCGCGATCGCGAGGCAGCGGCGCTCTCCCGCCGACAGGTCGCGGGGGTGCTGCGCACGTCGCCGCAGGAGCGCCGGCGCGTCCGCCTCCAGGCTCAGCAGCGCGGCGAAGCGGGCGACGGTCGCCGCGGGGACGTCGGCGGCGGATTCGTCGGCGCGGTGTCTCCGGCGGGCCCGCCGGTCGGCGCGACGGCACTCGGCGGCGACGGTGTCGCGGACGAACAGGTCGTCCGAGGCGTCGGGCACCAGGGCGACGCCGTTCTCGCGCTGTGCGAGCGCCGCGAGCAGGCTGGACTTGCCGGCACCGTTCGGCCCCGTGAGGGCGACGATCTCCCCGGCCGCGAGGGAGAACGCGGCGTCCCGCACGGCGATGCGGTCGCCGTGGCGGACGGTGAGGTCGGCGACGGTGAGGGCTGCCGGGCGTTCCGTATTCAGGCAATCCGTCGCGGAATCGGGGCGAATCGGGCTGTGCGGGCTGTTCTCGCGCCGGATTGCCTGAATTGCGCACGGTGCGCGCTCCGCGTCCGCGTGTTCGGCGACGCGGACGGCGCCGTCTTCGACGCGCAACCAGGTGTCGGCGATGTCGGCGAACTCGGCGGCACGGTGCTCCGCGACGACGACGCAGAGCCCCGCCTCGTGCGCGAGGGCGTCGAGGAGCCCCACGATCCGAGCGCGGGCGTCGACGTCGAGGTCGGCGAGCGGCTCGTCCACGACGAGCAGGATCGGGTGCTCGACGACGGCGGCCGCGATCGCGACGAGGGTCGCCTCGCCGGCCGACAGGGTGCGCAGGCGCCGGTCGAGCAGCGGCGCGATTCCGACGCGCTCGGCGATCTCGCGCACGCGACCGGCGACGATCACCGGCGCCACGCCGCGCAGCTCCAGGGCGAGACCGATCTCGTCGGCGACGCGCTCGGTCGCGAATGCGTCGCGCGGGTTCTGGAGGACGGCGCCGACGCCGCGGGCGGTGTCGCGCGGCGGCACGGCGGCGCGGTCATGCCCGACGACCCGCACCGTGCCGTCCATGCGCCCGCCGTCGACGTGCGCGTGCAGTCCGCTGAGGGTGCGCAGCAGCGTGGACTTGCCGGACCCGGTCGGTCCGGACACGACGGCGAGCGTGCCGTGCGACAGCGTGAGGGCCTCGACACGGAGCGTCGGCGTCGCGCCGAAGCCGAGGGCGGCATCGCGCAGTTCGACCGGGTGGGTGCAGTCGCCCGGCAGCCCGCGTCCCGCGTACCCGCGCAGCTCGAGGGCCGCCGCGACCGCCGTCGCCCGCTCGAGCGTGCGCTGCAGCACAGGTGCGAGCAGCCGCGCCCCGCCGCGTTCGCCGCGCAGTCGCTGCGCGAACCGCGCCGCACGCACGGCGTCGGCCAGGGCGGGCAGCGTCGCCCACGCGATCGACAGCATGCGGGCGAGCCCGCGGAACGGCCCGCGCCGCGCGCCGCGGGCGAACAGGCGCGGCAGATCGAGCACGGCGTTGAGCAGACCGAAAGCGAGGATCGTGGCGGCGATCGGCACGGCCGACAGCGCCGCGGTCCAGAGTCCGTCCGCCGTCACCGCGCCGAACATGACGACGTGCGCGAACGGCGCGGGAAGGCGCAGCTCGGGCAGCGGGAGCAGGACGGCGCCGGCGCCCGTGACGCCGTGGAAGAGGATGCGATAGACGACCCGGACGACGATGAAGCCCGCGGCCAGTGCCGCCGCGGCCTTCAGCGGTCCGGGCCGGAACGTCACGACACGGGCGCGGCGGGTTCGCCGTTCAGCGTGAAGAGCAGCTCGACGCTCTCCCCGGGGTTCAGCTGCAGGGTGGACAGGCCCTCGGGCGCGTAGTTCCACTCGCCGTCGGCGGGCTTGAGCCACAGCGACCAGTACGCGAACGCGGCGGGCATCGCGGCGCACTCCTCGAGGTACTCCGAGCCGTCGGGGTTCGGCAGCGGCTGGTCCTCGCCGGGCACGCCGTTGACGCGGCACACGACCTGGTCGCCGTACTCGACCGTCCCCTCCGTCGAGACCCCTGCGCGCTCGAACGCCTCGGCCGCCCCCACGGGGCCCTCCGCGGGGACGCACTTCTCGATCGCCGGCGCCTCGGCCGAGGCCAGCGCGCCGGGATCGACGGTCACGGTGACGCCGGTCACGTCGGCACAGGGGCCGTCGGTGACGCCGGCGGGGTCGGTCGAGGAGGCGGACGGCACCGTGCCGGTCGGCGAGGGCGCCGGCTCGGGCGCGCAGGCGGTGAGGGAGAGGGCGAGCAGCAGTGCGGCAGCGGCGGAGAGAAGCTTCGAGGTCACCGATCCAGCGTAGAGGTCCGATCCCCGCTCGGCGCGCGTCACCCCGCGTAGGCTGGGCGGGTGACCGTCTCCGACCTCTTCGATCCGTCCGAATGGATGCCGGCACCCGCCGCCCCCGGTGCGGGACCCGCGGACTACACCGACATCACGGCGCACATCTCGCGCGACGGGCGCATCGCCCGCATCGCCTTCGACCGTCCCGAGGTGCGCAACGCCTTCCGCCCGCACACGGTCGACGAGCTCTACCGCGCCCTCGACGTCGCGCGGCAGGACCCCCGGATCGGCGTCGTGCTGCTGACCGGCAACGGCCCGAGCCCGAAGGACGGCGGGTGGGCGTTCTGCTCCGGCGGCGACCAGCGCATCCGGGGGCGTGACGGATACAAGTACTCCGACTCGGAGTCGGCCGTCGGTGACCCGGCCCGGGCCGGGCGCCTGCACATCCTCGAGGTGCAGCGGCTCATCCGGTTCATGCCGAAGGTCGTCATCGCCGTCGTCCCCGGGTGGGCGGCCGGCGGCGGCCACTCGCTGCACGTCGTGTGCGATCTGACGATCGCCAGCGCCGAGCACGGCCGGTTCAAGCAGACCGACGCCGACGTCGGCTCGTTCGACGCCGGCTACGGCTCGGCGTACATGGCACGCCAGGTCGGCCAGAAGCTCGCGCGCGAGGTGTTCTTCCTCGCCGAGGAGTACTCGGCCCGGCGCGCCCACGAGATGGGCGCCGTCAACCGGGTCGTGCCGCATGCCGAGCTCGAGCGCGAGGCGATCGCGATGGCACGGACGATCCTGACGAAGTCGCCCACCGCGATCCGGATGCTCAAGTTCGCGTTCAACGCCGTCGACGACGGACTGGTCGGCCAGCAGGTGTTCGCCGGTGAGGCGACGCGCCTGGCCTACGGCACCGACGAGGCCGTCGAGGGCCGAGACTCGTTCCTCGAGAAGCGCGACCCCGACTGGTCGGCGTTCCCGTACCACTACTGACGCGCGGCGGCCGGAGCGCAGGCACCATGATCCTCGAACCCGTCGACGGCGCCGATGCCCGCGCGGTGCTGCGCGGACTGCGCGGCGCGGTCCTCGGCGCGGGGCCGGCGATCGCCCTCGGCGCTCCGGCCGGCAGCACCGGCGCGGCCGGGCGCGAGGTCCCCGCCGGCACCGCGGTCGTGGTGACCACGTCGGGATCGACGGGGCATCCGAAGAGCGTCGTGCTCAGCCGCGCGGCGCTGACCGCGGGGGCGCTGGCAACGGCATCCCGGATCGGCGACGGCGCCTGGCTGCTCGCGCTGCCGCCCGCCTACATCGCCGGCGTCCAGGTGCTCGTCCGCGCTCTCGTGGCGGGGCGCGAGCCGGCGATCCTGTCCGGGTCGTTCACCGCGTCGGGCTTCGCGGCGGCCGCCGCGTCGATGGCGTCGAGCGAGGGCGGCGTGCGGGTGCCCAGCTACACGTCGCTCGTCCCGGCGCAGCTGCAGACCCTGATCGACGCGGAGGATGCCGGGGTCCGCACCGGCATCGACTCGTTCGCCGCCGTCCTCGTCGGGGGACAGGCACTGCCGCCCGCGCTCGCCGAGCGGGCCGCGGCTGCCGGCGCGCGTGTCGTCCGCACCTACGGGTCGAGCGAGACCAGCGGCGGCTGCGTCTACGACGGACGGCCGCTGGACGACGTCGACGTGCGGATCGTGGACGGCGAGGTCCAGTTGTCCGGTGCGGTGCTCGCCGACGGATACCTCGACGACCCCGCGCGCACCGCCGCCGCCTTCGTCCGAGACGGCCACGGGCGGCGCTGGTACCGCACGGGCGACACCGGCGTCTTCACGGACGGCGTCCTCGCCGTCACCGGGCGCCGCGACAACGTCATCGTGTCCGGCGGCATCAACATCTCGCTCGATCGGGTCGAGCGGGCCGTGCGCACCGTGCCCGGACTGGAGCAGGCCGTCGTCGTGCCCGTGTCCGACGAGCGCTGGGGGCAGGCGTCGGTGGTCGTCGCCGCCCGCGGCGGCGCGGCCGGGTTCGCCGCGGCTCGCGTCGCCGTCGCCGCAGCGATCGGCCCGCACGCGCGTCCGGCGCGGGTCGTCGAGGTCGACGAGATCCCGCTGCTGGCCAGCGGCAAACCGGACCGTCCTGCCCTCGCACGGCTCGCCGCGGGGTGAGAACGCCTGCGGGCAACTAGGATCACTGCTCGTGGCAGCACCGACCCGCAAGAAGAACTCCGGCAGCAAGAAGAAGCACCGGCCGCACGGCAATCCGCAGAAGCCGCGGGTCTCGGGGGACCCCCGCGTCGTTGCGCGCGCGACGCCCCGGGACTGGATCGGCGCCGCGCGCCTGCGCACGCTGCCGCTCGCCGTCAGCCCCGTCCTGGTCGGCACCGGCGCCGCCCTCGTCGTCGACCGCAGCTTCCACTGGGTGATCGCGCTGTGCTGCCTGATCGTGGCCGTGGCACTGCAGATCGGCGTGAACTACGCCAACGACTACAGCGACGGCATCCGCGGCACGGACGATCACCGGGTGGGGCCGTCGCGTCTGACGGCGTCCGGGGCGGCCCGGCCGCGCACGGTGCTGGTCGTCGCCCTGACCTCCTTCGCCCTGGCGGCTCTCGCGGGGCTCGCGATCGTGATCCGCACGCAGCACTGGTGGATGCTGGCGGTCGGCGCCGCCTGCATCGTCGCGGCCTGGTTCTACACCGGCGGCAAGCGGCCGTACGGCTACGCCGGACTCGGCGAGGTCTTCGTCTTCGTGTTCTTCGGGCTCGTGGCGACCGCGGGGACCTCGTTCGTGCAGAGCGGTGCCGTGCCCGACGAGGCCTGGCTGGGCGGGGTCGCCGTCGGCCTGCTGGCGTGCGCCGTGCTGCTGGCGAACAACCTGCGCGACATCGCGCAGGATCGGGTTGCGGGCAAGCGCACGCTGACCGTGCTCATCGGCGCGCGCTGGACGCAGGTGCTCTACACCCTCTTCGTGCTGGTCCCGTTCGCGATCGCCGGTGTCATCGCACTGTTCTACCCGGCCGCGTGGCTGACGCTGCTCGCGCTGCTGCCGGGGCTGTCTGCGATCCTGATCGTCTGGACCTACCGCGCTTCGCGGGAACTCGTCGTCGCGCTGGGCCTCACCTCGGCCACCTCGCTCGCCTACGCGGCGCTGCTCACGTGGGCCATCGTGGGCTGAGCTCGTCCTCAGCGCTCGCCGTCGACCGCGCGGTCCTCGATGTCCTCATCGGTCGGCTTCGGCGGGATGCCGGCGCGCCGCTCTGCCAGGTCCGCCGTCAGGTCGTCGAGCGGTCGGCGCAGGAACAGCAGCGACAGGCTCAGACCGATGAGCGCCGCGAACACGGCGGCCAGCAGGTACTGCTCACGCAGGATCGGGAACAGCATCATGATCCCGAACGGGACCAGGAATGCCGCCAGCCGCAGGACGGTGTAGACGATCGCGGAGCGGGCACGCATGACCACATTCTACGCGGCCGGGCTCGCGCAGCCGTCCGGCGGGAGCCGGGCCGGTGCGCCGCGCCTAGGATGGAAGGATGGCGCGGGTGTATCTGATCGTGGCGCTGCTGCTGGCCGTCTTCTGGGTCTACAGCATCGTCGACTGTGCCCTTCAGCACCCCACGCGGCACCGCGGCGTCAGCAAGCCGATCTGGCTGCTGATCGTGATCCTCCTGCCGGTCGTCGGCGGCGTGCTCTGGTTCGTGGTCGGGCGCAGCCGTCGCTCCTCGGCGCCGGCGTTCCGCGCGCCGGATGACGACCCGGAGTTCCTCGGTCGCATCGGCTCGCGCGCCGACGTCGACGAGCGCATCCGACGGCTCGAGGAGGAGCTCGCCGCCCTCGACGCCGAAGAGGGCGATCCGGAACCGGCCGACGACGACGATCCCCGGCACGAACCGCCCGCTGCCGACGACGACTCGGACGAGCAGACGGGCACCCGCAGCTGAGATGACCGGGCCCGAGACGGCCGCGCCGACCGGCGCGACGGACGCCGTGCGCTCGCCGGCGACCGACGCCGCCGCGGCGCTGCTGGGCGGACTCGTCGAGGCGGGCATCGCCCACATCGTGCTCTCGCCCGGCTCGCGCTCGCAGGCGCTGGCTCTGGTCGCCGCCGATCTGGAGCGCCGAGGCCGCGTTCGCGTGCACGTGCGCATCGACGAGCGCGTCGCGGGGTTCACCGCGCTGGGCATCGGCCGTGAGACCGGGATGCCGGCGGCCGTGGTCTGCACGTCCGGCACCGCCGTCGCGAACCTGCAGCCGGCCGCCCTCGAGGCGCACCACGCGGGCGTGCCCCTGCTGCTGCTGACGGCGGACCGGCCCCCCGAATTGCGCGGCGTCGGCGCCAACCAGACGACGCGCCAGCCGGGGATGTTCTCGCCGAGCATCCGCTTCGAAGCCGACCTGCCCGTGCCCGACGAGATCGATGACGACGGCACAGCGCCGCAGACCCTGCTGCTGCGGCAGGTGGCCCGGGATGCCGTGGCCGCCGCGCTCGGGTCGGGCACGCGCCCTGCCGGACCCGTCCACCTGAACCTGCCGTACCGCGAGCCGCTGGCCGGCGCGCTGCCGGCGTGGCACTGCGGTGCGCCCACCGCGGACCCGCCCCGCGACACGGACGAGGACGTCGAGGTCGAGCCGTCCGGCGCGCTGTACCAGGGCGGCGGGGGCATCGGCGAGTCGGATGTGCCTGCCGAGCCCGACGCCGCGTTCTCGCTCGATCGCGGTCCGCGCACGATCGTCGTCGCCGGCGCCGACGCCGGGCCGGCCGCGGAGGAGCTCGCGCACGCGGGCGGGTGGCCCCTCGTCGCCGAGATCGTCAGCGGCGCCCGCTTCGGCCGCCAGCTCGTGCACGGCTACCGCGGACTGCTCGCCGACCCCGAGCTGGGCGGCCGCGTCGAACGCGCGGTCGTGTACGGGCACCCGACGCTCAGTCGCGAGATCGTCGCGCTGCTGTCGCGGTCCGACGTCGACGTGGTCGCCGTGCGCGGGCCCGGCGAGCCGCTCAACCTCAACGGCGCCACGCGTGGCGTCGACGCCGTGGCCGTCGACGCCGGCGAGACCGATCGCGCCTGGCTGGGGGAGTGGATGCGGGCCTCCCGCACGGCATTCGTCGATCTGAGTCCGCCCGCCCCCGACGCCGATGCGCTGGCCTCGGCGGTGCCGGCGCAGCGGCTGGGCGCGATCGCCGCCGAACTCGAGGTGGTCCGCGCGCCGCTGGACCGGATCGGCCTGGTCGATGCCGTGTGGCGCGCCTCGTGGCCGCACGACCGGCTGCTGTTCGCCTCGTCGCGGCTCGTGCGCGTCGCCGACCAGGTGCTCGGCGGCAAGAAGGTGCCCGTGCACGCGAACCGGGGGCTGGCGGGCATCGACGGCACGGTCGCGACGGGGATCGGCGTCGCGCTGGCCAGCCGGGGAGCCGGAGTGACTCGCGTGCTCGCCGGAGACCTCGCCTTCCTGCACGACGTCGGCGCCCTGCTGCTGCCCCCCGGCGAGGCGGAGCCGCGGATCCAGGTCATCGTCGGGAACGACCGCGGCGGAACGATCTTCGACGGGCTGGAGGTGGCCGGCGTGGCCCCCGCCGACGCGATGGACCGCGTCCTGTACACGCCGCAGGACGTGCGGCTGGAGCAGCTCGCCCTCGCCTACGGCTGGGAGTACCGGCGCGTGACGACGCGCGCCGCGCTCGACCAGGCGCTGACGGCGCCCGTCGGCGGCCGACAGCTGATCGAGGTCCCGCTCTCCCGCTGATCCCGAGGGCTGCGGCGAGATCACGCGTGCATCGTCGCCCCGGCATCCGTCAAGATGGCACCATGATCGCGAAGAGCCAGAAGGAATGGTCCGGCGAGCCCGGTGAGCTGCTGCGCGTGCGGGAGGGATTCCGCCTCGCGGACGTCGATCCCGACGCCACGCCCGGATACGAGGGGGCGAAGAAGCACGGCGAGAAGGATCTCGCCGCCGGCGAGAAGCAGTTCGACGAGCTGCAGGAGCGGCTGTACGCGCAGAGTCGCGTCGATGACTCCGCCCCCGCGCTGCTGCTCGTGCTGCAGGCGATGGACTCCGCGGGCAAGGGCGGCATCGTGCGGCACGTCATCGGCGCCACCGATCCGCAGGGCGTGAAGCTGAAGGCGTTCAAGGCCCCGACGAAGGAGGAGCTCGCCCACGACTTCCTCTGGCGCATCGAGAAGGAGGTCCCGGCCGCCGGCCTCATCGGCGTCTTCGACCGCTCGCACTACGAGGACGTGCTCATCGGGAAGGTGCGCGAACTCGCGCCGCCCGAGGAGATCGAGCGCCGCTACGGCGCGATCAACGAGTTCGAGCAGCGCCTCGTCGACAGCGGGGTGCACATCGTCAAGGTGATGCTGCACATCTCTCCCGAGGAGCAGAAGTCCCGGCTGATGGAGCGGCTCGATCGCCCCGACAAGCACTGGAAGTACAACCCCGGCGACGTCGACGAGCGTCGGCAGTGGCCGCACTACATGGACGCCTACCAGACCGTGTTCGAGCGGACCTCGACCGAGGTCGCCCCGTGGCACGTCGTCCCCGCGAACGCGAAGTGGTACGCCCGTCTCGCGGTGCAGGCGCTGCTGCTCGACGCGCTCGAGCGCATCGACCCGCGGTGGCCGGCCGCGGACTTCGACGTCGAGACCGAGAAGAAGCGGCTCGCCGAGAGCTGAGGCCGCGGCGTCCGCGTCGCATGCCGGGGTGTGGTTGGCGGCTATGCCAGGGCGTCGACGATCGGGCGGTGTTTCGATACGCGACGCTTCGCGTCGCTACTCAACAACCGGGGTGTGGCGAGTGTCTATGCCAGGGCGTCGACGATCGGGCGGTGTTTCGATACGCGACGCTTCGCGTCGCTACTCAACAACCGGGGTGTGGCGATCGTCTATGCCAGGGCGTCGACGATGGGCCGGAACTTGATGCGGGTCTCGAGCATCTCGGCCTCGGGGTCGCTGCCGGTGACGATGCCCGCACCGGCGTGCGCCGTGAACGCGATGCTCTCGGCGCGTTCGGCCGGGACGGCGCTGAGATCGAACTGCGCGCAGCGCAGCGCGATCGCCCACTCGCCGTTGCCGGCCGCGTCGATCCAGCCGACCGGCCCGGCGTAGCGGCCGCGGTCAAACGGCTCGAGTGCGCGGATCAGCTCGACGGCGTCCGCCGTCGGCGTGCCGGCGACCGCCGCCGTCGGGTGCAGCGCTCCGACCAGATCCAGCGACGACGCCCCGTCGGCCAGCGCCCCTTCGACATCGGTCGCCAGGTGCCACACGTTCGGCAGCTTCAGTGTGAACGGCTGCTCGCCCGAGACGAGCGCACTCGTGTGCGGGCGGAGCGCGGTCAGTACGCTCTGGACCGCGTACTGGTGCTCGTCGAGGTCCTTCGCGCTGGTCGCGAGGGCGAGGGATGCCGCGGTGTCGGCGTCGGCGTCCGCGCCCCGCGCGCTGGTGCCGGCGAGCACGCGCGCCGTGACGGTCCCGCCCGCCACGGTCACGAGCGTCTCGGGGCTCGCGCCGATGAGGCCGTCGACCGCGTAGGTCCACGTGTCCGGGTAGGCGGCCGCGAGCGCGCGGACGAGTCGGCGCAGGTCCGAGCCGGGCGGGATCGCGCCGACCAGGTCGCGCGCCAGCACGACCTTGCTCACGGTTCCCGCGGCGATCGCCGCCAGCCCGGCGCGCACGGCATCCTGATACCCCTCGGGAGTCAGCGCACCCGGGCCCACGGTCGCCGACCAGTGCGGGCCGAACGCCGCCGCCGCGGGGAGGCCGCCCTCGGCCGGCCCGGAGTCGGGAAGGCCGATCGACCGGATCCGCGTCACCCAGCATCGCCCGTCGCGGCGTCCGATCACGGTGCGGGGCACCGTCAGGTGCGCCCGGTGCCGCGAGCGGGCGTCGAACGGAAGCGCCCCGAAGGCGACCAGTCCGGTTCCCGGCAGGCCGAGCGGGTCGTCGACCTCGGCGTTCGCGGCGATCGTGCGCCACGTGCGCGCGACGTCGGCGGCGCCGGCATCGCCCGCGTACGCGTACAGACTGCCGACGCCCACGAGCACGTCTCCGCGCCGGGACCAGACCGTCGGATCGCCCGGAGTCGCGTACTCGAGCAGGTCTTCGACGGGGTCGATCTCGCGGGTCACCGCACGCAGCCGGATGGGGCTGGGCGCGGCGGAACTCACTCCTCCAGCCTACTGCGCCGCCCTAGACTCGCACCGTGACCGATCGCCCCGCCCCCGGTGCCCGACTGCTCTTCCGCTGGCGCAAGTGGGACGGGTCGCCGCACTGGGAGCACGAGTGCGTCTACCTCGGCAGCGACCGCTGGGGCGACTGGGTCGGCCAGTGGCCGGGAGCGCGCAGCGTGCGGCCGGGCCGCGACGTCCGTGCCGAGGGCCCGAACGTCACGCTGGTCCCGCCGAGCGGCGAGTACGCCGCCACGTTCAACCTGAACCACCCGCGCGTGTGGATCTACATCGACGTCGCGTGGGACGTGGGGTGGCGGACCGATCCCGATTCCGGTGCCGGCGCGCCCACCGGCATCGACATGGACCTCGATGTCGTCAAAGCGCTCGACGAGCGCGGCATCTTCATCGACGACCGCGACGAGTGGGACGAGCACCGAGTCGCCTACGGCTACCCGCCGCAGGTCGTCGCGCGGCTCGAACAGGTCGCGCTCGACCTCGAGCGGGAGGTCACGGCAGCCATCGCCCCCTTCGACGACCAGACCTGTGCAGGCTGGCTGGCACGCCTCGCCGAGTTCGCACCCGGCCTACACTCGAACGGTGACTGAGCAGCCGAACCGCGCCGAGCAGAACCGCGCCGATCTGGGCAAGGACCCCGCGCACGTCAGCGGCATGTTCGACGAGGTCGCGCCCGCCTACGACCGCACGAACACCGTCCTGAGTCTCGGCAACGACAAGCTGTGGCGCATCGCGACGACCCGTGCGATCGCCCCGCGGGCGGGGCAGCGCATCCTCGATCTCGCCGCCGGGACGGGGGCCAGCTCCGTCTCGCTCGTCCGCAGCGGAGCCGAGGTCGTCGCGGCCGACTTCTCGCCGGGGATGATCGCCGAGGGCCGGCGCCGGCACGGCGACATCGAGAATCTCAGCTTCGTCGAGGCCGACGCCACCGCGCTGCCGTTCGAGGACGACGCGTTCGACGCCGTCACGATCTCGTTCGGCCTGCGCAACGTGCGCGAGCCGCGCACGGCGATCGCCGAGATGCTGCGCGTCACGGCACCCGGCGGCACCCTCGTCATCTGCGAGTTCTCGCACCCCCCGGCGCCGGCGTTCGCGGCGCTGTACCGCTTCTACAACGATCGCGTCCTGCCGATCGTCGCGAAGGCGGTCAGCTCGAACGCCGACGCGTACGACTACCTCAACGAGTCGATCAAGGACTGGCCGGATCAGGCGACGCTGTCGGCCTGGATCCGGGATGCCGGCTGGGGCGAGGTCGCGCACCGCGATCTGTCCTTCGGGATCGTCGCGCTGCACCGGGCACGCAAGCCGCTGGCCTGAGTCCCGCCGGGTAGGCTGTCAGGGTGACTCGGAGCCCCTCCGCGCCCGGCGCGCGTCTCACCGCGAATCTCGGCCTGACCGAGCGCGTGCTCGCCGGTCCCCGTGCGCGCCGGCTGGTCTCCGCCGTCGAGGACGGGCTCGACCGCGTCGAGGCCAAGCTCGCCGACGAGCTGCGGGTGACCGACGCGCTCGCCGACGCGACGACCCGGTACCTCTACGAGGCGGGCGGCAAGCGGGTGCGGCCCATGCTGACCCTGCTGACCGCTCAGCTGGGCAACGGCACCACCGAGCACGTGATCGCGGGCGCGACCGCGCTCGAGATGACCCATCTGGGCTCGCTCTACCACGACGACGTCATGGACGGAGCGGACGTGCGGCGCGGCGTCCCGAGCGCCCACGCGGTGTGGGGCAACAACGTCGCCATCCTCACCGGGGATCTCCTCTTCTCCCGCGCCAGCCAGCTCATGGCGCAGGTCGGCGAGCGGGCGATCCGGCTGCAGGCCGATACGTTCGAGCGCCTCGTGCTCGGCCAGATGCACGAGACGGTCGGTGCGCAGCCCGGCGACGACCCCGTCGCGTTCTACCTGCAGGTGCTCGCGGACAAGACCGGGTCGCTCATCGCCGCCGCCGCTCAGGCCGGCGTGCTGTTCTCGGATGCGCCGACCGAGTACGAGGCGGCCGTCCTCGCCTACGGCGAGAAGGTCGGCGTCGCCTTCCAGCTGCTCGACGACGTCATCGACCTGTCCGATGACGCGGACGAGACCGGCAAGGTGCCCGGCACCGACCTGCGCGCCGGCGTGCCCACCATGCCGTATCTCCTCCTCCGGCGCGAGACCGGCGCGGAGGCCGCGGCGCTCGCGGCGACGATCGACGACGGCGTCGCCCGCATCGCCGACGGCGCCGACCCGGCGATCCTCGACGACGCCATCGCGCAGCTGCGCACCCACGCCGCCACGGCGCAGACCCGCCGTCAGGCGTACGAGTGGGCGGATGCCGCGATCGCCGCGCTTGCGCCGCTGCCGGCGGGAGCGGTGCGGGAGGCGCTGGAGAAGCTGGCCCATGTCGTGGTCGACCGCTCCCACTGAGCTGTGAATCCCACTGAGCTGTGAATCCCACTGAGCTGTGAATCCCACTGAACCAGAAGGACACCCATGACCAAGCTGAGGCTGGCCATCGTCGGCGCCGGGCCCGCCGGCATCTACGCCGCGGACATCCTGCTGAAGGCTGAGCGGAAGTTCGACGTCTCGATCGACCTGTTCGATCGGCTGCCGGCGCCCTACGGCCTCGTCCGCTACGGTGTCGCGCCCGACCACCCTCGGATCAAGGGCATCATCACGGCGCTGCGCGAGGTGCTCGACCGCGGCGACATCCGCATCTTCGGCAACGTGAACTTCGGCGACGACATCACCCTCGACGACCTGAAGAAGCACTACCACGCGGTCATCTTCGCGACCGGCGCGATCCGGGATGCCGACCTCGACGTCCCGGGCATGGACGCCGCCGGGTCCTACGGCGCCGCAGACTTCGTCAGCTGGTACGACGGGCACCCGGACTTCCCCCGCGAGTGGCCCCTGGACGCGCAGTCGGTCGCCGTGCTCGGCAACGGCAACGTCGCCCTCGATGTCGCCCGCGTGCTCGCGAAGCACCCCGAGGACCTGCTGCCCACCGAGATCCCCGACAACGTCTTCGACGGGCTCAAGGCGTCACCGGTCACCGACGTCCACGTGTTCGGCCGTCGCGGTCCGGCGCAGGTGAAGTTCACGCCGCTGGAGCTGCGGGAGCTCGGCGAGCTGCGCGATGTCGACACCGTCGTCTACGACGAGGACTTCGACTACGACGACGCGTCCCGGGCGGCCATCGCCTCGAACAAGCAGGTCATGGTCATCGACCGGGTGCTGCAGTCCTGGCGTCAGCGTCCCGCGGTCAACAACGCCGGGGGAGAGGCCAGCCGCCGGCTCCACCTGCACTTCTACGCCAAGCCGCACGAGGTCACGACCGATGAGAACGGCCGGGTGTCGGGGTTCGTCTACGAGCGCACCCGCCCGGACGGCGAGGGCGGCGTCGTCGGCACCGGAGAGTTCCGCGAGGTCCCGGTGCAGGCGCTGTACCGCGCCGTCGGCTACTTCGGGTCGCCGCTGCCCGGCGTCCCCTTCGACAAGCGCCACGGGGTCATCCCGAACCGCGAGGGTCAGGTGCTGCGCAAGGACTCGAACGAGCGCGTCCCCGGGGTGTACGCGACCGGGTGGATCAAGCGCGGTCCGGTCGGCCTCATCGGGCACACCAAGTCCGACGCGATGGAGACCATCAGCCACCTGATCAACGACCAGGGATCGTGGTGGGATCCGGAGGACCCGTCGATCGAGGCGATCCCCGCCCTGCTCGGCGCGCGCGGCATCGCCTGGACCGACCTCTCCGGATGGCACCGCCTCGACGAGCACGAGATCGCGCTCGGCGCTCCGCGGGAGCGGGCGCGCATCAAGGTCGTCGACCGCGACGAGATGGTCCGGGTCTCGCGCGGAGAGTGAGCGGCGCGGTCGGGCGGCACCCCGGGGAGCCGAGCAGCGGCCTGGATAGGCTGAGCGCATGACCGTCGCGTGGGCGCCCGATGTGCTCGGGGCGCCGTTCGGTCAGCTGACGCTGCCGCTGGGGGACGATGCCGAAGGGCCGGTCGTCGCGACGCTCGTACGCAGCCTGCCGTCCGCGGCGCGGGCGTGGATCGGCCCGCTCCGCGACGTCGACGTGCTCTACGTGCACGGCTGGTCGGACTACTTCTTCCAGGTCGAGCTCGCGCGGTTCTGGAACCACCTGGGCGCGCGCTTCCACGCGCTCGACCTGCGCAAGTACGGTCGCAGCCTGCGCGAGGGGCAGACGCCCGGATACGTCACCAGCCTCGAGGACTACGACGCCGACATCGCCGCGGCGCTGGAGGCGATGGGCCATGGGGAGCGCGGTCGCCGGCGCCTGGTCCTCATGGGGCACTCGACGGGCGGACTCACCCTCACACTGTGGGCCGCACGGCATCCCGGGGTCGCGGCGGCGCTCGTCCTCAACAGTCCGTGGCTCGAGCTGCAGCTGGGCACCGTCGCCCGGCAGGCGCTGGCACCGCTCGTCGGCGTCCGCGCCGCGCTGGACCCCCTCGGTGCGCACCCCGCGGTGGACCTCGGCTTCTACACGCGGGCGCAGAGCGAGATCGGCTCCCTCGCCCTGCCGGGATATCGCGAGCAGTGGCGACCCGCGCGCGGATTCCCGACCCACCCCGGCTGGCTGGCCGCCGTCCTCGCCGGACACGGCAGGGTCGCCAGTGGCGTCGACGTCGGATGCCCCGCCCTGGTCATGCTCGCGACGCGATCGTCGAACCCGCTCGTCTGGAGCGAGGCGATGACGTCGACCGACGCCGTGCTCGTCGTCGACGACATCGCCCGGGCCGCGACCCGCATCGGCCGGGAGGTGACGGTCGCGCGCATCGAAGACGGCATCCACGATCTGTTCCTGTCGCGCCCGGCGCCGCGCGCACAGGCCTACGGCGTGCTCCAGCGCTGGCTCACCGGCGGAGCGCTGAGCGTCAGTCGCCGGAGCTGATCCCGCGCGGGTGCGAGGCGACCGACCAGCCGCCGGCGGTGGAGCCGGAGCCGAAGTTGCGCAGCCGGTTGACGGGTGCGGTGAACTGCGTCCCGTTGCTGGTCGCGACATGCACCCCGTCCGCGGCGAAGCCGACGATGTCCGCCCGCCCGTCGCCGTTCACGTCGACGAGGCTGCGAGGTGCCCGGTCCATCGGCCACATCAGCGCGGAGAAGTCGGTGCTGCGTCGCACGCTCGTCGCGAAGCGCCCGCCGGCGTTGGCGGCGACGTACACGCCGGCGTTGCCGAAGCCGACCACGTCCGGAAGGCCGTCGCCGGTGACGTCGGCGAGCGTGCGTGGATGCCGGTTCATGACCCACCCGCCGGCCTTCGCGCCGAACGTCGTCGACCACAGCGTCGGAGCGGAGAACGAGGATCCCGTGTTCACCGCGACGTAGACGCCGGCATCGCCGAAGCCGACGACGTCGGGCCGTCCGTCGCCGTTCACATCGAGGATGTGACGCGGGTGAGTGTTGGTCCTCCAGCTGTGCACCGTTCCGAAGTTCGCGAGCCACAGTCTCGGCTGCGCGAACGAACTGCCCGTGCCGAGAGCGACGTACACGCCGGCGTCACCGAATCCGACGAGATCCAGGTGGCCGTCACGGTCGACGTCGACGACGAAGCGGGGGTGGCGGGCCGCCGTCCACCCGCCCTGGGACGAGCCCATCTCGCGCAGCCACAGCGTGGGCGGCGCGAACGACGAGCCGGTGCTGCGGGAGACGTACACGCCCGCGTCGCCGAACGCGACGATGTCGGCGCGTCCGTCGCCCGTGACGTCGGCGAGGGTGCGGAGGTGCTTTCCCAGCACCCAGCCGCCGGCATTCTTGCCGAAGTCGGACAGCCATCTGCGGGGCGCGGTGAAGGTCGTGCCGTCCCCGGTCGCGACGTCGACGCCCGCGTTGCTGAACCCGACGACGTCGGGCCGGCCGTCACCGGTCACGTCGGCGAGCATGCGCGGGTGCGACGCGCGGCTCCAGCCGTCGGCCGTGCCGAAGGTGGCTGCCGACTGCCGCACGGCACCGAAGCCCGAGCCGGTTCCGTGCGCGACGTACACTCCGCGGGCTCCGAACCCGACGATATCGGGTCGCCCGTCGGCGTTGACGTCCGTGTCCCACGCGATGACCTCGGAGAAGTCGTCGATGCCGTTGCCGTCGGTGTCGGGAAGGCCGGAGGCCCACCCGGACGGCTGAGGCGAGGGGCCGGTGGCGGTCAGGCAGCACGTGACCCCGCGGGAGGTGAGCACGGTGCGCCCGGCGAGGTCGCGCCACGTCCCGTTGTAGGCGCCGGTCGTGTCGTGCAGCGTGTAGCGGTCGAGCTGGATGCCGTTGACCGCGACGTACTGGCGCTTGCCGTCGGGAACGGTCGTGAGCGTGTTGAGGATCGAGAGATGGACGTGCGGGGTGGATCCGGGCGTCCCGCCGCAGGGGAGGGTCTGGCCGGCCGTGCCGAGATAGGTGCCGGCCTCGACCCAGTTGCCGATCAGCCCGGACTGCGCGCTCGTGAGGTGGTAGTACTCCGAGAGCCATCCGCCGCCGTGGTCGACGCCGAGGAACCAGCCGGTGGCGCACGTGATCCGATACACGCGCCCCGCGGCGACCGACAGGACGCGTTTGTCGGAGGAGGAGAGCGGGGCGAGGTCGATGGCACCGCGGTGGATGCCGTCGCTGTCGGAGTGCGATCCGCTCGCGCCCCAGCGCTGGCCTGCCGCGAACGGCAGGCGGAAGACGGGCTGAGGTCCGGGCGAGGTCAGCGCACGCGTGGTGATCAGCTCGCGCGTGAGGGGGAGGGTCGGGCCGTCGTTGTGCTCGTCTTCGTCTGGCTCGTCGGTCGGGGACGGGCTGGGCGCGGGTGCGTCCGTGTCAGGGGGCGTGGGCGTCGGCGTGGGCGTGGGGGACTCGGTCGGGTCGGGCGACGCGGTCTCGGTCGGGGCGGGGGACTCCGTCGGCTCCGGCTCCGGCTCGGGGTCCGGTTCCGGTTCCGGGCTCGGTGTCGTCGTCGAGACGGGCGTCGGCGCGGCGGTGGGCACGGCGCTGTCGGCGGTCGCGGCCGCCGCCGGCAGCAGGCCGCAGATGAGAACGCCGATCGCCGACCACGCGATCAGACGCGTTCGAGTCCTCTGCATGCGGTCGTCCTCCCGGGGGTGAGGCTGCTCAGCGGTGCGGACAGCCTAAACGGGAGTGCGCCGAACCCGCGCCGGGGTTGCTTCCCCTCGGGCGATGCGCTAGCGATAGTTGACGAACTGGAGGTCGACATCGAGGTCGGCGGCCTTCAGCAGGCGCTGCACCTCCTGCAGGTCGTCGCGCGACTTGGACTGCACGCGCAGCTCGTCGCCCTGGATCTGCGACTTCACCGACTTCGGGCCCTCATCGCGGATGATCTTGCCGATCTTCTTCGCGTCCTCCTGTGAGATGCCCTCCTTCAGCGAGGACACGATGCGGTACTCGCGGCCGCTGGGGACGGCATCGCCGACCTCGAGCGACTTCAGCGAGATGCCGCGTTTGATGAGCTTCGACTGGAACACGTCCAGCACGGCCTTGGCGCGCTCTTCGGTGTTCGCCTTGATGAGGATCTGCTCGCCGCTCCACGCGATCGAGGCATCGGTGCCCTTGAAGTCGTAGCGCTGCTCGACCTCCTTGCGGGCTTGGTTCAGCGCGTTGTCGGCTTCCTGCCGATCGATCTTCGAAACGATGTCAAACGAGGAGTCAGCCATGGGCTCGAGTCTAGCCAGCGGCCCGGCGCAGCGCTCCTAGACTGTGCCCATGGGATCGACGTTGACCACCATCGCACTGCCCGTCGCGCTCGGGATCATCATGTTCGGCCTGGGGCTGAGTCTGACCGTCGGCGACTTCGCCCGCGTCGCCAAGCATCCGAGGGCCGTCGTCGTCGCGCTGACGTGCCAGCTGGTCGTGCTGCCGGTGATCTGCTTCGGGCTGGTGATCGCGTTCCAGCTCCCGCCGGTGCTCGCCGTCGGCATGATGATGCTCGCCGCCTCGCCGGGCGGGACCACGGCGAACCTCTACAGTCATCTCTTCCGCGGCGACATCGCCCTGAACATCTCGCTCACGGCGCTCAACTCCGTCATCGCCGTGGTGACGCTGCCCATCATCACGAACCTCGCGATCGCCTACTTCCAGCCGTTCGACGATTCCCTCGGGATGCAGTGGGCCAAGGCACTCGAGGTGTTCGCGATCGTGCTGCTGCCGGTCGTGGGGGGCATGATCGTCCGGCGACTGTGGCCGCGCTTCGCCGACCGGATGGACAAGCCAGTGCGCATCGTCTCGGTCGTCGTGCTCGTGGTGGTCATCGCCGGTGCGGTCATCTCCAACTGGGCCCTGCTCGTCGACAACATCGCGCGCCTGGCCCTCGTGACCGCGGTGTTCTGCGTGCTGAGCCTGGCCGTCGGCTACTGGGTTCCGCGCTGGCTGCGCGTCGGGCGTCGCCAGGCCATCGCCTCATCGTTCGAGATCGGCATCCACAATGCGACTCTCGCGATCGTGATCGCCCAGACGGTCCTCGGCTCGATCGAGCTGAGCCTGCCGGCCGCCGTCTACGGCGTGCTCATGTTCTTCATCGCGTTCGGGTTCGGCTTCGTCATCCGCGAGCGGGTGACCGAGGCCGGTGAGCCCGAGTCCGTGCCCGCCCCTGCCGCACGTTCCTAGACTGGTCGGATGCGACCGCTGACCGAAGACCAGGTGCGCGCGGTGCTCGTCAACGCCTCGCCCGACGAGCGCGACCGGCTCGCCGTGGCTGCGGACTTCCTGTTCGTGGACTGGGATCACCTCGACTTCCTCGCGTGGCGCGACCCGCGCACCCGCAGCCGCGGCTACATCGTCACGGAGCGGGATGGTGCGGCGGTCGGCGTCGTGCTGCGGGCGGCCGACGGCTCCGGTCACGCGCGATCGGCGATGTGCAATCTGTGCCACACGCTGCAGCCGGGCAATCAGGTCGCGCTCCTGACGGCGCGCCGGGCCGGAGATGCCGGCGACCGCGGTGACAGCGTGGGCACCTACATGTGCGCCGACCTGTCGTGCCACGAGAACGTCCGGCTGGCCGCTCCGCTGGCGCCCAACGAGATCCGTGCGAGCGTCGACCGTCGCATCGACGGCACGCGTCACCGCGTCGAGGCGTTCGTCGATCGGGTGACCGCGACATCGTGAAGGCGTGGTTCTCGGCACTGCCCGAGTGCGGGTAATATGGATGATCGCGCCTCCGGTCGACTGCACAAGCCGGGCGGGTGCGCCCCGGCGAGTTACCCAAGCGGCCAAAGGGATCTGACTGTAAATCAGACTGCTCAGCATTCGGGGGTTCGAATCCCTCACTCGCCACCGATCGGGCCCCGCAGCGCGGGGCCCTTTTCGTCGCCTCCGCCCGGGCCGCCTCCGCGGTGCACAACTCCTCCATATTCCAGTGGGGGCCAGTGTCCTGCCGCGCGATCCCGGGCGCTTCGCCGGGGCGACCAGCCGAAGTGGAGGAGTTGTGCACGGCGTGCGGCGAGGCCACGGTCCCCGGTGAACGGAATCGGCGGCCCGCGCCCCGACCTGTGGATCGCTTCGGCGCGTCCCGGCCCGTCCGTGTCAGGATGGGGTCTGTCCCGGCATGCGCCGACGGAAGGGAAGCACGATGAGCGAACCGATCACCTCCCCTGATTCCAGCAGGATCCTGCGCGCCGCGATCTGGGTCGCCATCGGTGCGCTGATCGCGGCCGCGATCGTCTGCGTCGTATGGGTGCTGGTGGGCGATTCCAACGGGATCGTCGGCAAGGCGTTCCTGACGATCCTGCTGTTGGCCGGCTTCGCGGGCATCGCGATCCTCGAGGCGAACCTCGCGCCGAACCGCCCCGCATGGTTCGCGCTCGCGAGCATGATCACGTGGGTCGTCATCCTGCTGATCGGCGCCTTCCTCATCTGGATGCCGGAATCGCAGGGGTACTTCGGCTCGGGATTCGAACGCTTCATGAAGTTCGTGCTCATCGCGCTGATCCTGCAGGGCGCGCTGCTGCACATCCGCCTGTTCTCCAAGGCGCATGAGCGCTACCAGACCACGTTCACGAGCATCGTGACGTACGTGACGATCGGTCTCGTGGTGATCCTCGCCGTCATGCTCGTCGTGCCGCTGATGATCGAGGAATACGTGGACTTCGCGCAGATCTACTGGCGCGTGGTCGTCGCCATCGCGATCCTCGCCGCCGTCGGCACGGCGCTCGTTCCGCTCGTGAACGCGCTGTTCGCGCCCCGGAAGCCGCGCCCGGTCGCACCGGCCGCGGCGCCCGCCTACTACAGTCCCGCCCCCGCGGCGCAGCAGTGGCCCACCTACGCCGACGGCGTGACGCCGCTCCCCGTGCTGCCGGACGGATCGCCCGACTGGAACGCGTACTACACCGGCTACCCCACCTATCCGCACGGGTACGCGCCGCAGGCTCCTCAGGCGCCGACGGCGGAACCCGCCGTCGCGCAGACAGCGCCCACCGCGCGCACCTCCGAGGCGCAGCAGGGCCTCGATGCGGCGACCTCGGACGAGGCGCCCGCGCCGCAGGCGTGGCCCGAAGAACCGCAGGCGACGCCACCGGCTCCGGCCGCGGCGCCCGAGGTCCCGCCCGGCTACCAGGGCTACCCGCCCCCGCCCCCGCCGCCGCGATAGACCTCGGCGGTCGTCGCCGGTCAGCGGGCGAGCAGCTCCCGCGCGGCCATCGCCGCGTTGTGACCGCCGATCCCGCTGACGGCCCCGCCCCGCCGGGCTCCCGCTCCGCACAACAGGATCTGCGGGTGCGGGGTCTCGACGCCCCAGCGCTGGGCGGGGGTGTCGAGAGGTTCGTCCTCGTCCGCCCACGGCCACGCGAGCGGACCGTGGAAGATGTCGCCGCCGACCATCCCGAGGTCGTCCTCGAGATCGCCGGTCGTCCTCACCTCGAGGCAGGGCTCGCCCTCGCGCGTCTGGAAGAGGCAGTCCGCGATCGGCTCGGCCAGCACCGCGTCCAGTGAGCTCAGCGCCGCATCGCGCAGCGCGTCGCGCAGCGCGCCGGGGTCACCGGCATCCCGGGCCAGACGGTGCGGCACCTGCAGGCCGAACAGCGTGAGCGTCTGCGCGCCGCTCGCACGCAACTCGGGGCCGAGGATCGACGGGTCGGTGAGCGAATGGCAGTAGATCTCCGCGGGAAGGGGATCCGGGATGCCGCCGGCCGCCGCTGTCGCGTGCGCCGCGTCGAGCTGAGTGAGCGTCTCGTTGATGTGGAAGGTCCCGGCGAACGCCGCCTCGGCAGCGACCCGGTCATCGCGCAGCCGGGGAAGCCGGGTGAGGAGCATGTTGACCTTCACCTGGGCGCCCTCCGGGGGATCGCCGTCGACCGTGTCGACACCGCCGGCGCGCAGCAGCCCGCGTAGGAGCGCCGGGCCGACGCCGCTCAGCACGAGCCGACCCGCGACGGCGCTTCCGTCGGACAGGCGCACCTCGCCGTCCGGCGTGACGGCGGTCACCGACGCGTTCGCGCGCAGCTCGGCGCCCGCTGCGCGGGCGGCGTGCTCGAGCGCCGCGCTGAGCTGCCCCATCCCGCCGACCGGCACGTCCCAGTCGCCCGTCCCGCCGCCGATCACGTGGTAGAGGAAGCAGCGGTTCTGTCGCAGGGACGGATCGTCCGCGGTCGCGAACGTGCCGATCAGCCCGTCCGTCAGGGCGATCCCGCGCGCGAGGTCGGTGGCCAGCCCATCGCGCAGCATGGCGCCGAGCGGACGGGTGACGATCGCCTCCCACAGCGCGTCGTCGCCGACGCGCTCGCGCACGGCGGCGGAGCGGGCGAGCGGCTCGGTGACGGTGGGGAAGACGCCGGTCGCGAGCGGATGGAGACGGCGTCCGAACGCGGCGAACCGCTCGGCCTCGCGCGGGTCGCCGGTGCTGCGCGCGAAGCTCGTCGCGGTCGCATCGGCATCCCCGTTGTCGACGAGGATGCCGCGTGTCGGATCGCCCGGCAGCGGCGTGTACGACGAGTAGCGTCGCCGTCGCAGGCCGAGGGAGATCCCGAGGTCGTCGAGGATCGTGCGCGGAAGCAGACTCACGAGGTACGAGTAGCGCGACACGCGGGCGTCCACCCCCGGCCACGGCCGCTCCGACACCGCAGCACCTCCGAAGCGGTCGAGCCGCTCGAGGACGACGACGCTGTGCCCGGCGCGAGCGAGATACGCGGCGGCGACGAGCGCGTTGTGCCCGCCGCCCACGATGACGACGTCGTGCCGGGCTGCGCTGGACATGGCCCTACGGTACTGGGTGCGGCGCGGGTGCCCGAGGGAGTGCCGCGGAATCGGCGCGGGGAGGCGGAAGGAGCGCGGGGACCGGAGGATGCACGGGGACCGGAGGATGCACGGGGGAACGGAAGGAGCACGTACCGTGGGAGACGTGGTGGACCCCCAGGAACTCGCAGCACTCGCCCTCGACATCGCGCGGGAGGCCGGGGCGCTCGCGCGGCAGCGCCGCGACGTCGGCGTCGCCATCGCCGCGACGAAGTCGGCGCTCGCCGACATCGTCACCCATGCCGACCGCGAGGTCGAGCAGCTCATCCGCGATCGGATCGCCTCGGCGCGGCCGGACGACGGCTTCTTCGGGGAGGAATCCGGTGCCGAGCCGGGCAACTCGGGCATCACCTGGGTCGTCGACCCGATCGACGGCACCGTCAACTACGCCTACGGCATTCCGCACTACGCCGTCAGTATCGCCGCCGTCTCGGGCGAGCCGACGCCCGCCGCATGGACGGCGCTGGCCGCGGTCGTGCACGCTCCGCCGCTGGGCGAGACCTTCCACGCCGTGCGCGGCGGTGGTGCCTGGCAGGGCGAGCGGCGCCTCGCGGTGTCGGCCACGACACCGGCAGGGGCGCTCCTGGCGACGGGCTTCGGATACGACCCGGCGACCCACGAAGGTGATCTCGCGCGCGTGCGCCGGGTGATGCCGCTCGCGCGCGACATCCGCCGGGCCGGCTCGGCCGCTCTCGACCTCGCGTACGTCGCCGCCGGGCGCCTCGACGGCTACTTCGAGCGCGGCCTGCAGCCGTGGGATCATGCCGCCGGCGGGCTGCTCGTCGTCGAGGCGGGTGGACGGCTGGGCGGGATGCCGGACGGGCGCCCCGGAAGCGACATGACGATCGCTGCGGGGGAGGAGCTCTTCCCGCGGCTCCAGGAAGCGGTATATCGGCCCGCATTCATGGCATTTCCAGACTCCCCGGGGTAGTGTTTACCCGATCGTTACCTTCGTTACCCGATACGGAAGTGCGATCTGAAGCCCCCGTTTCACCGCCGCGCCCCACGGCGAGCCCGACCGAGAGCCTGCGATTTGACCCTCGACACCGCTACGGCTGACGCCGCGCCCACGCGCCGCAGCCGTCGTTCCGCCACGAGCGCCGATGCGCCGGCGGCAGCGGGTGTCATGACGCGTGCCGAGTGGCGGCGACTGCAGGCCGAGTCCGTGGACGCCACGCCGGTCGTGGCCGACGTCGTCGAGCCGCCCAGCTCGATCGCCGAGCAGGTCATCGCCGACGTCCTCACCGAAGCCGTCGCCGACGCCACCACGCTTCGTCGCCGGACGCGCACCGCGCGCTCCGGTGAAGCCGTGTTCGGGGCCTCTGTCGTCTCGGCTCCCGCCGACGTCCCGGCCATCCCGGTCCCGGCTCATACGCCCGCATTCCTGGACACGGCTTTCGCAGCGTCCGCCGCGCCGACGACGGCCCCCGGCGCCGGCGAGGTCGATGCCGATGCGTTCGACATCGCGGCCCGACTCCTGGCCTTCACGGGGGAGACCCCGGCGCAGGTCGCCCGTGCCGTGCTCGACGCGGAGGACGCCGCCGCCGCGGTCGCGCCGGCATCCGATCTCGCCCCGCGTGCGCGCCGCGGGCGCGGGCAGGCGTTCTTCCAGCGCTTCGCGGCGACCTCCTTCTCCGTCTGCGTGATGGGCGCCGTCGGCCTGCTTGCGATCGGGACCACCACTCCCGCCGCCGCCGTCGCCGCCCTCGATGAGTCCAGCGCCGACATCACGATCGTCGCCCCCGAGCCGCTGGTGGCCGCCGAGGAGATCCAGGCGTACGTCGCCGCATCCGATCTTCCGGCGCTGAGCCTGGACCGCCCCGACGGCTACGACGTCGCATCGATGTCGGACATCGCCGCCGACGCCGGGGTCACGCAGTTCGCGGGCACGTGGATCAGCGACCCCAACGCCGAGATCCAGTGGCCGTTCCCGGTGGGTGTCCCGGTGTCCGCCGCCTACGGCTCGAAGACGTACTTGTCGAAGTTCTCCTCGCCCCACCGCGGCGTCGACCTCACGCCCGGCACGGGGGCGGAGGTGCACGCGATCGCCGACGGCACCGTGCGCATCGCCACCGAGGCCGGCGGGGACTACGGAGTCAACGTCGTGATCGACCACATCATCGACGGTCAGCTGGTCTCGACCCGGTACGCGCACATGCAGTACCGCTCGCTGCAGGTATCGGCCGGCGACTCCGTGAGCGTCGGCGACGTGCTCGGCACCGTCGGCTCCACGGGCAAGGCGACGGGGCCGCACCTGCACTTCGAAGTGCTGCTGGGCGGCACCGCGCACACCAATCCGCTGACCTGGATGTACGCGCACACGGAAGGGTGACCGCGAGTTCTGCAGGATGCCGCGTGAATGGTATTCTCTTCTAGTTGCCCGCTCGCGGGCAGCACGCCCCGATAGCTCAGTGGCAGAGCACTTCCATGGTAAGGAAGGGGTCGTCAGTTCAATCCTGACTCGGGGCTCGCAAGACACCCTCGGGTGTATCGCGGCGGGGTAGCTCAGTTGGTGAGAGCGCACGACTCATAATCGTGAGGTCGCGGGTTCAAGCCCCGCTCCCGCTACATCGGCCCCTCTCCTGGTCTTCCTCAGGACGAGGGGCTTTCTTGTGTCTGCCTCACGGTACTGCCCAGGACTGTGTCGTTCTGGGAGACTGGACCGCAGGGGCAAGCAGGGGGGCCAGATGCGTGTCGCGGTGATCGGTGCAGGGATCGGCGGGCTCACCGCTGCCGCCGGACTGGAAGCAGACGGGCACGAGGTCGTCGTCTACGAGCGCAGAGACGAGGCGGGCGCGGTCGGGGCCGGGCTCACGCTGTTCGGCAACGCCTTGGGCGCGCTCGACGCGATCGGGCTCGGTGACACGGTGCGGCAGGTCAGCAGCGACGCGATCGCCGGGATGCGCGCCGGGCAGCGGACACCGTCGGGTGACTGGCTCCTGTCGCTGCCCGCGGGGGCGGCGCCGTCTGTGCGGAGCCTCCACCGTGTCGAGCTGTGCCGCGCGCTCGTGGAGGCGCTGTCCGACGGCACGCTCCGACTCGGGCGACGTGTCGAGGTCGCCGCAGACGGCCGACCGGTCGTGACCGGGGACGGGGCCGACGAACGGTTCGACCTGGTGATCGCAGCGGACGGGTTGCGCAGCGATGCCCGCGCACGCCTGGGGCTGGATCGCGGAGTGCGGTACGCCGGGTACACGGCCTGGCGCGGCGTCACCGCGGCGGGACTCGAGGTGCAGGGCGTGGCCGGCGAGACGTGGGGCCGGGGGAGCATCTTCGGCATCGTGCCGCTCCCGGATGGGCGGGTCTACTGGTTCGCCACCGAATCCACGGGCGCGGGCCAGCATGCGCAGGACGAACGCGAGGCGGTGCGGCAACGGTTCGGCCACTGGCATGCGCCGATCCTGGCGTGCATCGACGCGACGCCCCCTGCCGCGGTGCTTCGTCACGACATCCACGACCTCGCCCGCATCCCGAGGTCCTTCGTCAAGGGGCGGACGGCGCTGCTCGGAGACGCCGCCCACGGTATGACCCCGAATCTGGGCCAGGGCGCAGGGCAAGCCATCGAAGACGCCGCGACACTGACGCTCCTGCTGCGCGGCAGCGATGTGGACGAGGCGCTGTCCACCTACGATCGGTTGCGGAGGAAGCGGACGCGGGCGATCTGGCAGCGCTCCCGTCTCATGGGAAAGGTCGCGCAAGCATCGCATCCGGTCAGCGCGGGGATCCGCGACGCTCTCCTGCGAGCGACCCCGCCCGCGCGCATGGCTCGGGCGGCGCAGAGCCTTCAGCAGTGGTCTGAGCCGTAGCCGATCCGCGCAGCACGGCAGACGGCTCTCAGGAGGTTTCGCGCTCGATGAGATACGCGTCCGTCTCGGGTCCAGCGACCGGCGGCGGGGCGTCTGCCGCGGCGCTGAGCGCGAGGTCGGCGAGATACCGTCCGATGCCTGCCGTGTCGATGCGCACGCTCGACAAGGACGGCACCAGGAGACCGGCGATAGGAGTGTCGTCGTGACCGACGATGGCGAGTCCATCGGGTATGCGAATCCCCGCTCGCAGGGCCGCGCCGAGCACGAGCGCGGCCACATCGTCGTTGTACGCAACGACGCCGTCGATACCCGCCGTCATCCATGACGCCATGCACTCCGCGGCGTTCGCTTCTGTCACGGCGACCTCGGCGACGAAGGACGCTCCCGTGTGCTCGTGCAGTGTGCGTGCTGCGAGCTCTCGGCGTTGATCGACGAGTTCGGAGACACGCGGATCCGGTGAAGCCGCAAACGCCAAGCGGCTTCGTCCGCGCGCGAGCAGATGTTCGACCTGCAGGCGGGGACCGTCGCCGTAACCGAGATCGCCGACGGCGCCCGGCTGGCCCGCAGGCACGGGCGGGATGACGTGATCGACGCCGCTGGCGCGAATCTCCGCGAGGCGGTCGGGCGAGAACGGGGTCATCCCGATGACCACGTCGGGTCGCAGCGTCTCCCACAGAGGCCGAGCCTGTCCGCCGGGATGCGGCGTCATGGTGACCAGCGAGTAGCCGGCCCGATCGAGGACCAGGGACGCCTCGTCGAGATGGGTGCGCATGCTGTAGTCCAGGGGCCAGTCGGGAAGAACAAGCAGGATGATGCGACTGCGACCGCTCGCGAGCGCTCGCGCAGCGGTGTTGGCGTGGTAGCCGAGTCGTCGAGCCTCCGCGAGCACGCGTTCGCGAGTGGCTTCTGAGATCGTCTGCCCGGGGGTGTCGTTGAGAACGAACCCGACAGTGGCCCGCGAGAGACCTAGAGAACGGGCGACATCGGCGGCCGTGACCCGCTTGACTGTGGGTCCGGGCATGAGCCACCCTCCTGGTACTTGCGCGTGCTAGCAACTGTACCGTAGCATCCTGTTCAGCTACTAGCACGCGCTAGTCATCCGACCCGACAATGGAGTCCCCCATGACGACCTCGAGCAACGACGATCCGCTCGCCACGCCGCTTCCGGCATCCTTCTCCGCACCGGTCCTCGACGCATTGGTCGTCGACGAGACGGCTTCACCCGCTGATGACCTGCCCAAGGTGAACGCTCGCTACATCTGGTTCATGGTGCTGGCGCAGTTCGGCGTCTTCATGGCATTCATCACACCGCTCGCGATCTCCCTTTCGATCAAGGTCAATGCGCTCGCCCCCGGCCATGAGGAGTATCTCGGCTTCATCACCGGCGCGGGCGCCCTGTTCGTGATGCTGACCGCGCCGTTCATGGGAGTGTGGAGCGACCGCACACGCACCCGGTTCGGCCGGCGACGCCCGTTCATGGTCGGCGGCATGATCGTCGGCGTCGTCTCGTTGGTGGTCATGGCATTGGCTCCGTCCGTGCTGCTGCTCGGTATCGGGTGGGTGCTGGCGCAGTGGGGCTGGGGGACCGTGCTCAGCAACCTGCAGATATCGACAGCGGATCGACTTCCGGAGTCCCAGCGAGGCAAGGTCGCCGGCCTCACGGGCTTCGCCACCCAGGTCGCTCCGGTCTTCGGCGTCATTCTCACGTTCGGTGTCACCGGCGACCCGCTCCTTCTCTTTCTCATTCCCGGTGCCGTGGGTGTGATCCTGGTCACGTTGTTCGTCACGCTCGTCCACGAGGACGACAGCCGCCCTCTGCCCCGCGAGCGCATCGGTCTGCGCGGGCTGCTGCGCAAGTACGTGTACAACCCGGCGAAGTACCCCGACTTCTCATGGAACTGGCTCGGCCGCTTCCTCTTCTACTTCGGCCTCACTCTGAACACGACCTTCACCGCATTCTTCTTCGCCAGTCGTCTCGCGATGGACGTCACCGAGGTCGCCGGCATCATCGCGGCGCTCGGCGGAGTGGGCGTGCTCGCCGTCACTGTCGGGGCGATCGGTGGTGGATTCCTGTCGGACAAGCTGCGCCGCCGCAAGGTGTTCGTCCTGCTTGGAGGTGCGCTGATGTCGGCCGGAATGCTGATGATGGCCTTCACCGGCGACATCGTGGCGCTCTTTGCCGGATCTCTCATCGTGTCGATGGGAATCGGCATGTTCTCGGCCGTCGACCAGGCGCTCCTGCTCGATGTTCTTCCGGAGAAGACGACCGACGCGGGCAGGTTCATGGGCATCACCGGGTTCGCCACGTCGATTCCGCAGTCGATCGCTCCTCTCGTCGCATCCGGGGTGCTGCTCGTGGGCGTCACCGGCGTCGAGAAGAACTACACCCTGCTGTACGTGATCGCCGCAGCGCTCGTGCTGCTGGGCGGTCTCGTGATCCTCCGTATCCGCTCCGTTCGCTGATGCCGAAGGGCTCTCGCATGATCCTCTCCGTCACCCCAGTCCGCTTCGAGCACCACCGCGACGCCCTCGGCATCGGCGCAGACCGCCCACGACTGAGCTGGATCGTCGAGACCGCGCCCGCCGACTGGCGACAGGCAGCCTACGAACTCGAGGAGCGCGGGGGCGACGTGGTGCAAGTCGCGGGGGACGACTCGGTTCTTGTCGATTGGCCGTTCGCGCCACTCGTCTCACGAGATCGCCGTGAAGTGCGGGTTCGTGTGATCGGGGCCGATCGCTCCGCCTCGGAGTGGAGCGATTGGTCCGCGGTCGAGGCCGGGCTGCTCGATGCCGCGGACTGGACGTGCCGACTGGTCGGACCCGCGGACTCCGCGATCGCGGCGCCGCTCGTGCGCGGCGTGTTCGAGGTTCGTGACCGCAGGATCACGCGTGCCCGCGTCTATGCCAGCGCTCACGGCGTGTTCCAGCTCGAGCTCAACGGCGCCCGGGTCGCCGATCATGAGCTGGCTCCCGGTTGGACAGCGTACGAATCGCGGCTGCGGTACGTCACGTACGACGTGACGGGGATGCTGCATCCCGGGGCGAACGCGGTCGGAGCCTGGCTCGGCGACGGATGGTGGCGCGGTTTCCTCGGGTGGGACGGACGGCGAGAACTGTACGGATCCGAACTCGGCGTGATCGTCCAACTCGAGATCGAGTACGACGACGGGCAGATCCAGGTCGTAGGCTCTGGCCCCGAGTGGCATGTCGGAGCGGGGCCGATTCGCTCCGCAGATCTCTACAACGGTGAGATTTTCGATGCCCGCCTGCACGATCCGGCGTGGTCGACCGCCGGATTCGACGCCGGCACATGGGAGCCGGCCGCTGTGCGCGACTTCGATCCCGCTGTGCTGGTCGCGCCAGAGGGGCCTCCCGTGCGTCACGTCGAGACCCTCGGGGCCAAGACCGTGAGCATCAGTCCGCGCGGCGCGACGATTCTCGACTTCGGCCAGAACGTCGTGGGGCGACTGCGGATCCGCGTGAAGGGCGCGGCCGGCGAGACGGTCACGCTCCGCCACGCCGAGGTCCTCGAACACGGCGATCTCGCTACCGCGCCACTGCGTGCGGCGAAGGCGACCGACACATACGTGCTTGCCGGCGCGGGAGTCGAGGAATGGGCGCCGCGCTTCACCCTCCACGGGTTTCGCTACGCCGAGGTCACCGGGTGGCCGGGAGAGCTTGGACTCGATGACATCGTGGCAGAGGTGCTGCACTCGGACATGGAGCGCAGCGGTTGGTTCACAGCATCCGATCCGCTCGTCGACCGGCTGCACGAGAACGTCGTCTGGGGGATGCGCGGGAACTTCGTCGACGTGCCCACCGACTGTCCGCAACGCGATGAGCGGCTCGGTTGGACCGGCGATCTGCAGGTGTTCGCGCCGACCGCTGCATACCTCTACGACTCCGCCGGATTCCTCACGTCCTGGCTCAAGGATCTCGCCGCTGAGCAGCGGCGCTACGGCGGCACTCCCTCCGTCGTCCCCGCCCGCGCCGTGGGATACAACGGCCCGATGGCAGCGTGGGCGGATGCCGCGACCGTCGTGCCGTGGACGCTCTACCAGGCATCAGGCGACCTCGCTCTTCTCGCCGATCAGTTCGCGAGCATGGTCTCTTGGGTTGACGAGGTCACCTCCGCTGCGGGCGAGAACAGGATCTGGGATGCGGGCTTCCAGTATGGCGACTGGCTCGATCCGACTGCGCCGGCGGGTCGGCCTGAGGCCGCGCAGACGTACTCCGAGATCGTCGCGACGGCGTATTTCGCCCGCTCCGCCCGAATCGTCGCCGACGTGGCCGCCCTGCTCGGCCGCGACGACGACGCCGCCCGCTATGGCGTGTTGGCAGGCGAGGTGCGCGCTGCCTTTCATCGCGAGTATGTGGCCCGTTCGGGCCGAGTGCTCTCCGACTCGGCCACGGCGTACGCGCTGGCGCTCGAGTTCAACCTCATCGATGACGAGGCCGAGCGGTCCCGCGCTGCCGACCGACTGGCTCAGATCGTCAAGGAGAACCGCTATCGCATCTCCACCGGATTCGTCGGTACCCCGTTGATATGCGATGCGCTCAGCGCCAACGGCCACACCGAGACCGCCTATCGGCTGCTGCTCCAGACCGAGAATCCGTCGTGGCTCTACGCGGTCACGATGGGTGCGACGACGATCTGGGAGCGTTGGGACTCGCTACTACCCGACGGCAGCGTCAACCCCAGCGGGATGACGTCCTTCAACCATTACGCGTTCGGCGCGGTCGCAGACTGGATGCACCGCGTCGTCGCCGGCCTGGCACCCGCCGCTCCGGGCTACCGCCGCCTGCGCATCGCCCCGCAGCCGCCGCGCCGCGGTCTCACGTCGTCGTCGGCGCGACTGCGCACCCCCTACGGGGTGGCGGCCTCGGCGTGGAGCCTCGACGAGGGCATGCTGCGGCTCGCGGTCACTGTCCCGATCGGCGCTACCGCCGAAGTGGTTCTGCCCTCGGGCATCGTGCACGAGGTCGGACACGGGGAGCACTCCTTCGAGGAGCGGTTCGAGGTCGACGCCGAAGTCCGGAGGGCCGTCACCGTCGATACCCCGCTCGGCGAGCTCGCCGACGATCCGCAGGCGATGGCCGTGCTCACCGGAGTGATCACGAAGCATATCCCCGAGGCGGCCGAGCATATGGCGGCTGGCCTCCGTGGACAGGAACAGCTCACCCCGCGACAGATCTCCGGCATGCTGCCCAGGCCCGACGGCGTGCTCGACGACCTCGAGCGCGGGTTCGCCGCGGTCTCGGCGGGTGAGGACATCCCGCTCGACGTCGTCACCGCGCCCGAGCCCGAGGCAGCCGACGACGCGGACCTCGAGGCGATGGCAGCGCTTCTGAGCGGTCGTGACTTCTGGTCGACGCGCGAAGGCGACGGACTCCCCTCGATTGTGATGGTCGACGGGCCTCACGGAATCCGCCGACAGGAGGGCACCGCCGACAACCTCGGCTTCCACGAGAGTCTTCCTGCGACTTGCTTCCCGCCCGGCGTCGCGATGGGCTCGAGCTGGGATCGAGATCTCGTCCGCGAGATCGGTGTGGCGCTCGGAGAGGAGGCCCGCGCGCTCGACGTCGACGTCATCCTCGGTCCCGCGATCAACATCAAGCGTTCGCCGCTCGGTGGTCGCACGTTCGAGTACCTCTCGGAAGATCCGTTGCTGACAGGTGTGCTCGCGGCGGCGTACGTCCAGGGGGTGCAGAGCACGGGGGTCGGCACATCACTGAAGCATTTCGCGGTGAACAACCAGGAGACGGACCGGATGCGAGTCGATGCGCACGTCGACGAACGGGCCCTGCGCGAGCTCTACCTGCCGGCGTTCGAACACGTGGTGAAGGAAGCGTCGCCGACCACCGTGATGAGCGCCTACAACGCGATCAACGGTGTGTACGCCTCCGAGAACAGATGGCTGCTCACCGATCTGTTGCGCGATGAGTGGGGGTTCGACGGACTCGTCGTGTCGGACTGGGGTGCGATCAAGGACCGCGTCCAAGCGCTCGCCGCGGGGCTCGATCTGGAGATGCCCGGCACTGGTGGCGAAGGGGCGAAAGCGATCGTGGAGGGCGTCCACTCGGGTCGGATCGACCAGTCTCTCGTGGAGCGGAGTGTGGCGCGCCTTGCGCAGCTGGCCGAGCGCACCAGCGCTGCCCGCGATAGTCGGCAGGGCTTCGATGTGGACGCGCATCACGCGCTCGCACGGCGCGCGGCCGCGGCATCCATCGTCCTCATCCGCAACGAGCACGCCACCCTGCCGCTCAGAGTCGGTCAGAAGGTCGCCGTCATCGGCGAGTTCGCCGCTCATCCGCAGTTTCAGGGTGGCGGGAGCTCGCACGTGAATCCGACACGTGTCGACGTCCCGCTCGATGCCCTGCGTGCCGCACTCGGCGAGGAGAACGTCACGTACGCGCCCGGCTTCGCGCGGCGGTCGGTTGCCGACAGCCAGGCGCTGCGCGATGACGCTGCGGCTTCGGCCGCCGAAGCGGACGTCGCCGTGGTGTTCGCCGGCCTCTACGAGGAGGACCAGTCCGAAGGCTTCGACCGCGAGACGATCGATCTGCCTGCGGCGCACGTCGCAGTCATCGAGGCGGTCGCAGCGGCCGCGAAGCGCACGGTGGTCGTGCTCTCCAACGGCGGCGTCGTTCACCTCGAGCCCTGGCACGACTCGGTCGACGCGATCGTCGAAGGGCTCGCCCTCGGACAGGCCGTCGGTGCGGCGCTCGCTGACGTCTTGACGGGCGCCGTGAACCCCAGCGGGCGACTCGCGGAGACGATCCCGCTCCGGTTGGAGGACACCCCGACCTTTCTGAGTTTCCCCGGCGAGAAGAGCGTCGCCCGGTATGGCGAGAGCGTGTTCGTCGGGTACCGGTACTACACATCCTCGGACCAGGCCGTGCGCTACGCGTTCGGGCACGGGCTCAGTTACACGTCGTTCCGCTACGAGTCGTTCGACGTGCTGGCCACGGGGACGGATTCGGCTGCGGTGCGCGTCGCCGTGCGCAATACGGGAGACGTGGCGGGCGCGGAGGTCGTACAGGTCTATGTCGCTCCGGCGCCCTCCGCTGTGCGTCGCCCCGTGCGCGAGCTCGCGGGCTTCGGCAGAGTGCAGCTGAAGCCTGGGGAGTCCACGACGGTCGAGATCGAGCTGGATCGGCGGGCGTTCGCGTTCTGGGATGTCGAGAAGAAGCGATGGTGGGTCGAGCCCGGTACATACGCGATTGAACTCGCACGGTCGTCGACGTGCATCGAATCGGCCCGGTCGATCGCACTCGAGGGAGACGGCGACCACCCCGAGCCGCTGACTCTCGATTCGACGGTCGGCGAGTGGTTCGGACACCCGATCGTGGGTCCCGTTCTGATGCAGGTGATGATGGCCGACGCGACGGCGGCACAGGTCGCCGCGGCGGACGACAGCGCCAACATGCTGAAGATGGTCGAGTCCATGCCGATGGGTCAGTTCGCACGCTTCCCCGGTGTCGAGATTCCCGACGACGCGCTCGATCAGCTCATCGGGATGAGCGCCGCGGGTGAGGGGGGTGACATCCGAGCACGCCGATGAGAGTCGGTCCGTCGGGAAGGACACGCCTCATGGGTCGCGATCCCGGGTCATCGGTGGGAGTCCGGACTACGCCGGTGATCTCGGCTGTTCGCGAACGCCCACGCGGCTCAGGGGAGGTGACGTCGCTATCCAGAGCGGTGCCGTAGATCGTGCTGATCTGCGTGTCGGCGGCGAGGAACGCGGCGATCGACGTTCACCATTCCCGCGGATCGGCGCGACGCCTACGCGACCTCGCCGGCGGCGACCGTCTCGGCCAGCGCGTGGATGCGCGGCAGGTGATGGCTGCCGTAGAAGTCCGCGGACGTCAGTCGCTGCGCATCGTCGTCCGACGCGGCGGCACGCCCGAGGACGGCGGCGACGGACAGCCCGTGCACCCAGCCGCCCGCGAGGGTGCCCAGCAGCATGAGGTAGGGGACGCCGGCGGCGGCCGCGTCGCGCGGTGCGAACGCCAGCACGTCGGCCGTCGCGCCGCGTGCCGCGGCCGCGGCGCGCTCGAGGCGGTCGGCCGTACGGGCGGCGACGGGGTGGTCGAACGCGCGCAGTCCTGTGATCGTCTCGCCGATCTGCGCGAGCAGCACCTCGACGGTCGCGCCGCCGTCGCGCAGCACCTTGCGCCCGATGAGGTCGTTGGCCTGGATCGCGGTGGTGCCCTCGTAGATCGTGGTGATGCGCACGTCGCGGTAGTGCCGGGCGACGCCCGTCTCCTCGATGAAGCCCATACCTCCGTGGACCTGGATGGCCTCGCTCGTCACCTGCAGCGCGTCCTCGGTCGTCCACGCCTTGAGGATCGGCACGAAGAACTCGGCCAGTCGCCGGGTGGCCTCGTCGTCGTCGCGATCCAGGAGGTCGCCGACGTACACGCCGACGGCGCGCATCGCGAAGATCTTGCTGGACATCGACAGCAGGAGCCGACGCACATCCGGGTGCTCGGCGATCGGCGCCCCGGCGGGTCGGTCCAGCACGCGGCCCTGCGCGCGCTCGGCCGCATACGTCGCGGCCTGCTGGTAGGCGCGATCGGCGATGCCGGTCGCCTGGAATCCCATCCCCGCGCGGGCGGAGTTCATCATGACGAACATGCCGGCCAGGCCGCCGTGCAGCTCGCCGACGAGGTAGCCGGTCGCGTCCTCGTACGACAGCACGCAGGTCGGGCTGGCGTGGATGCCCAGCTTGTGCTCGATCGACACGGTGGCGATCGCGTTGCGCTCGCCGAGGGTGCCGTCGTCGTTCACGAGGTGCTTGGGTGCGACGAACAGCGACAGCCCCTTCGCGCCGTCGGGAGCGCCCGGCGTGCGTGCGAGCACGAGGTGCACGATGTTCTCGGCGACGTCGTGATCCCCCCAGGTGATGAAGATCTTCTGCCCGCGGATCGCCCAGCTGCCGTCCTCGCGCGGGGTCGCCGTCGTGCGGATCGCACCCAGATCCGTGCCGGCCTGGGGCTCGGTGAGATTCATCGTGCCGGTCCATTCGCCCGACACCAGGCGGGAGAGGTAGACCTCGCGCAGATGATCGGATGCCGCGGCATCCAGCGCGTGGATCTGGCCCGCCGACAGCAGCCAGCACAGCGCGAACGCCGCGTTGGAGGCGTTCCAGATCTCGCCCAGTCCGGCGCGCACGGCGCCAGGCAGACCGTCGCCGCCGGCCGAGACCGGCGCCTCGGCGCTGATCCACCCCGCGTCGACGAAGGCGCGGTAGGCCTCGGCGAAGCCGGCGGGGAGGCGGACCTGACCGTCCTCGAGCCGCGCGCCCTCGCGGTCGCCCTGTGCGTCGAGCGGCGCGAGCACGCCCGCGGCGAACTCGCCCGCGCCGGCGACGATCTCGGTCGCGTCCTCGGCCGTGAGCTCGCCGCCGGTGGCGCGGGCCACGAGATCGAGGCCGAACGCCTCGCCGAACAGGAACGCGTAGTCGGCGACGGGCGGCTGGTACGGGGAGGACGTGGCCATGACGCTCCTTCGGGGGCGCGGGAGTGGTGGGACTGAGTACCACAATAGCGCGGACGCAGTGCCAGCGCTGACTCGCGGAGAACCCGCCGGCGACCGGCCCGCGGCCGCCGGTTGCTTGCTCTCGGCGCGTCGCGCGTGGTACAGGTAGAGGAGACGACGGGACATGGGATCTCGTCGCGCCGCGCATCGGGGGATGCGGCGGCCACGCGAATGGGGGATTCGATGACTGGGGTCATGCTCATGCCCGGGACATACCGCTGCCCGGACCACGACAATCACGAAGTGGTGACCGCGAGGGTGCGCGAGTCGGTGGAGCGCGAGGCCGCGTGGCACCTCGGCGAACGCCGGGCGGACTTCCGCGTCTCGGTGCTGTGCCCGGGCGGCCACTCGGCGGATGCGCACCGGCGCGTCTACGAGGGCACCTGGCAGCACGCCTGACGCGCACGGGCGCCCGCGCACGCTGAGCGCGAACACGTCGACTCCGTGTCGGATGCCGGGGATAGCATGAACCGTTCCCCGCGTCGACTCGGAGATGGTGCATGCTCGGAAAGCTTCTGGTCCGCTACCTCGCCAGGTATCGGTGGCTGCTCACAGGCGTGCTGGTCTTCCAGTTCGCCTCGGCGATGGCCTCGTTGTATCTGCCGCGACTGAACGCGGACATCATCGACAACGGCGTCGCGCGCGCAGACACGGCGTACATCTGGTCGCACGGCGTGCTGATGCTCGGCATCGCCTTCGGCCAGATCGTCGCATCGATCATCGCGACCTACTTCGCGGCGCGTGCCGCGATGAGCGTCGGGCGCGATCTGCGGCGCGACGTCTTCCAGAAGGTGAGCGGGTTCTCCGAGCGCGAGGTCTCGCGCTTCGGCGCGGGCACCCTCATCACCCGCAACACGAACGACGTGCAGCAGGTGCAGATGCTCGCCATGATGGGCGCCACGATGCTGGTCACGGCGCCGCTGCTGGCGATCGGCGGTGTCATCATGGCGGTCCAGCAGGACGTGGGCCTGAGCTGGCTCATCGCCGTGTCGGTGCCCGTGCTCCTGCTGGTGGCGGTGCTGATCATCAGCCGCATGGTCCCGCTGTTCCGGCTGTTCCAGAGCAAGCTCGACAACGTCAACCGGATCATGCGCGAGCAGCTCACGGGTGTGCGCGTCGTGCGCGCCTTCGTCCGTGAGCGCATCGAAGAGGACCGCTTCCGCGGTGCCAACACCGACATCATGGTCGTGGGGCGCAAGGTCGGCTCGCTGTTCGTCCTGATGTTCCCGCTGGCGATGCTCGTCCTGAACGTGACCGTCGTCGGCGTCATCTGGTTCGGCGGCATCCAGGTCGATCAGGGCAACGTGGAGATCGGCACCCTCTTCGCCTTCATGCAGTACGTCGGCCAGATCCTCATGGGCGTGCTCATGGCCGCCTTCATGACGATCATGATCCCGCGCGCCGCCGTCTCGGCCGACCGCATCGGCGAGGTGCTCGGCTCGGACGACGCGCTGCAGCGCCCCGCCCAGCCGGTGAGCGACTTCACCGCCCGGGGCACGGTCGAGTTCACCGACGTGTCGTTCACCTTCCCGGGCGCCGAGCTGCCGGTCCTCGACGGGATCACCTTCCGGGCCGATGCCGGGGAGACGGTGGCGATCGTCGGCTCCACCGGTTCGGGCAAGTCGACGCTCGTCTCCCTCATCCCGCGGCTGTTCGACGTGACCGGCGGATCGGTGCGCGTCGGCGGCGTCGACGTGCGCGAGGCCGACCTCGACCGGTTGTGGGACGGCATCGGATTCGTGCCCCAGCGCGCGTTCCTGTTCAGCGGCACCGTCGCCTCGAACCTGCGCTTCGGGCGTGAGGACGCGACCGACGACGAGCTGTGGCAGGCGCTGGAGATCGCGCAGGGACGCGACTTCGTCGCCGAGATGGGTGACGCCGGCTCGGGCCGGGACGGCCTCGCCGCGCGCATCGCGCAGGGCGGGACGAACGTCTCCGGCGGCCAGCGTCAACGTCTGTCGATCGCGCGAGCCGTCGTGCGGCGACCAGACGTGCTCGTGTTCGACGACTCGTTCTCCGCGCTCGATCTGCGCACCGACGCCCGGTTGCGGCAGGCGCTGTGGCGCGAGCTGCCGGAGGTGACCAAGATCGTCGTCGCGCAGCGGATCTCGACGGTGACCGACGCCGACCGGATCGTCGTCCTCGACGACGGCAGGATGGTCGGCCTCGGCACGCACGAGGAGCTGCTGGCCACCAATGAGACGTACCGCGAGATCGTCGAGTCGCAGCTGGGAGTGGACGCATGAGCGGTTCGGAGACAACCGACCAGCAGCTGATCGACGAGGCGCTCGAGGCCGAGCTGGCCGAGCAGGCGCGACTGAACTCCGGTGACTGGGACAGCGTCGCGCCCGGCAAGGCGGCCAACTTCGGCCCGAGCTTCGCGCGGCTGATCGGACTGCTGCGCCCCCACGCGATCGCCTTCGTGTTCGTCACGATCATGGGCGCGATCGGCGTGGCACTCGCCGTGATCGCGCCGAAGATCCTCGGCGAGGCCACCAGCACGATCTTCGAGGGCGTCGTCTCGAACACTCTCGGCGGGCAGTTCCCGCTGGGCACGTCGCAGGCGGACGTCATCGCGGCGCTGCAGGCGGCCGGCCAGACCGAGCTCGCGAACATGGTCGGCGCCATGCCGGACTTCCAGGTCGGCGTGGGCGTCGACTTCGAGCGCCTCCGCTGGATCATCGTCGGCGTGCTGGCGATCTACGTCGTCTCGGCCCTCTTGACCTGGGTGCAGGGCTACGTCATCAACGTGATCATGGTGCGCACCATGTGGACCCTGCGCGAGAGCGTCGAGTCCAAGATCAACCGCCTGCCGCTGTCGTACTTCGACCGCGTGCAGCGCGGCGAGCTGATCTCGCGCGTCACGAACGACATCGACAACATCACCCAGACGATGCAGCAGGCGCTGTCGACGGCCATCACGAACGTGCTGACCGTCATCGGCGTCCTCGCGATGATGTTCACGATCTCGTGGCAGCTGGCCATCGTCGCCCTCGTGGCGCTGCCGCTGATGGCCGTCATCTTCGGTGTCATCGGTCCGCGCTCGCAGAAGGCCTTCTCCACCCAGTGGCGCAAGGTCGGACGGCTCAATGCGCGCGTCGAGGAGTCCTTCTCCGGCCATGCCCTCGTGCGCGTCTTCGGGCGCGAGAAGGAGATGAGCGAGAAGTTCCAGGAAGAGAACGAGGAGCTCTACCAGGCCGCGTTCAAGGCGCAGTTCCTCGCGGGCGTCATCATGCCCGGCATGATGTTCGTCGGCAGCCTGACCTATGTCGGCATCGCCGTGCTGGGCGGGCTCATGGTCGCCTCCGGTCAGCTGCGGCTCGGTGACGTCCAGGCCTTCATCCAGTACTCGCAGCAGTTCACGCAGCCGCTGTCGGAGCTGGGCGGCATGGCCGCCGTCGTCCAGTCGGGCACCGCCTCGGCCGAGCGCGTGTTCGAGCTGCTGGACGAGCCCGAGCAGGAGCCCGACGCCGACGACGCCCCCGCCGTCGTCGACGGCCCCGGCGTCATCGAGTTCGAGCACGTGCAGTTCGCCTACTCGCCCGACAAGCCGCTCATCCGCGACCTCTCCTTCCGGGTCGAGCCGGGGCAGACGGTCGCGATCGTGGGGCCGACCGGCGCCGGCAAGACGACCCTCGTCAACCTGCTCATGCGGTTCTACGAGCTCGACGGCGGCAGGATCCTCCTCGACGGCCAGGACATCGCCGAGCTCACACGCGACGATGTGCGCTCGCGCACCGGCATGGTGCTGCAGGATCCGTGGCTGTTCGCGGGCAGCATCCGTGAGAACATCCGGTACGGTCGCGCGTCGGCCACCGACGACGAGATCGTGGATGCCGCTGTCGCCACGCGTGTGGACCGCTTCGTGCACTCGCTCCCCGACGGGTACGAGACCGTCCTCGACGAGGATGCGGCGAACGTGTCGGCGGGGGAGAAGCAGCTCATCACGATCGCGCGCGCGTTCGTCGCGCAGCCGGCCGTGCTGATCCTCGACGAGGCGACCAGCTCCGTCGACACCCGGACCGAACTCCTGCTGCAGCATGCCATGTCGGCGCTGCGCGAGGGGCGGACCTCGTTCGTCATCGCGCACCGGCTCTCGACGATCCGCGACGCGGACCTCATCCTGGTCATGGAGCACGGCGACATCGTCGAGAAGGGCACGCACGACGAGCTCATCGCGGCCGAGGGCGCCTACTGGCGCCTGTACCGGTCGCAGTTCGAGCAGGCGCACACCGAAGAGGTGCTCGAGGACGAGGCGGGGCAGCCGTCGACGAGCTGACGCGACGCCCCCGGTCGTCGCGTCCCGTCGCACCGCGACCGATATCGTCGAGACGATGACTGCCCTCCCGCCCCCCGCCCGCCGAGGTCCCGCGTACGTCGCGGCGTGCATCGGCATCGGCCTCGTCGCCGGGCTCATGTCGGGACTGTTCGGGGTCGGCGGCGGGACGATCATCGTGCCGCTGCTGGTGGTGCTGCTCCGCTTCGATCAGCGGCTGGCGGCGGGCACCTCGCTCGCGGCGATCGTGCCCACCGCGGCGGTCGGCGTCGTCTCCTATGCGGTCAGCGGATCGGTCGCCTGGATCCCCGCGATCATCCTCGCCGCGGGCGCCGTGGTCGGCGCGCAGATCGGCACCTGGCTGCTGGCGCGGCTGCCGCAGAACGCCCTTCGCTGGGGCTTCGTCGTGTTCCTCGTGGTCGTCATCGTCATGCTGTTCATCGTCATCCCCTCGCGGGACGCCGAACTGCCGGTCACCTGGCTCAGCGGAGCGGGGCTGGCCGCGGTCGGCGTCTTCACGGGCGTCATGGCGGGTCTGCTCGGGGTCGGCGGCGGCGTCGTCGTGGTGCCCGCGCTCATGCTCCTGTTCGGTGCGAGCGACCTCGTCGCGAAGGGCACGTCGCTGCTCATGATGATCCCGACGGCGATCTCGGGGACGATCGGCAACGTGCGCCGGCGCAACGTCGACCTGCGTGCCGCGGTCGTCGTCGGTGTCGCGGCGTGCACGACCACGGCGCTCGGCGCGTGGATCGCGACGCGCATCGATCCGGTCACCGCCAACATCCTGTTCGCGGTGTTCATGACGTTCATCGCCGGGCAGATGGCCGTGCGGGCGTGGCGCGCCCGCAAGCCGCGCTGATCCTGCCCGCCGCCGCTGACGCGGAGACGTACGGGAACGCATCGGTAGGATCGAGGGGTGTCCGTGAACCCTGAGCTCGTCGGTCGTGAGTTCCCCCCGACCGCCCCCTATCTCGTCGGGCGGGAGAAGGTGCGCGAGTTCGCGCGCGCCGTCCTCGCCACCGACCCGCAGCACACCGACCCCGATGCGGCGCGGGCCCTCGGCTATGCCGACATCGTGGCGCCGCCGACGTTCGCGATGGTCGTCCAGGATCTGACGCTGCAGCAGCTCCTCGCCGAGCCGGGCTCGGGCATCGTGCTGGAGCGCACCGTCCACGCGGAGCAGCGGTTCCGCTACACGCGGCCGATCGTCGCCGGCGACGAGCTGACCGGCCGCCTCCGCGTCACCGGCATCCGCCCGTTCGGGAAGGGCGCCATGGTCACCAGCGAGGCCGAGATCACCGATGCCGCCGACGCGCACGTGGTCACGGCCACCTCGGTGCTGCTGATCGGCGGTGAGGACCAGTGACCGCGCTGGAGGTCGGCGCCGTCGTCGCCGAGCGCAGCGTGCATCTGACCCGCGAGTCGCTCGTGCGATACGCGGGGGCGTCGGGCGACTTCAACCCCATTCACTACCGCGACGACGTCGCGGCCCGCGTCGGGCTGCCCGGAGTGCTCGCGCACGGCATGCTGACCATGGGCCTGGCCGTCGAGACCCTCGTCCCGTGGCTCGGCGACGCCGGCCGCATCGTGGAGTACGGCGTCCGCTTCACCCGGCCCGTCGTCGTCGACGCCGGCGCCGGCGCCGACGTCGCCGTCGTCGCCAAGGTCGGCGCCGTCGACGACGACACGGCGCGCATCGACCTGACCGTCACCGCCGGCGGGACGACCGTCCTGGGCAAGGCGCAGGTGCGGGTCCGTCTGGACGGCTGACCCGATGCCCGAGATCGAACCGCGGCCCCTCGCTGCGCTCACCACCCTGCGCACGGGCGGCACTCCGACACGCATGATCGAGGCGCGCACGAGCGATGAGCTCGTCGACGCGCTGCGGGCGGTGTGGGCCGAGCACGAGCCCTGGCTGATCGTCGGCGGAGGGTCCAACCTGCTCGTCGGGGACGAGCCCTTCGACGGCACGGTGATCCTGGTGCGCACGCGCGGCGTCGAGCAGCTCCCCTCGCCGCGCGAGGGGAGGGTGCGGCTGCGCGTGCAGGCCGGTCACAACTGGGACGAGCTCGTCGCGCACACCGTCGCCGCCGGCCTCGGCGGCATCGCGGCGATGTCGGGCATCCCCGGCACCGCGGGCGCCGCTCCCGTGCAGAACATCGGCGCGTACGGCCAGGAGATCGTGCAGACCCTCGTGGAGGTCGAGCTCATCGACGAGGCGACCGCGGAGGTCTCGACCGTGCCGGCCGCCGACCTCGGGCTTGGATTCCGCACGTCCGTGCTCAAGCAGCACTACGGCTCGGTGCCCGCGCGCACGGCCGTGATCCTGTCGATCACCCTCGACCTTCCCGTCCTCGGGCACGGCCCCGTCCCCGTGCGCGGCCCGCAGCTGCGCACGGCGCTCGGTCTCGACCCGGACGCCGCCGTCACCCTGCAGTGGGTGCGCGAGACCGTGCTGGCGATCCGGGCGCGCAAGGGCATGGTGCTGGACGACGCCGACCCCGACACCCACAGCGCCGGCTCGTTCTTCCAGAACGCGATCGTCTCGGCGGCGTTCGCGCGCTCGCTCCCGCCCGAGTGCCCGCGCTGGCCTGTCGCGCCGGACCTCGATCCGCTCGTGGTCATCCCGCTCGACTCGTTCGACGGCCGGGTCCCCGCGCCGCAGTCGGTCGAGTCCGACGTGAAGGTCAGTGCGGCGTGGCTCATCGAGCAGTCCGGCCTGCGCAAGGGCTTCCGGCTGCCGCGGTCCCGCGCGGGCCTGTCGAACAAGCACGCGCTCGCGCTCAGCAACCGCGGCGGCGCCACGGCGGGGGAGGTCGCCGAGCTCGCCCGCTTCATCCAGCAGCGCGTCCAGGCCGACTTCGGCCTCATCCTGCAGCCCGAGCCGGTGCTCCTGGGCGTCGAGCTCTGAGCTGCGGCATCCCGCCCCGGCCGCGCGCGGGCCGCAGCCCGCGTCGGGTCAGGCGAACAGCTCCTGCAGGCGGCGGACGCCGTCGAGCAGCTGGTCGTCGCCGAGGGCGTACGACAGGCGCAGGTAGCCGCTCGGACCGAACGCCTCACCGGGCACGACGGCGACCTCGGCCTGCTCCAGGATGAGATCGGCCAGCTCGAGCGATGACATCGGGGTCGTGCCGCGCCACGTGCGCCCGAGCAGCCCCGTGACATCCGGGTAGACGTAGAAGGCGCCGAGGGGGTTGGGCACGGTGACGCCGTCGATCTTCGACAGCTCCGCGACGATGAGGCGGCGGCGCCGATCGAAGGCGACGCGCATCTGCTCGGCGTCGTCCTGCGGGCCGGTGAGGGCGGCCAGCGCCGCGCGCTGCGCGACGTTGTTGACGTTCGAGCTCAGGTGCGACTGCAGGTTGCCGGCGACCTTGATCGCCTCGGCCGGGCCGACCATCCAGCCCACGCGCCAGCCGGTCATCGCGTAGGTCTTGGCGACGCCGTTGACCAGGATGGTCTGGTCGGCGAGGTCCGGGACGGCCTCGACGATCGACACCGCGCGGGCGCCTTCGTAGACGAGGTTCTGGTAGATCTCGTCACTGATCACCCAGATCCCGTGCTCCAGCGCCCACTCGCCGATCGCCTTGGTCTCCTCGGCCGTGTAGACGGCGCCGGTCGGGTTCGACGGCGAGACGAAGACCAGCACCGTGGTCTTGTCGGTGCGGGCGGCCTCGAGCTGAGCGACGGTGACCTTGTAGTCCTGATCGGCGCCGGCGAACACCTCGACCGGGATGCCGTCGGCCAGTGCGATGGCCTCGGGATAGGTGGTCCAGTACGGCGCCGGCAGCAGCACCTCGTCGCCGGGATTGACGACGGCCTGGAAGGCCTGATAGACGGCCTGCTTGCCGCCGTTGGTGACGATCACCTGCGAGGGGGCGACCTCGAGACCCGAGTCGCGCAGCGTCTTGGCGGCGATCGCCTCGCGGAGGACGGGCAGGCCCGCCGCCGGCGTGTAGCGGAAGTTGGCGGGATCGCGCAGCGCCTCGGCCGCGGCATCCACGACGAACTGCGGCGTCGCGAAGTCGGGCTCGCCCGCCGCGTAGGAGATGACGGGCTTGCCTTCGGCCTTGAGCGCCTTCGCCTTCGCGTCGACCTTCAGGGTCGCCGACTCGGCGATGGCGCCGAGCTTCCGGGAGAGCGGCTTGCGGGAGAGGGGAGCGCGTTCGGTCACACCACGAGCGTAGTCGCGCTCCCGCGCTCGCCCCACCCCCGAGGTCGCATCTCTCGCGTTGCGCTCGCCTCTCCACCGAATGGGGGATGCCGTCTCCCACGGACGACGGCTGGGCCGGCCCGTGTGCGAACGCGAGGCTGGGTGACATGGACACACACGCGGTGCAGGTCACCGGGCTGCGCAAGACCTACGGCGGGCGGACCGCCGTCGACGGGATCACGTTCGAGATCGCCCGGGGCGAGACGTTCGCCCTCCTCGGGCCCAACGGCGCCGGCAAGTCGACGACGGTCGAGATCCTCGAAGGTTATCGGCGCCGCTCCGGCGGCGACGTCCGGGTGCTCGGCGTCGACCCCGGCGTCGGCGGGCTGGACTGGAAGGCGCGGCTGGGGATCGTGCTGCAGAGCACCGGCCAGGCCGGGCTGGTCACGGTGCGCGAGCAGCTGCGCCAGTTCGCCGGGTTCTATCCGCGGCCGCGAGACGTCGATGAGGTGATCGCGGCCGTCGGGCTGCAGCGCCAGGCCGACACGCGCATCGCGAAGCTCTCGGGCGGTCAGCAGCGTCGCGTCGACGTCGCCCTCGGCGTCATCGGCCGGCCCGAGCTGCTCTTCCTCGACGAGCCGACCACGGGGTTCGACCCGCAGGCGCGGCGGGAGTTCTGGGACCTCATCCGCGCGCTGCAGGCCGACGGCACCACGATCGTGCTGACGACCCACTACCTCGACGAGGCGGCCCGGCTCGCCGACCGTGCCGCGGTCATCGCGGCCGGGCGGCTGCGCGCCCTCGGCGCGCTCGACCGCCTCGGCGGGCCCGAGGCGCGGGTGCCGATCGTGCGCTGGCGCGAGGCGGGCATCGCGCGCGCCGAGCGCACCGATCGGCCGCTCGCCTTCGCGACGGCGCTGTCCGCGCGCCTCGGCGCGGAGCCGGAGCAGCTGGAGATCGTCCGGCCGAGCCTGGAGGACATCTATCTGGACCTCGTGCAGGATGCCGGGGTCGTGGCCGATCTCGCCACAGCCGAGGACGCACGATGACCGTCCCCACGACGGCGTCCGCGCGCGGCGCGGCGATCCCGGGCGTGGTCCGCACCGGCATCCATCGCACCCGGTTCGAGGTGCTGCAGTACTTCCGGGCGGGGGACACGGTGTTCTTCACCTTCCTGTTCCCCGTGTTCATGCTGGCGCTGTTCAGCGTCGCGTTCGGGGCCGACGGCGACGTCCGGTTTGCGCCGGAGCTGCCGGCGATCTCGATGGCCGGGCTCTACCTGCCCGGCATGCTCGCGGCGGGCCTGCTGCTGTCCGGGTTCCAGAACCTCGCCGTCGACATCGCCACCGAGCGCTCCGACGGCACGCTCAAGCGGCTCGGCGGCACGCCCCTGTCGCCGGTCGCCTACTTCATCGGCAAGATCGGCCAGGTCGCCGTCACCAGCGTGCTCCAGGCCGCGCTGCTGCTCGCGGTCGCCGCGTTCGCGTTCGGCGTCGCGCTGCCCACCGAACCGGAGCGCTGGCTGACGTTCGCCTGGGTGTTCGCGCTCGGCATCACCGCTTCGGCGCTGCTGGGCGTGGCCGTCTCGGCGCTGCCCCGCACCGCGAAGAGCGCCACGGCGGTCATCGTGCCGATCGCGCTCGTGCTCCAGTTCATCTCGGGCGTGTATCTGACGTTCTCGCAGCTGCCGGACTGGCTGCAGGACGTCGCCGCCTTCTTCCCGCTGAAGTGGATGGCGCAGGGGATGCGCGCTGTGTTCCTGCCCGACGCGTTCGCCGTGCTCGAGCGCGGCGAAGAATGGAACCTGCTGTCCGTGCTCATCGCGCTCGCGACCTGGCTCGTGGTCGGACTCGTCGCCGCCCGCCTCACCTTCCGGTGGCTCCGGCGCGACGCGTAGCCTGAGGCGCGACAGGCGAAGGGGGGCCGGGGTGCTGAACCGTCGGTGGTGGGATGTCGCGGTGGCGGCCGGATCGGCCGTGATCGCGGTCGCCCTGCTGCTCGGGTTCGCCCCCGGCGGCGCGCACGCGGTGGCGCGCACGGCGGTGGGGCTGGCGACGATCGCCCTGTTCGCCCTCGCCTACGTGTTCGTGGCGCGACCGGCGATCGGCGCGCGGACGGACTGGCGGTTCCCCGTGTTCGTGCTGCTCGCCGCCGTCGCCGTGGGAGCCGGCGCCGGCGCGGCCGGATTCCTCGCGATGCTGCAGACGCTGGCCTATCCGCTCGCGTGGGTGCTCGGCGACACGCGCCGGCGGGGGATCGTCGCCTCGGGAGTCATCGCTCTCGGGGTCGGCGCCGGCATCGCCGTCGGCGGGGGACGGGACGGCGCCGCGTTCGTGGCGGGAGCGGTCACGGCGGGGTTCTCGTTCGTCTTCTCGGTCGCGCTGGGCCTGTGGATCATGAGCATCGCGGACTACGGGCAGGAGCGCGGGCGGCTGCTCGCCGAGCTCACCGCCGCGCAGACCGAGGTGGAGGCTCTCAGCCGTGACCGCGGGGCCGCGCAGGAGCGCGAGCGGCTGTCACGCGACATCCACGACACCCTCGCGCAGACCCTCGCCGGACTCGTCCTGCTCGCCGAGCGCGCCGGCCGCCAGTCCCGGGCGAACGAAGGGGATGCCGCGGCCGCCACCATCGCGACGGTCGAGCGCGTCGCGCGCGACGCCCTCGACGAAGCGCGTGCGCTCGTCGCCCGCACCGCGGCCGTTCCCGGCGAGCCGGCCTTCGAGGCGGCGGCCGAACGCCTCGTCGACCGCTTCCGCGCGCAGGGCGCCGCCGTCATCGATCTCGTCGTCGCCGGAGCGGAGGACCTCGCGCGCGACGCCCAGGTCGTCCTGCTGCGGTGTCTGCAGGAGGCGCTCGCCAACGCCGCCAAGCACGCCTGCGCGCACCGCATCGTCGTGCGCATCGCGGTCGACGATGAGGACATCGCGCTCACCGTCGCCGACGACGGCCGCGGTTTCGACCCGGATGCGCGGCGCGCCGGCTTCGGGCTGGACGGCATGAACGAGCGGGTCGCGCTCGCGGGCGGGCAGTTCCACATCGCCTCCCGCGCCGGCGCCGGTACGACGCTCCGCGTGCATCTGCCCGGCCGCCGGGAGGCGTCGTGATCCGGCTGCTCATCGCCGATGACCACCCCGTCGTGCGCGCAGGCCTCGCCGGTCTGCTGTCCGACGAGCCGGGACTGGCGGTCGTCGCCGAAGCCGCGGACGGCGATGAGGCCGTGCGGCTGGCCGCGGCCACCCGTCCCGACATCGTCCTGATGGATCTGCGGATGCCCGGGGTCGACGGCGTGACGGCGACGGCGCGCATCGCGGGCGGCGAGGCGGGGGAGCCGGCGCCACGCGTGCTGATCCTCACGACGTACGAGTCGGACGACCAGATCCTCGCCGCCATCGAGGCGGGAGCAGCCGGGTACCTGCTCAAGGCGGCCCCTCAGGCCGAGATCGTCGCCGGCATCCGCTCGGTGGCCGCCGGCCAGTCGGCCCTGTCCCCGCAGGTGGCCGTGCGCCTCGTGGAGCGGATGCGTCGTCCGGCACCCGAGGTCGTGCTGACGCCGCGCGAGACCGACGTGCTGCGTCTCGTGTCGGCCGGGCACAGCAACAAGCAGATCGCGGTGCGCCTGGGCATCGGCGAGTCGACCGTGAAGACGCACCTGATCAACGTGTTCGAGAAGCTGGGAGTCGCCGACCGCACGCGGGCCGTGACGCTCGCGATGGAGCGCGGCCTGCTGTCCTGATCGTGCGAGGCGACTCCCGCCCCCCGACTACTCGGCCTCGACGAGATGCTTGGCGTAGGCCCCCAGCGTCAGGAACGTCGGGAAGTCGGCCCCCAGCGCCACCTCCCGGAAGACCTCCGCGGCATCGTCGTACCGATCGCCCTCGCGGCGGTCGACCTCGCCGAGCACCTGGGTGATGAGACCCTCGATGTACTCGCGCGTGATCGGCGTGCCGTCCTCGGTGGCGCGGTCCTGATGGATCCACTGCCACACCTGCGAGCGGCTGATCTCGGCGGTCGCGGCATCCTCCATGAGGTTGTCGATCGCGACGGCCCCCAGCCCTCGCAGCCACGCCTCGATGTAGCGGATCGCGACCGATACGTTGCCGTGCACGCCGGACGCCGAGATCGGCAGCCCGATGTGGCAGTCGATCAGCTGGTCGGCCGTCACCTCGACCTCGTCCCGCCGACGGTCGACCTGGTTGGGCCGGTCGCCGAGCACGGCGTCGAACTCCGCCTGGGCCACGGGGATCAGATCGGGATGGGCCACCCAGGTGCCGTCGAAGCCGTCGCCGGCCTCGCGCTTCTTGTCGGCGGCCACCTTCTCGAACGCCTGTGCCGTGACCTCGGGATCGCGCCGGTTCGGGATGAACGCGCTCATGCCGCCGATCGCGAACGCGCCGCGCTTGTGGCAGGTCTGCACGAGCAGCTCGGTGTACGCCCGCATGAACGGCACCGTCATGGTGACCTGGCTGCGGTCGGGCAGGACGAAGCGCGCTCCGCGCCCGCGGTAGTTCTTGATCATCGAGAAGATGTAGTCCCAGCGGCCCGCGTTCAGGCCGGCGCAGTGGTCGCGCAGCTCGAACAGGATCTCCTCCATCTCGAACGCGGCCGGCAGCGTCTCGATCAGGACGGTGGCGCGGATCGTCCCGTGCGGGATGTCGATGTACCGCTCGCTGAACGTGAAGACGTCGTCCCACAGCTTGGCCTCTTCGGCCGACTCGAGCTTCGGGATGTAGAAGTACGGGCCGCGACCGTTCGCGATGAGCTGCTGCGCATTGTGGAAGAAGTACAGGCCGAAGTCGACGAGCGACCCCGAGGCCGCCAGCGTGCGACCCGTGCGGTCGGTGTAGCGGATGTGCCCCTCGAGGAGGTGCCAGCCGCGCGGCCGCATCACGATCGTGGGCGTCTGCTCGGCCGTCACGGCGTACTGCTTGCCCGGACCCGCAGCCGTCGCGGGACCGGTGAAGGTGAGCTGCCCGCGGATCGCATCGAACAGCGACAGCTGGCCCTCGATGACGTTCTTCCAGGTGGGGCTGGTGGCATCCTCCTGGTCGGCGAGCCAGACCTTCGCGCCCGAGTTCAGCGCGTTGATGGTCATCTTCGGATCGGTCGGCCCGGTGATCTCCACGCGACGGTCCTCGAGGCCGGGCCCGGCACCGGCGACCTGCCACTCGGCATCGTCGCGGATGTGCGCGGTCTCGGACCGGAACTGGGGGTCGTGGCCGTTGCCGATCTCGAAGCGGCGGCGCATCCGGTCGGCCAGCCGGTCGTGCCGGCGACTGGCGAATCGAGTGTGCAGCTCGGTGAGGAAGGTCAGGGCCTCGGGCGTGAGGATCTCGGTGTAGCGGTCGCGCAGCGGCCCGGTGACCTCGATGCGCGGTTCGGACGTGGTCGTCGGGATGGGACTGGTGATGGCGCGGGGCGAGATGCCCGCGGTGGTGGGTGTCATGGTGAACTCCGGTCGCGATTCAGCGGAAGACTCAGTGGAACTGCTCGGACTCGGTCGATCCGACCAGGGCGAGGGTGGCGCTGTCAGGGTTGAGCGCGGTGGACACGACGTCGAAGTAGCCGGTTCCGGCCTCTCGCTGGTGCTTGGTGGCGGTGTAGCCATCCTTCTCCGCGACGAACTCCGCTTCCTGCAGGGCGACATACGCCGTCATGCCGGTCTCGGCGTAGCCGCGGGCGAGGTCGAACATCGAGTAGTTGAGGGCGTGGAAGCCCGCCAGGGTGATGAACTGGAACGCGTAGCCCAGCGCGGCCAGGTCGCGCTGGAACGACGCGATCTGCGCGTCGTCGAGGTGGCGCTTCCAGTTGAAGCTCGGCGAGCAGTTGTACGCGAGCATCTTGCCGGGGTACTGGGCGTGGACCGCCCGCGCGAACTCGCGCGCCAGTTCGATGTCGGGCTCGCCGGTCTCGACCCAGATGAGGTCGGCGTACGGCGCGAACGCGAGGCCGCGGCTGATGACCGACTCCAGGCCCGGGCGCACCCGGTAGAAGCCCTCATCGGTGCGCTCACCGGTCGTGAACTCCTGGTCGCGCGGGTCGACATCGCTGGTGAGCAGGTCGGCGGCCAGCGCGTCGGTGCGCGCGATGATCACCGTCGGCACGCCGGCGACGTCGGCGGCCAGGCGGGCGGCGTTCAGGGTGCGCACGTGCTGCTGCGTCGGCACCAGCACCTTGCCGCCGAGGTGGCCGCACTTCTTCTCGCTGGCGAGCTGGTCCTCCCAGTGGATGCCGGCCGCCCCCGCCTGGATCATCGAGTGGGCGAGCTCGTAGGCGTTGAGCGGTCCGCCGAAGCCGGCCTCGGCGTCGGCGACGATCGGCGCGAGCCAGTCCCGCGTGACGTGGCCCTCGGCGTGCTCGACCTGGTCCTGCCGGATCAGGGCGTTGTTGATGCGGCGGACGACGGCCGGCACCGAGTTGGCCGGGTACAGGCTCTGGTCGGGGTAGGTCTGGCCGGCGAGGTTGCCGTCGGCGGCGACCTGCCACCCGGACAGGTAGATCGCCTTCAGTCCCGCGCGCACCTGCTGCACGGCCTGGCCGCCCGTGTAGGCGCCGAGGGCGTTGATGTAGTCCTCGGTGTGGAGCAGGTTCCACAGGTTCTCCGCACCACGGCGGGCCAGCGTGCTGTCTTCGCGGACCGAGCCGCGCAGCCGGATGACGTCCTCGGCGGTGTAGGTGCGCTCGATGCCGTCCCAGCGCGGGTCGGTGTCCCAGATCTCCTGGAGCTCGGCGGCGGTCTGCGTCTGGTCTCCGGCGCGGAGCGGCGGCTGACCGGGGGTGGACTGGATCGTCATGTCGGTTCTCCTGTGGGGGATGCCGGGGGCTCCGGCGGTGGGTCGTGTCTCCACTCTGAGTGAAGAACCTGCCTCGAACCGACCGAATGCGGTGTGAAGTTTGGCTCTTCTTCTGCTTGTGTGACACACTGCCGGTCATGACGATCGTGGATGATCCGGCGACGACCGGCGAGGGCGCCGAGCCGGAAGAAGCCGATGCCCTGACGATCGGCCGGCGCATCCGGCAGCTGCGCACGGCGCGCGGCATGACCCTCGACGAGCTCGCGGCCGCCGTCGAGCGCGCCCCCAGCCAGCTGTCGATGATCGAGACCGGCAAGCGCGAGCCGAAGCTCACTCTCCTGCGCGCGATCGCGAAGGCGCTGGGCGCCACGATCGACGCCCTGCTCGAGGCCGAGCCGCTCGACGAGCGCGCCACGCTCGAGATCGGGCTCGAGCGCGCGATGAAGGGGCAGACGTTCCAGTCGCTGGGCATCGCCCCGTTCCGCATCGGCAAGTCCGTCCCCGACGACGCGCTCCGCGCGATGCTCGCCCTGCAGGGAGAGATCGAGCGGCTCAACGACGAGCGTTCGGCGACGCCCGAAGAGGCCCGGCGCGCGAACGTGCAGCTGCGTCATCTCATGCGGCGGCAGGACAACTACTTCGCCGAGCTCGAGGACCACGCCCGGCGCATCCTCGAGGCCGTCGACCACCCGGGCGGGCCGCTCACCCAGCGGACCGCGTCCGACATCGCCGCGCACCTCGGCTTCTCGCTGCACTACGTCCCGGATCTGCCGGCATCCACCCGCAGCGTGGCCGACCTGCGGCACGGCCGGCTGTACCTGTCGAGCACGATCCCGGCCAAGGGGGACTCGCGCACCGCGGTGCTGCAGGCGCTGTCCAGCCGCATCCTCGGGCACAGCGAACCGCGTTCGTACGCGGAGTTCCTGCGCCAGCGGGTGGAGACGAACTACCTCACGGGAGCGCTGCTGATCCCCGAGCAGCACGCCGCGCCGATCCTGCAGGAGGCCAAGAGCCGCCGCGCCATCTCGATCGAGGATCTGCGCGACGCGTACTCGGTGTCGTACGAGACCGCCGCGCACCGGTTCACGAATCTCGCGACGCGGCACCTGGACATCCCCGTGCACTTCCTCAAGGTCCACGAGTCCGGCACGATCACCAAGGCCTACGAGAACGACGACGTCAACTTCCCGTCCGACCGGCTCGGCTCGATCGAGGGCCAGCTGTGCTGCCGCCGCTGGACGAGCCGCGTCGTCTTCGACATCCCCGACAAGTTCAATCCGTACTACCAGTACACCGACACCGGCAACGGCACCTACTGGTGCACGGCGCGGGTCGAGGCCTCGAGCGAGGGCGCCCACTCGGTGAGCGTGGGCGTGCGCTTCGACGACACGAAGTGGTTCATCGGTCGCGAGACGACCAACCGCGGCGTGTCCCGCCACGCCGTCGAGGTGTGCTGCCGGCGCGCGCCGGCCGAGCTGGAGGGGCAGTGGCGCGACCAGGCCTGGCCGAACGTCCGCACGCCGCGGACGCTGCTGGCCACCCTGCCGACGGGCGTCTTCCCGGGGGTCGACACGACGGACCTGTACGAGTTCCTCGCCGGGCACGCCCCGTCGGCGTGAGGCGGCGCGCCCGGTCCCCGCTCTTCTCGCCGGGCGGGCACCCGGATACGCTCGTGCCATGACCGTCACCGTCGACGACACCATCCCTGTCGGCGGCCCCGGCCTGCGCCAGAAGCGACAGGTCGTGACCGCGATCCCCGGCCCGCGCTCGCAGGCGCTGCTGACCCGCAAGGCCGCCGCCGTCGCCGCCGGCGTGGCGCACGCCGTCCCCATCGCCGCCGTCGCCGCCGGCGGCGGAATCGTCGTCGACGCCGACGGCAACCACCTCATCGACCTCGGCTCCGGCATCGCCGTCACCGGCGTCGGCAACGCGCACCCCGGCGTCGTCGCGGCGGTGCAGGCGCAGGCGGCCCAGTTCACGCACACGTGCTTCATGATCTCCCCGTACGAGGGGTACGTCGCCGTCGCCGAGGCGCTCAACCGCCTGACTCCCGGCGATCACGCCAAGCGCACCGCGCTGTTCACCTCGGGGGCCGAAGCCGTCGAGAACGCCGTGAAGGTCGCCAGGCACCACACCGGCCGGCCCGCCGTCGTCGCGTTCGACCACGCCTATCACGGGCGCACGAACCTCACCATGGCACTGACCGCGAAGGCGATGCCGTACAAGCGCGGCTTCGGTCCGTTCGCACCGGAGATCTACCGGGCGCCGCTGTCCTTCCCGTTCCGCGACGGGCTGAGCGGGCCGGAGGCCGCGGCGCGCGCGATCGCGGTGATCGACAAGCAGGTGGGGGCGGACGCCCTCGCCGCCGTCGTCATCGAGCCGATCCAGGGTGAGGGCGGGTTCATCGTCCCCGCCGACGGATTCCTTCCCGCCCTCGCGGACTGGTGCCGTGCGCACGGCGTCGTCTTCATCGCCGACGAGGTGCAGACCGGCTTCGCCCGCACCGGTGCGATGTTCGCCAGCGAGCTGTTCGGCATCGTCCCCGATCTCGTGACGACCGCGAAGGGCATCGCCGGGGGACTGCCCCTGTCGGCGGTCACCGGCCGGGCCGAGATGATGGATGCCGTTCATCCCGGCGGTCTCGGCGGCACCTACGGCGGCAATCCGATCGCCTGCGCGGCCGCCCTCGCCGCGATCGAGGCCTTCGAGTCCGAGGACCTCGCCGCCCGGGCGCGGCGGCTCGGCGAGATCCTGCAGGACCGGCTCACCGGCATCCAGCAGCGCGACCCTCGGGTCGGCGACGTGCGCGGCCGCGGTGCGATGGTGGCCGTCGAGCTCGTCGATCCGGCCAGCGGTGCGCCCGACGCCGCGCTCACCGCCGCGGTCGCGCGCGCGTGCATCGCCGCCGGCGTCATCGTCCTCACCTGCGGCACCGACGGGAACGTCATCCGGTTCCTGCCGCCGCTGACGATCGAGGAGGACCTGCTCCACGAAGGGCTGGACGTCGTCGCGGCGTCGCTCGGCAGGCACTGACCGCACACGGAGAACACAGCCGGAGCGGAGATCCCGCGCCGGCAGCACGAACGGAGGACCATGAGCACCTACGCCGTCACGAACCCCGCCACGGGCGAGACCCTCGCCACCTACCCGGAGGCGACCGCCGCCGAGGCGGCGGACGCGGTCGGTCGCGCGCATGCGGCCGCGATCGGCTGGGGGCGCGAGTCCACGCCGGCCGAGCGCGGCGCACTCCTGCGCCGCGCCGCGCAGCTGCATCGAGAGCGGAGGGACGCGCTCGCCGAGATCATCGTGCGCGAGATGGGCAAGCCGCTCGAGGCCGCGCTCGGCGAGGTCGACTTCGCCGCCGACATCACCGAGTACTACGCCGACCACATCGCCGAGGTCACCGCCGACGAGCCGCTGCCGATCGACGGCGACGGCACGGCGGTGCTGCGGCGCGCGCCGCTCGGGGCGCTGCTGGGCATCATGCCGTGGAACTTCCCGTACTACCAGGTCGCCCGGTTCGCCGCGCCGAACCTCGCGCTGGGCAACACGATCCTGCTCAAGCACGCGAGCCAGTGCCCGGAGTCGGCCGCCGCGATCGAGACCGTGTACCGCGACGCCGGCTTCCCCGACGGTGCGTACGTGAACGTGTACCTGTCCAACGAGCAGGCGGGGGAGCTCATCGCCGATCCACGCGTGCGCGGGGTGTCGGTGACGGGGTCCGAGCGCGCGGGCGCGGCTGTCGCCGAGATCGCCGGCCGGCATCTCAAGAAGGTCGCACTCGAGCTCGGCGGATCCGACCCCTTCGTCGTGCTGTCGGCGGACGACCTGGATGCGGTGGTGCGCCAGGCCGTCGACGCACGCCTGGACAACACCGGCCAGTCCTGCAACGCCGCCAAGCGCTTCATCGTCGTGGGGGAGCTGTATGACGCCTTCGTCGAGCGGTTCGCGGCGGCGATGTCGGCGGCGACGGTCGGCGACCCGTTCGCCGAGGACACCGTGCTGGGCCCGCTGTCCTCCCTGGCCGCCGCCGAACGGCTCGAGCGGCAGGTGCGCGATGCCGTCGCCGCCGGCGCGACGCTGGTCACCGGCGGCACGCGCGACGGCGCCTTCTTCGCGCCCACGGTGCTCACCGACGTCACGCCCGACATGCCCGCCTACCGCGAGGAGCTGTTCGGCCCCGTCGGCGTCGTCTACCGCGCGGCCGACGAGGACGACGCCGTGCGGATCGCCAACGACACGCCCTTCGGGCTCGGGTCCTACCTGTTCACGACCGACGCCGCCCAGGCCGAGCGGGTGGCCGATCGCATCGAGGCGGGCATGGTCTACGTCAACCTCGTCCTCGCCGACGAGCCCGGACTGCCGTTCGGCGGAGTCAAGCGCAGCGGGACCGGACGAGAGCTCGGCCTGCTGGGTGCGGGCGAGTTCGTGAACAGGAAGCTGGTCCGCATCGGCGCCTGACGACCCGCGCCCGCGCGCGCATCGCCCTGTCTTTCCGCTCAGGATCAGGGCAGGATGGAGGTATGGAGGGCCAGGCGGACGTCGTCACGCATCTCACCGACGAGCAGTGCTGGGAGCGGCTCGAGACGCAGGAGCTGGGGCGTCTGGTGACGCATGTCGGCGAGGTGCTCGACATCTTCCCGGTCAATTACGTCGTCGACGGCAGGAGCATCCTGTTCCGCACCGCCGAGGGCAGCAAGCTCACCGAGCTGACGATCAACGACCTCGTCCTGTTCGAGGTCGACGAGCACGACGACGCCGAGGTGTGGAGCGTGGTCGTGCGCGGACGTGCCCGCCGGCTCGACACGAGCGCCGAGGTCGCCGAGGCCGATGCGCTGCCGCTGAAGCCCTGGATCCCGACGCTGAAGTACAACTACGTCCGCATCACGCCGACGTCCGCCTCGGGGCGTCAGTTCCGTCGCGGCGACGAGCCCGACCGCTACGGCGTGCAACCGTACTGAGCGGGCCGTCGGCGCCCCGCCGGGATTCGCGCCCCGTCCGGGCATGACGTACACTTGACCCCGCACGAGTCTGCATTCTTTTGCTGTGCCCACGATCGGGATTCCTCGATCCGCGGTCACGGCGGGAGGCGCGGACACCCGGGTCGGAAGACCTTAGGGCGGTAGCTCAATTGGCAGAGCAGCGGTCTCCAAAACCGCAGGTTGCAGGTTCGATTCCTGTCCGCCCTGCGCACCGGCGCTTGCGCTGGTCCCGCGCGTCAGCACCTGCTGGCGCGAACCGAGTCACAGGTGGGTTGAATGGTCCAGGATGAGCCGAACGGCGAGGTCGTCGCTGCGGGCGGCGCCACCCGTGAGAAGAAGCTGAACTTCTTCCAGCGGATCGCTGTGTTCATCCGCCAGGTCTTCGCGGAGCTGCGCAAGGTCGTCACGCCGACGCGCCAGGAGCTCCTGAAGTTCACCGGCGTCGTCCTCGGCTTCGTCGTCGTCATGATGGCTTTCGTGTACGGCCTCGATCTGCTCTTCACCTGGGTCGTGCAGGTCGTGTTCGGGAACCCGGCTGCCTGACGGGCTGATGCCCGTCTGCCCGGTCGATCGCGACGGCGACGACACCAACCCCAATGGAAGAGAACGAAGTGTCTGAAAGATATGTCGACGACGCCGACTGGGCGCCGGCCGCGGAGCAGTCCAGCGAGGACGACGAAGCCCAGGAGGGCAGCGTTCTCGCAGGTCAGGAGCGCGCGACCGAGCCGGCCGAGCACGCCGCGATCCACATCGTGGACGAGGATGCGGATGACGCCGAAGGCGACGACCTGGACGACATCGAGATCGACGACCCGGAGGCTGACGCGATCGTGAACGACGCACTGGAGATCGACGAGACCTCTGAGGCCGAAGCGGCCGCCGAGGTGCTGACCGACTCGCTCGCCGAGGAAGAGGCCGACCGCGCCGCCGAGGCGGCGGACGAGGTCGCCCCCTACGACGGCCCGGAGCCCGGCGATGCGGACGAGAGCGACGAGCCCGAGGACCCCTACGAGGCGTTCCGCACCGAGCTGCGCGAGCTTCCCGGCAAGTGGTACGTCATCCACTCCTACGCGGGCTTCGAGCGCAAGGTCAAGGCCAACATCGAGCAGCGCAAGAGCACGCTCGAGGTCGAAGAGGACATCTATCAGGTCGAGGTCCCCATGGAGGACGTCGTCGAGATCAAGAACGGTCAGCGCAAGATGGTCACGCGCGTCCGGATCCCCGGCTACGTGCTCGTGCGCATGGAGCTGACCGAGGACACCTGGTCGGTCGTGCGTCACACGCCGGGCGTCACCGGCTTCGTCGGCAACGCGCACAACCCGACGCCGCTGCGCTTCGAAGAGGCGTTCAACATGCTCAAGAGCCTCGTCGAGGTCAAGGACGTCGCTCCCGCCAAGGGCGCGGCGAAGGGTTCGGCGACGCAGGCGCGCGCCATCCCCGCCGAGGTCGACTTCGAGATCGGTGAGACGATCACCATCAAGGAGGGCTCGTTCGCGGGCCTGCCCGGCACGATCAGCGAGATCAAGCCCGAGAGCGGCAAGCTCACGGTGCTCGTCTCGCTCTTCGAGCGCGAGACCCCGGTCGAGCTGTCGTTCGACCAGGTCACCAAGATGGTCTGACTCGATCACCGAGGACCCCACAGACACCGCCGCCTCACCGCGCGCGGGAGAACGGATGCAACCGGCATCCGCTCGATGAAAGGAAACAAGAATGGCACCGAAGAAGAAGGTGACCGGCCTGATCAAGCTTCAGATCAACGCCGGTGCCGCCAACCCGGCGCCGCCGATCGGGCCCGCGCTCGGTCAGCATGGCGTCAACATCATGGAGTTCTGCAAGGCGTACAACGCCGCGACCGAGTCGCAGCGCGGCAACGTCATCCCCGTGGAGATCACCGTCTACGAGGACCGCAGCTTCACCTTCATCCTGAAGACTCCGCCGGCCGCGGAGCTCATCAAGAAGGCCGCGGGCGTCGCGAAGGGGTCGCCGACCCCCCACACGACCAAGGTCGCGAAGCTCACGAAGGACCAGGTCCGTCAGATCGCCGAGGCCAAGATGCCCGACCTGAACGCGAACGATGTCGAGGCCGCCTCGTTGATCATCGCCGGCACCGCCCGTTCCATGGGCATCACGGTCGAGGACTGAGGGGGAGACGACAATGGCAAAGTCCAAGGTTTACGAGGCCGCGGCGGCGAAGATCGACCGCGACCGTTTCTACTCGTCGGCTGAGGCCGTCGCCCTCGCGAAGGAGACCGGCTCGAAGAAGTTCGACTCCACCGTCGAGGTCGCCCTCAAGCTCTCGGTCGACCCGCGCAAGGCGGACCAGATGGTCCGCGGCACGGTCATGCTGCCCCACGGCACCGGCAAGACCGCCCGCGTCATCGTGTTCGCGACCGGTCCGGCCGCTGAGGCTGCGATCGCCGCGGGTGCGGACGAGGTCGGCGGCGCCGAGCTCATCGAGAAGGTCGCCGGCGGCTGGACCGACTTCGACGCGGCCGTCTCGACCCCGGAGCTCATGGGCCAGGTGGGCCGGTTGGGCAAGGTGCTGGGTCCGCGTGGCCTCATGCCCAACCCCAAGACCGGCACCGTGACCCCCAACGCGGCCAAGGCCGTCGAGGAGATCAAGGGCGGCAAGATCGAGTTCCGCGTCGACAAGCACGCCAACGTGCACTTCATCGTCGGCAAGGCGTCGTTCACGGCCGAGCAGCTGGACGAGAACTTCCGGGCCGCGATCGACGAGATCGTCCGTCTGAAGCCGTCGAGCTCGAAGGGCCGCTACATCCAGAAGGGTGCGCTGTCGACCACGTTCGGCCCCGGCATCCCGCTGGACGTCAACGCCTTCGCGTAAGCGGCGACCACGCAGCGATGGGCTCCACCTCCGGGTGGGGCCCATCGTCGTCTCAGTGGGTCTCGCGTACCGCGAAGCCGCGCTCGCCGACCGGCTCCGTCTCGGTGACGCGGGCATCGTCGACCGCGGACCCGGGCGGCCCGTCCGCCATCCACGCAAGCACCTCGTCGACCTGGGCGGGTGTCCCCTCGACCTCCGCCTCGACCGTGCCGTCGCGACGGTTGCGCACCCAGCCGGCGACACCGGCATCCTGCGCGACCATGCGCATCGTGTATCGATAGCCGACGCCCTGGACCCGGCCGCGGACGATCACGTGCACGCGCCTCATGGTGCCCATTCTGGCAGCTGCGGGCGCATTCAGCGGGGCAGGACGAGCGAGACCGCCAGGGCGATCATGACGACCGCGATGATGCCGTCGAGCACCCGCCACGCGCGCGGCGTCGACAGTCGCCGTCCCAGCCGGCGCGCACCGAGCGCGAGCGCGAAGAACCAGGCGAAGGACGCGGTGATCGCGCCGGCGGCGAACCACCAGCGGGCGTCGCCGTGGGTGCCGGCGACCGATCCGAGCAGGAAGACCGTGTCCAGGTACACGTGCGGGTTCAGCCAGGTGAGGGCCAGGCAGGTCAGCAGCACCGGGGCGAGGCGCGTGCGCGTCGCGACCGCGCCGCCGGTGGCCGCGTCGTCGGCGGCGACGTGCAGTGCGGCGCCGCTCGGCCGCAGCGCGCGGCGCGCGGCGAGCACGCCGTAGGCCACGAGGAACGCCGCCCCCGCCCAGCGCACGACGTCGACGAGCCACGGCACCGCATCGAGCAGGACGCCGAGCCCGGACACGCCCAGGGCGATGAGCGCGGCGTCCGACACGGCGCACACCGCGGCGACGGCCCATGCGTGCTCGCGACGGACGCCCTGGCGCAGCACGAACAGGTTCTGCGCGCCGATCGCGACGATGAGCGAGAGGCCGAGACCGAAGCCGGCCAGGACGGAGGAGAGCACGCCTCGACGTTAGGCGCGGCGCTTGCTACAGTCCAGTTCAGGATTCTTCATCGGATGAAGGAGCGCTTCATATGCCGCTGCCCGCCGAGCTGGCCCGCACCCTCGCCGTCGTCCTCGACGAGGGCAGCATGGAGGCCGCGGCCCGCCGCCTCCACATCACTGCCTCCGCGGTGAGCCAGCGCGTGCGCGCGCTGGAGGCGCACGCGGGGCGGGTCCTGCTCGTCCGATCCAAGCCGGTGCGCCCGACCGAGGCGGCGCACGCGGTGGTCCGGTACGCCCGCCAGCTCGCCCTGCTCGAGCACGATGCGCTCGCCGAGCTGGGCGGCGAGGACAGCGGGCGCATCTCGGTGCCCCTCGCCGTCAACGCGGACTCGCTGGCCACCTGGTTCCTCGCCCCGCTCGCGCGGCTCGCGTCCCGGCATCCGGTCGTCTTCGACCTGCATCGCGATGACCAGGACTTCACCGCGGGGCTGCTCGAATCCGGCACGGTCATGGGTGCGGTCACCTCGCGCGCGACACCGGTGGCCGGATGCCGGGTGAGCCCCCTGGGCACGCTGCGCTACGAGGCCGTCGCCACGCCCGCGTATGTGCGGACCTGGCTGCCCGAGGGCGCGACGCCCGCCGCGCTGGCGCGCGCGCCCCGCATCGACTTCGACCGCCGCGACGAGCTGCAGGAGCGCTGGCTGACCGCGCGCGGGGCCGACCCGGCGCGTTCGCCCCGGCACCACGTGCCCGCCTCGAGCGACTTCGCCGCGGCCACGAGGCTCGGGCTGGGCTGGTCGCTCCTGCCGCGCCTGCAGTCCCAGGCGGCCCTCGACGCCGGTGATCTGGTGCCGCTCGGCGGGCCGCCGGTGGAGGTGCCGCTGTACTGGCAGCAGTGGAACCTGCGATCGCCGTTGCTGGACGCGATCGCCGCGGAGGTCGTGGCCGACGGCAGGACGGTGCTGGCGAGCTGAGCGCCGGGAGGAGCCGGTCAGCTCTCGCCGACGGCGAGCACGATCTTGCCGCGCGTGTGGCCGCGCTCCAGCTCGCGATGCGCGCCGGCCGCATCCGCGAGGGGGAACACCCGATCGACGTAGACCTGGATGGCGCGCGATCCGAGGAGGCGTGCGATCGTGGCCAGCGCACCGCCGTCGGGGAGCACCTTGTAGCTCGTCGCGCGTACGCCCGCCGCCGCGGCGGCCGCGGCGTACCCCGGCCAGCTGCCCGTGGGCACCACGACGTACAGGCCGCCGGGCCGCAGCACGCTCAGCGAGCGGGTGCCGGTGTCGTCGTGCACGTTGCCGACGAGGTCGATGACGACATCGACGCCCGTCACGACGTCTTCGAACCGCTCGGCCGCGTAGTCGAGCGCCACGGCGGCCCCCAGTTCCCGCAGCCAGGGCAGGTTGCGCGCGGAGCCGGTGGCCGTCACGTGGGCGCCGAAGTAGGCGGCGAGCTGGACGGCGAAGTGGCCGACGCCGCCGGCGCCGGCGTGGATGAGGATGCGCTGTCCCTCGTGTGCGCGCGCCGTCTCGACCACGAGACCCCACGCCGTCAGAGCCGCCAGCGGCACGCCTGCCGCCTCGACGTGCGACAGCGACGCGGGCTTCGGCGCCACGGACAGCGCCGGCACCACCGCGTACTCGGCGTAGGTGCCGCCGGAGCGCGGGAAGGGCGCCATCCCGAACACCTCGGTGCCCGGGCGCAGCGGATGGGCCTCGTACGGCGAGTGCACGACGACCCCGCTGAAGTCGAAGCCGAGCGTGCTCGGGTACTCCGCGATCGCGCCCGACACACCACGGCCGGCGCGCGTCTTGGCGTCGATCGGATTGACCCCGGCGGCGACGACGCGCACCAGCAGCTCGCTGATGACGGGTGCGGGCACGGCGACGGTCGCCTCGTGCAGCACGTCGGCGGCACCGGGGGCGTCGAACACGATCGCGCGCATCGTCTCGGGCGGTTCGCCCACCTCTGCGGACGGGACGGCGGGGGCGTGCAGCGGCCGGACTCGCATCGGTCGCTCCTTCCACGTGCGACTGGGCGCACGACTGCGGGCTGTGGGACCAGTCAACACCGCCATTGTCTCGCCCGTGTTACGCGGGTGCTACCGCTCGGCGCGCGCGTGTTCCCGCGCGCTCACCGCGGGTGAACGCCCGTGGTGAGCGCGTGCAGCAGCGTCGTGAGGTGCTGGATGTCGTCGAGGGTCCAGCCGCTCAGCGTCCGATGGAACGCGCCCTCGTGGGGCGCGCGAGCTGCGGCAAGGCGGGCGAGGCCATCCGGTGTGGGCGAGATCAGACTCGACCGGCCGTCGCTCGGGTCGGGCGTGCGCTCCACGAGACCGAGCTCCTCGAGCTCCCGCACGGCACGGCTCATCTGCCCCTTGTCGGCCGTGAGCACCTCGGCGAGCGCCGAGAGCGTGATCGACTCGCGCCGCACGATCGTCGTGAACACCTTGTACGAGCCGGGCAGCATGCCCGGGCTCAACCGGTGGGCGTTGTCGACGACGACGCGACGGAACTGGCCGATGAGCTCGCCGAACTCCGTCTCGAGAGCGCGCACCGCGTCGGCGCGCGCTGCGTCCGACGGATCGGGGGCGCCCTCCGACGGCTCGGGAGTGCGGGGCAGCGGGTCAGTCACGGTCGGTGTCCCCCGGAGTGGAAGTCCCGGCATCCCGGGGTACCGGCACGGCGCCGGTCGTTGTCAGCGTACCCATTCCGGCGGGCACCGAGACGGTCGCGAGGTCGGCTTCTCCGGCCTGCAGACGTTCGCTGGTCGTCATCCGGTTCAGCGGGATGTTCGGCAGGAACGCGACGGCGATGAGCGTGATCACCGCGAACGGCACGGCGATCAGGAAGGAGCGCGAGATGCCCTGCGCGTAGATGTCCTCGATGATGATGCGGAGCGACTCGGGCATCGCCGAGACCTGCGGCATCGTGCCGGACTGCAGTTGCGCCGCCCAGTACGACGCGGAGTCGCCGAGGCCGGCGATCGCCGCGGCGATGTCGTCCTTGCGTGCACCCACGAGGTCGGTGACCGCGGTGGCCAGGGCCGCGCCCATGACCGAGACGCCGACGGTACCGCCGAGACTGCGGAAGAACGTGACCCCCGAGCTGGCGACGCCGATCTCGCTCGGCTTGGCGGTGTTCTGGACGATGAGGACGAGGTTCTGCATCGACATGCCCACGCCCGCGCCGAGCAGGAGCATGTAGATCGACACGAGGACGAACGGGGTGTCGTACTCGATCGTGGCCAGCAGCGCCGACCCCGCGATGAGCAGGACGGCGCCCACCAGCAGGTAGGGCTTCCAGTGGCCGTATTTGGTGATGAGTCCGCCGACACCGACCGAGGCGAGCAGCAGTCCGGCGATCATCGGGATCGTCATGAGGCCGGCTTCGGTGGGCGTCGCGCCGCGGGCCAGCTGCATGTACTGGCTGAGGAAGACGGACGCACCGAACATCGCGATGCCCGTGGCGATCGATGCGATCACCGCGAGGGTGAAGGTGCGGTCGCGGAACAGCGAGAGGGGGACCAGCGGCTCCGGCGAGCGCAGCTCGACGATCACGAACAGGATCGTGCCGACCAGTGCGCCGCCGACCATCAGGACGGTCTCGATGCTCCACCACTCGAAGCTCGCGCCGGCGCTGGTGACCCAGATCAGCACCAGCGAGACGGCGGCGGACAGCAGAACGATGCCGAGGTAGTCGATGCGCGCCTTCTGCGTCGGGCGGGCGGGGAGGCGCAGCGTCCGCTGCACGATGATGAGCGCGGCGACCGCGATCGGCAGCGAGACGAAGAAGTTCCATCGCCATCCGAAGGCATCGGTGATGACGCCGCCCAGCAGGGGACCGCCGACGGTCGCCACGGCCATGACGGCGCCGAACAGGCCCATGTAGCGGCCGCGCTCACGCGGGCTGATGATGTCGGCCATGATCACCTGGCTCAGTGCCGCGAGCCCGCCGGCGCCGAGGCCCTGGACAGCGCGGAACGCGATGAGCGTGCCGGGATCCTGGGCGAAGCCGGCTGCCGCGGTCGCCACGACGAAGATCACGATCGCGAGCTGGTAGAGCACCTTGCGGTTGTACAGGTCGGCGAGCTTGCCCCACACCGGGGTGGAGATCGCGGTGGTCAGCAGCGTCGCCGTGACCACCCACGTGAAGGCGTTCTGGTCGCCGGCGAGGTCGTGCACGATCACCGGGAGCGACGTCGAGACGACCGTCGAGGCGATCATCGACACGAACATGCCGAGGATGAGACCGGAGAGGGCTTCGAGCACCTGCCGGTGCGACATGGGCTGAGGGGTGCCGGGGGAGGGCGAGGTCATGCGGGAGCGGGATCCTTACGAGAGTATGGTTGACGCAAATCAACGGTTGAGCTGCGTCAACTATATGCGCATCGTTGACGTTCGTCAACTTGTCTCCTGATGGCGCCGACGATGCCGACGGTGCCGGCGAGAGCGTCGAGCCGAGCGGGCCTCAGTCGGCCAGGGCGAGCGCGCGGAAGGGCTCGCGCGGCGGCGCCACGGCATCCGGCCGGGCGCCGCGGCGCAGCTGCGTGCGGCGGTAGAGCTCGTCGATCAGCGTGGTCGCCAGTCCCACGAGCGTGCCGATCTCACGCTCGTCGCGGTCGACCCAGGCGCAGCGCGGCTCGTCCGCGACGGGCACGAAGTCGTCGTGCTCCTCCCAGACGACGAGCGTGCGCTCGGCCCCGAGCACGTGCTGCTGCCACCACACCTGACGCAGATACGAACGGGGGATCGAGCGCCACGTCTTGTTCGTCGTCTTGATCTCGGCCAGCAGCACCCGGCCGGCCGGGTCGACGGCGATGCCGTCCGGCGTGGCCAGGTGGCGCCGCTCGACCTCGGCGTGGAACAGCGCCGACGACGGCTGGATGCCGTGGGTGGCGGCCACCCATGCGGCGATCTCGGGTTCGCGTCGCCGACCGTGAGCCGTGAAGGCGTTGCCGGAGAAGCTCGAGCCGTGCAGCTTCGCGTCGGCGGCGCGCGTGATCGCGTTGGCGCTCGTGAGCTGGGCGACGTCGGTGGCGGTGATGCCGCGCGAGCGTGCGCGGATCCACGCGACGCGGTCGCGCGAGTCGGCGACGATCCGGGCGGCGAGATCCGGGGTCACTCCGGCGCGCGCGAGAGTGTCCGGATCCATGCCTTCGAGGCTAACCCGCCGGGTCGGGCCCGCGCGCCCCGACACCCCGGCGCGCGATTTGGGGGATGCCGGGGGAGCACGTAGACTGGCTGCAGCCAAAGACCGCTGGTCTCGGCGTGCGCGTGAGCGGACGTCGACGAAGCTCTGCAGTGCAGAGGCCCGCGCAGGTGTCACGAACTTCGGGAAACCGATCCAAAGCTCCGTGCGCTTGCGCCGGAGCTTTTCTCATTGCCGTGAAGGTCCCCGGCCGACGCGCCGCCACCGCGGAGCGTCTCACACACACAAGGAGTGGCCATGGCGCAGAAGGAAGCAACGGTCTCCGAGCTCACGAAGAACTTCGAGGACTCGACCGCCGTACTGCTGACCGAGTACCGCGGTCTGACGGTTGCCCAGCTCAAGGAGCTGCGCAACAGCATTCGTCAGGACGCGGAGTACGCCGTGGTGAAGAACACGCTGACCAAGATCGCCGCGAAGAACGCGGGGATCGAGGGACTGGACGACGACCTCAAGGGTCCGTCGGCCATCGCCTTCGTGCACGGTGACCCGGTCGCCGTCGCGAAGGGTCTGCGCGCCTTCGCCAAGGCTAACCCTCTGCTGGTCATCAAGGGCGGGTACTTCGACGGTGCCGCCCTGAGCCCGGAAGAGGTCAATAAGCTCGCCGACCTCGAGAGCCGTGAAGTCCTGCTGGCGAAGCTCGCCGGTGCCTTCAAGGCGTCGCTGTTCGGCGCGGCCTACATGTTCAATGCGCCGCTGTCGCAGGCCGTTCGCACGGTCGACGCGCTGCGCGAGAAGCAGGAGTCCGCGGCCTGACCGGCCTCGGCTCGTAGAACCACCACACAAGGAGAACCATCATGGCAAAGCTCACCACTGACGAGCTGCTCGACGCTTTCAAGGAGCTCACGCTCATCGAGCTCAGCGAGTTCGTCAAGAAGTTCGAGGAGACCTTCGAGGTCACCGCTGCCGCTCCGGTCGCCGTTGCCGCGGCTCCCGCCGCCGGTGGCGCCGCTGGCGACGCCGAGGCCGCTGAGGAGAAGGACTCGTTCGACGTCGTTCTCGAGGCTGCCGGCGACAAGAAGATCCAGGTCATCAAGGTCGTCCGCGAGCTCACCTCGCTCGGCCTCGGCGAGGCCAAGGCCGTCGTCGACGGTGCCCCCAAGGCCGTCCTCGAGGGCGCGACCAAGGAGGCCGCCGAGAAGGCGAAGGCCGCTCTCGAAGAGGCCGGCGCTTCGGTCACCCTCAAGTGAGTCGAGACGCATCGAGGCTGCGACGCGGCCTCGATGCGTCTGCGAACGACGGCCCCCGGGTTCATCCCGGGGGCCGTCGTCGTTCGCCGGGGTGAACGCGCTGCTCAGACGTGACGGGCGGTGGAGCTGCGCACCACGAGCCGCGCGCGCATGCGCTCGGTGGTGCGAGCGCGACCGGGATCGGCGATCTCGGCCAGGAGGATGCGCACCGCGGCGGCGCCCTGCTCGCGGGGGACCTGCTGCAACGTCGTCAGCGAGAACATCTCGGCCGTCTCGTGGTCGTCGATGCCGACGACGCTGAGCGCGGCGGGCACCTGGATGCCGAGGCGGCGGGCCGCGATGATCGCCCCGATCGCCACCTCGTCGCACACCGCGACGAGGCCCGTCGGACGTCCCCGCGCATCGCCGAGCAGATCCACCGCCGCCGCGTAGCCGCCGGGCATGCTCGTCTCCGAGCGTGCGTGCCGCACGCGCGAGGCCAGTCCCGCTCGGAGCATCGCGTCGCGATAGCCGGCGAGCCGCTGCTGGTCGACGTAGGTCCAGTGCGCGTCAGCGCTGCCGCCGAGGAAGGCGATGTCGGTGTGGCCGAGCTCCAGGAGGTGCTCGGTCGCGCGGCGAGCCGCGTCGTCGTCGTCGACGGCGACGACGCTGGTGCGCTCGCCGTCGCCCACGATGCTCACGATGGGGCGGTCGATGCGGGTGAGCAGGTCGAGCTCATGGTCGGCCGGTTCGAGGCCCACCGCGATGAGGCCGTCGAATCGCTTGCGGGCGAGGAAGTCGTCGAAGATGCGATCGCGGCCCGGCGTGCCGGGCCGCGCGTCGTAGAGGGTCAGATCCAGCCCCGCCGCCAGGAGCGCGCCCTGTACGCCCTCGAGCACTTCGGCGAAGAACCAGCGATTCAGGTAGGGCATGACGACGCCGATGTTCTGGGTGCGCCCCGTCGCGAGACCCACCGCATTCGTCGAGGGGACGTAGCCGAGTTCGGCAGCGGCGGCGCGCACGCGTTCGCGCGTCGCATCGGAGACGTAGCCGGTGCCGCTCAGCGCACGACTGGCGGTCGCCTTCGACACGCCGGCGCGCGCCGCGACGTCTGCGATTCCGGCCATCGAGCTCCTCCTCGAGTCTCGTCGACACTAGCTCAGGAGCGGGGATTTGTGGAACCGGTTGTGGAGGGCCGGACCCGGACGTTACCGGGTTGTGACTGCGTGCCGGTTGTGGGCATCTGCCCCCTGCACTACGTTGGCCTGGAATCGGTTTCCTATGGAGATCGCATGCACCGCAGAATCGTCCGAGCACTCAACGAGGAGGAACACATGAAGCATGTGCGACGTGGCCGCGCCGGGCTGGCGATCGCCACGCTGGGGATCGCGAGCCTTGCGCTGGCCGGCTGTACCGGCAATGGCAACGGCGGCGGGAACGGCGGCGGGAACGGGAACGGGGATGCCGAGTGCGCCGACTACGAGGCGTACGGCACGCACGACGGTGAGACCGTCGAGCTCTACACGACGATCCAGGGCATCGAACTCGACCACCTCGTCGAGACGTTCGACGCGTTCCAGGAGTGCACCGGCATCCGGGTCGACGTCGTCGGCACTCAGGAGGCCGAGACGCAGATCAACGTCCGGACCGCGGCCGGCGATCCGCCCGAGCTGATGATCATCCCGCAGCCCGGCCTTCTGCAGCGCCTGGTCGAGGACGGCTACGTCCTGCCGGCGTCCGCGGATGTCGAGGCGAACGTCGACGAGTTCTGGTCGGAGTCGTGGAAGGGATACGGCACGATCGACGGCACGTTCTACTCCGCCCCGCTGATGGCCAGCGTCAAGGGCTGGGTCTGGTACTCGCCGGCCGAGTTCTCCGAGAAGGGCATCTCGATCCCGGAGACGTGGGACGAGCTGCTCGATCTGACGGCGACGCTGGCCGCCGACAGCGATGCCGCCACCTACAAGCCCTGGTGCGTGGGATTCGGATCGGGAGATGCGACCGGATGGCCGGGCACCGACTGGGTGGAGGACCTCGTCCTGCGCACCGCCGGCCCCGATGTCTACGACCAGTGGGTCGTCGGCGAGGTGCCGTTCTCCGATCCGCAGATCCGCGCGGCGTTCGAGGAGGTCGAGAAGATCCTGCTCAACCCCGACTACGTCAACGGCGGGTTCGGCGGTGTCTCATCGATCGTCACGACGACGTTCAACGACGCCGGCCTGCCGATCCTCGACGGCAACTGCTCGCTGCACCACCAGGCGTCGTTCTACGAGGCGCAGTGGCCCGAGGGCACGACCGTCGCGCCGGACGGCGACATCTGGGCGTTCCTGACGCCGAAGGTGGACGCGTCGGCCGGTGACGCCGTCACCGGTGGCGGTGAGTTCGTCGCCAAGTTCGTCGAAGGTGCGGCCGTGGACGCGGTGCAGACCTTCATGGCCAGTGACACGTGGGCGAACCTGCGCGTCGACCTCGGCGGCGTCATCAGCGCCAACAAGGGGCTCGATGCGTCGCTGGCCGGCAGTGAACTCGGCCGACAGGCGATCGAGATCCTCCAGGGTGAGGACACCGTGTTCCGCTTCGACGGCTCGGACCTCATGCCGGCCGCCGTGGGAACCAGTTCCTTCTGGACGGGCATGAACGACTGGGTCGTGGGCACGCTCACGACCGACCAGCTCCTCACGTTCATCGACGGCACTTGGCCGTAACCAGGGGCATTCCGCGCGGTGCCCGGCCCCACCCGGCCGGGCACCCAGCGGTTCGCCGTCGCCTCGGCGCCGGGTAGGCGTCATCGCTCAGAGAGGAGCCCAGGTGTCAGCTTCGTATCCGCCGCATCGACCGTGCGGAATCAGGTCCGGAACGTGCGTGAAGGAGGCACACGCCGATGCGCGGTAACTTCTGGGGCGACCTCGTCGAGAAGCTCGGCGTCTTCGCCATGGGGATCGCCGCCTTCGTCGCCGTCGTCGGCCTCGTCATCTTCCTCGCCGACCGGGCGCCCAAGCGCGGGCGCGACATCATCCAGTTGCTCGCGTTCCTGGCGCCCGCCCTCATCCTGCTCATCGTCGGACTGGTGTATCCGGCCATCCGCACCGGGTATCTCGCGTTCACCGACCGGCGCGGCGAATGGATCGGGATCGACAACTTCGTCTGGATGTTCACTCAGCCGGACACCCTCATCGTCCTCGGCAACACCGTCCTCTGGGTTCTTCTCGTGCCCACCGTCTCGACGCTCGTCGGGCTCGCCTACGCGGTCTTCATCGACCGCTCGTACGGAGAGAAGGTCCTGAAGTCGCTCGTGTTCATGCCGATGGCGATCTCGTTCGTCGGCGCGGGCATCATCTGGCGCTTCATCTACGAGTACCGGGCCGAGGGGTTCGAGCAGATCGGCCTGCTCAACCAGGTCGTCGTGTGGTTCGGCGGCGAGCCGCAGCAGTGGCTGATCAACTCGCCGCTGAACAACGTGTTCCTCATCATCGTGATGATCTGGATCCAGACCGGATTCGCGATGGTGCTGCTGTCCGCAGCGATCAAAGCGGTGCCGGTCGAGCACCTGGAAGCGGCGCGCCTGGACGGCGCCAATGCCTGGCAGCAGTTCACCAACGTCACGGTGCCGTGGATCCGCGGCACCCTCGTGGTCGTGGTGACCACCATCACCATCGCGACGCTGAAGGTGTTCGACATCGTGCGGGCGATGACCGGCGGCAACTTCAACACGAGCGTCGTCGCGAACGAGATGTACACGCAGGCGTTCAACCGCGGTGAGTTCGGCAGGGGCTCGGCGCTCGCCGTCATCCTGTTCATCATGGTGCTGCCGATCGTGATCTACAACGTCAGGGTCATGCGCAAGCAGAAGGAGGTGCGGTGATGAGCGTCGCTCCGGTGAACCTCCCCGTCGACGACAAGGACGGCGAGGGCAGGGCCCCCCGTGCCGGGCGCGGCTCGAAGGCGCGGCGGGTCAAGCAGCGTCTGACCTCGAGGGGGGCGACTGCGGCCGCGCTGATCATCGCCGTCGTCTGGACGATCCCGACCTTCGGCCTGCTCGTCAGCTCGTTCCGCCCGGCAGGCGACATCCGCTCGAGCGGATGGTGGACGGTGTTCACGAACCCTCAGTTCACGTTCGACAACTACGCCGAGGTGCTGTTCGCGTCGGGCGCGTCGAGTGCGAACCTGGGCTCGTACTTCGTCAACTCGCTGATCATCGCGATCCCGTCGGCGCTCTTCCCGATCGTGCTGGGTTCCATGGCTGCGTACGCGCTGGCGTGGATCGGGTTCCGCGGCGCGTCGTGGATCTTCATCGCGATCTTCACCCTGCAGATCGTGCCCCTGCAGATGGCCCTCATCCCGCTCCTGCAGATCTTCTCGCAGGTGCTGGGCATCAGCGGCACGTTCCCCGCGGTGTGGATCGCGCACACGATCTTCGGGCTGCCTCTGGTGACCTTCCTGCTGCACAACTTCATCTCGGAGATCCCCGGAGACGTGATCGAGGCGGCGCGCATGGACGGCGCCAACCACACTCAGATCTTCTTCCGGATCATCATGCCGCTGTCCGTTCCGGCCCTGGCCAGCATCGGCATCTTCCAGTTCCTGTGGGTGTGGAACGACCTGCTCGTCGCTCTCGTCTTCTCCGGCGGGACGGTCGATGTCGCTCCGCTGACGCAGCGGCTGGCCGAGATGGTCGGCAACTTCGGCCGCAACACGCATCTGCTGCCGGCGGGCGCGTTCGTGTCGCTGATCGTGCCGCTGATCGTGTTCTTCGGACTGCAGCGGTACTTCGTGCGCGGCCTGCTGGCCGGATCCACGAAGGGCTGAATCCGGGGGAGTACGGCGGGGTGGCGTCGGTGGGGACGCGCCGCCCCGTCGTTGCCGGCTCAGGGGGTGCAGGCCAGTCGCTGCTGCAGGGACTGCATGCGGTCGATCTCCGCCGACTGCGTGTCGACGACCGCCTGCGCGACCTGGAGCGCGCGCGGCTCGGAGCCGAGTTCGAGCAGCGCCGCGGCCATCGGGAGTGCGCCGAGGTGGTGCCGGACCATCAGCTCCAGGAACAGGCAGTCCGCGGCCGTGCCGGTCGCCGCATCGAGGGCGGTGAGGTCCTCGGCGCTCGCCATGCCCATCGCCGAGAGCAGCTCTTCCTCGGATGCCGTGGGCGCGGCGCCGTGAGCGTGACCGGTGGAGGCTTCGGCCATCCAGGCCATGAGAGGACCGCCGCGCTGCGGCAGATTCCACTTGACGAGCCAGTCGTAGAACTCGCCGCGCTGCGCGGCCTGCGCCGTGGCCATGTCGTACGCCAGCATGCGGATGTCCTCGTCGGCGGTGGCGCGATGGATCGTCATCGCCATGTCGACGGCCTGGGCGTGGTGCACCTGCATGTCACGGGCGAAGCCCGCCTCGGGTGAGTTCGTGCCGGGGGTGACTTCTCCCGCGCCGAAGGTCGAGAAGCGGCCGATCGCGAAGGCGAGCGCCGCGATCGCCAGCGCGACCAGCAGCACCGCCCACCACGGAGGCAGGGCGCGGGCGGGCGCGTCGCCGGACACGGCTACTGCTTGCCGGGGGCGTCGATGCCCGACGAGCACAGCGCGGTGGGCTCGGGGACGTTCTGGCTGCGCCAGTACTCCGTGAAGAACTCCGCGATCCGCGGGTCGTCGGGAGCCTCCAGCGTGAGCTGCGCGTTCCACGCGCTCAGCACGATCGGCGTGGGCAGACCCTCGTAGGGCGAGAGGATCACGTAACTCGACGGCAGGAAGGACCGCAGGGTCGCCACGTCGTCCTCGGACAGCGCCGCGGCGTCGTAGGTCACCCAGATCGCCCCGTGCTCCTGCGAGTGCACCGCGTTCTCGGCCGGCACCGGCTGCGTGTAGACGCCGCAGTTCAGCCAGGCGTTGGCATGCGGGCCTCCGGCGGGCGGCGACTGCGGGTAGTCGACGGGGTCGTCGGTGTGGGTCGTCTGGTTGGTGAAGGTCTCGATGCCCTCGATCTGCGCGCCCGTGCTGTTGTGGGCGGTGTAGGTGGGCGCCGCCTTCGGGGCGAAGACGATCGAGGCGACGACGAGGGCGATGACCGCGAGGCCGGCCGTGCCGCCGACGATCCACCACACGAGCCGGCTGCGCCGGCGGCGCGCCAGCTGTCGCTGGTACTCGGCGAGCTTCTCGCGCTTCTGCTGCTCACGCTGCTGCTTGACGGTGAGCTCGATGCGTGCCTGCGCGGCGGGGTTGCCGCTCGCGCGCTTGCCGGAGGAGGGCGACGGAGTCATGTGCGTGCTCTCAGATGTCGGGGCGGAAGGGGTGCCGGGGAGGAAGGGGTGCCGGGACGAAGGTACGGGGTGCGGGCAGTTCGATCCTATGCGCCTGCATGCGGTGACCGGCTGGGAACGCCATTAGAATCGAACGGCTCTCGAATCGATTCGGATTCGCCCTCCTCGTCTGGACACCGTGCGCGACACCTCTGCTGCCTCCCTCCCGCCCACCCCTCGTACCCCGACCGGCGCGATCCGCACGCTGGGCTCGAACCCCGCGACCGCGCCGATCGTCCTGCACCCCGGCGACGCCATCGGGACGGCGCGGCGCGTCGTCTACATCATCCTTCTCGGGGCGCTGACCGCTCTCGGGCCGTTCACGATCGACCTCTATCTGCCGGCGTTCCCCGTCCTGCAGGAGGACTTCCAGACCTCGGCCGCCGCGATCCAGCTCACGCTCACGGGGACGATGGCGGGCTTCGCACTCGGTCAGCTCGTCGTCGGACCGCTCAGCGACAAGATCGGCCGGCGCGTGCCGCTGCTGGTCGTGACCGCGCTGCACGTGCTCGCGAGCATCGCCGCGGCCCTCGCCCCGACGCTCGAGCTGCTCAGTCTCTCGCGCGTGTTCATGGGCGTGGGTGCCGCGGCCGGCGGCGTCGTGGCCATGGCGATCGTCCGCGACCTGTTCGGCGGGCGCCGCCTCGTGGTCATGCTCAGCCGACTCGCGCTGGTCTCGGGCGTGGCACCGGTCGTCGCACCCCTGGTCGGCTCGGCACTGCTGGTCGTCATGCCCTGGCGGGGCATCTTCGTCGTGCTGGCCGTGTACGGCGCGGTCATGCTGGTCTCGGCGGTCTTCCTCATCCCCGAGACGCTGCCCCGCGCGCGCCGCAGCGAGCCCGGCTCGACGACGGTCCTGCAGCGCTACCGCAGCGTCTTCCGCGACCGCGTCTTCATCGGCGTGCTCATCATCGGCGGCATGACCTTCAGCGGTCTGTTCTCGTATCTGTCGGCCTCGCCGTTCCTGTTCCAGGAGACCTACGGCTTCGACGCGCAGCAGTACGGACTGCTGTTCGCCGCGAACTCGCTCGGCGTCGTCGTCGGCGTCCAGGCCGCCTCGCGCCTGGCCGCGCGGTTCGGACCGCAGTGGGTGCTGGCCGTCTCGACGGCGATCCTCGTCCTGGCCGCCGTCGCGATCGTCATCACCGACCAGGCCGGCCTCGGGCTGTGGGGGACGGTCGTCCCGCTGTTCGTGTTCATGACCGCCTGCGGCTTCACCTTCCCGTGCGTGCAGGTGCTCGCCCTGGACCGGCACGGCAAAGCGGCGGGGACCGCGGCGTCGATCCTCGGCGCGACGAACTTCGGCGTCGCCGGCATCATCACCCCGCTCGTCGGCGCGCTCGCCGACGGGTCCGAGATCACGGCGACCACGATGGCGTCGGTCATGGTCGGCTGCGCGGTGATCGGGCTGCTCGCGCTGTGGCTCGTCGTGCGCCCGCGCACCGTCGCGCAGCTCACGCCGTAGCGGCGCGATCTCGGCGCGGCAGAATGAGACGATGAGCCCCCGCACGACGGACGTCGAGATCACGGTCGCACTGCGGTGGGCGGTGGTCGGCGCCGCGGCGCTCGCGATCGGGGTGCTCCTCGGCGTGCTGCTGGCCGTCGCCGTCGACCCGCTCGGCGTTGATCGCTGGTGGAACGGCGCCGTCGGCGGACTGGCGCCGTCGTTGCAGCCGCTGTCGCTGGTCATGAACGCCGTGGGCGGTGGGTGGATCGCGACCTACGCCGTGCCGCTGGGCGGCGCCCTCGTGCTCGTGCTGGCGCGGCGCCCGTGGTCGGGCCTGTTCCTCCTGGCGGCGACCGCAGTCAGCGCGGCGGCGGTGCAGGTGCTCAAGGGCGTCTTCGGGCGCGTGCGACCCGAGGACATGCTCGTGATCTCCGATCACGGCTCATTCCCGTCCGGGCATACGGCCAACGCGGCGACGCTCGTCGTGGTCGCCGTCGTGCTGTTCCCGCGCCTGTGGGTCGCGCTGGTCGGGGTGGCGTGGGTGCTGCTGATGGCGTTCAGCCGCACGCAGGTCCACGCCCATTGGCTCACCGACACCGTCGGCGGCGCGCTCGTCGGCGCGGGCGTCGCGCTGCTCGTGGCCGCGGCGTTCGTCCTCCCGATCCTGCGGGAGCGCGCTCGCTAGGCTGAGCGGCATGAGCGCGTCTGACACCCCCGCCGATCCCGCCGTCGCCGCCGCGGAAGCCGAGCTGGCTCGCCTGCGAGCCGAGGCCGACGCGGCCGAAGCCGCGCTGTCGGCCGCACAGGCCCGCGCGGCGCTCGCCGTGGCCGAGGCCGAGGCTGCGCGGGCCCGGCACAGCGCGTCGTCGACCGGCGCGGCTGCGAATGCGGACCTCGCGCCCGTCGGCGCCGGACCGCTCGACGACGACCAGGTCGCGGCCATCGTCGCCGGGTACACGTTCGACGCCGCGACGCTGGATCTCGGCGCCCTCGTGAACGGCGAGGCGGTGCCGGCGGCGCAGATCCGCATTCCGCTGGCGATGACCAACCGGCACGGGCTCGTCGCCGGCGCCACCGGCACCGGCAAGACCCGCACGCTGCAGGGTCTCGCCGAACAGCTGGCGGCCCACGGAGTGCCGGTGTTCGCCGCCGACATCAAGGGGGATCTGTCCGGTGTGGCCACACCCGGCGCCTCGAGCGAGAAGCTCCTCGAGCGCACGCGCGCGATCGGCCAGGACTGGACGCCCGAGGCGTCGGCCACCGAGTACTTCGCGCTCGGGGGGATCGGCAAGGGCGTTCCGGTGCGCGCGACCGTCAGCGGGTTCGGCCCGCTGCTGCTGAGCAAGGTGCTGGGGCTGAACGCGACGCAGGAGTCGAGCCTCGGACTCGTGTTCCACTACGCCGACCGCAACGGCCTCGCGCTGGTCGACCTGTCCGATCTGCGCGCGGTGCTGTCCTACCTCACGAGCGATGAGGGCAAGGGCGAGCTCAAGGGCCTCGGCGGGCTGTCGCCGGCGACCGTCGGGGTCATCCTGCGTGAGCTCATCACGTTCGCCGACGACGGCGCCGACGTGTTCTTCGGCGAGCCCGAGTTCGAGGTCACCGACTTCCTGCGCACGGCCGCCGACGGGCGCGGCGTCATCTCTCTGCTCGAGGTGCCCGGCGTCGCCGACAAGCCCGCACTGTTCTCGACGTTCCTCATGTACCTGCTGGCGGAGCTGTTCGAGATCCTCCCCGAGGTGGGGGATCTCGACAAGCCCAAGCTGGTGTTCTTCTTCGACGAGGCGCACCTGCTGTTCACGGGCGCGTCCAAGGACTTCCTGGCGGCGATCGTGCAGACCGTGCGGCTCATCCGCTCGAAGGGCGTCGGCGTCTTCTTCGTGACGCAGACGCCGAAGGACGTGCCCTCCGATGTGCTGGCCCAGCTCGGATCGCGCGTGCAGCATGCGCTGCGGGCGTTCACGCCCGACGACGCCAAGGCGCTGCGCGCCACGGTCGGCACGTACCCCGTGAGCGGCTACGACCTCGAGCGCGTGCTGCAGGAGCTCGGCACCGGTGAGGCGATCGTGACCGTCATGAGCGAGAAGGGCGCCCCGACCCCGGTCGCCTGGACGCGTCTGCGCGCGCCGCGCGGGCTGATGTCGCCGACCCCGGATCCGGACATCGAGCGCGCCGTGAAGGCCTCGCCGCTGCTGGCCAAGTACGGCACCGCCATCGACCGCGAGTCGGCCCGCGAGATCCTCACCGCCAAGATGGAGGCCGCAGAGCAGGCCGCCGCGGCGGAGGAGGCGGCGCTGGCGAAGGCGAAGGCGGATGCCGAGTTCGCCAGGCAGCAGGCCGCCGTCCAGAAGCAGCTCGAGAAGGAGGCGAAGGAGCGGCAGCGGGAGTACGACCGGCTCCTCAAGGCCGGCTCGGGACGCAGCCGGACCACATCGACCTCGCGCGCGAACCCGAAGAGCCCGGTCGAGCAGATCCTCGGGTCGAAGGCGACGCAGACCATCCTGAACGGCGTCATTCGCGGGATGTTCGGCAACGGGCGGCGCTGACGCGGCCGAGTTGCGGTCCGTGACGGCCTAGCCTGGGAGACATGGCGACGAAGCCCCCCACCAGCGACATCGACGAGGCACGGCTCCGGGTCGGCGCACCGAAGGAACGCGCGGTCGGCGTACCCGCCGTCCTGCACGCGCTGAAGATCGCGCACGAGCAGATGGGCGTGGCCCGCAGCATCCAGACCCTCGTCCGCATCAACCAGAAGGACGGCTTCGACTGCCCCGGCTGCGCCTGGCCCGAGGAGGACAAGCGTCACATCGCGGAGTTCTGTGAGAACGGGGCGAAGGCGGTCGCCGAGGAGGCGACGCTGCGCCGCGTGGGGCCGGACTTCTTCGCCGCGCACTCCCTGGACGACCTGCGCGCACACGACGACTGGTGGCTGGGACAGCAGGGCCGGCTCACCCACCCGATGGTCCTCGATGAGGGGGGCACCCACTACCGGCCGATCTCGTGGGACGACGCGCTCGCCGAGATCGCCGCCGCGATCGGCGCCCTCGACGACCCGGACGAAGCCGTCTTCTACACGTCGGGTCGCACCTCCAACGAAGCCGCGTTCCTGTACCAGCTGCTCGTGCGCGGCGTCGGCACCAACAATCTGCCGGACTGCTCGAACATGTGCCATGAGTCCAGCGGCTCGGCGCTGACCGAGACCATCGGCATCGGCAAGGGCACCGTCTCGATCGAGGACATCCACGGCGCCGCCCTCATCATCGTCGCGGGACAGAATCCGGGCACCAACCATCCGCGCATGCTCAGCGCGCTCGAGAAGGCCAAGCGCAACGGAGCGACCATCGTCGCCGTCAACCCGCTGCCCGAAGCGGGGCTGCTGCGGTTCGAGAACCCGCAGACGGTGACCGGCGCGCTGCTGGGCGGCACGAAGCTCGCCGACGAGTTCGTGCAGATCCGCCTCGGGGGCGACCAGGCCCTGTTCCAGGCGATCGGCAAGCACCTGCTCGAAGCCGAAGAACGCGACGGCGGCGTCCTCGACCACGCATTCATCGCGGAGTACACGAGCGGGTTCGACGCCTATCGCCGGGCGATGCGGGATGCCGTCTGGGCGCGGCTCGAGGAGGCGACCGGCGTCGCCGAAGCCGACCTGCGGCGCATCGCCGAGCTGGTCCGCAGGTCCCCGTCCACGATCGTGTGCTGGGCGATGGGACTCACTCAGCACAAGCACTCGGTGCCGACTCTGCGCGAGGTCGTGAACGTCCTGCTGCTGCAGGGCAACATCGGCCGGACCGGCGCGGGCGTGTGCCCGGTCCGCGGGCACTCGAACGTGCAGGGGGACCGCACGGTCGGCATCTACGAGAAGCCGTCGGCCCCGTTCCTCGACGCCCTCGCGACCGAGTTCGCGTTCGCGCCGCCGCGGGAGCACGGCTACGACACCGTCGCCGCGATCCGCGCCATGAAGGCCGGCGCCGTGCGGTTCTTCATGGCCATGGGCGGCAACTTCGTCTCCGCGACGCCCGACACGCGTGCGGTCGAGGCGGGCATGGCCCGCGTCGACCTCACCGTGCAGGTGTCGACCAAGCTCAACCGGTCGCACGTCGTGACGGGGCGACGTGCGCTCCTGCTCCCGACGCTGGGGCGCACCGACCGCGACCGCCGCGGGGGCGTCGATCAGCGCGTCACCGTCGAGGACTCGATGGGCGCCGTGCACGGCTCGCGCGGCCGCCTCGAGCCGCCCTCGGACGGGCTGCTCAGCGAAGTGGCGATCGTCGCGCGGCTGTGCGGGCTGCTGTTCACCGGCGAGAGCGGCAACGTGCCGCACGCGGACTGGGCGGCTCTCGAAGCCGACTATGCCGGCATCCGTCGTCACATCGAGCAGGTCATCCCGGGGTTCGAGGACTACGAGCGGCGGATCGAGAAGGGACGCACCTTCTTCCTGCCCAACGGGCCGCGCGACGAGCGGCGCTTCGCGACCGCCGACGGCCGCGCGCGTTTCACGGCGAATGCGCTGGAGTACCCGCGGATCCCCGCCGGCCGGCTGCTGCTGCAGACTCTGCGGTCGCACGACCAGTACAACACCACGATCTACGGCAAGGACGACCGGTACCGCGGCATCCACGGCGGACGCCGCGTCGTCCTCATCCACGCCGACGACATCGTCGCGCTGGGCTTCGCCGCCGACGAGATCGTCGACCTCGTCTCGGAGTGGCACGGACCCGATGGTCTCGAGGAGCGTCGCGCCGAGGCGTTCCGGCTCGTGCCCTACGCGACACCCCGCGGCAACGCGGCGGCGTACTATCCCGAGACGAACGTCCTGGTGCCGCTGGAGTCCTACGCCGACGTGTCGGGCACGCCGACCTCGAAGGCCGTGATCGTGCGGCTGGAGTCGCGCCGGGTGAGCGTTCCCGCCGAATAAGCACGGGGATGGCCGGCCCGGCGCCGGATGCCGCGGGCTAGCGTCGTGGGATGGAGCTCGTCCCGTGCGCCCGCCGTCGTGTCGTCCGCATCGAGAGGAGCGGCACCGATGTCGCGGCGTGACTGGTACCTGCTCACCAACGCGGTCGTGCTGGTGTGGATCGTCCTGACCCTCGTCGCCGTCACGATCCACCGGTTCGTCGGTCAGCCGCTGTGGTTCATGGTGCACGTGCCGCTGCTGGGCGCGGCGACCGCAGCGATCCTCATCTGGTCGCAGCATTTCGCCGACACCCTGCTGCGTCGCCCGGCACCGGCCGGACGGGTGGGCCTGGGCATCCGGCTGGGACTGCACACCGCGGGGGCCGGACTCGTCGTGGCCGGCATGCTCGCCGGCGTCGTCCCGCTCGTGGTGGGCGGTGCCGTGCTGGTCGCCGCTGCGATCCTCATGCATGTCGCGGTGCTGGTGGTGCAGCTGCGCGGCGCCCTCCCTGCACGGTTCGCCCCGCTCGTGCGGTACTACGTCGCCGCGAGTCTCGTGTTCCTCGGCGGCATCGCGGTCGGGGTGATCATGCCCGCGGCCGCCGACCCCGCACTCACCGACCGGCTCGTCACGACGCACATCGTGCTCAACGCCTACGGGTGGATCGGACTGACCGCGCTGGGCACGCTCGTGCTGCTGTGGCCCACCGTGCTGCATGCGCGCATCTCCGAGACCGCCGACCGCACCGCGCGCCTGGCCCTGCCGGTCCTGGTCGCCGGACTGCTGGTCGCCGGAGCGGGGCCACTGCTGGATCTGCGCCCGCTCGTGGCGGCCGGCATGGCGATCTGGCTCGTCGGCGCTGTCCGGATCGGCCTCGAAGGCTGGCGCCAGGCGCGCACGATGGCGCCGGGCACCTTCGCAGGGTGGAGCCTCGCCGGCGCCTTCGCCTGGGTGGTCGCGGCGGCGGCGACCCTCGGCGTGCACGCGGTGATCGCGCCGGACTGGGCGACCCTGCGGGCCGAGTACCTCATCGTTCTCGGGCCGCTCGTCGCCGGCTTCGCCGTGCAGCTGCTCACCGGCGCCCTCAGTCATCTGCTCCCCGTCGTCGCCCTCGGCAGCCCCGCTGCGGCCAAGGCCGGCGCCGAGGTGCTCGACAAGGGCGCCGCTTTCCGCGTCGCCGCGTTCAACGGCGCCATCGTGCTGTACCTGCTGCCGATGCCCTCGCTGTCGCGCGTGCTGCTGTCGTTCGTGCCGGCCGCGGTGGTTGTGGCCTTCGTGGTCCTCGCCGCCCGCGCCGTCGTGGTCGGTCGGCGCGTGCGGCGCGCCGAAGAGCTGCCCGCCGCCGTCCCGCCCGTGCCGGCGCCGCGCCGTGCCGGGGCCGTCACCGCGGCGTTCGTGGTGCTCGCCCTCTGCGTGACCGGCGGCGTGGCCGCCGATCCGGCCGCGGTGGGCATCTCCACCGCCCCGCCGGCCGGTGAGATCGTCGCCTCCGGCGAGACGACCGAGGTGACCGTCGCCGTCGAGGGGATGCGATACACGCCCGCCGTCATCGAGGTGCCGTACGGTGACGAGCTCGTCGTCACGTTCGAGAACACGGGCGCCGACGTGCACGATCTCACGTTCGCCAACGGCGCGCGCACCCAACGGCTGGCCCCCGGCGCCAGCGAGACGATCGTCGTCGGCCTGATCGGCGCGAACCTCGAGGGCTGGTGCTCGATCGCCGGGCACCGGCAGATGGGAATGCAGCTCACCGTGCTCGTCACCGGAGCGCAGGACGAGCACGCCGGGCACGCCGGATTCGCTCCGGATGCCCCGTCGGCGGCGGACGACATCGATCTCGAAGCGGAACCGGGCGTGGACTTCACGCCGTGGCCGGCCGCGCTCGCACCGGCCGCCGGGGCCGGGGTCCACCGCGTCACGCTCCGCGTCGAGGAGACGATCGCCGAGGTCGCCGCCGGCGTCCGCCAGGCGCGCTGGACGTTCGGCGGCGGCGCGCCCGGACCCGTGCTGCGCGGCACGGTCGGCGACCGGTTCGAGATCACGCTGGTCAACGACGGGACGATCGGGCACTCCATCGACTTCCATGCCGGGGCCCTCGCGCCGGACGGGCCGATGCGCACGATCCAGCCCGGCGAGACGCTCACCTACACGTTCACGGCGACCCGCGCCGGCATCTGGATGTACCACTGCGCGACGATGCCGATGTCGATGCACATCGCCAACGGCATGTTCGGGGCCGTCATCGTCGACCCGCCCGATCTCGCGCCGGTGGATCGCGAGTACGTGCTCGTGCAGGGCGAGCTGTACCTCGGGCCTCAGGGCGAGACGGCCGACGCCGACCGGATCGCTGCGCAGACGCCCGACCTCGTCGCCTTCAACGGTTACGCGAACCAGTACGTCCACGCACCGCTGGCGGCGGGTGTCGGCGAGCGTGTGCGGGTGTGGGTCCTCGACGCCGGGCCGAACGTCGCCTCGTCCTTCCACGTGGTGGGCGGGCAGTTCGACACCGTGTACCGGGAGGGCGCGTACGAGCTGCGGGCGGGGGATGCCGGCGGCGCTCAGTCCCTCGGCCTGCTGCCCGCGCAGGGCGGCTTCGTCGAGCTGACCTTCCCCGAGGCGGGGCACTACCCGTTCGTGACCCACATCATGAGCGACGCGGAGAAGGGCGCCCAGGGCATCTTCCACGTCGGGTGACGTGGCGACGCGCGAACGGCGCGTGCTCGTGCGCCCGCTCCGCGATGCCGGTGCGTCAGAGCTTGTGCAGCCGCTCGGGGTCGGGCTGCTGCACCGGGTCCCACCCGCGCCGCACGGGTCGCGCGCCGCGCTGCGCATCGCGTGAGCGGTACACGATGTACGGCCGGAACAGATACCCGACCGGGGCCGAGAAGACGTGCACGAGGCGCGTGAACGGCCACAGCGCGAACAGCGCGAACGCGGTGAGCACGTGCAGCTGGAACAGCGGCGGGACGTGCTCCATGAGCTCGATCCTGGGCTGGAGGAACAGGATGCTGCGGATCCAGGGCGAGATCGTCTCGCGGTAGTGGAACCCGGGGCCGAACACCTGGTGCACGACCGTCGCCGCAGTGCCGAACAGCAGCGTGGCGCCGAGGAAGACGTACATGACCTTGTCCATGACCGTCGTCGCCAGGAACACCGGGCCGACCGTGCGGCGCCGGTAGATGAGGATCGCGAGGCCCGCGAGGGTCAGCGCGGCCGCGAACGTGCCGAGTGTGGTCGCGCCGAAGTGATAGATCTCCTCGCTGATGCCGATCGCGTACAGCCACTCCCGGGGGATCAGCAGACCCACGGCGTGACCGGCGATGACCATGAGGATGCCGAGGTGGAACATGGGCGAGCCCCACCGCAGCAGGCGGTTCTCGTAGGTCTGGCTCGACCGCGTCGTCCAGCCGAACTTGTCGTAGCGGTACCGCCAGATGTGGCCGACCACGAACACCGCGATCGCCGCGTACGGGACCGCGACCCACAGGATGATCTGCAGCGCGTTCACGACTCCTCCTGGGTGACGGGACGGAAGGGGGGCAGCTGACCGAGGAAGCTCAGGCCCACGGTCTCGCTCGGCGGTCCCTCGTTGATGAGGTCGAGGAAGCGCTCACGCGTGCGATCGTCGATGGGCGGCAGCGAGAGGGCCACCGTGCGCACGACCAGCGCCCAGGGGCTGTCCATCCCCTCCAGGGCCGCGCGCAGCACCTCGATGCCCTCGCGGTGCGAGGCGATGAGCGCGCCGGCGATGTCGGAGTCCGAGCGCGCCGAGAACTCCAGGACGGCGGGCAGGAAGTCGGGCAGGTCGTCCGAGTCGAACTCCCACCCGGCGGCGCGGTAGGCCTCGAGGAACGTGACGAGCGCGACCCCGCGGCGGCGGGTGTCGCCGGTCGCGTAGTAGCTGAGGTACAGGCTGCACTTGCGCTTGAGGTCGAACGTCGTCACGTATCGACGCTGCCACTGCGTCTCTCCGGCGGCCTCGGCCTGGTCGAAGAACTGCGCCAACGGCCGGGCGAGGGGAGCGGGCAGCGTCGCCGCGTGTGCACGCAGCGCGGGCAGCCGCGCGAACCAGCCGGCATCCGGGTAGTCGAGCAGGAGCGACGCGAGCATGTGCGTCCGCGCTCGCTGCGTCGCGTCGAGCCGTACGGGAGGCAGCTCGGGCGGCATCGCCTTGCGCGGGGTGACGCGCGTGGTGACGGGGCTCACGTCGTCCCCTTCGGCGGGAACAGACCGTCGGGGGTGCCGTTGCCGTCCCAGTTGAGCAGGTTCACCCGACCCGGCGACGACGGCCGATCGGCGTTCTGCCGGTCGGCCAGGATGTGGAAGTTCTCCACCGCCACGGGGACGCTGGGCCCGCTCGACGATCCGAAGGGACCCGCACCGCCCATGCCGGGACCGCCGTCGAAGTCCAGCGAGCACGCCATCTCCTCGAGGGCGTGCGCCTGCTCCGCGTGTGCGGAGGGGATGACGTAGCGCTCCTCGTACTTCGCGATCGCCAGCAGCCGGTACATCTCCTCGACTTCGGCGCCGGTCATGCCCACGGCGTGGGCGATGCGCTCGTCGCGCTCGTCGTCGATGTTGATGCCGCGCATGTACGAACGCATCGCCGCGAGACGTCGCAGCGCCGCATCGACCGGCGCGATGTCGCCCGCGGTGAACAGCTCGGCGAGGTAGCCGATCGGGATGCGCAGCTTGTCGATCGCCGCGAACAGGGTGCGAGCGTCTTCGCCGTCGTTGCCCGACCCGGTCACGACATCCACGACCGGGGACAGCGGCGGGATGTACCAGACCATCGGCATCGTGCGGTACTCGGGGTGCAGCGGCAGGGCGACCCGGTACTGCATGAGCTTCCAGATCGGGCTGCGCTGGGCCGCCTCGATCCAATCCTCCGGGATGCCCTCGGCGCGTGCCCCCTCGATGACGGCGGGATCGTGCGGATCGAGGATGATGTCGCGCTGAGCCTGCAGGAGCGCCGCGTCGTCCTCGACGGAGGCCGCCGCGGCGACGCGGTCGGCGTCGTAGAGGACGAGGCCGAGATAGCGCAGGCGTCCGACGCAGGTCTCGGAGCACACGGTAGGCAGTCCGACCTCGATGCGCGGGTAGCACATCGTGCACTTCTCGGCCTTGCCGGTGCGGTGGTTGAAGTACACCTTCTTGTACGGGCATCCCGACACGCACATCCGCCAGCCGCGGCACTGGTCCTGGTCGACGAGCACGATGCCGTCCTCGGCGCGCTTGTACATCGCGCCGGACGGGCACGAGGCGACGCAGGACGGATTCAGGCAGTGTTCGCAGATGCGCGGGAGGTAGAACATGAAGGCCTTCTCGAACTCGGCCTTCACCTCTTCGCTCATCTTCTGCAGGATCGGGTCGTCCTGCATCGTCTCGAGCGAGCCGCCGAGGTCGTCGTCCCAGTTGGCCGACCAGGAGATCTTCATGTTCTCGCCGGTGAGGAGGCTCTTCGGCCGCGCGACCGGCACCTGAGCGCCGCGGGGAGCGTTCAGCAGCATGTCGTAGTCGTACGTCCACGGCTCGTAGTAGTCGTGGATCTCGGGCAGCTTCGGGTTGGAGAAGATGCGGGCGAGCTTCGACAGACGCCCGCCGCCCTTGAGCTTGAGCCGTCCGCTGCGGGTGCGGGTCCAGCCACCGTGCCACTTCTCCTGGTCCTCATACGTGCGCGGGTAGCCGACGCCCGGGCGGGTCTCGACGTTGTTGAACCAGACGTACTCCACGCCCGTACGATTCGTCCACGCCTGCTTGCAGGTCACCGAGCAGGTGTGGCATCCGATGCACTTGTCGAGATTCATGATCATCGACATCTGCGCCATGACCTTCATCAGTACTCCACCTCCTGGCTGCGACGGCGGATCGAGGTGATCTCATCGCGCTGGTTGCCCGTCGGTCCCAGATAGTTGAACGCCCATGCGAGCTGGGCGTAGCCGCCGATGATGTGGCTGGGCTTGAGCAGAATCCGCGTCAGCGAGTTGTGGATGCCGCCGCGCAGACCGCTGGTCTCGGCGATGGGCACGTCCACCGTGCGGTCCTTCGCGTGGTACATGTACACCGTCCCCTCCGGCATCCGGTGGGAGACGATCGCGCGCGCCACGACCACGCCGTTGCGGTTGTACGACTCGATCCACTCGTTGTCCCGGACGCCGATCTTCGCCGCATCCTGCGGGCTCATCCAGATCGTGGGACCGCCGCGGGACAGCGACAGCATGAACAGGTTGTCCTGGTATTCGGAGTGGATCGACCACTTCGAGTGCGGCGTCAGGTAGCGCACGGTCACCTCGGTCTGACCGGCCGCGCCCGGCCCGGCGATGCGCCGGGTCACGCCCGGACGGTCGTCGCCGAACAGCCGATGCATGTCCAGCGGCGGCCGGAAGATCGGCAGGTTCTCGCCGAGCTCCTCGATCCAGTCGTGGTCGAGGTAGAAGTGCTGCCGGCCGGTGAGGGTGTGCCAGGGCTTGAGGTGCTCGACGTTGATCGCGAACGCCGTGTAGCGACGACCGCCGTGCTCCGAGCCTGACCACTCCGGCGACGTGATGACGCTGCGCGGCTGGACCTGCACGTCGTTGAACGTGATGTGCGTGCCCTCGTGGTCCTCGGCCAGATGCGCGATCCGCTGCCCGGTGCGCTTCTCGAGCTGCCGGAACCCCTGGACGGCGAGGCGTCCGTTGCTCGTGCCCGAGAAGGCGAGGATCATCTCGCAGACGCGCTTGTCGGTGTCCAGACGCACCGAGCCGGCGTACGGTCCGGTCGCGACCGTGCCGTTGACGCGCTTCAGGCGCTCGATCTCCGCGTCCGGCGTGTAGGTGATGGCCTTCGTCGTCATGCCGAGCTTCGCCGTGAGGGGTCCGAGCGACTTCCACCGCTCGAACAGATTCGGGTAGTCGCGTTCGACGGTGAGGAGCTTGGTCATCGTCTTGCCCGGCACGAGCGGCAACCCGTCCTTGACGACGCCGTGCGGCGTGGCCATGACATCGGCCGTGTCGTGCTGCAGCGGCGAGGCGACGACGTCGCGGCGCACCCCGAGATGCGTGCGGGCGTACTGGCTGAACTTCTCGGCGAGCGCGCCGAACAGGTCGTAGTCGGTGCGCGTCTGCCACGGCGGGTTGATGGCCGGGGTGAACGCGTGGATGAACGGGTGCATGTCGGTCGAGGACAGGTCGTGCTTCTCGTACCAGGTGGCCGCCGGCAGCACCAGGTCGCTGAACAGCGTCGTCGAGGTCATCCGGAAGTCGGCCGTCATGAGCAGATCGAGCTTGCCGACCGCCGCATCGTCCCGCCACACGATGTCGCGCGGACGGGAGCCCTCCGGGGTCTCGGCGGCGCGGATCGCCGAGTCGGTGCCCAGCAGGTGCTTGAGGAAGTACTCGTTGCCCTTGCCGGAGGAGCCGAGGATGTTCGCCCGCCACACCGACACGACGCGGGGGAAGTTCTCCGGGGCGTCCGGATCCTCGCACGCGTAGTGCAGCGAGCCGTCGTCCAGGCTGTCGACGATGTGCTGCGCGGGATCCTTGCCGGCCGCCTCGGCTTCGTCGCACAGGTCCAGCGGGTTGCGCGAGAAGGTCGGGTAGCTCGGCATCCAGCCGCGCTTGACGGATTCGACGAGGCAGTCCGCGGTGGTGCGTCCCTCGAACCTGCCCCGCGCCAAGGGCGAGGCCAGCTGGTCGGCGGGCAGGCCGTCGTAGCGCCACTGGCTGGTCGCGAGGTACCAGAACGCGGTGCCGATCGCCTGCCGCGGCGGGCGGTTCCAGTCGCCCGCGGTCGCGTACTGCGAATAGCCGGTGATGGGGCGCACCTTCTCTTGACCGACATAGTGGGCCCATCCGCCGCCGTTGACGCCCTGGCAGCCGGTCATCGTCGTCAGCGCGAGGAACGTGCGGTAGATCGTGTCGGAGTGGAACCAGTGGTTGGTGCCGGCGCCCATGAGGATCATCGACCGGCCGCCGGACCGGTCGGCGTTGTCGGCGAACTCGCGCCCGATGCGGATCGCCTGCTCGGCCGGAACGCTCGTCAGTTCCTCCTGCCAGGACGGCGTGCCGGGGCTCGTGGGGTCCTCGTAGCCGGTCGGCCAGTCGCCGGGAAGCCCCTCGCGCCCCACGCCGTACTGCGCCAGCAGCAGGTCGAACACGGTGGTGACGAGTCTGCCGGCCACACGGCGCACGGGCACACCGCGCCGGACCACGCCCGAGCCGCCCGCGTGCTCATCGCCCGCGTCGGGCGTCAGGTCGAAGCGGGGCAGCAGGATCTCGGCGGTCTGGGCCGTGTCGGCCAGGTCGCGCAGGGACAGCGGCGGCACGACGTCGCCGAGGTCCAGGTTCCAGTCGCCCTCGTCCTCGGGGGTGAAGCGGTGTCCGAGCGAGCCACCGGGGACCACCGGCATCCCGTGCTGGTCGAGCAGGACCGTCTTGAACTCGGCGCGCGGGACGGTGGCGGCCTCACCGCCCAGGTCGCTGGCCGTCAGGAACTTGCCGGGGACCAGCCCGTCCGGGTGCTGCTCGAGGGTCACGAGGTACGGGGAGTCGGTGTAGCGCTGCATGTAGTCCTCGAAGCGCGCCGTGCGCGTGCGGACGTAGTGCTCGGTGAGGATGACGTGTCCCATCGCCATGGCGAGGGCGGCGTCGGTGCCGGGGTGCGGCGCGACCCACTCGTCGGCGAACTTCGTGTTGTCGGTGTAGTCGGGCGAGACGGTGACGACCTTCTGTCCGCGATAGCGCGCCTCGGCCATGAAGTGGGCGTCGGGTGTGCGGGTCACCGGCACGTTCGAGCCCCACATGATCAGATAGCCGGCGTTCCACCAGTCCGCCGACTCCGGCACGTCGGTCTGATCGCCGAAGACCTGGGGACTGGCGACCGGCAGATCGGCGTACCAGTCGTAGAACGACAGGATGGTGCCGCCCACGAGGTTCAGGAACCGGGCGCCGGCGCCGTGGCTGACCATCGACATCGCTGGGATCGGTGAGAAGCCGGCGATCCGGTCGGGCCCGTACGCCTTGACGGTGTGCACATGGGCGGCCGCGGCGATCTCCATCGCCTCGTCCCACGTCGTGCGGATCAGCCCGCCCTTGCCGCGCGCGCTCTTATAGGCGCGGGACTTCTCGGGGTCGTCCACGATCGAGGCCCACGCGTCGACGGGGTCCGGATGGGTCTTCTTGGCGTCGCGGTACAGCGCGGCGAGCGTGTCGCGGATGTACGGGTAGCGCACCCGGGTGGGGGAGTAGGTGTACCAGCTGAATGCGGCGCCGCGGGGACAGCCGCGCGGCTCGTACTCGGGCGAGTCGGGTCCGACCGACGGGTAGTCCGTCTGCTGCGCCTCCCACGTGATGATGCCGTCCTTGACGTACACCTTCCACGAGCACGAACCCGTGCAGTTCACGCCGTGCGTCGAGCGGACCACCTTGTCGTGCGCCCAGCGGTCGCGGTAGAAGACGTCGCCGGATCGGCCGCCCTCGAGGAAGAGCGATCGCAGGTCCGCGCTGGTCTCGCCGCGACGGAGGAAGCGCCCCATGGTGAGCAGCGTGTCGGCCAGCGGGCCGTCCGTCGCGGGGTGGATCGCACGCGTGTCGGGGGTCATGGAATCCTCCTGAGCTCACCGGTGCCCTCAGTCTGGCCGCGCCGCAGTGACGACGCCACCCCCCTCACCGTGTTTAATCCCGTGCCCTCCCGGGGCCGGGTGCGCCCGCCCTCCGCGTTCCGATAAGCACGGTGACGAGGGGGTGACGGCGTCGCGGCCGCGCCGCTAGCGTGGTCGCGACGAGAGGAGATCGCCATGACGACGAGCGCTTCGTCCGCCGCGACGGAAGCCGCGCCGGATCTGCGCGGCGGGCTCGGCCAGGTGATCCTGGCGACCATCGCGTCGACCGTCGGGTTCTGGGCGTGGATGTCCATCGCCCCGCTGCAGAACATCTACGCGACCGACATGGGTCTCGATCAGGGCCAGATCTCGATCATGCTCGCCACCCCGGTGCTCGTGGGCGCGCTCGGCCGCATCGTGGTGGGCGCGCTGACCGACCGCTTCGGCGGGCGGAGGATGTTCACGCTCGTCCTGCTGGCCGCCGTGCCGGCTGTGCTGCTGGTGGCGCTGGCCGGGAGCATCGGCAGCTTCGCGCTGCTGGTGGGCGCCGGGTTCCTCCTCGGCATCGCGGGCACGATCTTCGCCGTCGGCATTCCGTTCTCCAGCGCCTGGTTCCCGCCGCGGCGGCGCGGGCTGGCCACGGGCATCTTCGGCATGGGCATGATCGGCACCGCCGTCTCGGCGTTCGCGACGCCGCGCCTGGCCGAGTCGATCGGATACCTGCCGACCCACCTGCTCATCGCGGGGGTCATGGTGGCCGCCGCCGCCGTCGTCTGGCTCGGGATGCGGGAGTCGCCGGTCTGGCAGGCCAGTCACCAGGCGCTGATCCCCAAGGTCACGGGCGCGCTCAAGCTGCTCATCACGTGGGAGATGTCGTTCCTCTACGCGATCGTCTTCGGCGGCTTCGTGGCCTTCTCGACCTACCTGCCCAAGTACCTGCTGACGATCTACGCCGGCGATGTGGATGCCGTGGGCGCGGGCACGCGCACGGCTCTCTTCGCGGCTGCGGCGGTCATCGCGCGACCGATCGGCGGTGTGCTCGCCGATCGGTTCGGTCCGAAGGTGGTCTCGCTGATCTCCCTCGCGGGGATCGTGTCCGCGGCCTACATCGTCGGCCAACAGCCGCCCGAGGGCGTGCTCACCGGGGCGGTCTTCCTCCTGATGGCCTCGGCGATGGGGCTCGGCATGGGGGCCGTCTTCGCGTGGGTCGGTCCGTCCACCCCGCCGGACAAGGTCGGGGCCGTCACGGGAGTCGTCGCCGCGGCCGGCGGCCTGGGCGGCTTCTTCCCGCCGCTCGTGATGGGCGCCACCTACCACGCCGCCACCAACTCGTACGCGCTCGGCCTGTGGCTGCTCGTGCTCGTGGGCGCCGCGGCGCTGGTCGTGGCGGGCATGCTCCGCGATACGCGCGGCTGAGGTCGCGGTCGTGGGTGCCCGAGGCGGGGTCAGGGGTGCGGGGTCAGGACGTGCCCATGCGCAGCTGCAGGCTGCAGCGGTGCTCGGTGACCAGCGGAAGCAGGCGATCCACCTCGATCGGGCCGCCGGCGCGCTCGAGGACCTCACGGATGAGCTGCTCGTGCACGCGGCACACGGCGACGGGCTGAGCGTCGACGAGGTCGTGGAACGGGCACGGCTTGAGGTCGACGCGCAGGTCGGCGTCGTCGACCTCGGGCGCGAAGTCGAAGTCCTCGAGGTGCTCGTACAGGGCGTCGATCTGGTGGACCGCGTCGGGATCCTGGCCGTCGGTGTCGATCGCCATCACGCGGCGCAGCAGGTCGCCCCGGCGCTTGGCCTCGTCGATGCGGCGCTGCGCGGCGTCGTTGTCGATGCCGGCATCGACGGCGGAATAGTAGATCATCCGCGGGCGTCCGCGCGTGCCGCGGTGCTCGGTCTCGGCCCGCAGGACGCCCTCGTCGACGAGGACGCGGACGTGGTCGCGCAGCGTGTTCTCGTGCAGCCCCGTCGCGTCCGCGAGCTGCGCCAGCCCCAGGCCCGGCTGCTGCATGATCGCGTCCGCGATCACGAGCCGACTGAGCTGCGCGAGGCCGCGGTGGGCATGGATCGAGCGGGGCATGCTCCGATTATCGTCCACCCCGGACGGCGGCAGGCCTAAGCTGAGGCCATGGCCCGCACTGCCCGCGTCATCACCGTGTCGGATCGCTCCGCGCGCGGCGAACGCGAGGATGCCGGCGGCCCGATCGCCGTCGCGGCCCTGCAGGCGGCAGGGTTCGAGACCGACGGCGTCGTCATCGCCGACGGCGCCGCGTCCGTCGAGCGGGCGCTGCGCGCGGCGGTCGCCGACGGCATCCGGGTGGTGGTCACGACGGGGGGCACCGGGCTCGCGCCCAGAGATCAGACCCCCGAGGGCACGACGCGCGTGATCGAGCGCGCGATCCCCGGCGTGGCCGAGGAGCTGCGCCGGCGCAGCACCGCGCAGACGCCTCACGGGATGCTCAGTCGCGGTGTCGCGGGGACCGCGGCCGGCACGTTCGTCGTCAACCTGCCGGGATCGCCCGCGGCCGTCGCTTCGGGTGTTCCCGTCGTGCTGTCGGTCGCGTCCCACGTCATCGCCCAACTCGACGGAGGAGACCACTGATGCGTGCCGTCCGGATCGCCAGGATCAGTGAGTCGGCCCTGGACGTCGCCGCGCATCTGGCGGCCGTCGACGATCCCGCCGCGGGGGCGACCTCCAGCTTTATCGGCACGGTGCGCGACCATGATCCGGATGCCGGGGGCGCCGTGACCGCGCTGGAGTATTCGGCGCATCCGGACGCCGCGGCCACCCTGCACGACATCGCGCTCCGGGCGATCGGCACGCGCCGCGCCATCGTCGCCGTCAGTCACCGGGTCGGCCGGCTCGAGGTCGGCGATGTCGCCGTCGTCATCGCGGTCGCCACACCGCATCGCGCCGAGGCCTTCGAGATCTGTCGTCAGGTGATCGAGGAGATCAAGCGCGACCTGCCGGTGTGGAAGCGGCAGGTCGAGGCCGACGGCACGACCGCTTGGAAGGGACTCGGCGGATAGCACTGGCGATCTCGGCGGCGCAGGGGCGACCTCGCCGAGCGGGCGGGGAGGTCAGCCGCCGGCGAACGGCGGGAGGACGTCGACCAGCGCAGCGGCGCCCAGCGGCGCCTCGTCGCCGACGCGCGCGCCGTCCACGAGCACGGCGCAACGCGGCAGGATGGCGCCCAGACCGGGATGCTCGGCGGCCAGTGCGACGCGCAGTGCGCCGAGGGTCGGCTCCGAGCGCGTCTCCTCGGCGCGGCCGGCGAACTCCTCGGCCGCCGCGAAGTAGCGGACGCGCATCCTCAGGCCCCGCCCGGCAACGGCCAGCCGTCCGCCAGGTCCGTGATCGCGGCCACGACAGCGCGCACGTCCTCGGGCGACCCGCCGGCGCGGCCGGCGATCAGGCCCGCCGCGAACGCGCTGAACGGTGCGGCCGGGCGCGCCACGCCCACCGCGACGTCGCGCGCCAGGTCGAGGATCAGCGCGATCGGCAGGTCCTCCTCGGCCAGGCCGAATCGTTCGCGCAGCGCCGCGGCCCAGGCGTCCAGGGCCTCCGGGGGCAGTGTCCGTCCGCTCATGATCGCTCCCTCAGGATCGTTCTTCCTCGGCCGCGAACATCGTCCGCGCCCGCTCCAGATCCTCCCACGTGTCCACGTCGGCCGTCTCGGACACGGGGGCGGTGACGACCGCGATCGCGAGCTCGTCCAGCAGTGCGCGCATCGACGCCCCGCGCCCCGCGTCGACCAGCGCCGCCGCCCCGCGGCGCAGCGCCGCTGTCCGGTACACCCCGGTCAGCCACTGCGGGCGCGACGATGCGTCGGCCAGGCACAGTCCGTCCACGTCGGCCGGCAGCAGCGGCAGGTCGCGCCGCAGGCGGGCGACGGCGGCCTCGACGCCGGGCGCGTCGCACGCCAGCACGAACGTCCACTCCGGCAGCTCCGCCGTGCCGGCCGCCCACGCCGTCAGCACCGCGACGACCGCGGCCGCCGGGCCGCCGAACGGGGGCTCCTCCCGCACCCACGTCACGCCGCCGACGCCGGGCACCGCGTCGGCGGCGACGGTCAGCGGCGCGCAGCCGGCTGCGGCATCGACCGCGCGTTGCAGCAGCGTGCGCCCGCCCACGTCGAAGAGGGGCTTCGCGGCACCGTCCACGCGGGTCGCGCGGCCGCCGGCCAGCAGGATCGCCCCGGTCATCCGGCGGCCCTCATTCCGGCCGGATCCAGTCGCCGCTCTTGCCGCCGGTCTTGCGCGTGATCCGCACGTTCTCGATCGACGTGCCCTTGTCCATGCCCTTGACCATGTCGACGACCGCCAGCGCGGTGACCGACACGGCCGTCAGCGCCTCCATCTCCACACCCGTGCGATCGGCGGTGCGCACGGTCGCCTCGATCTCGACGCCGTCGTCGACGATCTCGAGGTCGACGGTCGCGCCGTGCACCCCGATGACGTGCGCGAGCGGCAGCAGCGCGGGGGTCTGCTTGGCCGCCTGGATGCCGGCGATCCGCGCCACCGCCAGCACGTCGCCCTTCGGGACCGAGCCGTCGCGCAGCGCCGCGACGACGTCGGGGGCGCAGCGGACGAAGCCCCGTGCGGTCGCGGCGCGGACCGTGGGGCGCTTCTCGGTGACATCGACCATGCGGGCGTGGCCCGCGGCATCCAGATGGGTGAAGCTCATGTCGATCATCCTTCCCGGAGCATCACATCGACCAGATCGCCGGCGGCGACGGCCTCGACCTCGGCGGGCACGACGGCGTACGCCTCGGCCAGCCCGAGCCCGCCGGCGAGGTGCGACCCCGAGCCCCCCGCCGTGGCGGGGCGCACCGTCCACCGGCCGGGGTCGGTGCGGTCGACCGCGGCCGGCAGGTACTGCCGGCGACCGACGGGCGTGCGCCAGGGGGCGGATGCCGGCAGTCGCAGCACCGGTCGGTGCCGCGTCGCGCGGCCCTGCAGCGCGAGCAGCGCCGGCCGGACGAACACCTCGAACGAGACGGCGGCGCTGACCGGGTTGCCGGGCAGCCCGAACAGGAGGGCTCCGCCGGCCGTGACCCCGAAGCCCTGCGGCTTGCCGGGCTGCATCGCGACCTTCGTGAAGGCCATCGTGTCGGCGAGCGTGTTCTTGACGACCTCGTAGGCGCCGGCGCTGACGCCGCCCGTGAGGATGACGGCATCCACGCGGTCGGGGCCGGTCGTGAACTCGGCGAGCAGCACGGCCAGCCGGATGCCCTCGTCGTCGACGCTGTCGCGGTGTGCGACGTGTGCGCCGGCTTCGGCCACGAGCCCGGCGATCAGGATGCCGTTCGACTCGGGGATCTGTCCGCGCCGCAGCGGGCTGCCGGGGGCGACCAGCTCGCTGCCGGTCGACACGACCAGCACGCGGGGCCGCGCGGCGACGGTCACCTGCGCGACGCCGGCGGCGGCGACGGCGCCGAGCTGCAGGGCGCCCAGCGCGATCCCCGCCGGCAGGACCTCGTCGCCGGCGCGCAGGTCTTCCCCGCCGCGGCGGAGGTGCGCGCCCGCCGCCCGCGGTGCGTGCACGACGGCGATCTCGCCGAGCGAGTCGTCGAGGCCCCCGGCGGTGTCCTCGAACGGGACGACGGCGTCGGCGGCGGTCGGCACGGGCGAGCCCGTCATGATCCGCACCGCCTGGCCGGCGCCGATCGGCGGGTCCTCGGCGCTGCCGGCGGGCAGATCGGCGACGACGCGCAGGGTCACGGGCCGCTCGGGCGCGGCGTCGGCGACGTCCGCGAAGCGCACGGCGAAGCCGTCCATCGCCGAGTTGTCGAACACGGGGATGTCCACGGCGGCACGGACCGGCCGTGCGAGGGTCGCGCCCAGCGCCTGCGGCAGCCCGGTCGTGACGGCCGGCAGCGGGCGCACGGCGGCGAGGATCTCGGCGAGATGCTCTTCGACGGTGCGCGGGCTGCTCACGCCGGGGTCCACGCGGCCAGGCCGCCGGCGAGGACGGATGCCGTGACTCCCCGGTCCCGGAGCGCCTCGGCGGCGCGCTGCGCGCGTACGCCGTGCGCGCAGATGACCACGACGGGCTCGGAGCCGACCTGGCCCGGATCGGCGAGGAACTGCGCGAGCGGGATCAGCTCGGAGCCGGCGACGACGCCGGTCGCGGTCTCCCACGGCTCGCGCACGTCGAGCAGCGTCGCGCCGGCCTCCTGCGCCGCGAGCATCTCCTCGGCCGTGAGCTGCGTGATCTCCCGCACTTCCGTGATCTCCGGCACTTCCGCGTTCTCCGGTGCGTCCGGTGCTTCTGTCATGTCTGCTGCCTCCGTTGCTCTGGGTCGTTCTCGTGGTGTCGATGCGACCGCGCGCAGCGGCACCTCGCGCTGTGTGCCGGCCAGGCTGTCGACGACGGCGACGCGGCCCAGCAGCGGATCGCCGATGCCGGCGATGAGTTTGATCGCCTCGGTCGCCAGCATTCCGCCGACCTGCAGGCACAGCGGGCCGAGCACGCCGACCGCGGCGCACGTCGGCAGTTCGCCGACGGTCTCCTCCGGGTACAGATCGCGCAGCCGCACGGGCGCAGTCCCGGCCGGCGGCGCGGACCAGAAGACGGTGACCTGCGCGTGGAACTCCTGCACGACGCCCCACACGAGCGGGATGCCCCGGCGCTCGCACGCCGCGGCGACCTGGACCCGCGTCGCGAAGGTGTCGGCGCCGTCGATCACGAGATCGGCGCCGGCGAGGAGCCTGTCGGCGTTGTCCGCCGTGAGACGCTCGCGCACCTCGCGCACGACGGTCTCGGGCGACAGGTCGCCCGCCGCGCGCACGACCGACGCGGTCTTGGGCGCCCCGATGTCGGACTGCCGGTGGATGATCTGGCGCTGGAGGTTGCCGGCATCCACGCTGTCGTCGTCGATGACGGTCAGCGTGCCGATGCCGGCCGCGGCGAGGGCGAGCAGGACGGGGGAGCCGAGGCCGCCCGCACCCAGGACGGCGACGTGGGCGCCGGCGAGCCGGCGCTGGCCGAGCTCGCCGAGGCCGGTGAGCACGGCGTGCCGCGCGGTCCGCGCCTGCTCGGCCGCGGACAGGACCGGGACGGGCTCGACGAGCGGCGGCAGCGACATGGTTCCAGCGTAATCGGGCCGGGGATGCCCGGTGCCGTGGCGGGATCCGCAGATGCGGTGTTCGGCGGTCATGACCGCCGCACCTGCGGTGTAACGTCGATGTCATGGACACATTCCGCATCTCCGAGGCCGCGCGCCTGCTCGGTGTCAGCGACGACACCGTCCGGCGCTGGGTCGATCAGGGGACGCTGCCGGCGACGGGGGACAGTCCGACGCGCATCCCGGGCGACGCGCTGGCCGCGCATGCCGTCGAGCTGGCGCGCACGGTCTCCGACCCCACCGACGTCCTCTCCAGTGCGCGCAACCGCTTCGTCGGACTCGTCACGCGCGTGCAGGTCGACGGCGTGATGGCCCAGGTCGACATCCAGGCGGGTCCGCACCGCGTCGTCTCGCTCATGTCCGCCGAAGCCGTCCGTGAGCTGGCTCTCGAGCCGGGCTCGCTCGCGGTCGCCGTCGTGAAAGCCACCACCGTCATCGTCGAGACCCCGAAGGACTGACATGCGCATCTCCCGTATCGCCGCCCTGGCACTGACCTCCCTCGTCCTCCTCGCCGGGTGCGCGAGCCCGGGCACCGGCGACCGGGACCCCTCGGCATCCGCGGTGCCGCCGGCGAGCGTCGGTCCGGAGCTGGAGGGCGAGCTCACGGTGTACGCGGCGGCGTCGCTGAAGGCGGCGTTCGACGAGCTCGCCACGCGGTTCGAAGCCGCCCACCCCCGTGTCCACGTGCAGCCGATCGTCTATGACGGCTCGTCGACGCTGGCGACCCAGATCATCGAGGGTGCCCCCGTCGACGTGTTCGCCTCGGCGGACGAGAACAACATGCAGAAGGTCGTGGATGCCGGTCTGGCGTCCGCGCCGGGACTGTTCGCGACCAACACGCTGACCATCGTCGTGCCCTCCGGCAACCCCGGCGGCATCACCGGTCTCGCCGACTTCGCCGACGCCGATCGCACCATCGTCGTGTGCGCCGCCGAGGTCCCGTGCGGCGCCGCGGCCGCCACGCTGCTGACCGGCGCGGGCGTGACGGCCAGCGTCGACAGCTTCGAGCAGAACGTCACCGCCGTGCTCACGAAGGTCGGGGCGCGCGAGGCCGACGCCGGCCTGGTCTACGTCACCGATGCCGCCACGACCGGCGACGTCGAGACCGTGGCCACCGACGGCGCCGACGCCGTCGTCAACCGCTACCCGATCTCGGTGCTCGACGGGGCGGGAGATGCCGAGATCGCGGCCGCGTTCGTGGACTTCGTCCTCAGCGCGGACGGCCGGGCGGTGCTGTCGGGGCTGGGCTTCGGGATGCCGTGACCGGCAGCGAGCGCGGCTTCGTCCCGCAGATCCTGGTCGTCCCGGCGGTCTTCGGGCTGGCGCTGTTGGTCGTGCCGCTGACGGCGCTGGTCGGTCGGGTGCAGTGGTCGACGCTGTGGGCGGACGTGACCTCTCCGGCGGCGCTGTCGGCCCTGGCGCTGTCGGTGCAGACGGGCGTGCTCGCCACGGCTGTCTGCGTCGTGATCGGCGTGCCGCTGGCCCTTCTGATCGCGCGCGCCGGTGCGCGGTCGGCAGCGCTGCTGCGCGCCTTCGTGACGGTCCCGCTCGTGCTGCCGCCCATGGTCGGCGGCGTCGCGCTGCTGTTCCTGTTCGGTCGCAGCGGATGGCTCGGGCCGACGCTGGCCGGGTGGGGAATCCAGATCCCGTTCACGACGACGGCCGTCGTGCTGGCGCAGACCTTCGTCGCGCTGCCGTTCCTCGTGCTCGCGCTGGAAGGGTCGCTGCGGGCGACGGGCGTCGGCTACGAGCAGACGGCGGCCGCGCTCGGCGCGGGGCGCTGGCGGATCCTGTGGCGCGTCACGCTGCCGCTGGCTGCCCCCGGGCTGGTCGCCGGCGTCGTCCTGTGCTTCGCGCGCGCGGTCGGCGAGTTCGGCGCGACCGCGCTGTTCGCCGGCAATGCGCCGGGTGTGACCCAGACGATGCCGCTCGCGATCTACACGGCGTTCAACGGGGCCGGCGTCACGCAGGGCACCGCCGTCGCGCTGTCACTGCTGCTGCTGGTCACGGCGATCACCGTGCTGCTGCTGGTCCGTGCCTGGCGCCCTGCGGCGACCGGAGTCGTGCGGTGACCGGTGCCGCGCTGGAGGTGCACGCCGTCGTCCGTCGCGGGCACTTCGCCCTCGACGCCGCGCTGGCGGCACGGCCGGGCGAGACGGTCGCCGTCATGGGTCCCAGCGGCGCCGGCAAGTCCACGCTGCTCGACGTGATCGCCGGTCTGGCGCGGGTGCGGGAGGGAAGCGTCCGCGTCGGCGACCGCGAGGTGTCCGCGCGGCGCACGCACGTGCCGCCGCAGAAGCGCGGCGTCGTGCTGCTGCGGCAGGATCCGCAGCTGTTCCCCCATCTGAGCGCACGCGACAATGTCGCGTTCGGGCTGCGCGCCCGCGGCACCCCGCGGGATCAGGCGATCACCGCCGCCGACGAGTGGCTGTGGCGCGTGGGCCTTCCCGGAGCCGGCGCGCACGCGCCGCGCGAGCTGTCCGGCGGACAGCAGCAGCGGGTCGCGCTGGCCCGCGCGCTCGCCGCGGGACCCTCGGTGCTGCTGCTCGACGAGCCGCTGACCGCGCTGGACCCCGAGACGGCCGGGGGCGTGCGGGCCATGCTCGCCGAGCAGCTGCCCGCCGCGCACACGACCGCCGTGCTCGTCACGCACGACGCCGTCGACGCGGCCGCGCTGGCCCAGAGCCTGTTCCTGATCGAGCAGGGACGCATCACGCAGTCCGGATCGGTGCGTGAGGTGCTGAGCTCGCCGGCGACGGCGTTCGGCGCGACCGTCGCGGGGGTGAACCGGGTCGTCGGCCGCGCGCGCGGCGGAGGGTGGCAGGCGGGGCCGCTCGCGCTCCCGGCCCCGCTCACCGGTGCCGTCGCGGCGCTGTTCCGCCCCGTGGACGTCGTGCTCGAGACGGTGGCCGCGCACACCTGGACAGGTGCGCTGCGGCTGGCCGAGTCCGGCGACACGGCACCGGGTGAGTGGATCGCCCGCGTCGAGCGGCTGGAGCAGACGCTGGCCGGCGTCCGCGTGCACACGGCGGAGCCCGGCGTCGCCGTCGACGTCCCCGTCGACGCGGTCGCCGGGCTCGGCCTGGTCTCGGGGCTCCCGGTGCGCCTGCGCGTCGATGCGGCGTCGGTGCGGTTCGTCCCCGCCTGAATCCCCGTCGAGGGCGCCGCCCCACCGCGTCGCCGCACGCGAGAATGGGGAAATGGCGCACATCCGACCCTTCCGCGCCGGCGACGAGCCGGCCCTCGCCGAGATCTGCCTCAGGACCGCCGCGGCCGGCCAGGACGCCACGGGCGTGCTCGACGACGACGATCTCTGGGCCGAGATCTTCGTGCTGCCCTATGCCCACCGGCATCCTGAGCTGGCCTTCGTCGTCGAGACCGACGACGGCCGCGTCGTCGGGTACATCGTCGGCGCCCCGGACACGCGGGCGTTCGAAGACTGGTTCCGCGACGAATGGTGGCCGCGCTTCGCCGACCGCTGGCCCCGGCCGGCAGCCGTGCGCACGCGCCAGGACGGCATCCTCACGTACGCGTACGGCCGGCGCGGCGGTGCGGAGCCCTACGGCGACCGGTACCCGGCGCACCTGCACATCGACCTGCTGCCCGAGACGCAGGGGCAGGGCTGGGGGAGACGGCTCGTCGACGTGCTCGTGGCGGCGCTGCGCGCGCACGGGATCCCCGGCCTGCACCTCGTCGCCTCGGCCGCGAACACCGGCGCCCTCGCGTTCTACGAGCGGCTCGGGTTCACGCTGCTGCCCTCGCACGACGGCGTGCAGGCGTTCGGACGGGATCTGACGGCGACGGGACGCTAGACGACGCGCCCGTCGCGCAGCCGCACGACCCGGTCGACGAGGCCTGCGGGCACGGTCACGTGCGAGATGAGCACGACCGCCTGATCATCGCCGACGGCGCCGAGCAGATCCGTCAGAAGAGCAGCGGATGCCGTCGCGTCCACGCCGGCGGTCGGCTCGTCGAGGACGAGCACGGGGAAGCCGCGCAGGATGCCGCGGGCCAGGGCGATCCGCTGGGCCTGGCCACCCGAGACGAGGGCGCCGCGCTCACCCACCCGGGCGTCGAGGCCGCCGCGCTCGTGCAGCCACGCGCCGAGCCCGACGCGCTCGAGCACCCGCTCGAGCTCCGCGTCGGTGGCGGTGTCCCGCGCGAACAGGAGGTTCTGCCGGATGTCCTCGTCGAAGAGCATCGGCTGCTGCTCGCACAGCCCGACCGTGCGCCGGAGGTCGTCGGCGGCCAGTTCGCGGACGGACCGCCCGCCGACGCGGTACGAGCCGGCGACGGGCGCGAGGAAGCGCACGAGCACGTGCGCGAGGGTGGTCTTGCCTGCACCGCTGGAGCCGACGACGAGGACGCGCTCGCCGGGGCACACCTCGAAGTCGACGTCGTGCAGCGCCGGTGCGGCCGCTCCCGGCCACGACGCGGTCACGCCGCGCAGCGCCAGTCCCGATCCGAGCGCGGGGGCTGCGCCCGAGACGGCGACGGCATCGGTGACCAGTTCGACGGGAACCTCGGCGGGCACCGCGTCCGCGATGCGCGTGGCGGCGGCGTGCACCTGACGCCACGATGCGGCAGCGGCGGGGACGGCCGCGAACACCTCGAACACCGCCATCGGCACGAGCACCGCCACCGCCAGCGCGGGTCCGGACAGCGCTCCCGCGGCGGCGCCCGGCGCGGCGACGAGGACGGCCAGCAGCGACGCGCCGCCGGCCGTCAGCGACACGATCGCCGCCGTCCCGGCCTGCGCGCTCGCGCGGCGCACGACGGCACGGCGCAGCCGCGCATCGGCGACGCCGATCCGGGCGCGGCTGGCGGCCGCGGCGTCGTACGCCACGAGGACGTCCAGGCTGCCGAGGTGGTCGAGCACCGCGTCGGCGAGGCGCGCGCGCAGCGGCGCGATGGCGCGCTCGGCGCGCGAGCCCTCCGCCCATCCCCACGCCGTCGCGACGACCGCGGCGACGGCGAGGCACGCGAGCAGCGTGAGCGCGGCCGGCCACCAGACGACGGCGACGAGGATCACGGCGCCCAGGGCGACCGCGGCCGACGACACGAGCGGCAGGACGACCCGCAGCGGCAGGTTCTGCAGCTCGTCGACGTCGTCGACGAGCGCCCCCAGCACGGATCCGCGCCGCGTGCGGCCGAGACCGTCAGGGGAGAGCGGGATGAGGCGCCGGAGCAGATCCGTGCGCGTCACGGCGAGCTGGCGCAGCGCCGCATCGTGCCCGGCGAGACGCTCGACGTACCGGAATGCGGCCCGCGACACCGCGAACGCGCGGACACCGACGACCGCCGCGGAGATGTACATGACGTGCGGCTGCTCGGCGGCGCGGACGATGAGCCACGCGCTCACGGCCAGCAGCGCGACGGCGGAGCCCTCGGACAGGAACGCCGCGGCGGCGCCGGGCCAGAAGCGCCGCACGGACGGCTGCGCGCCGCGGAGGATCTCGGCAGCCGTCGTCATGCCGTCACCACCGGGGTGAGCACGACGGAGCGGTCGGCGATCGCCCGCGCGCTCTCGCGGTGCGACACGAGCAGGACGGTCGCGCCGGCGTCGGCCAGCGCGCGCACCGAGCCCCACAGCGCGGCCTCGGTGTCGGGGTCGAGGGCGGCGCTCGGCTCGTCGAGTGCGATCACCGGCGCCCGACCGCGTAGGTGCCGGTAGAAGGCGCGTGCCACGGCGACCCGCTGCGCCTGTCCGCCCGACAGGCCCGCGCCCTGCACCCCGAGCTCGTGCCCGGGATCGAGCGAGCCGGCCTGGGCGAGCTCCAGCGCGCGTCGCACGAGCATCGCGTCGGGCTCGTCCCCCAGAGCGACGTTGTCGGCGATCGTGCCGGCGAGCAGGCCCGGCTGCTGGCCGGCCCACGCCAGCCAGGCGGACGGGCGGAGGGCTCCGGCATCCGCGCCGGCGAAGGTCGCCGTGCCCTCGAACGGCGCCGCGCCGCGCAACGCGGCGAGCAGGCTCGACTTGCCGGCTCCGCTGGGGCCCGCGATGAGGGTGACGGTGCCGGGCTGCGCGGTGAACGACACGGGGGGCAGCTGCCGCACGCGCACCTCCCGCAGGACCAGCGTGCCCGGATCCGCCGGCACAGGCGCCGGGATCGCCGCGGGCGCGCCGGCTGCCGGTGCGCCCGCGCCACGGGCGGCATCGAGGACGGCGAACACGTCCTCGGTCGCGGCGACGCCCTCGGCGGCCGCGTGGAACTGCACGCCCACCTGCCGCAGCGGAAGATACGCCTCGGGGGCCAGCAGCAGCACGAACAGGCCGACCAGCAGCGTGAGGGTCCCGTCGATGAGGCGGAAACCGATCGACACGGCGACGACGGCGACCGACAGCGACGCGAGGAACTCGAGCGCGAAGCCGGACAGGAACGACACGCGCAGCACGCGCATCGTCTCGTGCCGATAGGTGTCGGTGACGCGCTCGATCGACGCGACGGCGCGGTGCTGCCGCCCGAAGACGGTGAGGGTGGACAGTCCGCGGACCGTGTCGGCGAACCGCGCGGCGAGGCGACCGAGGGTGTCCCACTGCCGCCTCTGCACGGTACGGGTCGCCAGCCCGATGAGGATCATGAACAGCGGGATCAGCGGGATCGTCAGCAGCACCGTCAGGCCCGAGATCCAGTCCGACCACCACATCACGGCGATGAGGATCGGCGTCGCGATCAGCGTCTGCACGAGCTGGGGGAGGTAGCGCCCGAAGTACGCCTCGAGCGCGTCCAGGCCGCGACCGGCGGTGACGGCCAGTCGCGCCGTGCTCTGTCCGGCGAGCCAGCCGGGGCCGAGCCGGCCGACGGCGTCGATCAGCTGCGCGCGCAGCTGCGCCTGCACGCGCGCGGCGGCGCGGCTGGCGACCTGCTCGCGCACCCAGAGGAGGGCCGCGCGCGCCAGGACGACACCGGCGAGCGGGAGCAGGATGCCGGTGGCGTCACCGCCGTCGACGGTCGTGACGATCGCGCGCGTCAGCAACCATGCGAACGCGGCGATCGTCGCCGTCTGCGCGAGGGAGATCACCGCGATGGCGGCGAAGAACCCGCGGGACGCCGATGCGTCGCGTAGCAGCCGGGGGTCGACGGGCGCGCCGCGCCTCGCCTGGGTGTCGTCCATCGCTCCTCGACCCTACCGATCCCCGGCCCCGCCCCGTCATCGGACGACACGCACGGGCTCAGTGCACGGCGGCGTCCGCCTTCTCGATCACGTTCCGGCGCACGCGCTTGCGGAACACCCAGTACGTCCAGCCCTGATAGAGCAGCACCAGCGGCAGGAAGACGAGGGCGGCCCACGACATGATCTGCAGGGTCAGCTCTGAGCTGGACGCGTTCGCGATCGTCAGGCTGTGGGCGGGATCGGGCGCCGACGGCAGGACGAACGGGTACAGCGCGAGCCACAGCATGAGCACGGCGAACACGATCGTGACGGCGCCCGCGGCGAAGGCGCGGCCGTCGCGGTCGACCCGGTTCACGCCGATCGACACGAGCAGCGCGACCGCGGCGATCGCCCCGCACGCGATGACGGCCCACAGCAGTGGAGCTTCACGGCCCGCGGCGATCGCGATCGTCCAGACGACCGTGCCGGCGGCGAACAGGACGGTCGGCGCCGCGAGCCGCAGGCCCAGTCGGCGCGCATCGTCGTGGACGCGGCCGTCGGTCTTGAGTCCCACGAAGTACACCCCGTGCAGGAAGAACAGCAGCAGCGTGGTCACCCCCACCCACAGCGCGTAGGGATTGAGCAGGGTCAGTACGGATCCGGCGAACTCGTGGTCGGCGTCCAGGGGCACGCCCTGAACGATGTTGCCCACCGCGACGCCCCACAGCAGGGCCGGCAGCGCCGAGCCGATGACGATCATCCGGTCGAAGCCGCGCTTCCAGCGCAGCGAATCGCGCTGGTGCCGGTACTCGAACGACACGCCGCGCACGATGAGGGCGAGCAGGATCACGAGCAGGGGCAGGTAGAACCCGCTGAACAGCGTCGCGTACCACTCCGGGAAGGACGCGAACAGACAGGCGCCGGCGACGATGACCCAGGTTTCGTTGAGGTCCCAGATGGGTCCGATCGTGTTGATGACCTGACGCCGGGAGACCTCGTCCTTGCCGAGGAAGGGCAGCGACATGCCCACGCCGAAGTCGAATCCGTCGAGGACGAAGTAGCCGACGAACAGGACGCCGACGATGAAGAACCAGACAGTGGCGAGATCCACGATGCGCTCCTAGTAGACCGTCGTCGGGGTGTCCTCGACGGACACGTCGGAAGGATGCCGGTCGTCAGGACCCGGCAGGGGGTCGGGGCCCTGCTGCGCGGCCTTGAGGATGAGGCCGAACTCGACGACGGCCAGAGCCGCGTAGACCAGGGTGAACGCGATCAGCGAGATCAGCACGGTCCACCCGGGGACGCTCGGCGAGACGCCGTCCTCGGTCAGCATGAGGCTGAACACGATCCACGGCTGGCGGCCCATCTCGGTGAACACCCAGCCGACCAGGCTGCCCAGCAGCGGCAGCGGGGCGGACCAGATCGCGACCTTCCACATCCAGCCGGCGACGGGGCGTGCCGCCTTCTTGCGGGTGACCCAGAGGCCGGCCACGGCGATGAGGGTGGCGGCTCCGCCCAGGCCGATCATCCACCGGAACGACCAGTAGGTGACCCACACGATCGGCATGTAGTCCACGCCCGCGCCGAACTGCTCGGTGTACAGCGCCTGCAGGTCGTGCAGACCCTCCACGCAGCCGTCGAGCGTATGCGTGGACAGGAAGGACAGCAGGTACGGCACCCGCAGCGACCAGATCTCCTCGGTGCCGTCCGGGGTGCCGATCGAGAACAGCGAGAACGACGCGTCGGCGCCGCACGCCGACCACCACATGGCCTCGGCGGCCGCCATCTTCATCGGCTGCGTCTCGACCATGACGAGGCTCAGCTGGTCGCCCGACAGGGCGACGCCGGCGAAGGACACGACCATGAACCACAGGCCGAAGCGCAGCGGGCGCCGCAGGATCTCGAGGTGCTGTCCGCGTGAGAGGTGCCAGGCGCACACCGCGATGACCACGGCGGCGGCGAACATCCAGGCCGCGAAGATCGTGTGCGGGAACGCCGCGAGCACGACGGGGTTGGTCAGCACCGCGACGAAGTCGGTGAGCTCGGCGCGGCCGGCGGCTTCGGACATCTCGAAGCCGACCGGGTTCTGCATGAACGCGTTGGCGGCGAGGATGAAGTAGGCCGACAGCGTCGAGCCGACCACGACCATCCAGATCGACAGCAGATGGACGACGCGGGGCAGCCGGTTCCATCCGAAGATCCACAGGCCGATGAAGGTGGCCTCGAAGAAGAAGGCCATGAGGCCCTCGAAGGCGAGCGGGGCGCCGAAGATGTCTCCGACGAACCGCGAGTAGGCCGACCAGTTCATCCCGAACTGGAACTCCTGCACGATGCCGGTGACCACGCCCATCGCGAAGTTGATGAGGAAGATCTTGCCGAACAGCCGGGTCGCGTGCAGCCAGGCGACGTCCGCGGTGCGATGCCATGCCGTCTGGAAGATCGCGACGACGAGCGCGAGCCCCAGGGTGAGCGGCACGAACAGATAGTGGTAGAGCGTCGTCAGGCCGAACTGCCAGCGGGCGAGCAGAAGCGGATCCAGAAAATCCATCCCCACACCTTCCATGTGTCTGAAGGATCACCGTAGCCCGGTTCCGAGAGGGCGGACTCGGTTCGGGCCGTGCAAAACAACCCGGCGCGAGACGGCGCCCTCGGCCTCGTCGACGCGGGTAGCCTCGAGGCATGGTCGCCATTCCGATCGCCCTCGCGCGCCGCGCCGCGGTCGATGCCGGTGCCGACCATGTCGAAGCCGGCGGGGGAGCCCTGATCGACACGTACGGGCGCGTGCACCGCGACCTGCGGATCTCGCTGACCGATCGCTGCTCCCTGCGCTGCACGTACTGCATGCCGGAGCAGGGGAACGAATGGCTGGCGCGCACCAGCATCCTCTCGACGGACGAGATCGTGCGGATCGCCCGGATCGCGGCCGGCGCCGGGATCACGACGTTCCGGCTCACCGGAGGCGAGCCGCTGCTGCGCGCCGACCTCGTCGATGTCGTGCGGCGGCTGTCGGGCATCGCCGGGCCGGACGGCCCTGCGCAGCTGGCGATGACGACCAACGGCATCCGGCTGGAGCAGCTGCTGCCCGCGCTGGTGGACGCCGGACTGCAGCGCCTCAACATCTCGCTCGACACGCTCGACCGCGAGCGGTTCCGGGCGCTGACCCGGCGCGATCGGCTCGACGACGTGCTGGCGGGAGTCCGTGCCGCGCAGGCATCGGGGCTGCGACCGCTCAAGCTCAACACGGTCGCGATGCGCGGCGTCAACGACGACGAGCTCATCGACCTCGTCGAGTTCGCGCTCGCGCACGACGCGCAGCTGCGCTTCATCGAGCAGATGCCGCTGGATGCCGGCCATACGTGGGACCGCCGGCAGATGGTCACGCGTGAGGAGATCCTCGACCGGCTCTCCGCACGCTGGGCCCTCACGCCCCTGCCCGGCCGCGGAGGCGCGCCGGCGGAGCGGTTCCAGCTGGACGACGGGCCGCACACCGTCGGCGTGATCGCCTCGGTCACCGCCCCGTTCTGCGGCAACTGCGACCGCCTGCGCCTGACCGCCGACGGACAGCTGCGCAACTGCCTGTTCTCCACGACCGAGTACGACCTGCTGCCCGTGCTGCGCGGCGCAGGATCCGACGGCGAGGCCGGTGCGGCGAGGATCGAGGCGGTGCTGCGCGCCTGCGTGCGCGGCAAGCTGCCCGGGCACGCGATCGACGATCCGGCTTTCCTGCAGCCGGCGCGCGGCATGAACGCGATCGGCGGCTGAGGTGGGACGGATCACCGCGCGCGCGCCCGCCGTGCGCATCTCGCTCGCCGGGGGCGCGACCCGTCGTGCCGACACGCTGGCCGTCGAGGAGCCGCTGGAGATCCGCATCGGCGGGGTGCCCGTCGTCGTCACGATGCGCACCCCCGGCAACGACGTCGAACTGGCCGCCGGATTCCTCGTGTCGGAGGGCGTTCTCACGCGCGCCGACCAGTTCGTCTCGGCGATCCACTGCGGCGGCCCGGGACAGGGCGGGGCCGGCGAGGGGAACACGTACAACGTGCTGGACCTCACGCTGGCACCGGGGGTCGCGGGGCTGTCGACCGACATCGCGCGCAGCTTCTACATGACCAGCTCGTGCGGGGTGTGCGGCAAGGCCGCCATCGACGCGGTGGCGACGGTCTCCGCGTTCGATCCGGCGGGCGATGCGGCCACCGTGGAGGCGTCGCTGCTGGCCCGGCTGCCCGACGTGCTGCGCGCGCACCAGATCGGGTTCGACAAGACGGGCGGGCTGCACGCGGCCGGGCTGTTCGACGCGGCCACGGGGGAGCTGCTCGTCCTGCGCGAGGACGTCGGCAGGCACAACGCCGTCGACAAGGTCGTCGGCTGGGCGCTGCAGGCGGGACGCCTGCCGCTGCGCGGCACCGTGCTCATGGTGTCGGGGCGCGCGAGTTTCGAGCTGGCGCAGAAGACCGCCATGGCCGGCATCCCCGTCCTGGCGGCGGTGTCGGCGCCCTCGTCGCTCGCGGTCGAGCTGGCGACGTCGGCGGGCGTGACGCTCGTGGGGTTCCTGCGCGGCGAGACGATGAACGTCTACGCGCACCCGGAGCGGGTCCTGCTGCCGCGCGGCTGAGCGGGTGCCGGTGCGGCTGCCGGTGCGGCTCGGCGCGGGCGGGTCAGCGCGCCCGGACCAGCTGGACGACGCAGTCGGCGGGATCGCAGGCGGGGCGCATCCCCTCGATCGACAGCGGTCCGCGCGCCTCGGAGAGCACGCCCTGCATGAGTTCGAGGTGGACGTTGCACAGCGTCCGGCGATGGGATGCCTGCGCCGCGGCGTGCGCACACGGCGAGAGGTCGATCGTGAGGGCGGACTCGTCGACGACCGGATCGAAGCCCGCGTCGATGAGGTCCTCGACGACGGCGTCGAGCTGGTGCTGCGATGCGGTGTCGAGGTCGCCGGCGAGCTCCGGCACGACGCGGCGCAGGAGATCGCCGCGCGCGGCCGCCGCGCGGACCTTGCGGCGCTGCACGGGACTCGAGGTCGCCGCGCCGTCGGCCGCGCTGTACAGCACGCGGGGGCGTCCTCGCGTCGTGCGCCGCTCGGTCTCGCCGACCACGTACCCGTCGTCGATGAGGCGCTGCAGGTGCTCCCGCACGGTGTTCGGGTGCAGCTTCGTCGCCGCGACGAGCTCGGTGACCGTGCGCCGGCTCCGCTCCTGGATGAGGTGCAGGATCTCCACGCGCGAGTAGCTGGAGATGGCGCTGTACGGGGCGGGGCGCGCTGTGGTCATACCACTATTATCCACGGCTCGCCCGCTTCGCGCTCGCATCTGGGCGTGAGGGTGCGTCGTCATGGCAAGCAATGCAGACGCCACTTACTCTTCTTGCTCGTTGACGAGATAGTTCCGAAGAACGCCAATCCAGCTGTCGAACCCATCAAGATGCGCATCGTGACTCGCGCGCTGTATGTCGGCTCGTAGCGTGTGCGGGCGACGCTGGATCAACTCAGTCTTGAGCTCCGCACTGAACATGCCGTTCTCTGCGAAGACCGCGAGCGTGGGGACCGTCAGCGCTTCCCACTCCGTCCATCGAGGCTCGTGGACAGCCTCTATGATTCGTTGCATCACGTCCGCGTCGAATCGCCGTCGCAAACCTTCGGGTGTCGACTCGAGATCGCTGATCCATGCTTCGGTCAAGGGCGACTCTCCGAGGAATGCACGAGCCGCATCGGGATCTGCGAAGGTGACCGGCCACGAGTCGAAGAATGCTCCAATCTGTGCCGCCTCGCCAGGCTGGTCACTGCCGGAGACATGCCCTTCCAGCATCACGAGTCGTGCGACAAGATCCGGCCTCGCCGCAGCAGTGAGGAATGCGGTGTGCGCGCCCATCGACTGACCGACCAACGTCGCGGGCCGGCCTGGAGACAACTGCGTGATGACCTGCACGATGTCACCGACAAAGGCTTGACGGGAAAGTTGTTCCGGCCTTCTCGTGCTCTGTCCGTGCCCTCGCTGATCCACAAGAACGACGTGGAAAGCATCGACCAGCGCGTCGGCCGTGGGTAACAGCTCGCGGGCGCTTCCCGCCAATCCGTGAAGCAGGAGGAGCAGAGGTCCGCTCCCACCGCGATCCATGACGGAGATGTCGACATCGCCGCTGCGAATCACCAATCGGTCGCCGTTCACGAACTCATCTTGGCGGAGTTCACACTGCGTCTGCCTCGACGGGCCGTTCCCCGTTGGGCTTCCATCCCAGTGATGGCGCGACGTGCGTCGCGAACGCCTCGATCACGCGCAGATTGAACTCGACGCCCAGCTGTGACGGGATCGTGAGCATGAGGGTGTCGGCGGCGGCGATCGCGGCATCCTGGCTCAGCTGCTCGACGAGCACGTCGGGCGCGGCCGCGTACGTCTTGCCGAACGTGGACCGGAAGCCGTCGATGTAGCCGATGCCGTCGTTCTCGGACGAGTGGCCGAAGTACAGCTCGTCCTCGGCGGTCGTGAGGGGAAAGACCGACCGGCTCACCGACACGCGTGGCGTGCCCGCGTGCCCCGCCTCGCGCCACGCGGCGCGGAATGCGTCGATCTGCTCGGCCTGCAGGATGTCGAACGGGCGTCCGTCGGCCTCGGTGAGCAGGGTCGAGGACATGAGGTTGACCCCGGTTCGGCCGGCCCACTCGGCCGTGTCGCGACTGCCGGCGCCCCACCACACGCGCGAGCGGAGCCCCGGGGAGTGCGGCTCGATGCGCTGCAGTCCCGTGCCGCCGCCGAACGGACTGTTCGGGTCGCGCTCGGCGATGCCCTCGCCGTCGATCGCGCGCAGGAACAGATCGAAGTGCTCGCGGGCGATGTCCGCGCCGCGCGCATCGGTCGATCCGGCGTAGCCGAACGCCTCGTACCCGCGCACGACGGTCTCCGGTGACCCGCGGCTGACGCCGAGCGCGAGGCGCCCGCCGCTGATGAGATCGACCGCTGCCGCCTCTTCGGCGAGGTAGAGGGGGTTCTCATAGCGCATGTCGATCACGCCGGTGCCCATCTCGATGCGCTCCGTCTTGGCCGCGATGGCGGCCAGCAGCGGCATCGGCGACGCCTGCTGCCGGGCGAAGTGGTGCACCCGGAAGTAGATGCCGTCGGCCCCGAGCTCGTCCATCCCCTGCGCGAGATCGATCGCCTGCAGCATCGAGTCCGCGGCCGTGAGCTGACGGCCGCCGCCGAGCGGACCGTAGTGGCCGAATGAGAGGGTTCCGAAGCGCTGCATGACAGGTGCAACGGTACGCCCCCGGGGTTCATTCCACTGAATGGATGCCGGCATCCCGCCCGAACCCGGTGACGCGACGTCGGACGCGCGCCATGATGGACCCATGGCCGATCGCTACACCCACGGGCATCACGAGAGCGTGCTGCGCTCGCACCGCTGGCGCACCGCCGAGAACTCCGCGGCGTACCTGCTGCCGCATCTGCACGAGGGGATGGATGTGCTCGACGTCGGCGCCGGCCCCGGCACGATCACGCTCGATCTCGCGCGCCTGGTGGCGCCGGGTCGCGTGCGCGGCATCGACGCGTCGGCGGAGGTGATCGCGCACGCCGAGTCCGATCGCGCGGCGGCGGCGACCGCAAACGTCGAGTACGCCGTCGACGATGCCTACGCGCTGGCCTCGGAGGACGGCGCGTGGGACGTGGTGCACGCGCATCAGGTCCTGCAGCACCTGAGTCGTCCGGTCGACGCGCTTCGGGAGTTCCGGCGGGTCGTGCGTCCCGGCGGGATCGTCGCGGTGCGCGACGTCGACTACGAAGGCACGTTCTGGTGGCCGCGCGTGCCGGCGCTCGACGAGTGGCACGCGCTGTACCTCGCCGTGCATCGCGGCACGAGCGGCGAACCCGACGCCGGTCGCAGGCTCAAGGCCTGGGCCCGCGAAGCGGGATTCGTGCGGGTGGATGCCGGTGCCTCGGTGTGGGTGTTCGAGTCCGCCGAGGAGCGCGCGTGGTGGGGCGGACTGTGGGCCGAGCGGGCACTGCACTCATCGTTCGCGGAGAACGCGCTGCGGCTCGGGCTGGCCGATCAGCCGGCGCTCGAGCGCATCAGCGCGGGCTGGCGCGAGTGGGCCGCCAGCGAGGACGGCTGGCTGCTCATGCCGCACGGCGAGGTGCTCGCCCGCGGCTGACGCCGCGCCGCACGAAGGGAAGATCATGACGGAGAAGACGGTTCTCACGGCCGGCAGCACGATCGGCGAATGGCTCGACAGCGACGTCGGGGGCCCGCTCGTGCGCGGTCTGCTCGCCGCGTCGGGTGCGTCGGAGGAGTCGCTCGCCCCGGTGCGCGGACTGCCGCTGCAGCAGCTGGTCGCCCTCAGCCAGGGCCAGATGCCGCAGTCGGTCGTCGACGACCTCGTGCTCGCGGCCAACGGCGGCCTCATGCCGGAGGACACCGCGACGGGCTGGGTCGAGAAGACCACGCCCGGTCGCTTCGCCGGCCAGACCGTCGTCGTCACGGGCGCCGCCAGCGGCATCGGCCGCGCCACCGCCTCGCGCGTCGCGCGTGAGGGCGGGCGGGTCGTCGCCGTCGACGTGTCGGCCGAGAAGCTGGCCGACCTGGCCGAGAGTCTGCCGGAGGCCGAGATCATCGCCGTCGTCGGCGACATCACCGCGCAGGAGTCCGTCGACGCGATCGTCGCGGCGGCCGGGGAACGCATCGACGGTCTCGCGAACGTCGCGGGCATCAACGACGACTTCTCCCCGCTGGCCGAGACCAGCGACCAGATGTGGGATCGGGTCATGGCCGTCAACGTCACCGGCGCGTTCAAGCTCAGCCGTGCCGTGCTGCCGGCCATGGTCGCCGCCGGACGCGGATCGATCGTCAACATCACCTCCGAGGCCGGCCTGCGCGGCTCGGCATCGGGCAACGCCTACACGACGAGCAAGCACGCCGTCATCGGCATGACCAGGAGCGCCGCCTTCATGTACGGCCCCGCCGGCATCCGCGTCAACGCGGTCGCTCCGGGCGGGGTGGCCACCGGCATCCCGTTCCCGCCGAACGTGTCGGCCGCCGGCCAGGCGCGACTGCAGCCCTTCCAGTCGTCGATCCCGACCCTGGCGACCGCCGAGCAGCTGGCGGCGTCGATCACGTTCCTGCTCTCGGACGACGGCGTAAACCTCAACGGGGCGATCCTGCCCAGCGACGGCGGGTGGTCGGTGCAGTGACCCCACCCCCTCCGGCTCACGTAGGGTCGGAGGATCGGAAGGCCTCGAGGGAGGCGCCGGAGGGAGTTCGCATGTCTCGCATCCTGCTCATCGGCGGACACGGAAAGGTCGCGCTCCTGCTCGAGCCGCTGCTCGCGGCGCGCGGGGACGACGTGACGGCGGTCATCCGCAACCCCGACCATGAGGCCGAGGTCGCCGCGACCGGCGCCGTCGCCCTGGTCGCCGACATCGAGGCGTTCGACACCGCGCAGCTCACGAACCTCGTCAGCGGCAACGACGCCGTCGTCTGGTCGGCCGGCGCCGGGGGCGGCGATCCCGCGCGCACCGACGCCGTCGACCGTGACGCGGCGATCCGCTCGATCGACGCCGCCGTCGCGGCGGGCGTGCGGCGGTACGTGATGGTCTCCTACTTCGGGGCCGGTGCGGGCCACGGCGTCGCGCCGGACAGTTCGTTCTTCCGCTACGCCGAGGCCAAGGCCGCCGCCGACGCGCACCTGCGCGCCAGCGGGCTCGACTGGACGATCGTGGCGCCCAGCGGCCTCACCCTCGAACCGCCGACGGGCCGCATCGATGTGGATGCCGGGTCTTCCGGCACGGTTCCCCGCGCCGATGTCGCGGCGGTCATCGCCGCCGTCCTGGCCGACGACACGACGATCGGGCGGACCATCCGGTTCAACAGCGGCGAGGTGGCGATCGCGGAGGCCGTCGCGGGCCGTCTGTAGGCTCGACGCGTGACGCATCAGAACCTGCCGGGGGACGCCGTGCTGCGTGAGGCGCAGCCGGGGGACGCGCCGGGCGTCCTGTCCCTGATCCATGCGCTCGCCGTCTACGAGCGAGAGCCGGATGCCGTGGCCAACACGGTCGAGATGATCGGCGAGACGCTGTTCGGCCCGGATCCCCGCGCGTTCGCGCACGTCGTCGAGCGGGACGGGCGGATCGTGGGCATCGCGGTCTGGTTCCTGACCTACTCGACGTGGACGGGCCGGCACGGGATCTGGCTCGAGGACCTGTACGTCGATGAGACCGAGCGCGGCCGCGGGTACGGCAAGGCGCTCATGCGCGCGCTGGCCGGCGTCTGCGTCGAGCGCGGATACAGCCGGTTCGAGTGGACCGTGCTCGACTGGAACGCGCCGTCGATCGCGTTCTACCGCGCGATCGGCGCGGAGCCGATGGCGGAGTGGACGACCCAGCGTCTGTCCGGCCCCGCTCTCGAGTCGCTCGCCGCCCGCTGAGCCCGTGGCGCTGAGCCCGTGGCGCTGACCCTCAGCCCGCTGCGACGGGGGTGAGATCGGGCGCCAGCAGCTCGCGCTCGTCGAAGACGAAGCACTCGCCGCGGTAGTGGTCGGCGCCGACACTCTCGAAGTAGCCGAGGATGCCGCCCTCGAGCTGCCACGCCTCGACGCCCTGTTCGCGCAGGTAGAGGGCGGCCTTCTCGCACCGGATGCCGCCCGTGCAGAAGCTGACGACCGTCTTGTCGGCGAGGTCCGCGCGATGGGCGGCCGCGGCGTCGGGGAACTGCGTGAATCGCTCGATGCGCCAGTCGAGCGCGCCCTCGAACGTGCCGTGGTCGACCTCGAACGCGTTGCGGGTGTCCAGCAGCACCACGTCACGGCCGGCATCGTCGCGACCCTGCGCGAGCCATCGACGCAGCGTCTCGGGCGCGACGGCGGGAGCGCGCCCGGCGGCGGGCTGGATCGTGGGATGGTCCATCCGGATGATCTCGCGCTTGTGCTTGACCAGCATGCGGCCGAACGGCACCTCGTCGGACCAGCTCTCCCTCGTCGTCAGGGCGGCGAAGCGCTCGTCGGCGCGCAGCTCGGCGACGAATCCGCGGACGGCCTCGGCCGCGCCGGCGAGGAACAGATTGATGCCTTCCTCGGCGAGGAGGATCGTGCCCTTCAGCTCCGCGGCGACGGCTCGCGCGCGCAGCGCGGGGCGCAGCCCGGCCGGGTCGGCGATGGGCGTGAACAGGTACGCGGAGACGTTGAGGACGGAGGACACGGCATCCACCCTAGGCGCGCTGGCGATGCCGGCGGGCGGTCGTGTCCTGCGTCGCCGGCCGCTGCTAGCGTCGTCGCCATGCGCACGCTCACCCGCGACGAAGCGCGCCGGATCGCGGTGCGCGCTCAGCTGCTCGACGCCGCCCGCCCGGCCGACATCGTCGAAGTCGCCGAGCAGATCGGCGCGATCAAGATCGATCCGACCGCCACGATCGCGCCCGCCGAGCAGACCATCCCGTGGAGTCGCATCGGCGGGTCGTACGAGCCGGGTCAGCTCACGAAGGCCGTCGAACACGATCGCCAGCTGTTCGAGTTCGACGGCCAGTTCCACGCCATCAGCCGGCTCGCGCCGATGCTCGCGCGCATCCGGCACCGGCAGCTGCGCCCGGCCACCCGCGACTATCTCGAGGCCAACGCCCCCTTCCGCTCGGACGTGCTAGTGCGCCTGCGCGCCGACGGCCCGCTGCTCGCAGCGCAGATCCCCGACACGAGCATCGTCCAGGGGAAGCGGGAGGCCGGATGGTACGGCTCGAACGAGGTGCCTCGCATGCTCGAGCTGCTCATGCGGATCGGCGAGGTCGCGATCGTGGGACGGGTCGGCCGGCAACGGGTGTGGGACCTCGCGGAGCGGGTCTACCCGGCCGACCTGCCGCAGTACTCGGAGATCGAGGCGGAGCTGATCCTCCAGGAGCACAGGCTGCAGGCGTACGGCATCGTGCGACACCGCTCGCCGTGGAGTCGCGTCACCGAGGTCGGCGAACTCGTGAGCGTCGAGGGCAGCGAGGCGAAGTGGCGCGCCGACCCGCAGGCGCTCGCGACGCTGGACGAGGACCCGGGTGGCCGGGCGGCGATCCTCAACCCGTACGACCGGATGCTGTTCGACCGCCCGCGCCTGGCCGAGCTGTTCGACTTCGACTACGTGCTGGAGCAGTTCAAGCCCCAGGCGCAGCGCCGCTTCGGGTACTTCGCGCACCCGATCCTCGTCGGCGACCGCTTCATCGGCCAGCTCGATGCGGCGCTCGACAAGAAGAAGGAGAACCTCGTCGTCGCCGCCGTCCACGAGACGATCCCGTTCGACGACGACGAGCGCGAGATGGTCGATGCCGAGATCGGCGACCTCGCCGCCTGGCTGGGGGTGGGCCTGCTCGGAGTCGCCTGACCGCGCCGCGCGGAGAGCCGATGGCCAGAGCGTGCGCCATAGGGCATGATGCGACGGAGCCCCGACGACGGAGGAGGCGGTGTGGTCAAGGCGCAGGACGCGGTCGCGCTGCCCGATCTCCATGCCCGGACCGCGATGGTCACGGGCGCCAGCGACGGCGTCGGGCTGGAGATCGCCCGGGCACTGGCCGCGGCGGGCGCAGAGGTCCTGCTTCCCGTCCGCGACCGCGCGAAGGGCGAGCGCGCCGCGGCACGGATCCGCGAGAGCGTGCCCGATGCGACGCTGTCCCTGCTCGATCTCGACCTCGCGCGCCTCGCGTCGGTGGACGCGCTCGTGGACATGCTCCGTCACGAGGGCGCCCCGATCGACCATCTCGTGCTCAATGCCGGGATCGTCCTGCTCGGCGACCGCGAGCGGCACGTGACCGAGGACGGCTTCGAGCTGCACTTCCAGACGAACTTCCTGGGACATGCGGCGCTGACCCTCGGCATCCGGCCCCTGCTGGGCGCGGTGCACGGTCGCGTCATCGTCCAGGGCAGCCTCGCGGCGCGGCGCGGCTCGCTGAACTGGGACGACCTCCACCTCGAAAGCCGCTACTCCGCGCTGCGCGCCTACACCGCCTCGAAGATCGCACTCGGCCTGTTCGGCTGCGAGCTCGCCCGGCGCGGCACGGCGCGCGACGATCTCACTGTCCATCTGTGCCATCCCGGCATCGCCCCCGACACCGCGATCGCGCCGGCGAAGCGGGCGACCTCGCAGAACGGGCCGGTGGCGGGACTCGTGCGCCGGCTGGGGCACACACCCGCCCAGGCAGCCCAGCCGGCGCTGCTGGCGGTGGCGACCGATGCCGTGCCGCCCGCCTTCTTCGGGCCCTCCCGGCGCATCTCGGGGCCGGCCGTGCGACAGCGGCCGGCGCAGAACCTCATCGATCGGGCCGCCGGGCGCCGCCTGTGGGAGTGGACGCGCGTCGCGCTGAGCGACGCCGCCTGACTCTCGCGAGGTCCTACTGCGCGTCCGCGCGCTGTTCTACCCTTCTGCCATGAGCGACACCGACGTGCTCGACTGGCTGGCAGACTCGGATCCGACGCTGCGCTGGCAGGTGCAGCGCGACCTCGCGGGCGCACCGGAGGAGGTGTGGCGGGCGACCCGCGCGCGCATCGCGGACGAAGGGCACGGCGCGCAACTGCTGCGCCACCAGGATCCCGACGGTCAGTGGGCCGGTGGCGCCTTCTTCCCCGCCGACCACCGTCCCGATCCCGGTGAGGACGGGCCGGGCCAGCCGTACACCGCCACGACGTGGACCTTGACGCAGTTGCGCGAGTGGGGCCTCGACCCCGCCGCGCTGGCCGGCACGGCCGAGAAGCTCGACGCGCACAGCCGCTGGGAGTACGACGACCTGCCGTACTGGGGCGGCGAGGTCGATGCGTGCATCAACGCGATGACCCTCGCCAACGGCGCCTGGCTCGGGCGGGACATGTCCGCGCTGGCGGCGTGGTTCCCCGCGCATCAGCTGGAGGACGGCGGGTGGAACTGCGAGTGGGTGAACGGCTCGACCCGTTCCTCGTTCCACTCGACGATCAACGCGCTGCGCGGGCTGCTCGCGTACGAGAAGGTCACCGGCGACACCTCGGTGACGCCGTCGCGTCGGCGCGGTCAGGAGTACCTGCTCGCGCGGCGGCTGCGGTACCGGCTGTCGACGGGGGAGCGCGTGGGGCCGTGGACCGACCTGATCGTCTACCCCTACCGCGCGCCGTACACCCTGCTCAAGGCGGTCGACGTGTTCACCGAGGCTGCGCGGCACGACGGCGTGCCCCCGGACCCGCGCCTGGCGGAGGCCGTCGAGCGACTGCGGGCGGCGCGGGAAGGCGACGGGCGGTGGCGGCAGGGGCACGCCTTCGCGGGCCGCGTATGGTTCCCTCTCGACGTCGAGCCGGGCGAGCCGTCGAAGTGGGTGACCTTCCTCGCTCAGCGCGCCCTCGACCGCTGGGATGCCTCGAGCTGACCGCAGCGCCGCGCGGGCACCCCGCGCGGCGGTCCTGGCCTCCGACGCCGAAACCCGGGATGATCTGCCTATGGACACTCGTTCGGGCAGACCGGATCGCACCCTGCTGGCGGTACTGGTCATCGTCGCGGTTCTCATCGTCGTCGCGCTGGTCGTGGTGTTCTCGCGGGGAGCGCCCGAGCCGCTCGACGACGCGACGCCCGCGGGCGTCGTGCAGCGGTACACCCAGGCGGTCGTCGGCGGGGACGAGGCAGCGGCGCGGTCCTACCTGACCCCCGAACTCCAGGACGGCTGCGACCGCGTCGATCCGGGTCGGCTCGACGACGTGCGCGTGACCCTGCAGTCCACCACCGAGCGGGGGGACTCGGCCGATGTCCGGGTGTCGGTCGTGACCACCTCCAGCGGCGGGCTCTTCGGCCCGTCGGAGTACCAGTCCGATGAGATCTTCCGCCTCGTGCGCGTCGGGTCGGGCTGGGCGATCGAGACCGCTCCCTGGCAGCTGACGGTCTGCATGGAGGAGGTGGGATGAGCGCCGCGCCCGCCCGCTCGGCGCCTGGGACGGTGCGCCGGCTCATCGTCCACACGATCCTGTTCGCGCTGGTGCTCATCACGGCCAACGGCGTCGCCGGTCTGCTCTCGCGCCTGCTCGAGACCCGCCCCGGTCTGGGGGCGGGGACGGAGGGCCTGGCGCTGTCGCTGGCCTTCACGCTCGTCGGCGGACCGCTGGCCGCCCTGCTCTGGTGGTTCGTGTGGCGCCGTCTCGACGGGCCCGACCGTTCCTCGGTCGCGTGGGGGCTGTACGTGGCCGCCGTCTCGGTGGTCGCCCTCATCACGTTCTCGGTGTCGCTGCTGTCGACCCTGGCGGGGCTGGTGGTCGGGAACTGGTCGCCGGAGTCCCTCGCCGACGGCATCACGTGGCTGGCCGTCTGGATCGCGCACCGCTGGATGTGGCGGCATCCCGCCAAGGGGCCCGTGCGGCTGGCGACCGTCCCGATCGTGCTCGCCGCGGCATACGGGCTGATCGTCGGGGCCGCCGGTGCCGTCAACGTGCTGCAGCCCCTCTTCGACACCGCGCTGTCCGCGGAGCACGCGCTCGGTGGGCCGTGGTGGCGCGGTGCGGTGCAGGCGCTCGTCTGGTTCGTCGGCGGCGCGCTGGTGTGGTGGTGGCACTGGGTGCGCGACGGCGTACGCGCGCTCTCCGGTGGATTCTCCGACGTCATCCTCGTGCTCACCGGCGTGCTGGCGGCCGGCCTCGCCGCGCTCGGGGGGCTCGGCACGGCGCTGTTCGTCGGTCTGCGCGCCGCGTTCGACCGCAGCGACCCCTGGCACGACCTGCTCGCGCCGCTCGGTCTCGGCATGGCCGCCGCGGCCGTCGGCGCGATCGTGTGGCTGTACCATCGCCGCATCGCGCTGGACCGCTCGGCGCGCACCCGCAGTGCGACACGGCTCGTCGAGTCGGGCCTCGGGCTGATCGGCGCGGCATCGGGTGTGGGCGTGATCGTCAACGCCCTCCTGGCGGGGCTGACCGCGCCGCTGGCGGGCGGCGGCGATCGGGAGCTGCTGCTCGGCGGTCTCGCGGCGCTGGTCGTGGGCGCTCCGGTGTGGTGGCGGTCCTGGCGACCGCTGCAGACGGGGACGGATGCCGGCGAGAGCGGGCGCCGCGTCTATCTGGTCGCGGTGTTCGGAGTCAGCGCCGTCGTCGCCCTCGTCGCCGTGCTGGTCGTCGGCTATCGCATCTTCGAGTTCGCACTCGACACCGGCGCGGGCGGCAGCTTCGTCGACCGTGTGCGCGCTCCGCTCGGCCTGCTCGTGGCGACCGCGCTGGTCGCCGCATACCACTTCACGATCTGGCGGCGCGATCGTGCCGCCGCTCCGCCCGAGGCGGCGCGGGCGCGGACGATCGACCGGATCACGCTGGTCGCGGCGGGGGACACCGCCGCGTTGGCGCGGGAGGTCGAGCAGACCACCGGCGCCTCGGTCACCCGGTGGACGCGCGCCGACGGGCCTGCCGAGGCGGGCGTGCCGACAGCGGATGCCGTCGTGGCGGCGCTCGGGGACCTCCACGCTCGACGGGTGCTCGTCGTCGCGGGCGCCGAGGGACGGGTCGAGGTCATCCCCCTCGCCGACTGACGGGATACGGGCGGCGACCTGTCACGGCGCTGCGCCCGCGCCTACGATGGCAGGACGCAGCCGCGACGGAGGGAGCTCTCATGGTCCAGGTGCGCGTGGCCGGCGTCGCCCTCGACGGCGCGGGACAGCACGTGATCCTGCTCAAGCCGATCGACGCCATCCCGGGCGAGGGGCGCATCCTGCCCATCTGGATCGGCGTGCAGGAGGCGACGTCGATCCTCATCGCGATCGAGGGCGCACACCCGCCGCGGCCGCTCGCGCACGACCTGATGCGCGCGCTGCTGGCCGGCCTCGACGCGACCGTCGACCGCGTCGAGGTGACGCGGATCGAGGACGGCACCTTCTACGCCGAGGTCACGGTGTCGGCCGCAGGCGCGGTGCGTCGCATCGACGCGCGGCCGTCGGATGCCGTGGCGCTCGCGTCTCGTACCGGGTCGCCGATCTGGGTCGCCGACGAGGTGCTGGCCGAGGCCGGCGTGCCCGACGTGCTCGGCGAGGCCGAGGACGCGGAGGAGAACGTCGAGGAGTTCCGCCGCTTCATCGATGCCGTCGACCCCGAGGACTTCCGCGAGTAGGCGCGTCCGTTCCCACGAGGCCGAGTCCGCGTCGTCGGGTGCGCGGTGGCTACGATCGAAGCACCGCCCATTCCCCCTCCCGGAGGTCCGCTGTGCCCGCTGCCGCCGAGGCTCTCGCCCACGCCGACGATCTCGCCGCCTTCATCGCGGCATCCCCCTCGAGCTTCCACACCGCCGCCCACGTCGCCGAACGCCTCATCGACGCCGGCTTCACGCCGCTGCACGAGGACGCCGCATGGCCAGACCAGCCCGGCGGACGCTTCGTCGTCGTGCGCGACGGTGCCGTGATCGCGTGGGTGGTTCCGGCCGGCGCCGACGCGGCGACGCCGGCACGCATCTTCGGTGCGCACAGCGACTCTCCCGGCTTCAAGCTCAAGCCGCGCCCGACCACGGGCCGCCTCGGGTGGCTGCAGGCGGGCGTGGAGATCTACGGCGGCCCCCTCGTGAACTCCTGGCTGGACCGCGAGCTGCGACTCGCCGGGCGGCTCGTCCTCGACGACGGCACGAGCGTGCTCGCCGCGACCGGACCCCTCCTGCGCCTGCCGCAGCTCGCGATCCACCTCGACCGCGAGGCCAACGACCGTCTCGCGCTGGACAAGCAGACCCAGACGCAGCCCGTCTGGGGTCTGGGCGAGTCCGCATCGGCCGACCTCCTGGGCGTCCTCGCCGATACGGCGGGCGTGGATGCCGGTGCCGTCCGCGGCTACGACATCATCACGGTCGATTCCGCCCCGGGCGTGACGTTCGGCCACGATGACGTCTTCTTCGCGGCGGGGCGTCTCGACGACCTCGCCTCGGTGCACGCCGGTGTGGTCGCCCTCGCGCGCGCCGCCGAGGCGCCCGGCGCCGAGATCGCGATGCTCGCCGTCTTCGATCACGAGGAGGTCGGCTCCGGCACCCGTTCCGGTGCGGCCGGTCCGTTCCTGGCCGACGTGCTCGAGCGCATCCGGCTCGGCCTCGGTGCGGACCGGGAGCAGCAGCTGCGCGCACTCGCCGCGAGCTGGTGCGTCTCGAGCGATGTCGGCCATGCCGTGCACCCGAACTACGCCGAGCGGCACGACCCGGTCGTGCAGCCGCGGCTGGGGTCGGGCCCGATCCTGAAGATCAACGCGAACCAGCGCTATGCGACCGATGCCGTGGGCGCCGCCGCCTGGAACGGCTGGTGTGCTGCCGCGGGCGTGGCCGGACAGGAGTTCGTGTCGAACAACACCGTCCCGTGCGGCTCGACGATCGGCCCGATCACCGCAACGCGGCTCGGAATCCGGACGGTCGATGTCGGCATCCCGATTCTGTCGATGCACTCGGCGCGCGAGCTCGCCGGCGTCAGCGATCTGTGGGATCTCACCCGGGTCGCCGAGACCTTCTTCCGCGCCTGACCCTGAGGGGGCGCGCGTCACACAGCGACACGCGTTCGGGCCCGAGCGGCGGGCCGGGGCAGAATTGTCGGGCAGACGCGGAGGGAGCAGCATGACGCGGCGCGGGTTCACGACACGCCAGGTGCACGATCGCGGGCGCACCGGCACGCCGACGCCCCGGGCGACTCCCATCTACCTGACCGCGGGTTTCGAGTTCGACGAGTATTCCGACGCCGCCGCCCACTTCGGCCACGGCGAAGGATACGCCTACACGCGCACCGGCAACCCGACGGTCGAGTCCGTCGAAGCCCACCTCGCCGCTCTCGAGGGCGGATCGCGGGCGCTGCTGCTGGCGAGCGGTCAGGCCGCGCTGTCGGTGGCGCTGCTGAGCCTGCTCGAAGCCGGTCAGCACCTCGTCGTGTCCACGCACATCTACGAGGGCACGCGGGGCCTGGTCCGCGACAACCTGTCGCGGCTGGGCATCACCGCCGACTTCGTCGAGGACATCGAGGACCCTGCGGCGTGGGAAGCGGCGATCCGGCCCGAGACGCGGGCGCTCGTGGCCGAGTCGATCTCCAACGCCAGCAACCGGGTGCTCGACGTCGCCGCGATCGCGGCGGTCGCGCATCGCCGCGGCATTCCGCTCATCGTGGACAACACGTTCGCGACCCCGTACCTCGTGCGCCCGATCGAGCACGGTGCGGACATCGTCGTCCACTCGGCGAGCAAGTTCCTCGCCGGACACGGCAGCGTCCTCGGCGGCGCCATCATCGACAGCGGCCGCTTCGACCCCGTCCGCAGCGGCGGACTGTTCCCGCACCTGGTCGCGCCCGGACGTGACGGCTCGCCGAGCATCGCCGATCGCGCCGGTGGCGACGCCCGCATCGCGTACGCGCGCGAGACGGTCGCCGCGCGCTTCGGACCCACGCCCTCGCCGCTGAACGCCTTCCTCATCGGTCAGGGCATCGAGACGCTCAGTCTGCGCGTCGAACGGCAGTCGCAGAACGCGCTCGCCGTCGCCCGCTGGCTCGCCGCCCAGCCGCAGATCGCGTCCGTCGACTACGCCGGCCTCGCATCGCACCCCGACCACGCCCTCGCGGAGCGCTATCTGCCCGACGGGTACGGCTCGGTGTTCACGTTCACCCTCGACGGCGACGCCGAGGCTGCGCGACGCTTCGTCGAGACCCTCGAGGTCTTCACGCACATGACCCACCTCGGCGACGTCCGCTCGCTCGTCCTGCACCCGGCATCCACCAGTCATACGCAGCTGACCGAGCGCGAGCGCGCGGCCGTCGGCATCTCGGGCGGCACGCTGCGCGTATCGATCGGGATCGAGGATGCCGCCGACCTCATCGACGATTTGCAGCGCGCCCTGGTCGCGCTGGCCCTCCCGGTGCCGGCGCCGACCGCCGACCCGGTGTCGGCATGACCCGTCTCCAGCACTTCGGCTGGTTCCTCGCGCGGGGATTCGGCCCGCACGGATGGGGGCACCCGTACCTGGACTGGGACTACCGCTGGACCGCCCCCGAGCTCTATCAGCAGGCGGCGCGCGAGCTCGAGCAGGCCGGCTTCGACTTCCTCCTCATCGAGGACGCTCCTTCGCTGGGATCGGCGGACACGATCGACGTGCGCGTGCGACACGCGTTCGGCGGGCCCAAGCACGATCCGCTGCTGCTCGCCCCGTACCTGTTCCAGGCGACGCGGCACCTCGGCATCATCCCGACGGTCAACCCGGCGGCGTATCTGCCGTACACCGCCGCCCGCCAGTTCGCGACGCTGCAGCACCTCAGCGGGCACCGCCTCGGCCTGAACGTCGTCACCGACACGGGCAGCGCGCGCCACTTCGGCGATGCGCCCCCGCTCGGGCACGACGCCGCCTACGACCGTGCCGAGGAGTGGCTCGGCGCGCTGCGCGCACTGTGGCGCAGCTGGGGCGACGGCGCGCTGGTCGCCGACGCGGCCTCGGGTGTCTACGCCGAGGGGACGAGACTGGATGCCGGGGCGCATCGGGGCCGGTACTTCTCCTTCGACGGTCCGCTCAACGCGGTTCCGTTCGAGCACGGCGAACCGGTCATCGCCTCTCCCGGCGGGTCGGGCCGCGGACTCGCGTTCGCCGGCGCCAACTCGGATGTGCAGCTCGCGCTCGCGCCGCTGCACGAGCAGAGTGTGCGCGAGTACCGGGCGCGGATCCACGCCGCCGCGGCCGAACGCGGACGCGCCCCCGAGGACATCACGATCATGTTCGCGATCCAGCCGACGCTCGTCGCCAGTCGCGAGGAGGCCGACCGTCTCGTCGCCGCCTCGGCCGACCCGGATGAGGCCACGCTGCGGGCGATCGCCCAGCGCCAGTCGAGCGATCTCGAGACCGATCTCACCGTCCTGGACCTCGACGAGCCGCTCGCCCCCGCGATCTTCGGCGATCATGTGTCGTACGGCTCGATCCGCCGGCTGACCGGCGATCGCGAGTTGGCCACCACGCCGTTGCGCGCCCATCTGACCGCTCTGGCGCGACTGGGGCGGATCTCGGACCGCTCCGGGTTCGTCGGGACCGCAGCGGAGTTCGCCGATCTCATCGAGGAGCTCGGGGAGTGGGGCAACGACGGCGTGCTCCTGTGGGGCGACCTGCACCCGGTCACGGTGCACCGCGCGCTCGACGAGCTCGTCCCGATCCTCCGCCGCCGCGGCATCCTGCGCCGCGACCACATCGACGGCGGCCTGCGCGCCGTGCTCCGCGCGTTCTGACCGGTGCCGACGAAGGCCCCCGGCATCCAGGTCTCGCGGATGCCGGGGGCCTTCGACAGGCGGCTCAGAGGCCGTTGGCGGCCAGCCACTCGGCGGCGATGTCCGCGGACGAGCGCTTGTGCTCGGTCGACTGGACGTTCAGCGCCACCAGACCCTCGGGCGTCAGCGCGGCGCTGATCGGGTTGAGGACGGCGGCGATGTCCTCGGCGATCGCGGCGTTCACGAGCGGGACGACGTTCGAGGCCAGGAACAGTCCCTCCGGGTCGGCGAGGGTGACCAGGTCGTTGGTCTGGATGCGCGGGTCGGCGCTGTAGACATTCGCGAGCTGGATGTTGCCGGCGACGAGCTCGTCGACCGTGGTGTCGGCCGTGCCCGAGAAGCCCACCGAGACGCCGTAGACCTCGGCGAGGCCCCTCGGCCCGTAGGGGCGCTCCTCGAGTTCGGGCGCGCCGCCGAGCGTGATGCCGTCGATGCCGGCGAGGTCGGCGATGGAGACCAGGCTGTGCTCGGCGGCGAAGGCCGCCGTGACGTTGTAGGAGTCCTGGTCGGTGGCCGAGGACTGATCGAGCACCGTCAGGCCCTCGGGCAGTGCGTCGGCGAGGGCGGCGTAGACGTCCTCGGAGGCGGTGGCGGTGGTGTCCTCGTCGAAGAACTGCAGCAGGTTGCCGGTGTACTCGGGGAACACGTGCACGGTGCCGTCCTCGAGCGAGGGGATGTATACGTCGCGCTGGCCGATCTGGAACTTGCGCTCGACGGCGAAGCCGGCTTTCTCGAGGGCCTGGGCGTAGATCTCGGCGACGATCTCGTTCGAGTAGTACGCCTGCGAGCCGACGACGATCGTCTCGGATGCCGCCGGCGGCGCGGGCGTCTCGCCGCCGGTGAGCGGGTCGGACGACGCGCAGGCGGTCAGAGCCAGCGCGGACACGGCGGCCACGCCGAGGGCGATGGTCAGACGAGTGCGGATACGGGTCATGGTGCGGACCTTTCTGTTGTGCTGTGTGGGGACGGTCGGTGCGGACGGGGGAGGGTCAGGCGGGTGCGGCGCCGAGCCGGAGCGGTCGGGCGGCCGTCCCCGCGCGCGAGCGGACGCCGTGCGGCACGACCACGCGCTGCAGGAGGGCGAACAGGCCATCGAGGCTCAGCGCGAGCGCGACGACGACGATCGATGCGCCGAGGACGGCGTCGAACCGCTGCAGCTGGATGCCCTGGAGGAAGAAGAAGCCGAGTCCGCCCAGCCCGACATACGCCGCGATCGTGACCGTCGCCACGACCTGCAGCGTCGCCGAACGCAGTCCGCCGATCAGCAGCGGCAGGCCCAGCGGGACCTCGATCTTCCAGAGGATCTGCCACGGCGTCATTCCGACGGCGCGGCCCGCGTCTATCACGGCCCGGTCGATCGCCTCGAACCCGGCGTAGGCGCCGGCGAGGATCGACGGAATCGCCAGCAGCACGAACGAGACGACGGCGGCCTCCGTCTTGTGGACGACGCCGATGACCAGCACGAGCAGCAGGACGAGGCCGAGCGAGGGGAGGGCGCGCGCGGCGCCCGAGAGGGCCACGGCGACCTCGCGGCCGCGACCGGTGTGCCCGATGAGCCACCCCAGCGGGACGGCGATGATCGCCGCGATCGCGACGGCGCCGAAGGTGAACGCCACGTGCTGCCAGATCGCGAGGGGAAGCGGCAGCGACCCGGTCAGCCGGTCCGGCGAGAAGATCCACGCGAAGGCGTCGAGGAAGAGATTCATCCGGTCGCTCCCGCCATGACGGGTGCACGCCGCGTCAGCACCCCGCCCCGGCGCGGCAGCCACGGCATGAGCAGGCGCCCGAGGACGACGAGCAGCAGGTCGACGACGAGCGCGATGACCACGACGGCGACCACGCCGGCGAGCACCTCCTCGAGGATACGACGCTGATAGCCGTTGGTGAACAGGTAGCCGAGGTTCTGCACGCCGATGAGGATGCCGACGGTCGCGAGCGAGATGGTCGACGTCGCCGTGACCCGCAGACCCGCCAGCAGCACGGGCCCGGACAGGGGGAAGTCCACGGTCCAGAAGCGTCGCCACGGTCCGAACCCGACCGCGACGGCGGAGGCACGCGTGGCGGGGTCGATGGCGTCGAGACCGTCGGTGACGGAGCGGGTCATGATCGCGACGCCGTAGACGGTGAGGGCGACGATGAGGTTCGTGTCGGACAGCAGGGGGATGCCGAGGGCGGCCAGCAGCGCGAACAGTCCCAGTGACGGGATCGTGTAGAGCAGCCCCACGGTCGTCAGCGTCGCGCCGCGCAGGGGCGTGAATCGCCACGCCGCCCAGCCCACCGGCAGCGCGATGAGGAACGACAGGACGATCGGGATGACGCTCTGCCGCAGGTGCACGAGCGTGAGCCCCCCGATCAGCTCGAGGTTGTCGAGGACCCAGTTCACCCGCGGCTCCCGGTGTCCGCGCCGACGTGTGCCGTCGCGCCCGCGGGGGGTTCGACGTCCGTGTGCAGCACGCCCTGGGTGCGGCCCGCCGCGTCGACCAGGACTGTTCCGTGCGGCGTCTGCTTCGGGCGCAGGGCGCGCGTTCCGCGCTCGAGCCCGACGAAGTCCGCGACGAAGTCGGACGCGGGGGTCTCGATGATCTCGCTCGGGCTGCCGACCTGCGCGATCTTCGCGCCCTTCTCGAGGATGACGACCTGGTCGCCCAGCAGGAAGGCCTCGTCGATGTCGTGCGTCACGAACACGACGGTCTTGTCCAGGTCGCGCTGCAGGCGGATGGTCTCGGCCTGCAGCTCCTTGCGGACGATCGGGTCGACCGCGCCGAACGGCTCGTCCATGAGGAGGATGTTCGGATCGGCGGCCAGGCCCCGCGCGACCCCGACGCGCTGCTGCTGCCCGCCGGACAGCTGCCGCGGGTAGCGATCGGCGAGCGATCGGTCCAGGCCGACGATGTCGAGCAGCTCGAGGGCGCGCTCGCGGGCCTGCCTGCGGGGAGTGCCGCTGAGCACGGGCACCGTGGCGACGTTGTCGGCGACGGAGAAGTGCGGCAGCAGGCCGGCGTTCTGCATGACGTACCCGATGCCGCGCCGCAGCTGCACCGGATCGCGGTCGCGGATCGACGCGCCGTCGATCGTGATGTCGCCGTCGGTGGGCTCGACGAGCCGGTTGATCATGCGCAGGAGCGTGGTCTTGCCGCAGCCGGACGAGCCCACGAACACGGTCGTCTTGTGCGCCGGGATGACCAGGCTGAACTCGTGCACGGCGACCGTGCCGTCGTCGAATCGCTTGGTGACGCCGCGGAACTCGATCGCCATGGGTCCTCCGGGGGCTCCGTTCGGGTTCTCCACACAACCACACCCGTCCGACGCGCGCGCAAGGGGGTGGCACACGGCGTCACACTCCGGTAGAGGTGGGGAATGGATGCCGGGGACTACGACCTCATCGTGATAGGCGCCGGCCCGGTAGGCGAGAACGTCGCCGACCGGGCCGTGCAGGGCGGACTGTCGGTGGTGATCGTGGAGCGGGAGCTGGTCGGCGGCGAGTGCTCGTACTGGGCCTGCATGCCGTCGAAGGCGCTGCTGCGCGCCGGCTCGGCGCTGCGGGCCGCCCGCGACGTCGCCGGGGCGGCCGCGGCGGTCACCGGCGGAGTGGGCGTGGCGGCGACGCTCCGGCGCCGCGATGCGATCGTGCACGAGTGGGACGACTCCGGCCAGGTGGAGTGGCTGGCATCCGCCGGGATCGATCTCGTGCGCGGGCACGCGCGGCTGGCCGGCCGGCGGCGCGTGGAGGTCACCGCCCCCGACGGCACCGTCGTCGGTCTGCGCGCGCGCCACGCCGTCGCGGTGTGCACCGGGTCGGCGGCGCGCCTGCCCGATGTGCCCGGTCTCGCCGAGGTCGGCGCGTGGACGAGCCGGGAGGCGACCGCGGTGCGGGAGGTCCCGGCGTCCCTGGTCATCGTCGGCGGCGGCGTGGTCGCCTGCGAGATGGCCACGGCGTTCGCGTCGTTCGGCAGCGCGGTGACGCTGCTCGCGCGGTCGGGGCTGCTCGGCGGCATGGAGCCGTTCGCCGGCGAGACGGTCGCGGCGGCGCTGCGCGCAGCCGGCGTGCAGGTGCGCACGGGGGTCGAGCCCGTCTCGGCGGCACGTGAGGGCGGCGTCGTGCTCGCGCTGTCCGACGGGGGCGAGGTCGGTGCGGACGAGGTGCTGGTCGCGGTCGGGCGCGTGCCGCGCACGGACGACCTGGGGCTGGCGGCGGTCGGTCTGGAGGCGGGCGCATGGCTCGATGTCGACGACACGCTGCGCGTGCGCGGAGTCGACTGGCTGTACGGGGTCGGCGACGTCAATCACCGTGCGCTGCTCACCCACCAGGGCAAGTACCAGGCACTTGCCGCCGGCGACGCGATCGCGGCCCGCGCGCGCGGCGGCGACGTCGATGACCGGCCGTGGGGCGCGCACGCTGCCGCAGCCGACCGCGCCGCCGTCCCGCAGGTGGTGTTCACCGACCCCGAGGTCGCCGCGGTCGGACTGACCGAGCAGCAGGCTCGGGACGCCGGCATCCGCGCCCGTGCGCTCGATGTCGACCTCGCCGGCGTTGCGGGCGCATCGCTGCACGCCGATCACTACGCGGGGCGGGCGCGCGCGGTGATCGACGAGGATCGCGGAGTGCTCGTGGGCGCGACGTTCGTCGGTCCGGATGTCGCGGAGCTCCTGCACGCCGCGACCGTCGCCGTCGTCGGCGAGGTGCCGATCGAGCGGCTGTGGCATGCGGTTCCGGCGTATCCGACCGTCAGCGAGGTGTGGCTGCGCTGGCTCGAGGCCTACGGGCGTCCGGGCGGGTGACGCACCGCCCGCTACGGCGCGGGGTAGGGGTCCGTCTTCAGCACGGACGCGAGATGCGCGGCGTGGCGGGCGAGGGTCTGCACCGACGAGGCGACCTTCTCGGGAGTCTCCGGCAGATCGATGTAGTCGGTCTTCTGCATCGCCTCGCCGTTCCAGTAGACGCCACCCTGTGCGGGGATCGTGAAGCCGACGTCCCCGAGCCCCTGGGCGAGGGCGGCAGTGATCGCGTGCGCACCGTCCTCGTTGCCGACGACCACGATCACCGCCACCTTCCCGGCCAGGATCGGCCGGCCCTCCTCGTCGGTCTCGGACAGTTCGGCGTCGAGCCGCTCCAGCACGCGCTGCGCGACGCTGGACATGTGCCCGACCCAGGTCGGGGTGGCGAGCACGAGGATGTCTGCGGCGAGAACTCGCGCGCGGATGTCGGGCCAGGCGTCGCCGTCGCCCATGTCCGCCTCGACGCCCGGCTTCACCTCGTGATCGACGACGCGGACGATCTCGCCGCGTACGTCGTGCGATGCCAGCTCGTCGAGCACCTGCCGAGCGAGCAGTTCGCTGCTGGATGCCGCGGGGGACGGCTTGAGCGTGCAGTTCAGCGCGAGGGCGGTGAGCATGATCCTCCTCCGAGGGGGCGTGCGCGGCGGGTCAGCGGGGGCCGTCGGGGAGCGGAGTGGGCTCCTCGGGGTGCGGTGCGAACGGCTCGTCGGGGTACGGCGGGCTCGGCTCGACCGGGTGCGGTGCCGGCGGCTCCGGCGGTGCACCGGGCGCCCCGGGATCGCCGGGCGTCGGCGGTGTCTCGGGGCCGGGCGGGAACTCGCTGGGATAGGTCATGGCTGCTCCTTCGCGTCGTCGCCTCGAGTCTGCGGGGCGAGGGCTTCACGCCACCTTCCTCGCCGCCGGGCGTGCACGACACCCCCTTGACCGCCCGGCATCCCGTCGGTAGGGAGGTGCGTGCCCCCAGCTTCCGCGCATGTCGGTTCGGTAGCCTGGGAGGCGGTGCGTGCGCGATCCGCGGCGCATGACGGGTGCATCTACCTGCTGGAAGGCAAGGCGGCACGTCCGCAACCTGACCCGAGGTGCTCCACGATGACAACCGCCGATGATCGCTCGCTGATCGCGCATACCGGCTGGGCGTACTGGCCCATCGCGTTCCTCGCGCGGCTGCCCTTCGCCATGATGGTCGTCGGCGTCTTGACCTTCGTCGTCTCCGTCACCGGTTCGGTGAGCCTGGGCGGACTGACCTCCGCCGCCGTGGGCATAGGGGTCGTCGTCGCCGGCCCGATCATCGGCGACGCCGTCGACCGGTTCGGGCAGCGTCGCGTGCTGCTGCCGGTCGGGGTTGTCAACGGCATCCTCCTGGCGGCCTTCCCGTTCGTGGTCCTGAGCGGCGGGCCCAGCGGCCTGCTCCTCGCGACGGCTGCGTTCATCGGGCTGAGCGCACCCCAGGCGGCGGCGATGTCGCGCAGTCGGCTCATGGTGATCATCCGCGAGCGGATGCCGCTGCGGCGCCAGCCGAAGGCGATGACCCGGATCATGTCGTACGAGTCGGCCGCCGACGAGACCGCGTTCGTGTTCGGTCCGTTCCTGGTGGGCATCTTCGCGGCGCTCATCGCGCCGTGGGCGCCGATCGCGATCGCGGCGACGCTGAGCTTCGCGTTCGTCACGGCGTTCGCACTGCATCCGACCAGCCGTGTCGCGAGCGGGGGAGCGAAAACGCAGGGCGAGCGCGCGCCGTTCCGCGCGCTGCTGCGCGCCCCGGTGCTCGTCCTCGTGGCCGCGACGTTCGCCGTCGGCCTGTTCTTCGGGACGACGCTGACCTCGCTCACCGCGTTCGCGCACGAGCGCGGTGACGGCTCCGAGGCGGGGCTGCTGTACGGACTGATGGGGATCGGCTCCGCCGTGCTCGCGCTGGGGGTCGTGCTGCTGCCGGCGCGATTCGCCCAGCGACGGCGATGGATGCTGTTCGCGGCGGTCCTGGCCGCCGCGGCCGTCGGCTATGGTCTGGCCGACGACTTCGCCGCCGTGACCGTCGCGCTCCTGGTGATGGGGCTGGGCGTCGGCCCCACGCTCGTGACCCTGTTCAGCCTGGCCGGCGACCGCGCCCCCGAAGGACGCACGGCGACGACGCTGACGATGCTGGGCTCGGCGCTGACCCTCGCGCAGGCGCTCGCGTCGGCGGTGACCGGCTGGATCGCAGACACGGACTCGGTCCGGACCGCGATGCTGCTCCCGCTCCTGGCCGCGGTGCTGGTCCTCGCCTTCGGCGCGGCCAACCTCTTCCTCGAGCGTCGTGCCCGGCAGGCCGTCCGCCGCACCACCTGATGAGGCCCTATCCGATGAACTCCCGCACGCGCGCGTTGAACGCGGCGGGCGCGGTGAGGAAGCCGGCATGCACCGGGATGGTCGCGAACTGCGCACTCGGCAGGTTCGCCGACACCCACGCCCGCGCCGCATCCGCCCACGCCTCCTTGGCGAAGAACAGGAGCGGCTTGCCCGTGGCGGCGTACTCGATCGCGGTCGCCGAGTAGTCGGACGACAGTCCCTCCGCGCCCGTGATGATGGCGATGTGCTCCGGCGTCTGCGCGCCGTCGGCGATGAGTCGCTCGGCCGCCGGGTCATCGGCATCCACGCCCAGCGCGTCGGCGGCGATGTACGCCAGGAAGTCGTCCCGCGCGGTGGAGAGGAACAGCGTGTACGCGGGCAGTCCGTCGTGGCTCAGGCCCGCCTCTCCCCACTCCGCTGGGTCGCGAGGGTCGAACGGCACCCGCGGCGGCTCGTCGATGAGGATCAGTCGGCTCACCTTCTCGTGTCCGCTCTGCTGCAGGTACGACAGGGCATCGAGCACGCCGAACGACCATCCGGCCAGCACGAACCGGTCGAGTCCGAGTGCCGCGACGAGAGCCGCGAGATCCCGTCCGCACTGCGGGTAGCTGTTGCCGGTGAGCGGCTTGGACGATCGGCCGTGCCCGCGCGGGTCGACGGCGATGACGTACATTTCGGAACGCGGCGACCTGCCTCTCGCTTCGCCGCGCGCGCCGTGGCACCGTAGAGGCATGACCAACGCAGCCGACCGCGCCCGTACGCTCCGCGACCTTCACGCCGCTCCAGAGATCCTCCGGGTGGTGAACGTCTGGGATGTCGTCTCGGCCAAGGCGGTGCTCGCGCTGCCCGAGACGGCGGCGCTCGCGACCGCCGGTCACGCGATCGCCGCCACGTTCGGTTACGCCGACGGCGCGATCCCGCTCGAGATCACCCTCGACTTCGTGGGGCGGATCGTCGAGGCCGCCGGCGACGTACCCGTCAGTGCAGATCTCGACAACGGCTACGACGATCCCGCCGACACGATCCGCCGCGCCATCGGCGTGGGCATCGTCGGCGCGAACGTCGAAGATCGGCTGCTCCCGTTCGACGAGTCGGTCTCGCGGGTCGCGGCCATCGTGGCGGCCGCGGAGGCGGAGGGCGTGCCGCTCGCGCTCAACGCGCGCACCGACGCGTTCGTGCGCGCCGGTGGCCGGCCGGTGGAGGAGTCGATCGCCGATGCGATCGCGCGGGGGAGGGCGTTCCTGGACGCCGGGGCAGACGTGGTCTTCGTGCCCGGGGTGCTGAACGCCGACGTCACCCGTCAGCTCGTGGAGGGGATCGGGGAGCGGAAGGTCAGCGTCATCGGCCTGCCCGGCGCGCTCACCGCGGCGGAGTACGAGGCGCTCGGCGTCGCCCGCATCTCCTACGGTCCGACGACGCAGCGCGTCGCGCTGACCGCGTTCCAGGACGTCGCGAAGAGCCTGTACGCGGACGGCGTCATCCCCGAGAGCACGCGGGCGCTGAACTGACGGACGCGCGAGCCGATCCGGCTCGCGCGTCGTGTGCACCGGTGGTGCGAGGTGTCGCGGAGAGGGCGGTGGCCCTCCCCGCGACAGGGCGGCTCAGAGCGCGCGGATGTTCGTTGCCTGCGGGCCCTTCTGGCCTGCCTCGGTGTCGAACTCGACGCGCTGGTTCTCTTCGAGGTTGCGGTGACCCGAGCCGGCGATCGCGCTGAAGTGCGCGAACACGTCGGCGGAGCCGTCGTCGGGGGCGATGAAGCCGTAGCCCTTGTCGGAGTTGAACCATTTGACGATGCCTGTGGCCATGACGTCATTCCTTCGTTGTCTGGGACCACGGACGTGATCCAGGGATTCGCGGCGACGGCGCCGCCGCGAAGCTGTGTGCCGGGCGGCGTGCACGGTGACGCGCGCCTCGGACAGGGGGTGAAGCGGGCCGCCCGCGAGTGCGGCCTGGGCTGCTGCACGCGTGCGGTGCACGCCGGCGGGCTCGCTGTGGTGGTTGTAGAGCTCGAACCGGGAGCGGGCGTCGACGACGAAGCCCGCGAACTCGCCGGCGCGCGTGGCGACGTGGATGTCGTCTCCCGAGCGACGCCAGAGCAGCGAGCCAGGAGCTGAGAGGAGAGGAGCGAGGGTGATGTGTCAATCGATTCTGAGATGACGCAGAGATGGCGTCGAGGCCGAGGCAAGGAGTGCACTCTGAGAGGCCCGGTGATCTGACGTTAGGACGCGGCTTTGCATCCACGAGCCAGACTTCTGCTCAGTCTACCCCTGTTCGGCGACGTCGGCGCGCACGCCCGACGACAAGACGGCCGCGCGAGGCGGAACCGGGCGATCGGATCGCCATAGGATGAGCCCGAACGCGGCCGCCGCGTGCGAAGGAGGAAGCCGTGTCCGATGCGGAGCGCAAGACCTGGGTGCTCGTCGACGGGGAGAACATCGACGCGACGCTCGGCAGCTCGATCCTGGGACGGCGACCGCAACCCGATGAGCGTCCGCGCTGGGATCGCATCCTCGCCTTCGTCGCGGACACCTGGGGGCAGCAGACGCGGGGGCTCTTCTTCCTCAACGCGTCCACCAACCTGCCGATGCCGTTCGTGCAGGCGCTCCTCGCGCTCGGATATCAGCCGGTGCCGCTGTCGGGCGGCGCCGATGAGAAGGTCGTCGACATCGCGATCCAGCGCACTCTGCAGGCGCTGGCCGATCACGCCGACGATGTGATCCTGGTCAGCCACGACGGTGATTTCGTCGACGACCTCGCCCGACTCGTCGAGGCGCCGCGCCGCGTCGGTGTGCTCGCGTTCGAGGAGTTCCGCAACGCTGCGTTCGCGGCGATCCCGGGTGTGCAGTTCTTCGACCTCGAGTTCGACGTCGACGCCTTCGACGCGCGTCTGCCGCGTGTGCGCATCATCCCGATCGACGAGTTCGACCCCGCTGAGTTCCTGCGCTGACCCGCGTTCATCGACGCATCCGGAGGGTGGATGCCGGTGGGCTATCGCGGCCGTCGTCGCCCGAGGGCGAATCGGATGCCGAGTCCCACCGCCGCGGCGACGATCGCCGCGACGAGGCGCCGCACGGCGAGTTCGGGGACGAACAGCGCGCTGAGGAAGACGCGGCGGGCGACGTCGATCATCTCGGGCAGATCGCGCCACAGGACGCGGCCGGAGACCGCGTTCCACATGCCCGTGATCGCGGCGGGAATCACCCAGAGCATCAGCAGCGCGGCGAGCACGGCGATCACCCGTCCGGGTGTGTGCACGCCTGTCCAGGCGATCGCCGCGCCGATGAGCACCGGTGCGACCCACTGCGTGAGCGACAGCGCCGCCGGTGTCTCCACGATCAGCGCGCCGTAGGGGACGAACAGCGAGCTCACCCAGGACGATGCGGTGATCGCGCCGAGGGTGAGGCCGATGAGCGCGCCGGCGCGGGGCGCTCGCGCGATCAGAGCGGTCACGACGATGCCGGCGGCCACCGCTGCCAGCGACCCGCCCGCGATGACGGCGACCCAGATGTCGGACTCGCCGCGGTCGGGCAGGGTGGAGCGGGTGGCGACGGCCGCTTGGATGACGGCGGCGATCTGGCTGACCGCGACGGCGGCGACGAGCACGGGCGTGGCCCAGCGGACGCGGCGGGCGCCGAGCGCGCGGCCGGCGATGCCTGCGGCGGCCGCGCCCACGAGCAGCATCGCGAGCACGTGCGTGGAGGCGTAGGGATGGAACGGCAGGAGCGCGATCGGGATGTCGGCGGGGATCGTGGGCCAGAGGTTCTGCAACGGCACGCGCGCGCCGCTCAGGAGCCACGGCAGCAGCCCGAACGCGGCGCCGCCGATGCCGATGAGGGCGAACGCCCACAGCGCAGTGGCGGGTCGCCGCGACGGCGTCGTCGATTCCTCCACGGACACAGCGGCGTCATCTGTCATCGCGCCAGCTAAACACATCGCCGTGCGGGCACCGTCGTGCGGGCACGCCGTCGTCCGATTACACAGTCTTCCGATGACACCGTCGTGCGGCACGCGGTCGCATCGGCTCAGCCTGCCGCGGGCTGCGGTGCCTCCCGCCACGCGACCCGTGGCGGGGGCGGGACCGACGAGTCCCACGCCCACCTCCAGCGAGCCTTCGACGTCAGGACGTACGAATCGCCGTCACCTGCGCGGGGCTGCCAGACGAACGGCCCTCTCCCGGCGCGCGTGATCCGGGCGCCGTGGTTGTGCAGCGTCATGTGGTGGAACCGGCAGAGCAGGATCCCGCGGTCCACATCGGTCGAGCCCCCCTCGGAGTACGGGTCGATGTGATGCACTTCGCACGACGACGCGGGAGCGCCGCAGCGCCGAGCCATGCAACCGCCGTCGCGCAGGGAGATCGCGAGCTTCTGCCGACTCGAGAACAGGCGCGTCGAGCGGCCGAGCTCGAGCGGGTTGCCCTGCCCGTCCAGGCGGACGGACTGCGTTCCGTGTGCGCACATCGCCCGGTCGATCACCGATCCGGGCACCGCGGCGCCGCCGTCCTCGGCGTGCCCGGTCGCAAGCAGGCGCCCGAGCGGATCGCGGGGCTCGGGCTCGCCGGCCGGGGTGACGACCACCAGCCGGACCCCCGGCTGTCGGGTGCCGAACACATCCTTCGCGTTCGACACCGCGCCGACGCGCAGGAGCTCGATGAGGAGGTCGTACTGAAGCTGCGCGTTCGTGCGCGGGTCCGCGACGAGGGCGTCGGCCTGCGCTCGCTCGTCGTCGGTCATGAATCTCGGTCCGCCGCGCCGCGGGCGCAGCGCCGCCGCGGTGATCGACTCGATCCACAGCGCCATCTCGTCGTCGAACACGATGTGGCCGTGGTGCTGACCGTCGGCGTCGATCCACGTGCGGAACGAGCGCTTCTCGAACCGCCGCGCGAAGCGCTCTTCCGCGCCGACCGGGTCGAGCATGTCGCGCATCGTCCGTGCCGCCTGCCACAGGTCTTCCGCGGTCATCGCCGCCGCTTCCGCGGCAAGTGACTCTGCGGCCAGCGACCACGCGGTCGTGACCGCCTCGATCCGGGCGTCGGCGTCCGTCCCGACGGGCGGGTCGCCCAGGCCCCGCCGGATCGCATCGTGCTGTTCCGCCGTGATCTGCCGCGCGAGCAGCGCGGCGGCGAGCGTTGCGTGCCACACGAGTGGTCCCGCGCTTGCTGTCGGTGCGCCCTCACGGCCGGTCGTCTCGCCGCCGGCGACGTCGTCCTCGGCCTCGAGCAGCGACGTGCCGACGCGCACCTGACGATGCGCGTCCTCGCGAGTGCCGCCGGTGATCGACTGGATCAGCGAAGCGGGGGAGGCGTGTCCCTCGGTTGCGGCGAGCCCGCTCTGACCGTGCTCTCGGCGAGAACGTTCGGCGATCACGCCCGCGACGACCGTCTGCACGCGTCGCAGGTCGTTGACGATCGCAGCGAGGTCGCGGAGCACGTCGAGTGCGATGGGATCGGGCAGGTGGCGAGCCGAAGACGGCAGCACGTCGGCATCCACATTCAATTCGGCGTGCGCAGCGAGGCGCGTGATCCGCTGCTGCACGTTCGAAAGAATGTTCATGAGAACAGTCTCCCGTCTCGTGCGGAGACTCGGTGAGAAGTACGAGCAAATGTGGAGAGATCCGGCCTTTCCGGCGTTGTGAAGGAGGCTATGCCGACGACCCGGGCGCCGGCCTCACCCGTCGATCGCGCTGACGGCGGCGGCGATGACGCCGATGACGGGCCACGCCCCTTCGGAGGTGTTGCCGAGAACGCTCACCGTGGTCCGCGTCTCGGGAAGATGCGCGGACTGGACGGAGACGCCGGAGTCGTAGCCCTCGAGGATCGTCGCGCTGTTCGCCTTGTGCAGCCAGACACCGAGCCCGAACCGCAGATCCTCCTCCTCGACGAAGGTTCGCGGTTCGATCATGAGCTCGCGCGTCGCGGCGGTGACGATCGCGTCGTCGAAGAACGCGTTCCAGAATGCGTGGATCTCGCCGGCGGACAGGATCGCGCCGCCGTCGCCGTTGCCGCGCACCGGAAGGTACAGCGTGTTCGTCCGGTCGCCGGACTCGAAGAGGTAGCCGGTCGCGGCGTCCCCGGGCAGTTCGTCCGATCGCGGGAATCCGGTGTGTCCGAGCCCGGCGGGCCGCAGCACGAGCCGATCGACGAGGTCCGGATAGGCCTCGCCCGTGAGCCTCTCCAGGACGATCCCGAGCACGACGTACCCGCCGTTGCAGTAGGCGAACCGCTCGCCGGGCGGGAAGGTCTGCGGGAACCCGTCCAGCATCGGCAGGAACGCCTCGGCGGTGGTGAGCGTGTGGACGGGCACCGTGAGGAAGAACTCGTCCGGCTCCCAGTCGCCCTCCTCGTCGAGATAGTCGCCGATGCCCGACGTGTGCGCGAGGAGATGCTCGACGGTGACCGCGTCGTCGATCAACGGCAGATCGGTTCCGAGGATCTCCCGCACCGGGCGGTCGAGTGTCAGCGTGCCCTCTTCGACCAGACGCATGATCGCGAGGGCGGTGAACATCTTGCTGCCGCTGGCCAGGCCGAAGCGCGTGTCGATCGTGTTCGGGATGCCGTGGGCGCGATGGGCCATCCCATAGCAGCGGCTGAAGACCGCCGCGCCGTCGACGTGGACGGCGACCGTCCCGGAGAACGAGTCCGTGGCCGCGGCTTCGTCGAGCGCGGCGATGTCGAGTTCCATCGTGTCCTCCCCGGGCAACGGGCGGTGTCGCTGGGTCCTCCCGATTATCTCGCGCCCGCGGCGGCTTCGACAGGGGGTGCGCGGCGGGTCGACCGTCCCCGATCCCGCGTAGCCTGAGTGCATGCCCGTGGATGCCGCTTCGCCCCGTGCCCGGGCGCAGCTGGCCGCGCTCGTCGAGGCCGCAGCGTCGGGGGAGAGCGGTTTCGACGTCCTGCGGCGCATGCCGGCGACCCCGGAGGCGCGGGCGGCCGCCGTGCTGATCCTGTTCGGCGTGCTCGATGCCCTGCCCAGCGACCACGACGCGCAGGCGCGCGCTGTCTCGCGCGACCTCGACGTGCTGCTCCTCGCCCGGGCCGCCACCCTGCGGGCGCACCCCGGTCAGGTCGCGTTCCCCGGCGGGCGGATGGACCCCGAGGATGACGGCCCGGTCGCGACCGCCCTGCGGGAAGCGCAGGAGGAGACCGGCCTCGACCCGACCGGCGTCGACGTGCTCGGCGCGCTCGACGCGCTGCCCCTGGCCCGATCGGAGCACCTGGTGACGCCGGTGCTCGGATGGTGGCGGCACCCGTCCCCCGTCGGCGTCGTCGATGCGGCGGAGTCCGCGGAGGTGTTCCGGGCGCCCGTGGCCGATCTGCTCGCTCCCGCGAACCGAGGGGTGACGATCGTGCGCCGCGGCGGTCAGAAGTGGCGCGGGCCGGGTTTCCGCGTGCAGCACGCGGCGGGGGAGCACCTGGTGTGGGGCTTCACCGCGATGGTGCTCGACGGACTGTTCGATCTGCTCGGCTGGACCGAGCCGTGGGACCGGACACGCGTGCTCCCGCTCGTGCTCCCGCCGGGCTGATCCGACCGACCGTGATCGTGCTCAGCGCGCGGCGCGCAGGAGCGCGTCGGCGACCGCGTCGATCGCGTGCGGCGCGACGTGCAGGTTCAGGGCGGGCTCGATGAGCTCCGCCTCGAGCAGGACCAGACCGTGGGCGGCGGAGTCGACGACGTCGATGCGCGCGTACAGCGGCATGGGCTCGCCCGTCACCTCGACCACGGCGCGCAGGACGTCCTCGGCGAAGCGGTGCTCCGCCGCGGTCGCCTCGACCGGCACGGGGTTCTCGCGGTAGACGCCGCCGCGGAAGCCGCCGCCGACCTCCAGCAGCGCGCCCTTGGCGATCGTGTGCGTATGGTGGCCGTCGATGACGTACAGCGCGCGCTCGGCGCCCGCGCTGAGCTCCGGGACTTCGGGCTGGACCATCGCTGTGCCGGCGCTGCGGATGATCCGTTCGGCGAGGGCGAGAGCGCGCGGGTCGGTCGCCTCGAACAGGCCGGTGTCCCGGGCTCCGGCCGAGAAGGCGGGTTTGACCACGACCCGGCCGTCGGCGTGCGCGGCGAGGGCCGCGCGCGCGTCGGGGCGTGCGCGGCAGTACGCGGTCGGGACGGTGCGGATGCCGGCATCCGCCAGCTCGCGAAGGTACGCCTTGTCGAGGTTCCAGCGCACGGTCGCGGCCGAGTTCACGAGGCGTGTGGATGCGGCGACGCGCGTCAGCCACCTGTCGAACTCGGCGGGCCGCTCGGGATAGTCCCACGTCGAGCGGATCGCCACGAGATCGTGATCGGCCGGTGTCGCCGCCGGATCGTGCCAGACGATCGACTCGGCCGACGCACCCCGCGCGCGCAGCGCGTCGAGCAGGAGCGGCGTGTCGACGTCGGGATCCTCGTCGGCGTACGCGTCGGTCACGGCGAGCGCGATGCGGGGGGTCACGAGAGTCCAGCGTAGAGGGGGATCCGGGTCGCCGGACAACTCCTGTTGTGCGATCGGCGATCCGTGTGCTTAGATCTTAAACGTTTCACCTAAAACGTTTAAACCAGACAATGGAGTGGGTTATGAGCCAGGTCGCACCGGGCGCGGATTCTGAGATCGCCCTGCAGGCGAAGAACATCACGCGGCGCTACGGCGCGGTCGTCGCACTCGCCGACGCGTCGCTCACGCTGCGTCGCGGCGAGGTCATGGGTCTCGTCGGAGACAACGGCGCCGGCAAGTCGACACTCCTGAAGATCCTGTCGGGGGCGGTCATCCCCGATGGCGGATCGATCGAGGTCGAGGGTCGGCCGGTGTCGTTCCGCGGTCCGTCCGACGCCCTGCAGGCGGGCATCGAGACGGTGTATCAGGACCTCGCCCTCGTCGACACGATGTCCGCGGTTCAGAACGTGTATCTCGGCCGCGAGGTGCTCTCGAAGAACCCCCTCCTGCGCTTCCTGGACGTCGTCAACGACCGGGCGATGCGGGCCGAGGCGCGCAAGGTCCTCGAGGAGCTCCAGGTCGGCATCCAGTCGGTCAACGTCTCCGTCAAGGGCATGTCGGGCGGCCAGCGCCAGTGCCTGGCCATCGCGCGCGCCCTGCTCTGGGGCCGCCGGATCGTCATCCTCGACGAGCCGACCGCCGCGCTCGGCGTCCGTGAGTCGCAGCAGGTGCTCGACCTGATCAAGCGCCTGCGCGATCACGGCGTCAGCGTCATCCTCGTGAGCCACAACATGCAGCAGCTCGTGACGGTCGCCGATCGGTTCACCGTGATGCGCCTGGGCCGCTCCATCGCCACCCGCAACGTCGCCGACGTCACGCCCGAGACGATCGTCGGCCTGATCACCGGCGCGATCCCCGCCGAGGTCGAAACCCCCGAAGACACCTCCCGCGTCGTGCACTGACCTTTCCATCCGCAGCACCCCACCGTTCGAAGGAGAACAGCAATGAACACCACCGCCAACCGCCTGCGCGCAGGCCTGCTGACCGTCGCGGCCGCGACGCTCGCGCTCACGGGCTGCAGCACCGTGGGCGACGCCCCCGCCGGTCCGGGCGCCGACGACGACACCTTCACCGTCGGCTTCGCCGTCGGCGGTCAGCCCGACGCCGACTGGCAGGAGCTGCAGGGCGATGTCGCGGCGAGTCTCGCCGAGCAGCGCGGCTGGGGCTTCGTCGAGCTGAGCAACGACAACAGCGAGGCGACCGCCACGAAGAACGCCGACCTGTTCATCCAGCAGGGCGTGGACGTCGTGATGATGTTCAACGGCCAGCCGTCCGCCAACCCGGTCATCGCCAAGAAGTACCGGGATGCCGGCATCCCGGTCATCACGTTCGACATCGCGCAGGAGGGCTGGTACTTCGTCGGGGTCGACAATGCGGCCGCCGGCACCGAGGGCGGGACGCGCCTGGGCGAGCTCGCCAAGGAGAAGTGGAACTGCGACGTCGACCTCGTCATCTCGGCGGAGGGCACCTCGGCCGGTCAGATCAACGAATGGCGCACGGGCAATGCGCGTGAGGCCGTCAAGACGGTCTGCCCCGACATCCCCGCCAGCGCGTACGTCTCGTACGAGGCCGACGGCAACCTCACGACCTCGCTCGCGAACGCCCCCGGCGTGCTGGCCGCGCACCCCAGCGCCGAGAACATCCTCGTCGTCGGCCTCAACGACCAGGCCGTCGTCGGCGCCCTGCAGGCGGCCACGCAGCTCGGCCGCGACGGCTCGATCATGGGCTGGGGTCAGGACGGCGGCCTGATCACGGGCTCCAACGTCGACCCGAACCTCGTCGGCAGCGTCATGTACTTCCTCGAGGGGTACCCGGCGTTCGCGTTCGAGATCGCCGACCAGATCGCGGCCGGCAACCCGCCCGCGGTCAAGGACTCGGGTCAGGACGCCGCCGTCAGTGTGACGCCCTGCGCCGTCAGCCAGGAGCAGGCCGCTGCCATCCCGGGCATCGACGCGCGCGTGACCGCGCTGGCAGACGCCGACCAGGGCACCACGCTGTACGACCTGTTCTGCCAGAACTGAGCCCCCGTCCGGTCGACCGCGACACCACAGAGAGATCATGACAACCTCACTCCTCCCGTCGACCGAACCGGCGACCACGCCGGAGCGTCGGAGCGCGCGTACGCGCCGCTCCGACGCTCCGGCGGGCACCGCGGCTCGCGACGCCCTCACCATCGCCGGTGTGTGGGCGCTGCTCATCGTGGTGACCGCGCTCGTCCGCCCGGACTTCCTGTCCTCGCAGACGCTGCTCGCGGTGACCTTCACCGCCTCGATCACCGGCATCCTCGCGGTGGCGCAGTCGCTCATCGTGATCAGCGGCGGGCTGCTCGACCTCAGCCTGCCGGTGAGCCTCGTCCTGAGCGCGTTCATGACCGTCACCGCGGTGACCGCGGGCGCGCCGACGATCGTCGCGATCGTCGTCGGGATCGTCACCGGTGCCGCGTGGGGAAGCCTCAACGGCCTGATCGTCGTGTTCGGCAAGCTGAACCCGATCATCGTCACGCTGGCCACCGGCTTCGGCGGCCTGGCGCTCATGCTGCTCGTGTTCAAGTCCGCGCAGATCCCGTCCGGCAGCGAACTGCGTCAGTTCGGACTGGGACGCTTCCTCGGCCTGCCCAACATCTTCTGGCCGATGATCGCGATCATCGTGCTGGCCGGCCTGGCGCTGGCCTACACGCGATGGGGGCGGCGCCTGGTCGCGGTGGGCGGAAACGCGCAGGCGGCCAAGGCCCGCGGCATCCCGCTGCGCCGCACCCGCCTGTCGATCTTCATCGGCGCCGGCGCCGTCGCCGGCCTCGCCGGCGTCCTGTTCAGCACGGTCAACCCGAGCTTCACGCCCAACGCCGGCGCGGGGTTCCAGCTGATCGTGATCGCCGCCGTCATCCTCGCCGGCGTCAGCCTGTCCGGCGGAAAAGGGAATCTGCTCGTGCTCCTGCTGAGTGTCGGATTCCTCGCCACGATCCCCACCTCGATCGCGTTCTTCGGCCTCGCCCCCGCGTGGGCGATGGTCTTCCAGGGGGCGCTGCTCGTGATCGCCGTCGGCATCGACGGATACCGCATGAAGAGGAGCGCCCGATGACCACCGCGACCGCATCCGTGTTCCAGGACGGCCCGTCGTCGACGCGCAGCCGCATCCTCGAGTCGCTCAAGGGCCCCGTGGGCAGCATCGGCGTCACGCTCGCGGCGACGATCGTCATCGGCCTGGTCTGGGCCGGCCCGAACTTCCTCTCGCCCTCCAACATCCAGATCGTCGGCGTCAGCGTCGCGATCCCGCTCATCGTCGCGGTCATGGCCTCGTTCGCGCTGCTCGCCGGCGTCGTGGACCTGTCCATCGGCTCGATGGTCGGGTTCGGCGCGGTCATCTTCAACCAGCTCGTCGCCGCCGGCCTCAACCCCTGGCTCGTCGCCGGCATCACGGTCGTCGTCGGCGCCGTCGTCGGACTGGTGAACGCGCTCGTGATCGTCCGATTCGGTGCGGAGCCGCTCGCCGTGACGCTCGGCATGCTCACGCTGCTGCGAGGGCTGTGCCAGGTGATCGTCGTCAGCGCACCGCCGTCGACCCTCATCGAGCCTCTCTACGACGTCACGCAGGGAGCGGTGCTCGGCGTGCCCACCCTGCTGCTGATCGGCATCGGACTCACCTTCATCGCGGCGGGGTTCGTGTCCAAGACCCGTGGCGGCCGCAAGATCCAGGCCGTCGGCGGCGACCCGCGTGCCGCGGCGCGCGCGGGCATCTCCGTGGCGAAGGTGCGCGTGCTCGCGCTCGTCGCCAGCGGCGTGGGCGCCGCCGTCGGCGGCATCCTCTACGTCGGTCAGCTGGGGTCCGCGTCGAACCTGCTCGGCACGGGACTGGAGTTCCAGATCTACGCTGCCCTTATGATCGGCGGATACTCGATCACGCGCGGCGGTGTGGGCAACCCGATCGGCGGCCTGTTCGGTCTGCTCGTCGTCGCCGGCATCACGAACATCCTCAACATCAACTTCTTCGACCCGGACTACCTCGACCTCATCGTCGCGGGAATCCTCATCATCGCGGTCCTCGTCGACCGCCTCCGCGGGGGTGACTCGTTCGAATGACCTCGACAGACACGGCCGCCCGACGGGTGGCCCTCGGTCGCACGGGGCTGCGCGTCTCACCGGTGTGCGTCGGAACCGCGGCATGGGGGGTGTCCTCGCCCGTGCACGGCCTGGTGGTGCCCGAAGCGGACGCCGTCGCCACGGTGCACGCCGCACTGTCGTCGCCGCTCAACTTCGTCGACACGTCGAACAACTACGGCGACGGCGAGAGCGAGCGGCGCATCGGCCGCGCGCTCGCCGCGGCCGATGCGCCGGACGACTTCGTCGTGCAGACCAAGCTGGACCGCGACCCCGAGACCGGTTCGTTCGACCCCGGCCGGATGCGCCGATCGCTCGAGGAGAGCCTCGAGCGACTCGGCATGGCGCGCGTGCCGCTGCTGTTCCTGCACGACCCCGAGCACATCACCTTCGAGGAGGCGATGGCCGCGGACGGTCCTGTCGCGACCCTGGTCGCGCTGCGCGACGAGGGCTACGCCGCGCACATCGGCATCTCCGGGGGCCCGACGAGGCTGCTGCGCCGCTTCGTCGACACAGGGATCTTCGAAGCGCTCATCACGCACAACCGGTTCACCCTCGTGGATCGGACCGCGGACGACCTGATCTGGGCGGCCTCGGAGGCGGGCCTCGGCGTCATCAACGCCGCCGTCTACGGGGGCGGGATCCTCAGCGCGTGGCCGCGCGTGAGTGACCGATACCACTATCGGACCGCCCCGGCGGACGTGCTCGGGGCCATCGACGCGATGGGGGCCGCATGCGACCGCCACGGCGTGCCGCTGATCGCCGCCGCGCTGCAGACGTCGACGCGAGATGCGCGCATCCATTCCACGGTGTGCGGCATGGTCTCACCCGCGCAGCTGCACGACACCCTCGCGCTGCTGGACACGCCGATCCCGGACGAGCTGTGGGACGAGCTCGATCGCCTGCGCCCCGACCGGCGGACGTGGATCGATGACTGACGCGCCCAGGAGCCTCCCCTCCATCGCCGTCGTGACCGGCGTGGGCGGACACGCCGACCCGTGGCACGGGCTGGCGGGAACCTCCGCCGCGATCGCGGATATCGTGGGCCCCGTGGGGGAGGTGCGGATGACGACGACCGACGATGTCGCGGCATGGTCGGACGCGGACCTGCTCGTCCTCAACGTCAGCGGAGATCTCGCCGCCCCCGCGACCGATGCGACCGCGCACGTCGACGCGCTGCTCGCGCACCACGCGGCGGGACGGCCGATCCTGGCGCTGCACTCGTCATCGCTCGCGTTCCGCGACGACGCACGCTGGAGCGAGCTCCTCGGCGGCCGCTGGGTGCCCGGAGTCACGATGCATCCGCAGATCGGGCACGCGCTCATTCAGGTCGCATCCGCCGCCGGGCTGCCCGCGGAGATCGTGGCGTTCGACGATGACTTCGTCCTGTACGACGAGCGCTACACGCACCTCGAGCGCGCCGCCGGTCCGCACGTTCTCGCGCGGCACACCGAGGACGGCCGGCTCCATCCGCTCGTGTGGTGGCGGCCCGCCGCGCCCGGCCGTGGCGCCGTCGTGTACGACGCCCTCGGCCACGGCGTCGAATCGTACGACTCGCCCGCGCACCGCCGCTGGCTGCGCGCGACGGCCGCCGCGCTCTGTGCCGCCGCGCCGCGCGACCGGGCGGCGGCATGAGAACCTCCTGGAACGGCCTGGCCGTCGACGTCGCCGACTACGAGATCGTCCGCATCGGCACCGCGGACGCCGTGGGCGCCGTCGGCGCCTTCGCCGACGTCCATGTGACCGATGACCCGTGGCGGCTCGTCGCCGGCTACCTCATGCTCGAGTCCCGCGCGCCGGGTCGCCTCGACCTCTTCAGCCACGGCCGTCACGTCGTGACGTTCGAGCGCGATGCGCTGGGCTGGCACTCGGTCGCGGGCGCGTGGCAGCACATCGACGGGACGGCGCGCGCGGGCGGTGTCGCCCTGATCGCGCACGGCGGCCGGCTGCGGGATGCCGGGGACGCCGCGCTCCGGCTCGCCGCAGACGGCCCGTGGTCGGTGTCGATCGTCCACGGCCCCGCTGCGGAGAAGATCGACAACCGCATCCGGCTGCTCGAGAGCCTCGAGCGGGTCGGAGGCCGCCGTGGCTGACGTCAGCATCCGGGAGGTCGCAGCGCACGCGGGCGTCTCGGTCGCCACCGTGTCCAACGCGCTCAATCGACCCGAGCTCGTCTCGCAGAAGTCCGCTGCACGGGTGCAGCACGCGATCGCGGAGCTGGGGTACGTGCCCAACGTCGCGGCGCGTCAGCTGCGCGCCGGCCGCAGCGACGCGATCGGCATGGCGGTCATCAACATCACCAACCCCTTCTTCTCGGCCGCCGTCATCGGCGCCGAGGACGTCGCCGAGCGGGCGGGGTACGCCGTCATCGTCGGCAACAGTTACGACCTGCTGACCCGTGAGCAGCGCTACCTCGATCTGTTCGATCGGCAGCGCCTCGACGGCATCCTGCTCGCACCGGTCAGCGACGATCTGTCCGGCCTGGAGCGGTTCGACAAGCGTGGCGTGCCGATCGTGCTCGTCGACCGGATCGACCCGACCGGCGTGCGCCTGTCGGTGTCGTTCGACGACGTGCGCGGCGGAGTCCTCGCCGCCGAGCACCTGCTCGCGGGCGGCGCGCGACACGTCGTGTTCGTGGGCGGGCCGTTCCGCGTCGCCCAGATGCGCGACCGCCGCGAGGGTGCCCAGCGCGCCGTCACGCGCGCCGGCGCCCGGTTCAGTCTCATCGAGACCGAGACGCTGAGCGTGCGGCTCGGTCGCGAGATCGGGGACCGCATCGCGGGCATCGATCCGCTGGACCGCCCCGATGCCGTCTTCGGCGCCAACGACGAGGTCGCCCTCGGCATCCTGCAGAGCCTCATCCATCACGGCGTCTCGGTGCCCGAGGAGATCGCGATCATCGGCTACGACGACATCGACTTCGCCGCCGCCGCGATCGTGCCGCTCACGTCGGTCAGCCAGCCGAGCTTCGAGATGGGGCAGCGCGCCGGCGAGCTGCTGCTGGCCGCGCTCGCCGACCCGGAGGGCTCGCACAGCTCGGTGCGCTTCCAGCCCGCGCTCGTCCAGCGGCAGTCGACCCGCACGCCCTGACGACCACCCGCGAGGCCGGGCGATCGCCGCATCGCACCCGCACCACGCACCCGCACCCGCACCACGCACCCGCATCACAACCTGGAGAGAAGAACCATGCACTACGGCGGCGACTACAACCCGGAGCAGTGGGCTCCCGAGGTGTGGCGCGAGGACGTCGAGCGGATGCGCGAGGCCGGCGTCAACCTCGTCACGGTCGGCGTGTTCTCCTGGGCGCGCATCCAGCCCCGCGAGGGGGAGTTCGACTGGGCGTGGCTCGACGAGGTGCTCGATCTCCTGCACGAGGCGGGCATCGGCGTGGACCTGGCGACGGCGACCGCCTCCCCGCCGCCGTGGGCCGTCGACGCGTACCCCGAGATGCTCGCGCGCGACGAGAGAGGCGTGCGCTACGGCCCGGGCAGTCGCCAGCATCAGGCGATCACCTCACCGGCGTACCGGCGACTGGCCGCCGTGCTCGTCCGCGAGCTCGCCGGCCGCTACGCCTCCCACCCGGCGGTGCGGATGTGGCACGTCAACAATGAGCTGGGCTGTCACGTGCGCTACGACTACTCCGACAGCGCGCAGGACGCGTTCCGCGTCTGGCTCGAGAAGAAGTACGGGAGCGTCGACCGGCTCAACCGGGTGTGGGGGACGGCCTTCTGGTCGCAGGTGTACAGCTCCTTCGCGCAGGTGCCGCTGCCGCGCCACGCCCCGTACATCCACAACCCCGCCGCGGAACTCGACTTCCGCCGCTTCACCTCCGACGCGTTCCTCGAGCTGTACACGATGGAGCGCGACATCCTGCGGCGGGCCGGCGCGACCCAGCCGGTCACCACGAACTTCATGGGCGCCTTCCCGGCCGGCGACTACTGGGCGTGGGCGCGCGAGCTCGATCTCATCTCGGACGACACCTATCCCGACCCGGCCGACCCCGAGGGCTACCTCGAAGCGGCGTTCACGCACGACCTCATGCGCTCTCTCAAGCCCGGGGTGGCGTGGATGGTCATGGAACAGGCCACCGAAGCGGTCAACTCGCGGCCGACCAACGTGCCCAAGGCGCCGGGACAGATGGCGGCGCTGTCGATGCAGGCAGTCGCGCGCGGCGCCGACGGCATCCTGTTCTTCCAGTGGCGCCAGTCGCGGCGCGGAGCCGAGAAGTTCCACTCGGCGATGCTCCCGCACGCCGGCACCGACACGCGGGTGTGGCGCGAGGTCGTGCAGCTCGGTGCGGCGCTGCAGTCGCTTCCCGACCTTCCCTGCGGCCCGACCGGGGCGCGGGTCGCGCTCGTCTTCCAGTGGGACAGCCGGTGGGCGCTGGAGAGCCCGGATCTGCCCGCCGTCATCGACTACGAGGTGCACGTGCGGCGCTGGCATGCCGCGGCGACGCGGCTGCACCTCGCGGTCGACCTCGTCCGCGGCGACGAGGACCTGTCCGGCTACGACCTCGTCGTCGCGCCGAGTCTCTACCTCGTCGACGACGCGACGGCGGCCGCCCTCCGCGGCTTCGTCGCGCGCGGCGGACAGCTGCTGGCGACCGCCTTCACGGACGTCGTCGACGCGGACTGCGCCTTCCGCGACGGAGGGTTCACGGTCGCGCTGCGCGATGTGCTCGGCGTCGAGGTGCAGGAGTTCGGCGCGCTCGCCGAGGGGGATGCCGTGGGCGTGGACAGCCGGTTCGGCGCGCTGCGCGGGGGCGTCGCGGCCGAGGCGCTGGCGCTGCGCGGAGCCCGCGTCGTGGGGCGCTTCGCCGACGGGCGCCTGGCCGGCGAGCCCGCGCTCACCCGCCATGCGCACGGCGACGGGCATGGCTGGTACCTGGCGACCTTCGCCGACGATGCGGCGGCGCACGCCGTCCTGCGCGGACTCACCGAAGAGCTCGGCATCGCGCCGCTCGTGGTCGCGCCCGACCGGGTCACGGCGAGCCGACGCGGCGAGTACCTCACCGTCGTCAACCACGGCGACCGTGACGCCGAGGTGAGCATCGCCGGGACGGACGCCGTCACCGGCGAGCCCGTCCGCGGCGTGCGCCTGGCACCCTTCGGCTGGACTGTCGTCCGGACCGATTCCGACCACGCCGGACTTCCCGTGGGAGCGGGACCCGCCGGCATCCACAGAGAGACGGAGACCCCGTGAAATACACCCGACTCGGCAGCGCCGGCGCGAAAGTGAGCCGAATCGCGCTCGGCACGATGAACATGGGCCCGGTGATCGGCGAGGACGAATCGTTCGAGATCCTCGATGCCGCCGTCGCGCAGGGCGTGAACTTCATCGACACGGCCGACTGCTACGGCGGGTCGCCGTGGGGCGACGAGCCCGGGCAGAGCGAGGAGCTCGTCGGACGCTGGCTCGCCGCACGCGGCACGCGCGATCAGGTCGTGCTCGCGACGAAGGTGTATGAGCCCATGGGGTCCGGCCCGAACGACCGCGGCCTGTCCTCGCTGCGCATCCGCCGTGCGGTCGAGGCGTCGCTGCGACGCCTGCAGACCGACCGGATCGATCTCTACCAGATGCACCACATCGACCGGGACGTACCCGTCGACGAGGTGCTCGACGCCTTCACGCGCCTGCGCGAGGCGGGCAAGATCGTCTACCTCGGCTCGTCGAACTTCGCCGGCTGGAACATCGCCCAGTACCGCGAGATCGCGGCAGCCACGGGCAGGGCGCCGATCGTCACGGAGCAATCCGTGTACAGCCTGGCCCAGCGCACCGTCGAGCTCGAGGTCGGCCCGGCGGCCGCCGCCTACGGGATGGGGCTGCTGCCCTGGTCGCCCCTGGCCGGCGGCGAGCTCGCGGGCGTGCTGCGCAAGAGCGACACCTCCCGCAGCGATCCGGCGCGCCTGGGCGAGCGCCGCGCGCAGATCGAGCGGTACGAGGCGTTCGCCGACGAGCGCGGTTGGGACCCGGCCGCCCTCGGCATCGCATGGCTGCTGCACCAGCCCGTCGTCACGGCGCCGGTCGTCGGCCCGCGCCGCCTGCAGCACCTCACCAGCGCGATCTCCGCCCTCGAGATCGAACTGGATGCCGGTGCGCTCAGCGAGCTGGACCGGATCTGGCCCGGGCCGGGCGGACGGGCGCCGGAGGCCTACGCCTGGTGACGTCGGGCGGGTCAGTCCGCGGCGACGAAGCGCACCCAGTTCGCGCCGCGGCCCGTCTCGGTGCGCTGCCGCAGCTCGAGCCGGTCGCCCGCCACCGCATACAGCGAGACCGTCGTGGATCTCTCTCCCGCCGCGACGAGGTGGGCGCCGTCCGGGCTCAGGGCGAAGCCGCGCGGCTGCGGCTCGGTGACGGTGAAGCGGTCGGCCGGCGCGAGGGTCCCGTCGGCGGCGACGGGCACCGCGCCCAGCGTGCTCTCGGTGCGCTCGGAGCACCAGAGCGTGCCGCCGGCCAGGTGGATGTCCGCGCCCCAGATGTAGTGGTGTGCGAGCGGGTCGGCGTCGATGACGCTGTGGCCGAGTCTCTTCGTCGTGTCGTGTGCGGTGACCTTCTCGTGCAGCTCGAGGGCGCCGGAGGCGGTGTCGCGGACGAAGTGCAGCACCTCGCCGGAGAACTCGGTCAGCACGTAGACGGCGTCCTGCGCCTCGTTGAGAACGAGGTGGCGCGGACCGCTGCCGGCGGGCGCGGCCACCGTCTCGGGGATGAGCGGGGTCAGCGCGAGGTCATCGCCGAGCGCATACTGCGCCAGGAGGTCCTCTCCGAGCGAGACGAAGTACGCGAATCGTCCGTCGGCGCTGGGCAGGACGGCGTGCAGACGGGCGAAGTCGACGCGTGAGACGGGTGCGCCGACGACCCCGTCGGCGACCGGGCAGCTGATGCCGTACCCGCCGCCGTACGAGGCGCCCAGCAGGCCCGTGCCCCCGCGCGTCAGCGCGAGGTAGTTCATGCCGCCGGCGGGCAGGTCGAGCCGCGCGCGCGGGGAGAGCACGCCGGTGGAGCGGTCGAGCGAGAGCGTCAGGATGCCGGCATCCCCACCGGCGGCAGCCGGCTTCACCGCCGCGTAGACGAGGTCGCGGCGCGCGTCGACGGCGAAGGTCGAGCAGCCGGTGAGGCCGTCGGTGACGGCGATGCGCTCGAGCGCCCCGTCGGTGAGGCGGAACGTGCTGATGGTGCCGTCGCCCGCATTGGCGACGAGGACGAGCGAGGAATCGGTCACGTTCCGATCGTAGGCCGATCGCCTGGTGCCTGATCACTCCCGCCCTGCAGAAGCGCCCGCCCGACAGTCACTTCGGCACAGTCCGCGCCGCGCACACTGTGCACACGCGCCTGCCGAACACCGGAAACCCGGACCGGCACCCGGCACCCTGACTCGACAGTCACTCCGGCACAGTCCGCGCCCCGCACACCGTGCACACCCGCCTGCCGAACACCAGGCACCTTGACTCGACAGTCACCCCGGCACGGTCCGCGCCCCGCGCACTGTGCACACCCGCCTGCCGAACCTCCGGCACCCGGAAACCCGGCACCCGGACTCGGCACCCGGAAACCCGGCACCCGGACTCGGCACCCGGAAACCCGGCACCCGGACTCGGCACCCGGACTCAACAGTCGCTCCGGCACAGTCCGCGCCCCGCGCACTGTGCACACGCGCCTGCCGAACCTCGGGCACCCGGACCCGGCACCCTGACTCGACAGTC
>Ga0160457_1000037_pt1 | contig 225688 bp, 231 predicted proteins | sample HID1972M_E6MG_FD_108242 | JGI IMG/M metagenome (GOLD analysis project Ga0160457, IMG submission 108242) | Enriched pill bug-associated microbial communities from UW Madison campus, WI, USA - HID1972M_E6 MG | ecosystem: Host-associated > Arthropoda: Insects > Digestive system > Unclassified ...
GAAGCGCTCGCCGTTGCTGTTGCGCAGGATGCCGCCTTCGCCGCGCACGCCTTCGGTGATCAGGCAGCCCGCGCCGTAGATACCGGTCGGGTGGAACTGCACGAACTCCATGTCCTGCATCGGCAGGCCGGCACGCATGACCAGACCGCCGCCGTCGCCGGTGCAGGTGTGGGCCGAGGTGGCGCTGAAGTAGGCGCGGCCGTAGCCGCCGGTGGCCAGCACCACGCCATGGGCGCGGAACAGGTGCAGCGAGCCGTCGGCCATGTCCAGCGCGAGCACGCCGCGGCAGACGCCTTCGTCATCGAAGATCAGGTCGAGGGCGAAGTACTCGATCATGAAGCGCGCGTTGTGCGCCAGCGACTGCTGGTACAGCGTGTGCAGCATGGCGTGGCCGGTACGGTCGGCCGCGGCGCAGGTGCGCTGCGCGGACGGGCCTTCGCCATACTTGGTGGTCATGCCGCCGAACGGGCGCTGGTAGATCTTGCCTTCTTCGGTACGGCTGAACGGCACACCGTAGTGTTCCAGCTCGATGATGGCCGGGATCGCTTCGCGGCACATGTACTCGATGGCGTCCTGGTCACCCAGCCAATCCGAGCCCTTGATGGTGTCGAAGAAGTGGTAGCGCCAGTCGTCTTCACCCATGTTGCCCAGCGCGGCGGAAATACCACCCTGCGCGGCCACGGTGTGCGAACGGGTCGGGAAGACCTTGGTCAGGCAGACCGTCTGCAGGCCCTTGGCGGCAAGACCGAACGTGGCGCGCAGGCCAGCACCGCCGGCGCCGACCACGACCATGTCGTACTTGTGTTCCGTAATCTTGTAAGCGGACATCTAATCTGGATTCCTGTCTTGGTGCCTGGACTCAGGCGACGCCGAGCGCGATGCGGGCGACCGCAAAAACACTGACGATCCCGCCGAGCACGGCGATGAACTTCACCGTGGTCTGCAGCGCCAGGGCCAGCAGCGAATTGTGGATGTAGTCTTCCAGCACGACCTGCAGGCCGAGCTGGGCATGCCAGAACATCGCGACCAGGAAGCCGACCAGCAGCACCGCGTTCCACGGCTTGGACACCGCGTCGGTGGCGGTCACGTAATCGGCGCCGATCAGGCTCAGCACGAACACCAGGAACCAGATGCTCAGGCCGACCAGCGCGGTGGCGGTCAGGCGCTGCATCACGAAGTGCTCGGTGCCGGTCTTGGCGGCGCCCAGGCCACGCACGTTCTTCAGCGGGGTACGGTACTTGTTCATGCGGCCGCTCCCATGAAGACATAGGCCCAGATCAGGGCGGTGATCACCAGGCTGGCGAACACCGAGACCCAGCTGCTGCGCACGAAGGCGGGGATGGAGAAGCCGATCGCGAAGTCCTGCACGATATGGCGGATGCCATTGCACAGGTGGTAGGCGAAGGACCAGGTCCAGGCGAACAGGAAGAGCTTGCCGTACCAGCTACCGGCCTGGCCGGTGAAGCAGTTCCAGGATTCAGGACCCATCATCAGGGCGAGCAGGCCGCCGGCAATGATCAGGGCTCCAACAGACAGAAAGATGCCGGTCGCTCGATGCAGGATCGAGGTGGCCATCTGAATCTGCCAGCGATACACCTGAAGGTGCGGGGAAAGGGGACGTTCTCTGGCGGCCATTCGCTGGGCTCGTTATCTCGGCTGGGCGGCGCAATGCCGCGTTGGCTCAATGCTGATCAAAAATCGATGCAGCGTCCGTTTTTTTCCCAATCTCCGTACCGCACCGGATCAAGTCCGCCGCGGCCGCCGATTTCCAAAGGCACTGCCGGCGTCGCGGGGAGCGGTTGCTCCTCCGGTACCAGCGTGCCTTCAGCTTCAGAATCTGGAGTGGGGGTTGTTTGGCCTATCATGGGTGTTCTCGCAACGCACAAATTTTAGACCCCGTTCACGTGCCTGACAACCTGCCCTCCGATTTCGCCGGCTTTTCGCGCCTCCCCGGTCACCAGCTGCTCAGTCTCAGCGGTGCCGATGCGGCCGCCTTTGCCCATGCCCAATTCTCCAGCGATGTCACCGCCCTGCCCCTGCGGCATTGGCAGTGGAGTGCCTGGCTGACGGCCAAGGGCCGCACCATTGCTGTGTTCCAGCTGTTGCGGCTGGAGGAGGAGCGCATCGTGCTGCTGCTCGCCGACGGCGACGCCGATGCGATTGCGTCGCAGTTGCAGCGTTTTGTATTCCGCCGCAAGGTCCGGATCGAGGTGCGCAACGACCTGGCCGTGGTGGCGAGCTTCACCGCGCCGGAAGCGGCCTCCGGGGCCGCGATTGCGCAACTTGCCGGCGAAAACCTCGAACTGGACCTCGGCAGCGATGTGCTTCCGCGCAGCCTGCGGATCGGCGCGGCCGATGCCGTGGCCGCTGCGGCCGACAGTGCGGATATCGCGCTGGCCTGGCGCCAGTCCGACCTGCGCTACGGGCTGCCGCGACTGGACGCCGATCAGCGCGAGCAGTGGACGCCACAGCAGTTGGGGCTGGACCGCCTGAACGGGTACAGCGTCAAGAAGGGCTGCTACCCGGGCCAGGAAATCGTGGCCCGCACCCATTTCCTGGGCAAGGCCAAGCGCGCCCTGCAGCTGCTGCGGGTCGTGGAGGGCACGACCAGCGGCACGCAGGTACATCAGAACGAGGCGGCGATCGGCACGGTCGCGTCGGTGGCCGGTGACCTGGCCCTGGCGGTACTGCCGCTGGAGATCGCGCCGGAGCCGTTGAGCGTCGGCGGGGTCCAGGCCGCTCACCTGCCCTTGCTGGACGGTCTGGCGCGGTAGACCCGGTAGGCATCGACCGTTGATCGATGCGGCACGCCATGAACGTTGATGGGTGTACGGGGAGCCGGCCAGCGGCCGGCACTACCGGATCTGGTGGCACTGCCGGATTCGGGCACGGGTAGTGCCGGCCGCTGGCCGGCAACCCCGCAACCCGGCCGCGTGTTACGCGTCGTTCAACCGCTCGCCGGTCTCTGCATCGAAGAAATGCAGGCCCTGCGGGTGGATCGCCACACGGATCGGCTCGCCCACCGAGGGCAACGCCTGCGGCGCCACGCGCATCACCAACGGCTGGCCGCCACTGGTCATGTTGACGAAGATCTCGTTGCCGACCGGCTCGATGCCATCGATCATCGCCTCGAACGCGGTCGCATCCCCGGCGGCGGCCGGCTGCAGATGCTCCGGGCGCACGCCCACGGCGATCGCCTTGCCGACCCACGCCTGATCGATCCGGGCCTGGCCCAGCGGCGCGGTCAGCCCGGTGTCCTGCACGGCATAGCCACTGTCGGTGCGCTGCAGGGTGCCGCGCAGCACGTTCATCGCCGGGCTGCCGAGGAAGCCGGCCACGAACAGGTTGGCCGGACGGTCATACAGCGCCATCGGGGTATCGATCTGCTGGATCACGCCGTCCTTGAGCACCACGATGCGCTGGCCCAGGGTCATCGCTTCCACCTGATCGTGGGTCACGTAGATCATCGTGGTGCCGAGCTTGCGGTGCAGCTGCGCGATTTCCGTACGCACGCTGTGGCGCAGCTTCGCATCCAGGTTGGAGAGCGGCTCATCCAGCAGGAACACCGCCGGCTCACGCACCAGGGCGCGGCCCAGCGCGACGCGCTGGCGCTGGCCGCCGGACATCGCCTTGGGGAGCTTGTCGAGCATGTCGGTCAGGCCCAGCGTTTCGGCCGCCTCGCTGACCCGCTTGCTGATCGTCGCCTTGTCGTGGCCGCGCAGCTTCAGGCCGAAGGCCAGGTTCTCGGCCACGGTCATGTGCGGGTAGAGCGCGTAGCTCTGGAACACCATGGCGATGTCACGATCTTTCGGCGCCACGTCGTTGACCACGCGCTCGCCGATGGTCAGCGTGCCGCCACTGATCTCCTCCAGGCCGGCGACCATGCGCAGCAGTGTGGACTTGCCACACCCCGACGGCCCCACCAGCACCATCAATTCACCATCGGCCACTTCGAAGGTCGCGCCCTGCACGGCCACCTGACCGTTGTCGTAGACCTTGCGAACGCCCTGCAACTGCACTTTTGCCATATCACCATTCCAGTCCGCCCGGTCTCCGGGCTGTTATGCGGAACTGCCTTCGGCCCTCCCGATGGCAGGTCGATGGCGTGGTGCCGCATGACGGCGACCACTGCAATCGAATACAGTCTGCGCATTCTGCCATGTAAACGTTTTCACGTGGCACTATCCGATGGTCGGCCGTGATCGGGATGCCGGGGAGGATGCGATATCTCCCACGACACCCGGTCGGCAGGCCATCATGCCGGGCGGAATCCATGGGGCGTGCTGCACCTGCAACAAGCAGACAACGGACCCCGCCCGACCCCCGAGAACATAGACGAGAAGCGATTGACAACGATGTCACCCGGATCTGAAACTCGAGCGATGCACGACACCCTCTTCCTGTTTGGCGCCACAGGTGACCTGGCCCAGCGCTATCTGTTCCCCTCGCTGCTGCGATTGCTGGGCGACGGCCTGCTCCCCGAAGACTTCAAGGTCCGTGCGCTGGCGCTGTCGCCGCACGATACCGAGGCCTTCCGCGAGATCCTGCGCCCGCGCCTGCAGCAGGCCATGCCCATGGCCAGCCAGGACGACATCCACTCGCTGCTGCAGCGCATCGACTACCGTTCGGTGGATCTGCGCAATCCCGAGTCCGTGGCCGAATCGGTCCATGACCTGGTCGACCGCAAGTGCGTGAGCTACCTGGCGATCCCGCCGGGCCTGTACATCTCCACCTGCGAAGGCCTGGCCAAGGGCGGCGCCCTGGCCGCACCGCACCGGCTGATGCTGGAAAAGCCGATCGGCAGCGACAGCGCCAGCGCCGAGGAGATCATCTCCACCATCGGCCAGTGGATCGACGAAGACCGCGTGTTCCGCCTGGATCACTACCTGGGCAAGGCCGCGGTGCAGAACCTGATCGCGCTGCGCTTCGGCAACACGCTGCTCGAGGCGGTGTGGAACCGCAACTACATCGAATCGGTGCATATCCTGGTCGCCGAGAGCGAGGGCGTGGACGGCCGCGATGCGTATTACGCCCGCTCCGGTGCGCTGCGCGACATGGTCCAGAGCCACATCCTGCAGCTGCTGTGCCTGGTCGCGATGGAGCCGCCGGCCTCGCTGGAAGCCGATCGCATCCGCGATGAGAAGGTCAAGGTGCTGCGCGCCCTGCGCCCGCTCGATGCCAAGCACGCCGCGCGTGACAGCGTGCGTGGCCGCTACACCGCCGGCACCATCAATGGCCAGCCCGCGCAGGCCTACCAGCCGCCGGAAGGCAGCGATGTGGAAACCTTCGCCGGCGTCACCGCGCATATCGACAACTGGCGCTGGTCCGGCGTGCCGTTCCATCTGGTCACCGGCAAGCGCCTGGCCGAGCGCACCACCCGCGTGGTGGTCACGCTCAAGCCGGTCACCCATTGGCTGTTCGAACGACCGCACCGCGGCAATGCCACCCCGAACCGGATCACCTTCCAGCTGCAGCCGCAGGAAAACATCGAGCTGGGCCTGATGAGTTCGCTGGCCGGCCCGGAATGGGGCGCGCTGGAACTGCACCCGCTGGAACTGGAACTGTCCGTACCCACCGGCCTGCACCGCCGCATCGCCTACGAGCGCCTGTTCCTGGATGCCTTCAACGGCAACCACGCGCTGTTCGTGCGTGATGACGAAGTGCGCGCGGCCTGGGCCTGGATCGACAGCGTCAGCGACGCATGGAAGGAAGCCAAGCTGCCGCTGGAGCCCTACCCGGCCGGTGAATGGGGTCCGGAAGAAGCGGCCGGCTTCCTGCCCGCCGATGCCGACGCCGACGCTGCCCGTGGTGGCCAGGCATGACGGTGTTGTCCCAGCCGGTCCTCGTCGCGGATATCGGCGGTACCAACGCTCGCTTCGCGCTCGCCGACACCTCGCTGGCCGCGCCACTGCAGCAGGACAGCATCCGCGAATTCGCCGTCGCTGATTTCCCTTCGCTGGGCGAGGCCGCACGGCACTATCTCGAACAGATCGGCGCGGAAGCCAAGCGCGGCGTGTTCGCCGTGGCCGGCCGCGTGGACGGTGACGAAGCGCGCATCACCAATCACCCGTGGGTGATCTCGCGCATGCGCACCGCGCACATGCTCGGCTTCGATGAGTTGCACCTGATCAACGACTTCGCCGCCCAGGCGATGGCGATCTCGCTGCTGCAGCCGCACGATGTGATCCAGGTCGGCGGCGCGGCGTGGGTGCCGGGCAAGCCGGGCCAGCCGCGCAACTATGCGGTGATCGGCCCCGGCACCGGGCTGGGCGTGGGCGGCTTGATCCTGCGCCACGGCCGCTGCTATCCGCTGGAAACCGAGGGTGGCCACGTCAGCTTCCCGCCCGGGACGCCGGAAGAGATCCGCATCCTGGAAATCCTGTCCGAACAGTTCGGCCGTGTCTCCAACGAGCGCCTGATCTGCGGACCCGGCCTGGTCAACATCCATCGCGCCGTGTGCGAGATGGCCGACATCGACCCGGGCCAGCTGCAGCCGGTGGACGTCACCGCGCGTGCGCTGCATGGCGACCCGCAGGCGATGCGGACCGTGGATGTGTTCTGTGCGGTGTTCGGCGCGATCGCCGGTGACCTGGTGCTGATGCAGGGCGCCTGGGATGGCGTGTTCCTGACCGGCGGCCTGGTGCCGAAGATGCTCGATTCGCTGCAGCACTCCGGCTTCCGCCAGCGCTTTGAACACAAGGGCCGCTTCTCTTCGATCATGTCCAAGGTGCCGTCACTGGCGGTGATGCACCCCAGCCCCGGCCTGCTCGGCGCGGCCGCGTATGCGGCGGATGTGGAACGCGATCTGCCGGGAGGCACCGCATGAATACCCTGGATACGTCCGATCGTTTCACCCTGATCCGCCATGGCGATGCCGATGGCTGGATCGAGGCCGTGGCCGCCGAAATGGCCGCCGAGCTCAACCGCGACATCGCCGAGTTCGGCCGGGCGCGCATGCTGCTCTCCGGCGGCACCACGCCGGCGCCGATCTACCAGGCATTGGCCGAGCTGGACGTTCAATGGGACCGGGTGGAAGTGAGCCTGGTCGATGAGCGCTGGCTCTCGCCGCAGGATCGCGACAGCAATGCATGGCTGGTGAAGGAGAGCTTTCTCACCCGTGCCGAAGGCGCGCATTTCGATCCGCTGGTGCGGGTCGGCAAGCCGCTGCCCGAGTGCGTCTACAGCGCCAACCTGCAGGCCCGGCACAGCCAGCGGCCCTGCGTGAGCGTGCTGGGCATGGGCAATGACGGCCACACCGCCTCGCTGTTCCCGGGTTCGAAGGATTTGACCCGCGCACTGGAAAGCACCCTGCCCTACTCGGCGCTGGATGCCACCGGCTGCCCCGGTGCGAACCAGTGGCCGCTGCGCATCACCCTCACGCCGCATGGCCTGAAGCAGAGCCGCCAGCGCCTGTTGCTGCTGCGTGGCAAGCAGAAGCTGGAAGTGCTCAAGCACGCGCTGGAAAGCAACAATCCGCAGCTGTATCCCATCCTCAACGCGATCGATCTCGACGGCGCGAAACTGCGCGTCCACTGGTGTGACTGAGTTGCCCCGGTGTTGTTCCGTTCGCCTTCTCATAGCCGGTAGCCAATGAGCCTGCATCCCAAACTCCATGCCATCACCGAGCGCATCGTCCAGCGCAGCGTCGCCTCCCGCGCCGCCTACCTGGCCGGTGTCGACGCGGCGCTGCGCGACGGTCCGTTCCGTTCGCGCCTGAGCTGCGGCAACCTTGCCCACGGGTTCGCCGCGTGCGGCCCGACCGACAAGTCGCGCCTGCGCGGCGGCGTGACGCCCAACCTGGGCATCATCACCGCGTACAACGACATGCTCTCGGCGCACCAGCCGTTCGAGCACTACCCGGAGATCCTGCGCGAGACCGCGCGCGAACTCGGTGCGACCGCACAGGTTGCCGGTGGCGTGCCGGCGATGTGCGACGGCGTCACCCAGGGCCGCGGCGGCATGGAGCTGTCGCTGTTCTCGCGCGATGTGATCGCCCAGTCGACCGCGATCGGCCTGAGCCATGACATGTTCGATGCCAGCGTCTACCTCGGCGTCTGCGACAAGATCGTGCCGGGCCTGCTGATCGGTGCGCTCGCTTTCGGCCACCTGCCGGCGATCTTCCTGCCGGCCGGCCCGATGACCCCGGGCATTCCGAACAAGCAGAAGGCCGAAGTGCGCGAGCGCTATGCGGCCGGCCAGGCGACCCGCGAAGAACTGCTGGAAGCCGAAGCCGCCTCGTACCACGGCGCCGGCACCTGCACCTTCTATGGCACCGCCAACTCCAACCAGACCCTGCTCGAGGCGATGGGCGTGCAGATGCCGGGCGCCTCGTTCGTCAATCCGGATACGCCGCTGCGCGATGCACTGACCCGCCAGGCAGCTGTGCGTGCGCTGGAGATCAGCGCGCTGGGCGACGACTTCCGACCGCTCGGCCGCTTGATCGACGAACGCGCGATCGTCAACGCCGTGGTCACCCTGATGGCCACCGGCGGCTCGACCAACCACACCATCCACTGGATCGCAGTGGCGCGTGCGGCCGGCATCGTGCTGACCTGGGACGACATGGACCAGCTCTCGCAGCTGATCCCGCTGCTGGCCCGCGTCTATCCGAACGGCGAAGCCGACGTGAACCGCTTCGCTGCCGCGGGCGGCACCGCGTTCGTGTTCCGTGAGCTGATGGAGGCCGGCCTGATGCACGCCGACCTGCAGACCGTGGCCGAAGGCGGCATGCCGCAGTACGGCCAGGAGCCGGCGTTGCGCGACGGCAAGCTGACCTACATCGACGGTGTGCGCGAGAGCGCCGATCCGGATGTGGTGCGTGGCGTGGCCAATCCGTTCGAATCCCAGGGCGGCCTGCGCCTGCTGCGCGGCAACCTCGGCCGTTCGCTGATCAAGCTGTCGGCGGTGAAGCCGGAGTTCCGCACGATCGAAGCGCCGGCGGTGGTGGTCGATGCGCCGCAGGTCCTCAACAAGCTGCACGCGGCCGGTGTGCTGCCGCACGATTTCGTGGCGGTGGTCCGTTACCAGGGTCCGCGCTCCAACGGCATGCCGGAGCTGCATTCGCTGGCGCCGCTGCTGGGCCTGCTGCAGAACCAGGGCCGTCGCGTGGCGCTGGTTACCGACGGTCGTCTGTCGGGCGCGTCGGGCAAGTTCCCGGCGGCGATCCACATGACCCCGGAAGCCTCGCGTGGCGGTCCGCTGGCACGTGTGCGCGAGGGCGACATCATCCGTCTGGATGGTGAGGCCGGCACGCTGGAGCTGTTGGTGGATGCGGCCGAGTTCGCGGCACGTGAGCCGGCGCCGAACACCGCACCGGCGGCGCATGATCTGGGCCGCAATCTGTTCGCGATGAGCCGCCGCCTGGTGGGTCCGGCCGATCAGGGCGCGATGTCGATTTCGTGCGGGCCGGCGGCCGATGACGGCAGCATCTGGAATTACGATGCGGAGTACGAGCTTGGGCATGATGCCGCGGCGGCGGATGCGCCGCATGAGGGTAAGGACGCGTGAGCTGACGCAAACGCGGCGGCCGGATGTTCTGGTTGAGGCAGCGGGATGGCCCCAACCAGGACGCGCCGTGAACCCATCCATGGGGGCTCGTCAGCGCCATCCATGGCGCTGTAACGGTCCTGGTTGGGGCCATCCCGCTGCCTCCCGACACTTATCGGCGCGTTGTTGGCGTCGTACTTTTTGGAATAAGGATTGAAAACGCATGAGCATCGTCGAGCATCAGAAACGCGCTGAAACCCTGTTGAAGGCCGCCGGCATTCTGCCGGTGGTGACGGTGCATACGCTGGATCAGGCCCGTGCGGTCAGCGCGGCGTTGTTGGAGGGCGGGCTGCCGGCGATCGAGCTGACGCTGCGTACGCCGGTGGCGATGGACGCGCTCGCCATGCTCAAGCGCGAGCTGCCGGATGTGGTGGTGGGTGCGGGCACGGTGTTGACCGTGGAGCAGATGCAGCAGTCGATCGATGCGGGTGCGGATTTCCTGGTCACGCCGGGTACGCCGGCGCACATGGCCGATGCGCTGGCGCAGGCACCGCTGCCGGTGGTGCCGGGTGCGGCCTCGCCGACGGAAATGCTGGCGCTGTATGCGCGCGGCTTCCGGGTGTGCAAGTTGTTCCCGGCCTCGGCCGTGGGTGGGCTGGCGATGATCAAGGGTCTGGCCGGTCCGATCCCGGATCTGAAGCTGTGCCCGACCGGTGGCATCACCGAAGACACGGCAGCCGAGTACCTGGAGCAGAAGAACGTGGTCTGCATCGGCGGTTCGTGGATGGTGCCGGGCGGTTGGATCGAGCGCGGCGAGTGGGACAAGGTGCGCGAGAGTGCGGCCCAGGCCGCGAAGATCGTCGCGCGGGTCCGCGCGCACTGAACGAAAACGCCCGGGCATGCCCGGGCGTTTTTCCATCCGCCGCCAGAAGGCGGGTTACATCGGGCGTGCCGGATCCACCAGGCCGTACTGGCTGGCCATGCGCGCCAGCGCGATGTTGTCGTTGATGCCCATCTTCTCGAACAGGCGGGCCTTGTGCGTATTGACGGTCTTCGCGCTCAGGCTCAGGCGCTTGGCGATGTCTTCCTGGCGCAGGCCTTGGGTGAGCAGCAGCGCCACTTCCAGTTCGCGTGGGGACAGGGTGTCGAACGGTGAATGGTTGCCTTCCACGTTCGACAGCGCCAGGTTCTGCGCGATGCTGTTGCCCAGGTAACGGCGGCCGAGTGCGGCATCACGCACCGCGCGCAGCAGTTCCTGTGCATCGCAGGCCTTGCCGATGTAGCCGGAAGCACCGGCTTCGAGCAGGCGCTTGGGCATCGGACCATCTTCAAGGACGGAGACGATCACCACGCGGGTGCCGTGATCGCCACGGACCACGCGCTCGGTGACTTCCATGCCGCTCACGCCCGGCAGATGCAGATCGCACAGCACGACGTCGGGCCGCAGGCGGCGGATATCCGGCAGCGCATCTTCGCCACTCTCCGCCTCACCGACCACCTCGATGTCGGTTTCATTGGAGAGGATCATCTTCATGCCCGTACGCACCAGGGCATGATCGTCCACCAGATACACTCGAATCGTCATCCGCCAACCTCGTCAAACACTGTGAACGGGGGCAAGCCTAGCCGCGGGATGTGTCGATCACAAGGAACCGGGTTCCCCATCATCGCGTTCTGGTCCGCGCATCACAGACATGCTGTCCTGCCCTCCCCCTGTGCCTCTCACCCTTGCCTGATCCAATGGAGCAGCCTATGGGTGCAGCCCGCTTTCATGCCGCTTTCGGCCAGTTTACCGCCGTATTTGTTTCAGTGGCGATGCCGCCACGGATGGCGGCGGCGGAACATGACCAGGAAGCACCCTACCACCCAGACCAGGGCGGCACACCAGCCGGCCAGGATATCGGAGGGGTAATGCACCCCCAGGTACATGCGCGAGACGCTCACCAGGACCGCGAAAGCAAGCGCGGCAAGGGCCACCGGCCAGCGCCAGCGGGTGTTCCAGGCCAGCAGCACCAGCGTGACGGCCAGGGTCATCGAGCCCATGGCATGGCCGCTGGGGAAGCTGAAGGTGCTCTCCGGGGCGATGGACTCCCACAGGCTGGGCCGGTCGCGCTGGAAGAAGCGCTTGCTGCCCAGGTTCAACAGGGCCGAGCCGGCAAAGCAGATCGCGACGAAACTGGCCTCGCGCCAGCGTTTGCGCCAGGCAAGCAGGCCCACGATCAGCACGTCGGCCGGAATCAGGAACCACTCGTAGCCCAGCTTGGACAGCAGCACGAAGAACCGGTCCAGGCCCGGCGAATGCAGGGCGTGCAGCTTCCACAACAGCAGGTCGTCGAAGTAGATCGCCTCCAGCTCGTGCACTTCATCGGCCAGGGCGACGAAGCCCGCCAACGGCAGCAACACGCCCACGAACAGCAGCACGAAGCGCCAGGCGTTGCGGCCCATCCAGTGGCGGACGCCGGCGGCCGGCTCCGGCGTGGCCAGCACCGTCGGCTTACCCGGCGCTTCGGACATAGGTGCGTTCAACGTACTCATCGATCAGCGTGACGAAGTCCTGGGCGATGTTCTCGCCACGCAGGGTGACCGTCTTTTCGCCATCCACGAACACCGGCGCGGCCGGCGTTTCACCCGTGCCCGGCAGCGAGATGCCGATATTGGCGTGGCGCGATTCGCCCGGGCCGTTGACGATGCAGCCCATGACCGCCAGGGTCATGTTCTCCGCACCCGGGTGGCTCACCTTCCACAGCGGCATCTTCTCGCGCACGTGGTTCTGCACGACCTTGGCCAGCTCCTGGAAGAACTCCGAGGTGGTCCGGCCGCAGCCGGGGCAGGCCGTGACCAGCGGGGTGAAGGCACGCTGCCCGGTGGTCTGCAGCAGCTCTTGGGCAACGATCACTTCGGCCGTGCGCGACTGGCCCGGTTCGGGGGTCAGCGAGATACGGATGGTGTCGCCGATGCCTTCCTGCAGCAGCACCGCCAGCGCCGCCGACGAGGCGACGATGCCCTTGCTGCCGATACCGGCCTCGGTCAGGCCCAGGTGCAGCGCGAAATCCGAGCGCTGGGCCAGGTCGCGGTACACCGCGATCAGCTCCTGCACGCCGCTGACCTTGGCCGACAGCACGATGCGATCGCGCGGCAGGCCCAGTTCCACGGCGGTCTCCGCCGAATCCAGCGCCGAGCGGATCAGCGCTTCACGCAGCACGCGCCCGGCATCCCACGGCTGCGCGCGCTGGCTGTTCTCGTCCATCAGGCGCGCGGCCAGGGACTGGTCCAGCGAGCCCCAGTTGGCGCCGATGCGGACCGGCTTGTTGTAGCGGATCGCAAACTCGATCAGCTGCGCGAACTGCGTGTCTTTCTTCTTGCCGAAGCCGACGTTGCCCGGATTGATCCGGTACTTGGCCAGCGCTTCGGCGCAGGCCGGCTCCTGGGTCAGCAGCTGGTGGCCGTTGTAATGGAAGTCGCCGATCAGGGGGACATCGATCCCCATCATCTGCAGCTTCTCCACGATCCGCGGGATGGCCGCAGCAGACTCGGGATTGTTGACGGTCAACCGCACCATCTCCGAGCCCGCGCGCCACAGTTCGGCGACCTGCTTCACGCTGGAGGCGACATCGGCGGTGTCGGTGTTGGTCATCGACTGCACCACCACGGGATGGCCCCCGCCCACGACCACGCCGCCGATATGGACGGGCTGGGTCTGGCGGCGGGCCCACACGGCGGAGTCGGCGGGTTGGGTCGGTCGGGTCACGGCGTCATGCATCCGCCTATTTTAGCGCGCCCAGCGCACGGGTAGGTGCCCAGCGTTGGTTGACACTCATGTTCAGCGCCCCGCGCGCGCCGCCTACCCCGGATGCGGCCTATTGTCGCAGGCAGGTCCAGGCCGGAGCGCATACGATGTGCGCACATGACCGGTACCGACGCCCCCTTCCTCCGCACCCTGTGCAGCCTGCGCTGGCTGGCCGTGGCTGGCCAGGCCGCCACGATCCTGGTCGCCACCTGGGTACTGGGCCTGGAGTTGCCGCAGCTGCCGCTTTGGGCCGGCGTGGCTGCACTGGCCCTGTTCAATCTGTATGCGCAACTGCGCGTACACGATGCCGACACCGCACCACTGACCGCGTTCTGCCACATCCTGGTGGATGTCACCGTCTTGACCTGGATGGTCGGCTGGAGCGGCGGGATCGCCAATCCCTTCGGCTCACTCTTCCTGATCCTGATCGCACTGGCTGCGCTCGCCCTGCCCCTGCGCTGGACCCTCGCCGTGGCCGCGGCCTGCCTGATCGGCTATGCAGCAAGCGGCGTGTTCGGCCTGCCGCTGCCGAGCGGCTATTTCACCGGTGCGCAGATGCAGCAGTGGGGCGTGGTCTGCAACTTCCTGCTGTCGGCCACGGTGGTGCTGGTGTTCGCGACCCGACTGGCGATCGCCCTGCGCCAGCGCGAACGCGAGCTGGCCATGCTGCGCGAACGCTTCGTGCGCAATGAGGGCATCGTCGCGCTGGCCACCCATGCCGCCTCGGTTGCGCATGAGCTCAATACCCCGCTGGCGACCATGACCCTGCTCGCCGACGATATCGCCGACCAGACCGAAAGCAGCGAGGTCCGCGATGACGTGGAAACCCTGCGCGAGCTGCTGGTGCAGTGCCGGGAGCGGGTGCTCGCCCTCGCCCGCCCGGCCGCCGGCGATGCACCCGGCCGCGATGCGGTGACGTTGCCGCAGGTGCTGGAACAGTGGCGGCTGGTGCGTCCGACCATCGCGCTGAAGCGCAATGAGGATGCCCCGCTCACCCTGCCGCTGGACCCGGGCATCGGGCACCTGCTGATGGTGCTGCTCAACAATGCCGCCGACGCGGGTGAGAAGGCCGACCGGCCGCAGGTGGATCTGTCGCTGCGCATCGAGGGCGATGACCTGATCGGCGAAGTGCGCGACTACGGCCACGGCTTCGATGCCCGCCAGGCGGTCCTGCCCGGCACCCTGTTCAACAGCGGCAAGACCGATGGCATGGGCGTGGGCCTGGCCCTGTCCCACGCCACCATCGAACGCCTGGACGGCGAGCTGTGGATGCGCCCGGCCAATGGCGCCGGCACCCGCGTCGGCTTCCGCCTGCCCTTGTCCCCACGGGAGACTTCCGCATGACTGCTTTCACCCCTGCGCCCGGCCAGGCCAGCCATGGCTTGCTGGTCGACGACGACGAACTGTACCTGCGCACGCTGCAGCGCAGCCTGGCCCGCAAAGGGTTGGAAACCGTCACCGCCAGCGACACCGCCTCGGCCCTGCTGCTGGCCCGGCAGCAGCCGCCGGCCTACGCGCTGATCGACCTCAAGCTCGGCACCGAATCCGGCCTGGCGCTGATCCAGCCGCTGCGCGCCCTGCGCGAAGACATGCGGATCCTGCTGGTGACCGGCTATGCCAGCATCGCCACCGCGGTGGAAGCGATCAAGCTCGGCGCGGACGACTATCTGCCCAAGCCGGCCACGGTGCCGATGATCCTGCGTGCGCTCGGCGAAGAAGACGATGGCCCGGCCGACGATGGCGACATGGAGCCGCCGGATGCGATGACCCCGATCAGCCGGCTGCAGTGGGAGCACATCCAGCAGGCGATGCATGAAACCGGCGGCAACGTGTCCGCCGCGGCGCGTCTGCTCGGCATGCACCGGCGCTCGCTGCAGCGCAAGCTGGCCAAGCGCCCCAGCCCGGAACGCGACCCGAGTCGGTAATGCCGGGCGCGGGCTGGCCGCGCAAACACCGGCCGCAACAACCGGTAGAGCCGACCGTTGGTCGGCTGCTCTTCGCCACATCGACCAACCCCGCGCGCTGCGCGCGATAGCCGACCAACGGTCGGCTCTACCTGCCTTTTTAGTCGGCCCTACCCGCACTGAACCTGCATCGGTAGAGCCGACCGTTGGTCGGCTGCTCAAACACGGGCGCATCAACCGGTAGAGCCGACCGTTGGTCGGCTGCTCTTCACCACACCGATCAACACCGCGCGCTGCGCGCGATAGCCGACCAACGGTCGGCTCTACCTGCCCTTTTAGCCGGCCAACGGTCGGATCTACGCGGTGGTCAGGCGGTCAGCCGGCCCAGCAACTCCAGCGTCACCGGGTCGGTGATCGCATGCGACTGGCCCTGCAGCGCGGGCAGCAACTGGCTGGCCAGCTGCTTGCCCAACTCCACGCCGAACTGGTCGAACGCGTTGATGTTCCAGATCAGCGACTGCACGTACACGGCGTGTTCGTACATGGCGATCAGGGCACCCAGCGACTGCGGAGTCAGTGCGTCGAGCAGAATCAGCGTGCTCGGGCGGCCACCGGGATACTCGCGGTGCGGATCCTCGCTGCCCTGGCCATTGGCCAACGCCTCGGTCTGCGCCAGCAGGTTGGCCATCAGCGCCTGATGGTTGACCACGTATGGGTCATCGTTGTGCACGCAGCCGATGAAGTCGGCCGGGATCACGCTGGTGCCCTGGTGCAGCGCCTGGAAGAAGCTGTGCTGCACATCGGTACCCGCCCCGCCCCACCATACCGGCACGGTGTCGCTGGCAACCGGGCTGCCATCAAGCTGCACCCGCTTGCCCAGGCTTTCCATCACCAGCTGCTGCAGGTAGGCCGGCAGCAGCGCCAGGCGCTGGTCATAGGTCATCACCGCGTGCGTGGCATGGCCGAGCAGGTTGCGGTTCCAGATATCGGTCAGGGCATGCAGGACCGGCAGGTTCTGTTCGAGCGGCGCGGTGAGCGCGTGTTCGTCCATCTGCGCGGCACCGGCCAGCAGCTGTTCGAAACGCTCGAAACCGATCGCCAGTGCGATCGGGAAACCGACCGCCGACCACAGCGAATAGCGCCCGCCCACCCAATCCCACATCGGCAGTACGCGGCCGGCGGCGATCGAGAAGGCCTTGGCCGCCCGCTCCGGATTCGCGCTGACCGCATACAGGCGCTCGCTGCCGCCCAGCCAGTCATGCAGGATCTGCCCGTTGAGCAGTGTTTCCTGGGTGCCGAAGGTCTTGGAGATCAGGATGCCGGCCGTGGTCGCCGGGTCCAGCGTGGCGAGCGTGCGCTGCATCGCGGCACCGTCCACGTTCGACACGAAATGCACGCGGAAGCGTGCCCCGGAGACCGGACGCAGCGCATCGGCGACCAGCCGCGGACCCAGGTCCGAGCCGCCGATGCCGACGCTGACGATATCGGTGATAGTGGTTGCTTCCAGCGCGGCGATCAGCTCGCCCATCTGCTGGCGCACCTGCGCGGCGGTGGCGAAGGCCTCACCGGCCACCGGAGCGCCGCTGGCATCGCCGCGCAGTGCGGTGTGCAGCGCCGCACGGCCTTCGGTTACATTGACCGTTTCACCACGGAACAGGCGCTGGAAGCCGCCAGCGACATCGCGCTCGGCGGCCAGCTGCAGCAGTGCGTCCAACGCCGCGCGGTCGTACTTCTGCCGCGCGAAATTAACGTACAACGGACCGACCCGCAGCCCCAGCGATTGTGCGCGGCCCGGTTCGGCGGCGATCAACGAAGGGATGCTCGCGCCACGCAGGCGCTGGGCATGGGAATGAAGCGGGTCGAATCCGTTGTGCTGTGTCATGCGGCCTGTGTCGGGATCGTGTCGTTGGTGTGGGAGATCTGGTTCTTGCCGTCCACATATACCAACTTCGGCTTGAAGCTGTCAGCTTCTTCTTCGCTCATGCTGGCGAAGGCCGCGATGATGATGATGTCGCCCACCTGCACGTGGCGCGCGGCGCCACCGTTGAGCGACACCACGCCGCTGCCGGCTTCGGCACGGATGGCATAGGTCGAGAAACGCGCACCGTTGGTCACATCCCAGATGTGTACCTGCTCGAACTCACGGATGCCGGTCGCAGCCAGCAGGTTGTCATCGATGGCGATGGAACCTTCGTAGTTCAGCTCGGAGTGAGTGACGGTGGCGCGGTGGATCTTGGTCTTCAGCAGGGACAGATGCATGGCAACGGGGAAACGGTAAAGGAAAGGGAAATTCTAGCACCCGGGGGCCCGGCGGCAGGGCGCGCCGGTCGCGGGAGGGGGCTGCCCACCGTTCAGCATCTTCAGGCCGCCCCGCCGCCCCGGTAGAGCCACCCCATGGGTGGCTGCACGTCCGGCATCGCCCAGCAGCCACCCATGGGGTGGCCCTACCCGGCGGGGCGCAGCCCTCAGAACTCCAGGTTGTCGATCAACCGGGTATTGCCGATCCGCGCGGCGATCAGGGCCACGCGGGTGCCGTCGTTGGCATCGGCCGGCTCGGACAGGTCCGGCAGGCGGACCACGGCGTAGTCGACCTGGAACCCGGCGGCCTGCAGCGCCGCGGCGGCTTCGGCCTCGATCAGGCTGCGGCTCTTGCCCGCAATGAAGCCTTCGCGCATGCCCAGCAGCACCTGGTGGATGGTGGTCGAGACCGGGCGCTGCTCGGCGTTGAGATACTGGTTGCGCGAGCTCATCGCCAGACCGTCGTCTTCGCGCACGATGTCGCCGCCGACGATCTGGATCGGGAAGGCCAGGTCTTCCACCATCTGGCGGATCACCGCCAGCTGCTGGTAGTCCTTCTTGCCGAAGGCCGCCACATCCGGCTGCACCTGGTTGAACAGGCGCGAGACCACGGTGCAGACGCCATCGAAATGGCCCGGGCGGTGCGCGCCTTCGAGCAGGCCGCTGATGCCGGGCACATTGACGCTGGCCGCCAGTTCGACACCGAACGGGTACATCGACTCAACCGTGGGCAGCCACAGCACATCGCACCCGGCCTGCTCCAGGCCGGTGGTGTCGGCTTCGGGCGTGCGCGGGTAGCGGGTGAAGTCCTCGTTCGGGCCGAACTGGGTCGGGTTGACGAAGACGCTGGAGACCACGCGATCGGCGTACTGCCGGGCCAGCGTGACCAGTGAATAATGCCCTGCGTGCAGGTTGCCCATGGTCGGGACCAGCGCGACGCGCAGGCCCTCGCGCTTCCAGCCGTTGACGACGGCGCGCAGACGGGACAGTTCGGTGACGGTTTCGATCATGAGGCGTAGGCGTGTTCTGCGTCGGGGAAGGAGCCGTCGCGCACGGCGTCGGCGTAGGCACGGACCGCACCGGCAACCGACCCGCCTTCGGCAAGGAAATCCTTGACGAACTTGGGACGGCGATGGCCGCTGTCCAGACCGAGGAAATCATGCAGCACCAGCACCTGGCCATCGCACTGCGGGCCGGCGCCGATGCCGATGGTGGGCACGCTGATGTCCGCGGTGACCTGGGCAGCCACCGGCGTGGGCACGCATTCGAGCACGACCAGGCTGGCGCCGGCGGCGACCGCGGCCTTGGCGTCATCGCGCAGCTGCTGGGCGGCATCGCCACGGCCCTGCACGCGATAACCGCCCAGGCGCAGCACCGACTGCGGGGTCAGGCCCAGGTGCGAGCAGACCGGAATCTCGCGCTCGACCAGGTAACGGATGATGTCCAGCTTGAAGCCGGCACCTTCGATCTTGACCATCTCCGCACCGGCCTGCAGCAGGCGCAGCGAGGCATCCAGCGCGCGCTCCGGGGTAGCGTCGGCGCCGAACGGCAGATCCGCCACCAGCAGCGCGCGTTGCAGTACACGGGCCACGGCGCGGGTGTGATAGACCATGTCGTCGGTGGTCACCGGCAGGGTCGAGTCATGCCCCTGCACCACCATGCCCAGCGAGTCGCCGATCAGGATCAGGTCCACGCCGTTGGCGTCGAAGCTGCGGGCGAACCCGGCATCGTAGGCGGTCAACATCACCAGCTTCTGTCCGTTGCGCTTGGCCTCGGCCAACGCGGGCACGGTCCAGGGCTTGCTGTCTGCGTGGGTACTCATGAGCTGATAACCGGTGGCGATAAGCCCCGCATTATCCTCCTATTGAAGCGATCCCGCAGGCCTCGACCCGCATCACAGCATCCCGCACGCGGCCGTGCCCGGGAATGATGGCGTCGGGCGCGATCTCGGACAGCGGCAGCAGCGCGAACGCGCGCTCATGCAGATAGGGATGCGGTACCTGCAACTGCGGCAGATCGATGCTCTGTTCGCCGTACAGCAGCACGTCCAGATCCAGTGCACGCGGCCCCCAGTGCACGGCAGGATCCCGTACGCGGCCGAAGCGGCGCTCGATCTCCAGCAAAGCAGCCAGCAGATCCGGTGCGGGCAACCGGGTCTCCAGCACGGCGGCGGCGTTGACGAACGCCGGCTGATCCAGGTTGCCCCACGCCGGCGTGCTGTACAGCTGCGAGCGCGCCCGCAGTGTGGTCTGCGGCAGGGCCGCCAGCGCCTGGAACGCATCGCGCAGGGTCTGCGCGGCGTCCCCGAGATTGGCGCCCAATCCGATACAGGCCAGGGTCACGGCTTACTCGCCTGCCACTCCACCGGGACGACGACGGCGGCGGCGACGCTTGCGCGGTGCACCGTCTTCGCCCTCACCGTCGGCCTGGGCGGCATCCAGCGCCGAATCCAGCTCGGTGCCGGACTGCAGCTGGGCCTCGCGCCAGAACGCCACGTCGGCTTCATGCTCGCTGGAGGCGACCTGGCGCAGGACCAGGAAATCGTAGGCGGCGCGGAAGCGCGGATGGGTCAACGTGCGGATCACCCGCTTGCGCTGGCGCGAGCCGAAGCGGCCCTGCAGCAGCCAGATCTCCTGCATCGGCAGCGAGAAACGGCGCGGCAGGGCGATCGTGGTGAGCTGGTGCAGGGTGACGCGGTCCGCCGCACGGCGCTGCGCCTCTTCCAGTGCGACGCCCTGCTTCTGCAGGCTGGCCAGGGCGCGGCAGAACGCCGGCCACAGCAGCAGCGCGAACAGGAACGACGGCGACACCGGCTCGTCATTGGCCACACGCAGATCGGTGTTGTGCAGACCTTCGATGACCATGCGGCGCAACGCACCGCTGCGATTGCTGCGCAGGGCCGCGGCGCTTTCCGGGAACATGACATCGAGCAGGCCGTACCGCTCCAGGCCCTCGAAGCTGGCCACGCCGTGCCCGGACAGGAACAGCTTGAGCACTTCCTCGAACAGACGCGCCGGGGCGGCCTCGGCCAGCAGGTTGGCCAGGCGCGGCAGCGGTTCGGCGGTCGCCTCTTCGATCTGGAAGCCCAGCTTGGCCGCCAGGCGCACCGCGCGCAGCATGCGCACCGGGTCTTCGCGGTAGCGCTGCTCGGGATCGCCGATCAGCTTCATCAGGCGGGCCTGCACGTCTTCAAAGCCACCGGTGTAATCGCGCACCGAGAAATCCTCGATCGCGTAGTACAGGGCGTTGCAGGTGAAGTCGCGGCGGATCGCGTCGTCTTCGATGCTGCCGTACACGTTGTCGCGCACGAGCATGCCGTTTTCCATCTCACGGTCGCCGCTGCCATCGTCGATGTTGGCGCGGAAGGTGGCGACCTCGATGATCTCGCGACCGAACACCACGTGCGCCAGGCGGAAACGGCGGCCGATCAGCCGGCAGTTGCGGAACAACTGCTTGACCTGCTCGGGCGTCGCGTCGGTGGCGACGTCGAAATCCTTGGGGTGGCCGTTCACCAGCAGATCGCGGACGGCGCCGCCGACCAGGTAACCGGCAAACCCGGAATCACGCAGCCGGTACAGAACGCGCAGGGCGTTGGGGCTGATGTCCTTGCGGGAGATGTTGTGCTGATCGCGCGGGATCACGCGCAGGCTGAACGGTGATGTAGCAGAGGAATTGATGTTGGCGCTTCCGGTTGAGTTTTCGGGATTGCCCAATGGCATCTAGGTCCATATACTAGCGCGCTGCGCAGTTCGCGACAAAGCCTGCTCCCTTCGTCTAATGGTTAGGACGTGGCCCTCTCAAGGCTAAAACAGGGGTTCGAGTCCCCTAGGGAGCACCAGTCGCGGTGCAGAAAGCCAAAAACCCCGCCACGGCGGGGTTTTTTGCGTTCAGGGTCAGGGCGTGCGGCGCCTGCCCTGCCAGGCCCGGGTCGGGGAGTGCACCCCCCGACCCGGCAAAGCGCCCCGCGACTAGGATGTCGGAAGCGGCGCTCACCCCTCCATCTGCTCCAGTTCCTTGCCCTTGGTCTCCTTGACGAAGCGCAGCACGAAGAACACCGACAGCACCGCGGCCACCGTATAGATGCCGTAGGCCCCGGCCAGGCCGATGCTGCCCAGCAGGACCGGGAAGGACACGGTGATGGCGAAGTTGGCCGTCCACTGCGCCGCGCCGGCCACCGCCAGCCCCGAGCCGCGGATCTGGTTGGGGAACATCTCGCCCAGCATCACCCACATCACCGGGCCCCAGGACATGTTGAAGAAGATCACGTAGACATTCGCCGCCACCAGCGCCAGCACGCCCATGCTGTCGGACAGCTGCAGCTTGCCGCCGGCATCCAGCGAGCCGCTGGCGAAGGCAAGGGTGACCAGCGCCAGCGAGATCGCCATGCCGACCGAGCCGACCCACAGCAGCGGCTTGCGTCCGATGCGGTCGATCAGCACCACGGTGACCAGGCAGGCACCGATGCTCAGCGCACCGGACAGCACGTTGATCAGCAGCGCGTCGCTCTCCGAGAAGCCCACCGCCTGCCACAGCACCGCGCCGTAATAGAAGACGACGTTGATGCCGACCAGTTGCTGGAACACCGCCAGGCCGATGCCGATCCAGACGATCGGGCGCAGTTTGCCGGTGGTCTTGCTGATCAGGTCCGAGAAGGTCGGGCGGTGCTGGTCCTGGGACAGCGAACCCTCGATCTCGGTGATCTTGGCCTGCGCCTCGGCCGGCCCGTACAGACGGGTCAGCACCGCCAGGGCCTGGTCACGGCGCCCTTTGACCACCAGGAAGCGCGGGCTTTCCGGGATCACCAGCAGCAGGCACAGGAACAGCAGCGAGGGAATGGCCTGCATCCAGAACATCCAGCGCCATGCCGCCTGGCCCAGCCACAGGGACTCGGTGGAGGCGCCGGCCGCCTTGGCCAATAGATAGTTGCTGAGGAAGGCACAGAACAACCCGCTGATGATCGCGATCTGCTGCACCGTGGCCAACCGGCCGCGGTACCGGGCCGAGGCCACCTCGGCAATGTAGGCCGGCGACATCACGCTGGCCGCGCCGACCGCGAACCCGCCGATCACCCGGGCGATGATGAACACCGTGGAGCTGTGCGCCGCACCGGCCCCCAGGGCCGAGAACAGGAACATCACCGCCGCGATGATCAGCACGCCGCGGCGGCCGAGCCGGTCGCCCAGGCGGCCGGCGAAGAACGCACCGATCGCGCAGCCGAGCAGCATCGAGGCGACCTCGAAGCCGATCCCGGCCGAGCTGGACTGGAACGTGTCCTTGAGGCCATCGACGGTGCCGTTGATCACGCCGCTGTCGAACCCGAACAGGAAGCCACCGATGGTGGCCACGCAGCTGATCAGGATGATGAAGCCGGTGTTCTCGCCGCTGACGGCACGTGTACTGCTGAGCGAAGCACTGGTCATGGGAAACCCTGGGTTGAAGGGACGCTGCGCACGACCGCAGCAGGGACGGATGGCGCAGGTTCTCATACCTTTCGCGCCGGCTGGGCGGCGGCGGGTGGGCCCGGACCTGGCGGCGGCCCGCAGCGGCGTGCGCGCATCGCCGCGCTCGACCACCGGTTGATCACCGACGCCCTCCACTGCGACCATGCCCGCCTGGCCGCCCTGCCCACTCCCGGGCGTGGCGCGGCATTGTCGAGGAGCGCCTGCCCATGCCCATGTTCGTTCGCCCGATCGCCCCATCCCGCTGTGGCGCCACGCCGATGGTGCGGATGCCCACCGGTGCGTCGCAATGAGCCTCGAACGCGCGCCGGCCACGCTGGCGGTGGACAGCCGCTGCACCCACGGCGAGGGCGTGCTCTGGTGCGACCGGCGGCAGAGCCTGCTCTGGATCGACATCGCCGAACGTCGGCTGTGGCAGCACACGCCGGCCAGCGGCAGCACGCGCCACTGGGTGTTGCCGGACCGCCCCGGCTGCATCGGGTTGTTCGACGATGGCACGCTGCTGGTCGCATTGGTCAGTTCGCTGCACCGCGCCGACCTGGCTGCCGCCACCGACGATGCGCTGCCGCTGCAGTGGCTGGCCGATGTGGACCCACACAACGCATACACGCGCAGCAACGATGGCCGCGCCGACCGTCACGGCAACTTCGTGTTCGGCACGATGAACGAACACCCGGCGCGCGCCGCCGATGGCCGCTTCTATCAGTACTCCAGCCGCCACGGCCTGCGCGAACTGCCGCTGCCGGGCATCGTGATTCCCAACGCGATCAGCTTCAGCCTGGATGGCCGCACGCTGTACTGGTGCGATTCGGTGACGCCGCAGATCATGGCCTGCGATTACGACCCAGAGCGCGCCAGCACCGCCAACGTGCGTGTGTTCACCACGTTGGCCAACCGCGCTGCCGAGCCCGACGGGTCGGCGGTGGATGCCGATGGGCGGGTCTGGAACGCGCAATGGCGCGCCAGCCAGGTGAGCTGCTATGGCGCCGACGGCACACTGCTGCAGGTGCAGCCGGTGCCGGTCAAGAACCCCACCTGCGTTGCCTTCGGCGGCCCCGACCTGCGCACCTTGTACGTGATCAGTTCGCAGCTGGACCACACGCCCGAGGCGCTGGCCGCAAGCCCGCATGCGGGCAGCCTGTTCAGCGCGCGCCAGGACCACCCCGGTCTGCCGGAGAGCCGGGTCCACGTGGCCTGACCGGTTGCGGGCCGGGCATGCACCGGGCGGTTGGCCAGCGGTGGCGCACGTTGACAGGGAAGCGCCGCGCATCACCCGCAACGCCTTGTTGCACAAGGGCCGCCCGCACTTGATCAGGTATCGAGGCGCGCTGTCTGAGCACGCCACGCCAGCATTCAGCCACAACCTGTTCTAGAATTGGTCGGCTTAACGCCGGATTTCCCCATGCCTTTCGTCGTCACCGAAAACTGCATCAAGTGCAAACACACCGATTGCGTGGAAGTGTGCCCCGTGGATTGCTTCCACGAAGGCCCCAACTTCCTGGTGATCGACCCGGATGAGTGCATCGATTGCACCCTGTGCGAACCGGAGTGCCCGGTCAACGCGATCTTCCCCGAAGACGACGTGCCCGCGGGGCAGGAAGCGTTCGTCGCCCTGAACGCCGAGCTGGCCAAGGCCTGGCCGGTGCTGACCGTGCGCAAGGACCCGCCCGCCGACGCCGGCGAATGGGACGGCAAGCCGGACAAGCTGCCCCTTCTGGAACGCTGAGCCGCGGCATGTCGCAAACGAAAAAGGGCGCCTAGGGCGCCCTTTTTGTTTCCCCAACCGGATCCCCGGTAGTGCCGGCCGCTGGCCGGCTGCCCTTCGCCCCAACGCCGTCAGCGTCAGAGCCGGGCAGGCACGCAATGCACACCTGCCCGGCCAGCAACAGGACCTACCGCAGGCCTCCTTACGGGGCCAGCTTCGCCTTCAGCTCACCCAGCAGCTTGGTCGGGGCCGCCGCGGTGGCCGGCAGGCCACGCGGGTCGACGGCCGACACATAAGCACCGGCATCGACGGCGACCACGCGGACCAGGAAGTCGCTGCCTTCGAAGGCCACATCGTAGGAACCCAGCAGCTGGGCCTTGCTGGCGATCTTCACGCCTGCAACGGTCTCCAGGGCGGTACCAACCTTGGCGAACACCTCTTCCTTGGTGCCCGGCACGGTGAAGCCGGCATTGTTGGCGGCCGCCGGGTTCGCGGCCGGGGCCGGGCGCGCCGCCTGCGAGGCCAGCGAGGAGCTGGTGGCAGCGGTAGCGGCAGCCTGGCCGGCCGGGACGTTCAGATCCGGCGGCACTTCCAGCGGGCGAACTTCCGGGGCCAGGGCGTAGTCGCCCTTGGCGCCGCGCTTGAAGCAACCGGTGGTGCCGACGAGGGTGGCGGTAGCCAGGATCGCGAAGGACAGCACGCGGAAGGCGGAAACGGATTGACGCATGGGAATCTCCTGGGTGACCACTGACATCAGTGGTTGGATAGTGCTTCCAGCGCACCGATATCGGTGGCCAGGTGTTCAGCAGCGGCGTGATGGGCCGCGGACAAGGGCAGCAGCGGCAGGCGCAGGCCATCACCAATGCCGATCCGGCGCAGCAGGTCCTTCACCGGGATCGGGTTGGACTCCACGCCGCAGAATTCATGGAACGGCTCGAGACGGGCATCCCACGACTCGGTCGCCTCGCGTTCCCCGGCTGCCGCCAGGTCGCACATCCGGCGGTAGGCGCCCGGCAGGGCGTTGGAGCCCACCGAGATCAGGCCGTCCACGCCGGACAGGATCGAACGCGCGGCCGTACCGTCGTCACCGCTGAGGATGGCGAAGTCCGGCGAACGCAGCGCCAGCAGGGCATTGACGCGGCCCACATCGCCGACCGCCTCCTTGATGCCCACGATGTTCGGGTGCCGCGCCAGTTCGGCCACGGTCTCGGGCAGCATGTCGCAGCCGGTACGGCCGGGCACGTTGTACAGGATGACCGGCAGGCCGCCCTGGTCGGCCACCGCGCGGTAATGCGCGATCAGGCCGGCCTGGGTCGGGCGCACGTACGGCGGGGTCACCACCAGCGCATGGGTCGCGCCGTTGGCGGCCGCACGACGGGTCTGCTCGATCGTTTTGGCCGTCCCCGACAGGCCGGTCCCGGCCAGTACCGGGATGCGTCCGGCGACGGTTTTTACCGCACTGCGCAGCAGCTGGTCGTATTCGTCGTCGGACAGGGCAGCGGCTTCACCGGTCGAACCGGCCACCACCACCCCGTGAACACCACCCTCCAGTTGCAGGTGCAGCAGGCGCTGCCAACCGTCGGGATCCAATGCGCCGTTCGCCTGGAAGGGCGTCGCCAGCGCGGTGATGAGACCGGAAAGGGACAAGGACATCGTGCTCGGAAGAAAGGGGGCACCGGGCCTGCGTAAACGCCGGCCAGATGTACGTTGCATGTTACTTGCGGGTCGAAAGCGCGGGCAAGTATGCTGGACTCCGGCGAACGTGCCGTCGCCGGCCGTTCAGACTCACCTTGCATCACCCGGAACCCTCTTGACCGACACCACGCCGCGGCCTGCGCCGACCGAAAACCACCTCCTGATCAACGCCTATACGACGCATCCGGAGTCCCCCCTGCTGCCTGTGACCCGGCGTATCGCCGACAGTGGCTGCAATCTGGTCGATGCCCGCCTGGCCACGGTCGGGCGCGACGTGTCCGTCACCGCCCTGGCCACCGGCTCGTGGGACTCGGTGGCCAAGCTGGAGGCGATGCTGACCCGGCTGGAGCGCGAGGAAGGCCTGAAGCTGGTCTGGTACCGCACCGGTGCCAAGCAGGCGCAGTCCAACCTGCTGCCCTACATCGTGGAAGTGATCGCCGCCGACAAGCCGGGGATCCTGTTCCAGCTGGCCGATTTCTTCGACCGCCAGGGCATCACCATCGAAAACCTGCAGAGCACGCGTTACCGCGCGATGCAGACCGGTGCGGAAATGTTCTCCGCGCAGGTCACGATCGGGGTGCCGGCCAACATGCACATTGCCGCGCTGCGTGATGATTTCCTCGAGTTCTGCGATCACCTCAACCTCGATGCGATCATGGACCCGATGAAGTTCTGATGCTTCGCGCGTTCGTCACGGGCGCGCGGGGTTTCATGCAGTTGTAGTAGATCTACCCCAGGATCCGGAAAGGAACCCATGAACGACGGCGACACCCTGGACAGCACCACCCTCGCACTGCCGCTGGCGTTGTCCGGCGGCGAGACCACCACCCTCGGCGATCTGGCCGGCCAGTGGCTGGTGCTGTACTTCTACCCCAAGGACAGCACCCCGGGCTGCACCACCGAGGGCATCGATTTCAACGCGCTGCTCCCGCAGTTCACGAAGGCCGGCGCCCGCGTCTTCGGCGTCTCCCGCGATTCGGTCAAATCCCACGATAATTTCTGCGCCAAGCAGGGCTTCGCCTTTCCGCTGATCAGCGATGGCGATGAAGCGCTGTGCACCGCGTTCGACGTGATCAAGCTGAAGAACATGTACGGCAAGCAGGTGCGTGGCATCGAGCGCAGCACCTTCCTCATTTCGCCGGACAGTCGTATCGTGCAGGTGTGGCGCAAGGTCAAAGTGGCCGGCCACGCAGACACCGTCCTTGAAGCCCTGAAGGCCGCGAAAACCCAGTGATCAATCCGGCACCCCCAATGGTCATCACCCTGCCCCGCAGGTCGTGATGGCTTGTCCCTGTTCTGCCACCAGGAATTGACGATGACCCGAGGCAAGCGCATCTACGTACTGGATACCAACGTGCTCATGCACGATCCGACCGCGCTGTTCAAGTTCGAGGAGCATGATGTCTACCTGCCGATGCAGGTGATCGAAGAGCTGGACAACGGCAAGAAGGGCACCACCGAGGCCAGCCGCAACGCGCGCCAGGTCAGCCGCTTCCTCAATGAGCTGGTGCAGGCCTCGGGCCTGGACAACCTGGCCGACGGCATCCCGCTGCAACGCCCGAACGGGCTGCAGCTGCGCGGCAAGCAGAGCGTGGGCCTGCTGCGATTCCAGACCAGTCATTTCGATGCGGGCAAGAGCTTCGGCGCGGTGATTCCGGACAACGCCATCCTCGGCGCGATCCTGGCGCTGAAGGAACAGGTGCCCGAGATTCCGGTGGTGTTCGTCTCCAAGGACATCAACCTGCGGATCAAGGCCGCGATTGCCGGCATCGTCTCGGAGGATTACGAGAACGACCGCGCACTGGACGATTTCAGCCTGCTCTACACCGGCGCCACCGAACTGCCGGAAGACTTCTGGAAGAAGCACACCGACAACCTGCGCAGCTGGAGCGACAAGGGCCGCACCAGTTACGAAATCATCGCCAGCGAAGACGAGAGCTGGCACCCCAACCAGTACGCCTACCTGCCGGGCGACGATGAAGTCGAACTGCGCGTGGCCAAGGTGGACGGCGACAAGATCACGTTGTCGCTGGTCAACGATTTCCGCCACGGCAGCCATGCGGTGTGGGGCATCAGCGCGCGCAACCGCGAGCAGAACTTCGCGCTCAATGCGTTGATGGACCCGGAGATCGATTTCGTCACCCTGCTCGGCACCGCCGGCACCGGCAAGACCCTGCTCGCGCTGGCCGCGGGCCTGGCACAGACCATGGACCAGCAGCGCTACCGCGAGATCATCATGACCCGCGCCACGGTCAGCGTCGGCGAGGACATCGGCTTCCTGCCCGGTACCGAGGAAGAGAAGATGACCCCATGGATGGGCGCGCTGACCGACAACCTGGAAGTGCTCACGCATACCCAGGAAGGCGGCGCATGGGGCCGGGCGGCGACCAACGACCTGATCGCCAGCCGGATCAAGATCCGCTCGCTGAACTTCATGCGCGGGCGCACGTTCCTGTCACGCTATCTGATCCTGGATGAAGCGCAGAATCTCACCCCCAAGCAGATGAAGACCCTGATCACCCGTGCCGGCCCGGGCACCAAGATCGTCTGCCTGGGCAACGTCGAACAGATCGATACCCCGTACCTGACCGAGACCACCTCGGGCCTGACCTACGCGGTGGACCGTTTCAAGAACTGGCCGCACAGCGCGCACGTGACGCTGCGCCGTGGCGAGCGTTCGCGCCTGGCCGATTACGCCTCGGAGGTGTTGTGAGCCGTTCCCTGTCCCGTGCCGTCCTGCCGCTGGCGCTTGCTGCGCTGGCGGCCGCCTGCACGCCTGCCAATACGCGGCCGGGCGCCAGCGTCCCGACCGCGATCAAGACCGGCCAGTCCTGGGTGGTGACCCGCCCCGTCGTCGCCGCCCAGGTATTGGATACCTGCTCGCGTTCCAGCCCCGGCCGCGAGCCGGGGCGCGTCACCGGCTACTGGGCGCCCAGCCGCCAACAGGTGGAGCAGCTGGAAGCCCGGTTGCCGTCGCTGGAGACGCAGGTGCCCAAGGCTGCCGATTTCGACCGCCAATATGTCGGCATCGAGATGGACGGCCGGCAGCTGATCTATCTCAACGCCTTCCATCTGCCTGACGATGCCGACATCGATCCAGCGCGCGATGCAATCCGGGTCTGCGATGGCGGCGCGCAGTTCTGGGGCGCGCTGTTCGATCCGGCCAGCGGCAGCTTCTCGGATGTGCAGTTCAACGGCCCGCCCGCGGGCCGTTGATCGTGCCGTGACCACCACCGCGCACGCCGGATGAGCATCCGGCTGCCCACCTGGGTCTGGATCGGGGCGATCGCCCTGTCCTGCGTGGCCGGGATGGTCAACGTGGTCGGCTTCCTGGGGTTCGAACACCAGGCCGTCAGCCACATGACCGGCACCACCAGCCAGCTCGGCATGGCGCTGGCCCAACGCGACTGGCGCGTGGTCGGGCACCTGTGGGGGCTGTTGATCGCGTTCTGCGTGGGCGCCACGCTCAGCGGAGTGATCATCCAGGACAGCGGCCTGCAACTGGGCCGCCGCTATGGCGCAGTGCTGGCACTGGAATCGCTGTTGCTGCTGATCGCGATCCCGCTGTTCAAACAGCAGCAGATCTGGGGGGCACTGGCCGCGGCGATGGCGTGCGGCCTGCAGAACGCGATGGCCACCACCTTCAGTGGCGCGGTGGTGCGCACCACCCATCTCAGCGGCATGTTCACCGATCTCGGGATCGGGCTGGGCCACCTGATGCGCGGCCTGCCGCTGCCGATCCGTCGACTGACCCTGAGCGGGTTGATCGTCAGCGGCTTCCTGGCCGGCGGCGTGATGGGCGCCATGCTGTTCCTGCGCTTCGGCTACGACGCCCTGCTCGCCCCGGCACTGCTCACCGGCGGCACCGGGGTGGGCTACGTGCTGTACCGGCAGTGGGCACTGCTGCGGGCGCGCTGAGGGCGCGGCAGCACTGCCGCGACAAACATTGCACAATTGGGGCATGACGCCTTCCAGCCCCGTTTCCGCCCTGACCATCGCCGGCTCCGATTCCGGCGGTGGTGCCGGCATCCAGGCCGACCTGAAGGCCTTCGCCGCCCATCGCGTGCATGGCCTGTCGGCGATCGCCGCACTGACCGCACAGAACACGCGCGGCGTTACCGCCGTACACGTGCCGCCGCTGGACTTCCTGCAGGCGCAGATCGATGCCTGCTTCGCCGATTTCGATATCCATGCGGTGAAACTGGGCATGCTGGCCAACGCCGAGGTGATCGCACTGGTGGCAGACGCACTGGAAAAGCACCGCCCACCGCACGTGGTGCTGGATCCGGTGATGGTCGCCACCAGCGGCGCCAAACTGCTCGAAGACAGCGCACTGGTGGCGATGCGCACGCGCCTGATCCCACTGGCGACGCTGCTGACGCCCAACACCCCCGAAGCGGAGCTGCTGCTCGGCCGCCGCATCGTCACCGCCGAGGAGGCCGAAGATGCCGCCGACGCGCTGTTGGAGCTGGGCGCCGGCGCGGTGCTGCTCAAGGGCGGGCATCTGGACGAAGGCAGTCGCGTGATCGATCGCTACTTCGACGGCGTGACCCGCGAAGAATTCATCCATACCCGCCTGCGGGTGGATGCGCACGGCACCGGCTGTACGCTGGCCTCGGCCATCGCCGCGCAGCTGTGCCAGGGGCTGTCATTGCCCAATGCCTGCGAAGCGGCCATCGATTACGTCGCGCGTGGCCTGCAGAGCGGTTATTACCCGGGCCGCAACGAGGTGCTGGTGATCGACCACTTCGGTGCGGCACGCCCGGCATGATCGACGCCTCGCCCCTGCCTGTGCAGGCCGAAGACGGGCATCGCTTCGAACTGCTGGCGCGCGTGCCGACGCAGCCACGCGTACGCCTGCTGTGGCTGCCGGCGCTGGGCGTGGCCGCGCGCCATTACCTGCCGTTCGCCGAGGCGCTCGCTGCGCGTGGCATTGCGGTGTACCTGCACGAGTGGCGCGGCAACGGCAGCAGCAGCCTGCGCCCGTCGCGCACGCAGGACTGGGGCTATCGCGACCTCCTCGAGCAGGACCTGCCGGCGAGCCTGGCAAACGTGGCCGGAGACGCTGCAACACCCTTGATCATCGGCGGCCACAGTCTCGGCGGTCAGCTGGCCTGCTGCTTCGCCGGTCTGCATGCGCAGCGCTTCGCCCGCGTGTGGCTGGTCGCCAGCGGCACGCCGTACTGGCGCACCTTCCCGGCCCCGCGTGGCTGGATCCTGCCGCTGGTGTATCGCTTCCTGCCCTGGCTGGCCCAGCGCCAAGGGGTCCTGCACGGCAAGAAGCTCGGCTTTGGTGGCACCGAGGCGCGCGGGTTGATCCGCGACTGGTCGCGCGTGGGCCTCAACAATCACTACGCGGCCGCTGGCATGGCGACCGATCTGGAGGCCGCGATGCGCGATCTGCGCGGCCAGGCGGCCGCCGTGGTGATGGACCACGACTGGTTGGCACCGACGGGCTCGATGCAGGGCCTGCTGGCCAAGATGCCGGGCATGCGTGCGCAGCTCAGCGTGGTCAGTGCGCAGATGCTGGGTGCGCGTGCCGATCACTTCGCCTGGATGAAAACGCCGGAAGCCGTGGTGGAGCACCTTCTTCGTTCATTTGAATGAAGACCTTCACAAAAACCGTTGACGAATGCGACGCCGATCCGCATAATTCCGCTCCTGTTGACGCGCCCGTAGCTCAGTTGGATAGAGTACCTGGCTACGAACCAGGCGGTCGGGAGTTCGAATCTCTCCGGGCGCACCATCAACAGGGTATCGATTTCGCCGTCGGTATCAGCAGTAAAAATTCGATGTAAATGCGCCCGTAGCTCAGTTGGATAGAGTACCTGGCTACGAACCAGGCGGTCGGGAGTTCGAATCTCTCCGGGCGCACCATTACATCGAACGGCAAGCTTGCTTGCCTTCCCGTCGAACGTGGCAACACGCGCGGCAGGACACACAACCAGACAATGCAAATGCGCCCGTAGCTCAGTTGGATAGAGTACCTGGCTACGAACCAGGCGGTCGGGAGTTCGAATCTCTCCGGGCGCACCATTGCATCGACGAAAACAGCAGCCATCGGTTGCTGTTTTTTTTTGCGTGGGTGCCGGCTGTCACCCAGTAGTGCCGGCCGCTGGCCGGCTCTCATGAATGCTGGACGATCGCGTGGAGCCGGCCAGCGGCCGGCACTACCAGGAGGTCATCCCTGCGGTGCGTGGGCCTGGGCTGCCTGCATCGCCATCAGATCCGCTTCGCCCGGCAGTTCCGGCGCCGGGCAGCCACCACCGGCATGGGCGTCGTGCGCCAGCCAGTCATCCACCACACCGCCCAGCAGATCCACGCGCAGCGGCAGGGTGATGTGGTCTTCGCCCCGCATCTCGATGTAGTGCACGCGCGGACTGGCGGCGGCCAGGCGACGGCCCTGCCCGACCGGCACATGCTGATCGTCCTGGCCGTGCAGCAGCAGCACGCAGGTACGGCTGTCGGCCAGCGCGCGGGTGACATCGACGCGGTCCAGGTCCAGATCCAGGCGCTGGCTGGCTGCGGCGATCACCTGGTCGATATCCTGCCCACCGTAGCGCCAGCGCCCATAGGCGGCCATGGCCTGCGCCTTCCACGCGGTCGGCTGCAGCGACATCAGGTGCGGGATCATGCTGCGGATCGCATCGCCGGCATTGGCGAAGGATTCCATCGCCACCACGCCGGTGACCTGGTCGCCGAGCTTGTCGGCGGTGAACAGCGCGGTGGCGGCGCCGTAGGAAACGCCGAACAGATACAGCGGCCCGACCACCTCCCCGCGTGCCTTCAGCGCAGCGATGACATCGACCACATCATCCGATTCGAACGTCCCGTAACCGGACGGGCCGGCGCCGGAATGCCCATGATTGCGCAGGTCGATGGTGACCACGCGATAGCCTGACTGCGCCAACTGCAGCGACCACGGCAGCATCGCATCACCGTTCATCATCCAGCCGTGCAGCAGCACCACCGTGCCGCGCGGTGCCTTCGGCTGGAACGGGTGCGGCAGGTCCAGCGCCATGCCGGTACGCAGCGGCTCGCCGTTGTCATGGTGCTGGGGCAGGTACTGGTAATGCAGCCCGTACTGACCCGGGTCGAACGCACGCCAGAAGATCGGCACGCCGGCGCGGCCGGTCACGAGACCGTGCCGGTTGGGCACACTCTCAACCGCTTCGGCGATGCGCGGCATGTCCAGCAGCGTGGATACGCCGCCGGGCGCGATCAGCCGATCACTCAACGAGGTCGAGGCGGCGGTGGAGGTCAAGGAGGAGCAGGCAGCCAGCCACAGGCCAGCCCCGGCCAGCAGCAACAGCAGCAAGCGCTTCATGGGCAGAATCGGAAAAACCAGACGAGTCGCGCAGGGTACCGATCACGTCAGCGCCGCTCTATCGCATCCAGATGACCATCCGATGACAGCCAAGCCAACATTCAGCTTGAACGGACGGGCAGCGGCATCGCCGCAGGCCCCTGCCCGGCCTGCGATCAGCCCAGCCAGCCTTCCATGGTGGGCCACCAGCCATCCAGCACCTCCGGGCGCTGCATGCGCTCGCGCCACCATTTCAGCGCGGCCCCCTCCTCGCCAGTCCGCCAGGCCAGCCAGAACGTCTCGTCCGGCTTGGGCTCTTCAACCTGCCTGATCACCAGCCGGCCCTGCGCCACCGCCCGCTGTACGTACGGCTCGGGCAGGAAACCGAAACCGAGCCCGGCACATTGCAGGCGGAACTTGCTGACCATGTCCGGCACGGTGACGGTCTCCTGCCCCATCAGCAGCCCGACCGTGCGCGGCAGCAGCCGCCGCGCCGAATCGGCCACGGCGATCGCGCAGTGGGCGGCCAACGACTCACGGCCCAGCGGCTCGGACGCGGCCGCCAGCGGATGCGAGGGCGCCACCGCGAACACGAAACGCACCACGCCCATCGGCTCGACCACATAGCCCCCGCCGCTGGGGCCCTCGCCCGCCGCGCCGACCAGCAGGTCCGCGCGCCGGTCCAGCAGCGCCTCCCAGGTGCCCGACAGCGATTCACTGATCAGCCGCATCCGGGTCTGTTCGGCCACCGCAGTGAACGCGCGCACGTCCTCGGCCAGCAACGCCGGCACGAACATCGAGTCGACCGCCACGGTCAGCTCGGCCTCCCAGCCGGAGGCCACCCGCCGCACCCGCATCTCCAGCTCGCGCGCCGCCCGCAGCAGGTGGCGCCCCTCTTCCAGCAGCGCCTCCCCGGCCGGGGTCAGGTGCGCACGCGGCCCGACCCGGTCGAACAGCTGCACGCCCAGGTCCTCCTCCAGCTTGGAGACGGTGTAGGAAATGGTCGAAGGCACCTTGTGCAGGGCCTTGCCGGCCGCGGCGAACGAGCCCCGGCGGTCGATGGCATCCAGGATCTGCAGGGCGTCGAGGCTGAGCTTGAGCATTCGAATTTTTCGATGATGGCTTGCAAAACTATCCGTTTTTCAAGCCGGCGGAGCAAGCGGATACTGGCCGCAACAGGAAAGGGGACGGCAGCGACCGACCCGGACCGCCATCGAAACCATCGAACACCCAGGAGATTCCCATGCTGCAGATCCGCAAGAGCAACACCCGTGGCAAGGCCGACCATGGCTGGCTGAACTCCATGCACACCTTCTCCTTCGCCAACTATTACGACCCGCGCTACGTCAGCTTCGGCCCGCTGCGGGTGATCAACGAAGACCGCGTCCAGGGCGGCCAGGGCTTCGGCACGCACAGCCACAGCAACATGGAGATCATCTCCTACGTGCTCGGCGGCGCGCTGGAACACAAGGATTCGATGGGCACCGGCTCGGTGCTGCGCTACGGCGACGTGCAGCGCATGAGCGCCGGCAGCGGCGTCAGCCACAGCGAGTTCAACCACTCGGCCGACGAAGCGGTGCACTTCCTGCAGATCTGGCTGTTCCCCGACCAGGAGAACATCACCCCGAGCTACCAGGAGACCCACTTCGCCCCGGACACCAAGCGAGGCCAGCTGCGCCTGATCGCCTCGCGCGATGGCCGTGACGGTTCGCTGCTGATCCACCAGGACGCCAACATCTACGCCACGATCCTGGACGGCGACGACCGCGTCCACCTGCCACTGGCCCCGCGCCGCGGTGCCTACGTGCAGGTCGCCCGCGGGCAGCTGCAGGTCAACGGCATCACCTTGGCGACCGGCGATGCGCTGCAGGTCAGTGACGAGGCGCAGCTGACGCTGGAAAACGCCAACGACGCGGAAGTCATCGTGTTCGAGCTGGCGCTTTAACCGGCCGGCTTCAAACGCAGACACCCCGGTTGCCCGGGGTGTCGTGCGTTGCGTGGATCAGAATCGGTAGTTCAGCGTCAGCCGCACGTTGCGCGGCTCGCCCCAGGTGTAGGTGCTGTACCAGCTGAAGATCGTGTAGTAGTGCTTGTCCAGCAGGTTGTTGACGTTGAGCGTTGCCGAGAGCTGGTCGTTGAACTGGTAACGCGCCATGGCATCGAGCAGCCAGTAGGGCTCGGTGCGGTGGAGCTGGCTACCGCCGGTGGCCGGGTTGGTGATGGTGCCGAACGTGCTCCCCTGCCAGCGCGCGCCCCCGCCAACGCTCCAGCCGTCAGCCACACCGGTGAGGCGGTAACTGGTGTGCACGCTGAACTGATCTTCCGGCTCCAGCGTGGAGACCTTGGTGGACTGCTGGCGCGCGATCTTGTGCGCGTAGCCGCCCTGGACCTGCCAGCCCGGCGCCAGCTGACCCGATACCTCCAGCTCGTAACCCTTGGTGCGCACCCCCATCAGGCCTTCATAGGCGATCCCGCCACTCGGCGTCCTGCCGCCGGTCGGCTGTGCGTAGTTGTCCTGCTCCAGCTGGAACACCGCCGCACTGGCGTTGAGGCGACCGTCGTAGAACTCCGCCTTCAGGCCCACTTCGTAGCTGCGCCCTTCCAGCGGATCCAGCACCTGGCCCTGTTCGTCCTGGTTGCCCTGCGGCTTGAAGATGGTGCTGTAGCTGGCGAAGACGGAGAAGTTGCGGTTGAGGTCGTACACCAGGCCGGCGTACGGCACGACCACACCGCTCTCGTCGGTATCCGGCGATTTGTAGTTGGCGATGCGGCTGCCGACGATCAGCTTGAGCGGATCGGCCAGGTCGAAACGGCCCACCACATAGGCACCGCTTTCGCGGGTGACCTGGTTGTCACCGTAGCCCCACTGCCAGTCCGGCTCGGGCACATCGCCGGTCCAGGCGTAGTAGTCGGCAACGCTGCTGACATAGCCCGGCTGCGGCGAGTAGCCATTGTTGACCCAGCGCTTGCGCGACACGCTGCCACCGACCACCAGCTCGTGCTGGCGGCCGAACCACTCGAACTTGCCGCTGACGTACAGATCGGCCGCGTTGCTGGTGGTCTTGCCGATGTACTGGCCCAGCCACATGCTCACGCCTTCACCGGTGACCGGATCCGGATTGCCACCGGCCGCCGCGCCCAGCGAGGCGTCATAGCCGTTGACCTGGTGATTGAGCTGCAGCTTGGCGACCCAGTCATTGCCGAAGGTGTGCTCCAGCGTCGCGAAGCCGGTACGGGCGTACTGGCCCCAGCGGCTCCAGCGCGCGCCGTTGTTGAACGAGCGCGGCATGTCGTTGAAGTTGCCTGCACTGTCCAGCAGGGGAATACCGCCCCAGCTGGAGCCTTCCGGATCGCTGTCCTGGTAATCGGCACCGACGGTCAGCAGCGTGCTCTCGCCGAGGTCGGCTTCCAGGATGCCGTAGAACACCTCATTGCTGCGCTGGTAGTGGTCGACATTGGAATGCTTGTCCTGGTAGGCGCCGACCACGCGGCCGCGCACGCGGCCACTCTCAGTCAGCGGCCCGCCGACATCGACTTCGGCGCGGTAGCTGTCCCACGAACCGACGCCCAGCGTGGCACTGCCGGCCAGCTCCCGGGTGGGTTTCTTGCGCACCAGGTTGATGGTCGCGCCCGGGTCGCCCATGCCGGTCAGCAGGCCGGTGGCGCCCTTGAGCACTTCCACGCGATCGTAGATGGCCATGTCGCTGAGCGTGTTGCCGGCCGAGTACGCCGAATCGCGCGCCATCGGGATGCCGTCGTACTGGAAGTTCTGTACCGCGAAGCCGCGCGCGTAGTACTCGGTGCGCTCGCTGTCGTAGGTGACGATGCTCACACCCGGCGTGACCTTCATGACGTCATCGATGCCGTTGAGGCCGAAGTCGTTCATTTCCTGCCGCGTGATCACGCTGATCGACTGCGGGGTCTGGCGCGGGCTGAGCACCAGGCGGGTGGCCGTGGCGATCGTGCCGGGCGTATAGGAATCACTGCCTTCGGTCACGGTGCCGAGCTGGTTGGCGGTAACCTGCACGGTCTGCAGGGTCTGTGCGCCGTCCTTGGCAGGGGCGTCCCCCGCCGGCGCCTCTTCGGCCTGCACGGCCGAGGCGGACAGGGCCAGGCCCAGCACGCAGGCCATCGCCTGCATCAGCGGGGAGCGCGAGGGAAAAGCGCGACGGCGACCCGAATGGATCGGGGCAACACGGAATGGAACGACGGACACGGCAATGCCTCCAGGCAGGAAGGGACTCCTCTGGCGGCGGCTGGAGGGAACGAATGGGCGGCATGATGCCGCATCCCGGCCGCCAGTGGAAGATGGCGCGACCGTTGAGGCAGAAGGCGTTCGGGGGTCGCCCCGGGTCAGGCGGGGCGTGGGGGTCAGCCGCGGGGCACCGGGGCATCCGAGGCGATCAGCTTCTCCTGCTTGAGCTCGGCCCAGAATGCGGCCGGAATCGCCACGGACATGGAGGCGACATTGGCCAGCACCTGTTCGGGCGTCCGCGCGCCGGGAATGACCGCCGAGACCACCTCCGGCGCATCGGCGAACTGCAGCGCCGCGGTGCGCAGATCCACACCATGGCGCTCGCAGAGGACCTGCACCTTCGCGCGCTTCTCCGGCGCCCACGACGGCACCTTGCCGTCATACAGATAGCGATCACGCCCGGCCAGGTAGCCGGCCAGCAGCGGCGAGCCGACCACGACCGATGCACCGTGTGCGGCGATCCTGGGGAAGGTGTCATGCAACGCCTGCTCGTGGTCCAGCAGCGAGTACTGGCAGGCGAGCAGGAAGATGTCCGGATCCGCCTCGGCCACCGCACGCAGGGCCGGCTCGGGACGGTTCACACCGAAGCCCCACGCCTTGATCAACCCCTCCTCGCGCATGCGGGTCAGCGCCGGCATCGCGCCCTTCGCTGCTTCCGCGAAACGCTGCTCCCAAGGCATGCCCAGGTCTTTCTCGTTGTCCGGCGAGAGGTCATGGATGAAGACCACGTCCAGCTGCGACACACCGAGCCGGTTGAGGCTGTCCTCCACCGAACGCCGCGTGCCGTCGGCGGAGTAGTCGTAACGGTAATGGAATGGCGACGGGTCCTTCCACATCACGTCCTGCAACTCACCGGCGGTCGCCGTCAGCAGGCGCCCGACCTTGGTCGACAGCGTGTACTCGCGCGCCGGGTGGTTGTGCAGATGATGGCCATAACGACGCTCGCTCAGGCCGAGCCCGTACCAGGGTGACGTATCGAAATAGCGCACGCCCGCCGCATAGGCTGCGGCGAGGCTGGCTTCGCTCTGCGCATCGGTCGCGGCCGCAAACCCATTGCCGATCGCGACGCCGCCGAGGCCCAGGCGGGTCTGCGGCCGGTAACGCCCGCCCTGCCGCGCGGGATTGCCGGGCAAGGGCTTAGCTGAAGCCTGGCCGCGGGTGGGCAGGACGCTGCCCGGGCCGGCCGACTGCGCCATCAATGGGGCGGCGGCGAACGCGGCCGTGCCGGCGGCGGCAACGGAAAGGAAGTGGCGACGTGCGTTCACGGCGACTCCTGTTTCTGCGGGGGGGGGAAGCACACACCTTGGCAGAGCAGCGGTGCAGAGCATGCCTGTGCGGCGTCAACGCAGTGGCAACATCCATCCACCCTGTCCGGTTGCGCGTCGCTCAGCCCGGACGCGCACCCGCTGCCAGAAGCAGCGCCTCCATCTCGCGGTAACCGCGCTGGCGTGCATGCTGCAGCGGGCTCACGCCTTCACCGTCGGGCAGGTTCACATCCGCGCCTGCCGCGATGAGCTGACGGACGATCTCCACATGTCGCGGGCCGCCATCGGCGAGGATGATCGCCTCCAGCAGCGCGGTCCACTGCAGCTTGTTGACGTGATCCACATCGACACCGGCCGCGATCAGCGTCGCCACGGTCTCCACGTGCCCGCGTTCGGCCGCTGGGATGAGTGCGGTGCCGCCGTAGCGGTTGGTGCTCTTGAGGTCGGCGCCAGCACTCAGTGTCGCGCGCAGGATCTCAAGATACCCTCGCGCACCGGCGTACAGGTACGGGCTGTCCTGGATCGCATCCTTGGCATTGACGTCAGCACCGGCCTGGATCAGTGCACGTGCGGCCTCCACGTGGTTGTGGTGGGTCGCGACCAGCAACGGTGTCGCCTTCGCCACGCCGCGCGCATCCACGCGGGCGCCCTGCCCCAGCAGCGTACGCACCGCAGTGGCATCGCCCTTCTCCGCCGCCCGATGCAGCCGCTCTTCCAACGAGGCAGCACTGACCGGCATGACCATGCCCATCAGCATGCTCACGACCGCCCAGCCACGCAGTGACCTCCGTCCCATCGACATGTTCCTGCTCCTTCCACGGGGGCGCCCGGTGGGACGCCGCAGGACAACGACCGTAGCCGAGCCGCCGCGTCGGCACCAATGATGATTGGGGATCGACTGCATGCGCCATCCGAATGCGTCGGGCGGCGCGCCTTCCGCCTGTTTCATGCGACGCTGCGCGCCACATTCCCCACGGAAGCGCACCACCATGCTGCATCACCTTTCCCTGGGCGTGCGCGATCTCGCGCGTGCCGCCGCCTTCCACGATGCCGCACTCGGTGCGCTGGGCATGCGCCGCGTCTTCGAAGACGACGAGGCGATCGGGTATGGATATGTCGAGGACGAGGATCTGCTGTGCCTGAAACTGCGGGCCGATGCCTCGCCACCCGGCGCCGGATTCCACCTGGCCTTTGGAGCGCCCTCGCGCCAGGCGGTGGACGCGTTCCACCGCGATGCACTGGCGGTTGGCGGCACCTGCAACGGGGCGCCGGGGCTGCGCGAGGATTATGGCGATCACTACTACGCCGCGTTCCTGATCGACCCGGACGGGCATCGGATCGAGGCGGTCTGCAAGTCGGCCATTTGAACCGGATCGCACAAAGAAAAAGGCCTCCGTACTTGCGTACGAAGGCCTTTTCTACAACTGGCGGAGCGGGAGGGATTCGAACCCTCGATAGAGTTTTAAGCCCTATACTCCCTTAGCAGGGGAGCCCCTTCAGCCACTCGGGCACCGCTCCAGTGTTCTTGGTCCGCCGCTGCGATGAATCATCTCAGCGGGGGCGCGAATAATAACGTTTTCCGCGCCCTCAGGTAAAGCCTTAATCCGAAGAATTTTCACTTCCGGATGCATTCGGCTCATCACCGCGCTGGATCCGCTGATAAATCTCTTCGCGGTGCACGGCCACGTCCTTCGGAGCGGTGATACCGATACGCACCTGGTTGCCCTTGACGCCGAGCACGGTCACGCTGACCGAGTCACCGATCATCAGGGTTTCGCCTACACGGCGAGTCAGGATCAACATTTGTTCAAGTCTCCAGGGGAACCGGTGGTGGCATTTCCCCACCGGCTTGGCGCCCCGGCAAGAGCGCCCCACGACAACGGGAAAAGATTCGCCATAGTACCGTCAGGCCTCCCGACCCATCAAGGAGCAGGAGGCTTCAGGCTGTTCAGATACGGGGGGTGACCCAGTCGACGACGGCGGCCAGTGCAGAAGCAAGGGCGGGCCCGTCCTCACCACCACCCTGGGCGAGGTCCGGGCGGCCGCCGCCCTTGCCCCCGATCTGACTGGCGATATGGGCCAACAGTTCCCCGGCCTTGACCTTGCCCATTGCGCTGCCGTTCACACCGGCGACCAGGGCCGCCTTGCCGTCCTGGGTGCCGGCCAGCACGATCACCGCATCGCCGAGCTGCTGCTTGAGCCGGTCGATCGCATCGCGCAGCGCCTTGGCATCGAAGCCTTCCAGACGCGCGGCCAGGATCTTGATGCCGTTGACCTCGACCGCGGCGCCACCAAGATCGGCGGTCGCACCGGCCGCCTGCTTGGCCTTGAGCGCCTCGAGCTCGCGCTCGAGCTTCTTCTGGCGCTCGCCGAGCTGGCGGATCTTGTCGACCACGTCGCCGGCGTTGCCGCCGAGCAGTGCCGCCGCTTCGCTCAGCTGGGCTTCTTCATGGGCCACGTAATCCAAGGCGCCCTGCCCGGTCACCGCTTCGATACGGCGCACGCCCGAGGACACGCCACCTTCGGACGTGATCTTGAACAGACCAATGTCGCCGGTGCGCGAGACATGCGTACCGCCACACAGTTCGGTGGAGTAGTCGCCCATCTTCAGCACGCGCACGTGCTCGCCGTACTTCTCGCCGAACAGCGCCATCGCGCCGAAGTCGAGCGCTTCCTGCATGCCCATGTTGTGGACTTCAGCGGCGTTGTTGGCACGCACCTGCTCGTTGACCTTGCGCTCGATGATCGCCAGGTCCTCGGCGCTGATCGGCGCGAAGTGCGAGAAATCGAAGCGCAGGCGATCGGGTGCGACCAGCGAGCCCTTCTGCTGCACATGGGTGCCCAGTACTTCGCGCAGGGCGGCGTGCAGCAGATGGGTGGCCGAGTGGTTGAGGATGGTCGCGCCACGGCGCTGGCCATCGACCTGACCGGACAGCACGTCGCCGACCTTCAGGCTGCCCGCGGTGAGCTTGCCCACGTGCCCATGGAACTGGCCCGCGAACTTCTGGGTATCGCTGACGTCCACCTGCACGCCGGCGCCGGACAGGGTGCCGTTGTCGCCGACCTGGCCACCGGATTCGGCATAGAACGGGGTCTGGTTGGTCAGCACGATGACGTCGTCGCCGGCCTTGGCGCTCTCCACCGGGCGGCCGTCCTTGAGGATGGCGACCACGGTGAGATCGTCGGCCTGCAGGCGGTCATACCCGAGGAACACGGTCGGCTTGAGCGTGGCGACCAGATCGGCCGACAGGGTCACGCCGCCGCCGAACTTGCCGGCCGCGCGCGCGGTCTCGCGCTGGGTGTCCATCGCGGCGTTGAAGCCCTCGATGTCCACGATCAGGTCACGCTCGCGCGCGATGTCCTGGGTGAGATCGAGCGGGAAGCCGTAGGTGTCGTAGAGGCGGAACGCATCCACGCCCGGGATCACGCCGTTGCTGACCTTTGCGGCCACGTCGTCGAAGATCTTCATGCCCGAATCCAGCGTTTCCGCGAAACGCTCTTCTTCGGCCTGCAGCGCGCGCACCACCGTATCTGCCTGCGCCGGCAGTTCCGGATAGGCCACGCCCATCTGCTCGACCAGGGTCGGCACCAGCTTGCTGAAGAACGGCTGGCGCACGCCCAGCATCCAGCCATGGCGCAGGGCGCGGCGGATGATCCGGCGCAGCACGTAGCCGCGGCCTTCGTTGGACGGCAGCACGCCATCGACGATCAGGAACGAGCAGGCGCGGATGTGATCGGCGATCACGCGCAGCGACTTGTTCTCCAGATCGGCCATGCCGGTCAGCTCGCTGGCCTTGCGGATCAGCGCCTGGAACAGGTCGATTTCGTAATTGGTGTGGACGTGCTGCAGGATCGCGGCCAGACGCTCCAGGCCCATGCCGGTGTCCACGCACGGGGCCGGCAGCGGCACCAGGGTGCCATCGGGCTGGCGGTCGAACTGCATGAAGACCAGGTTCCATATCTCGATGAAACGGTCACCGTCTTCATCCGGCGAGCCCGGCGGGCCACCGGCGATGTGGTCACCATGGTCATAGAAGATTTCGGTACACGGGCCGCACGGACCGGTCTCGGCCATCTGCCAGAAGTTGTCCGAGGCAAACGGCGCGCCCTTGTTGTCGCCGATGCGCACGATCCGCTCTTCCGGAATGCCCACCATGTCGCGCCACAGCGCGTAGGCCTCGTCATCGGTCTGGTACACGGTGACCAGCAGGCGCTCGGCCGGCAGCTTCCAGACCTGGGTCAGCAGCTCCCAGGCCCAGGCGATGGCGTCCTTCTTGAAGTAATCGCCGAACGACCAGTTGCCCAGCATTTCAAAGAAGGTGTGGTGGCGGGCGGTGTAACCGACCTGGTCCAGATCGTTGTGCTTGCCACCGGCGCGCAGGCAGCGCTGGACGTCGGCCGCGCGCACGTAGCTGCGCTTCTCGGCGCCAAGGAACACGTCCTTGAACTGCACCATGCCGGAGTTGGTGAACAGCAGGGTCGGATCATTGCCCGGCACCAGCGGCGCCGACGGCACGATCGTGTGGCCTTTGCCCTTGAAGAACTCAAGGAAATCGCTGCGGATCTGGGAGGTAGTGAATTTGACGGATGCGTTCATGGGGGGCTGGCTTTGTGCGGGCCGGTCAGTCCCTGGCACGCAGCCCCAATGGCCGGGTGTCAATTGCAGGACCGCCGAAACCACAAAGGGTATCAGGCCCGGGCCGCTCAGTCCTCAGGGTCGTAACGGGTGGCCTGGCGGATGCTGTCGCCGGGGAACCCCCGGCGGGCCAGAAGATCGGCGGCTTTACGCCGTGCAGGCAGTTCCTGCGGGCCGGCCTCGCCAAAACGGCGGCAGACCAGGTCGCGGGCATTCTCGGTCCAATCGCCTTCGAAGGTGTCCATGGCCGCAGCGATCTGGTCGCTGTCCAGGCCATGCGTGCCCAGTTCGGCGCGGATATGGATCGGTCCATAGCCGGTGTTGGCCCGGATCCGGACCAGATTCTCGGCAAAGCGGGTGTCATCCTGCCAGCCAGCCTCGGCCAGCTTGCTGACCGCGGCTTCGGCGGCCTCGTTCTCGATGCCGCGGGCCTGCAGTTTGCGGGTCAGCTCTTTACGCGAATGCTCGCGGCGCACCAGCAGCCCCAACGCCCGCTGGACCGGCGTCTGTTCCTGGACACGGCGCTTGCGCCGGGGTGCGGGGGCTTCGGAGTCTTGCATGGCAGCGGTCCATTACAGTGCGCCATCCTTGGCGCCATCCCGTCGGGGATTCTTGAAACTGCAGGACAGGGCGAGCGTCACTGACGGCGCTGCCCTGCCCCGCAGGAAACTCACTCGGCGTCGTCTTCAGCCTCGTCGCCGCCTTCACGCACGGCTTCTTCCGGCTGGAACTTCTCGCGCAGCTCGGCTTCCAGACGCTGGGCGATCTGCGGGTTGTCGCGCAGGTAGCCGCGGGCGTTGTCCTTGCCTTGGCCGATGCGCTCTTCGCCGTAGCTGTACCAGGCGCCGGCCTTCTCGACCAGCTTGGCTTCCACGCCCATGTCGATCAGTTCGCCTTCGCGGCTGATGCCTTCGCCGTACAGGATCTCGGTGATGACCTGCTTGAACGGGGGCGCCAGCTTGTTCTTGACCACCTTGATCTTGGTCTGGTTGCCGATGATCTCGTCGCCCTTCTTGATCGCGCCGATACGGCGGATGTCCAGGCGGACCGAGGCGTAGAACTTCAGCGCGTTGCCGCCGGTGGTCACTTCCGGGCTCTGGCCCGGCATCATCACGCCGATCTTGTGGCGCAGCTGGTTGATGAAGACCACCAGGGTGTTGGAGCGCTTGATGTTGCCGGTCAGCTTGCGCAGCGCCTGGCTCATCAGGCGAGCCTGCAGGCCCGGCAGCTGGTCGCCCATTTCGCCTTCGATTTCGGCCTTCGGGGTCAGCGCGGCGACCGAGTCGACCACCACGATGTCCACCGAGCTGGAGCGCACCAGCATGTCGGCGATTTCCAGCGCCTGCTCACCGGTATCCGGCTGCGAGAGCAGCAGGTCGTCCACGTTGACGCCCAGCTTGGCGGCATAGATCGGATCCAGCGCGTGCTCGGCATCGATGAAGGCCGCGGTACCGCCCTTCTTCTGGCACTCGGCGATCGCCTGCAGGGTCAGGGTGGTCTTGCCCGAGGATTCCGGACCGTAGATCTCCACGACGCGACCCTTGGGCAGGCCACCGATACCGAGGGCGATATCCAGCATCAGCGAACCGGTGGGGATGACCTCGACCGCTTCGACGACGCGGTCGCCCATGCGCATCACGGCGCCCTTGCCGAACTGCTTTTCGATCTGGCTCAGCGCGGCGGTGAGGGCGCGCTTTTTGTTTTCGTCCATCGGAGTGGTCCTTGCAGAGGTCGTATCGGTGGAGGTGCTGTCTTTGGAAGTCTTCTTGGCCATGGGTTCACTTTAAGGCTGGCGTATCGCACGGGCTGAGATTCTGCCCGGCGTTCGGAAAAAAATTATCGGACATCCGTACCAACCTCAGCAAAACCAGAGATGTGCCACAAAAGACCGCGCGTGATTCAATGGGGAACAGGTCAGCGGTTGGGCCGCAGCAACCCGCAATAGAGGCCTTCGATGGCGAAGTCCTGGTCGGGCAGCACTTCGATCGGCTTGTAATCGGGGTTGCGCGGCAGCAGGCGGATCCGGTCCTTGCCCATCTTCAGCAGCTTGACCGTGATCTCGTCATCGATGCGGGCCACCACGATCTGCCCGGAGCGGGCGTCGCGGGTGCGGTGCACACCGATCAGGTCGCCGTCGAAGATGCCCTCGTCGATCATCGAGTCGCCCTGCACCTTCAGCAGGTAGTCCGGCGCGGGCGAGAAGAACACCCGGTCCAGCACCACGAAATCATCCGAGCCGATATCCGCGCCGATCGGCAGACCGGCCGCGACCCGGCCCAGCACCGGCAGCCGCAGAACGTGGTCCGGCAACGCCGACGCAGGCAGTGATTCGGGCAGGCCGTTCTGCAGCGCCGGCGCCTGGACCAGCCGGATGCCGCGGGCCTGGCCCGGGATGCGACGGATCGCCCCGGCCTGCTCCAGCGCTTCCAGATGGTACTGGGCTGCGCGGACGCCCTTGAAGCCGAACGCGCGGGCGATTTCGGTCTGCGACGGCGGTGCGCCATCGGTCTCTATACGCTCGGCGATCAACTGCAGGATCGCCTGCTGGGTATCGGTCAGGTCCATGGTTAGTAGTATTACTACTAACGATGCGGGCACGCAAGTGCCCGCAGAGGAAGAGCCGATAGAAGAAGGGCTGTCCCGCACCGGCCGAAGCCTCCAGCAATGCCTGTAGCCACCGACCGTTGGTCGGTGACCCCGCGAACGCGCGGCGTTGTCTGACGGCGCGGGTGCGTATCGCTTGCGGCCAGCTCTCCGGCGTTTAGCCTCTGCAATCTGTTGGGTCAGGCATTCGTGGGGGCCGGATGAGGAGCAGCCACGCATGGCGTGGCTCTACCGGTGGGTGCGGTGACGGGCTGGAGCAGCCACGCGTGGCGTGGCTCTACCCATGGAAGCGGTGACGGGCTGGAGCAGCCACGCATGGCGTGGCTCTACCGGTGGGCAAATAGTGACGGGTCGTCAGGCAGGAGCGTCCGACCAACGGTCGGACCTACACGTAATCCCCCGCTTGCGCGGGAGATTCCGGGGATCGTGCGGATCCCAGCGGTAAGAACCCTACGGGTTCTTGCCGCTGCGCCAGATCGAAAACAGGATCCACACGCCACAGAAGCCGGCACCGATGAAGCCGGCCACGCCAAGCGCGAGCAGCCAGCGGCTGGAGATGCCGCCGACACTGTGCATGACGATCGAGGAGCCGATGATCAGCGCGGCGGTCACGATGCCCATCACCAGCCGGTTCGCCGCGCGGTTGACCTGGTCGCCGAAGCCCTGCAGCGCCGTGGTTTCAATCTTGAGCTGGAGCCGGCCGCGGCGCGCCATCTGCAGCAGGCGGCGGACATCGCGCGGCAGATCGCCGACCAGATCCATCACCCCGACCAGGCTGCGCTTGCCGCGCTTGAGCATCGCGCCGGGCGAGTAGCGTTGCCACATCACCCGCTCCAGATACGGGCGCGCGGCGCTGGCCATATCGAACTGCGGGTCCAGCTGGCGGCCCATGCCTTCCAGGGTGAGGAAGGTCTTGATCATCAGCGCCAGATCGGCCGGCAGGGTCAGCGCGTACTGGCGCAGCAGCTGGGTGATGTTGCCCAGCATCAGGCCCATGTGCAGGTCCTTCAGCGGGACCCCGCGGTACTGGTCCACGAAGGTGCTGATGTCCTGCTGCAGGCGCGACTCGTCCACTTCCACGCCACCGGCCCAGTCCAGCAGCACGTCGGCCACCTGCTCCGGCTCCTGGGTGACCAGGCCATGCAGGAGCTGGGCAACCTGGAAGCGGCGCTGCTCGGAGATCGCCCCGACCATGCCGAAATCGATCACGCCGATGCGGCCATCCCGCAGGTAGATGATGTTGCCCGGGTGCGGATCAGCGTGGAAACAGCCGTCCTCCAGCACCATCTTCAGCACGATGCGCGCGCCGGTGCGGGCCAGCTGCACGCGGTCCAGACCGGCCGCATCGACGCCAACCAGATCGCGGCCGGGAATGCCGTCCACGAAGTCCTGCACGTTGAGGCTCTCGCAGGTCCACTGCCAGTGCACGTTGGGGATCAGGATGTCGTCGCGGCCCTGGAAATTGCGCGCGATGCGCTCGGCATTGCGGCATTCGGCGGCAAAATCCAGCTCGCGGCGCAGCGACACCTGGAACTGCTGCACCACCTCGGCCGGGCGATACCGCTGCAGATCGGGCAGGCGCGCCTCCATGATCTCGGCCAGCCGCGCCAGCAGGCGCAGGTCGGCTTCGATGACGTCACGGATGCCCGGACGACGGATCTTCAGCACCACGGCGGTGCCGTCATGCAGCGTTGCGCGATGCGCCTGTGCCAGCGAGGCCGCGGCCATGGGCGTTTCATCGAGCCACGCGAACACCTCGGTGGCCGGTGCGCCGAGATCACGTTCGAGCTGCTCACGCACCTGCGCATACGGCAGCGCGGGCACGGCGTTCTGCAGTTCGGAGAACTCGGCGATCCAATCCGGCGGGAACAGGTCCACGCGGGTGGCCAGCACCTGGCCGAGTTTGACGAAGGTGGGGCCCAGGTCTTCCATCGCGCGGCGCACGCGCACAGGCGCGGTCATCCGCAGCATCTGCTGGGTATCGTTCCAGTGCAGCAGGCGGCCAGCGCGTTCGAGCACATCGGCCAGGCCGATGCGGCGCACGAGGTCGCCGAAGCCATAGCGGATCAGGACCGACGCGATTTCCTGCAATCGCCCCAGGTCACGCACGGTACCCAGCGTTTCCCACATCGGCCCACTCTCCTGTCAGCACACCCGGTCAGGATGTCACAACAGCGGGAAGATTCCCGTCAGCGCCTGCTGCACGGTCTGCCGCCGTATGGCTTCGCGGTCGCCATCGAACTGGAACAGCTGCGCACGCGCGTAGCCGCCACGGCCCTTCCAGCCGATCCAGACGCTGCCGACCGGCTTGTCCTCGCTGCCACCGCCCGGCCCGGCAATGCCGGTCACCGCCACGGCGATGCCGGCACCGGAATTGATCAGCGCACCGGAGACCATTTCCAGCACGGTCTCGCGGCTGACCGCGCCGAACTGTTCCAGCGTCTGCGCGCGCACGCCCAGCAGGCGTTGCTTGGCTTCGTAGCTGTAGACCACCATGCCGCAATCGAAGAACGCCGAGGAGCCGGCGATATCGGTCATCGCCTTGGCGATCCAGCCGCCACTGCAGCTTTCGGCAGTCACCAGCTGCAGCGAGGCCTGCTGGAGGCGCTGGCCCACGTCACTGGCGAGGGCGCCCAGCTCGGCGTCGGAAGGAACGGTCATGGGAAGTCCTGGATCAACGGGGGGACGAACGCCCCCTGTTTTAGCCGAAATCGTGAGTGATGTCGTGTGTTGCCGGGTGCGACGGAGGGCGAAGCCCCGCCGGGAGAATCATGGGCGCCAGCCGGCGGCCGGCACCCGCATCACCATTCCGGAAGCTTTTCCGGAAGCATCGCGCGGATCGGTTCGCCGCCCTCGCCAGCCGCCAGCTTCTCGGCCTCGGCGATCGGGATCTCGACCTGCAGCAGCCAACCGTCTTCGTCGGTGGCTTCGCTGCGCACGACCTCCAGCTGATGCAGGCGCGAACGCAGGCGACCGGCACTCGGCGGCAGCCGCAGCTCGCCACTGACGTGCTGCAGGCCCAGGCGCTTGCCCAGCACGGACTGCAGCAGCGGCAGGCCAACGTTGTCGCGGGCGGAAATCCAGACCCGCTCGCGGCGCGCGTTGTCGGGGATGCCGTCCTGGGCATCGTGACGCACGTCGGCCCCGTCGATGCGGTCGATCTTGTTGAACACCAGCAACTGCGGCAGATCGCCCGCGCCGATGGCGGTCAGCACTTCATCCACCTGTGCGATGCGCTCCTCACGGTGCGGATCGGCCGCATCGACGAGGTGCAGCAGGAAGTCCGCTTCGCGGGCTTCGGACAGGGTCGACCGGAACGCGGCCACCAGATCATGCGGCAGGTCGCGGACGAAGCCGACGGTATCGGCGAGCACCACGCTGCCGCCCGGCAGCGCGATGCGGCGCACGGTCGGGTCCAACGTCGCGAACAACTGGTCCGCGGCGAAGGCCTCGGCGCCAGTCAATGCGTTGAACAGGGTCGACTTGCCGGCGTTGGTGTAGCCCACCAGCGCCACGCGCGGCAGCTCGCTGCGCAGGCGGGCACGACGCATCTGGGTGCGCTGCACTTCCACCTTTTCCAGCTTCTTCTGCAGCTGCTCCACCCGCTTCTGCAGCAGGCGGCGATCGGTTTCCAGCTGGGTTTCACCCGGGCCGCGCAGGCCGATGGAACCACCACGCTGGCGCTCCAGATGGGTCCAGCCGCGGATCAGCCGCGTGGACATGTGGCGCAGCTGCGCCAGCTCCACCTGCAGCTTGCCTTCGTGGCTGCGCGCACGCTGGGCGAAGATATCCAGGATCAGCCCGGTGCGGTCGATCACGCGCCGTTCCAGGAAGCGCTCCAGGTTGCGCTCCTGCCCCGGCGACAGCGCATGGTTGACCAGGATCAGGTCGGCGCCGGTGGCATCGGCCGCGGCCTTGACCTCGTCCAGCTTGCCGCTGCCGATCAGGATCGACGGATTGGGCCGATCGATGCGCGCGGTCAGCGTGGCCGCGATGCTGGCCCCGGCGGAGCGGGCCAGATCGGTGAACTCTTCAAGCACGTCATCTTCGAGCCGGCCGGCATGCGGCTGGATCAGGAGTGCGTGTTCGCCTCGCTTGGAACGGTCAAACACGCAGTTCTCCAGAATTCTTCACGCAGTCACTCAACGTCGTCATCACCTTGGACGCCATCGGCGCCATCATTGGATTGCACATAACCACCTCCGGGCCCGACCTTCACGTTGCGCGCCGGCACCACGGTCGAGATGGCGTGCTTGTACACCATCTGGCTCACCGTATTGCGCAGCAGCACCACGAACTGGTCGAACGATTCAATCGTTCCCTGCAGCTTGATGCCATTGACCAGATACACCGACACCGGCACGCGTTCGCGCCGAAGTGCATTCAGAAACGGATCCTGCAGCGATTGCCCCTTGGACATTGCACACTCCTGATTATTGTTTTTATGGTCTTCCGGCAGTTACCACGGCCCCCGCCGCCCGCCGGAACCCTTGATGGTACACGGGGTGGGCGGGTGAAGGCGTGGACTCAGCGTGCGACGAAGGTCGACACCGCATCCGCCAGGGAAGCCCTGTCTAGATGGGGATCGAACCAGCGCGCATCAAGCTCCCCGCGCAGCCAGGTCAGCTGGCGCTTGGCGAGCTGGCGGGTGGCCTGGATGCCGCGCTCACGGAACGCCTCGGCCGTGCCCTGCCCGTCCAGATACTCCCAGGCCTGCCGGTAGCCCACCGCCCGCACGGCCGGCAGATCCAACGGCGCGGCCACCTCGGCCATCGCCGGCAGGGCCCGCAGGGCGTGGACTTCGTCCAGGAAGCCGTGATCCAGCATCGCGTCGAAACGGGTTTCGATGCGCTGGTGCAGCACCGTGCGCTCGCGCGGCGCGAGAATCAGTTTGAGCGCCCGTACCGGCAGCCGGTCGACGCCGGGCAGCTTCTGCCATTCGCTGATCGGGGTACCGGTCAGCCGATGGACTTCCAGTGCCCGCTGGATGCGCTGCGGGTCGGTGGCGTGAATGCGCTTTGCCGCGGCCGGATCGATGCCGGCCAGTTGGGCATGCATTGCCGCCCAGCCCTGCTCGGCCGCCTCGGCGGCAATCTGTGCGCGCACCGCCGGATCGGCCTCGGGCATCGGCGACAGGCCCTGTAGCAACGCGCGGAAATACAGCCCGGTGCCACCGGCGAGGATCGGCATGCGACCGCGCGCGATGATGTCGCGGACGGCCCGCGCCGCGTCGCTGGCGAACTCCGCCGCCGAATAGGTCTGCCACGGGTCGCGCACATCGAGCAGATGGTGCGGCGCCTGTGCGCGCTCGGCCGCATCGGGCTTGGCCGAGCCGATATCCAGCCCGCGATAGACCAGCGCCGAATCGACGCTGACGATCTCACCGTCCAGCTGCTGGGCCAGTGCGATCGCGGTGGCGGTCTTGCCTGACGCGGTCGGGCCCATCACCGCGATCGCCAGCGGGCGCTGATCGACGGCCATCAGTCCTCGTCCGGCCAGCGCGGCATCGCCGGGGCGGCGGACACCCGCGGCATCGGCACGGCATCGACCGCGGCCCACACCCTCAGCGCATCGACCGTGGCGGCGACATCGTGCACACGCAGCAGCATCGCGCCACGCTGGGCCGCGATCAGGTGCGCGGCGACCGAACCGGCCACGCGGTCACGCGGCTGCTCACGACCGGTCAGTTCACCGATGCTGCGCTTGCGCGACAGGCCGGCCAGCATCGGCACGCCCAGCTCGAGGAAGCGCTCCGAGCGCGCGAGCAGGACCATGTTGTGTTCGGTGGTCTTGCCGAAGCCGAAGCCCAGATCGATGATCAGATGCTTCTTGGCCACGCCGGCCATCTCGGCCTGGAACATGCGCTCGGTCAGGAAGCGATGCACCTCGGCGACCACGTCATCGTAGTGCGGGGTGTCCTGCATGCTGCCCGGCTCGCCCTGCATGTGCATCAGCACCACCGGCACGCCGAGTTCGGCGGCGGCGTCCAGCGCACCGGGCTGGCGCAACGCATGGATGTCATTGATCAGGCCGGCACCGGCCGCGACCGCTGCGCGCATCACCTCGGGCTTGAAGGTGTCGATGCTGATCGGCACACTGGTTTCGCGTGCCAACCGCTCGATCACCGGGATGACCCGGCGCAGTTCTTCATCCAACGGCACCGGCGCACTGCCTGGCCGGGTCGATTCGCCGCCGATGTCGAGCAGGTCCGCGCCCTCGGCCACCAGTTGCAGGCCGTGCGCGACCGCAGCCTCCACGCTGTCGTGGTCACCGCCGTCGGAGAACGAATCCGGGGTGACGTTGACGATGCCCATGACCCGCGGGCGATCCAGCCGCAGCAGCCGGCCGCCGCAATCGAGCTGGGGGGAGATATCGAACATGGGCAGATCCACGAAGTACGCCAGCGCGTAGTTTACGCTGGCGCACCGGACCGGCTGTCAGAGGTCGCCGAGGCGAGCCCCATCGACCGGCTTGGCCAGCCAGATCGCCAGATCGTTGCCGATCGCATTGACGGTGCGTTCAAGCACGTCGCAGGAGCCCTTGAAGCCGGCAAACGCGCCACCGCGCGACACGCGGCGTGCGGTGACCGTGGCCACCTGCTGGCCGTTCTCGAACAGCACGCCGCGCACGGCCGCCGACTTGAAGTGGCCGGTGAACGCATTGCCTGCGCTCTGCGCTTCCACCAGCTCCAGCTTCAACGCGTGCCCGCTGCCGGTGTTCACCGGATCACTGCCGAAGACGATGGTGTTGCCATGCGCCGGGGCATTCTTGCCCAGCGCGGTCGCCAGCTGCGCGCCCATCCGGCACTCGGCCTTGATGTTCTCGGCAATGATCGCCGACTCGTTGAACGGCACCGGATCCTGCACGTGGATCTCGGCCGCCATGACCGGCGTGGCACAGCACAGCAGCGCAGCAACGGCTGCGCGCATCGAATGACGCATGAACATCCCCCTGGAAAGTGTGTGGGCCGATCCCCCGGCCATGCCCGACCGCGGCATGCGGCGCGGGCACGCGCATCGTGCCCACTGCCGGCCGCGCACGCAAGCACTCAGCGCTGGCGGCGCTTGCGCTCCACGTAGACGGTCTTGGCGATGCTCATCAACACGCCAACCGCGATGCCGATGCCGGCGCCGAGCAGGAAGTTGTCGCGGGTCAGGCCGATGGCCACGCCAATGATCGTGGCGATCACCATTTCAGTGGTGTGCGAGATCGGCTGCGGCGGGGGTGCGGACATGACGACTCCAGAACGAGGGGCGAAAACGGACCGTCATTATGACCTGCCCGAAACGACGAAGGCCGGGTTTCCCCGGCCTTCGTCACTTACGTGGGCAACACCCTCAGATCTGCTCGGCAGGACCGGCGATCGGCGACACGGGACGGGCATCGCCCCCCTTGTCGTTGTTGTTGCCGCCATCCTTGTTGCTGGCGGACTTGTCCCAGCCCATCGGCGGCGGCGGATCACGGCCTTCCATCACGGCATTGATCTGCGGCGCATCGATGGTCTCGTACTGCAGCAGCAGCTGCGACATCGTGTGCAGCTTGTCGAGATTGGCCGTCAGCAGTTCGGTGGTACGGGCGTACGCCTTGTCCAGGATGCTGCGGACCACTTCGTCGATGCGGCGCGCGGTGTCATCCGACACGCTCTTGTGCTGCGTCACCGAACGGCCGAGGAACACTTCATCGTCCTCTTCACCGTAGGCGATCGGTCCGAGCTCGTCGGACAGGCCCCACTTGGTGACCATGTTGCGGGCCATCTTGGTGGCGCGCTCGATGTCGTTGGAGGCACCGGTGGTGACCTTGTCGGTGCCGAAGATCAGCTCTTCGGCCACACGACCGCCGTACAGCGAGCACAACTGCGATTCGATCGCCACCCGGTTCATCGAGTACTTGTCGCCTTCCGGCAGGTACATCGTCACGCCCAGCGCACGACCGCGGGGAATGATGGTGACCTTGTAGACCGGATCGTGCTCGGGCACCAGGCGACCGACGATGGCGTGGCCAGCTTCGTGATAGGCGGTGAGCGTCTTTTCTTCTTCGCTCATCGCCATTGAACGACGTTCGGCACCCATCAGGATCTTGTCGCGGGCACGGTCGAAGTGGTCCATGCGGACTTCCTTCTCACCGCCGCGCGCGGCGAACAGTGCTGCTTCGTTGGCCAGGTTGGCCAGGTCCGCACCGGAGAAGCCCGGGGTACCGCGCGCGATCACCATCGGCTCGACATCGTCGGCCAGCGGCAGCTTGCGCATATGCACCTTGAGGATCTGCTCGCGGCCCTTGACGTCCGGCAGGCCGACCACGACCTGGCGGTCGAAACGGCCCGGGCGCAGCAGCGCCGGATCCAGCACGTCGGGACGGTTGGTGGCGGCGATGACGATCACGCCCTCGCCTCCCTCGAAGCCGTCCATCTCGACCAGCAGCTGGTTCAGGGTCTGCTCGCGCTCGTCATGACCGCCGCCGAGACCGGCGCCACGGTGGCGACCGACGGCGTCGATTTCATCGATGAAGATGATGCACGGCGCCTGCTTCTTGGCCTGCTCGAACATGTCGCGCACGCGGCTTGCGCCGACGCCGACGAACATTTCCACGAAGTCCGAACCGGAGATCGAGAAGAACGGGACCTTGGCTTCACCGGCGATCGCGCGGGCCAGCAGCGTCTTGCCGGTACCCGGCGGACCCACCATCAGCACGCCGCGCGGAATCTTGCCGCCCAGCTTGGTGAACTTGGTCGGGTCGCGCAGGAAATCGACCAGTTCGCCGACTTCTTCCTTGGCCTCGTCGCACCCGGCAACGTCGGCGAAGGTGACCTTGATCTGGTCCTCGCCCTGCAGCTTGGCCCGCGACTTGCCGAAGGACATTGCGCCCTTGGCCCCGCCGCCACCGCCCTGCATCTGGCGCATGATGAATATCCAGAAGCCGATGATCAGGATCACCGGGAGGAAGTTCATCAGGATCGCGCCCAGCGAGATGCCACTGGAGGGCTCCTCCTGGACGATTTCCACGTTCTTGCCGCGCAGCACGTTGATCAGGTCGCGATCGAACGGGGCGGTGATGGTGGCCGACTGGCCGCCACGGGTGGTGTAGGAAATCTGATTGGTGCCGCCACGCATGTCACCGCTGAAGGTCACCTTCTGGACGTTGCCGCTGTCCACCTGGTCCAGGAACTGCGAGTACGTCGCGCCCTGTGCGCCGGCTCCGCTGCTCTTCGGCGAGAAGCTCTGGAAGACCACCATCAGCACGACGGCGACGACCACCCATAGCAGGAGGTTCTTGGTCAAGTCGTTCATCCTCATTGGCTCCGGTGTTCCTCTAATTCCTGACGCGATTCGTATGGTTGAGCTTACTTGATCTGCGCGCGTTTTCCCTGCCCCAAGGCGTACACCTCGGGCGAGCGCTTCCGGGAGGCTTCAGGCTTGCGGATCACTACTTTGTCGTACCGGCGGCGCATTTCGCGCACGTAGTCGTCAAAGCCCACGCCCTGGAACAGCTTGATCAGGAACGCGCCACCCGGCTTGAGATGGTTGTCGGCAAAATCCAACGCCAACTCCGCCAGGTGCATCATCCGCGGTTGGTCCACCGCATCCATTCCACTCTTATTGGGGGCCATATCCGAGAGCACAAGGTCTACCGGCTGATCCCCCAGCATGGCTTCGAACTCCGATAGGACGGCTTGCTCCCTGAAGTCACCGTGAAGGAACTCCACGCCGGCCAGCGGCGGCATCTCCAGGATGTCCAGCGCCAGCACCCGGCCGGTATCGCCGATCTGGCGGCGGACCTGCTGGGACCAGCCACCCGGGGCGGCGCCCAGATCGACCACGACCATGTGCGGCTTCAGCAGCCGATCGCGCTGCAGCAACTCCTCCAGCTTGTAGGCCGCGCGCGAGCGCATGCCCTCGGCCTGGGCCTTCTTCACGAAGGGGTCGGCGAAGTGCTCTTTCAACCAGCGTTGACTGCTTTTGCTACGGGTTGCCATTGAGATGCGGGTCGGATGGGGAGGTCATGATACCCTGATCGCCCCAGTTAACCGCTTGTTCCTGAATGGCTATCGCCCTGACTTCTTCCCAAACCCGTTTCCTCCGCGGCCACGCGCATGATCTGAAAGCCCTGCTCCAGATCGGCGGCAAGGGGGTGACACCGGCCTTCCTGGCTGAACTGGAAGAGGTGCTGGAGCGCCACGAGCTGATCAAGGTCAAGGTTGCCGCCGAAGACCGCGAGGCCCGCGACGCCCTCATCGCCGAGCTGGTCAGTGCCAGCGAAAGCGCGCTGGTGCAGCGTATCGGCCACGTGGCCGTGCTGTACCGCCCGAGCAAGGAACAGCGCCAGATCGTCCTGCCGCGCGGCTGATCCCGGAACGCCCATGCAGCTGAGCCACGAAATTCCCGACTACGCCTACGCCCTGCGTGCCGCCGATGGCCGCAGTGCGAAAGTGAATGACCGGACCCTGGCCGCGAGTTTCATCCTCGCCCCGGACACGTTGATCGAAGCGTGGCCGGTGGCCGATATCGCCCAGTTGACCCCGGAAGACCTGCAGCCGGTGCTGGCACTGAACCCCGCGCTGGTGGTGCTGGGCACGGGCGATACCCAGGTGTTCCCGCCGGCCGCGGTCATGGCCGCGTGCCTGACCCGCGGGATCGGCCTGGAAGTGATGAACAACCCGGCGGCGGCACGGACCTTCAACATCCTTGCCAGCGAGGGCCGCAAGGTGGCCGCGGCGTTCATCCTGACGGGGTGAGGCCGGGATTTCCGTTCAGAAAAGGCCGCCCTTGAGGCGGCCTTTTTCGTGCTTACTTCGGCGGCAGGTACAGCAGCGGGTCGACCGGCTTGCCGTTGTAGCGGATCTCGAAGTGCAGCATGTCGCGTGCGGCGCCGGTGCGGCCCATCTCCGCGATCTGCTCGCCGGCCTTCACGCTCTGGCCTTCGTTGACCAGGCGCTTGCGGTTGTGACCATACGCTGACAGCCACTGATCGCTGTGCTTGATGATGATCAGCTCACCGAAACCGACCAGGCCGGCACCGGAGTACACCACCACGCCGGCGGCGGTCGCGCGGACCGGCTGGCCACTGGTGCCGGCAATGTCCACGCCCTGCTTGGTCGCTTCACCGGCGACGAAACGGCCGACGATCGCGCCATCGGCCGGCCAGCGCCAGCTGATGTTGCTCTTGATCGCGGTGGTCGGCGACGGGATGGCGGCCGGCGCGGTGCTGCCCGGCCGCGGCGCGGTGACCACGGTGGTCGGCGCGCGGGCCGGACTGCCACCACTGCCGCCCGGGAACAGCCGCAGCGACTGCCCCGGATAGATCGTGTAGGGCTCGGCCAGCCCGTTCCAGGCGGCCAGATCGCGCGGGGTGATGTTGTGGATGCGCGCGAGTGCATACAACGTGTCGCCACGACGGACGACAGCGGTCTGGCCGGGCTTGGCCACCGAGGTCTGCGGGGTGCTGTGGGCCACACCGCCCGAGCCCGAAGGCCGCACCACGGTGGCGGTGCCACAGGCGCTCAGCGCCGACACCACCAGCAGCAGCGCGCCGGTGCGCACTCCCTTGCTCAAACGATCAGCACTCATGCGAACTTCGCTCTCCATACAAGCCAGGCCACCAGCACGACCACCAGCGCGGTCGCGATCCAGCCCAGCGGTTCAATCCAACGGCGCAGCGCAGCTTCCGCGCGCGGCCCGCCAATACGAATGACCGCCGCCAGCACGTACACGCGCTTGCCACGGCCGATCAACATGCTCAGGAAATACTGCGGCAACGGCACGCCGACGATACCCGATGCCCATGTGAAGACCTTCATCGGGATCGGCATGAAGCCGCCCAGCACCAGGAAGGTGAACACCGCCCAGGGCGACTCGGCCATCTTGGCCTGCACGATGGCGATGCCGCCTTCGATGCTGGTCAACATGCCCAGCGCGGCGAACACCGGCTTGAGCGCTTCAAAGGCGAAGTGGCCCAGCGCATAGCCGACCAGCGCACCGGCCATCGAACCGGCCAGGCTGAGCGTGGCGAACCACCAGCCGCGCTTGGGCTGGGCCACGCACATCGGGGCGAGCATCACCTCGGGCATCACCGGGAAGATGATCGCCTCGATGAAGCTCAACACCGTCAGATAGGTCGGCGCGCGCTCGTGCGCGGCCCACTTCATTGCCCGCTCGTACAGCGGACCAAAAATCTTCATGACGCAACGCTCCTTGGAATCAGTCCAGCATGCCAGACAGCAGCGGTACGAACGTGACCGGCGCCAGTACCTGCTGTTCAACACTGCCGTCATCGCGACGGGTCAACTGGATCAGCGACTGCGCGCCCGGGCCGCCGACCGGCGCGACCAGGCGGCCACCCACGGCAAGCTGTTCGACCAGCGCATCGACCAGCGCCGGTGCGGCCGCGGTCACCACGATCGCATCGTAAGGACCGTGCTCGGCCCAGCCGATGCGGCCATCGTCATGTTTGCTGCGGATGTTCATGCCCAGCGCACGGAAGCGCTTGCGCGCCTGGCGCAGCAGATCACCGATACGCTCGACCGTGTAGACCTCCAGCCCGATCGCGCCCAGCACAGCGGCCTGGTAGCCCGAGCCGGTGCCGACTTCCAGCACCTTCTTCGGCGCCGACTGCAGCACCGCTTCGGTCATGCGCGCGACCACCCAGGGCTGGGAAATGGTCTGCCCGTGCCCGATCGGCAGCGCGGTGTCTTCGTAGGCACGCGACGCCAGCGCTTCATCGATGAACAGATGGCGCGGCACCACGCGGATGGCATTGAGGGTGGCTTCGTCGGCGATGCCGGCATCGCGCAGGCGATCCACCAGGCGATCACGGACCCGCTGCGAGGTCATGCCGATGCCGACGGCTTCGGGCTGCAGGCGCAGGCGCGGGGTCATGCCGGCCGGTCCAGCGCGTCGGTCAGCCCCGCCACCCAGCTGGCCACTTTCTCCAAGGCCTGGTAACGGGTGAGATCGACCTGGATCGGGGTGATCGAGATGTAGCCGTTGCGGACCGCGTGGAAATCGGTACCGGGGCCGGAATCCTGCTCGCGCCCGGCCGGGCCGATCCAGAACACCTCATTGCCGCGCGGATCGCGCTGGGCAATGCAGCCTTCGGCGCGGTGGCGGTTGCCCAGGCGGGTCACTTCAAAGCCACGGACCTCGCTCCACGGCAGGTCCGGCACGTTGACGTTGAGGATGGTGTCGGCGGGCAGCGGGTCGGCCTTGAGCCGGGTGACGATCTCGACCGCGGCGCGGGCGGCGGTGTCGAAGTTACGCGGCTCGTGGTTGTGCGTGACCAGTGACATCGCCACGGCGGGCAGGCCGAGGAATCGCCCTTCCATCGCCGCCGAGACGGTGCCGGAGTAGATGACGTCGTCGCCGAGGTTGGCGGCGTTGTTGATACCCGATACCACCATGTCCGGTTCGTACTCGAGCATGCCGGTCAGGGCCAGATGCACGCAATCGGTCGGGGTGCCGGCCACCGAGCAGGTGTAGTGGTCGATGCGCTTCATGCGGATCGGCAGGTCCAGGGTCAGCGAATTGCTGGCGCCTGAGCGATCACGATCGGGGGCGACCACGGTCACTTCATGACCGGCGTCACGTAAAACCGTGGCGAGCATCTTGATGCCCGGTGCATCGACACCGTCATCGTTGCTGACCAGAATCCGCATCTGCGATTTAACCGCTTGATTTTTCAAGACTTAGATTCCATCACTTCCCACTGTTGGCGGCGGTGGCCGTGCCCCCTTGGGAGCATGGCGACCGCGCAAGTGCGTCCGCTATTGTGCCGCAAGCGGACAGATCGTCCTACCCCGATAACGGTAGGCATCGCCCTCCCCGCCCATTAGGCTGTACGCATGTCACATCCTGAAGACGAAGATCCTGCCGCGTTGTTCCGCGCCGCTATCGGCGAGGTCAAACCGCTGCGCAAGGTGGTCACCCCGCCGCCGGCCGCGCCGCGGCCGAAGCCGCGTGCACGGATGGCCGAGCAGGATGAACACGACGCACGCGGGGAATTCGCCCGGCTGCTGCGCGACAGCAGCCCCCTGGAGGCTGGCGATACGGCCAGCTACCGGCGCGAGAACCTGCCGCCACGAATGTTCCAGCGACTCAAGCGCGGCCAGTACTCCGTGCAGGACGAACTGGACCTGCATGGTGCGACCGTGGCCCAGGCCGAGGCGCTGGTGCGGCAGTTCCTGGTGGAAGCGCATGCGCATGAGTACGGCTGCGTGCGCATCATCCACGGCAAGGGGCTGCAGTCCGATGGCGGCGCACCGGTGCTGAAGAATCTGGTCGATCGGCTGCTGCGCCTGCGCAACGATGTGCTGGCGTTTCATTCCGCGCCCGCCGGTCAAGGCGGGACGGGTGCGGTACTGGTGCTGCTGGCGAACCGGTAACGACGGGCCCGGAATCACCGCCATGCACCGCGCGCGGTAGAGCCGACCGTTGGTCGGCTGAGGTAGAGCCGACCGTTGGTCGGCTGAGGTAGAGCCGACCGTTGGTCGGCTGAGCGGTGCAGGTTTTCCGGTGCCGGGACGGAAGGCAGCCGACCAACGGTCGGCTCTACACGATTTCCGGTGCCGGACGGAAGGCAGCCGACCAACGGTCGGCTCTACACAATTTCCGGTGCCGGACGGGAGGCAGCCGACCAACGGTCGGCTCTACGCGGCTCAGGTATCGGACTGGCTGGCGTCTTCCACCGGTCCAAGCTCATGCAGCACCGCGGTGGCATAGCAGCCCGGCGGCAGCGCGAAGCTCAGTTCCAGCACATCCGCGGCCAGCCACTGATGCTGCAGCATGGCCGGACGCAGGCGCAGCGCACGGCGCTCCTGCTTCAGGCGGGCGCCTTCCAGGCCGGCGCGCAGCGCGAGCGATTGCTCGTCCGCGACCGCGCCCAGTTCCAGTTCGGCGGCGGCGCCGGTGCTGCGCAGCTCGCCTTCGCCCCACAACGGGCCGCTGGGGTGGATGTCGAACCGGCCAAGGCGGTCGGCCAGCAGATCCGTCCACGGCTCCGGGCCGAAGACACTGCGGCTGCCATCGAGCATCCAGACCTCGCCGTCCAGCGGCGTGTCCCAGTTGCCCTGCTCCACGCGCGCCGCCAGCACCTGGTTGAACAGTGCCGAGCGCGCGGCCGAGAGCAGCAGCGAGCGCTGGTCCGGGCGCATGCGGCGGCCGCCGAACATGGCCAGCGCAGCCGGCACGTTGCCGCCGTCGCGGCCGAAGCGCTGCTCACCGAACCAGTTCGGCAGGCCGCGCGAGGCGATATGGGACAGGCGCTCTTCGATGGCCGCGGCATCGCCGCGCACATCGCGCAGTACCAGCTTGAAGCGGTTGCCAGCCAGAGCACCGCGCTGCAGCTTGCGGTTGTGCCAGGTCGACTCGACCACCTCGATCTCGTCCGAGGCCAGCAGCGCCGGATCCGGCGCCACGCGCTTGGGCAGGTGCACGCTGAAGCGCTGCGTGGTGACCGCGTGGCGATCTTTCATGCCCGCGTAGCTGACCGCCATGTCCGGCAGGCCAGCCCACCTGGCCAGCACCTTGGCCACGTGCACGGTGTTCGCCCCGCGCTTGCGGATCGTCAGCAGCAGGTGCTCGCCCTCACCGCTCGGCTCGAACGCCGGCAGTTCGTCGACCTGGAAATCCTCGGGCGTGGTGCGGATCTTCGCGCTGAGCAGCGGCGCACCGAACGCCAGCGGCAACGGGATCACAGGGCCACCAACAGCACGCTGGCCTGGGCGGCGATGCCCTCGCTGCGGCCGGTGAAGCCCAGCTTCTCCGACGTGGTGGCCTTCACGCTCACGCAGTCCAATGCAATGCCGAGCACGCCAGCGATGCGCTCACGCATGGCCAGCGCGTGCGGACCGACCTTGGGCCGCTCGCAGATCACGGTGATGTCGGTATTCCCGACCTGCCAGCCGCGCTCGCGCAGCAGCCCGTTGCAATGATCCAGCAGGTGCGCGCTGTCCGCGCCTTTCCAGCGCATGTCGGTCGGCGGGAAATGCACGCCGATATCGCCCAGTGCCAGCGCACCAAGCATGGCATCGCACAGGGCGTGCAGGATCACATCGCCATCGCTGTGCGCGAGCACGCCGCAGCTGTGCGCGACGCGGATGCCGCCGAGCATGATGTGATCGCCCTCGCCAAAGGCATGGACGTCGTAGCCCTGTCCGATGCGGAAGGGAGGAAACTGGGGGGTGGTCATTGCAAGAACCTGCGGTTGGGTGTGGCGCGTGCGGACGTCAGGGTTCGCGACGCGACAACACGAATTCGAAACGGGACAGATCAGCCGGGGTGGTGACCTTGAAGTTGTCTTCGCTGCCTTCCACCAGCAGCGGGCGCAGCCCCTGGCGCTCCATGGCCATGGCCTCGTCGGTGACCTCCACGCCGGCGTCAGCCGCCTCCTGCAGCGCGCGCGCCAACTGGTGGCGGCGGAACAGCTGCGGGGTCAGCGCACGCCACAGCCGTTCGCGCGGCTCGGTGGCATCGATACCGCCGTCATCGCCGGCACGCTTGAGCGTGTCGCGCACGGGCGCGGCCAGGATCGCGCCGACCGGGTCGGCACGGCCGACTTCCAGCAGGCGACCGAGATCGGCAGCGGCCAGGTTCGGGCGTGCGGCGTCGTGCACCAGCACGAAATCGTCCGCGCGCACGTCATCGGGCAACGCATGCAGGCCGGCCAGCACCGAGCCGGCGCGGGTGGCACCGCCGATGCAGGTCAGAATGGGTTTGTCCGCCAGTGACTGCCAGCCCGGCCAGTCGGCGTCGTTCTCGGCGACCACCACCATCACTCCGGCCACGACCGGGTGCGAGAGCAGCGCCTCAAGGGTATGGGCCAGCAACACGCGGTCGCCGGCCAGCAGATACTGCTTGGGTGTGGGCCCACCGAAGCGGGTGCCACGGCCAGCAGCGGGAACCACCGCCCAGATGCCCGCCATCAGGGCACATCCTGGTGCGGCGCATCCGGATCGGTGACGGCCGTCGGCGCGCGCGGTGGCGGCACCGGCGCGTCTTCGACCACGCGGTAGAACTTCTCGCCGGGCTTGATCATGCCCAGCTCGCTGCGCGCGCGTTCTTCGATGGCGGCCTCGCCTTCCTTGAGGTCCTTGACCTCGGCAGCAAGCGCATCATTGCGCTGCTGCAGGCCGGCGTTGTCCCGCTTCTGGTTCTCGACCTGGGCCTCAAGCATCATCACTTCGCCCGAGTTGCCCGGCCCAAACCAGAAGCGGTACTGCAGCCATCCGAGCAGCAGCGCGAGCACCAGCAGCAGCCAGCGCCAGTCGCGCATGGGATCAGCGCTTCAGCGACACGAACGCGTCACGACCGGCGTAACGCGCGCCGGCACCGAGGGCTTCCTCGATACGCAGCAGCTGGTTGTACTTGGCCACGCGATCACTGCGGCACAGCGAGCCGGTCTTGATCTGGGTGGCGGTGGTGGCCACGGCGATGTCAGCGATGGTGGTGTCTTCGGTTTCGCCCGAACGGTGCGAGACGATCGAGGCATAGTTGGCCGCGTGCGCCATGGCGATCGCTTCCAGGGTCTCGGTCAGGGTGCCGATCTGGTTGACCTTGATCAGGATCGCGTTGGCGGTGCCGGACTCGATGCCTTCCTTGAAGATCTTCGGGTTGGTGACGAACAGATCGTCGCCCACCAGCTGGACCTTGTTGCCGATGCGGTCGGTCAGCAGCTTCCAGCCGGCCCAGTCGTTCTCGGCCAGGCCGACTTCGATGGTCACGATCGGGTACTGCGCGTCCCAGTCGGCCAGGAAATCGACGAACTGCTCGGAGGTCAGGCGCTTGTTCTCGCCGACCAGGTTGTACTTGCCGTCCTCGTAGAACTCGCTGGAGGCCACGTCCAGGCCCAGCAGCACGTCTTCACCGGCGGTGTAACCGGCCTTGCCGATGGCTTCCAGGATGGTGTCCAGTGCTTCGACGTTGCTGCGGAAGTCCGGCGCGAAGCCGCCTTCGTCGCCCACCGCCGTGCTCAGGCCGTGGCCCTTGAGCACCGACTTGAGCGAATGGAAGATTTCGGTGCCGGCACGCAGCGACTCGGAGAACGAGGTGAAGCCGACCGGCAGCACCATGAATTCCTGGAAATCGACGTTGTTGTCGGCATGCGCGCCGCCGTTGATGATGTTCATCATCGGCACCGGCAGGGTGACGTCGCGGCCGTTGGCCAGGTGCTGCCACAGCGCCTGCTTCTTCGAGGCGGCCACGGCGTGGGCATTGGCCAGCGAAACCCCCAGCAGCGCGTTCGCGCCCAGGCGGCCCTTGTTCTCGGTGCCGTCCAGATCGATCAGGCGGCGGTCGAGGCCTTCCTGGTCGGCGGCGTCGAAGCCCTTCAGCGCCGTGGCAATCGTGGTGTTGACGTTGGACACGGCATTGCGCACGCCCTTGCCCAGGTAACGGGTCTTGTCGCCGTCACGCAGTTCCACGGCTTCCTTGGTGCCGGTCGAGGCGCCGGACGGCACCGCGGCACGACCGAACGAGCCGTCCTCGAGGATGACTTCGGCTTCCAGCGTGGGGTTGCCACGGCTGTCGAGGATTTCACGGGCGTGGATGCTGCGGATCGTGGTCATAGCGGGCCGGTTACCAGTCAGAGAGGGGGAGGCGCCGCCAACGCAGCGCCAAAAAAAACATGCCGCGTGATTATCCCTGCACACCCGTCACTTGCCAAATCGGCAGGGTGGCGGGCGGCACCCCGGCCACGCTGGCGTGGCGCGAGGTCAGCGACGGGATCAACAACACCAGCATCAACAACGCCAGCAGGGCCAGCGCCACGCCGCCGCCGGCGGGTTGCCGGCGCAGCCGGAACGCGAACACGCTGGCGGTCACGCAGGCCAGTGCGGCGGTGCCGGTCAGCGACAGCGTCGCCAACAGCATGGGCATCACCGCGCGCAGTGCGTTGTCGCCATCACCGGGCGAGCCCATGCTGGTGAACATCAGCACCACCAGCACGAACACCCCGCACCAGGTGGCGATCGCCGCGCCCAGCGCGATCCAGCCCCAGGTCCAGCCGCGCCAGCCGCGGCGCACCGCGGGGGACGCCCGAACGTCGGCCATCATGCGAAGCGCGAGAACCCGTGCTTCTTGGTGACCGCGTCGAGTTCCATCAGGGTTTCGAGCAGTTCTTCCATGCGGTCCAGCGGCCACGCGTTGGGGCCGTCGGACAGCGCCTTGGACGGATCCGGGTGGGTCTCGGCGAACAGGCCCGACACACCGACAGCGACCGCCGCACGCGCCAGCACCGGCACGAACTCGCGCTGGCCGCCGGAGCTGTTGCCCTGCCCGCCCGGCAGCTGCACCGAATGGGTGGCGTCGAACACGACTGGGCACCCGGTATCGCGCATCACCGACAGCGAGCGCATGTCGCTGACCAGGTTGTTGTAGCCGAAGCTGGCACCGCGCTCGCAGACCATGATGTCCTGGTTGCCGGTGGCCTTGGCCTTCTCCACGACAGGTTTCATGTCCCACGGGGACAGGAACTGACCCTTCTTGATGTTGACCGGCTTGCCGGTCGCGCACACCTTGGTGATGAAATCGGTCTGGCGGACCAGGAACGCCGGGGTCTGCAGCACGTCCACCACCGAGGCCACTTCGTCCATCGGGGTGTATTCGTGCACGTCGGTCAGCACCGGCACGCCGATCTGCTTCTTCACTTCGGCCAGGACCTTCAGGCCCTCCTCCATGCCCGGGCCGCGGAAGGCGGTGCCCGAGGTGCGGTTGGCCTTGTCGAAGCTCGACTTGAAGATGAAGTTGATGCCGAGGCGATCGGTGATTTCCTTCAACTTGCCAGCCACGTCCAGCTGCAGCTGCATCGACTCGATCACACACGGGCCGGCGATCAGGAACAGGGGCTGGTCCAGCCCGACGTCGAATCCACACAGTTTCATGGCGTTTCCTTGTTGTCCGGCGAACACTGGCCAGGCCAGCCGCCGTGGGTGATTAGCGCTCTGCAATGGGGGCACGCGGCCCCCACTGCAAGTGCGGCATGCCGATCAGGCGGCTGCGTCCTGTGCCAGCTTGCCACCGGCCTTGCGCTCGCGCGCGGCACGGATGAAGCCGATGAACAGCGGGTGGCCTTCGCGCGGCGTGGACAGGAACTCCGGGTGCGCCTGGCAGGCCAGGAACCACGGGTGCTGGTCACGCGGCAGCTCGATGACTTCCACCAGGGTGTCATCCATCGACTTGCCGGCGATCACCAGGCCCGCATCTTCCAGCTGGGTGCGGTAGCGGTTGTTGAACTCGTAGCGGTGACGGTGACGCTCGGAGACCACGTCCTTGCCGTACAGCTCGCGGGCCAGCGTGCCCGGCTTCAGGCGCTGTTCCTGCAGGCCCAGGCGCATGGTGCCGCCCAGATCGCTCTTGTCGTCGCGCTTTTCCACATCGCCGGTGGCGGTGCGCCATTCGGTGATCAGGCCGATCACCGGGTTCGGCGACTGGCGGTCGTTCTCGGTGCTGTTGGCACCTTCCAGGCCGGCCACATGACGGGCGAAATCGACCACTGCGGCCTGCATGCCGTAGCAGATGCCGAAGTACGGCACATTCTGCTCACGGGCGAACTGCGAGGTCAGCACCTTGCCTTCGAAGCCACGGTCGCCGAAGCCGCCCGGCACCAGGATGCCGTCGACATCCTTCAGCGCGGCCAGGTCGCTGTCTTCCAGCTCCTGCGCTTCGAGCCACTTCAGGTTGACCTTGGTGCGCTGGCGCAGGCCACCGTGCTTGAGCGCCTCGCCGACCGACTTGTAGGCGTCCTGGTGATCGACGTACTTGCCGACCACCGCGATGGTGACCTCGTCCAGCGGGTGCAGCGTGGCATCCACCGCCGCTTCCCACTCGGCCAGATCGACCGGGCCGGCCTTGTCGCCGAGCTTGAGCTGGTTGACCACGATGTCGTCCAGACCCTGCGCGTGCAGGCCCATCGGGATGCGGTACAGCACGTCCACGTCCGGCACGCTGATCACGGCGCGCTCGGAGACGTTGGTGAACTGGGCGATCTTGCGGCGCTCCGAATCCGGCACCACCTGCTCGGAACGGCACAGCAGCACGTCCGGCTGGATGCCGATCGAGCGCAGTTCCTTGACCGAGTGCTGGGTCGGCTTGGTCTTCAGCTCGCCGGCCGCAGCAATGTACGGCACCAGGGTCAGGTGCATGAACAGCGCCTTCTCCGGGCCGCGCTCGGTGCGCACCTGGCGGATCGCCTCCAGGAACGGCAGCGACTCGATATCGCCCACGGTGCCACCGATCTCCACCAGCGCCACGTCGAAGCCTTCGGTGGCCTCGTCCATGCAGCGGCGGATTTCATCGGTGATGTGCGGAATGACCTGCACGGTGGCGCCCAGGTAGTCGCCGCGGCGCTCCTTGCGGATCACGTTCTCGTAGATGCGGCCGGTGGTGACCGAGTTCTTGCGGCTCAGGCGGGTGCGCACGAAGCGCTCGTAATGGCCCAGGTCCAGGTCGGTCTCGGCGCCGTCATCGGTGACGTAGACCTCACCGTGCTGGAACGGGCTCATGGTGCCCGGGTCGACGTTGATGTACGGATCAAGCTTCATCATCGTCACCCGCAGGCCGCGGGCCTCGAGGATGGCGGCAAGCGACGCGGCGGCAATGCCTTTGCCGAGCGAGGACACTACGCCGCCGGTTACGAAGATCAAGGGAGTCATGGCTGGGGGTGTCCTGTCAGGAAGGGGGAAACGGCGCCGGCGCGCAGGGCGACGGACGACGTAAAGGGGGAAATCGAGGCGATCCGGCTGGCGGCGGCGTCTTCACGCGCCAGGACCGGGATCAGGGGGGATGCGGTGCGGGAGTGGGTCAGCGACGTCGGGTCAGCCGTGCCGGCCGCTGTCTGGACCGTCACCTCCTGCCTACCCTGCTGGCGATCGCGCACGATCAGGCCAGTCCATTCGCTGATGGATGACACGCACTACTCCCGGAAAGCCATAGTTTACAGATTGACGGCCTCCAGCCCAAGGGGCGGATGACGGTCTTCACATAAAAAGAAGAGCCCCGGCGCGATACCGGGGCTCATGTTGCGTACTTTTTCAGATCCCCAGGTCTCTCTCGTGGAGAGCCCCCTTGGCGTTCAAGGGGGCGCGCCGACAGGCGCGGGGATGTGGAAGACAGGGTGAGCGGGGCCCACGGTTTGCCGCGCAAACCGTGGGGAAGCGTCAGCGCGAAGCGCTTATCGCTTCTTCCGCGCTTCTTCTTCCTCTTCCTTCTGCGGGGCCTGCTCGCCCTTGGCCTTCATTTCGGCCGTGGCAGCGGCGCGGCGCTTGGCCTTGGCGTCGGCTTCCGCCTGGGCCTTGTCGGCCTGTTCGCCCTGCTGCGGCGTGGGCTGGCCCTGTCCGGCGTTCTGGGCCAGTGCCATGGGCACGGCCACCACGGCGGCGGCGATGGCAACGATGGTCAGCAACTTCTTCATGGGGTGCTCCTCGCGGTATGGCATGGAATGGGGCACCGGAGGCTCCGGCATCCCATCCAGCACAGTCTATCGCGGCCCGGTCGGCCGCCCCCTGAACGTGTGGCGTGCAAAAAACCCGTCCAGACCGCAAACTTCGCCGTCGCATTGCGCTTTATGAAGACAGATGAACGCCCGCTATAACGCCGCCGATATTGAAGTCCTGTCCGGCCTGGACCCGGTCAAGCGCCGCCCTGGCATGTACACCGACACCGCGCGCCCGAACCATCTGGCGCAGGAAGTCATCGACAATGCCGTCGACGAAGCCTTGGCCGGACACGCCCACACGGTCGAAGTCACGCTGTTCAAGGACGGCAGCTGCGAAGTCAGCGATGACGGCCGTGGCATGCCCGTGGACATTCACCCCGAGGAGAAGATCCCCGGGGTCGAACTGATCCTGACCCGCCTGCACGCGGGCGGCAAGTTCAACAACAAGAACTACACCTTCTCCGGCGGCCTGCATGGCGTTGGCGTCAGCGTGGTCAACGCGTTGTCCACCCTGGTCGAAGTGCATATCAAGCGCGACGGCAGCGAACACCGCATCACCTTCCGCAACGGCGACCGTGCCACCCCGCTGGAAGTGGTCGGCAGCGTCGGCAAGAAGAACACCGGTACCCGCGTGCGCTTCTGGGCCGACCCGAAGTACTTCGATACGCCCAAGTACAACCTGCGTGGGCTGCGCCACCTGCTGCGCGCCAAGGCCGTGCTGTGCCCGGGCCTGACCGTCAAGCTCCTGGATGAAGCCACCGGCGAGCAGGACACCTGGTACTACGAAGATGGCCTGAGCGATTACCTCAAGGCCGAACTCGGCGAGCGCGAGATGCTGCCGGCCGACCTGTTCGTGGGTCACCTGAAAAAAGAAAACGAGATCGTGGACTGGGCCTTGGCCTGGATCCCCGAGGGCGAACTGGTCCAGGAAAGCTACGTCAACCTGATCCCGACCGCCCAGCACGGCACCCACGCCAACGGGCTGCGTACCGGCCTGACCGAGGCGCTGCGCGAGTTCTGCGACTTCCGCAACCTGCTGCCGCGTGGCGTCAAGCTGGCCCCGGAAGACGTCTGGGACCGCGTGTCGTTCGTGCTGTCGCTGAAGATGACCGACCCGCAGTTCAGCGGCCAGACCAAGGAACGCCTGTCCTCGCGCCAGGCCGCAGGCTTCGTCGAGGGTGCAGCGCATGATGCCTTCAGCCTGCTGCTGAACCAGAACGTCGCATTGGGCGAGCAGATCGCGCAGCTGGCGATCGAGCGCGCCAGTGCGCGCTTGAAGACCGAGAAGCTGGTGACCCGCAAGAAGGTCACCCAGGGCCCCGCCCTGCCCGGCAAGCTGGCCGACTGCATCAGCCAGGACCTGTCGCGCACCGAGCTGTTCCTGGTCGAAGGCGACTCCGCCGGCGGCAGCGCCAAGCAGGCCCGTGACAAGGACTTCCAGGCGATCCTGCCGCTGCGCGGCAAGATCCTCAACACCTGGGAAGTGTCCTCGGGCAGCGTGCTGGCCTCTGAAGAAGTGCACAACCTGGCCATCGCGATCGGCTGCGACCCGGGCAAGGAAGACATCGCCGGCCTGCGCTACGGCAAGGTCGTCATCCTGGCCGACGCCGACTCGGACGGCCTGCACATCGCGACCCTGCTGACCGCCCTGTTCCTCAAGCACTTCCCGGCGCTGGTCGATGCGGGCCACGTGTTCGTGGCGATGCCGCCGCTGTTCCGTGTCGACGTGGGCAAGCAGGTGTTCTACGCCCTGGACGAGGAAGAGAAGCGCACGATGCTGGACAAGATCGAGCGCGAGAAGATCAAGGGCCAGATCAGCGTGACCCGCTTCAAGGGCCTGGGTGAAATGAACCCGCAGCAGCTGCGCGAGTCCACCATCCATCCCGATACCCGCCGTCTGGTACAGCTGACCATCGATGACGGCGAGCAGACCCATTCGCTGATGGACATGCTGCTGGCCAAGAAGCGCGCCAGCGACCGCAAGGGCTGGCTGGAGAAGAAGGGCGATCTGGCCTCGCTGGAAGTCTGATCGACCGGTTGTGACACTGGAAAAACCCGCCTTCCGGCGGGTTTTTTCCTGGGCGACGCCGCGCACTACCGGTGATAATCGGGGCAATCTGCATCAGGACGTCCCGCATGTACGATATCCAGCCTGCGCTGACCACCGATCACGACCGCATCACCGTCGTCTGGGAAGCCTCGGTACGCGCTACGCACGGCTTCCTGCCGGAGGCGGCGATCCACGCACTGCGTCCGCTCATCCGCGAGCAGTACCTGCCGGCCGTGACGTTGCGCGTATGCAAGGATGCCGATGGCGTCATTCAGGGCTTCGTCGGCGTCGCCGATGATCGGATCGAAATGCTGTTCATCGAACCGCGCGCGAGGGGCACCGGAATCGGCAAGGCATTGCTGCGCCATGCCATCGAGGTACTCGGTGCCGATGCGCTGGACGTCAACGAACAAAATCACCAGGCGGTCGGCTTTTATCAACACCAAGGGTTCGTGGTGACCGGTCGCTCACCGCTGGACGGACAGGGCCAGCCCTACCCACTGCTGCACATGCGCCTGGCCCCTCACTGACCCATCATCACGGCAGCGCACTACATCCCCGGAGTTCAGTCATGCCGTTCGATCCCACCCTGCAACTGGAGAGCGCGCGCCTGGTGCTGACCCCGATCGGCGCGACGGACGCGCAGGCGATGTTCGCAATCCAGTCCGACCGTGCCGGCATGCGCTACTGGAACCATCCGGCGTGGACCGACCTCAAGCAGGCCTATGTGCAGATCCTCGACGATCTGGCCGCGCTCGATGCGGGCACGCAGTTGAAGCTGGCGATCCGGGAGCGTGTGGACGGGCCGCTGCTGGGGATCGTGGTGGTGTTCGCGATCGACGAGACGTCCCGGCGTGCGGAGATCGGGTATCACCTGGCGCCGTCGGCGCAGGGCAAGGGCTACATGCACGAGGCGCTGTCACGGTTCGTGGCGTATCTGTTCGATGTGCTGCGCCTGCGTCGCCTGGAAGCGGAGATTGATCCGCGCAACGTGCCCTCGGCGAAGGTCCTGGCGCGGCTCGGCTTCCAGCGCGAGGGACTGCTGCGGGAGCGCTGGCGGGTCGCCGGCGAAGTATCGGATTCGGCGGTGTATGGGTTGCTGGCACGGGAGTGGCAGAGGCCAGGCAGCGCAGTGTCGGGGTGACCGTCGCACGAAACACCCCCGGCCATTCCGGCCTCTGCATCCGCGGTGCCCCACGAAAAAGCCCGCCTTCCGGCGGGCTTTTCGATGTTCAACCGTGCTGACCGATCAGGCCCAGCCGAACAGCTCGAACAGACGCAGGATCAGGTACGCACAGCCGCCGGCGGCCGGGATCGTCAGGATCCACGCCCACACGATGCGCTCGATCACGCCGAAGCGCAGCGAACGCGGGTTCTTGGCGAAGCCCACGCCCATGATCGCGGTGGAGATGCTGTGGGTGGTCGAGACCGGCATGCCGAAGTGCGCCGCCACGGTCAGGATCGTGGCCGAGCTCGTTTCCGCGGCGAAGCCGTGGATCGGGTGCAGCTTGACCATCTTGTGGCCCAGGGTCTTGATGATCTTCCAGCCGCCCGAGGCAGTACCGGCGGCCATCACCACGGCGCAGGTCAGCACGATCCACATCGCGATGCCGTCACCGGCGGTTGCATCCGGGTGCATGAACGCCAGCCAGGACGGCAGGTCGTTCAGCGCACCGGTTGCCTCGGCGCCGATCAGGGTCATGGCGATGATGCCCATGGTCTTCTGCGCATCGTTGTGGCCGTGGGCGAAGCCCATGTAGGCCGCCGACACGATCTGCGCCTTGCCGAAGAACGCATTGACGATGCGCGGCCGGGCCAGACGGCCCAGGAAGCCACCGATCTTCGCCATGCCCGCGATCATGCCCCACAGCAGCAGCATCACCGCGATGCCGAGCAGGAAGCCGGCGATCGGCGAGGTGATCATCGGCAGGAACACCTTCCACAGCAGGCCCTTGTTCTGGGCCCAGGTGCCGATGCGCTCGGACCAGATCAGGGCATCCCAGTTGTTGTGGGCAGCGGCCAGGCCGGCGCCGCACAGGCCGCCGATCAGGGCGTGCGAGGACGAGGACGGCAGCCCCTTCCACCACGTGATCAGGTTCCAGATGATGCCGCCCAGCAGCGCGCACAGGATCACCTGCGGGGTCACATCGACCACGTTGGTGTTGAGCAGGCCCGAAGCGATGGTCAGCGCGACGGCGGTGCCGGTCAGCGCGCCGATCAAGTTCATGAACGCGGCGAGCATCACCGCCCAGCCGGGCGAGAGCACTTTGGTCGCCACCACGGTGGCGATGGAGTTGGCGGTGTCGTGGAAGCCGTTGATGAACTCGAAAACGAGCGCGGCCAGGATCACCACCAGGACAAGGGTCAGCATGCTGTGGCGTCCGTCAGCTGTTCTTCAAGACGATCTGGTACGCCACCACGCCGGCCTCGCGGCAACGATCGATGGCCTTTTCCAGGATCTCGAAGAATTCCTTGAGCAGGAACATCTGCAGGCTGTCCAGGCGGCCGGAGTAGATGTCGCGGTACAGCTCGAGCATCAGGCGGTCGGCTTCGTTTTCCAGCGAACGCAGCTTCTCGTTGAGCGCGGTCATCCGGTCCAGGTTCATATGGCGCAGGTCGTTGACCATCTCCACCACCACGCTGGCAGCCTGTTCCAGCATCGCCGCGCGCGGCGCGAAATCGATGTGTTCCAGATGCTGGGTGGCCAGCGAATAGCGATCGGCGAACTTCTCGATCTGCTTGGGAATCTTGTACAGCGCCGAGCCCAGCGCTTCGATGTCTTCGCGCTCGATCGGGGTCATGAAGCTGTCAACCAGCGCCTGGCTGATCTTGTCCGAAGCCGCGCGCTCGCGCAGGCGGGCCAGCTTGAAGGCGTCCAGCGCCGGCTGGCGGTCCGCTTCGCGCAGCATGGAGTGCAGCGCCTTGGAACTGTCTTGGGCGGCCTGGGCAGCCTCGTCCAGCAGGGTATAGAACTGTTTGCCGGAGCCAAAAATGGTCTGCAGAGAGAACATTGAGAAACCTATTCGCCGTCGAGGAAGGACGGCACCGGGCGGAATTATGACGGTTTGATGTCTGTTCCGGGTACTCCCCCCCTTCTTCACACTGGGACGGCCCCGTCTGAACGACTCTGTTTGCACCCCTGCCCCGGCCTTTTGTTAAGATGCGCGGGCACCTTCGGGTGCACTCTATGGACGACGACCCTTACCCCCCGCCGCACCGCCGCGCTTACGCGCCCTCCGGTAGCCGACATCGCTTGAACACGCCCTCCCTGCCACCAACCGGGGAAGCCGCCCGTGTTTGAACTGATTATTGTCCTCGCCCTGATCCTGCTGAACGGTTTCTTCGCCATGTCCGAGATGTCGGTCATGACCTCGCGCAAGAGCCGGCTGAAGCAGATGGCAGGTTCAAGCAAGCGCGCCGAGCGCGCCCTGGCGCTCTCCGAGAAGCCCGAGAACTTCCTGTCCACGGTCCAGATCGGAATCACCCTGATCGGCATCCTGACCGGCCTGTTCGGTGGCGAGGCGATCGGCCTGACCATCGCCGAGTGGCTGCAGGGCATGTTCCCGGCGTTCGCGTATTCCGGCGTAGTCGGCAAGACCCTCGCCGTGGCCCTGATCACCTTCCTGACGCTGATCTTCGGCGAACTGGTGCCCAAGCGGCTGGCCCTGACCCGTTCGGAGGACATCGCCGGCCTGGTGGCGCTGCCCATGAGCTGGCTGGCGAAGATCGCCGCGCCCGGCGTCTGGCTGCTGTCCCACTCGACCCGGCTGGTGTTGCGCGTGCTGGGCCTGGGCAAGGACGAATCGGCCTCGGTGACGGAAGAAGAGATCCGCATGCTGGTGGCCGAAAGCCACGAGGCCGGCGTGATCGACGCCCATGAGCGCGACATGATGAACCGCGTCATGCGCCTGGGCGACCGCACCGCCGACAGCCTGATGACCCCGCGCAACCGGATCGCCTGGCTGGATACGCTGGCCGAGCCGGAAAAGAACATCGCGACCATGCGCGAGAACGAATTCTCGCGTTATCCGGTGTTCCGCGGCAACGATCAGGACATCGTCGGTGTGCTGGAGGTCAAGAGCCTGGTGACGCGCCTGGTGCGCGATGACCATTCGCTGTTCCAGAACCTGCGCGAGCCGCTGTACGTCTCGGAGTCCACCCATGCGATGAAGCTGCTGGAGATCTTCCGCGAGGAACAGCAGTCGATGGCGCTGGTGGTGGACGAGTACGGCGAGATCCAGGGCCTGGTGACCATCAGCGACCTGATGGGCGCGGTGGTCGGCCGCCTGCAGTCGGTGGAGAACGTGGACGAGGACGCCCTGGTGGTGACCCGTGAGGACGGCTCCTACCTGGTCGATGGCTCGCTCTCGATCGAAGACCTGCGCGAACTGATGGGCAACGCCGAGCTGCCCGATGCCGATGATGGCGACTACTACACGCTGGCCGGCATGTGCATCCACTATTTCGGCCGCATCCCGCATGCGGGCGAGTACTTCGATTGGGCCGGCTGGCGCATCGAGATCGTCGATCTCGACGGTGCCCGTGTCGACAAGCTGCTGATGCGCACCCTGAGCGAAGACGAAACCGATGACATCACCGGCTGAGCCGACGCCGCCGGACCCGACCCGGCCGCAGTACCGCAACGAGGGTATCCGTACCCTGCTGGCGATGTTCGACCACGGGGATCCGGAGGAAAGGCTGCTGCTCGGCCAGATCCTGCAGAACCTGCAGCAGAGCGCGTTCGGCGTGTTCCTGTTCGTGGCGATCCTGCCGGCCTTCATCCCGATCCCCGGGCTGGGCGGTGCGGTCAGTGGACCGCTGGTGGTGCTGATCGGCGCGCAGATGCTGTGCGGCATGCGCCGGCCCTGGCTGCCCGGCTTCATTGGCAACCGTGGCCCCAAGCGCGGCACCATGCACCGCTTCCTGGCGCGGATCGATGGTCCGCTGCGGCGGCTGGACCGCCTGCTCAAGCCGCGGCTGCCCGGGCTGCTGGTGCCTCTCCCCTCGCACGCCTTCACCGGGCTGCTGCTGATCCTGATCGGCGTGCTGCTCTCGCTGCCGATCCCGCTCACCAATTATCTGTTCGGCTTCCAGCTGCTGTTGTTTGCGTTGGCCCTGCTTGAACGCGATGGGGTGCTGATGCTGCTCAACTGGATCGGTGCGGTGGCTGCCGTGCTGTTCTTCGGCTTCAGTTCGGGGCAGCTGGTGGGCTATACGGTGGATCTGTTCCAGCGCTGGTTCTGAAGTACCGACCAACGGTCGGTACCTACCGAAGTACCGACCAGCGGTCGGTACCTACCGAATTACCGAGTCGGCACCTACGCGCCGGGCTTGAGATCCACCGTGCCGGTGTCGGACATCGCGCCCGGATCATCGGTCACCGCCGACAGCACGAAGTACAGTGCCTTGCCGAGCAGGCCGCCGGGGCCATCCCAGTATTCGGCCGATTCGGCGCTGACGTGGATCAGACGCAGGTTCGGGTCGTCCTTGCCGCCGGGGAAGAAGATCTTCATCGCCGGCGACCAGAGTTCGTCGATCTTGGCGCGGTCATTGACCACCCGCGCGGTACCCGAGACCGAGACATAGGTATTGCCCGACGGCGATGCGTAGGCCACGTTGACGCGCGGGTTGGCGGTGATTTCCGCGATCTTCGGGCTGTCGGCGCCGGTGGCGAACCACAGGTCGCCATCGAACTCGACTTCCTGCGTGCCCAGCGGACGACTGAACAAGCGTCCGTCCGCACCGACCGTGGTGAACATCGCGATGTCCACGCCGCGGATCAGTTCGGCCAGTTGTTTGATGTGCTGCTGACGATCGTGCTCGGCCATGGGGTGGCTCCTGTAAGGGAAGCCACCATCACAGCCGATCGGCGGCTACGGCGACGTGAACCGCACGGTCACGCCTTCTTCGCGCGCCGCACCGGTTTCAGACCTGCAGTGCGCGCCACGCCTGCATCGCCAGCCCGAACGAGCGCTTGCGCGCGGCGTGGTCGTAGATGTTGGCGGTGACCAGCACTTCATCCGGCTTGTGTCGCGCGACGAACGCGGCAAGGCCTTCCTGCACCTGCTGCACGTCACCGACCACCGCACAGGCCAGCGCGTTCTGCACGCCGGCCTTTTCGTGCGGCTGCCAGAACGCTTCGATGTCGTCGATCGGCGGCGGGATCAGACCCGGCAGGCCACGGCGAAGATTGACGAAGCTCTGCTGCTGGGTGGTGAACAAGCGCTTGGCCTCGGCTTCGGAGTCGCTGGCGACCACGTTCAAGCCCAGCACCGCGTACGGCGCCTGCAGATACTGCGAAGCGCGGAACTCGCGACGGTACACCGCCAGCGCTTCATCCATCGCGTCCGGCGCAAAGTGCGAGGCGAACGCGAACGGCAGGCCCATCGCCGCCGACAGCCGCGCACTGAACAGACTGGAGCCCAGCAGCCACACCGGCACCGGGATGCCCGCACCGGGCACGGCGCGCACGGCCTGGCCCTTCTGGGCCGGCTCGAAGTAATGCAGCAGCTCGCGTACGTCCTGCGGGAACTGGTCGGCGCTGTCGAAGTAGCGGCGCAGTGCGCGGGCGGTCGGCTGGTCGGTGCCGGGCGCGCGGCCCAGGCCGAGGTCGATGCGGTCCGGGTACAGCGAGGCCAGCGTGCCGAACTGCTCGGCCACCTGCAGCGGCGAGTGATTGGGCAGCATGATGCCGCCGGCACCGACGCGGATGCGCTTCGTGCCCCCGGCCACATGACCGATCAGCACCGCGGTAGCGGCGCTGGCGATGCCGGGCATGTTGTGGTGCTCCGCCAGCCAATAGCGGTGGAAGCCCCAACCTTCGGCGTGCTGGGCCAGGTCCAGCATGTTGGCGAAGGCCTGCGTGGTGTCGCTGCCTTCGCAGACCGGCGCCAGATCAAGAATCGACAGCTGCATCATGAATGCTCGTTCCAACCAGGAGATATCCCACTGAGATGGGGCTGGCCGGCCGGTTTGCCACCGCCCACAAGGCGCAGGTGGCAAGACGCTGATTTCCGTCTCGCGACGATTCAGGACAATCGAGGCCGTGAAGGCGGCTCAGGCGGCGCCGGCGTCCTGATCGACCAGTGGCTGCAGGGCCGCATCCAGCGCCACGCGCTCGTCGAAGACGAAGCAGCGGCCGTCATAGCCCTCACCGCCCACGGCCTCGAAATAGCCCAGGATGCCGCCGTCCAGCTGCAGGACGTTGTCCATGCCGTCGTTGCGCATCCACAGCGCCGCCTTCTCGCAGCGGATGCCGCCGGTGCAGAAGCTGACCACGGTGCTGTCCTTGAGCGCTTCGCGGTGTGGGGCCAGGGCCTCGGGCAGATCGGTGAACTTGGTGATCGGCAGCACCAGCGCGTCCTGGAAGGTGCCGTACTCGATCTCCTGGGTGTTGCGGGTGTCCAGCATCACCACCGGCTTGCCGGCGTCATCGTGCCCCTGGCGCAGCCAGCGCTGCACCGTGGCCGGATCGATCGAGGGCGCGCGCGGGTAGGCCAGCGGCTGGCCGTCGCCGATGCGGAAACTGATGATCTCCGGCTTGACCTTGGCCTTGAGCCGGGCGAACGGCTGCATCTGGCTGTAGCTGGTCTTCACGCGCAGCCCGGCAAACCGCGCATCGGCGCGCAGGGCGGCGTAGAAGCCGTCGATCTGCGGCTCGGCACCGGCAAGGAACAGATTGATGCCCTCGCCCGCCACCAGGATCGTGCCGCGCAGCTGCGCGGCGGTCGCCCGCTCCAGCAGGGTCGCGCACAGCGCGTCCGGGTCGGCGACGGGGGTGAAGTGGTAAGCGGCGGTATTGGCGATCATCGCGCCATTTTAGCCGCTGGGCAGGCGCTACGCCTGAGCGGCCCTGGAATCAGCCGCGCAGCAGCACGAACGGCAGCAGCACCAGCGCGGTCGCGACGGCCATGCCGAGCAGCACCGCCACCACGAACACCGGGCGGCGGCGGATCAGGCTGCCGAAGGTCTCGGCCGTCCCCTCACGCAGCGCGGCCTCACGCTCGCCACGCACGCGCTCGCCGCGTGCCTGCTGGTACTCGCCCATCAGCGCCTTGGCCCGAGGGTGATCGGCGTCATCGCGGACCCAGATCCCGCCAAAGGAGATCCCCCAGGGGCTGGGCTCGGTGCGGTAGTGGGCGATGCCCGCCTTGTCCAGCAGGGCGGTGACATCCTGGATTTCATCGTCTGCGACATTGCGCAGGTTGAGCAGCAGTTTCGACATGTGCCCATGATAGCGCCCGGCGATGCGCTACCCTTGCGTCCCCGTTTTTTGGATCCGGAGCCCGCCCATGCGCCGTCTGCCGCGTTACCTGCTCGCCCCCCTGATGTTGTCGCTGCTGGCCGCCTGCACCCCGCCCGGCCCGCCGCCCGGCGGCAGCATCGCGCAGTTCGAGAAGATCGATACCCAGCCGGGCACCGGCGCCGAGGCCACACCCGGCAGCAAGGTGACCGTGCACTACACGGGCTGGATCTACGACGAGCGCACCGCCGACAAGCACGGCGCCAAGTTCGACAGCTCGGTCGACCGCGGCGAGCCCTTCACCTTCAACCTCGGCCAGGGCCAGGTCATCAAGGGCTGGGACGAAGGCTTTGCCGGCATGAAGGTGGGTGGCAAGCGCACGCTGATGATTCCGGCCGAGTACGGCTACGGCACGCGTGGCGCCGGCCCGATCGCACCGAATTCCTCGCTGGTGTTCGATGTCGAACTGCTCGACGTCAAGCCGCGTTGATCCTGCCTGCATGAGCATTGCCGTGAACACCCCACGCCGGGTCGCGATCATCGGCGGCGGCCCCGCCGGCCTGATGGCGGCGGAAACCGTGCGCGCTGCCGGCCACACCGTCGATCTGTACGAAGCCAAGGGCTCGCCCGGGCGCAAGTTCCTGATCGCCGGCAAAGGCGGCCTCAATCTGACCCACTCCGATGCGCGTGAGGTGTTCATCTCGCGCTACCGCGAGCGCGCGGACGCGGTGGGCGGCTGGCTGGCCGATTTCGATGGCGAGGCGCTGCGTGCCTGGGCGCTGGCATTCGGCGTGGAGACCTATGTGGGCAGTTCGGGACGTGTGTTCCCGGTCGACCGCAAGGCCGCCCCGCTGCTGCGCGGCTGGGTGCGCCGGCTGAAGGAACAGGGGGTGCGCTTCCACGTGCAGCACCGCTGGACTGGCTGGGATGACGCAGGCGCGCTGCGCCTGGAAACCCCCGAGGGCACGACCACGATCACGGCCGATGCGGTGGTGTTCGCGCTCGGCGGTGGCAGCTGGCCGGAGCTCGGCTCGGACGGTGCGTGGGTGGCGCCGATGACCGCCAGCGGCATCGACATCGCCCCGCTGAAGCCGGCCAACTGTGGCTTCGACATCGGCTGGACGCCCTACTTCAGCGAGCGCCAGGCGGGTGCCCCGCTCAAGCCGGTGGTGGCGCACTGGACCGACCTGCAGGGTGAGCCGCGCTCGCTGCAGGGTGAATGCGTGATCACCGCGACCGGCATCGAAGGCAGCCTGATCTACGCGCTGTCGGCCGATCTGCGCGACAGCCTGGCCCGCGACGGGCAGGTGACCCTGCAGCTGGACCTGCTGCCGGGCCAGACCGAAGCGCAGGTCGCGGAAAAACTGCGCAAGCCGCGCCAGGGCCGCAGTTTCGGCGAGGTCCTGCGCCGCCAGCTGGGTCTGGGCGGGGTCAAATCCGCGCTGCTGTTCGAGGTACTGGGTCGCGAGGCCGGGCAACTGCCGCTGGACCAGATCGCGCATGCGCTGAAGCGGCTGCCATTGGCTCTGCAGCGAGCCCGTCCTATCGATGAAGTGATCAGCACCGCCGGCGGCGTGCGCCTGGAAGCATTGGATACGCAGCTGATGCTGCGCGGGCGCCCGGGCATCTTCTGTGCCGGCGAGATGCTGGACTGGGAAGCGCCGACCGGCGGCTATCTGCTGACGGCCTGCTATGCCAGCGGGCTGCGCGCCGGGCGTGGCGTGGTGGCGTGGTTGGCGCAGGCGTGAATCACGCGGTGCCGGCCAGCGGCCGGCACTACCGAGGTAGTGCGCACCGTGGCGTGCCGGACCGCCTGTCAGGACATGCAATCGGTAGCTGATGCCGGCCGCTGGCCGGCATCAGCGCCTGCGCTGCATCCGCACCGAAGCGAGCGCTACCCCGCTGGGGTGTGGGTAGCTTTCCTCGCGCAACGCTTCAAAGCCACAGCGACGATAGAACGCGACCGCATTGAGCGAGGCTGAGAGCACCAAGGGCCGCGCCGGATCCGCCCGTGCTTGCATCGCCTGCATCAAGGTCAGGCCGATGCCACGGCCGCCGCAGTCGGGATCGACGAACAACGCATCGATTTCGTTGCCGGCCAGATCGATCACGCCATAGCCCAACAGCGCGCCGTCGGCATCTTCGGCAATCACGCAGCCACCGGCGGCGAGCAGCGCGCGGTAGTGGTCCGGTGGCGGTGAGGCCGACCACGGGGCGATCACCTCCGGCGGATAGGCCGCACTGCACAGTTCACGTACGCAGCGCGTGCGCAGCAGCCACAGTCTGTCCGCCTCCTCGGCACGGCCAACGCGCAAGCGCAGGTCGCGCGCATCGGTCATCGCGATTTGCTTGTCCGCAGCGCCTGGATGCGCGCCGGCGGCTGGAACGAATCACTGCGCGCATCGGCCCAGTAGTCGTGGAAAACCGCGTGGTCCGGCACTTTACGCAGCAGCTCACCCGGGGCCAGATAGCGGTACAGCGAAGCCAGGGAGCGGATTTCCACCGGCGAGACGCGGCGCAGGATGTGCTCCGGGCCCAACTCGGAAGGATCGTTCAAGCCGGCCGCGCACAACAGGTCGCGCAGCGCACGCAGGGTGTTCTCATGGTAGTTGTGCACGCGCGTGGCCTTGTCAGCGGCGTCCAGGTGACGCCAGCGATGCGGGTTCTGCGTGGCGATGCCGGTGGGGCATTTATCGCTGTGGCAGCTCAGCGACTGGATGCAGCCCAGCGCGAACATGAAGCCACGCCCGGCATTGCACCAGTCCGCGCCCAGCGCGATGGTGCGTGCGATCTCGAAGGCACTGGTGACCTTGCCCGCCGCACCGACGCGGATGCGATCGCGCAGGTCCAGGCCGACCAGCGTGTTGTGCACCAGCAACAGCGCCTCGTGCATCGGCACACCCACGTGATCGATGAACTCGGCCGGCGCCGCACCGGTACCGCCCTCGGCGCCATCGACCACGATGAAATCCGGCAGCAGCCCGGTTTCCTGCATCGCCTTGGCGATACCGAACCACTCCCAGGGGTGGCCGATGGCCAGCTTGAACCCGACCGGCTTGCCGCCGGACAACTCGCGCAGCCGCGCAACGAACTGCAGCAGTTCCACCGGCGTATTGAACGCACTGTGCCTGGAGGGCGATACGCAATCCACGCCCATCGGCACGCCACGGGTGATCGAAATCTCCTCGCTCACCTTGGCCGCCGGCAGCACGCCGCCGTGGCCGGGCTTGGCGCCCTGCGACAGCTTGATCTCGATCATCTTGACCTGATCATGGGTGGCGTTGGCGACGAATTTCTCTTCGCTGAAACCACCGGCATCGTCACGGCACCCGAAGTAGCCCGAGCCGATTTCCCAGACCAGGTCGCCGCCCATTTCGCGGTGATAGGGCGAAATCGACCCTTCGCCGGTGTCGTGATAGAAGCTGCCACGGCGCGCGCCTTCGTTGAGGGCGCGGATCGCGTTCGCCGACAACGAACCGAAGCTCATCGCGGAGATGTTGAACACACTGGCCGAATACGGCTTGGCGCAGTTCGGGCCGATCTGGATGCGGAAATCGTGGTGGCCGATCTCGGTCGGCGCCAGCGAATGGTTGATCCACTCGTAGTCCACCGCATAGGTGCTGCGCAGCGTACCGAACGGCACCACGTCCATTTCATTCTTGGAGCGCTGGTAGATCAGCGCGCGCTGCTGGCGCGAGAACGGCACATCCTCCAGATCGCTCTGCACGAAGTACTGGCGGATCTCCGGCCCGATCGATTCCAGCCCGTAGCGGAAGTGGGCCATCACCGGATAGTTGCGCCGCAGCGTGCTGCGCTTCTGCAGCAGATCCCAGGTGCCCAGCACCACCAGCAACGCCGTCACGCCGACGCCCCAGTACCAGGCGGGCCAGATCGTGGCCAACCACAGGCAGACCGGGAACAACCCGATGGCGAGCAGGTACGCGAGATAGCGATGCATGGCTTTCCTCAATCAATAGCTGCCCCCGAGTCTACAGGCGGTCGTCCACCACTTCCCGGGGCCACACGGATTTGACGTCGTACACCACACCGCCCGGCGTGAGCAGCGCGCGCACCTGCGCGGCATCGAAGGCACGGAAACGATCATGCGCCACCGCCAGTACGACGGCGTCATAGCCGGCCGCATCCGGGGCCTCGACCCAGCGCACGCCCGCATCGGCCAGTGCGGCCGGCCCCACCCACGGGTCCTGCACGTCCACCCGGGCGCCACTGACCTGCAGGCGCTGCGCCAGTTCCAACGCGCGGCTGTTGCGCAGGTCCGGGCAGTTCTCCTTGAAGGTCACGCCCAGTACCAGCACGCGTGCCTGCGCGACATCGATGCTGCGCGATGCCAGCAGTGCCAGCACGCGTTGTGCGACATGCTCGCCGACCCGGTTGTTGACCTGTCGCGCGGTGTGGATCAGGTCCGGGTGATACCCCACGCTCTCGGACTTGTGCAGCAGGTAGTACGGGTCCACGCCGATGCAGTGGCCGCCGACCAGGCCGGGGCGGAACGGGAGGAAGTTCCACTTGCTGCCGGCCGCATCCAGCACGTCCTGGGTATCGATGCCGAGCCGATCGAAGATCAACGCCAGCTCGTTGACCAACGCAATGTTGACGTCGCGCTGGATGTTCTCGATCACCTTGGCCGCTTCGGCCACGCGGATCGAGGGCGCCGGCCAGGTGCCGGCCGTAATGATGCGCTTGTACAAGGCATCGACCACGGCGGCGACTTCCGGCGTCGAGCCGGAGGTGATCTTGCGGATGTCCGGCAACCGTCGTTCGCGGTCACCCGGATTGATCCGCTCCGGGCTGTAACCGCAATAGAAATCGACGTTGAAGCGCAGCCCCGATCCGGCCTCCAGCAGCGGCACGCAGACTTCTTCTGTCGTGCCCGGGTAGACGGTGGATTCGTAGATCACGATGTCGCCCGGCGTGAGCAGGCCGGCGATCAGGGTGCTGGCACTGCGCAGCGGCCCGAGATCGGGCTGCTCATGCGCATCGATCGGGGTGGGCACGGTCACGATGTAGACGTTGCACCCGGCCAGCTCTGAAGGATCGGCGGTGTAGCGGGCATGCAACGCAGCAGCCAGTTCATCCGCGTCCAGTTCCAGGGTGTGATCCATGCCACGCTGCAGCTCGGCGACCCGCGCCTGATCGATGTCGTAGCCCACCGTGGCCTGGTGCCGGCCAAAGGTCACGGTCAACGGCAGCCCAACGTAGCCGAGCCCGATGACCCCGATGCGCGCGGACACCGCGGCGGAAATGGCGTGCGTCATCGAGCGGCTCCGCACCGCGGAACCGGGCCAGCCATCAGGCGGGGCATCATCAGGGAATACGTCATGCGATACGGAGCCGGGAGACAGGTGGTGCAAGACTAACGCGCCCGACCCTGCCCCACAAAGAACAAAGCCGCCGCCCGCGGAGAGTACGGACGACGGCCAAAGGAATAATGGTCCAGCTGCGGTTACTACCCTTTCAGACAGCCTCCAAGGGCAAACCCCGCAAGACTGGTCACAGCTGGTAGAAAGAGGATAGGCGTGCAACCGTGATCATTGTGTTACGGACAAGGTTGTTTTGCGTTACGACCCCAATGTCACTGCTGCCGGTTCCAACTCGCCGGACACACCGGTCCATGCCTCCAGCAGACGACCAAAACCTGCGGGCATATCGTCTGGCTCGGAACACCGCTGTTGGAACCCCTGCCAGGGCGCCTCGACGATACGCGCAAGCGCATCCGGTTCGACCGCTGCCGATGCCATCGTCCAGCAGGGGAAATGGCGTTTCTCCACGAACCCTCGCGCGAGTTCGCGCAGATTCGTATGGATGCGCGCGTTGAACACGCGCTGGAACACCGAGTCGACACCGTCCTCCGGTCCCTCGAAGTACTGCAGGAAACACCGGCCGTCGAACATCAGCACGCCGGTCACGCCTGCCACTTTGTTGAACCCCATTGCTGCTCGCAGGATCTGATCGATATCAGACGTTTCGATTCCATCGATAGCGTCGCTGACATAAGCGACCGCATGCAGCGGCATGAAGGATTTCCGGAATGAACTGAAGCTGACTATGCCATGAAGTTTTCGCACTGGGTAGACACCGAATGTGCTCACGGTCTCGTTACGAATCGCCCGTTAGTCACGCCTTATTCCGGTGCCTGGACCTCATAGCCCCGGGCACGCAGTTGATCGGCATAGCCACCGGGCACCAGCAGCGAGGTGACCGGGACGGTCGCAAAGGTGACCGCATTGCGCGCCAACGCCTCGCCGGCCAGGGTCATCCATTTGCGCTGCGCCTGCGCATCGACATCGGTCAAGCCACGCCGCCGCCCGAAATCGCTGTTGGCCACGGCATCCACGCAGGCCATGTACTGCCCCTTCACCGCCAGCCGCTCCAGCGCCTCGATATCACCGACCGACCAGGCGTTGGCGCGCTCGGCCAGCAGCGGCAGGCCGTGTTCGACCACATCCAGGGTACGGCGGAAGCACTCGACATCCTGCAAGGCGGTGCCACGCACTTCCTTCAACGCCTGCCGCGGGTCGGCGATCTTGATCGTGACCTGGGTCGGGACCGGCGTGAGACCGTGCGCCTTGCTGGCCTTCTGCACGATCCTGGACACCGGTGAGGAACGGCCGAGGCCGACATCCTTCAGTGCGGCGGCATACAGCTGGGTCGCGGCCACCAAGGGCCGGTCTTTCTCGATGCCTCCGTCGCGGCCGATGTGGCGTTGCTTGAGCACTTCCCAGCGCGCGTAGAGATCGGGCGGCAACACCTCGCGCAAGGTGCGTCCGTCGGGATCACGGGCAGCCTTCATCGCCGAGGGCACCAGGGTCAGCCCGCGGAAAAAGCCCACGTCGGCATCCAGTGTCCAGCCCGGCGAGCCGAGCACTTCCTGCGCGCTGGCGATCACCGCCTGCACCTCGTCGGCACGCCACGTCAGCTTGGCTGGCAGCGGCGAAACCGTCCCGAGAATCCACAGTGTGTGGCCCTGGGCATTTCGGACCTGCCACATGCCTGGCCCGGGCTGCTCACCCGAGACCACCACCGGGGCGAGATCGATCACCTCGCCTGCGGCCTGCGCCGGCACCTGCGTCTGGGCCTGCGCATGGGCCACGCCGCCGAACAGCAGCGCCACGCCCCACACCAGTGCTTTCCCTGCACGAACTGCGTTTGCCATGTGGCGTGTCCGAGGTGGGTTGCTGCGCAGCGTACGGTGGCACGCGGCCGGCTGCGTAAAGTTTGCGTTGCGCGGGCAACGCGTGAAACTGGCCGTTGGTGCCCGGGGCCGGAATCGAACCGGCATGGGGTTGCCCCCGGCGGATTTTAAGTCACATGTAACATCGCAACTGATTGATTCTTATAGGTCACATGTTGACCAAAATCACTACTTCTGACGCAACGACTGCACAAAAACTGCACAGGAAATATGCGTCACTCCCCGCCCTTCTCCCACCACCTCGACCTCCCCCTGCCCGAGCGCCTGGCCGACTCTTTAAGCGACGCGGCAAGCTGTTCCTCAGGGGTTCGGGTATCGCGCACCAATAGGTGGCCAAGGCTCGGGGAGACCTTCGTCGGGTCCGGGCGGTGTTCGGGATCGGGGGTCTCTGGCTTGTCCGGGGCGTCCATTCCCCAAGGATACGCCCGGGCGTCTCAGGGAGTGCGACCGGCTTCCAGGGCGGCCACCCGGGCCACGAGGTCACTCAGGATGGACCGAAGATCTGTGATTTCGGCGTCCTTCTCGTCAATCTCGCGCGCCAGAGCGCTGGCCATCCCGCACAGTAGTTCCTCCTTGCGGAAGCTGTAGCTGCTACCGGACTCGCGGGCGGGACTGACCATTTGCCGGCCGGCCTCGCGGACAACTTCTCCGACATCGTTCACCTCTTCCGGCCACTCTTCCCAGACCTCAGGTTCAGCCTTCCACTCGTCGTAGCAGAATGGGGCGTTCTCGAAGGCGTCCAGACCGTGGTCGGCGAACACCTCCATGGCGGCCTGTACGGTGGGTCCGAAGTGCTTCCGGGCTGCCCGACCTTCCGGCTCGCAATTCTCGTCGCCATGAACGCGGCGCAGCCAGCGCCAGACGGATGGTAGGCGACAGATTGCCGAGAAAGCCTTGAACTCGGCATCTCGCAGCTGGCGCGGCTCGGTTTTGAGGCGGGCGTCGGAGGTGTTGATCGTCGCATTGACCGCGTAGACAGTGGTCCAGCGACCGGCCGCCTCTCCGAGCGACACGGAGTTATCGGTGACGGGGCGGAGGATCGTGCCGATGCGCATTGACGCCGTGTCGATGATCGACTGAGCAGTGGTCACCGTGTCGCCGTTTGGCCGCAGATAAATTTGCCCCGGAGTACCGGACTGGCCCGCCGAAATTGTGAAAACGCTGGTATTGGAGGCGCGCATAGCGCCCCAAGTGTTAGTGCCGTCACCCCACTCCATCCGCCTGCCGGTGGTGGTCAAGCGGATGAAGTTCGCGAACGTTGCGGTCTGGGTAAAATTCTTGATGCCAGCGATGTCCTCGTCACCGCTCAGTCCTACAGCCTGTATAGCCGTCCTCTGCGCCGCCTGCGTGGTCGCCGCGAGCAGCGTGCGTCCCACCGAGGTGACGGTGTAGGGCGCCCAGACGGTGCCGGTGAAGTAGGCGGACTGGTCGGCGGCGACGGCCAGCGGGGCCAGTCCGGCAAGGTTGCCGAGGGCGAAGTTGCCGTCCGTGCCAGCCGCAGTGCGGGTCATCACGTTGTCGGTCGCTGCCGGGGCGGTTACCGGGAATACGGCGGGGTCTGCGTACTTGGGCATGGGGAATTCCTAGCGATTGAAGTCGTAGCCGACCAACGTGATCGAAGCCGATCCGGTGAGAAGACCGAGGATCGGGCCGATAAGGGGGAGCGAGGCGCTGAGCAGCACCGTGAACTGGCGGTTGGCGTCGAGCGTCACGTCGAGCACTGGGCAGGAGCCGGGAATCGCGGCGTACTGGAAGGACGTGGCCGAGGGCGCGCCGACTTCCGACCGCGAGACGTACAGGCTGAAGTTGGTCGGGTTGAAGACCTGCACGATGGCTCGGTCAGCAGTCACCGGCAGCACGGCGGACAGGTCGATGGTCTGCGGGGTCGTGGCCACCAGTCCGGACAGCAGGGTGATCGGAACCGAGCCGGCGGCCGTGGCAGCGTCCAGCATCACCCGATTTCCCATCTCAGACGGGCGGGTGTGCTTGCCGGGGCGCAGGACGCCGCTGGCATTGGTGCGGCCGCTGATTAGATATCGGCGGGTGGCATCGCCGGTCTTGCACCGGGCGGTGCCCAGATACGGGGCGGCAGGCGCCACAGAGGAGGCCTCCAGCCCCATCATCCCGCCGCCCATGTCGTAGGCGTACAGGTGGTAGAACGTGTTCGGCGTTGGGCTGCTCAGCGTGGTGGAGGCCGTGCCGTCGCTCAGCACGCGGCCAGTGCCAGGCACGTAGCACATGCCCGGAGACACGGAGACGCTCAGCCCGTCCAGCGCTACAGATGCCTGCAGGCCACGGATGATCGAAATGGACGGATCGAGGGCCATCAGTTCGCGATGCTCCGGTCAGAAAAGCGGCGGAACTTGGTCCCGCTCGCCACGGTGGCGTCGTACCAGCACGGCTCGCGCCCACCCGCCAGATCGGTGATCAGCACCGGCTGGCCGTCAGCAACCGGCGCCAGCGCATTGGCCTGAGCCAGCGTCATCCGCGGGAAGCTGTAGGTCGGGGCCCCGGTGATCCACGTCCACGGGATAGCTGGCACGTTGGCCGTCAGCACCCGCCCCTGCTGGTCGGTCAGCACGTTCCCGGCCTGATCGGTCAGCACCGGTAGTTTGAGCAGCACATACGGGCTCAGCGGGCCGTCCAGCGGCAGCCACGTCGCAGCGCCACGCGCGTAAGGCCAGCCGTCAGTCGGCGCCTCAGGAACGCCACTGGGCGAAGGCGTCGCGTTGACGATCGGCCGGCGCGGGTCAGTGTTGTCCACCGTCACGCCAGTGCCAGGGCGGACTTCCTGCACGGCGCTGTCGGCGTTGCCCAGTGACGTAAGAACCGCGGGTGCAAGGCTCAGTGTCGGCAGCCCAGCCGCGGCAGTCCCGTTCGCAACGTCGATCTGGTCAGTCGTGCCGGTGATCGTCGCAGCTCGCGTGCCAGACACCCGGCCCTTCGCGTCGCGGGTGATCGCCAGCAGCGTGCCGGCGCCGCTGTCCGCAAGGTCGGCAAGACCCAGCGTAACGACACCGTCCGGGCCGGTCGTCTTGACGATCTGGTCCGCGGTGCCAGCGATCGCGCTGGATACGGAGAACCAGCCCTTCGCGCCCGTCGGCCCAGTGCCGTAGAACATCGTGTTGCCGGGCGCGTCGTCGTCGTTCTGCAGGGTGATGATCACCGCGCCGCCGGGTTGCGGGATGCCCTGGACGCCAATCGACCCCTGCCCCAGCAACTGGAAGCTCAGGGATTGGCCGTCCTCCAGCTCTGCCACGCGGGCAGCAAGCTGCGCGTACAGCTCCGCCAGATTCTGCTCAGTCTGCGCCGAGGCCAGCTTGAGGAAGAAGTCCAGCCATGCCCGGGTGACATGCCCACCATTCCCTGCGATTGGCTCCGCGATGCGCGGTACGTCAGCCGGGGATGCCATCAGGCGGCGACCTTGCCCACCGCACGCCACATGATCGGGATCGGGCTGGTCAGGTTGTACTGCGACCGGGTGTCATCGATGCCCAAATCCCAGGCGATGGTGGCGCCGGTCGTGCTGACCGCGGACACACCGATATCGCCGATGTAGCCCGCCGACACGACGCCAGAGCCCTTGTTGATCGTGACCTGCAGGTTCGGGACCGTGAGGTACGGGACAGGGAACGTGATGCTGCCCGTGGCGATCTGCGCCGCACTGGCTGGGATAGAGCCGGTGCCCCACTGGTCGAGATTGGTCCCGATCTTGGTGAAGTTGTCCCCGAAGCTGTAGTTGGGCGTCGGGATGGTCGGCGGCGCGGTCAGGACGTAGGTGCCGCCGTTGGCCGTCAGGTAGTAGCCGTCCGATCCGGTCGGGTCAGGCGGCTGCAGGATTGAGGCCCACGACAGGATCGAGCCGTCGTTGGTCAGGAACTGGCCCGAGGGCAACGGCGTCGGGATGGTCAGGCCGCCAGCTGCCCCGTCGCTCACGTCGCAGGTCCAGATCACGGCACCCAGCGAATCCCGCAGGACCACCGAGTAAGCCCCGCTCAGCCAGATGTTCACGTTGGCGCGCCCGGACGAATCCAGCGGAACCGGGTTCGTGTTCGGGATCGTCAGCGCCTGGTCCGACCACGTCATCTTCGGCGTGCTGGTGCCCTGTTCGAAGAACGCCAGGAAGCCGCCGGCAACCGGATGGTTGCTGAGCAGGTCGAAATACGTGGGGTTGGGGTCGTAGAAACGTCCGCTCATGGGTGCTCCAGGCAATAAAAAAGCCCGCTCAGGGCGGGCTGTGGATAACGCGGCGGTGGTCCGGCGGTGGTAGGATTCGGCGATCTAAAGACCAGAGGCTCCGCCGTGAGCAAGCCGAAATTCGATCTTTCCAACGTGGGCGGTCAGCCGAAGGGCTGGATGCAGAAGGAGCACGAGAAAGAAGTTGCGTCGTCCGGGAGCGACTTTTGGGTTTCGCCCGCTCTCATCGGCCTGCCTTTACTGATTGTTGGTTGCGCCATCCTCTTCCTTTACGCGGTTTTCCAATAGAGTCGCCAGTTCTGCCAAGTCCTGATCTTGCGTCTTGTCTGCCTCCACGCGCATTGCATTGAGGGCGCCGGGGATAGAGCCGCGCGGCAACGCCGTGGCGCGTGCAAGCCATCGCACCGCTGTTGGACTCACCATCGTGCGAGCCAACAAATTGCTGCCCACCCCGCCCGCAACCAGCGGAGCGGTGCCGCCGGTGAAAAGGCTGCCTACCAGCGACGCGCCGTATGTCATTGCCGCCGCGCGATTCGCGGTGCCAGACGGGTTCGCGAAAACGCGCGAGCCATCACGGATGTTCTGAGCCACATTGGCGATCCGGTCCACATCGCGGCTGAAGTCTTGGCCGAAGCGGTCGAATAGAGCCCGCTTGGCCTCGGGGCTGACATCGTTCCACTTCCGCAGGAACGTCTGCGCGCTGAAGGCCTCGCCCGCCGCGTCCTGCATACCTGGGTTTGCCATCCCCATACGGCGGATCACCGCAGCGGTTACGGCGCGCTGGCCGTCCGGCGGCAGTGACTGCATGACAGAACGAAGCGTGGTGCCGCCGTCGCGCGTTCCGGACATGACAGCGCTGTAGACCTTCTCCGGACCGCCTACCTTCTCCACCACCCTCCGCATAGCATCAAGGCGCTCAGCAGAGACACGGGTGTAGTTGTTGGCGCGATTCGCCGCGGCCACGGCCTGCGGCCCCTGGCTGCGCGCAGCCTCGCGCATGTCCTCGGAAAGAGCACCGTACAGGCGGTTCAGCTCCCGGATGTCGGCCGGCGGGTTCAGCGGCGACGCGTTGCCGATCTGCTCGCCGATCTCCGACCGGATGCGCCGCAGTGCGCCGTAGGTCAACTGGCCGCCATTTGCTGCCAGATCAGCCTCAAGGTTCTGACGCAGCGCAGCGATGCCGGGCTGGATCAGGCCGCCGGTGGTTGCCGCTGCCTGCGGGTCGGGTGTGGTCAGCGCCACGGCGGTGCGCAGGGTGTTCTGCATCGGGGTCTGCGTGGCGTCAGGAATGAACTGGTCGGCCTGCCAGTACAGCGCGCGGCGCGTTGCACCGACGTTGTTGTTGAAGGTGTCCACGCCGCGCTCAATGGCGCGCCCTGCCCGCTCGGCACTGGGATTGCGACTGATGCCCCCGGCCATGTTCTGCAGGCCTTCCCCAATGTCGTCAGCCTGCCGCTCGGCGAACCGGGTCATCACCCCGGCGCTGGTCGGCCCGCCAGCCAATACATTCTCCACGCCCTGAACCAGTCGATTACCCGATGCCTGCCCCACAGATGGCGTCGTGCCGAGCGCCTCGAAGTCAGCCAGGCGGTTGCGCATCTGTTCGCCGGATCGACCGCGCACTGCGCCACGAAGCGCGGCAGCCCCGCCAGCACCGGCCACGCCCGGGCCAAGGCCACCAGCCAGCCCTGCCAGCAGCTGCTCACCCTCCGAGCCGCCTGCTTCGCGGGTCGATGACGATGCACCCGCCCCGGTGGCCGCCGACACCGTTTGCAGCCCTGGCTGGGCAGTCAGCAGAGTGCCCAGCCGGTTTGCCACTGGCGCCGCGCCGCCGCGCCCCAGGTTGGCCAGCGCATTGACGCCTCCGCCAATGCCCATCGTCAGACCAGTACCAGTCACCGCCTCTCCGACATCGCCGAGAACCCGATCACCAGCCGTCTGAGCCTGAGGCAGGCCGATGCGGTCCGCCAGAGCCTTTGCCTCGTCGCGGTAAGAGCCGGACTCCTGCAGGCCAAACTGGCGGGCGATTGGATTCGCCACGTAGTTGTTGAAGGCGTCGCCGCCCACTGCGCCCAGCAGCCCCCCCGCGCCTTGGATCACGGATCGCGCGCCGAAGGCCAGGTCGCGGCCCGCGCCGTACTCCCAGCCATCGGGCGCAGTCTGCGGACCTGCCTGAGCAGGCGCGGACGGCGGCGCGTTTTCGCGCCTGCCCCCTACGATATCGATGTTCAGCGTCTCGCCGGGGCCTTCGTCATCCCATACGACCGTGGCTGGGTCAATGGATTGCGCTTGGGCTGGCGGCGATACCGGCTGCGCGGGGGCGTCATCCCACACGACGGTGGACGGATCAATTGCCATAGTCGATGGTCCCGTCGCTGTACTGGACGACGCGGCGTCCGTTGGACATGCCAGTACGCAATACGGTGCGCTGAGTCTGGCCCTGCGCTCCGCCACCCGCTGCCTGCGCCTTGGTCTGGGCACGCGTAATGGCGGCCTGTGCAACTTCGCGAAGATCCTGCAATGACTCTCGGAAAGCCTGTTCACTCTGGTCACGATTGAGGCGTGCGATCGCCTGCTCCGCCTTGGTGCCTTCGACCTCAGTGATGGCACCGCCTCCCTTCAGGCTCTGGAACGCCTGCAGGAACGTGCCGCCCTTGATCTGGTCGAGCAAAACTCTGAAATCCGTTGCATCCGTGCCGGGCAGGTAGTTGCGAGGATCGGCCCGTCCGGATGCTCCGACAGCGGTCGCGAGCCCGGGATGGCGAAGCGCCTGATCGATCAGGTTGACGGCGTTGGAAGACTCCTGCATGACGCGCGGCAGATTCTGGACCGCATCAAGCCGGGCCTCAGCCTCCCCCTTCGCCTGCGCGGTGCCGCCGGCCTGCTGGATGGCGGCCTGCGTGCGCATGCCCAGCTCTTGCGGCAAGAACTGTTGCTGGACGCCGAGCTTGGCGGACTCCACTGCGGCGGCTTGATCCTCGGCGCGGCGACCGACCAGCGGCTGACCGGAAAACGCCATCTGTGTCGGCAGCTCCTGGTCGGATGAAAGCGACTGGCGGATCTGCTGCTGAACCTCCGGCGGGAGGCTCGGATCGATATAGGTCTGCTGGCCGTTGATCTGTTGATAGCCGCCCTGCGGAGCCTGCTGGGGTGTCTGCTGGGCGGGCGCTCCGAGAGCGGCATTGGTGTACCGGCCAGTGCGTCGGTCGAAAGTTACCTGCGTCGGGGTGCCGTTCACGTCGATCGTCATGGATTGCTGGTTTGCCCCGACGTCGTTACCGCCCAGGATCTGCGTCGAGCCATCGCGCATGATCGCCACGCGCTGCCCGTTGTTGTCCACGTAGGTGGACTGGACGCCCGATGCGCCGTTGCCGCCGCTGTACGCCTGGTAGATCGACCGTGCCGCCTGATCAATGATCGGGGCGGTCTGTGCGTCGTACTGCTGCGGGAGGTCCTGCAGGCCGTAGCGAGACAGCGTCGGAACCATCTGCTGGTACAGGCCGGCGCGGGCCTGCTCCGGAGCGTTCACGAGCAGCTGCGCCATGTTGGCCATCGTCTTGTTGCGCTGTTCGTCACTGTTGCCGAGCTGCCGATCAAGCGCGCCGGCCTGGCCCGCGTCTACCGCGGCGGCCTGCCCCAGAATCTCCTGGCGCTGATCGGCCGGAGCCTGATAGGCAAGCGACGCAAGCTGGTTGATCTTGTTGCGGTCCTGCACACCGCGGACCTGTTGGCCGAACTGGAATCCGCCGGCCAAGCTGTTCATGAAGTTCTGCTGGAAATCAGCCATGGCTTAGACCCACCCCTTGAAGTCGAAACTGGATCGGCGGCCAGCGCCGGCTTGGCCCATCAGGCCGTCCATGTTGTTGCCGAAGCCCTGTAGGCCGCCAAGAGCGTTCCCACTGGATCCACCCGAGCCGCCCATCAGTCCGCCAAGCCCACCTCCACCGCCACCTGCGCCCAGGTATGCGCCGGCACCGGATGCCAGAGCGTTGCCGTAGCCCGCCTGGGCTGCTGCGCCAGCGCTCGCCACCATGCCGTTCGCCTGGCCCTTGATGCCCATGGCGTTGGCGTACTGATTGCCGTAGTTCTGGCCCAATTGGCCGAGGTACTGCTGGGTGTTGGAACCGAGCTGCGTCAGGCCCATCAGGCGATTGGTGTACTGGCCGAGGTTCTGACTGGCCAGGCCGGAGGCGAAGGCCATGCGATCGGCATCAGCGCCGCCAGAGTACAGGCCGCCTCGAGCTGCCGCGCCGCGATCGAGGCCTTGGATGCCCTGGTCGCGCGCAAAGAGGTAGTCAGGGGCGTTCTCGAAGCCCGAGTAGTCGCCGCGGTTCACCGCCTCCAGCTGGCCGAGCGCGTTGGTGCCGGCCTGTGCATAGGGCTGCGCGCCCTCGACGGCGTTGTTGTACAGCGACTGCTGCTGATCCAGCGTCTGCTGGGCCGCACTGGCCTGCGCCCGGCCAGCCTTCTTCTGCGCCGCGCCCTGGCGGTTGGCGGCGTATGCGCTGCCTGCGGCAACGACTGCTGCTGCGGTGATTGCGGCCATGGTCAGATGTCCTTGGTGTAGCTGATTTCGGATCGGGAGTAGCCCAACTTCTCGTACAGGGCTGCGGCCTGCGGCGGGCTGTTGGGCATGTGCACCATCTGGATGCGATCGGCGCCGGCATCGCGGCAAGCGCCTTCGACTGCCTGGAGCAGCGAGGCGGCAACGCGAGAGCCGCGGGCCTCGGGGTCAACCCACCACACGACCTCGCCAGCGGACGTGGCGTGCCGGTTGAACATGAAGGGGATGATGAATAGGCCGACCATGCCGACCAGACGGTCGCCGTCCTCGGCCACGAAGAAGATGTGGTTCTCGATCAGGCTGGACGCCAGATCAGCCACCGTCTCCTCGTCCATGTCGCACCACTGGGCGTAATGCGTGGTCGGGTAGAAAGCTGCGGACATGCGGACGATCTCCGGCACGTCGGCCAGAGTTCCTTTGCGGATGGTGGTCATCAGCCCCTCGGGGAAAAAAATGCGACGGCCACAAGCCGCCCGGAGTCGTGATCGGTGCCGAAGGCCTCAAACGGCCAGCGGCTGTGGAACAGTGCGGATTCGTAGATCAGCAGCCGGCCGAGCTTCATCTCAGCCAGGCCGACCTGGTCCCACTTGCTGGCGTCGTCCCAGTCGTGGCAGACCTGTTCAAAGAGGCCCATGTCGCCCGGCTCGATGCGGGCTGCGCCGGTAGCCTTGTGCCTCCAGAAGGCTGTGCCGCCCTCGCCTTCGCTGAGATACAGAACCGCGGCGTGCGTGCCCCAGCCCATGTCCGAATGGATGGCCGCATTGGGCAGCTCGTGGTTGAAGTTGAGGCGGTAGGCCATGCCAAGCATCTCGACCGGGCCCATCTGAGCTTCGATCGCATCCTGCAGGCCGGGGATCTCGGTCAGGCACACGCGCTTGTAGACCTCGCCATCATGGCCCGGCCAATCAACGTACGGCGCGCACAGCCCCGCCGCCCGGAGCGCCTGCGCGTCCAGGGGAGAATCATCAATGATCAGCATCAGCCGTCAGTCCTTTCCACGGTTACGACCGCGCCGAGCAAGTCGCGCTTGCGGGGCGAGGAGACGGATATCTTGAACACCCACTGACGGCCGATCCCCATGCGCATCAACTTCACGCGCTGCTGGTACTGGCCGATCTTCCCGATGGAACGGCGCTTCTTGTTCGACCAGTTGCGGCCGCCGTCCTTGCTGTAGGAAACATCTACCCAGTGGTCGGCGTCAGTCATGGTCACACCTTGAATTGAACGCTGGCATTCGCGTTTGCGCCAGATTTGGTGGGCGGAGAAAGAACACCGCTTTCCTTGTGCCACTCGCAGATGCCCATCCCATCATTCCCGCTAGAGGTAAAGGCCACAGCCTTGCCATCCGGGGAAATTGCTACCGATCGAGAAACGCTCACAAAGTCGCTCGGCTGCGGAATTCGTACACCGACGCCACTTGTCGCATCCCACCGGTAGATCAGTGCACTTGCGCCGCCACCCTCTGAGCCGCACACAACCAAGCCAGCCTTGTCCGATATGGCAACACTTCGCGATCCAAATATCGGGTCACTCAACGACCCGGTAACAGCACCATATCCATCCGACCAACGATAGATTCGAACGACCGGCGCTCCGATGCTAGACACGGCAACGTGAGTTCCGGACTCGTTAAATGCGACGCCAGTAGCAGACGTGGAGATCGGGCTGGGGGCCGCCAGCTTTTCCCCGAACCCTGTAGTGGGATCCCACCTATATGTAGCGACCCCGGGAGAACCATTGCCTGCCACAGAAACATAGGCCCCGCTTGGATGCACAGCAATGCCCATCACGGTGCCCCCAGGAGGCGACGCGGGAGCAGCAAACTTACTCACAAGCCCAGTTGCTTGGTTGAATCGGTATGCCGATATGTAAGGAGAGGTTGCATGTCCAACAAAGACCACATCACCGAAGACTGCCAGAGTCTGTGCCTGTCCAGACGGTGGAGAGGCGGGGGCAGATAGCGGCGTCATCACGGAGCCGGCCCTCTTCCAACTGAAGAGATAGGGGGTGGTTGTGGTGGCTGCAAAGTATATTTCACCACTCACTGCAGCCCATCGACTTTGGCCAAGGGCCAACACCGCAGATGCGACAGTCGATATTGTTTTGCCCACCGCCCCATACCGCTTTGCGATGATATCCGGGCCGAGCGCTGCCACAACGAAGTCAAGGAAAGGCAAACGGTCTTCGATCTGGATGCTATCGAGCAGCTCGCCCCAGATACCCAGGGTGTCGGTTGCTCGAACGTAAACGCGCTGCAGGCCTGCGGCTGATGCGCTGAATGTCGCCTCGCCAGTGGTGGGGTTGATGGTCACGCCGACAAGCGGGGCGCCGTCATACGACCGAACCGAGTAGGTCAGGGCGCCAGTTCCGCCCGTCGCAGCGTAGGTGTAGGTGTAGGGGTATCCGAGGAAACCGTCAGGCGCTGCGCCAGTGACCGTGGGCGTAGACGGCTGACTGGGGAAGGCGATCGCATCAGTCATCGGACCGCTGCCCGTATCGAACACCAGCTCAGCGAACGGGATGCCCAGATTGCTCTGGTTGTCGTGCATGCAAGGCGAGGTGCGCTCGGAAATGAACTCCTGATCACCTTCCAAGTAGTAATCCCAGTTCAGCTCCCACACGCGCCCTGACTGGAAGTCGCCCCCAAACCACTGATTGCCCCACTTCACCGTGTGCGTCAGGCGCCACCGGTCCAGCCCGTAAGAACCTCGGCGCGTCCACAGGCCGGAAACAACGTCGTACCCCCATGTGCGGCCATCGGGGAAGGTAAGGTAGTAGACCTTGAAGCCGCGATCCTCCCAGACATAGGCGAAAGCCTCTGCCCAGTTCTTGCCAGCGAAAGCGCGGTGCATCGGGCCGGTGGAGATCGGACGCGCCGAATAGCCCTCCAGGCGGTAGACAATCCCGTCGTCGCCCAGCCAGAACAGGGTGTTGTCCAGCTTGGCGATCGTGTGGCGCGATGCGCAGCCACGGGTAATGGACTGGCGACGGTTCTGGAAGGTGCCAGTCGCCCCGCCCGCGTTGTAGAAGAATTCTATGGTGCGCTGGTTGAACACCACCACCTCAAGCTGACTCACGGCCAGGCCGACGATCTTGTCCGGGGATGCTTCGGACTCGTAGCGGTCCAGCGTGTTGTAGTCGGTGGCGTCAGCCAGATTACTGTGGAACCAGTACCGGCCCTGCGGCTCTACACCCAGCAGGTAGGAATCAAGGTAGTCCGAAGAGATCGACCCCGGATAGCCCTCATCCGTGATGCGAGAAAATCCCTTGGTGTTGGAGTCGTAGACGTACCCGCCGCCGCCCTGCCCGTTTTCCACCAGCAACTGGTAGCCGGTCTTGAACTGATTGTGGGTCATGCTCACCCGGCCAACGCCAGGGATTGCCCCGACCGGGATGCCAATGCCATCCCCGTTGATCCGATAGAGCATCCGCCCCGAAACGACGAAGCGCTCTCCCTCAAGATCGTGCATGCCGCGGATCGGCCCAGAACCAATCTGCTGATAAGGCTTCAGGCCCGGCGGTGTAGCGAACCTGACCGGCGTGAGCGTCCCCTCAACCTCGGCACGCACAGGCAGCCAGTTCAGCGTGTCTTGATCTGCCCAGGGCAGCGAGTCGTCGGCGTAGAAACCGCCGATCAGATCTACGGGGTTGGCGCGCATCAGCAGCCCTCGTCCCCGTCGTAGCTATCGGTGTAGATGTTGAATCGGCTGCAGCGAGGCAACCGCTGGCGAAGTACCAACGGATTGGCGACCAAGACGTCCCGGCGCAAATCCGATAGACCCTCTTGAGCGAACTGGACGGTGTCCGGATCCAGAGATACGCCGTATTCAGCCCGCAGAATCAGCGCCAGATTGAACGCTACGGCTTGCTCAGCCTCTGCCGGGATCGGCATCTCATCGGAGGGGTTCTCGATGTCCTGCCAGCCCAGCGCCAGGCCATTGGCCTCCCAGCGCCGGACCATTGAATTCAGTGCAACGCGCGCCGTCTCGAAGTCTTCAGCCTCAGGGGCCTCGTTCGGATCCAGCACACGCAGCAGCCGGAGCGCCCGTGACACGATATTTGCTGCGGTAGTCATCGGGGACTCCAAAAAGGAAGGGGCGCCCATTACGGACGCCCCTTTTCACTGACGGGACTGCGGGCTTACTTCTTGCCGGCGGACTTCGGCGGATCCACCTTCGCCGGTTCAGCGGCCTTTGCTTCCTTCTGCTCTTTCGCCTGCTCCTTGGCGTCCGCCTCGGCGGTCTGCTTTGCGATGTCCGCTGCGATGTCCTGGCCGGGCAGATCACGACCGGCATTCCATTTCTCGCCGTTCGCCTTCATGCCCTCCGGTTCCTTCCAGCCATCGGCCTTACGGGTCTCCACATCGTCAGCGTGAACCAGCTCAATGCGGTCTTCGTCGGCATTGATGAGGTACAGGGCGTGCTTCTTTTCGGTAGCCATGCTGGTCCCTCCTTACGGGATCTGGCGGGCGAGCCCCAGCGCGACCAGCACTGCACCAGCAGTGCCTGCGCCGGAGTTGGCGACGGTGATGGTGGGCTGGTTGATCGGCGCGGTGCCGAAGAACCCGACCTTCTCGGTGTTGTCCTTGCCGAGAACGGCGCCATCGGACGTACCCGGCGCCGCGGCGTACAGGCTGTTCTGGTTTTCGATTGCGAGCTGTGCCATTTCGATTTCTCCTTAGATGCCGCTGACGGTGGCGGGAATGCGGACTGCCAGCTCGGGGCGCAGGATGCCGCCACCCCACACCAGATCGAAGCGGGACAGGTACATGTCGTTGACGATGTCGAAGCCCTGAGTGAAGCGCAGGGTGATGCCCTGGTGGGTGGCCTGGGCCGAGTCGACGCCGTGGTTGGCCGGCGGGGTCGGCAGGTCGGCGGTCACGAAGTAGAACGCGTCCTTCGAGAAGGCCAGGTTCTGCACGTAGTTGGTGCCAGCCACGCCACCGATCGTCAGGGCCGCGTTGTCGGCCGGAGCGTTGGAAACGTTCTGCTCTGAGCCGGCCACGACGATCTCCGGGGTGATCTGCAGCGCGGTGGCGCCAGAGGCCGAAGCCACGGTCACGGTGAACTTCTTGAGCTGGCCCGCCAGCACCTTCTTGGTCTGCGGGTGCACGTCGAACACGCCCGCGATGGTGAAGGTGTCACCCGGATTGACGACGCCCGTGCCGGTGTCAACCACCAAGGTGGAACCCGACTGCCCGGCGCCGTTGACCAGGTAGCCCGCACCGCTGCCACGCGTGGTTGTCGCGGTCAGGTTGGACGAATACCAGTCGAAGCCCAGGGTGTTGCTCGCCATCTCGCCTTCACGGTACTGGCGACCGACCTTCTCCTGAGCGTTGTACAGCCCCTTCAGGCTGTCCACGATGTCGATCTGCGAGTAGGTGTTGATCAGCAGGTTGCGGTCGTTGGACGGGGCCAGCTGGCTGTCCAGATAGGCCTTGGCCGCCAGCGCGGTGCGGGCATCATCGAACGCGCCGTAGTCGCCCACTGCACCCGGGACCAGCGGCGTCACCTTGTTGATGAAGTCCGCTTCGACGTTGGCCAGCAGATCTCCGATCTTCGGATCGATGAACTGTTCCTGGAAGTCATCGATCTGCAGGGCCATTTCGGCGGAGGTCGCGCCGGTGTCCATGCCGTAGTACTGGTCGACCTTGACCGGGATCGTCTTATCGATCTGCGGCTGCAGGTCCATGATGCGGCCCTTGCGGACCACGCCACGCTGCGGGACGCGGACGGACACTTGGTCGCCGACCTTGGCGCCGCCCTTGTAGCCGAACGGGGTGTCGTACTGACGGTTGACCATCTTCAGCACCTGGATCTTTTCAGACAGGACTGCGAGGGCGCGCTTGACGATGATGGAACTGGTGAGAAGCTGATTGCCAGCCATTGTGGGTTTCTCCGGTTATCGGTTTCGTTTGGCCCGCACGGCTTCGAGGTGATCGGCGACGTCCATGGACGCAAGGTCTTTGCGCACGGTGGATCCGCCGCCTACGGTCGAAGGCGGGGGCGGTGCTTTCGTGACGGATGTGGGCTTCGGGGGAGTAGCCGCAGGCTTTGCAGCACCCATAGACGCTTCCAGCCGGCCCAGTGCTGCGGCAGCGGCGAATGGCGCCATGCGCGATATTTCGTCAGCTCGGTCGAGGTTCTCGGCGAGGTAGACCGCGATATGCGGGCCCACGTCGCTGGTAGCGATCACTTCCAGCATTGGAGGCGTGAAGTTGATGGGCGCCTGTGTGGCGGCCTCCCACTTCCCGGGGTTCGCTGCCTGGAACTCAGACAGGCGCCCGTGGAACTGCTGGATTTGCTCCTGCTCCTGACTCTGCTTCTGCCGGCTCTGCTCCTTCGAGTCCCGCTCAGCCAGCCTCTGGTTCACCCGCCAATCGGCGAGGGCGTCCATGTAGGCTTCCTGATCGAAATCGTGGTCTGCGAGAGTCGGCTTGCCTTCTTGTGCGTCGGTCTTCGCGCCGCGGTTGCCGGCATTGGGCTGGCCTTTCTCCTCCAGCTCCTTTGCCCGCTGCTCCGCTGCCTCAGCCCGACGAATGGCCTCGTACTTCTCCCTGGTCAGCTCGTTGATGCGCTTCCCAACGCCCTTGTTCTGGCGTTGAGCGGGTGCACCTTCCCCGTCCGAAGCTGCCGAATCTCCGGAGTCATCCGACTGGTCGGCCGCATGGCCTTCCTCGCCGGTAGCGGCGTCATTGCCCTGCTCTTGTGCAGGTGTTTCGTTTGCTGCGTCATCACCCTTGGGCGGCTGTTCCGCGGTCGGGGTCGGGTTGGATGCCTCGACGGCTTCGATGGCTGCTTTCAGGCGTTCGTTCATGGATGCGATCTCAGATCGGGTAGCCCGGCTGGCCGGCCGGTGCGGGGGCACTCATGCCCGGATCAGCGCCCATAAAAAAACCGCCTTGCGGCGGCTGTTCGGGGGCGAATTGAACTTGAAGGGGTGGAGGCATCCCCATGACCATCTGCTGGGCGTGGAGTTGCTGCTCCATCCCAATGTTCTCGAGCTGTTGGCCCTGCGCCTGGGCGCCATATAGCGCCGCCTGGGCCGCGCCCTTCTCGGCGTCAGCGACATCCTTGGGGTTCGGCTGAGGCGGCTCGGGCGGCTGGTCGTTCTCGCCAGGCGGCAACAGGCCCTGCTTCACCAGAAGGCTGCGGTATGCGTCAAGCACCTCCTCCATGCCCGGGGTATCCATCGCCTTGAGCGCGCCGTAGCGCGCCAGCATCGCGTCAGGCCCATTGCCCTGCGCCAGCTGCATCATTGCATCCAGCGTCTCCATGCGCTGTGTCGTGTAGCTGGGGCCGGTGGTGATGGTCACGTCGTACTTGCCCTGGCGCAGGTCGTTGACCGTGATCCACTCCTGACTCTCCTCGCTCCACACCGGCTTGTTGATCGCAAGGAACTCTTCGGCACCATCCTCGCCAAGGATGCGGATCTGCCGCTCACTGTCGTAGATGTGCGGGATCAGGTCATTGACGATGATCCCAGTGTAAAGGATCGCCCGGCTTACGTTGTCCTGATAGTCGTAGTTGGCGACATCGCCCTCGCGCTGACGGGCCATGATGGCGCGTCCGCTCGTCTCGTTGCTGCGGCTACCGAGGCTGGCGTCATAGATCCCGGTGGTGGCCTTCAGATCTTCGGACGACAGCTGCAGGGCCGCCATGTAGCCGGGCGACATCTGCGGTGGCGCTTCACGCTGAGGCTTCAAGCCTGGCGCGGCTGGATCCACGTTGTAGGGCAGGCCCGGGGCGTTATCCACCGCCAAATCGCGCCACTCACGTTCGAAGCCAGCAATCTGCTTCGGCGTGTACATGTACGGCGACTTGGGCTGGTTCGCGATGACCTCAGCGAAGTTCGAGCGCTCGAAGTTGTAGAGCACCTGGGCATCGCGAGACATGCGAGCCATGCCATACCACTCGTCTTTGCCATCGATGTGGACAATATCGCCCCACACAGGCACCAGCGGGATGTACTTGCCCGGCCAGTCAAACGGGCCCTCAAGCGTTTCCTCGCCACTCACGATCTCCATCGTGATCTTGTGCGTATCTCGAGTCCGGCGGTCCTTCACAGTTACCGGCTCACCCATCGGCTGGCCCAGCTCATCCATTGCCGGGGTGGCCGCGGCCTCTTCATCGAAGCCTTCGGCGTCAACTACCCGGCCATCAGACAGCAGGAGGATCTCCTTGGAGACCGGGACCTTCTGCCAGTACTCGGCGAAGCGGACCTCCTTGTCGCGATACCAATCCCGGCAGTCGCTGGTCATGGTCGAGTCGAACGAGACGATCTCAGCCTTGGGCCAGCGAGCATGGAATTCGGCACGCGGCAGCGAATCCTCAACGAAGGCGAACTTGGCGTCCGATCGATCAAGTTTGGTGGCGGAAGGGTCGAAGCGCACCGCGAACGGGTTGTGCACCCGCTCGATGATGATCTCCTGGTCGAACGTGTCGTCGTGCGTGTAGCCCGTCTTGACGCGCCACACGCCGAACCCACAGCTGACCGCGTACATGCCGCCCCAGTCGTAAGCCTCATCAGCCCGAGACTGAGCCTCGATGTTGCGAATCAGGCCCTGCCGGATCTCCGCCAGCTTGACGTCTCCGTCCTCACTGGCGCGGATCTTGATCGACGGGGTGTTCATGCGCATGTCGTTGATGACCTGCTTCACCGACTGCCGCAGCTTGTTGAACTCGTACTTGGGGCGATTGCCCCGCAGTCGGCCGAAGTTGCTGTCCCACTGGCTGCCGGCGATCCAGATGAAGCGGAAGTCGTCCAAAGCCCGATTGCGCAGGGTGGACTCGGCCGATTCGCAGTCAGCAAAGCGCGCACGCATCTGCTTGTACTTGTCCTCCTCGGTCTTCGGAGCTTTCAAGTCGTCTTCGGCCTGCATTTACCATCCGCTCCTGAAGTTGATTGCCTTCGGCGCCGATACGGGGACCGGTTCTGCAAAAGTCAGCGCCACCGAGTCCCATTCGTCAGGACTTGGCACACCGCGGGCACGCATCGCCTCCTTGCTTTCCAGCAGGACGCGGGAGTTGCTGTCGTATTTGTAGCCCGGGCCGCAGGCGTCGCCCTGGAGCGAGTCCACGTCTGGGATGTCCGCGCCGCCCTCTTGGGCCAGCCAGTCGCGGGACGCCATCCAGATCTCAGCGCGACGGTTTACCGGTCCGCCACCGATCTCCTTGCCGTCCTCGCCGATCTTTGGCGGCTCCAATGGAGCGCTGCCGAAGTTGACCGGCTTGACGATCTCGTCGTAGCCCATCTCAACCAGACGATCGTAGATGCCAACGCCCAGGCCGCCGACGTCGATGAAGACGCGGGCCGGACTCTCGGCGTCGATTACCTGCTTGATCCAGCCAGCGCCCTCCATGGTGGTCAGCTTGTTGCGCCGCTCCACCTTGATGACCTTGCGACCGCGGCGCCGTGCCAGGGCCGAGCCGTCATCGCCGAAGCGAGCTGGGTCAAAGCCCATGACCAAGGGGCCGGATTCTTCCCGCACGTTCTTGCGTGCCTGGGCAACCAGCTCCGGCTTGATGAAGCTGTCGTGGCCCGACATCTGGAACGCCTCGGCCGCGGTGGCCGGGTATTCCTGCTTGAACAGCGCGGGGTCTTTCAGCTCGCTGATCTTGTTGCGCCGCCAAGCCATCTGCCCGTTATCCAGGCCATACAGCTCAGCGTAGGTACGCTCTTCCTCGGTCAGGTCGAAGCCGGCCGGCACGTCGCGGCGATACTCCTCCTGCCAGAACCACGGCACGAAGATCGCGATGAAGTCGCCTTCACCCCGCTCTGCCGCCAGCCAGTTCTGGTGGTAGAAGTTGCCGATTCCGTTCGCCGTGGACTCAAGGATGACCTCGGTCCCGTCCTCGTTCGGAACGGCCTGCAATACGCCGGCCGCGTGAGTCTCAGCGTTCTTCCAGAAGGCAACCTCGGAGCCGTGGAACAACTGGACGGTACTGGACCGACCTACCCCCTTGGTTCCTGCCGTGCCGACCTTGTAGCCGCTGTCCAAAATATCGAACAGCAACTCCTTGGCGTTCGCCGCGCCCGTGCTGGGCCTGACGAAATCCGGGCAATTCTCGTGATACCTGTTCACCATCTCGAACAGGTTTTGCGTTGCAGCATCCTCGTGGGTCAGGATGAAGGTGCGAACACCCTTGCGCCACGACGAAGCGTGGTAGTACCGCGCCGAAACGTAGGTCGAGCAGCCCTGCTGTCGGCCCTTGAGGATCAGGGCGCGAACCTTGCCGGTCCTGCGCTTCTGGTCCTCCAGCCGCTCATGGATGTACTGCTGCGCCCGGTTGAACCTCAGCGCCTGGACGCTGCCGGACTTGCTGCGGATCAACATGCAGTTCTTGGAGTAGAACTCCAAGTCATCCCGCAGCCGTTTGCGGGTGGCCAGCTCCTCAGTCTTCAAGCGAGGCCAGCCACTGCTCGTGGGTCAAGGTGACGTTGGTCACGGTGCTGTCCAAGCGATCGCCGTACTTCTTGGGCTTCAGCTTGGAGGCCACCCACTTCCTGGCGTCAATGCGTAGGCGGTTGCGGGCGACAGCTGTGGCATCGAACACCACCACCGCTTCATCCTCACCAGCCATTACGATTTTCGTCTCGCGTTCGTCGGAGATCGCCACCATTTCATCGGCGAACGACTCTGCCTGCTCCTCGCGTGCGCGTGCGTATTGGTCTTGGAAATCTTTGTGCTTGCCCAACCAGCGGAACACAGTTGCCTTGCTGGGCATTGCCTCATCAGCGCAGATCGACCGCAGGGACTCGCCATCGGCCAGCCTCTCGCAGATCAGGTCCGCAACCTGCTCGTTGTAGTCAGTGGGGCGCCCGATGGCCATCACGCACTCACTTCCAGGCGCTGCGGCCCATTGGACCAACCCGAGTTGTTGAAGTACGGCGCAGCCATGACCCGGACGATCTGCCAGGCCGAATAGACGTCACCGTTGTCCAGCGTCACATCCACCCGGATCCTCGAGCGGCCAGACCACTGGGCCTTGACCCTCACCTGCACCGACCGCCCATCGATGGCCGGGGCCGACATGGCGACATAGGTGATGTCCAGCGTTTGCCACACAGCCTTGGTGATTGTTCGCTCCTTGGGGATCACCCCGCCGAAGTCGGTCACCAGCTGGCGTGACTCATTGGCGAACAGGCTTGCCCGGAAAATGCGGTCGCGCTGGTAGCCCGAGACGATGTTCCGGGTAGCGCGCCCCATGTCACTCACGGTCAGCCCTCACTTGAGCCTGGAGGCCGCGGACTTGGGCGTCACACTGGGCGGCGGCGCGAACAATTCGCCCCGCACTGTCGCTTCGGTCGTTGGCTGCAGCATCAGGCTGGGCGATACCGGCGCCAAGATCGGACACTCGGGCGGCCTCACAACCTTGCCAACGCTGCTGCAGCTGGAGATTGCCATTGCGCAGCCCAGCGGCCACAGCAGACCCTTTGCGCTCCGCATCTTGCCTCTCCTGTTCGTATTGGGTGGCGACCTGTTCGGCCCGTGCCACCCTCTGGCGCTCAATGGCCGTGATGGCCTTGGCGTTGTCTCGTTCGATCTCGGCCGACTCCTTGGCCACGACCGCACTGTCCCGCTCTCTCTTTGCGTTGGCCACAGAGCCGCGCTGCCAGATGGCGATCAGGCTCAGGGCCAGAACGATCATGATCAGGGCTCGGGACAGGATGCTCATAGCAGGTCGAGCCTCTCCATCTTCCGCTGAGCGCGGCCAAGGATGTAATAGGTGGAAGTGGCGTCAGCCGTGCCCCATCCGAAAATCTCCATACCACCACCAGCCGTTGGCAGCAGCATCACGGCCTCGCCCGTGTGCGCGTACTCACCGGAATCAATCGCATCCGCCACGTTCCGCAGTAGTTGCGGGATGTCGTGAAGGCCAGGAACCGGGAGGGCATGGAGAGAGGCGCTCATGCAGCCACCTCAGGCGGGATCACAGCACCAAGGCCACGCAGGGATGCCTCAAGGGACAGAACACGCAGCCGGAGCCGGTGCGCCTCCTCCTGAGCCGCCATGCGCAGCTTCATCTCGTCCGCGAGCTGCTGGCCCAGCTTGAGCTGGCTTGCCTCCAGGCCTTCGACGCGCGCGGTCAGGCCCGCAAGCAAGGCGACGCTGCCCTCAGCCTCGGCCTTGTCCTGTTTGCGGCTCAGGACGGCTCCGATGAACTCGCGGGCGATCCACAGGGCTGCGGCGCCGCCGGCAAGCCACCACGGCGCGGTCGTGGGATCAGCGTCCATCACAATCCGAACAGCTTCTTTGCTTTGGCCAACCGCTCACCGCGATCGATCAAGCCGTTTCGCCCGCCATTGATCGCCCTGGTGACTCCTACCAGATCGTCGGCGCGAGCCAACGCAGGAATCTTCGGCCGCGCCACAGTCCAGTACCACGCAGCGGCGTCGACCGCATCCGGTAGCTCTTCCAGCATCTCCGGCGCGCGCAGAACGCGGTCGTCGCCGTACTTCCAGCGTGAATACTCCGCGTAATTCGCGCGTCCGGTGACTTGGATCAGGCCTCTACCCTTGTACCTGATTCCATCGCCAACCTGCACGTTACCGAGATCCTTTCGGCCCTCGTATGCGCGGCCGGAGGCGTATTCACGCGCCGTTGCGAATCCATCGGACTCGTGGGCGACCTGGGCCAAGAAGTGGGCTTTCTCCAGTGGGGTGACGATGCCGAAGCGGATGCAGGCTTCTTCCAGCGCCAGTGCGTACTTGCCAGCGCCCATGGCGGCCGCGACAGTCTCGGTGCTCACCATGGTGTCTCCAATAGGCGCCCGCCCCGCTGCCAGCTAGGCGCGAGAGTTGATCTGGTCGGGGAAGCGGGCAAAGAAAAGGGTTACTTCGGGATGCGGCAGTAGGAGCAGACGCGACCACCCAAGGTGGCCCGGTACTCGTGCGAACCGCAGCCGGGGCACTTGGCACTGGAACGGATGTTCATAGCGCCGGTCTGCAGCCTCGTTTCAGCGCGGGCTGTTTCCTTCTCGGAAATCCCACGTTGCTGACCATTCGCAGCGTATGCGGCGCCGGCCGCCACAACGGACGCAGCGGCGATTGCGGCCATTAGACGCTCCAAAAGAAAAAGCCCCCGGGGTCCGGAGGCTTCTATGTCAAAGTAGCTGAAAATTACCACCCCGCTGCGGCAGCGTCAAGCGGCTCGCGCATATCCGATCAGCATCCCGTAAACCCGCTCAAACCCGCGGTCAGTCAGGTCGCGGTATTGCCTGACCGTCAGCACCTTGTGGCCGGCGTTTGAGATCAGCAGATTGGATGTCTCGAACCTCTCGTGATACCGCCGGCCCATGCCGCAATACATGCCGCGCAGGGCGAACGACATGACCGGGGCATGCCGGCCGATCTCCGCAACCACATCCTCAACCTGCTGGGCCAGTGCGTCGGTCTCCATTGGCTTGAAGCCCTGGACGCGGCCGGGCATCTCGCCCTGGTGCTCGATCAGAACCGCCAGCAGGTTCTTGGACTGGTGACCCAGGTACTCGCAGTCCCGGTGCAGCGCAAACTCTTGGCCCCAGTGCTCCATCCAGCGCTGGACCTTTGGACGCATGGTGTCAACTTGCATGGGCCTTCCCCTTTCTGGTTATCCCGTACTGTCTGGCGATCTGGCGGACCCGCTCCCGGCATATCCCGCCAAACTCGGCCCCTATCTGCTGATACGTTCGCTGGCCTTCCAGCAAGGCCGCAGCGATCGCCTCCCGACGAAGCCGCTGCTGTAGCCGGATGCTCTGTGTCGGGCTCATACCTCCTCCACCAGCCAGCCGCCGCCGTCGCGCTTGGCTATCGGGAAGGCGACCCGGAACAAGAAGGGGTACATCTCGGCGGCGACCTTCATCTTCACCTTGGCGTCGTCGGAGTAGATGACCTTGGCGCCCTTGCAGTCGTGCATCTCCAGCTGGCCATCTGCGCGCATCACCGCGAAGTCGACGGTCAGGAACGTGTGGTCGGCCAGGCGCAGCTTGATTCCTTCGAACCGGCGCCATTGAATCTCGCCGGCGGCCTGCAGCAGCGCGAGGTAGGCGTCGTAGGCGGCCTCCGTCTTGTTCATCTGGCCGGGCTTCAGGCGGCCGAGCGCGTAGTGCTTCATGCCGCCACCCGGATCAGACCCAGCTGCCAGAGCTGCAGCATCGTGCGCTCGTGGGCGCGCTGCCAGATGTCGGCCTTCTCCTCGCGGGTGAAGCGGCGGCCCTGGTCCAGCTCGCGGTGACAGCTGCGGCAGCCGCTGGCGAAGAAGCAGTCATGGGCCTTAAGCGCCCCGCCCTTCCCGTGTCGGCTCTGGTTGCTGTGCGCGGGCTCGCCCGGGCCGCCTTCGCAGATGCCGTCGATCTGGAAGGTGCATTCGAGCTGGTACGCGAGGTCCAGCAGGTTGCGGTCGCGGTAGTTGCTGTGCATTAAGCCGCCTCCTGCACCATGCAGCCGGCCATCGACTCGATCTGCTCGGCGGTGCACTTCGGCCAGTACGTCGCGGCCAGATGCCGGCACAGCCCGCGCATGACCTCGCGAAACTGCCCCTCGTCCATCGACTCGAAGGACAGGGACTGCGGGATGCGGGCCACGTAGGAGCCGCCGCCGCTGGGCAGCAGGCACGCGATCTCCTCACAGCCGACGCCCGACTCGACCTGCAGGCGCTTGAGCACCTTGTGCGGGTCCATGCCGGTGAAGGCATCCAGGTTCTCGGCGCACAGCGTGCCCAGCTGGTGGGCCAGGCGGTGGAACTTCGGGTTGCGCGGCTTCTTGAACTCGGCGAAGACCAGGTCGCCCACGCTGTAGGATCGCTGGCGCAGCCGGGCGGCGGTGGTGGTGTCGGCTACCCGGAAGCAGCCCTTGTCGACTCGCAGGGCAAATCGCTCGGGCGCCGCGGTCTTTCGAAGTGCCGTCATGCCGCCCTCTCCCTCTTGATCTCGCTGTCTCGCTCGTCCCATCCGGCCTGCCATGCCTTGCGCAGCTCGTGACCGTCTGGACCCATTTCGTACATCGGCACCGACTCGCGGCCCTTCGCTGCTTCGCGCATCCACCGGCCGGCTTGGTGTGCGTTGCGCCGTTGCTGTGACGTCACCACCTGTCACCTCCGACGTCACAGAAACGCATCGTTTCGTCGATGAAGCGCACCTTCTTGAATCCAGTCGGGCCGTGCCGGTTCTTCTCGATCAGCACTTCGGCCATGCCCTTGTCCGGCGACTCGCGGTTGTAGACCTCGTCGCGGTAGAGCATCAGGATTTGATCGGCCTCTCGGGTCAGCTCGTCGCTGTTGGCGAGGTCACCGGCGTTGGGTCGCTTGTCGCCGACGCGCTGGTCGACGGTTTTCACCACCTGCGCCAGGGCGATCACCGGGATTTGCAGGTCGCGCGCGAGGTTCTTCATGCCGCGCGCGACCTGCGACACCTCGGAGATTCGATCGGCGCGCGGCACGCTGATGCGCTGGGCGTAGTCGATGAAGAGGCAGCCGATGTCGTGGGTGTGCTTCCACTTCCGGGCGATGCCGACCAGCTCGTCCAAGGTCACCGCAGATCGGTCGTAAATCCACATGTCGCGAGCGACTGCGTCGGTCATGCCGGCCTGTAGCCGGGTCCAATCCTCATCCTCGAGCTGACCGTTGCGCAGCCGCGTGGCCGCCACCGACGACACCAGCGACAAGCGGCGCAGGGCGAGCTGGACGGCCGGCTGCTCGGCGCTGATGACGCCGGGGCGCTTGCCGGCCCCTGCGGCAGCCTCGATCAAGCCGCCCAGGAACGCCGTCTTGCCCATCGCCGGGCGGCCACCGATGATCGTCAGGTCGCTGTCGTGCCAACCGCCGAGGATCTCGTCCAAGCCAGACAGGCCCGTGGTGATGCCCGGCAGCTTGCCGCCGTTGGCGTAGTTGCGATCCACCTCGCGCCACGCCTGCTGCATGGCCTGCTTGCCGGTGTACTCGCATGCCGTCACCACTGCGTTGAGCGCCAGGAGACGGCCGGCGGCGACGTCCACCGCATCAGGCTCGCCGGCGCGCGCGGCAGATACCAGCTCCAGTCCAACCTGCACGGCCTCTCGGCGGCGCCAGTTCTCGCGGACCAGTTCGGCGTATGTGACCACTGCCGACGAGCCAGGAACGTTGCTGGCCAGGTGGATCGCGAACTCGAAGTCGTCCGGCGAAGCCTCGCCGATGGTCACGGAGTCGGCAGGCTCGCCCGCCAGCACCCGATCACGGATCAGGCCGAACACTCGGGCGCGCTGCGGCGAGGTGAAGTGGTCGCTGGTGATCAACGGCGCGACGTCGTGGAACCGCATGTTGTCGAGCAGCAGGCCGCCGATCACGGCCTCTTCGGCGAATGCCGGGGTGACGTTGCTCACAGGGGCTTCCTCCCGCCGCCAGCGGCGGATTCCATACCCACGGCCAGCGGCCCGGTACGGAAACCTTCGCTCGCCCGGCGGACCCAGTTCCGCCAAGTCGCGGGCCAGTCAGCCTTGCGCCCGTCCTTGCCGGCCTTGGCCGTCCAGAAGTCCCGGAATTTCTCGACCTCGTTCGGGATGTTCAGGCCTGGGCAGTTCTTCGCCGTCCACGATCGCAGGACTTCATCCGGTGACCAGTCAGCGGGCAGGCGGGAGCCGGTCGGCGACCGCGAGGTCACCGGAGCGGCGGAAGCGGGATTTCCCGTTTCGGCATCCGAAGCCGGTGCACCCTGCTCTTCTCTGTTCTGTTCTGTATCTGTTCTGTTCTGTTCTAGGGCGTCACCCTGTGACGGTTGTGACGTCACAACCTTGTCGCGCTTCCTGTCACGGTAGGCGCGAGTCCTTGCGGCACTAGTATCCGAGGCGAACTGGCGCTTCTCCCAGTTGGTGATCTGCCAGGTCGAATCGATGAAGCCCTTGCGGATGAAAAGCGCCTTCGTCTCGGCCAATTCCTCGCCGCTGATGCGCATCTGAAACGCGATCTCATCGTCACTCAACGTCACTGTGACGTCACTGCAACGCATGCAGAACAGCATCACCAGACGGCGCTGCATGGCCTCGCTCAACATCTGGACCTTGGGGTCCGATGCGAACTCGGCGTACATGCGGAACCATTGATTGGCCATGTCAGGCAACCTCTCTCAGGTCAAGCTGCGGCGAGATATGGCGCCGGGCTTCCGCCCTGGCCTGCTCGCGCGCGCATCGGGAGAGATGCTCGGCCCGCTCCGACTCGCTGAGCGGCGGGGACTGCTCGGCCAACAGAACGCACTGCTGCAGCCGGTTGAGTGTCTCGTTGCGATTCATGCTGCCTCATCAAGTCAGCCAGACGATCGACCTCGCACAGCCCCTCCAGGGCCGACTGCAGGGCAATGAACTGGCGCAGGAGGTTGGAGCCGGTCGCCGCGCAGAGCGGCCCGATCAGCTTCTCGGGGATGGGTCGGACGCCGTTCTGCATCCGGGAGACATAGGACTTGGACTTGCCGATGCAGGCAGCCACGTATTCCAGCTTGTGGTGGCCGGCGCGGATCGACACGGCCAGTGCCTGCGCCTCGGTTTCGATCTGACGCACGACCTGTGCAGGGGCGTCCTTGGGTGCGTTGTGCACGCCCCAGGCCAGCCGCAATTCCGTTTGGTTTCCAGTGGTTGCCATGTGTTGCCTATCGTTGCCAAACCCTTTCGGGCGGAATAAAGGCCCAACCCCGAAGGATTGAGCCGATGGAAGAGATTCAGATCAGGGACGAAGCGGCCATGTCAGGCGGCCTTGCTGGCGCTAGACCGCTTCTTTGGCGTCGGGCCGAAGATGTCGGTGCGCGTGACGCGCGTGTAGGGCGGGATTCCCCTGTACTTCCAGTTCTGGACCCTCTGGATACCCTTCGGCATCTCGTATCCGAGCTTGCGGGCCACTTCGGCCGGGCCACCGAGCTTGTCGATCAGCTCGGAATCCTTGTGCATCGGGGTAGTCGGCTCGTTCATAAGTGGATTAAACGTCATGTTTAATCAAGAGTCAACACCACGTGTAACAACGCCGCGTTTAGTCGCTGGACAATGCGGCATGGCACCAATGCACCCATCTATGAAGCGGCTATACGCAGCCGCCGCTCAGCTCGATCCACCCTTGCGCGGCCAGTCTGCGCTGGCCAGGGCGCTACGCCAGTCGCCTCAGACCGTGAAGAACTGGGAGAGCCGGGCAACCGGCGTGTCGGCGGCAGGCGCCAACAAGGCGCAACAGGAGCTTGGCATCAGCTCAACTTGGGTGCTTTCGGCGGAAGCGCCTATGTTCGTAGTTGGTGCGCCCGGCCGCGTCGCGGCCACTGCGACTGCAGATGACTATGTTCGCGTCCAGCAACTGGATGCGGAGGCAGGCATGGGAGGCGCAGTAGAGAATGCCGATTACCCGGAGGTGATTCGGGCTATCGATTTTGAGCCGGGGTACATCCGCAGCATTATCGGGTTCGTCCCCGCTCCTGGGCGCCTGCGGCTAATCACTGGCACCGGCGACTCCATGCAGCCGGTCATCCAGCCTGGCGACACGGTGGTGGTGGACACCGCTGTCACCTTCTTCGATGGAGATGGGCTGTACCTGATCAACATGGGCAACGGCCAGCAGATCAAACGTCTCTTGGATCGCGGCTTGGTCTATGTGGCAAGCGAGAACAAAAGCTATGGAGACCCCTTCCCGGTGCCGGAGGGCACTGTGATCGGCGGCAAGGTGTACCTGCGCAATCGCATCGAGCGATTCAATTGACAAGGAATGCCTAGACGATGAAAAGGATGCTTGTAATCGCGGCCTGCGCCCTTGCAACACAGGGCTGCCAGAATTCTGGGCCCTCCCTGACGGCGGCAGAGCTAGCGCAGATGCGGGGCGACCTGGCGTACCTGAAAAGCTCTCAGGAGCTACAGGACAATCTTCACAACGCCCTGCTGATGCGGGTTGAGGGGCTGGAGTCTGCAGGATCCGCGCGGACCGTATTCTTGGATCCTGCTGGGGGCGGCTATCAGTACCTAGAGACAAATGTGTCGCCCGTCGTTGCATCATTCGTGGATGCTGTAGCTCAGGGGGACGGGACTCGCATCCGGCTCAGGATTGGCAACCTGTCTTCTGCCACGTATTCAGGAATCGAGCTTGGTGTCACCTACAACAAGCGGGTGCCAACTGATCCAGCTTCTGTGGATGCGTGGAACAAGGCCGGCAAGACCATAACAGCACGTGATGCAGGAGACTTGCCGGCAGGTGCATGGACGATCGTCACGGCCTCGCTGCCAGGCATCAAGCCAGACGAGCTAGGGCACGTTGCTCTCAAGGCCGACTTCGACACATTGAGGCTCCGAACGCCTCAGTAGCCGATTTTTAGACAAATCATCAAAACCCCGCTCCGGCGGGGTTTTTCTTTGGGCGCGAAAAATTTACACAAATTTATTAAACATGGTGTTGACTTCCGATTAAACGCGGTGTTTAATCACTCCATCGCCCCAAGACACCCTCACAACGAGGCGGGGCATGGAGAACGAAGTGAGCCAGCAGTCGCAGCAGCGCTTCACCCAGACCCACGGCGGCGTGCTGACCGTCATCGATTCGACCACCGGCCTCGAGTGGATCGCCAAGCCGCTGGCTGGCGAGTTCGAACACCAGAAGGCCATCGACGTCTGCGCCGCGCTGGACTTCGCCGGCCACAAGGATTGGCGCCTGCCGACCCGCGCCGAGCTGCTCACCCTAGTGGACATCACCCGCCACGAGCCGGCGATCGATACCGCCGCCTTCCCTGACTTCCCGAAGCGCGGCTGGTTCTGGACCTCCGACCTGTGCGCCTGGTCTTCGGCGTCCGCGTGGTGCGTCAGTTTCAACAGCGGCGCCGTCAGCTACGCCCACCGCTACGGCTACGGGTTCGCGTTGGCCGTGCGTCGTGCCGGTCAGTAATTGGCCTTTTTGATCAAGGGGAACGAAATGGAAGCCATCTACCTTTTCGCCGCAGTGATTGCCCTCCTGGTGCTGGTTTGCGTGTATCGCGGCTGGAAGCTGTGGTCGCTGATGAAAGGCCAGCCGGACCGTGACACGGAGTTCTACGCCCAGTACGACCCGGCGCGGCATCTGCGCGACGAGGAGGCCTGAGCCATGGCCGACTGGAACATCTCCCGCCACGACAGCGAGGCCGACCGCGCCGACACCGAGCGCGCCGAGTGGATCGCCGAGCGGACTGCAGAGCTGGAGGTTGAGTACGCGGCCGACGTGAAGAAGGTTGAGGAGGCGATGGCCGACTTCTTCCTTGCTGATGAGGGGTCGCTGGTTACGAATCTGACGGCGTTCTTCCTCAGCCCTTCCGAGAGCCGAACGGCTTTTTGGCAGCTTCAGTGGCAGATCAAACAGCAGATCGCCCCGATCCTGCGCGAATACGCCGAGGACGCCGCGACCGAACAGCGGAACCGGATGGAGATCGCCGCCGACGTGGAGAAGTTCGAGCAGAGGAGCGCGGCGTGAGCGGGCCGGTTGATGTGCCGGATTCAACTACCGAGGAATCCTCGGCAGTTCAAAGCAAAAGCAATCGCCTCGAAGTTCTAAGGCGCTCCTTGACTCGCAAGACTGAATTGATAGAGGCCCGGATTGCTGATCATTTTGATTCGGTGAAATCGGCAAACGGTCAGCCGCTGAACGACAAAAGGAATGGCCGAAAGACGCTTGATCGCTGGGAGCGTCAGAGCGATTCGATCCGCAAGTTGTCAGAAGGCATCGAGAAGACGAGAGCGGCAATAGAGCGCGAACAAGCTGCACTTGATCGTGTCAGCTCAGCGGCCGCCGACCTTCCTGGCGCTGTCAAACGTGAAATTGAGTCTGGATTACTCCAGCAGTGGCGCAAGCACCCACGCACCTTCTTTGTCACTGGAGTGGACAAGGCACGAATCGTATTGCTGGACGACGGCCGCCTAGCGCATCGGTACACGAATCTAGTCACAGACCCGGAGCAGCGAAAGATTCTTGCTAAGACGTTCAACTCTCTATCGGCAGAACTTGACCGCGTCAAAGGAGCCCAGCCATGAACGCAGTGATCTACGACATTCGCGAGTTCCAGACGGTCCGCGACAACGTGCGGGCTACTGGCCTGAATCCGGCTCCGCTGTTCCGGCAGTTGATCGCCGCACAGCGCCAGGGTGATCGAGGTCTGGCCGTTGTGGCTGCGGCACAGAAGCTGCGCCGCCAGTTCCGTGACCAGCCGCTGGGGGCTGCATGATCGCCGCGATCGAAGCCGCCAAAGAGCTCGCCGCCATCCTCGGCTGCAGTGCCTGCGTCATGGGGCTGCTTTTGATCGCCGCGGTAGCCATGGGGATTTGGCAATGACCCCCGCAACGGAACTGGCTCGCCTCTTCCCCGACATCCCGAGGCCTGAGCCGCTGGCACCCGAACTCTGCGCCATGCCGATGCGAAGGATCACGCAGCCCGAGTTCCGCGAAATGTACCCGCCCATCGACCCGGTAGACGCCGACGAAGCGAACTTCGGACCCTGCGCTCTTGGAGAAGAACATGACCAGTAGGCACACGACGATCGACACCAGCGATAGCTCCGTCCTCATGCAGGCGCTGCACGACCCCGAGAACCAGCCTAGCCAGTTCGGCACGGTGCCGACCGAGCATCTGGATATTGCCAATGATCTCATCGACGGCCTGGTTCGTCAGTTCAGCCATTCGGGTTGCGACTGCTTACAGCAGAGCAATCAGTGCTGCAGCTATACCCGTGCATGCGCATACCTCGGAAGGCCGCGATGCGCCATCTGACCGCTGCTTTCCTCTGCGCCCTGGTTGCGTCGTTCTGCGCCGCCGTGGTGATTCGCGCCCTGATCACCAATGCCGACAGCTTCGTTCTGATCGGCGGTGTCGGGGCCATGTTCTTCGCCTACCGCTGCTGGGCTGAGGTCCGCCAAGCGTGGCCGGCCTTCACCCGCCATCTGGCTCACCGCCGCGCCATGCGCCGCGCAGCGCCACTGGTCCGCATCAATCTTCCCAAGGAAGACGCGCAATGAGCACCCAGCTTGTGACCATCGAAGATTCGGTGTACGGCACGAAGGACGTCTTCGCGTCGGTGCTGACCGATCGGTCCATCAACTTCGACCGCGAGTGCGAGTTCGCCCTACAGGCCCTCTACAACAACGATTTCGCGATGAAGATCGCGCTGCAGAACCGCGCCTCGGTCACTGCCGCTGTCGTGAACATCGCCGCCATCGGGATCAGCCTGAACCCGGCGAAGAAGCAGGCCTACCTGGTGCCGCGCGACGGGAAGATTTGCCTCGACATCAGCTACATGGGCCTGATGGACCTCGCCATCGACTCCGGGTCGATCCGCTGGGGCCAGGCCGAGTTGGTCTATGAGACCGACACCTTCGGCCTCAACGGCGTCGATCAGCAGCCTACCCACCTGCGAAACCCATTCGCGAAGGACCGGGGCGAGGTCGTGGGCGTCTACGTGGTGGTGAAAACCGCCGACGGCGACTACCTGACCGGGGCAATGTCGGTAGACGAGATCAACGCCGTTCGCGATCGCTCAGCCGCTTGGAAGGCATGGGTATCGAAGAAGAAGTCATGCCCGTGGCTGACCGACTGGGGCGAGATGGCGAAGAAGACGGTGGTCAAGCGCGAGTACAAGTACTGGCCGAAGACCGAGCGTCTGGCCACTGCCATCCACCACCTCAACACCGAATCCGGCGAAGGGCTGGAGACGCTGGTTGGTCAGCCGGTTCCGCGCGGCGCGCTGCCGCCGCCGGCCGATAGCCCGGAGCGCGATGCGCTGTACGCCAGGTTGCAGGACATCGCCACGACCGGCCTGGAAGCTTACGCCGCCGCGTGGCTGGCGCTGTCCAAGGACGAACGGACGATGGTCGGCCAAACGGCGCACGAGGGGTTGAAAGCCCAGGCCGAGAAAGCTGACGCCGTGGAGGTGGAGTAATGCGCGTCATCTCCTGCGAACAAGGCAGCCCCGAATGGCACCGCGCGCGTGCGGGCGTCATCACCGCCAGCATGTTCGGCGTCGCCCGAAAGAAAGTGGGCGGCCTGACCGACCAGCAGCAGACCTACGTCGATGCAGTGCTGTCCGGACTGGGCGACAAGGAAGCGCAGGCGAAGGCCGGCTACAAGGCTGCCCCGAAGTCGGAAACGGTCGCGAAAGCGCTGGCCGGGCTGCCGGTTGGCGACTTCTCCGAGGAATCGAAGAACTACGCCTTCCGCTTGGCGATCGAGCGTATCAACGGCGAACCGCTGGATGAGGGCTTCGAGACCTACGCCATGCGCCGCGGCCATGAACTGGAGCCGATGGCCCGGGCCGAGCACGAGGTCCAGTCCGGCCTGATCGTCAAGCGCGCCGGCTTCATCGTCAGCAATGACGGGGTGTTCGGAGCATCCGCAGACGGCCTGATCGGCGACACGAGTGGGGCCGAATACAAGTGCTTCATCGACCCGTCCAGGCTGCGCGCGTTCCACATCGACAACGACGCCAGCGACATCTTCGAGCAGGTGCAGGGCTGCATGTGGCTGGCCGAGCGAGACGAATGGCATGTCGGCCTCTACTGCCCTGCCCTTGTCCACTGCGGCCGGCACCTCTGGTGGCGCGTGTTCCAGCGTGATGACACGTTCATCGCCGCCATGGAGCAAGACCTGCGCGCCTTCGCCGACCTGGTCGACACCTTCCACCGCCGGCTGCAGCAGCCGCTCGCAGCCTGATCCACCTCAAGGAATCCCAATGACTGCCCATGCTCCCGAACTGAAGAAGCTGCTGACTGCCGCCGTCAACTTCACTCCGCGCAACTCCTTCATCGCTGGGGGCGCGCTGACCAGCGTGTTCACCGGCCAGCCGATCAACGACGTGGATATCTACTTCAAGACGAAGGAGGCGTTCATCGACGCGGTGCGCAGTGCGTACGACAGCGGGCTGTGGTGCGTAGCCGCATCTGATCGCGCCGTCACCTTCGCGCAGGGCGACGATATCGTGCAACTGATGCTGTTCGACTTCTTCGAGGATGCGAACGAGATCTTCGACGCCTTCGACTTCACGGCTTGCATGGCTGCCTACGACGTGGACGCGGAATCCTTCGTGTTCCACCGCGACTTCTTCAAGCACAACGCCCAGCGGCACCTGAGCTTCCACAGCGGCACCCGATATCCCTTCGGCTCGCTGCTCCGCACGATCAAGTACCGCGAGCGCGGCTACAAGCTTGGCCGAGGCGACCTCCTGCGCATTGCGCTCTGCTGCCACGGCGTGAAGCTGGAATCGTGGGACGACCTGGCTGCAGCGGTCGGCGGCCAGTACGGCGAGCGCGTCCAGCTGGAAACCGACAAGCCTTTCTCCGTGGCTGCCGCCATTGATCTGTTGTCCAGTTCCGAGTTCACCGTGCCGGCCACGCCCGAGGAGATGCCCGGGTCCGCCGACGAGCTGCTGGTGAAGGTCGGCGTACTCCCTGGTCACGCCCTCGCAGCCTAACCCCTCCCCTGCTGCCCGCTCCCCACGGGCAGCGACACCCGCGCCGGCCGGGTTCCCCAACGCCGGCACCCACACACAGGAGTCCAGCATGAAAGGCCAGCTCGACATCTTCGACCATGACCCGGCCCGATTGGCGGCCAAGCACCGCGAGGCGGCGCAACACGCTTTGGGCGCTGGCGATCAGGGCTATTTCACCGCCCGCGAGCGCTACGAGTTCCTGACGGCCGAGGCCGAGCGCCTGGAGCGTCAGGCCGGGATCAGGGCAGCCGCATGAGCAACCGGCATCCCTTCGTCTGTCCGAAGTCACCGATCGGCCGGCCGATTCACTACCCGCGCGACGTGCGCACCGTCCGCGACCACCTCCGCCGGCACCTGCGCGAAGAGGGCCAGCAGATGCAGCACTTGGCCGCAGCGTGGGGCGTCTCGAAGCACACGGTCTATGCGCTGTTCAACGTGGACCGGCCGCTGCCCCCGCAGCACGTCGAGGCATCCATCGCCCACCTGGGCCTGGACGACTTCGACGCCAACGAATTGAGGCTGCTGGCTGCCCGTGAGGCTGGCTGGCAGATCGACCCGAAGTACCTGATCACCACCCCGTAACCACCAGGAGCACCACATGAGCAACCCGAAGTTCATCAAGATCGGCGCCGATGGCGCGCAGCTGCCCGACGATACCACCGACCATGTCGCCGTCTTCCTGCCCGACCACGGCCTCACCTTCAGCGCCACCAGCGTAGTGGCCACTGACGTGCCGCACGAGAAGTGCGAGGCGGCGTGCAAGGCCCTGACCCTGGCCGGCCACAGCGATTGGGACCTGCCGAGCATCGAAGAGCTGCAGCTGCTCATCGACCGCAGCCGCTACAGCCCGGCCATCAACACCGACTTCTTCCAGGACATCCAGAACGACTGGTACTGGACGAAGACCCCGGCCGCCTGGTCTTCGGCGTCCACGTGGTGCGTCTTTTTCCACGACGGCTACGTCAGCAACAGCCCCCGCTACTACGACGGGTTCGCGTTGGCCGTGCGTCGTGCCGGTCAGTGATTTGATTTTCTGCTGAGGCCTATCGATGACTTCCCGCTTCCAGCTCCCGCCCATCCTCAAAGCGTGCGAACGGCTCCTGCTCGAAATTGAGCAAGCCGTCCGGCAGTTCCCGCGCTACCACCGCTACATGATCGGGTCGGACCTGCGCCGCCAGATGATGTCGGTGAACAGCACGGCGAACCGTGCGTGGCGTGACCGCGCCAACCAGCCGAAGTGGGTCGGGCAGCTGGTGTGGGACATCGATGACCTCAAGCAGCACCTGCAGGCCGCCAAGCTGTTCCAGGCGTTCCGCAGCTTCCGGCAGTTCGAGATGCTGATCCGCCTGGCTGAAGAGCTGGGCGCACAGGCCGGCGGTTGGCGCCGCCGGCTGGCAAACCCCCAAGCCCAGAATGCGCCAGCCTCTAGCGTCGCGCAGCGTGGCAAGAAACTGAGTACCCGTGTCGCCTCTGAGGGGGCCAATTCATGACGAAGCTTCGCTACCAGCACGGATGCGCTGACGGGTCGAAAGTACATGGGGAGGCGGCCGCCTGGTCTTCGGCGTCCGCGTGGAACGTCAATTTCAACAACGGCAACGTCAACAACAACCACCGCAACAACAACGGGTTCGCGTTGGCCGTGCGTCGTGCCGGTGAGTTTCAGGGGGAAGTCTCGCTGCAGGATTTGTACCGGGCATGGCGGCGCGCGCGCCGCCAGAAGGTGCCCAGCTTCAACCAGCTCCGTTTCGACGTGCGCTGGACCGATGGGCTGCTGCGGCTCGAACGTGAGCTGATCGGCGGCACCTGGTCGCCGCGCCCGTCCACCTGCTTCATCGCCACCCGGCCCAAGGCGCGCGAGATCCACGCGCCGGACTTCGCCGACCGCGTAGTGCACCACTGGCTGGTCCCGCAGCTGGAGGCACTGTGGGAGCCGACCTTCATCCATGACAGCTACGCCAACCGGAAAGGCCTCGGCAGCCACGCCGCCGTCCGCCGGGCTCAGGAATTCAGCCGGCAGGTGCATTCGGGCCACGGTGGCGGCTACTACCTGCAGCTGGACGTTGCCAACTTCTTCAACAGCATTCACCGGCCGACGCTGTGGGGGATGCTCCGCAAGCGCATGCAGCGCCGCGGCCTGTCCGATACGGCGCAAAAGGCCACGCACGCCCTGCTTCGCCGGTCGCCTCTGCATGCCGGCGTCCAGTACCGCGCCACCGAGGCCGAGCTGGCGCAGGTGCCTCCACACAAGCGGCTGGTCAATGCCCCGGCCGGGCGAGGGCTGCCGATCGGCAACCTGTCCAGCCAGTTTTTCGCCAACGTCTACCTGGACGCCCTCGACCAGTTCGTGAAGCACCAGCTCAAGGCCTCGCGCTACCTGCGCTACGTCGATGACTTCGTGCTGTTCCACCACGACCGCGAGCAGCTGGCGGCTTGGCGCGATCAGATCGAGGCCTTCCTGGCCGACCGGCTGGGCCTGCGCCTCAAGGCCGAGCAGAACCTGCGGCGGCTTACCGATGGCCTCGACTTCCTCGGTTACGTGATCTATCCCACGCACACCCTCGCCCGTCAGCGGGTCGTCGGCCACGTACGCCAGGCGCTCGCCGAGTGGGAAGGTGCGCACGTCGACGGCAACAAGCTGCGCGGGCGCCCGTCGGCATTCCGTGACCTTCTCGCGCGGCTTGCCAGCTACCAGGGCCACCTGCGGCACGCGAACAGCCACCACCTTTTGGCCTCGCTGCACCAGCGCTTCCCATGGCTGACCTGCGCTGCCACGCCGCGGCGCTTCAGCTATCGCGCCGAACGCCAAACCCTCTCCATCCAGTGGCGCACCGCCAAGGAGCAAATCGCATGAACAACGAAAAGAACAACGCGGCACCGGACCCGCAGCCCGCAGAGCTGGCCGAGCAGCAGGGGGAGGTCATCGTTCAGGCCCTTGCCGATGCCTACGCAGCTGGTGCTGAGGGCTTGCAGTTCGGAGGGCTGGCCCGGATGGAGGCGCTTGCCGCCGCCCTCGCCGCAACTGGCAAGCAGCAGGTTGGCGAGGTCGAGTCGGTCGATGATGACTGGCGCCTGCGTGGTTACGCCTATGCAAGTAAGCAAGCGACAACCTGTGCCGGTTGCGGCAAGCACAAACACACCCCGCTTCGCATCGACGCTATGGGCGGGTATGTGTGTCTGACCTGCATCGATCAGAAGCTGGGCGCGCTGATGAATGAGTTCGGATACCAGAGCGAGCAGGTTGGCGAGGTGCAGGGGGATGCTCGGGAGCAGTTTGAGGTGTCGTATCGAAACCTCGACCTGACCCGAGACGGCCAAGGCTATTCCGCTTCGGACACCAACTACACCTGGAACGTCTGGCAAGCCGCCCTCGCCGCAAATGGCAAGCAGCAGGTTGGCGAGAATCCGGCTTGGCGTGATGAATTGGTCCGTGAGGCCCATGCCCGTGGGCTGATGGAAGGGCTGAACAGTCCGCGACCGCAGCAGGTTGGCGAGGTGCAGGGGGTGTCATTGCCGCCGCTGCCGCCGGTCGATGGGTACGACAAGCGAGTGCAGGGCCATTATTCCGCCGCACAGATGCAGAGCTATGCACACGCTGCTCTCGCCGCCCGCCAGCCGGTGTGCGGCACGTGCGCCGAAGTAATCCAGCCCGATGGGCTCACGGGAACCACGTGCAGTTGTGCCCGCCAGCCCCAAGCTGGCAAATACGACCAGTCTGCAGAGGACCGATTCGAGCAGTTCGTGCAGGCAGAGATTGCCCGCAGCCCTGATGCGCTGCGCGAACTTGGAGAGTATCTCGGCCGCGTGCTGGACGAAGATGAGTTCCCCCAAGCGAACAGCCTGCTGCTGCAACTCGCAACCGAGTACGCCGCCCCGCCCGCGCAGGGCATCGACCTGGGGCAGTTGGAGCGCATCCGCAACGAGCTGCACGCGATGAGCAGTCAGGTTCCGGACGAATGGATAGATCCCATCGTCGAATTGCAGCAGGACGTGCAGAAGCTGATCGACGGCAAGCGCGATGCAGCGCCGGGGGTGGCGAATGCCTGAGATCGAACTCAACCGCGAGAAGTCCATGCGCATCCTCAACAGCGCCGATTCCTCCCCGGACGCGCGCGTGATCGCTGCATTCGCCGTGATGTTCTTCGAGGCGACTGAGCACGCAGACGACCTGCACCCGGAAACCTACGCCATCGCCCACAAGCTGCTGCGCATGGGCGCCAGCGAACTCGACCAGGCAAGGGAGCCGACCAATGGCTGATCGCAACCCCTACGGCCGCACCGGCGACGACATGGACCTGCCCGAGGGAAAGACCTGCGGCGACTGCGTGCATTGCCGCCGCTGCACAGCGATGTTCGGCCATATCCCCGCCGATGAGTCCTGCGACTGGAGCCCGTCGCGGTTCCGCCCGGCTGTGACCAGCGCCGAGCCCGTCACCCTGGCCACCGTCAAGCCGCCGCGTGACCTGCGCACCAGGCTGCGGGAGGACGTGTGATGCGAGTCCTCGTTGCTTGCGAGTACAGCGGCGCGGTCCGTGACCAGTTCATCGGGGGGGGGCATGAAGCCATGAGCTGCGACCTGCTCCCTACCGACGTCCCGGGGCCGCACTACGAGGGCGACGTGCGTGATGTCTTGGACTATCCGTGGGACCTGATGATCGCGCACCCGCCCTGCACGCACCTGTCAGTCAGCGGCGCTCGGCACTTCGAGGCCAAGCGCATGGACGGTCGGCAGCAGTCTGCAGTGTCGTTCTTCATGATGCTGGCCAAGGCCGATATCCCGATGATCGCCATCGAGAACCCGGTCTGCATCATGTCGTCCATGTGGCGCCGACCGGATCAGACCATCCAGCCATGGCAGTTCGGGCATGGCGAGACGAAGGCAACCTGCCTGTGGCTGAAGGGCCTGCCACTGCTCCGCCCCACGAACATCGTCGACGGCCGCGAGCAACGCATCCACCGCATGGCACCTGGGCCAGATCGCTGGAAAGAGCGAAGCAAGACCTTCCACGGAATCGCCGCAGCAATGGCCGACCAGTGGGGCCAGATCCTCAACCTTCGGAGGAGCGCAGCATGACCGCCCTCCCCATCCAACCGGAGCTGTTCGCATGATCAAACCTAAAGGAGGCTGCCATGGGAGCGGCTGAGAAACTGATGACCCTTGCCCAGGCGGCTGACCGTTGCGAGTGCTCCACAAAGACACTCCGCCGGGCGATAGACGCCGGCCAGCTCGCAGCCTGCCGTCTCGGACAGGGCCCGAAATCGGATCGGATTCACCCCGCTGACCTGAACGCATGGTTGGCAAAATGCAAGGTCAGGACATGCCAGTCACCAAGCGCCCCAACGGCCACTATCAGGTCACCATCGGATACGGCGGACGAACGTATCGCAAGACTTCTCGGCTCTGGTCGTTCGCAGACGCCAAGGCGTTCGAGCGCAAGTGGCTCGCCTCCGTCAAAGACGTTGCGGCTGGTCGCGAGCCGGAAAGACTGATCGGCGATGCCCTGGAGAAGTGGTTGATCGAGCATGTGCCGCGGTTGCGGTCGGCGAACAAGACGCGCGCCCATGTCAGGGCGCTGATGCCCTACACGAACGGGCGCAAGCTGTCGGAGGTGTCGAAGGTGTGGGCCGAGATCAAGGCACAGGAAATCCACCTCGCGCCGGCCACCGTGAACCACAAGGGCCGAATCCTGCGGCAAATCACCCGGATGGCGTGGCGGGAGTGGGGGTGGCTGGAGCGGCCGGCGGCGATTGGCCTGCTGCCTGAGAAGCCGCGCGAAACGTTCCTGACGACCGAACAGGTTGAGGCACTGGCGAGGGCTTGCCCGAATCCGCTGGCGGGCGACTACGTGCGCCTGGCGGCCTACACGGGCATTCGCCGTGGGCACCTGCTGCGGCTGACCCATCACGATGTCAAGGAGGGCTTCATCCGGCTGGACCGGACGAGCAAGACGAGCTCGCTGCAGCTTGTGCCACTGCACCCGAAGGTGCTGGGGATCGCTCACCGGCTCCCCCTGCAGATCTCAGAGGATCAGGTCAGGTCGTCGTGGGCGGCGGCGCGGGAGGCATGCGGGCTGCAGGACGTGCGCTGGCATGATCTGCGCCACACCTGCGCATCCTGGCTGGTGCAGGCAGGGGTGTCGCTGCACACGGTTTCGGAGGTGCTGGGGCACAGTTCGCTGGCGATGACGAGGCGGTATGCTCACCTCGCTCCGGGCCATCTGGCCGAAGCGATCAAGAAGCTGGCCTGAGCGCTCACTGCACAAAAACTGCACAGGCCAATTCTTGTGCAGTTGTGGATAACAGGCTGAAAGCCTTGGTGCCCGGGGCCGGAATCGAACCGGCATGGGGTTGCCCCCGGCGGATTTTAAGTCCGATGCGTCTACCAGTTTCGCCACCCGGGCAACGGCGCGCATAGGGTGCCTGATCGCGCCCGGTTTTGGAATGCACGCGTCACAGCGGCCCCGCTCAGATCGCGCGGGAATACCGCACGGGCTGGTCCGGCTGCGTCAGATAGCGGTCGAAGCACATCGCCAGCAGCCGCAGCAGTGGGCGCCCGCGCTCGCTCGCGCGCACCACGCCCTGCGCGTAATCGGCCAGGCCGTCTGCCTGCAGTGCCGCCAGCGCGCGCAGTCCCTCGGCGAAATACGTCTCGAAGTCCACGCCGTGCCGTGCCGCCACGGCTGCCCCGTCCACTTCTCCCTGACACATCAACTGGCCGATCACTTCCGCGCGCAGCACATCGTCCTGGTCCAGGGTCAGGCCGCGCCAGACCGGCAACCGCCCTGCATCGACCGCCGCTTCCCAGGCCGGCAGTTCACGCGGGTTCTGGCTGTAGGTCTCGCCGATGTGGCTGATCGCGCTGGCCCCCAGGCCCACCAGATCGGTGTCGGCGTGCGTGGTATAGCCCATGAAGTTGCGGTGCAGTTGCCCCGCCCGTTGTGCCCGTGACAGGTCTTCCTCCGGCAACGCGAAATGATCCATGCCGATGTACTGATAGCCCGCGTCTGAGAGGCGCTGCACCGCCAAGCCCAGCAAGGCCAGCTTCTGCTCGGGGCTGGGCAGATCCGCATCGGCGATCTGGCGCTGCGCGCGGAACAGGTGCGGCAGGTGCGCGTACCCATACACCGCCAGGCGATCCGGTCGCTCGCGCAGCACGGTTTCCAGCGTCTGCGCGAAACCGGGGAGTGTCTGCTTCGGCAGGCCGTAGATCAGATCGACATTGACCGAGCGCAAGCCATGCTCGCGGCAGGCACGCAGGATATCCAGTGTGTCCTCCACGCCCTGCTCGCGGTTGATGGCCTTCTGTACATCCGGATCGAAATCCTGCACGCCGAGGCTGGCGCGGTTGAAGCCCAGCTCGGCGAGCACCGCGATATCGGCGCGTGTGACGAAGCGCGGGTCGAGCTCGATGGAGAAATCGCGCGCGGCCGCCGTGCTGAAGTTGAAGCGCTGGCGCAGCCCATCGATCAACTCGCGCATCTGTGCCGGCGCCAGGAAGTTGGGCGTGCCACCGCCGAGGTGCAGCTGGATCACTTCGCGCGCCGGATCGAACTGCGGCGCCATCAGGTCCGCCTCGCTCAGCACGCGGGCGACGTAGCTGATGCCTTTGCTGTGATCGCGGGTGATGACCCGGTTGCAGCCGCAGTAGAAACACGGGCTGCTGCAGTACGGCACATGCACGTACAGCGACAGCGCGCGGCCCCGGCGGTTGCTGTCCACGATGGCCTCGCGCAGGGCCAGCTCACCGTAGCCGTCATGGAAATGCGGGGCGGTGGGATAGGAGGTGTAGCGCGGGCCCGGCCGGTCGTGGCGACGCAGCAGCTCGGGATCGAAGTGCCAGGCGAGCCCGGCGGCGGCAGGCGAGAAGGTATCCATGCCGCCAGCTTGCGCATGCGCGGGTGCGCACGCATTGCGTCAGATCAATTCACGCCTGGGCGGCCCGCCATCGGCAGGCTCGGCCAGCGCAGCATCTGGAAGCGACGCCAGAAGGTATCGGCGATCCGCTCGGCGACATCATCGGCCAGCCGCTGCATCGGTGGATTGCCGCATTCGGCGGTGGTCTGCCGGAACAGGGCCAGCCAGCGGTCGAACAGATCGCGATCCAGCTCATCCATGGCCATGTGCTTGGGCATGGGCGCGCCTTTGAAGCGCCGCGTGCCGCGCAGCATCGCCGACCAGAAATCCACCAGCTGCGCCAGATGCGCATCCCAGTCGTGGATCCGCGCCGTGAACACCGGGCCCAGGCGCGGCTCCTCGCGGACACGCGCGTAGAAATCGTGCACCAGGCGGGTGACGTCCTCTTCGCTGCACAGGTCCAGTGCCGGAAGAGGCAGCACGTTGTCGGTGGGATCGGACATGAACACCCTCGGGCAGCAACGCCCAGCATCGGCGGCAGGGGCTGCCGCTGCCTTGATCAGAATCAATGAAGCCGACGGCGAAGCCTTCTAGTCTGGGAGCTCGACAGGAAGCGCGCACTCGCGGTCCCGGCCCCCGGTCGGCGCGAAGTATAGCCGTGCCCTGCCCCCTCCTCCTGACCGTGGCCGCAATGAACGACCTGCACGACCCGCCCGACGGCAGCCGCCGACGGCTGATCCAGCAATGGGGCGCCATCCTGTGGCCCAGCTTCGTCGCAGCGGGCCTGGCCAGCGTGGTGTTCTTCGCCTTTGTGGACCCGCTGCGCCTGCGCGACATCAGTTTCCCGCAGCACGAGATCAGCCGCGAGCTGGGCTACACGCTGGGGTTCTTCATGTTCTGGGCGGTCACCGCCGCCGCCAGCGCGATCACCTGGTACCTGCTGCGGCCGATGCCCAGCGACGATGACGACCTGCCACTGGGGTGACCATGACAGACCGCCTCACCCTGCATCTGGTCGATCCCTCGCCTCCGTCCCCGGCCCCGGGCCGGCGCGCGCCGCTGCGCTGGCGGCCACTGCTCTCGGTCATCCTGCTGGCCGGCTTCTATCTCCTGCCGTGGCTGCGCTGGGAGGGTCGCCAGGCGCTGTTGTTCGACCTCACCGCGCGCCGCTTCGATCTGTTCGGCTGGACCCTCTGGCCGCACGACGTCGGCATCCTGCTGGGCCTGGCCGCCGTGCTGGCCACCGCGTTGGTACTGCTCACTCACCTGGCCGGCCGGGTGTGGTGCGGCTACGGCTGTCCACAGACCTTGTGGAGCCGGTTGTTCCGGTGGATGGATCAAGGCACCGCACGCTGGCTGCCGGCCACCGGCGCAGCGCGTGCGGTCAAGCATCTGCTGTGGCTGCTGGTGGCCGCGTGGACGGGCATCACCTTCGTGGGCTTTTTCAGCCCGATCCACGGTCTGGTCGGTACGCCGTGGCCACCGGTCTGGAGTGGCTGGGAAACGTTCTGGATCGTCTTCTATGCGGCAGCCACCTGGGGCAATGCCGGCTTCCTGCGCGAACATGTCTGCCGCGAGCTGTGTCCGTATGCGCGCATCCACGGCATGTTCTGCGACAACGACACGCCGCGCATGCAGTACCACGCACGCCGCGGCGAACCGCGCGGCCCACGCGAGGCTGGGCTGGGCGGTGTCCAGGCGCGGGGACGCGGGCTGCTTGATCCCACCAGCGCCAGCGACTATGCCTTCCGCGCCGCACATGAAGACATCGCTGGCCCGATGCCGCACTTCAGCGCCGATCGCCTCGGCGATTGTCTGGATTGCGGCGCCTGCGCCAACGTGTGCCCGATGGCGCTGGACGTGCGTGCCGGACCGAACGCTGATTGCATCAGTTGTGGCGACTGCCAGGATGCCTGCGATGAACGCATGCGTGCCTGGCAGTTCCCGACCGGGTTGATCCGCTATGCACGTCCATCGGCCATGCAGCACCACCCGACCCGGTGGATTCGTCCGCGCACGCTCGCCGCCGCCGGCACGCTGCTGGCGCTGCTGGCCATCGGTCTTCATCACCTGTAACGGCGCCGCGTTGGCGGTTGTCCCCCGTACCGGTTCCCGGTCCCCCGACCCGGTCTCAGCGCGCGCGCGGGCGTGCGCTGCGCGGCGGCACCAACTGGGCGCGCCGCACGATCCCCAACTGTTCAATGATCAACGCCAGCTCATTGGTGACACGGGTTCGCGCGGTGCCCTGCGCGGGTGGGACCAGACGCTCGAGCACGCGCTGGTAGGTGGACCAGAATTCCGGGCCGCAGCCATGTTTCACGTAGCTGGCTTCCAGCTCGGTTCGCACTCCGTCAGCCAAGTCATGTTCGCCGTATTCCATACGACCTCCGTGGGACTTGCTTGCTTCAGGGACGACAAAACCCCCTCAGGGGCGGATTCACTTCGGGTTCACCTAAAATTTGCACGGTCATCGCATTAAGTCAATTACCCGAAGGGTAAAGGCCACGCCCCTGATGAACCGTTCATACAACGTCCGAACCCGTGCCTGCATCATGCAGGCCGGGTATTGACAGCAATATGTCAGGGCAGCGCTTCGGATACTCCGCGCCTGGCCGCCCCGCCCCGGGAAGCTGCACAGGGGCGCGCCACCTCACTCGGCCGCCGAGCGGCTCTCCTGCATACCCGCGCGCGCGGGCAGGTGCGGCGCGACGAACTGCATCAGACGTTCCATGGCACTGCCTGCCGGCGGTCCGCCCGCGGCGCGATCGGCAAACGCCTCCCATTCTCCGGCAGACAAGATCTCGACCAGGGTCGGCTCCACGCCCAGCCAGCGCATGCTCCAGTAAGGAAAATAGCGCGCAGGCACGCGGGCGTGACCGAGTTTGCGAATGTTCCGATGACTGCGGGCCTGCAGTACGCGCTCGTGTACTGCCGACACCCCATCATCCGGGCCTTCGAAGTACTGCAGGAAACGACTGCCGTCGCAGAGAAGCACACCGGTGACCCCGGCCAGGCTGTTGAAGCGGATGGCATCTTCGACAAGGGCGTCGAGATGCTCCGCAGACAGCGGGCCTGCAACGTCGCTGACATACGCGATCGCGCAAAGGGGCATGGGTAAACTCCGACAATTTCAAAGCACTATGCTGTCACTTTCAGGTATCTAAATAAAGCCGTTGCCTGAAGCGTTCAGAACACTTTCAAAACGAATGCTCCTTGTCGCGCACGCTTTCGCCGGACAGGCACACGCCGGGTGCCGCGGGACTACCGATGTCCCGCCATCGAGCTTCTTACCGCCTCACTGAACGCATCGAGCAGAAACGGCTTGGCGATCATCGCCATGCCGTTGTCGAGGAATGCCGAGCGTTCCTGTGCTTTCTCTGCGTAGCCGGTCATGAACAGCACCGGCAACGACGGCCGCGATTGCCTCGCGATTTCGGCCAGCTGGCGTCCGTTGAGGCCGGGCAATCCGACGTCGGTGATCAGCAGGTCGATCTTCTTCGATGAGCCGAGGATCGGAATGGCGCCATCGGCATCACCCACGACTTCGGCGGTATACCCGAGGTCTTCCAGCACCACGGTGACCAGCATGCGCACCTGCTCGTCATCCTCCACCACCAGGATCGACTGCCCGGCGCCGAGCGACACCGGCTGTGCGCTCGGTGCACCGTCGTCCTCGGCGGCGTCGTGCACCACCGGCATGAACAGCGCTACCGTGGTGCCCTGCCCTGGCGTGGAATCCACCGTGATGTGGCCGCCGGACTGCTGCATGAAGCCGTAGATCATCGACATGCCCAAGCCCGTGCCCTTGCCGATCGGCTTGGTGGTGAAGAACGGCTCGAAGATCCGCTCGACCACCTCCGGCGGCATGCCGGTGCCGGAATCGGAGACCGATACCACGGCGTACTCGCCTGCCGGAATGGTCGGCACTTCGCCCTCGGCCGCAAAGACGTGCGAGGTCCGCAGGATCAACTCACCCCCTTCAGGCATCGCGTCACGTGCATTGATCGCCAGATTCAGCAGCGCGCTTTCGAACTGGTTGCTGTCCAGGTTGGCGCGCAGCGGCGCGTCACTGGTCGCCATCTGGATGCGGATCTTCTCGCCCAGCGTGCTGCGCAGCAGGTGCTGGACCGAGCCCACCAGCGCATTGAGTTCCACGGTCTTCGAATCCAGCGACTGACGTCGCGAAAACGCCAGCAGACGCTGGGTCAAGGCCGCCGCGCGCTGGCTGGAGGCGGTGGCCGCATCCAGGAAGCGCTCCATCCCTTCCATGCGCCCCATGTCCAGGCGCATGCGCATGATGTCCAGCGAGGACAGGATGCCGGTCAGCATGTTGTTGAAGTCGTGCGCGATGCCGCCGGTCAACTGCCCGATCGCATCCATCTTCTGCGACTGGCGCAGGGCCGCTTCGCTGGCCTCGCGCGCGACCATCTGCCGCTCCAGCTCCGCCGTGCGCTCGGCCACCATCGCCTCCAGGTCCGAGGCATGTTGCTGACTCGTTTCCAGGGCCAGCTTGGAGGCAGTGATATCGGTGACGAAGACGTGGAACCCGTCCGGCGCGCCGTCGGCATCGAAGCGCGGCGAATAACGGATCTCACTGTCGCGCCGGCGGCCGTCACTGAAGGGCCAGTTGGCCTCGAACACGATGTGCTCGCCCGCCAGCGCACGTTCGATCAACGGGCGGCGGCTGCTCCATACCTCCTGCCCGAATACCTCCGGCACGCGTTTGCCGATCACGGCTGATACCGGACGCTCGAACCAGGCCTCATACGCCTTGTTGGCGAAGCGGTAACACAGGTCGCGGTCGATGAAGGCGATCAGCACCGGCATCGCATCGGCCACCAGGCGCAGCTCTGCTTCGCTGCGCTCCAGTGCGGCACGGCCATCGGCCAGCGCCCGCATCTGATCGCGGACCAGGAACTGCTTGTCGCGCGCCCGCAGCGCACTGCGCACGGAGCTGAGCAGCGAGCTGCTGCCCAGCGGCCGGTCCAGCTCGATGATGTTGATCGACAACTGCAGGCCAGGATCGGCCAAGGGGCGCTTCTGCGAGCGCGGCGAACGCAGCAGAATGAAGGGAATATCCGACCAGGACGGTTGCCTGGCCAAGGGCTCCAGCAACGCGGCGGTGCCCTTGGCGACCGCCTCTTCGGTGACGACCACCGCGCCAACGTCATCATCAAGCGCGTCGGCCAGCCGTGGCAGGCTCTCCTGGATCGCGGTCCGCAGCCCGGCGGCATTGAGTACGCCGGCAATGCTCGGCGCATCGCGCCCGAACGGCGCAACGATATGCACCACACCGGAAACGGAGTCACTCTGCACGGGTGTGGCCGAGCAGATGCGCCGTATTGCCCACGAATTCCGGCGTGCCGGTCAGAATGCCCTTGAACTCGTTGAGCGGGGCACTCAGCGAAATCCCCTTGCCGTCGATCTTCAGCTCGCGGATCGTATTCTCGTGCGCACCGCCCCGATTCTTGATCACCGAGATCGCCTTGCGGATGCGCCCCTGCGATTCGAAGAACCGGAACAACACGACCGAATCGGCGATGTAGGAAACGTTGAGGTTGCCGGTCGACATGGTGCCGACCAACCCGTGTTGCGGATTGATCAGGATGGTCGCCACGCCCTTCTGGTTGAGGTAGGACAGCATCTCGTGCAGCTGAAGCATCAACTGCTTTTCCTGGGGCATCGCGGTGACGTAGCCGTTGAGGCTATCGATCACCAGCAGGCGGCAGTGGCGCTCCTCGACCGCACGCTGCATGTTCCAGGCGAACTCGCCCGGTGAGATCTCGGCCGGATCGACCTGGAGGATTTCCAGCAGGCCCGACGCCAGGTGTTTGCTCAGATCGATATCCAGCGACTCGGCGCGGGCGAGCAAGGTGCCGATGCGCTCATCGAATTCGAAGATGCAGCAGTGTTCACCGCGCTCGCAGGCCGCCCAGACGTACTGCAGCGCCACATTCGTCTTGCCGCTGCCAGCCGGGCCGGTCAACAGCGTGCTGGTGCCCCGCAGCGGACCGCCGCCGAGCAGACTGTCGATCTCGCCGACCCCGCTGCTGATGGGCGTGCCGTTGAACGTGGCGTGGTGGTCCGAGGCGATCAACCGCGGGAAGACCTCCAGGCCCCCTTCGCGGATGGTCATGTCATGGTAGCCAGCGGTGAAGTTCACTCCGCGCAGTTTCTGGACATGCATCCGGCGGCGCGCCGGGCCGAAATCCAGCGTGAGCCGTTCCAGCGACACTACGCCATGACACAGACTGTGCAACTGGCCATCGCGCTCCTCACCGGAGGCCGTCATGTCATCGACCAGCACCACGGTCGCGCTCTTGGGCGCGAAGAACTGCTTGAGCGAGAGGATCTGGCGGCGATAACGCAGCGGATCCTGCGACAGCAATCGCAGCTCGGACAGCGAATCAAACACCACCCGATGCGGCTTGATGCGCTCCACCTCGCCGAGGATCAGCTTGACCGTTTCGTCCAGCTCGACTTCCCAGGAGTGCAGTACCGACTGCATCCGTCCGTCGCCCAGCGCTTCCTCGGCCGAGGCCAGCTCGAACAACTCCAGCCCATCCAGGGACCAGCCGTGCGCATTGGCAACTTCTCGCAGCTCGTCAGCTGTCTCGGAGAGCGTGATGTAGAGGCAGCGCTCGCCCTTGCTCAGCCCATGCAGCAGAAACTGCAGGGACAGCGTGGTCTTGCCGGAGCCTGGGGGTCCTTCCAGCAGGTACAGCCGCCCCTGCGGGAAGCCCCCGCCGAGGATGCTGTCGAGGCCTTCGATACCCGTCGCTACGCGTGCTTTTTGTGTCTGCATAAGGCTGCCAAAGTGGACGGCCGCAGCATACGAAGCGCGTTGTGTAGGCCCTGTCGGCTCTGGCCTCCGAAACTGAATGGAGGCCCACAACGCACAAAGCCCGCTTTCGCGGGCTCTGGGCTACTTTCTGTTTGGAGGCCTGGGTCGGAATTGAACCGGCGTACGCGGATTTGCAGTCCGCTGCATGACCACTCTGCCACCAGGCCGGTGACCCTACGATCATCGAAGGCGTGTTGCGTGCCCCGATAAAACAAGACCCCGAGAACGGGGTCTGGTCAGGATTTGGAGCGGGAAACGAGACTCGAACTCGCGACCTCAACCTTGGCAAGGTTGCGCTCTACCAACTGAGCTATTCCCGCAAAATCAAGCGTATATGTTACCGAAACCACTCGAAACACACCAGCTTTTTCACACTTTTTTTCACATCCCGGCCGATGCTTCCGGACCGGATGCCCGCGTGCCACCGCGGAGAAAAACAAGGCCCCGAGGGGGGCCCTGTCGAAATCTGGAGCGGGAAACGAGACTCGAACTCGCGACCTCAACCTTGGCAAGGTTGCGCTCTACCAACTGAGCTATTCCCGCAGACTTTCGCTTGCCCCGACGGCACCGCACCCTGAGGCGCTGGAGGCTGTCGGCCCCTCGACCTGCGTCGAAGGAGCGCTATTCTGTCGGAATTCCTTCACGTCGTCAACATCCTTTTCGCACCACGTCAGTGCGCTGTTCCGATCTGCCCGGACGCCTCCACAGCGCTGGCGCAGCCCCTCGATCCCAGGAACCCTTCGGCCATGCCACGCCATCTCCGTATCGCCCGCCTCGCCAGGGGCACTGCGATCAGCCTCGCCGCCGTCACCCTCCTGCTGGGTGCAACGACGCACGTCTTCTCCAACGCCTGGCTGATGCTGACCGACAGAAGCAACGTGATCCCGGCCGAGTCCTCGATCCTCTGGTTCGAGCCCTACGTCATCAACCAGGGCGCATCGAACTACTGGCTGTACGGCAAAGACCGCACCAACTACTACCACTTCGCGCATATGGAGCAGGCGCTGTACCTGTACCTGCCGATCAATAACAGCTGCCCCGGGTTTGATCGGGAAAACATCCGCACCTGGTGCAACGTCCGGATCGGGAAGCACCACTGACCCTCGACACGCACAAACGAAAAAAGCGACCCGGAAGGTCGCTTTTTTTCGTTGCATCGCATTGGGACGAATCCCGATGAAATGCGCTATCTGGAGCGGGAAACGAGACTCGAACTCGCGACCTCAACCTTGGCAAGGTTGCGCTCTACCAACTGAGCTATTCCCGCTTGGGAGGCGAAATTCTACAGCCAAATGCCCCCCTGTCAACAGCCCTCACGCATTCTTTTTTGCTTTGGCGTTCTCACGCGCAAGGCGCTCGTCTTCGCGCAGGCTCGGCCACGCGGCGTGCAGGTATTGCAGGCCCGACCACAGTGTCAGGATCGAGGCGATCGCCAGGGTCCAATCGCCGATGTGGAAGACCTGGGTGCCCATCCAGATGTCCTGCATCGGGGTGTGCGGCGCGACCGAGTACAGCAGGCACAGCAGCGCGACCATCTGCGCGGTGGTTTTCACTTTGCCGATCACCGCCACACGCACTTTGGCCCGCTGGCCGATTTCCGCCATCCATTCGCGCAGTGCCGACACGGCGATTTCACGGCCGACGATCACGGCCGCCCAGACCGCCATCCACGCGGTGGGATGGCCCTGCACGATCAGGAACAGCGCCACGGCCACCATCAGCTTGTCCGCGACCGGGTCGAGGAAGGCGCCGAACGCGGACTGCAGGTCGTAACGGCGGGCGATCCAGCCGTCGAGCCAGTCGGTGAGCGCAGCCAGGCCGAAGATCGCCGCCGAGGCGAAATTGGTCCACTTGTAGGGGAGATAGAACACCAGCACCAGGACGGGGATCATCACGATCCGCAGCAGGGTCAGCCAGGTGGGGAGGGTCAACTTCATTGCGTCTCTCTACTCGCCCGCCGCGTCGGGCGTGGGCAGTCCATGAAGGTTAGCGTAGATACGCGCAGCGAGGGCGTCATTGATGCCGTCCACTTTCGCGATTTCCGCTTCGCCGGCGGCTTTCAGGCCGACCAGGCCGCCGAAATGTTTGAGCAGGCTGGCGCGCCGGCGCGGGCCGATGCCAGGAATATCCTCGAGTTTGCTGGTCATCCGGGCCTTCTGGCGGCGCCCACGGTGGCCGGTGATGGCGAAGCGGTGGGCTTCGTCACGCACCTGCTGGATGAACTGCAGCGCCGGTGAGGCCGCGCCCGGGCGTAGTTCGCGGCCATCCGGCATGACCAGGGCTTCATGCCCTGCCCTGCGCTCCACACCCTTGGCCACGCCGACCAGCATCACCCCTTCCACGCCCAGATCGGCCAGCGCGGACTGCGCCTGGGCCAACTGGCCGGCACCGCCGTCGATCAGCAACAGATCGGGCAGCACCGCATCTTCCTCCACCGCCCGACGGAAGCGCCGCTCGATCGCCTGGCGCATGGCCGCGTAGTCATCGCCCGGCTCGATGCCGCTGATGTTGAAACGGCGGTACTGGCTGCGCACCGGGCCCGCCGCATCGAACACCACGCACGAGGCCACGGTGGCTTCGCCCATGGTGTGGCTGATGTCGAAACACTCCACGCGCTTGACCTGCTCGGTCAGGCCGAGCATCTGCCGCAGGTCTTCGCTGCGCGCGTGCTGCGCGGTGCGGCTACCCAGTTCGGTCACCAGGGTGATCTGCGCGTTGCGCGCGGCCAGTTCCACATAGCCGGCGCGCTCACCGCGCACGTTCCAGCGCAGCTGCACCTTGTGCTCGGCGGAGGCACTCAACGCCGATTCGATCAGGCTGGCATCGGGAATCTCGCGATCGAGCAGGATCTCGCGCGGCGGCGCGTGCTCGGCGTAATACTGGGACACGAACGCGCCCAGCACCTCATCGGCACTCTCTTCGCCATTGGTGCGCGGGAAGAATGGGCGCGTGCCCATGTTGCGGCCATCGCGGAAGGCCAGCAGCAGCACGCAGGCACTGGCGCCCTGGGTGGCACAGGCGAGCACGTCCAGATCCGCCGCGCGGCCGTCCACGTACTGGCGGGTCTGCATGCTGCGCAGCGAGGCGATCAGATCGCGCAGGCGCGCGGCCTGCTCGAACTCCAGTGCTTCGCTGGCGGTCTGCATCTGGGTGCCGAGCTCGCGCGCCAGCTGATCGCTCTTGCCTTCCAGGAACATCGAGGCGCGGCGTACCGACTCGGCGTAATCGTCCGGCGCCACCAGCTCCACGCACGGCGCGCTGCAGCGGCCGATCTGGTACTGCAGGCAGGGCCGCGAGCGGTTGCGGAACACGCTGTCTTCGCAGCTGCGCAGCTTGAACAGCTTGTGCATCAGGTTGAGCGTTTCGCGCACGGCAGTGACGCCCGGGTACGGACCGAAGTAGCGCCCGGGTACCGCCCGCGGGCCACGGTGCAGCGCGATGCGCGGCCATTGCTCACGGGTCAGCAGCACGTGCGGATAGGTCTTGTCGTCGCGCAGGGAGACGTTGTAGCGCGGCGAGAGCGACTTGATCAGCTGGTTTTCCAGCAGCAGCGCCTCGGCCTCCGAGCGGGTCACGGTCACGTCCATGCGCGCGACCTGCGACAGCATCGACATGATCCGCGTGGTCTTGGGCGTGCCGTTGAAATAGCTGCCCACGCGGTTGCGCAGCGCACGCGCCTTGCCGACGTACAGCAGCGTGTCATCGGCGGCGTACATGCGGTACACGCCGGGGGCGGTGCTCAGGTGGGCCGCAAATGCCTTGCCATCGAAGGCGGGGGCGGAAGAAACAGTCATTCGTTGATCGGCACGTCGCTCAGGACACCACTGACGGGGTCGAATCGCAGCACGGCATGGGCATCGGTCTCGGCAATCCAGACCGCGCCACCGCCGAGCGCCAGGCCAGCCGGGCCATGCAGGCGGCGCGGCAACTCCAGCGTACTCAGCTCACCACCGCCCAGGCGCAGCGTGCGCAGGCGGCCGTTGCCGGCATCGGCGATCCACAGCAGCGGCGCATCCGGACTGAGCGCGATCGCCTGCGGGTACTGCAGCAGTGCCGAGGTGCGCGGGCCGTCCTGTTCGCCGAAGGTCCACAGCCCCTGCCCGACCAGCGTCTGCACCAGATCCCCACGCAACTGCATGGCGCGGATAGAGGAGCCCAGCGCATCGCAGACGTACAGCACCTGCTGGACCGCCGCGACCGAGCACGGCTGCGCGAACGCGGCCATGTGGCCACTGCCGTCGCGCTCGTCGATCGCCCCACTGCCGGCGCGCCAGTGCAGGCTGCGCTGGCCAAGGTGATAGCTCCAGATACGGTTGTCGCCGGCCATCGCAATGTGGATCTGGTTGTCGGCGACGGCCAGTCCCTGCGGATGGTTGAGCGCGGTGTAGCGCGGATCGGCCACCGGCCCTTCGATCGGTTCGCCGGGGCGGCCAGTGCCGCACAGCGTGTCGACCTGGCCGGAGAGCAGATGGATGCGGCGCAGGGCATGGTTGCCGGTGTCGGCCACGTACAGCCATTCGCGCTCCAGCGCGAGGCCCTGCGGATGGTGGAAGGCCGCCTGGGCCTGGTCGCCATCCATGAAATCGGCGGTGCCCATGCCGAACTGGCGCAGCACGCGGCCACCATGGCTGCATTCCAGCACGCGGTGATGGCCGGTGTCGGCGATGTACAGGCGCTCGGTGGTCACCGCCAACCCGGTCGGGAAGCGCAGCGGGAGGCGCGGCTCGGGACTGAGTTCACGGGCGCCGTGCAGATCCTCATCGGACGGCCGCGAGCTGCCTTCGCACAGCGCAGTGAGCGAGCGTTCCAGTTCCCCGCCGAGACCGACCAGACGCTCGCGCTCGCGCCCTTGGGCATCGAGCAGGACCAGGGTCGGCCATGCGGTCACGCCGAAGCGGCGCCAGCCATCCCAGTCCGCATCCAGCAGGGCCGGCGCGTTCAGCCCCTGGCGGCGCAGCAGCTTGAGGGACTGATCGGGATCGCGCTCGCCGTCAAAACGTGGCACCTGCAGCACCAGCAGCTGCAGCTTGCCCGGGTTGCGTGATTGCCACTGGGCCAGCTCGGCCAGCCGCTGCGCGCACCACACCGAGGCGGCATTGACGAAGGCCAGCACGACCGGCCGCCCCTGCAGCTCGGCCAGGGTGGTCGGTTTGGCGTTGAGCCAGGTGGCGAACTCGGGCAGATCCTGGACGGGCTGGACGTTCATGCCCCGATTATGCCGGACTACGCGTCATGCAACCGTCGTGCCACGGTCACGGGTGTGCCGCCCACCAGGCTTCGGCGCGCGCCAGATCGTCCGGGGTATCAATGCCGGGCGGGAACTCGGCCGGGGTCAGCGCCACGCTGATGCGGTGCCCCGCTTCCAGCACGCGCAACTGCTCCAGCGACTCCAGCTGTTCCAGCGTGCCAGCCGGCAACGCGGCGAACTGGCGCAGGAAACCGGCGCGGTAGCCGTAGATGCCGATATGGCGCAGCCAGTGCGCGCCGGCGAGCGTGTCGCGCGAGCGGGCGAAGGCATCGCGGTGCCACGGAATGGGCGCGCGGCTGAAGTACAGCGCGTCCAGGTTCTGCTTGCGCACGACCTTGACCACGTTCGGGTCGAACAGGGTGTCCGCGTCTTCCACCGGCGTGGCCAGCGTGGACATCTCCGCACCGCTGTAGACCAGGGCTTCGGCCACCGCGCGGATGCCTTCTGCCGGGGCGAAGGGCTCGTCGCCCTGCAGGTTCACCACCAGGGTGTCATCGGACCAGCCCGCCTGCGCCGCGCACTCGGCCAGCCGATCGGTGCCGGAGGCGTGCCCGGTGGAGGTCATCGCCACACGTACCTCGGCCATGCCCTGCAGGGCATCGGCGATGCGCTGATCGTCGGTGGCGACCCATACCTCGCGCGCGCCGGCGAGCAGCGCGCGTTGCGCCACGCGCAGCACCAGCGGCTCGCCGCCGAGCAGGCGCAGCGGCTTGCCTGGCAGCCGCGAAGCGGCATAACGGGCGGGAATGGCAACGACGAACTCGGCGGAAGCGCTCATGGGGGATGACCTGTACGAAAGGAATGCAGTCAGGGACGCAGTGTGCCGCAACCGGCACCGGGCCCGTCAACGCTTGCCGAGTTTCTCGACGCGGTCCAGCAGGCTGATCCAGAACGCCGCCGGCAACTCGGCCGACAGCGGCACGGCGAAGTGCCATTCGGTCGCGAACGCCTTGCACTTGACCGCGTCCTTCTCGGTCATCAGCACCGGCAGTTCGCTGCCGAAGCGCAGATCCGCTGGCTGGTAGGCATGGTGATCAGCGAAGGCATGCGGCACCACGCCGATGCGATGCGCGCGCAGCATGTCGAAGAAGCGCTGCGGATTGGCGATACCGGCCACCGCATGGACGCGCTGGCCCTGGAAATGCGAGAGGCGCCGCGCGCGGCCGCCCTGCAGCGGCTGTGCGCTGTCGATGCGCAGCTGCATCGGCCATTCGCCGAAGCCGCAGGCGGTCTGCGCTTCGGTGCCATCGCTGGCCTGGCCCATGTTGACCACGCGGAAATCGCAGTCGCGCGCACGGCTGGCTGGCTCGCGCAGCGGCCCGGCGGGAATCAGCCGGCCGTTGCCGTAACGACGCTGGGCGTCGACGACTTCAATTTCGATGTCGCGCGCCAGCCGGTAGTGCTGCAGGCCGTCGTCGCAGACGATGATGTCGCAGCCCGCCTCGACCAGCGCCTTGCCGGCCGCCACACGGTCCGCATCCACCCGCACCGGCACGCCGGTTTTCCAGGCGATCAGCACCGGCTCGTCGCCGCCGACGGCGGTATCGGTGCTGGCCAGCACCCAGCGCGGGGTGCCCGCATCCTCGCGGCCATAGCCACGGCTGGCGACCCCCGGCTTCCAGCCGGCGTCGCGCAGACGGTTGACCAGGGCGATCGTCAGCGGGGTCTTGCCGGTGCCACCGGCGGTGACGTTGCCGACCACCACCACCGGCACCGGCAGTGAATGCCGTTTCAGCCAGCGACGGCGATACGCCATCCGGCGCAGCGCGATCGCCGCGCCGTACAGCGGTGACGCCAGGCGGGCCAGGAACGGAATCGCGCTGCCGTCGTACCAGTACGACGGCGTGTGGGTGCCCTTGCCTGCCATCAAGGCTGCCTTTCGCGGAACTGCATCTTGTGCAGGTGCTCGTACAGGCCACCCAGCGCCAGCAGTTCGTTGTGCGTGCCGCGCTCGACGATGCGGCCATGGTCCATCACCAGCACCTGATCGGCATGTTCGATGGTGGACAGACGGTGCGCGATCACCAGCGTGGTGCGCTCGGGCATCAGGCGCTGCAACGCATCCTGCACCAGGCGCTCGGACTCGTTGTCGAGCGCGGCGGTCGCTTCATCCAGGATCAGGATCGGCGCATCGCGCAGGATCGCGCGGGCGATCGCCAGACGCTGACGCTGGCCGCCGGAGAGCAGCGCACCGTTCTCGCCGACCGGCGTCTGCAGTTGCTGCGGCATGCGCGCGATGAACTCCCACGCATTGGCCGCTTCGGCCGCGGCGCGGATCTGCTCTTCGGTCGCATCCATGCCGTAGGCGATGTTGGCGCCCACGGTGTCATCGAACAGCATGACCTTCTGCCCGACCATGGCCACCTGGCGACGCAGGTCAGCCAGCGGGTAATCGTCCAGCGCCACCCCATCCAGCGTGATGCGGCCGCCGCTGGGTTCGTAGAAGCGCGGCACCAGGCGGATCAGGCTGGTTTTGCCGCTACCGGAGCGGCCGACAATCGCCGTCACCGTGCCCGGCTTGGCCACGAAACTGATGTCGTCCAGCGCGATGCCGGTGTCTTCGCGATAACGCAGCATCACGTGCTCGAACGCAAGCTCGCCCCGTGCGCGGCCGATCCGCTGGATCCCTTCGTCGCGCTCGACCGGCATATCGAGAATCCCGAACAGGCGCTCGGCCGCGGCCACACCGCGCGAGATCGAGGTCTGCACACTGGTCAGGCGACGCAGTGACGGAATGATCGCCATCATCGAGGTCATCAGGCCCATGAACTGGCCTGCGTTGAGCTTGCCGGCCAGCGCCTCGCGGGTGGACACCCATACGATCACCGCCAGCGCCAGGGCCGCGAGGAACTGCACCGTGCTGGAGGCCAGCGCGCGCGTGGTTTCGACCTTCATGTTCAGGCCGAGCATGCGGTTGGCAAGCCTGGAATAGCGCGAAATCTCGTGCGCCTGGGTGCCATGCACCTTCACTTCCTGCTGCGCGGCCAGGGACTGTTCGGCGGTCTGCGCCATGCCGCCCATGCCGTCCTGGATGCCACGGCTGATCCGGCGGTAGCGCTTGCCCACGATCGAGACGATCACGCCGATCAGCGGCACCACCACCAGCATCGCCATCGTGACCTTGACGCTCATCTGCAGCATCACCACCAGCATGGCGATGATGGTGAGCGTATCGGCCACCAGGGTCTTGAGCGCATCGGCGCTGGCCTGGGTGACCTGCTCGGTATCGAAGTTCAGGCGGCTGACCATCACCGGCGTGGCCTCGGCATCGAAATGCGAGGACGGCAGATGCAGGTACTTTTCCAGCACCTGCTCACGCAGGTCGCGCACCACGCTGCGCCCGGTGCGGGCCAGCGCGTAATCGCTGACCAGGGTGGCCAGGCTGCGCATCATGAACAACCCGAGGATGGTCAACGGCAGGATCACCGCCATCCGCGGCTCCGGGTTGACGAAGCCCCGGTTGACCAGCGGCTCCATGAGCTTGGTGAAGCTGTAGCCGGCCAGGGCCTCGACCACCATCGCGACCACGGCGGCGACCATGAACACCCAATAGGCACCGGTATACCCGAGCAGGCGCTTGTAGATCGGCCAGACGGGGGAGTGTTTCTTGCTCATGGACGCACCTCCGGCGCGGTAGCGATGGCGATGCGGCGGAAGCCCAGCTGGCCCAGAGCATCCTGGGCCGTGACGACAGCCTGGTAAGGGGTGCGCGCGTCGGCGCGCAACAGCACGGTCTGTTCCCGATCGCTGCCGGCGACGGCGGCAATGGTCTGCTTGACCGACTCGACGTCGGTGCGCAGCACTTCCTGGTCGTTGATGAAGTAGCGCCCTTCGGCATTGACCAGCACGCTCAGCGAGCGCGGCGGCTCGGTGGTGTCCTGCTGGCTGGCGGTCGGCAACTGCAGCTGCAGGGTCGAACGCGCGTCGAAGGTGGTGGTGACCACGAAGAAGATGATCAGAACGAGGATCACATCGATCAGGGGAACCAGATCGATCTGCGGCTCGTCCTGGATCCGGTCATTGCGGATGCGCATCCGTCAGCCCTTGACCGTGACCGGTGCGGCGCCGGCCGAACCAGCGGCGGCACGCGGCGCGTTGTTCATCACGCCCGGGCGACCGTCGAGTGCATCCAGCAGCGCCGACGCCTCCTGCTCCATCTCGATCACGTAACCGGCGATGCGGCCCTTGAAATAGCGATGGAACATCAGCGCAGGGATCGCCACGATCATGCCGGTGGCGGTGCAGACCAGCGCCTTGCCGATACCGCCGGCCAGCTGGTTCACATCGCCCACGCCGTGGTCGAGAATGCCCATGAACATCTGGATCATGCCGACCACCGTGCCGAGCAGGCCCAGCAGCGGGCCCGCCGAGGCGATCGTGCCCAGTGCGTTCAGGAACCGCTCCATGCGGTGAACCAGATGCCGGCCGGCATCTTCGATGCGCTCGCGGATCTGGTCGCGCGGGCGGTTGCGCGCTTCCAGCGCGGTCGCCAGCAGCGCGCCCAGCGGCGAGTTGCCGCGCAGCGACTGGATGTGGCTCGGGTCGAGCTTGCCGCGTGCGGCCCAGTTGCGCACTTCCTGGCCCAGCCCGGGGGGCAGGACTTCATTGCGCCGCAGGGTCCAGAAACGCTCCAGGACGATTGCCAAAGCCAGTACGCCCAACAGCAGCAGCGGCAGCATCGGCCAGCCACCGGCCTTGACCAGTTCCCACACGTTTCAATCCTCCGGCCCAGCGGCCGCCTGTTTGATCGCCGATAGGATAGCAGCCGGCCGGCTCCGCTCCGCGGCATCCCACCAACGCCGCTCGAAAACCCGTTGTTCACGCACCTGCAGGCCTCCACGCCCGAGCCAGATGCGAACCGCGCCGCTCTCGGACGTGTTGAGCACTTCGGCGCCCACCGCCTGCCAGCGCTCCACCACCTCGGCACGCGGATGCCCAAACCGGTTGCGGTGACCGGTCGAGACGATCGCCAGCCGCGGCGCGACGGCCGCCACCCAGGCCGGCGTGGACGAACTGGCACTGCCATGGTGCGGCACCACGACCGCCTGGGCCGCCAGCAGCGCGCCTGCGTGCCGGAGCAGCAGGGCCTCGCTGCGCTTCTCGATGTCCCCGGCCAGCAGGATGGCCCCCTGGTTGGTTTCCAGCCGCAGCACGCAGCTGCTGTCGTTGGTCGACTGCGGTTCGTCGCGCGGCGGATGCAGCACCCGGAACGTCACGCCGTCCCACTGCCAGGATTGCCCGGCATGGCAGGTCGATGCGCGGCCACGCAGGACGCCGGGCGGCGCCTGCAGCATCGCGCCGGGAAAGCTGCGACGCACCCCGCGCAGGCCACCGGTGTGGTCGCGATGGTCGTGGCTGATCATGATCCGGTCCAGCCGACCCTGCCCCAGCGCACGCAGGGTGGGCACGACGATCCGCTCGCCGGCATCGAATCCCTCCTCGGCCCCCGGCCCGGTGTCGTACAGCAGCGTGTGCCGACGCGTGCGTACTGCCACCGCCAGGCCCTGCCCCACGTCCATCACCAGCAGTTCCACCTCGCCCTCAGCCGGCACGTGCCGCGCCGGCCACAACAGCGGCAGGCACAGCAGCAGTGCGGGGACCCGGCCACCACTGCCACGCGGCAGCAGCAGCCAGAACACGCCGAACACGGCCGAGACCAGCGCCCAGCGGTTGGACTGCGGCAGCCACCACAGCGACAGCTCGCTGCGCGCGGCATACCCGAACAGCCACCAGCTGGCCTCGAAGCACCACGCCGCCAGCTGCCACGGCCAGCGCCCCGCCCCGTCGATCAGCGCTTCCAGGGCGGTGCCGAGCAGCGCCAGCGGCACCACCACCATCGTCCACCAGGGAATCGCCACCAGGTTCACCAGCGGTCCCGCCCGCGAGGCCTGCCCGAACAACGCCACGGTCAACGGCAGCAGCGCCACGGTTGCCACACCCTGCGCACTCAGGAACCCCCGCAACCCGCCCTCCTCGCGCCCGGGCAGGCACCAGATCAGCCACAGCACGCCGGCAAAGCTCAGCCAGAAACCGGGCGCAAGGACGGCGAGCGGGTCGAACAGCAGCATCGCCAGCGCCGCCAGGGAGAGCGACTGCGCCACGGTTGCCCGCCGCCGGCTGCAGCGCGCAGTGGCCACCACCGCGATCATCAGCACGGTCCGCACCGTCGGCAGCGCGAAACCGGCGGCTGCGGCATACAGCGCCGCGCCTGCGACGGCCGCCGCCGCGGCCCCCATCGGACGCGGTACGTACAGGCCGAGCATCGGCAGGCACCGCCAGAGCCCGCCCGCCAAAAGAGCGGCGACGCCGGCCACCACGCCGACATGGAAGCCGGAGATCGCCACCAGGTGGGTCACCCCCAGCGCACGCAGGTCATCCCAATCGGCTTGGCTCAGGCCGCGGGTATCGCCCAGTGCCAGCGCCTGGACGAAGCGACGACCATCGCCCTCGACTGCCGTGGCGATCGCGTCAGCCATCTGCTCTCGCCACGCAGGCAGTCCGGTCGGCTCACCCAGCGGGTGCGCCTGGGCAGGCTCGCGCACGTACCCGCTGCCAGCCACCCGTTGCCGCAACGCATAGCCTTCGGCGTCAAACCCGCCGGGGTTCACCCGCCCGCGTGGCGGCCGGACCCGGACCGTGAGCGACCAGCGTTCGCCGGCCTGGAGCGTGCGCCGGCGCTCATCGGCTGGGCCACGGAATGCGTCATGCCAGCCCAGCGCCAGTTCACGGCCGCGCAGTTCGGTTGGCATCGTCGGGCCGTCGTCCACCCGGAAGCGGAAACGGGTACCGCCGGGACCCTGCTGAGGCAGGCTGATCACGCGCCCCTGCAGCGCATGGTCCACCGGCGGGCCACCGGGGGGCAGCTGCTGCGCCAGCCCGGCGTGACCGTGCACGGCGGCCCAGCCGAGACCGAAGAAGGCAGCGCCGAGGAGGCGGAGGCGGCAGGGCAGGACCCAGAGCAGGCTGCCGGCAGCTGCTGCGGCAACGCCCCACCCCAGCGGCAGCAGCCGGGGCGAGAAGACGATCGTGCAGATGCCTGCCAGCAAAGCGACGACACACGCCTTGCCGAAAATGGGAAGCGACGCGTGTGCAGCCATGCCGCCGCTGTGTAGCACTCGCCGCATGTGCAGCACCCAGGAAACCCTGAGTGTCGACGGCGGGCGCAGTGCGGGGTATCAGTGCGCCATGCAGGCCGTTGTCAGGAAACGCACATAGCAAAAAAGCCAACCCGAGGGCTGGCTTTTCTGTTGTGCCACGACAGTCTCCGGGACTGAAGTGGTGGGCGGTACAGGGTTCGAACCTGTGACCCCTACCATGTCAAGGTAGTGCTCTACCGCTGAGCTAACCGCCCGTTTTGCTTTCCTGCCCCGCTGCGAATGCGTCGGTGCAGGCCGCGTATATTACGGACGCCCCCCGGAAAGCGCAACACTTTTGTGAAGATATTTCACGATGTGTTGTTCAGCCCAGACTGGCCTCCTTCAACTGGCGGATCTGATCACGTACACGGGCCGCATCTTCGAACTCCAGGTCGCGGGCGTGCTGGTACATCTGCTGCTCCAGGGCCTGCAGGCGCTTGGCGATCTGGGCCGGCTCCATCGTGCGGTAATCGGTGGACTCTTCGGCCACACGCCCGCCCTTGCCTTTGCCCTTCCCTTTGCCGCGCGACTCTTTCTCGGCCGCTTCCGAACGCGCGCCTTCGAGCACATCGGTGATCGGACGCAGCACCGACTTGGGCACGATGCCGTGCAGCTCGTTGTATTCGACCTGCTTGGCGCGACGGCGGTCGGTCTCGTCGATCGCGGCCTGCATCGAGCGCGTCATCTTGTCCGCATAGAGGATCGCCTTGCCGCGCAGGTTGCGCGCGGCGCGGCCGATGGTCTGGATCAGCGAACCGGTCGAACGCAGGAAGCCTTCCTTGTCGGCATCGAGGATCGCCACCAGCGACACTTCCGGCATGTCCAGGCCTTCGCGCAGCAGGTTGATGCCGACCAGCACATCGAACTTGCCCAGACGCAGATCGCGAATGATCTCCACGCGCTCGACGGTGTCGATATCCGAGTGCAGGTAACGCACGCGGATGCCGTGTTCGGTCAGGTACTCGGTGAGGTTCTCGGCCATGCGCTTGGTCAGCGTGGTGACCAGCACGCGGTCGCCCAGCTTGATGCGCTCGTTGACCTCGGACATCAGGTCATCGACCTGGGTGCCGACCGGGCGGATCTCGACGACCGGATCGATCAGGCCGGTCGGGCGTACCACCAGTTCGGTGATCTCGCCTTCGGTCTCGCGCAGCTCGTACGGCCCCGGCGTGGCCGAGACATAGATGCTGCGCGGGCAACGCTCTTCCCACTCTTCAAACCGCAGCGGACGGTTGTCCAGGGCCGAGGGCAGGCGGAAACCGAACTCGACCAGGGTTTCCTTGCGCGACCGGTCGCCTTTGAACATCGCGCCGATCTGCGGAATGGTCACGTGCGATTCGTCGATCACCAGCAGCGCATCCGGCGGCAGGTAGTCGAACAACGTCGGCGGTGGATCGCCGGCGTTCTTGCCGGTGAGATGCCGCGAGTAGTTCTCGATGCCGTTGCAGTAGCCGACCTCAGCCATCATCTCCAGATCGAACTGAGTGCGCTGCGCCAGGCGCTGCGCTTCCACCAGCTTGTTCTGCTCGTACAGCTGTTCCAGGCGGACCTTCAACTCCGCCTTGATCGTGTCCACCGCCGACAGCACGCGCTCGCGGGTGGTCGCGTAGTGGGTCTTGGGATAGATGGTGTAGCGCATCATCTTGCGCAGGCTTTCGCCGGTCAGCGGATCGAACATGCTGATCTGCTCGACCTCGCCTTCGAAGAGTTCGATGCGCACCGCTTCGCTGTCCGATTCGGCCGGGAACACATCGATCACTTCGCCGCGCACGCGGAAGGTGCCGCGGTGCAGCTCGAATTCGTTGCGGGTGTACTGCAGTTGGGTCAGGTGCTTGATCAGGTCGCGCTGGTCGATCCGCTCACCGGTGGAGAGGATCAGGCGCATCGACAGATAGTCCTCGGGCGCGCCGAGGCCGTAGATCGCCGATACCGTCGCCACCACGATCGCATCCGGGCGTGACAACAGAGTCTTGGTCGCCGCCAGCCGCATCTGCTCGATGTGCTCGTTGATCGAACTGTCCTTCTCGATGAAGGTGTCCGACGAAGGCACATAGGCCTCCGGCTGGTAGTAGTCGTAGTAGCTGACGAAATACTCGACCGCGTTGTGCGGGAAGAACGACTTGAACTCGCCGTACAACTGCGCGGCCAGGGTCTTGTTCGGCGCCATCACCAGGGTCGGTTTCTGGACCCGCTGGATCACGTTGGCGACCGTGTAGGTCTTGCCGGAACCGGTGACGCCGAGCAGGGTCTGCTTGGCGATGCCCGCCTCGAAGTTGGCGGTCAGTTTCTCGATGGCCGCCGGTTGGTCGCCCGCCGGCGAATACGGGGATTCAAGTTGGAAACGATCGCTCATGGTGCCGCCACTGCCGGGAAGCCTTCAGTATAACGGCCGGGTTGGTGACGGCCTGTTGAGGGGAGGGCCGACAGCACAACGCGGCATGAACCGGCGGCGGTGGGGCCGTCGGGCCGCCAGAGTGAAGGTTGCACGCACCCCGGACCGTCGCCGTGGAACACGCCCGCCCCCTGCCCTGCCCGGCCAACTGCGCCGGCGTGACGCTGATCCAGTCGCTGATCGCGATGGCGGTCCTGGCCATCCTCACCGGCATGGCCCTGCCGGCCATGCAGCAGACCCGGGATCGCCTGCAGGCCGACAGCCTGCGCATGCAGCTGGCCTCCGCGTTGGCGACCGCGCGCAACACGGCGATCACCGAACGGCGCCCGATCGCGGCCTGCCCCACGGACGATGGCGTGACGTGCGGCCGGGACTGGGCCCGGGGCTGGATGCTCTATGCCCCCGCAACGCCTTCCTCGGGCGAGGCGCGTTCCACAGGCCCCCTGCTGGTGCAGCAGCACGCCCGCTCCAGGCTGAGCGCCTGGGGCAGCCAGGCCAAGCCGCGCCTCCAGTTCCGGCCGGATGGGCGGCTCAATGGCAGCAACCAGTCGGTCATCTTCTGCCTGGACGGCGCCTCCCAGGGCAAGGTGGTGGTCAGCCTTTCAGGCCGCATCCGCAGCGAGCGCCCGCGGCGCCCCGTGGCCTGCTGAGGCCGTCATCGCCCGCCGGGCGGAAACACAAAAAGCAAAAGCCGCGATTGCTCGCGGCTTTTGCAGATCTGGCGCCCGAAGTTGGACTCGAACCAACGACCCCCTGATTAACAGTCAAGTGCTCTAACCGGCTGAGCTATTCGGGCGGGGTGCGCATTCTAGCCAGCATCGGCAGGGGGATGCAAGCACTCCGGTACAACCGGCGATAGGGCAACGTTACCAGCAGCCGGAGACGGTCTTCTCGGTGGGCTTCTTGCGCCCTGCCTGATCCAGCGCCAACGTGCCGCACGTGTCCTTGGCCTGGCTTCCGCCGGCCACCGGGACGGCCTGGATACCGAACGTACTCGCTGTCGGATCCTTGTCGAAAGACAGGGTGTAATGTGCGGTGCCATCGCGCGGTGACTGGGTGAACTGCAGTTTGGCGGTGGCGTACGTGTTCTGGACCGTGTGGTAACGCTCCAGGTTCTGGGCCAGCTCCACCAGATCGGCCTTGGCCTGGGCACGCCGGGATTTCCGCACGGAGTCCTGATAGGCCGGCATGGCGATGGTGGCAAGGATGGCCACCACGGCCACCGTGATCATCAGCTCGATCAGGGTGAAACCGGCGACACGGCGGCGGAAGGCGGTCTGCATGGGGGCTCTCGTCATGAAGGTCATCAGCGCACCTGCCGCCAGGACTGGCGTCCGCAGGGGCGCGGCATGTACAGCGGGTCGGCACCCGGTGCACGCAGCACGAAGGTGCACTGGTTGGCCTTGATCAACTCATCCACCGTGCAGGTGGCTTTGGTCGGGTCGCACGGGGTCAACTTGGGCACGAAGATGTTGCTGTCCTTCACCGGTGGGCCGCTATTGGTGGCCCCGCCCTTGGTCAGCGCGATGCCGCCGCAGTTGCCTGTGCACAGCGAATCGCCCCCGATGTCCAGACTGAGGCCTGTCATCGATCCAGCGCCGGTGAGCAGATCCAGCGAGTACATCCAGTTGGTGCCGCCACCGCCGCCGCAGACTGCCTGCCCCGGCTCGTAGGTGGTGAATACCACCTTGCGGTCCTGGATGGTCGGATAGCCAACGAAGCGCTCACCGGCCACCACGTCGCCGACGATCAGGTCGGTATACCAGCCGCGCTGGCTCACATAATTGACGGCGTTGCTGCTGACATCCCGCAGCGAGTACCCCCCGCTTCCGGCACGCGAGGTGATCTGCTGCGAGATCAGATCACCGCGCCCGCCAATCGTCGAGCTCATGTTGTCCCAGACGCCGTACAGCGATTGCACCGGCGAAGACGAACTCACGGAATTGTCGTCATTGGTGAAGTACTGACCGGTGCCGAACACGATGTTGTAGCCACGCCCGGCCGCCTTGGAGACCTCCAGCCCCCCCATGATCGGCTGGGCGACACTGTTGCGGCTGGCGGTGAACAGCGGCGCGCCACTGTAGGCCACGGCCCACTTGCTGGGATCTGGATCGCGGAGGTCGAACTTCCACAGGTTGCCCTGCATGTCACCGCCATAGACGGTGTCGGCGATCCCGTTGTTGTTGTAGGCGGCCACCGGGGCGACGTTGATCAGGCCGTTGCGCAGCGCATAGCCGCTGCCGCTGGGCGACAGCCGCTTGAGCACGTGCCCGGTCTGGATATCCACCACGAACAGCACCGGCTTGCCACTGGATGCATTCACGCCGTTGCCGAAGATCGCCACGAACCGCGGCGCGCTGTCGGCCGTACTGCCGGAGACCGGGACGATCACCGGCTTGCCCAGCGCGAAGCCCATGTCCGAATCGGTCTTGCCCGAGACTTCCCACAGCACGTCATCCTTGGTGAAAGCCCCCGGATTGCTGATGTTCAAGCCGAACACCGCGCCGTTGCCGACAGCCTCTGCATTGGGCGCGCGGGTGGCGCCACCGGCACCGGTCGAGCCGACCAGCACGGTATGCCAGGCATCGCCGTAATAGACATCCGACGAGGTCAGCGCGCCATCCACGTAGTACCGATGCGAATAGGTGGGATTGGCCAGCTCGGCCATGTGTTGCAGCGATGCGGACGGAATGAACGCGAAGAGTTCATTACCCGCCGTTGTGCCGGTGGAGGCGTCGAAGGCGTGCAGCATGCCGTCGTTCGCGCCGACATACACCATGGTGCTTCGGCTCTTCTTCGCGGTCAGGTAGTCGTTGTATCGGGTCGCGAGCGTCGCTTTCCAGGTGGGCGTGGAGCCCCACGCGCCATAGCCGTAGTTGTCGGCCGTGGACACGATCTCGGTGGTGGAGTTGACGATATCGCCAAGAATCGAGCCACGCGAGCGGAAGCCGCTGATGGCCGAGCCTTTCAGGTAATTCACCAGATCGGCCACGCTGTGCGAGCCGAACCAGTCGGGAATCGAGCTGCTGAAACCCATGTTGGCCAACTGGGCCTTGCGGTCCGCACCCGGGACATCGTTTGCTTCGAACGGTGCGGCCGCCACCGGCACCAGCGCCCCGCTCCCATTGACCGTGGTCGGCGAGGTTGCCATGACGATGGTGCGGCCACTGGAACTCATCTTGGTCGAAGCGCGCCACAGCTCAATGTCATCGGTACCCGTGTCGGACACCTTGCTGGCAACGACATCCCCCACCCAGTCATTCGTTCCGGAGGCGACCTTGTAACTGGCCGAGACCGTGAACGAGCCCGCATTGATACGCGCACCGGACCCGCCGCCAGCCACTGGCGCGTCCCCCTCGGCTGCACTCTCGAAGATCGCCTCCAGGGCAGCCTTGAGCGCGGCCGGGTTACGTGCCAGGAAGTAGTTGTCCGGCGTGCCCGGCACCTTGGTGTCCCACTTGCCACTCGGGACACCGTACTTGGCGGCGTACCAGAGCGGACTCTGCAACTGGTTGGCCTGGGATCCGCTGAGCTTGTAGCGCACCACCGAAGGCTTGGTCCAGTTATTCGGCGGATTCTCGGTGGAGCTGAGCACCGAGCCATTGCTGTTGCCAGGACGCAGCAGCAGACGCTGCACGTTGTTGGCCGCATTGGAGCCAACGATGGTATAGCCGGTCAGCATCGCATTGCCTGCATAGGCCGACAGATTCTCAAGGCGCACCAGCACCTCGTCTTCGCCGATGGTCGCACTCAACAGTTCGTTGGAGCACACGGTATTGTTCGGCGAACGCCAGCACATGTCCGCGATGCCCGCCTTGTCGCCACAGGCTGCGCCGACGCAGTAACTCATCATGGTCACAACGTCGTTGTCATGGTCGTTGCCCCAGAGCGAATCCTCCCAGACCAGCGAGAAACTGCCGGACTTTCCGTCGGCACGGTACGGGCGCCCGTAGACGCGTTTGGGCCCGACCGCCGCCTCTTTGGTCCCGATGCCCACCGAGCCCAGGAAGCAACTGCGCCAGCCATTGCTGTTGAAACCTGCGCTACCCTCGTTGTTGGCCTGGCAAAGAGGAGACAGCGAAATCGTGCCGCCTGCGACGCTGATGTCGAACTTGGGCAGGTTCTCGGACATGGCCACCGTATACGTGGTCGCCGTGACCTTGTAATCGCCCGGCTTTCCTGCCAGGCCCGGCCGCAGGTCCGTCTCGGCGGCCGCCTTGGCCAGGCCCGCGATCAGATAGCTGCCTTCGGTGGACGGAATGTCCGGGCAGATACCGCGGACCAGGCTGAGCTGGTTCACCTCCAGCGCCTGGCAGATATCCTCGTGCGTATTGATCGATGCGTAACGCGGGGTTGCGGTGACGCGACCGGCCAGGTAGCGCTTGCCATTGATGCCTTCAGCGGCGCCAAGCGCATCCGTGGCGGACTCCGCCGAGGCAAGATGCGGGACCGAGCCGACGTTGTCGCTGTCAAAGGACGGCAGACCCGAAGACATCACCAGGATGTTGCAGGTCGCGCAGTACGAATTTCCGCCCTGCGCAGGGCTCCGATAGGGATCTTTCCACTCCACACCGACGGGCAGTCCGGACAGATCGCCGGTGTCGTCATACACCTTCGTGCCGGCACCGACGTAGCGCAGTGCCTCGGCATACATCTCGGCCAGCGGATTGCCCCACGCACTGCACTTCTTGGCCTTGTCACCCGACGTGCCCGGGTCCAGCAGGTTGCCGCGATCACCAAAACCCTGGCGATTGAGGATGCTGTAGTCGTTGCAGTCGTTCCAGTTGTTGCTCCAGTTCCACTGATCGATGCGGAAGTTGGACATCGTGTTGATGATGCCCTCCGTCCCGCTATTGCGCGCCAGACAGAACTGCCCGGTGGCCAGGTTGATCTCATCGCCGGCATCACACAGCTTGCTGCCGTTGCCGGCGATCTTGCCGATGTTCCTGCGCAGGACCCCGCCATCGCGCGGGTGGGAATAGGTGCCGCTCACCAGGCCGAAACGCAAGCGCCCGCTTTCACCGTAGGCCTGCAGCAGGCCGCTGGGCTTATAGTGATCCTTGGTGCCATCGTTGTACTTGCGGCAGAAGCTCTCGCGATGCGCATCATTGGCGGGGTCACAAACTTCCACCCGGACGTCGTAGTCGGTCGTCGCCTTGGGCGTATCCGCTCCACCCTCGCCGGTGCGGTTGACGCCACACTGATACGAAGCCGTGGACGCCCACTCGGACCAGTTGCCACCGGCCACCCGCATCAACGGCGCGCCGTTGGCACTGATGCTTGCGTTGCAGAAGGATGTGGTCGAGGTCAATGGCGTGAAGCTGTTGATATCGGCGCCGGCATATACCTTGACCCAGGCATGCAGGTCGCTGGGAATCTGCGCGCGCTCCAGGACCGTCTTGGCCGCATCATCGGTGGAGCGTTGGCCGCCGTAGAGGACGTAGCGCATCACGTCCAGCCGGCTCATGGTCACCCAGTTGAGGAAGTTGCCCGACCAGCCCGTGCCACCACAGCTGTGCCCGTTGGTGCCGGTCGCCGGACCTGATGCCTTGAAGTGATTGCTGGTGTAGCTGTAGCAGAGTTTTGAATCGAAATAGCCTTCGTACGGGAACTTGTCCTGGTACGTGGTATCGATGATCTTGTCGTCGTCCAGATCGCTGTAATCGCTGTAGGCCTTGTTGAACAGCTGCTCATCGCGCGACATCACCATCATCATCAGCGGCGGCTGGCTCTGTTTGGTATAGAGCGGCTCCTGCGCGATGTCGTAGTCGCCCAACGCGGCGCGCAGCGGCACGACGCGGCTGAGCAGGAAGCCCACCACGATGACAAGGACGCCAATGCGCAGCCAGTTGATCGTGCGCTTGCTGAAATGGAAGCGATCAGAGGTCATGGGATATAGATCGTGTCGACGACCGCACTGGCCGAGGGATTGGTCGGTTCGTCACTGGCCAGTGCAGTGATCTGATAGATGTTGCCGGTCTCTTCGTTCTGACGCTCACCCACGCGCGCACTGGAGGCGGCGAAGCACTTGTCCAGGCGCCGGGTATAGCTCGCCTTGGCGTCAGAGGTCCCGTCGGCCCAGGTCAGGGGATCGAAGATCGGGCTGCACTCTTCCTGCTTTGCCGTGTAGGTGCCGCCGGCCGCCAGGTCGGTATCGATGGTGTTCTCCAGCGTGCGTGCATCCGCCTCGGCATTCTGGAAGGCCAGGTTGGTGCGCAGGTAGTTGGCCGCCATGCGCTCCTGCATGCCGGTCACCTGCATGCCTGCTACGCCGAGAAGGGCAAGCAGGATCAATATGATGAGGGCCACATACAGCACGGCACCGTTCTGGCGGCGCGGTGCGACAAAGGGTTTTGGACGCGATGCCATGGAAGCCTCAATTGCCATAAAGGCGATTACGTACGGCGATCGTGGTTTGGTAGACCGTCCGGAAACGACCGTCCGTCGGGGCGGTGAAGGTGACGCCCATGGCCGTCAACGCCGCATCCGCGTTGGCCTGCGCTGCGGCTGACGGATCCGGGCTTTCCAGCACCAGGCCCAGTTGCACCGCCCCGACCCGACGCCACGCATCGGCGGCCGGCGTGATCGAGGCCTCCACGTCGGCAGCGGTTCCCTGCCGATCGATGTAGCCGGTGGGCGGCGAGGCGGCGCTGAGCGAGCGATCCTGCCCATACAGAAGCTGCATGTTGCGGACCCCCTCGACCAGTGCTTCCGGCGCAACCGCGACCAGGGCTTCACCGGGTTTGGCCGAGAACCGCACGCGATAGAGCGAACTCTGCTTGGTGGTGGCGTCGTAGCCGATGTAATAGACCACGCTCTCCGCGCGATACAGCATGGCCTGGCCCGGCGTATAGAGGCTGGTGAAGCTGCCGGTGTTGTTCGGCGCGGACTCGAATGTCACGGTACCGGCAGACCCACTCACCTCGCTTGCCTGGAACATGGTGGCGGTCAGGCAGTCGGCGACACCAAACAGGCCCGGCGCTTCCACACCACTTTGGAGAACGGCCCAACGGCTGCTGTCGAAATTGAACACCGGTTTATCGTCCGTGCCCCCCACCAAGGTGACCGGGACACCATCGGGCACCAGAAACCGCAGTGCGACGATGTCGCTGCCGTCCACCCGATTGGTCAACGCTTCGGCGTATTCCGTCGGCAGCGCCGGGGTGTACTCGATGCCGCCGGTCGACGGTGTGGCACTCAGGGTCAACGGCTTGCCAGGCTCGGTGTCGGCGGCCTCGAAGCCCTGGATGGACTGCATGAAATCCAGCGCCGGGTGGCCGCCGGCATCGAACGTTGTATGCATCGAGCCAGGGCTCTGCACATTGTGACTCTGGTCGTTGACGCAACCGAAGTGGCCGGCCATGCGCAGATCACGCTGCAGGTAGTCCATCGCGAAGCGGCCATTCTCCTGCACGCGCGCCAGCCCCTCCGAGAGGCGCGAGGCCGTGCGCGAAGCGGCGAACACCTGCATCAGGCCCAACAGCAGGACCAGGCCGATGACCATGGCGATCATCAACTCGATCAGCGAAAGACCGCGTGCGCGTTCACGGGGTGACATGGCGCGCATCACAGCTGCGTCCTCGCCGCAAAGGTGGTGTCCGCCGCGTCCAGCCAGCGCTCGTCTCCCCAGCTCACGCTGACCGTCACTTCATCGCCGCTGCGGGTCACCTTGGCACTGGCTTCATCGCCCAGGGCCTTGCCCAGCCGGCAGCGCCAGTCCGTCATGTACTGATCCTTGGTGATCTTGGCGCCGATCGGCGATGTGCAATCGGCCGCCTTGGTGGTCGCCGCGTAGCTGCCTACGTAGGTCGTCGCGGCGACGCGGTTGATCCGGATCTGGTCCAGCAGCTCGTAGCTGAGGTTGGTCGCCTGGGTGCGGAAATTCGCGCTCTGCACGAACCGCACGTTCATCGTCTGCAACAGCGCGAAACCAAGCAGGCCGATACTCATCACCACGATCGCGATCAGCACCTCGATCATGGTGAAGCCGCCCTGCCCTGCGCGCCGCGCGCCAAGATGTCTTGCCGTCACTTGCAGCTCTCCCGTTCCACACGTACCTGCCCAACGGCCGACAGCCGCAGCGTGCGCTGCAGCGGCAGGTCCCCGCACTCGTCGGGCTTGAGGGTGATGTCCAGCGCCGATGCGGCGCGATTGCGACCCCGGCCGTCGAAGGCCAGCGTCAGGTTGTCCTGGCTGCCCAGCATCTTGGTCGAGCCGGCCGAGTACCGCAGCACCGGCTCGCCGGAATCGAAGCTGCCACTGCCGTCGGCATCGGACCAGACCATCCAGCCGTCGCCCCAGGTATCGCCGTTGCAGCTGGTGCCATCGGATGAGGCGCATACCCCGGCCCCACGGGTGTTCTTCAGCGCTTCGCTGCGCGCCAGCGCCAATGAAGCCATCAGCTCGTTGGTGGTGGTGGCCGCCCGGTTCGAGCGCAGCACGCCCTGGAAACTCGGAAACGCAATCACTGCCAGGATGGCAAGCACCGCGATGGTGACCATCAACTCGATCAGTGTGAAGCCGTTGGACCGGCGCAAAGACATGAAACGCTCCCCAGCGTTGATGACACAGAAGATGAACGTCCCGCCGCCGATCAGCAAGGGGCGGCAGGACGAACGGTCGCCCGGAGGCGACAGGCGTCAATCAGTTGACGCAGATCCAGGCCGACGGCAGGCCCCCTGCCCGCCGCTGGCCCGGCCAGGGCCTCAGGCCATGACCTTGTAGCAGGGCTGGTACTCGCCCGAGATCTTCATGCGACGCTGCTCGACGAAGGCGCGCAGCAGCTCATCCAGCGCCTGCATCATGTCCGCATCGCCATGGATCTCGAAGGGACCGAACTGCTCGATGCGGCGCATGCCGTCTTCCTTCACGTTGCCGGCCACGATGCCGGAGAACGCGCGACGCAGATCGGCGGCCAGGGCATGCGGCGGACGGCCGTGATGCAGGTCCAGCGCGGCCATCGCCTCGTGGGTCGGCACGAACGGCTGCTGGTATTCCCACGGAATCTCGATCGACCAGTTGAAGAAGAACGAGTCCTTCTGCGCCAGGCGATGTTCGCGCACGCGCTTGATGCCCTGGGCCATCTTGCGGGCGACGTTGACCGGGTCGCCGATGATGATCTCGTAGCGGCTGGCGGCTTCCTCACCCAGGGTGAGGCGGATGAAGCGGTCGATCTGCTCGAAGTACGGCGCGGCCACGGTCGGGCCGGTCAGGATCAGCGGGAACGGCAGGTCCTTGTTCTCGTCGCGCAGCAGGATGCCCAGCAGATACAGGATCTCCTCCGCGGTGCCGACACCACCGGCGAACACGATGATGCCGTGGCCGATGCGCACGAACGCTTCGAGACGCTTCTCGATGTCCGGCATGATCACCAGGTGGTTCACGATCGGGTTCGGCGACTCGGCGGCAATGATGCCCGGCTCGGTCAGGCCGATGTAGCGCGTGGTGGTCTTGCGCTGCTTGGCGTGGGCGATGGTGGCGCCCTTCATCGGGCCCTTCATCGCACCCGGGCCGCAGCCGGTGCAGATGTCCAGCCCGCGCAGGCCCAGCTCGTAGCCGACCTGCTTGGTGTACAGGTACTCGTCGCGACCGATCGAGTGGCCGCCCCAGCAGACGACCAGGTTCGGGTCGCCCGGGTTGAGGATGCGCGCGTTGCGCAGCAGCCCGAACACCGCGTTGGTGATGCCTTCCGAAGATTCCAGCTCCGCCGCGTACGCCGGGCCCATCTCGATGGCCATGTAGGCCAGATCGCGGACCACCGCGAACAACAGCTCGGCCACACCGCGGATGATCTCGCCATCCACGAAGGCCATCGCCGGCGCGTTGACCAGATCGATGCGCACGCCGCGGTCCTGCTGTGCCACCTGGATATCGAAATCGGGATACAGATCGCGCGCCGCGCGCGGATCGTCCGAGGCGCTGCCGCTGGTCAGCACGGCCAGCGCGCAGCGGCGCAGCAGTTCGTGCATACCTCCACCGGAGGCATCGCGCAGGCGCGCAACTTCCGCGCGCGACAACACATCCAGCCCACCGCGCGGGTAGATCCGCGCGTCCTGCACCGGCAGCGTCCGCGCCGGCTTTTCGTTGATCGTCATGTCCATCTTTTTCGCTTTCCTCAAGGTTACCGACTGTACCGCTGCCCCCTTAAAAAGCAAAACGGCCGGGAAACCCGACCGTTGGATGTGTCCTGACCGCGACAGGGGCACTGGGCCGTCGCAATTGCGCTGATTTCCGCGCAACCAATTGAATATACAGGCATGCACTGCCCAGCACAACACTCATTGGAACAGACGATGGAGACCGAGGCGTATCCAGCCGCCCCTGCCTCCTACAGACAAAAAAAAGCGACCGGGTTACCCCGGCCGCTTTTCAATCATCCACTATGTCCGACGCATCAGAACTTGTAGCGGAAACCAAGCTGCAGCGACCACTGCGACACACCGGTGTTGAAACCGTCCGCATCCGCGTTGGCGAAGGCGCTGTCGGTCACGGTGGCGCTCTGGCTGCCCTGACGCTCCGCACGGAACTCGTACAGGTACTTGCCAGTGGTCGGGTCGATGCCGCGGAAGTTGGCGATACCCTGGTCAGCATAGAAGCCGAAGTCGTCGATGCGACCCCACTTCTTGTTGAGCAGGTTGCCCACGTTCTGGATATCGAGCCAGATTTCGGACTTGTGACCCTTCATGAAGCCCGGCAACTGCTGGGTGATACGCACGTCAAAGGTGTTGACCCAACCGGCGCGAGCCGAGTTCTGCGGGGTCACCTGGCCGGCGTAACGGTTCAGCTGTGCGTTGTTCTCCATCCATGCGAAGAAGGCTTCTTCCATGGCGGCACCACCGGTGAACAGCACGTCGCCACGGCCCTTCGGCACATAGAACAGGTCGTTGTAGGTGCGGCCGTCGCCGTTCATGTCGTTGGAGTAGACGAAGCTGTACGGACGACCGGTACGGCCTTCGTAGAACATGCCCACCTGGGTTTCGTAGTCACCGAAGAACGCATGCTTCCAGTTCACAGAGCCGGAAACGCGGTTACGGATCTCGTAACGCGAGCGCGACAGCGCGTTCTCGTTGGCCTGGAAGATGTAGTTGTTGTTCCAGTTCGAGGTCGCCACCGAGGAGCTGTTGCTGGCAACTTCCTTCGCATCGGTGTAGGTGTAACCCAGGTTCCAAGCCCAGTCACTGTCCGGGCTGAACGGCTTGGCCAGCGACACGGTGAACTGCGCGGTGCGCCCCTTGTCGGTGTTGTCCAGCAGCACGGCATCGCTCACCCAGCTCGGAGTGGTCGACTTCGAGGTCGAGGCGTTGGCAACGTTGCCCCAGTAGAAGTTGCGACCGTCCGGACCGCCGGTGTAGCTCGGCTGCATCAGTTCCAGGCGCTTGAAGTACAGACCATCCTTGACCTTGGTCACCAGCAGCTCGGCCGATGCGACCAGACCGTTCCACGGCAGTTCGTGATCGAACGCCAGATTGGCCTTGTACACGGACGGGGTGCGGAAATCGTCGGAGACGAAGTTCACGACCTGCTGTGCCGGACGGTTGCGGTTGTTGTACGGGTAATCGGTGCCCTGGGTGAAGTTCACGCCGTTGTTGGCATAGATGTTGCCCAGCCACACCTGCGGCGCTTCACCACGGAAGAGGCCAACGCCACCACGCATCTGCGTCGGGCGATCGCTGTCGAAGGTGTAATTGAAGCCGACGCGCGGCTGTACCATGAAGCCGTTGTCGCCGATCGAACGGTTGTCGTAACCGAAGAACTCGCTGGCACGCTGGTTATAAGCTGTGTCCTTGTTGGTGTCGTACTTGTCCGCACGCACGCCCAGGGTCAGGGTCAGGTTGTTGTTGACGTACCACGTGTCCTGTACGAACAGGCCCAGAGTGGTGTAGTCGTAGTCGGCCGCAAGGCTCTCCACGCCACCATCCACCGGGTTACGCCAGGTGCTGACCACCGGCGTGTTGTTACGGAAGCCTTCGATACCGTTGTAGACCAGGTACCCATCGACGTTCGGCGCGTACAGGTTGTAGATTTCGTTCTTGCTGTAGTCCGCACCGAACTTCACGTCGTGGTCGCCCAGGGTGAGCGTGCCGGAGGCGAAGTAGTTCCAGGTCTTGGTGTACAGCTCGTTGTACTGGGTGTTGGCTTCGGTACCCAGGTACAGGGTCGGATTGGCGACCGACTCACGGTTCGAGTTCAGACCGCCGAAACCGATCAGGATCGCCGGAGTACCCGGAGCCGACGGAGTACGGATGGCCGAATAATCGCGGTAGCTGGCCTTGATTTCGGTCGAGAAGTTGTCGCTCCAGTCGCTGAACAGCTGGCCGACGTAGGACTCGATCTTCTTGTCGTGCTGGTACCAGTACGAGCTGATCGACGCGCCGGTGGTCTGGCCGTAGCCATTGATGCGCAGTTTGTCCTGCTCCAGCTTGCTGTAGCGGAAGCTCGCACGCTGATTGTCGGTGATGTTCCAGTCCAGCTTCAGCGCGTATTCTTCGAGGTTGGTGTCCGAAGCGGCGTCGTAGCTACCCGCCGACACGCCATAGCGTTCCTGGAAGATCTGCTGGGCCTGGGCGATCTGGGCATCGGTGATGGTACCGGCGCCGATGGCACTGCCGGCGATGTCGGCGCCCGGAGCGGACTGCTCGAACTTCTCATAGTTGGCGAAGAAGAACAGCTTGTCCTTCACCAGCGGGCCACCGAGAGTGAAGCCGTAGGTCTTCTCGTCTTCGAAACCGTTGAACTTGCCGCCACCCGGGTTGTCACCGAACCAGCTGCCGTCACGCATGTAGCCGTAGACCGAGCCGTGGAATTCGTTGGTACCCGACTTGGTCACGGCATCGACCACAGCGCCGGTGGCGCCGGTGATGGTGATGTCGTAGCTGGACAGGTCGACGTTGATGGCTTCGATGGCTTCCATCGAAACCGGCTGGCGACGGGTCGGGAAGCTGTTGCCTTCCAGACCAAAGGTGTCGCTGGCGTTCACGCCATCGATACGGACGGCGTTGTAGCGCGGGTTCTGGCCGCCGGCGCTGATGCTGCCCGAAGCACGGTCAACGAAAGCGACACGCGGATCCAGGCGCATCATGTCCTGGATGTTGCCGCCGACGGACGGCATGGCTTCGATCGTTTCCTGGCTGATCGACGTGCCCGAGCCCATCTTGGTGGCGCTGAACACTTCCGACCCTGCGGCCACGGCAGTCACCTGCACGGCATCGAGGTTCGTCGCAGCGAGGTCGCCGGTCAGTGCCGCGTTGACGGTACCGATCTGGTTGACGCCGAGGTACACACCTTCTTCAGTGCGCGTGCCTTCACCCGGCTTGTTGATGGTGATGGTGTACGGACCACCCACGCGCAGGCCGCGCGCGTTGTAACGACCCGATGCATCGGTCGTGGCGCGGCTGACGGTGCCCGACTCGGTGTGCGTGATGGTGACTTCTGCACCGACGACAGGCGCGCCTGCAGCCGACGTGACCTGACCGCCGACACCGGAAGAGGTGCTCTGGGCGAAGGCGGGAGCGGCGGCAAGTGCAGCCACGAGACCAAGCGTCAGCTTGGACATCCGGAGACAACGGGAGTGGGTCATTGGGGAGTAGCCTCGATGCGAGATTGGCGATGGCGGAGAAAAAAACGCGCCCAAGCAGCCTTGCTGGCGGCTGACTGGACTTTTATCTGGGTTCCCTAGCCGCGAGCTGGTTTCAGCCGCAACGGTTAACACTAGATTAACACGATAGCCTCGGATTGTGACGGTTTGGCGACAAAACACACGCCATCACAACGGGATCATGACGCTATCTTCACATCTGAGTGTGACTGGCTGAATGCGGGCCAGTGAGGCCCTCAGCTGTGTCGAGATGGGTGCCCGCAAGTTGGCCGGGGAGCCGGGGAGCAGGCCAGCGGCCGGCACTACCGTGAAAGAGGCGGTGACGCCTTTGCCGCTCTCAGGCGTCGAGAATCTGGCCGCGATACGCGGCGCCCGCGGCGGACAGCAGCAGGACCGCCGCGGCGGCGCACTCGGCCGGGTCACGGGCGGTGCGGTCTTCATCCAGGGAGAACGCACGGGCGCGCAGCGCCGTACGCATCGGGCCGGGCTGCAGGCCGCTGACCCGCACCGGGCTGCGGCCGAGTTCGTCATGCAGGGAAGCGATCAGGCCGCGCAGGCCGTGCTGGGCCGCGCCGTAGCCGCCCCAATAGGCCTGCCCTACCCGCGCCGGGTCATCCACGGTGAACACCAGCGCGGCATCGTCACTCTGGCGCAGCAGCGGCAGGCAGGCCTGGGCCAGCCAGGCCGGCGCGGTCAGGTTCACATGCACGGCGCGGGCAAAGGCGGCCGGGTCGGCCAGCTCGAACGGGGTCAGCCCGGCGAAATCAGCTGCGCAATAGAGAACACCATCCAGATGACCGAGCTCGGAGTGCAGGCGCTCGGCCAGGGTGGCGTAATCGTCCGGGGTGGCGCCTTCCAGATCCAGCGGATACAGCAACGGCTCGGGGCCGACCGCCTCGACGGCGGCGTAGACCCGGTCCAGGCGGCGCGGTTTGCGCCCCAGCAGGACCACGGTTGCCCCGGCCTGCGCGCAGGCGACAGCGGCCGCGCTACCAAAGCCTCCCCCGGCCCCGGCGATAAGAATGACGCGATCGGCGAGCGATCCGGTCCCGACCACCACGGACGGGACCGCACTCACGGCTGGGAAGCCTCTTCGACGATGCGCTTGAGCTCGCCGGATTCGAACAGCTCCAGCACGATGTCGCAGCCACCGATCAGCTCGCCGTGGATGAACAGCTGCGGGAAGGTCGGCAGGTTGGAGAAGCGCGGCAGGTTGGCGCGGATCTCGGGTTCTTCCAGCACGTTGACCGTGCGCAGCGCGATCGCGCCGGCGGCCATCAACGCCTGGATGGCACGGCTGGAAAAGCCGCACATGGGATATTGCGGAGTGCCCTTCATGAACAACACGAGGGGGTAACGTTCGACTTCGGACTGGATCTGCTGCATCACCGCCACAACGACTCTCCCTCCAATGGGACAACCCGGCCTCACCGGTCGGATAGACTTCCCTGGCCGCCATTGTATGCCCTACCTTCGGGTGGTGGGCACCCTGCCATCCGCCACACTGATGACGATCCGCCATGGATCGGCGCTCTCCCTTCCCAATCTGTCGTGCCCATGCCCCTAGAACTGCCTCGCCTTCCCTACGACCGCGCCGCCCTTCAGCCTCACCTGTCGGCGGAGACGCTGGACCTGCACCACGGGCGCCACTTCCGTGGCTACCTGGATACGGTGAACGCACGTATTGAAGGCACGGAGCTGGCCGAGCTGCCGCTGGAGGAGATCGTCCGCCAGAGCCAGGGCAGCCTGTTCGATGCCGCGGCCCAGGCCTGGAACCACCAGTTCTATTTCCAATGCCTGCACCCGCGCGCCGGTGGCGATCCGCAGGGCCGGCTGGGTGAACTGGTCACCCGTCATTTCGGGGATGCCAAGCGCCTGCGCGATACCTTCGACAGCGCCGCACTGCGTCTGTTCGGCTCGGGCTGGGTGTGGCTGGTACAGCACCCCAATGGCGCGCTGGCGATCCAGGTCACGCGCAACGCGGGCACGCCGCTGACCGGCGAGAGCACCCCGCTGCTGGCCTGCGATGTGTGGGAACACGCGTATTACACCGACTACCAGAATGAGCGCGCGCGCTATCTGGAGGCGTTCTGGAAACTGGTGAACTGGGACTTCGTCACCGCGCAACTGCGCGATTGAGGCCCGGTAGCGCACGACCGTTGGTCGTGCGTCCAGGTAGTGCCGGCCGCTGGCCGGCACCCCTCGCCTTCAACCGCGCAGGATCTCGATGACCGGCGCGACCTGCTCACCGCGATCAAGCTGCGCACCGACGCTTTCCAATGCACCGGCCAGCGCCGCCGCATCGTCATCACGCAGCGTGGCATGGCCAACCTTGCGCCCGTCCCGCGCCTGCTTGCCGTAATCGTGCCAATGGCCGCCGGCCTGGCCGAGCACCGCGTTGGCATCGGGCATCTGGCCGATCCAGTTGAGCATGCAGGCATGGCCCAGCATGCGCGTATCGCCCAGCGGCAGGCCGAGCACGGCGCGCAGGTGGTTGTCGAACTGCGAGGTCTCGCTGCCTTCAATGGTCCAGTGGCCGGAGTTGTGCACGCGCGGTGCCATCTCGTTGGCCAGCAGTTCATCGCCGCGGCAGAACAGTTCGAGCGCGAACACGCCGACGTAGTCCAGGCGCTCGGCCAGCGTACGTGCGTAGCCGATGGCCGCCTCGTGCTGGAGCGCCGGCAGCTGCGCAGGGGCCAGGCTGGCCGAGAGCACGCCGTTGACGTGCCAGTTGCCGGTGATCGGCCAGGCGCGGAACTCGCCATCCTGCCCGCGGACCGCCACCACGCTGACCTCGCGATCAAAGGCGACGAAGCCTTCCAGAATCAGGCCGGTCTTTTCGACCTGGCTGCCGAGGGTGTCCCAGGCAGCGTCGATGTCGGCCGCGCTGCGGATCCGGAACTGGCCCTTGCCGTCATAGCCCAGCCGGCGGGTCTTGACGATGCAGGGCATGCCGAACTCGGCGACCTTGGCCGCCAGTTCGTCGCGGCTGCGGATATCGGCGAAGGGCGGCAGCGGGATGCCCAGCGACTGGAACAGGGTCTTCTCGCTGAGCCGATCCTGGGCCACGGCCAGCGCATCCGGATTGGGATACACTGGCACGCGCTCGGCCAGGAACTTGGCGCTGCGCGCCGGCACGTTCTCGAAATCGAAGGTCACCACGTCCACGCGGGCGGCGAACGCGGCCAGGGCCGCCTCATCCTCGAACGCGGCCACCTGCAGCGGTGCCACCTGGGCACCACAGGCATCGGCGGCCGGGTCGAACAGCTCGAAGCGCAGCCCCATCGGCGCACCGGCCAGGACCATCATGCGGGCGAGCTGACCGCCGCCCAGAATGCCAACGGTCCTGGGGGTCATTGACGCGGGTCGTCGTGGGCCATGACGTCTTCGGTCTGGCGGGCGCGGAAGGCCTCGAGCGCTTCGCCGATCGCCGGCTGGTCCGAGGCCAGCATGGCGGCTGCGAACAACGCCGCGTTGGAGGCGCCGGCGTTGCCGATGGCGAAGGTGGCGACCGGAATACCGGCCGGCATCTGCACGATCGAGAGCAGCGAATCCATGCCGTTCAGGGCTTTGGACTGCACCGGCACGCCCAGCACCGGCACGGCGGTCTTGGCGGCGATCATGCCCGGCAGGTGCGCGGCCCCGCCGGCACCGGCGATGATCGCGCGCAGGCCACGCTGGCCCGCCTGCTCGGCGTAGGTGAACAGCACGTCCGGCGTGCGATGCGCCGAGACCACTTTCACTTCATAGGGAACGCCCAGCGAATCCAGCTTCTGGGCGGCGTGCTGCATGGTTTCCCAATCCGAGCGGGATCCCATGACGATGCCGACGAGCGGCGCGGTTTGGTTGAGGGTCATTGGCCGTCACCTGCCTTAAAGACGTATTCTAGCCGTCTTCCACGCAAGACGAAGAATCCATGGATCGCAAGCTGCTCGACCTCCTGTGCTCGCCCGATACGCGCCAGCCCCTGTCCCTGCTCGACGCCACCGGCCTGGACGCGCTCAACCGCGCGATCGGCAGCGGTGCCGTGCTCAAGGCCGATGGCAGCCCGCAGGCGCAGACGCTGCGCGAGGCCCTGCTGACCCGCGACCGCAAGCAGGTGTTCCGCGTGGACGACGGCATCCCGGTGCTGCTGGCCGAAGAGGCCATCGCCACCGCCCAGATCGCCGATTTCCCGGAAAAATGAGCCACCTCCCCGTGCCGGCCCCCGAGGCCGCCCTGGTGGCCGCCGATGTGGCCCGTGCGCTGGCCGAGGACATCGGCAGCGGTGATGTCACCGCCGCCCTGCTTCCGGACCGCCCCGACAGCGCCTACCTGCTGTGCAAGCAGGACGCGGTGATCGCCGGCCGCCCATGGTTCGATGCGACCCACCGGGCACTCGATCCGGAGGTCAGGATCGAGTGGCGCGTGGCCGAGGGCGACCGCGTCGCTGCCGGCACGGTGCTGGCGCTGCTGCAAGGCCGCAACCGCAGCCTGGTGAGCGCCGAGCGGACCTCGTTGAACTTCCTTCAGACGCTGTCCGGCACGGCGACCACCACCGCGCAGTACGTCGCGGCCGTGGCCGGTACCGGCGCGCGGATCCTGGACACCCGCAAGACCCTGCCCGGCCTGCGCGTGGCGCAGAAATACGCGGTGCGCTGCGGCGGCGGTGACAACCATCGCCTGGGCCTGTTCGACACGGTGATGCTCAAGGAAAACCACATCCGCGCGGCCGGCTCGCTGACCGCTGCGGTGCTGGCGGCGCGTGCGCAGTGGCCGGCGTTGCCGCTGGTGGTCGAGGTCGAAGACCTGGACCAGTTGCGCGAGGCGCTGGCGGTGGGCTGCACCCGCATCCTGATCGACGATTTCGATGCCGCCACGCGGCGCGAGGCCGTGCGCATCGCGGCCGGGCGGATTCCGCTGGAGGTGTCTGGCAGTGTCGGCCTGGACGGCCTGCGCGCGATCGCCGAGGACGGCGTGGACTGCATTTCCATCGGCGGGCTGACCAAGCATGTGCAGGCAATCGACCTGTCATTGAAACTGGGTCCGCCCCCGGGCTGAGGCGCGCGTGTCGATCAACGGTCGACACCTGCCGGGCTGGCAGCGCACGACCGTTGGTCGTTCGGCGTCGGCGCGCGGTGTTCACGGGATCGGCAGACCGGGTCTGCGAGGCTTGCCCTGCCCCCACCCGGAGAGCGCGTATGCGCCCCTTGTTCCTGCTTGCATGTCTGTCGCCGCTGGCGACGCTGCTGCCGGCCACCGCATCCGCGGCCGAGGTCTGCGATGTGCCCCCGCGGTTCGGGCTGAGCCCGCTGGCCGTGGCCATCGTGCAGACCGCCTGCAACGAACACCGCCTCTGGTACCGCCCCTTCATCGACCGCGATGGCCGCGCGGCCAGCCTCAGCGTGACCGAAGCCGAGGACGTCCACCTGGCCGACAACGGCCTCGTCGCGTGGCAGCGGGTGGTCGGCTACTGGCGGCAGAGCGGCACGTTGTCGCCGATGGGCAGCCAGCCCGGCGCATCGAGCTGCCTGGCCCCACCGGGCACGCGCTACACCGATAGCGACTGCCGTGCGTTCCTGATAGACAACCCGTGGTCGGCCGCCTTCATTTCCTGGGTGATGACCCGCGCCTCGGTACCCGGCTTTACCCGCTCGCCCCGACACATCGACTACATCCGCGCTGCCTACCAGAACAGCGGGCCGTACCGGATGACCGACCCGGCGCAGGAGAAACCCGCGCCCGGCGACCTGCTGTGCTACCTGCGCGACCGCCGCGAGACCCTGAGCTACAGCGGGCTGGTGCAGTCGCTGGGCAGCGGCGCGGTGACACACTGGAAATCGCACTGCGAAGTGGTGATCGCGGCCAACATGGGCGGCGACCGCACGCTGTATCTGATCGGCGGCAACGTCATGAACACCGTGGCGTTGCGCAAACTGTCGCTGGACCGCAGCGGCCGGATCGAGCTGCCGCCCGCGAAGGCCGGTGCAGGCGATGGGGTGGATCTGGGCTGTACGCCGGGCCGCGAAGAGGAATGCAGCTTCAATCGCCAGGATTGGGCCGCACTGCTGAAGCTGGTGGCGACCGCGCCGGCGACGGTGCCGATGGGAACTCCGGACCCGGCGACCCTGCCCGCTCCCGGCGTGACGGCACCGCCGATGGCGGCCCCGGCTTCCCAGGCACCGATGCGAGCGCCCATCGTGGTGCCGCCCCGTCCGCCGGTCCCGAGCGCGAACCCGGTTCCGGCCCCGCCGGCGAGCCCGACTCGGACGCCGACACCCACACCGACACCGATACCCGTCCCGCCACCGCCACCGCGCACGCCCTGATCGCGATCGCGCGGATGGCTTGATCCGCGCCGCATTCGTCGCCATCTTGGGAGGACCGACCTCCCTGACCGCGCCGAGTCACCGATGCCCAGTTTGATCCTGTTGATGATTGCCGGCGCGTTTGCCTACGCCTTCTGGAATTCTTCCCGTGCCGCCGCCGAACGTGCAGGCGTGCTCGGGCGCAATGCCTGCCGCGCTGCCGATGTGCAGTGGCTGGACCAGAGCGTGCACGCCACCGGCCTGCGCGTATGCCGCAAGGAGAACGGTTGGCTGGGCTGGGAGCGCACCTTCAAGTTCGAGTACTCGCACGATGGCGTGGACCGCCACAGCGGGCGCATGGTTCTGCGCGGTGATCAGCTGATCACGTTCGTGGGGCCGTCGGCGGCGCGGATCAGTGAGATCCGCCGCGATATCGATACACGGGATGCCGAAGACGTCTGAGCCCGGTAGAGCCGACCGTTGGTCGGCTGTTCTCTACGGACATCCAAGACAACCGACCCACGGCAGCCGACCAACAGCAGCCAACCAACCGCAGCCGACCAACGGTCGGCTCTACCGGGTCGGTGTCGTGGATCCCCAATGAAATGGCCGCCTCGCGGCGGCCATGGTGGGTCTTATTTGACCACCCGCAGATGCGGGCGACCGCTGGGCTTGGGCGGTGCATCGTCCGGCGGGGTCGGTGAATCGTCCGGCGGCAGCGCATCGTCCGGACCCGGCTCATGGCCCGGGATGTCATCCGGCAGCGCCATGCCCTGCCCCGTCTCGCGGGCGTACACGGCCAGCACGGCCGAGATCGGCACCTGCACCGGGTAGCTGGTGCCGGAGAAGCGGGCCGAGAAGCTCACGCTGTCATTGTCGATATGCAGGCGCACCACGGCGCGCTCGGCGATGTTCAGGACGACGCGGCCGTCCTTGACCGCGCTCTGCGGCACCTGCACGCCAGGCATGCCGGCGTCGACCAGGATATGCGGCGTCAGGTCGTTGTCATTGATCCATTCCACCAAGGCCCGCAACAGGTACGGACGGTGGCTGGTCATGCGAAAAGTGTCTTCAGTCATGTGGTAGAGCCGAGCCGTGCTCGGCTGCTCTTGATCCGGATTGCCTGATGCAAGTGTACGCGCCCGCCTACCCGCAGGTCAGCCATGGCGCGTACCGGCACCGCGATTTCGTTCAGTACACGGGTGTGCCGCATGCGGCACACATCCCGCCGATCAGACCGGCAGATCGCGCAGTTTCTTTTCCTGGTCGGTCAGGCTGCGGATGAAGCCGGGGTGCCGGAAAATGCGGTTGCCATAGTCTTCGATGGACTTGCCATCCTTCGGCAGCGGCACGTCCAGTGCCTGAAGTCGCCAGATGATCGGCGCCATCGCGCAGTCGGCCAGGCTCATTTCCGGGTTGAGGAAGAACTTGCTGGCCTTGAACAACGGCACCGCGCTGGTCAGCAGTTCCTTGAGCCGTTTGCGCCCGGCCTCGGCCTGGGTCTTGTTGCCCAGCTGGATGGCCTGAACCTGCGGCACCCAGTCGTGTTCGATGCGCAACATCGCCAGGCGGATGCGGGCCCGCGAAAGCGGATCGACCGGCATCAGCGGCGGGTGCGGATAGCGCTCGTCCAGGTATTCGCTGACCACCGACGCCGCGTACAGCACCAGCTCGCGTTCCACCAGAGTGGGCACGGAGTGGTACGGATTGAGATCGATGAGATCTTCGGGCGGGTTCTGCGGGTCGACCGGCACGGAGTCATAAGTGACGCCCTTGGCCGCCAATACCAGCCGCACGCGATGGCACAGCACATCGTCGTTCGAGGAAAACAGCGTCAGGGTATTCCGCATGCGTACGCTCGCCGCCATCAAAGGCTCTCCAACGTCCGGTAACCGCCGGTCGTATCGGCGCCGCCAGCCCATTGCCAACGGTCGTCACAGTACCCGAGTGTGCAACCGCACATCACAAAAGCCAATAGGTCGATCGTCCCACGGCAGGAACGATCGACGCGGGAAGGCGTCCGACCACTCAGTGGACGTCCTTCCAGTATTCCTTCTTGAGCAGATAGGCCAAGAAGGTCAGCAGCGCCAGGAACAGGATCACCCACACGCCCAGCTTCTGGCGTTTCAGGGCAGCCGGCTCGCCGGCATACTCCAGGAAGTTGGTGATGTCGCGCACCGCCTGATCGTACTGCCCGGCATCGATGTTGCCCGGCTGTTCGATCTTCAGCCCGACCACCGGTGCATCCAGCCCGGGGCCCTCGGCCTTGCCATGCACCGCATGCTGCAGCCCCTGCATTTCCCACAGGGGGTTGGGCATGGAGGCATTGGGGAACACGGTATTGTTCCAGCCCAGCGGCCGCGTGGGATCCAGGTAGAACGACTTGAGGTAGGTGTAGACCCAGTCGCTGCCCCGCACGCGCGAGATCAGGCTCAGGTCCGGCGGCATCTTGCCGAACCACTTCTCGGCCTGCGCCTTGGGCATCGTCACCGGAATCGGTTCACCCACCGGGGTGCCGGTGAAGTTGAGGTTGTTCATGACCTCTTCTTCACTCAACCCGAGATCGGCAGCCATGCGCGAGTAGCGCAGGTATTTCAGCGCGTGGCAGCCGGAGCAGTAATTCATGTAGAGCTGCGCGCCGCGCTGCAGCGAGGCACGATCGCTCAGGTCATTGCCGGCCTGCAGGGTCTTGGCGCCCTCGGCGGCATCGGCCACCGCGACACCGAGCATCAGGGCCGCCGCGCAGGCCAGCCGGACAATCCAGTGGTCAGTCATGCGTGGTCACCCGGTCCGGTACCGGCTTGGTCCTGTCCAGCTTGGTCCATAGCGGCATGGTGATGAAGAAGGCGAAATACAGGAAGGTCAGCACGCGCCCGATGTAGGTCTCGTGCGCATCCGTACCCGGGCCGGAGCCGATCACGCCCAGCCACACGAAGCACACCGCGAACATGCCCAGCAGGCCGCGCGAGAGCAGGCCGCGGTAGCGGTAGGACTTTACCCGCGCCCGGTCCAGCCACGGCACCAGGAACAGGATGGCGATCGCCGAGAACATCACGATCACGCCCCCGAGCTTGTTGGGCACCACGCGCAACATGGCGTAGTACGGGGTGTAGTACCAGACCGGCTTGATGTGCTCGGGCGTCACCAGGCGGTTGGCCTCGGTGAAGTTGTCGTGCTCGAGGAACAACCCGCCGAAGGCCGGGGCGAAGAAGATGATGAAGGCGGCGATGATCAGCAGGAAGCCGGCGCCGACCGCATCCTTGAGCGTGTAATACGGATGGAAGGGAATGCCATCGGTAGGCGCGGTGGCCGACCAGCGGTTGCCCTTCGGGCCCTTCTTGATCTCCACGCCGTCCGGATTGTTGGAGCCCACCTCATGCAGCGCGCCCAGGTGCAGCACCACCAGCAGCAGCAGCACCAGCGGCAGTGCGATCACGTGCAGGGCGAAGAAGCGGTTGAGGGTGGCGTCGCTGGGCAGGTAGTCGCCCATGATCCATTCGGTCAGGCCGGTCCCGATCACCGGGATCGCGCCGAACAGCGAGATGATCACCTTGGCGCCCCAGAACGACATCTGGCCCCAGGGCAGCACGTAGCCCATGAAGGCTTCGGCCATCAGCACCAGGTAGATCAGCATGCCCAGGATCCAGACCAGTTCGCGCGGCTTCTGGTAACTGCCGTAGAGCAGGCCGCGGAACATGTGCAGGTAGACCACGATGAAGAACAGCGAGGCACCGGTGGAGTGCATGTAGCGGATCAGCCAGCCCCACTCCACGTCCCGCATGATGTATTCGATGGAGGCGAACGCTTCGGCCGCGTTCGTCTTGTAGTGCATCGTCAGGAAGATGCCGGTGACGATCTGGTTGACCAGGATCAGCAGCGCCAGCGAACCGAAGTAGTACCAGATGTTGAAGTTCTTGGGCGCGTAATACTCGCTGACGTGCTTGCGGTAGACCGGCATCAGGCCCGGCGCGCGGGCGTTGACCCAGTCGGCCAGTCCGGTGGCGGTGCGGGAAAGGATATTGGCCATGATCAAGCCGCCCCCTGCGGATCAACGCCGATGATGATGGTGTTGTCGTCCTGGTAATGGTGCGGCGGCACCAGCAGGTTGATCGGTGCCGGAACATCCTTGAACACGCGACCGGACATATCGAAGCGCGACTTGTGGCAGGGGCAGAAGTAGCCGCCCTTCCACTGCGGGTCGTAGGGCTCGGGGCGGATCTCGGCGACCATTTCCGGCGAACAGCCCAGATGGGTGCACAGCCCGACCAGCACCGATACCTCGGCCTTGATCGAACGGAATTCGGGATTCTGCTTGAGCACGTACTCGGGCTGCTGTTCTTTCTCGCCCGACTCGGGATCCTTCAGGCGGCCGTCCAGCCCGTGCAGTGCATCGAGGATGGCCTTGGAGCGCTTGACGATCCAGATGGGCTGCCCACGCCACTCCATGACCAGACGCTGGCCTTCCTGGAGCGCACTGATGTCGGCAATCACCGGGGCACCGGCCAGTTTGGCGCGGGCGCTGGGATTCCAGGACTTGATGAACGGTACCGCTGCAAATCCGACGCCGACCGCTCCGACCACCGCAGTGGTTGCTGAGAGAAACCGCCGACGTCCAGTGTTGACTGGATCGTTTACCCCATCGTTGGCCATCCGGCACTCCGATATTGATTTAGGTAGCTTGAGGCTGCCAGCAGACCGGTGGGGGCCAGTCCACATTGAATCAGCCGCGAGTGTAGCTGAACCGAAGTCGGCCACACAACGCGGTACTACGGAACGACATTACCCCGACAGTACGGCATCAGGTACCACCGGCGCCATGGGTTATTGATGGCTGGCCACTGCGCCGCGATAGCGGTCGGCCAACAGGGCCACCCGCTTCACGTAATACCGGGTCTCGCTGTAAGGCGGCACGCCACCATGGCGGTCGACCGCGCCCTCGCCGGCGTTGTAGCCCGCCGCAGCCAGGGTGAGATCACCGTTGAAGCGCTTGAGCAGCCAGGACAGGTACTGCACGCCGCCGCGGATGTTCTGCGAAGCATCGAAGGAATCGCTGACCCCGAAACGGCGCGCGGTCGGTGGCATCAGCTGCATCAGGCCCTGTGCGCCGGCGCGGCTGAGCGCGGTCGGGTTGTAGGCCGATTCGGCATGGATGATCGCGCGGACCACCGCCTCTTCCACCCCGAACTCACGGGCGGCGGCGGCAATCTCGCTCTGGTAGGCCGTGGTGTTGAGCCGCACCGAGCCGAAGTTGACGGCCGGGTTCGCCCCGCAGGCGTAGCAGCGCTCGATGAAGCTGTAGTGGATGGTGCGGACCTGGCCAATGCTGGCGATACCGGCCGGGCGTGCGCTGGTGTAATGGCGAACGCCATCCTTCATATAGGCATACAGCTGGCCGCTGCGGACCTTCCCTGCCTTGCCAGCGGCCGCTGCCGGGGCGGACGGCGCGCTCAGCACCGTGGCCGGGGCGTTGGCCGGGGCAGGAGCCGGGGTGATCGAGGTCGCCGTCGTGGCGGTATCGGCCCGGACCGGGGCGGGCGTGGCACCGGCGATCGGCGCCGCCGGCGTCGGCGCGGGAGGCGCTGCCAGGGCCCGGCGGGGCGCCGCGCTGCGGTCGGGCCGGTAGCTGCTGATCACGCTGCAGGCGGCCCCGGCCACACGCTTGCTCACATAGCTGGGAATGCCGTCACTGCCGACGCACTTGTACAGGGTGCCCGCACTGGCCGGCATAGCGGTCAGCGCAGCCAAGGCCAGCGCAGCGATCCCCAACATCCCCTTCATGAGCGGGAGTGTCCCCAATTCGCCGGGGATTGCCAAGGGGGGAGCCCGACCCGGCTACAATGACCTGCTCACCGCAGCCATCCGGCTGCCTGCCCGCCCACCCGACTGGAATAAGCGCCATGACCGGGACGCCAGCTTCGACCGCGCCGACTTCGGCCGGTTCTGCCTTGCCTGCCTCTGCTCCGCCCAGCTCCGCCCCCCGCCCCGATCTGCTCCCCCTGCCCGGCGCCAGGCCGCAGGTGACGGGTCCGGTGCGCGGCAAGCTGTACATCAAGACCCACGGTTGCCAGATGAACGAGTACGACTCGACCAAGATGGCCGCCGTGCTCGCCGCCTCGGAAGGGCTGGAACTCACCGACGACCCGGCCGAGGCCGACGTGTTGTTGATGAACACCTGCTCGATCCGCGAGAAGGCCCAGGAGAAGGTGTTCAGCCAGCTCGGTTACTGGAAGGCGCTGAAGAACAACGGCCGTGGCGTGATCATCGGGGTCGGCGGCTGCGTGGCCTCGCAGGAAGGCGAGGCGATCATCAAGCGCGCGCCACACGTGGATCTGGTGTTCGGCCCGCAGACCCTGCACCGCCTGCCGGAGCTGATCCGCCAGCGCCGTGAATCGGGCAAATCTCAGGTGGACATCAGCTTCCCGGAGATCGAGAAGTTCGATGCCCTGCCCGAGCCGCGTGCCGAGGGTGCCTCCGCGTTCGTCTCGATCATGGAAGGCTGCTCGAAGTACTGCTCGTTCTGCGTGGTGCCCTACACCCGCGGCACCGAGGTCAGCCGCCCGTTCGAGGACGTGGTGGTGGAAGTGGCGCAGCTGGCCGCCCAGGGCGTGCTGGAGATCAACCTGCTCGGCCAGAACGTCAACGCCTACCGCGGCCCGTATGGCGACGGCGAGTTCGCCGACCTGGGCTTGCTGATCCGCACCATCGCCGAGATCGACGGCGTCGGCCGGATCCGCTTCACCACCTCGCACCCGCTGGAGTTCAGCGATTCGCTGATCGATGCCTACCGCGACGTGCCGCAGCTGGCCAACTTCCTGCACCTGCCCGTGCAGGCCGGCAGCGACCGCGTGCTCTCGGCGATGAAGCGTGGCTACACCGCGCTGGAATTCAAATCCAAGATCCGCAAGCTGCGCGCGGTGCGTCCTGACATCTCGATCAGCTCGGATTTCATCGTCGGTTTCCCCGGCGAGACCGACGCCGAGTTCGAGAAGACCATGATGCTGATCGAGGACGTGGGCTTCGACCAGAGCTTCTCCTTCATCTATTCACGGCGCCCGGGTACCCCCGCGGCGGATCTGGAAGACACCACCACCGATGCGGAAAAGCACGCGCGCCTGTCGCGCCTGCAGGCCCGGATCAACGAGCAGGCCGCGGCCATTTCGGAAAAGATGGTCGGTACCGTGCAGACCGTGCTGGTGGAAGGCCCCTCCAAGCGCAACCCGAACGAGCTGACCGGCAAGAGCGAGAACATGCGCTCGGTGAATTTCCCGGGGCACCCGCGCCTGGTCGGCCAGTTCGTGGATGTGGTGATCACCGAGGCGTACAGCAACTCGCTGCGGGCGCGGATGGTGACGGCAGACTGAGCGGGATGGCCGGACGTCGGTCCGGCCATCGTTGACGCTTTTTTGACCACGCAATTGAACCCATTGCCGCAGTAGGGCTGGCGCCACCTATCCACAGGTTGCTGCACCGGCATTGCACAGCCCCTGTGGAAAACCACTTTCCGCCGGTGCTGTAGCGGCGGCCCCACACCCGCGCTACCCTGTTCTCCCTTTCCCTGCTTGCGGCCCGGTCGGCTGGACCGGCGGCCGCCGGACGCAATGACCGCACTCGCACAACGCGACTTCACCCTCACCCCGGAAGACAACGAGCGCCTGGCCAACATGGCCGGCCCGTTCGATGAACATCTCCGCCAGGTGGAACTCAAACTCGGCGTGGAAATCGCCAACCGTGGCCACGTGTTCCGCGTGACCGGCCCCAAGGCCGTGGTGGCCGATGCGCAGGCCCTGATCGAAGCGCTGTACGCCGAAGCCGGCGACGTGGTGTTCGACAGCCATGCCATCCACCTGCGGCTGAACCAGGCCAACGTGGAGCATGTGGTCGAGCGCGCCTATGAGGCCCAGGAAGTGGCGATCAAGGTCAAGCGCGGCACCGTGCGCGGCCGCGGCGCCAACCAGGCCCGCTACCTGCATCAGATCACCACGCACGACATCAACTTCGGCATCGGCCCGGCCGGCACCGGCAAGACGTTCCTGGCCGTGGCCAGCGCGGTGGAAGCGCTCAATGAAGCGCGCGTGCAGCGCCTGATCCTGGTCCGCCCGGCGGTGGAAGCCGGCGAGAAGCTGGGCTTCCTGCCCGGTGACCTGAGCCAGAAGGTGGACCCGTACCTGCGACCGCTGTACGACGCGCTGTATGAAATGCTCGGCGTGGAGAAGGTGCTCAAGCTGCTGGAGAAGAACGTCATCGAGATCGCGCCGCTGGCCTACATGCGCGGCCGCACGCTCAACGATGCATACGTGATCCTGGACGAAGCGCAGAACACCACGGTCGAGCAGATGAAGATGTTCCTGACCCGCCTGGGCTTCGGCTCCACGGCCGTGGTGACCGGCGACCTCACCCAGACCGATCTGCCCAAGCACGTGAAGTCCGGCCTGCGCGATGCGATCGATGTGCTGCGTGATGTCGAGGGCGTGAGCTTCACCTTCTTCGAAGCGCGCGACGTGGTCCGTCACCCGCTGGTGGCCCGCATCGTCAGCGCCTACGACCGCCGCGATCTGCAGCAGGTCCAACCCGGAGCGACCCCATGACCCGTGGTCCCGTGCGACTGGACGTCGCCATCAGCTACGCCCTGCCCCGCGCCGGTCTGCCCTCGGCGGTGAGCTTCCGCAAGTGGGTGGCCGCCGCCTTGAAGGGCCGCATCCGCGAGGCCGACCTGGCGATCCGGCTGGTCGATGCGAAGGAGGGCCAGTCCTTGAACCGGCACTACCGCGGCAAGGATTACGCGACCAATGTGCTCAGCTTCCCGGCCGAACTGCCGGAGGGCCTGCCCAAGGGCGTGAAATTCCCGCTGCTCGGCGATCTGGTGATCTGCGCCCCGGTGGTCGCCCGCGAGGCCGACGAGCAGGGCAAGGCGCTCAACGCCCATTACGCGCACCTGACCGTGCACGGCGTGCTGCACCTGCTCGGCTGGGACCATGAGGACGAGAAGGAAGCCGACGCCATGGAACAGCTGGAGCGCGACATCCTGGCCGAACTGGGCATTGCCGATCCGTATGCCGGCGAGCGCTGAACCGAAGGGTCGTTGCGATTGCTGATTTCCCCGTCATACAAGGAGGTATGTCGTCATGCCGGTTCCTGATCGCCGCTCCGCACTTGGTCCGGTACTGCTTGCCGTGTCGGTCATCGCGCTGCTGTACTGCGCGGTCGGTGCGCCGGGCCTCGCCGGGCTGACCCCGGCCGGCCGCGATCCCATCGCGCTGCGGTGGGGAATGCTCGCACTGTCCGCGGTGATCGCATCGCTCTCATTGACGCCCGCACGCAGCTGGTGGAAGGCACGTCAACAGCGCGCGCCGCTATCGGCTGTCTCGGCCAGGAGCCTGTCTGCGCTGGCGGCGGCGACGCTGGTGCTGGGCACGCTCACCTGCGTGGTCACCGGCCTGATCCTGCCTCATCTGCTGGCCGGTCCGGCCGGGGCGACGCTCAGCGCCACCGCCCTGAACGTGGTCGGCTGGTCCGGGCTGGCCGCTGCCCTGGCGGCCCCGCTGGACTGGCGCACCCTGTATCGCTGGGCGCGACGCGACGGAGCACCGCCTGCCCAGTCATTGATATTCCGCGCACGGCCCGTACAGGTGGCACTGCTGTTCGTGCTCGCCGCAGCCTTCGCACTGGTGTTCGGGCGCGCGCTGATGGCGGTCACCGCCGGCGGCCCGGGAGTGATCCACCTGGGCGCCTCCGCGCTGGTGCTGTGCGCGGCCGGCATCGCGGTGGTTTCCTTCACCACCACCCTGCGCTGGCTGTTCCGACGCCGTTGATGCCCTGCCACGGCGAACCGGCGCCCGCTATCATCGGTGCCGCGTCCGTGCCGTGCACGCCTTAGTTGATGGACCTGTTGCGATGACCCCGTTCCGATGTGCCTGCCTGGGCCTGCTCGCCCTGCTGCCCACCCCGGCCTTCGCCGAGGCGGCGCCGCTGGACCTGAGCGCCCTGATCGAATGCCGCCAGAGCGTGAGCGACTACGACGCGGTGGCCCCGGTCGTGGCCGACCCGCTCAAGGCGGTCGCCAACGGCCTGCAGCCGCTGCCGCAGACCAACCAGTTCATGAGCGAGTTCCGCCTGGCCGCCCCGATCACGGTGTTCGGCGAGCGTGCCGAATACATCACGGTGGCCGGGGCCAGCATCATGGCGATCCTGGATCTGGCCGACCCGCGCCCGCTGGCCAAGCGCCTGGCGCTGGAGGATGGCGTGGACACCCCGGTGAAGTTCATGGCCGGGCGCGAGCTGGTCAGCCGCGACGTCACCGACCCGCGTACCGGCGAGGCCTTGATCGAGTCGGTGATCCTGAGCCTGTCCACGGTCAAATCCCACCCCGGCAAGACCCTGGCCGGCTGTACCTACAGCCTGGACCTGCCACCGGAGGAAGACACCCCGCCACCGGGCGCCGCCCCGGCCCCCTTGCCGGGCGTGAATCCGCCCTCGGCCGGGCGCTGACAGGCGCCCGCATCCTGATAGACTAAATCCAACGCCCGGCACGCCGGGTGCCTTTTTTTCCAGAGATGTCTGAAGACGACAGTAGTAGCTCCACCCTGGAGCACAATGAAAAGAAGCGCAGCTGGCTCGAACGCCTGACCGCTGCCTTCTCCGGCGAACCCCACACCCGCGACGAGCTGGTGGCGGTACTGCACACCGCGCACGAAGACGGCCTGATCGCCGCCGACACGCTGCGGATGATGGAAGGCGCCATTTCGGTGGCCGAGCTCACCGTCGGCGACGTGATGATCTCGCGCTCGCAGATGGTCTCCCTGCCGGTCGAAGCCCCCTTCCTTGACCTGATGAAGCAGGTGGTCGAATCCGGCCATTCGCGCTTCCCGGTGCACGGCGACAACAAGGACGACATCCTCGGCATCCTGTTGGCCAAGGACCTGCTGCGCGGCGTGGTTGCCGACAACGGGCCGGCCAACATCCGTGAGCTGCTGCGCCCGGCGGTGCTGATCCCCGAGGCCAAGAAGCTCAACGTGCTGCTCAAGGAGTTCCGGCTCTCGCGCAACCACATGGCCATCGTGGTGGACGAGTACGGCGGTGTCGCCGGCTTGGTCACGATCGAGGACGTGCTGGAACAGATCGTCGGCGAGATCGACGATGAGCACGACGAGGCCGAGGACCACACCTCGCAGATCGCGATCCAGGCCGACGGCCAGTACGTGGTCGATGCATTGACCGCGATCGAGGATTTCAACGAGCGCTTCGGTGCCACGTTCCCCGACGACGATTACGACACCATCGGTGGCCTGGTCACCGAGGCGATCGGGCACCTGCCCGAAACCGGCGATGAGCTCACCCTGGACCGCTTCGTGTTCCGGGTGGCGCGTGCCGATGCCCGGCGCGTGCAGGCGTTCCATGTGACCGTGCTGCCGCCCGACACCCACAACGAGGATTGACCCACGCCATGCGGCCCCCTTTGAATCGGTGGTCGCTGTGCCGCCTGTTGTTCGTGTTGTCGCTGCTTGCGATGGCCAGCCTGCCCTTCGGGGCGCTGGCCGCGCAGGATGCCGTGCCTGCCACGGCCGCCCCGGCCCCTGCCGCCGAGGCGCCACGCATCGGCGTGGTCACCATGCAGCCGGGCGAGATCTTCTTCGAACGCTTCGGCCATGACGCGCTGGTCGTGGTCGATCCGGTCACCGGCGACGCCACCTCGTACAACTTCGGTTACTTCGACCCGAGCGAGTCCGATTTCATCGGCAACTTCGTGCGCGGCGACATGATGTATTACCTGGTCGCGCTGCCGCTCGGGCAGGACCTGTCGTACTACCAGGAGAGCGGCCGCGGTGCGAGCGTGCAGTGGCTGGATCTGACGCCCGCGCAGTCGCGCACCCTGGCCGCGTCGCTGGCCGAGCGTGCCAAGCCCGAGAACGCGCGCTACCACTACGATTACTACACCGCCAACTGCGCCACCATGGTCCGCGATGCGATCGATGGTGCCCTCGGTGGCGGGCTGCATTCGCAGCTGTCCGGGCGCTCGCGCGGCAACACCTACCGCAGTGAATCGGTGCGCCTGGCCTCGCCGTCGCCGTGGATGTGGCTGGGCTTCGATATCGGCCTGGGCCCGTTCGCCGACCAGCCGCTGTCGCGCTGGCAGGAAGCCTTCGTGCCGATGCGCCTGGCCGATGCGCTGCGCCAGGTGCGCAACAGCGAAGGTCGCCCGCTGGTGCAGGCCGAGCAGGAACTGCTGCCGCACCGGATCGCCCCGGAGCCGACCGAGTCCCCGCGCAGCTGGTGGCCGTGGCTGCTGTGCGGCCTGATCGCCGCTGCGGGTGTGGTTGCACTGCGCCGCCGGCGCCGGCTGCTGGGTGGCCTGGCGCTGCCGTTCTGGCTGTTCTGCGGCATTGGCGGCGCCCTGCTGACCTACCTGTGGGGCTTCAGTGCGCACCAGGCCGCCTGGGCCAACCGCAACCTGCTGCAGCTCTCGCCGCTGTGCCTGCTGCTCGTTCCCGCTGCGATCACCCTGCTGCGCGGCCGCGTGCCGCGCGCGTGGTTCCGGTTCGTGCTGTGGGCGGTCGCCGGCGTGTCGCTGCTCGGCCTGGTGCTGCATTGGCTGACCTTGCAGGCGCAGTACAACCTGCAGTGGATCGTGCTGTTGCTGCCCATCCACGTGGCGCTGGCATGGGTGCTGGGCCGCCGTGACCTGCCCGTCACGGGCCGCTGACGCACGATGCCCGCCATGGATACCGTCACACCTGAAAACCCCGCCTGCGTCATCAACTGCGTTCACTACGATGACCAGGGCAAGCGCCACGACATCGGCCTGGATGCGATCAGCGATGTGATCGCCAGCGACAACGGCTTCGTGTGGGTGGGTCTGTACGAGCCCGACGACAGCGTGCTGCTGAAGCTGCAGGAAGAATTCGGCCTGCACTCGCTGGCCATCGAAGACGCCCGCAATGCGCATCAGCGGCCAAAGGTGGAGGCCTACGGCAATTCGCTGTTCGTGGTGGTCACGACCGCGCAGATGGTGGACGAGCGGATCCGCTACGGCGAGACCCACGCCTTCCTCGGCCCGCGCTTCCTGGTCACGGTGCGCCATGGCGCATCGCTGTCCTATGCCGCCCCGCGCGCCCGCGTGGAGCGCGAACCGGACCTGCTGCGCACGATGGGCCCGTCGTACTGCCTGTATGCGGTGCTGGATTTCGTGGTCGACAACTACCTGCCGATCACCCAGCGTTACCGCGACACGCTGGAGCTGCTGGAAAAGGACATCTTTTCCGACAACTACAAGCGCCAGACCGTGGTGCGCCTGTACGAGCTCAAACGCGAGCTCAACAAGATGCGCATGGCGGTCGCGCCGTTGCAGGACATGCTCTCGCAGATCAAGCGCTACCAGGGCGACCTGGTGCCGGACGAAGTGAAGCTCTACCTGCGCGACGTGCACGACCACGCGGTGCGGATCAGTGATGTGATCGACACCCTGCGCGAAATGCTGGGCACCGCGCTGAGCGTGAACCTGTCGCTGGTGACCCTGGCCCAGGGCGAGACGGTCAAGCGCCTGGGTGCCTGGGCGGCGCTGCTGGCCGCCCCGACCTTGATCACCAGCTGGTATGGCATGAACTTCACGAACATGCCCGAGCTGGACAAGCCGTGGGCTTACCCTGCCATGATCATCGGCGTCGGTGCGGTGTGCGTGGGGCTGTACCGCCTGTTCAAGCGCGCACGCTGGCTGTAGTAGCGACCGTTGGTCGCTACGGCGACGACCGTTGGTCGCTACGGCGACGACCGTTGGCCGCCATGGCGGGCGACCGTAAGCCACCACGGCGCGAGCCGACCAACGGTCGGCTCCTACCCGATCCGTGGCATCACGCCACGTAAACCGTCTTGATGTTCATGAACTCATGGATGCCATGCTCGGCCAGTTCACGACCGAACCCGGATCTTTTGCTGCCGCCGAACGGCAGCCGGACGTCACTCTTGACGATGGCGTTGACGAAGGCGGCACCGCACTCCAGCTGCTGGGCGATGGCTTCGCCGCGCGCCGCATCGGTCGTCCACACGCTGCCGCCCAACCCGAAGGTGGTGTCGTTGGCCACGCGCAGCGCTTCGGCGTCATCGCGGACCCGCAGGATCGCGGCGGCCGGGCCGAACAGTTCTTCGTCGTAGGCCGGCATGCCGGGGGTGACGTTGTCCAGGATGGTCGCCGGATAGCCGGCATGCGAACCCGCCACCGGCTCGCCTCCCAGCAGCAGCGTGGCGCCCTTGGCGATGCTGTCCTGCACCTGCTTGTGCAGCTCGTCGCGCAGGTCCGCGCGTGCCATCGGCGCCAGCGTGGTTTTCTCGTCCTGCGGATCCCCGTAGACGCGCTTGCCTGCAGCGGCGACGAACTTCTCCACGAACGCATCGGCGATCGCATCGACCACGATGAACCGCTTGGCCGCGATGCAGGTCTGCCCGCTGTTGTCGAAGCGTGACTTCACTGCTGCGGCCACCGTCTTCTCGAGATCGGCATCGTCCAGCACCACGAAGGCGTCGCTGCCGCCCAGTTCCATCACGCACTTCTTGAGCTGGTCACCGGCATTGGCCGCAATCGACCGCCCGGCGCGCTCGCTGCCGGTCAGTGTGACCGCCTTGACGCGCTTGTCGCGCAGCACCTCGGCGGCCTGGTCGTTGTCGATATGCAGCACGTCGAACACGCCCTCGGGCAAGCCGCCATCGCGGCACACCGCCAGGATCAGGTCAGCGCATTGCGGCACGTTGCTGGCGTGCTTGAGCAGCGCCACATTGCCGGCCATGAACGCCGGCGCGAGGAAACGGAACACCTGCCAGATCGGGAAGTTCCATGGCATCACCGCGAACACGCAGCCGATCGGCTCGTAGCGCACGTAGCTGCGCTGGGCCTCGGTGTCGATCAGCTGCGGCTTCAGGTAATCGGCCGCGTGATCGGCGTAGAACTCGCAGGCCTCGGCGCATTTCTCGATCTCGCCCAGCGCTTCCCCCTTGAGCTTGCCCATCTCGGTGGTCATCGCCTGCTGGATGTCAGCCTTGCGCTGGCGCAGCTGGGCCGCGATGGCGCGCAGCATAGCCCCGCGCTCCTGCAGCGAACGCGCTGACCAGGCCGGAAACGCCTCGGCGGCAGCGGCCAGGCGCTGCTCGACCTCCGTGTCGGTGAGCAGTTCATGGCGATACGTGACCTGGCCGGTCGCGGGATTGATGATGTCAGCGGTCATCGCGGGTCTCCAAAAGTCAGACCCGCAGTGTGCGCCCCGCCCCGTGATCCGGATGTTGCCGGATCGGGATGACGTTCAGCCGGGGTCCTGCAGCGCCATCTGCATGTCGCGCTGGCGACGCTTCTCGGCGCGGGAGGTGATGTACCAGCCCACCACGGCCGCAATCGACACCGCCAGCACCATCAAGGTGGCCAGGGCATTGATCTCCGGCTTGATGCCCATCCGCACGGAGGAGAACACCTTCATTGGCAGGGTGGTCGAGTTCGGGCCAGCCACGAAGCTGGCGATCACCACGTCATCCAGCGACAGCGTGAACGCCAGCAGCCAGCCGGCCACCAGCGCCGGGGCGATGATCGGCAGGGTGATCTGGAAGAACACCTTCAACCGGCTCGCGCCGAGATCCATCGCGGCCTCCTCCAGCGAGCGGTCCAGCTCCTGCAGTCGCGAGGACACCACCACCGTCACGAAGGACAGGGTGAAGGTGACGTGCGCGATCCAGATGCTGGTCACGCCGCGGCTGGGGAAGCCGGGAATGCCGCCCATCGCCACCAGCAGGGTCATCAGCGAGAAGCCCAGGATCACTTCGGGCATCACCAACGGTGCGGTGATCAACGCACCGAACAGGGTCTTGCCCGGGAAGCGGCGCATGCGGGTCATCACCATCGCGGCCATCGTGCCGAGCACGGTGGCCGCGCAGGCCGTCCAGAACGCGACCTTGAGGCTGATCCACAGCGCATCCAGGATCTGCCGGTTGTTGAACAGCTCGCCGTACCAGCGCGTGGAGAAGCCCGACCATACCGTGGCCAGCTTGGAGGCGTTGAACGAGTACACCATCAACAACAGGATCGGCAGGTACAGGAAGGCGAAGCCCAGCCCGAGCAGGCTCCAGCCCAGCCAGCGGTTGCTGCGCACCATGCTCATGCCAGCTTTCCTTCCAGCTCGCGCTGCTGCATGCGGTTGAACAGCAGGATCGGCACCAGCAGCAGGGCCAGCATCACGATCGCCACCGCCGAGGCCGTGGGCCAGTCGCGGTTGTTGAAGAACTCGCCCCACAGCACGCGGCCGATCATCAGCGTATCCGGCCCGCCGAGCATTTCCGGAATCACGAACTCCCCTACCGCCGGGATCATCACCAGCATGCAGCCGGCGATGATGCCGGTGCGCGAGAGCGGCAATGTGATCCGCACGAAGGCCTGCCACGGCTTGGCGCCGAGGTCGTAGGCCGCTTCCAGCAGGCGGTTGTCCAGCTTCACCAGGTTGGCGTACAGCGGCAGCACCATGAACGGCAGGTAGCAGTAAACGATGCCGATGTAGGCGGCAGTCGGGGTGTACAGGATCTGCAGCGGCGCATCGATCAGGCCGAGCTTGAGCAGCAGCTGGTTGAGCAGGCCGTTGCGGTCCAGGATGCCGATCCAGGCATACACCCGGATCAGGAACGAGGTCCACGAGGGCAGCACCACCAGCATCATCGCCACGTTGCGCGCGGCCGGGCTCATCCGCGAGATCACGTACGCCATCGGGTAGCCGATCAGCAGCGTGAGCAGGGTCGAGATGACCGCGATCTTGATCGAGCTCAGGTACGCCAGCGCGTACTGGTTGTCCTTGACCAGGGCTGCGTAGCTGCCGAGGTTGAGCTTGAGCGAGAAGGCGCCATCCACGTACTCCAGCAGCCAGGTATACGGCGGCGAACCGACCTGGGTGCGCGCGAAGGAGATCATCAGGATGATCACGAACGGCACCGCGAAGAACAGCAGCAGCCACAGGTACGGCGCGGCGATCACGCCGGCGCGCGTGCCCGGGAGCCAGCGCTTCCAGCCGGTCGCGGTCATGAGGTCAGCACCACGCCATCATTGTCGCGCCAGTGCACCCAGACGGTGTCACCCCAGGTCAGGCCATCGCTGGCCCAGCGCTGGGAGTTGGCGAAATTGGACAGCACCTTGGCCCCGCTCGGCAGGCGCACATGGAACACCGAATGGCTGCCGAAGTAGGCGATCTCCTCGATCACGCCCTGGGCCTTGTTGGTATCCCCCGCCGGCTCGTCCTTGCCGATCATCACCTTTTCCGGGCGTAGTGCGAACGCCACCGGCTGGCCTTCGTAACCGGTGATCCCGTGGGCGACGTAGATCGGTGCGGGGAACAGCGGCGTGCGCACGGTGACGTACTCGGGCAGGTCCTCATCGAGCACGCCATCGAACAGGTTCACCGAGCCGATGAACTCGGCCACGAAGCGGTTGGCCGGCTGCTCGTAGATTTCATCCGGCTTGCCGACCTGCTGGATCCAGCCGGCATCCATGACCGCGATCCGGGTCGCCATGGTCATGGCTTCTTCCTGATCGTGGGTGACCATCACGCAGGTCACCCCGGTGGTCTCGATGATGTTGACCAGCTCCAGCTGCATCTGCGAGCGCAGCTTCTTGTCCAGCGCGCCCATCGGTTCATCCAGCAACAGCAGCTTGGGCCCTTTGGCCAGCGACCGCGCCAGCGCCACGCGCTGCTGCTGGCCACCGGAGAGCTGGTGCGGCTTGCGCTTGGCCAGCTTGCCCAGCTGCACCAGCTCCAGCATTTCGCCGACGCGGCGGTTGATCGCATCGCGCGCCATGCCGTCCTGCTTGAGGCCGAAGGCGATGTTCTGCTCGACCGTCATGTGCGGGAACAGCGCATAGGACTGGAACATCATGTTGATCGGGCGCTGGTACGGGGGCAGCGCGTTGATGCGCTGGCCGTCCAGGTCGATGGTCCCCTGGGTGGGGGTCTCGAAGCCGCCCAGGCAGCGCAGCAGCGTCGATTTGCCGCTGCCCGAGCCACCGAGCAGCGCGAAGATCTCGCCTTTGCGCACGTCCAGGGTGACGTCGTCGAGCGCGACGAAACCGTCGAACTCCTTGCGCAGCGCGCGGATGGACAGGTAGCCCGGTTCCAGGACCGGGAGGACCGCGCCTTCCGGCTTGGCTTCAAATGGCATGGTCAGCGGCTCCGGGAGCGGCGGCGGGACGGGGGGAGAATGCCATTTTACCGGTGGTGGCCGCGTCATGTCCTACCCCCTGAAACGACGACGCCGGCACGGGGCCGGCGTCGCAGGGGGGCGGTCAGCGCCCGGTTTTCACCTCGGTCCACAACCGGGTGTAGAGCTTGTCCACCTCCGGCGTGTTGATCGAGTAGGTGAACATCTTCGCCGCCACATCGGCCGGCGGGTAGATGGTCGGGTCGGTGCGGATCGATTCGTCCACCAGCGGCGTGGCCGCGGTCACCGGGTTGGCGTAATGGATGAAGTTGGTGTTGGCCGCGGCGACCTTCGGGTCCAGCAGGTAGTTGATGAAGGCGTAGGCGGCCTCCGGGTGCTTGGCATCCTTGGGGATGGCCAGCATGTCGAACCACTGCGGGCCACCTTCGCGCGGGATCGAGTAGGCCACGGTCACGCCATTGGAAGCTTCAGCTGCACGGTCACGGGCCTGGATGATGTCACCGGACCAACCCACCACCAGGCAGGTGCCGCCGTTGGCCAGCGAGCCCACGTACTGCGAGGAGTGGAAGTTCTGCACGTACGGGCGGATGCTCTTGAGCAGCGCGGCCGCCTTCTCCAGCGTGGCCGGATCCTGGCTGTGCGGATCTTCGCCCAGGTAGTGCAGCGCGATCGGGATCATGTCCGAAGGCGTATCCAGGATGGTGATCCCGCAGTCCTTCATCTTGGCGATGTTTTCGGGCTTGAAGACCAGATCCCAGCTGTTGGCGATGTCGGTGCTGCCACCGAAGCGCTGCTTGAGCAGCTCCACGTTGTAGCCGATGCCGGTGGTGCCGATCATGTACGGCACACCGTATTCGTTGCCCGGGTCCTGCTGCGCGATGCGCTTCATCACGTCCGGGTCGAGGTTGGCCAGGTTCGGGATCTTGCTCTTGTCCAGCGGCAGGAACACCCCGGCCTTGATCTGGCGGCCGAAGAAGTTCAGCGTCGGCACCACCACGTCGTAGCCGCTGTTGCCGGCCAACAGCTTGGTTTCGACCATCTCATCACTGTCGAACACGTCATAGGTCACCTTGGTGCCGGTGGCCTTTTCGAAGTTCGGGATGGTGTCTTCGGCGATGTAATCGCTGTAGTTGTAGACGTTCAGGACCTTGGCGTCGTCCTGCTTGTCACCGCCGCCACAGGCGGTCAGCACGGATACGGCAATGCCGAGGGTGAGGATTCGCAGCTTCATCGGACTCTCCACAGGTCAGGTGCGAGTTGGGGGGAACCGGCCGGACCGGCGCAACGGGTGCCAGCCTACCGGGCATGCCCCCATTTTCCCAGCACATGGCCCTCACGGCCATGCCGGATCCGGTGGCTCGGTCAGACGTTGAGCAGCAGGAACTCACGTTCCCAGGAGCTGATCACCCGGAAGAAGGTCTCGTATTCTTTGCGCTTGACCGACACATAGGCGCGGCAGAAGCGCTCGCCCAGCATTTCGCGCAGTTCCGGGCAGCCTTCCAGCCCGTCCAGCGCCTCGCCCAGCGAGCGCGGCAGGTCGTAGCCGAGTTCCTTGGCGCTGCCGCTGATCGGCGCGGTGGGGGAGCCCTGCTCGCGGATGCCGAGCAGGCCGGCGGCCAGGGTGGCAGCGATCGCCAGGTAGGGGTTGGCATCCGAGCCGGCAAACCGGCTTTCCACCCGCATGTTCTCTGGTGTATCCAGCGGCACGCGCAGCCCGCAGGTGCGGTTGTCGAAGCCCCAGTGCACGTTGCTCGGGGAGACCTCGCCGAACATCAGCCGGCGGTAGGAGTTCACGTTCGGCGCGAAGAATGCCATCGCCGCCGGCACGTACTTCTGCAGGCCGGCCAGGTAGTGCCCGAACAACGGGCTGAAATCCTCACCACCATGCTCGCCGGTGAACACGTTGCTGCCGTCGCTGATCCGCAGCAGGCTCTGGTGGATATGCATCGCACTGCCCGGCTCGTTCTCCATCGGCTTGGCCAGGAAGGTGGCGTAGATGCCATGGCGCATGGCCGACTCACGCATGGTGCGCTTGAACAGGAACACCTGGTCGGCCAGATCCATCGCATTGGCGTGGGTGAAGTTGACCTCCAGCTGCGCCGCGCCGGATTCATGGATCAGCGTATCCACGTCCAGCTTCATCGCATCGCAGTAGTCGTACATCAGATCCAGGATCGGATCGAACTCGTTGACCGCATCGATCGAGTAGGACTGGCGCGCGGTTTCAGGACGCCCGGAGCGGCCGGCCGGCGGCAGCAGCGGGAAGTCCGGGTCGGTGTTCTTCTGGACCAGGAAGAACTCCAGCTCCGGTGCCACCACCGGGCGCAGGCCCAGTTCGGCATAGGCATTGAGGACGCGCCGCAGCACGTTGCGCGGGGCCAGCTCATGCGGCTCACCGGTCTTGGTGAAACAGTCGTGGATGACCTGCGCGGTCGGATCGGTCGCCCAGGGCACCATGCGGACGGTGTCGGCATCCGGGCGCAGGATCATGTCCGAATCCGACGGTGAGGTCAGCTCGTAGTAATCGTCCGGGAACTCGCCGGTGACCGTCGTGGCGAAGATACCCTCCGGCAGGCGGGTGCCGTAATCGTGCGAGAACTTGTCGGCCGGAATGATCTTGCCGCGCGCGTTGCCGGTGATGTCCGGCACCAGGCACTCCACCTCGGAGATGCGCCGGTCCTTGAGCCAGCGCAGCAGCGTGCTCTCCTGCGGAACAGGCTTGGGGGCGGCGGCTTTGCGCGAACGCGTTCGGGTGGTCATGACCGGTCTGCTGTAAGAGAGTTGCGGCGACAAGCATCGCCGAAAGCGTGAAAAATGCTGTGATAGAACGAATTGTCGGCCACCCGCCACTCCGGATGCCACTGCACCCCGAGCACGAAACGATGCGCGGTGCTGCGGGCGGCTTCTATCAGGCCATCCTCAGCAACGGCCTCGATCTGCAGGCCCTCGGCCAAGCGATCGATGCCCTGCCCGTGCACGGAATTGACCCGTGCCGTGGGCGCGCCGGCCCAGCCGGCCAGCCAACCGCCCTCACACAGGTGCACCGCATGCGCCGGCCCATATTGCACCGCCACCGGCGCCTCCGGGTCTTCACGATGATCGTTCATGCCCGGCACCGCGTGCACGCGCGGGTGCAGACTGCCCCCGAGCGCGACGTTCAATTCCTGGAAACCCCGACAGATCGCCAGCACAGGCAGGTCGCGGGCCAGCGCCTCCTGCAACAGGGAGAGCGCGTTCGCATCGCGCGCCGGATCATGGCGGTTGCCGGGCCAGCTCGGCGGCCCGGCATACAGATGCGGTTCGATATTGCTCACCGCGCCGGTCAGCAGCAGGCCCTGCAGGCGGTCCAGCCAATGCGTGGCCGGCAACGGCGGCTGCAGGCTGGGCAGCAGCACCGGGGTGACACCGGCCGCCTCGGCCAGCGCGCGGACGTACTTCTCACCCGCCGCCGCGAAGGGATGATGGCCCAGCATCGTGCTGTCGGTGGGCAGTCCGACCCAAGGGGGCGAGACCATGCGTCATGCTCGGATGACCTGCAGCCACGTTACCCCCGTGCGCAGACCTCGCGCAACACAGCGCCGCATCGGCGGTGCGCGCCCCCCTCACACGCCTGCGGCAGTAGCTGCGACAGACTGACCCCTGTCCCGCGCGCCGGTTGCTGGCATCCTTTGTCCATGATTGTTGTCCTGTCCTCTCCCCGCCGGTGCCCGGCATGACGGCTGCCGGCGAGGCGCATGCACCCAGCTGGTACGCCGACAGCGTGCCGGGCGCGCCGCTACGTGAACCGCTGACGGGGGATCTGAGCGCCGACGTGTGCGTGCTGGGTGCCGGCTACACCGGCCTGTCCGCCGCCCTGACCCTGGCCGAGCGCGGTTATCGCGTCGTGCTGCTGGAGGCGCACCGCGTGGGCTGGGGGGCGTCCGGCCGCAACGGTGGTCAGGCGATCGTCGGCTACGGCTGCGAAGTGGATACGCTCGAGCATCTGGTGGGCGCTGAAGACGCGCGGGCGCTGTTCGAATTCTCGCGCGATGGCATGCGCCTGCTGCGTGACCGCATCGTCCGCCACCAGATCGAGTGCGATTGGCGCGACGGCCATGCCAGCGTGCCGATCAAACCCCGCCAGGAGCGCATGCTGCGCGCCGGGCTGATCGATCTGGCCCAGCGCTACGACTATCCGCTGCAATGGTGGGACCGCACACAGCTGCGCGGGCAGCTGGACAGCCCCCGCTATCGCGGGGCGATGTTCGATCCCCACAGCGGCCACCTGCATCCGCTGGCCTACGCGCAGGGCCTGGCCCGTGCCGCGGAGGCGGCCGGCGCGGTGATCCACGAGCAGTCCCCGGTCCTGCAGCTGATCCGCGGGCCCCGGCCGCAGCTGCGCACCGCGCACGGCACGGTCAGCGCCGACCACGTGGTGATCGCCGGCAATGCCTGGCTGGAGGGCATCGCGCCGGAGCTGGAATCGCGGATCATGCCGGTCGGCACCTATATCGGTGCCAGTGCGGTCCTTGGGCAAGCACGGGCGCAATCGCTGATCCGCAACGACATGGCCGTGGCCGACGTCAGCTGGGCACTGGACTACTTCCGCCTCAGCCGTGATCACCGCCTGCTGTTCGGCGGCCAGGCCAGCTACTCCGCCCTGCCCCCGCCCGGCCTGCGCGGTGTGATGACACGGCGCATGCGCGCGGTGTTCCCGCAGCTGGCCGACGTGGAGCTGGAGTACGTGTGGGGCGGCTATGTGGATATCACCCGCAACCGCGCCCCGCACTGGGGCCGACTGACCCCGAATGTCTATTTCGCGCAGGGCTTCTCGGGCCACGGTGTTGCCGCAGCGGGCCTGGCGGGCCAGGTGCTGGCCGAAGCCATCGCCGGCCAGGCGGAGCGCCTGGATGTATTCGAACGCATTCCGCACCGCCCCTTCCCCGGCGGGCGCATGCTGCGAACCCCGCTACTGGTTGCGGCGATGTCCTGGTACAAGCTGCGGGATGCGTTGTGGTGAGGGCGCAAGGGGCGTTCGGCGACCACGGGTAAAGTGAGACACGGCGCGACATCTGAAAGCGGTCGCTCTGTTTCCCGGCAGCGCCAGACCGGGAGTGCCAGCAGATGGCATGGGAGCGCATCTCTTGCTGCGCACGCCGCGCGTCACAGCGCAACGATGTGTGGAGAATGCGTCATATCAAGGCCTGCAGTGGCAGAGATGGGCACGCCTCGAACACGGGACGTCATCTGTGTATCCGCGGCGCAACTCGACTGCGGGCCGTACGACGAGCGTGAAGAGTTTCCTAAGAAAATGAGATATGTGTCACGCCCATGGCCCCAACCCATGCCCGCGCGTGAATCCATACGCTGCGCGCGCCATCGCGCCGGACCACTTGCGCAATTGCATAATCCGGCGCGTGTATATACCGTCCAATCTGATCGCGGCATTGATACACAGGGATGTTGACGGCACGAACAGGGGGAGCCGGTGCGAGGAGAATGGTGGAAAAATGGACTTCAGTTGAATCTGCGCATCGAGCCGATCGGGCTTGTCCTTGCCGTCATCTATGCCTTTGCCTGTTGGGGCGCACGCAAGCTGTCCCTCGACCAGTTCTACCTGCCTGCCGGCATACGCGTGGCTGCACTGCTGCTCTGTCCACCACGACTGTGGCCCTATCTGTTCCTGGGTGAGTACGCCTACTTCGCGCAGATGCGTTACCCGATGGTGGAGAAGTACGGGCTGGCGTGGGTCATTCTCGCCTCCGTCTCGCTGATGCCCACGGTGGCAACGATCGTGCGACTGCATCGCAAAATGGTGATCGCCACCACGCAGGCTTGGTTGCTCTCGGTTGGCGCAGCATCAGCCGTAGCCGTCACCTCGTTGAACCTGGTTTTGATGCACTTGCTTTGGCCGACTCCAGATGTCCCCCTCCTTACGGGCGCGGCGCGCTACATGGTGGGCGACTTCATCGGCATTCTGACGGTCGTCCCTCTTGCCCTGCTATGGGCAAGTAGGCGCACGGAAGTTGCATGGACAGGCCGTTTCCTGACGCCGAGCATCGCCGCACTGGCACTGATGATATTGACCGGGATCGCTTCTGCGCTCGTTCCTGCAGAGTCCGCCACGGTCAAGAGCAGCCTGCAATTGTTGATGGCGCTACCGGCGATAGCGCTTACCTGTCTTCTTGGTTGGCGTGGGGCGGCAATTGCCGTGCCGTCACTCAACCTCATCATTGGGCTTACGACGCCAAAACCGTATCCACTGGCATTTGATGCGACAACGTTTACGACGCAGATGATCATGGCCATTGCGAGTATCGCGCTGCTTTTGTTCGGCTCACGCATTACGCACTATTATCATCGCTATCAGATTCGTGATGACGGCGAGAGAAATGCCCTAAAACTGGCGCGCAATTCACACATGGCCAGTGAAAAAGGTCTACGAGAACGTGCACTTCATCTCAGGAAGCTTGGCGATGGCATCGAGGTATCGCTTAAAGAGGTGGTGACCTGGCTGAAACTGCAGGGTCACCATGAGATAGCAAACGGGCTGATGAACACTGCAACGTTGCATTCACAGCAGTTCCGCACACAGGCAAGCATGGTCTATCCAACGGCATTGGATCAGTTGGGCCTCTACGTTGCACTGCAAGCCGGCGGCGTCCGTGAATGCTGGGACCAGAGCAACCGGGTGACTCGGCCTCGCTTGGAAGGCGACCCTTGCATGTTGAGTACAGGCCTTCAGCTCGCGGCCTATCGTGCGCTCACTGAAGCGGTACCCCTGCTTTTGGAGCATGAGTTTGGACAGATAATGGTCCGCGTCCGCTGCGGGGGTTTCGGGTCGCAACGGGGAATCCTTTTAGTGGTAGCACTGCTTGATTCAGCCCAGCCGTTGTCCGAGACAACCGTCGCCATGGTGGATGAGCATCTGGCAGGCCTGCCTCTTGCTTACGGCGGCTTTGTACACTGCCGCCGCAACCGCATCAGGATAGTGCTCACGGAGGCAGCCGCGCGCTCCCCCGCCAGAGCGACAGACATGCCGCGGCAAAACTGGGTGCGGGAAAGCATCCGATCTGGACAATAGATCCTTTCGGTGCCCTCCAAAGTGCGTTGACGTGCTGCCGCACTCTAGGCGGCAGCACGTCAACGCTGGCTATCTATCAGAATCCTAAGGCTGCTGACCTGCGACCTCAACGGACCACACAGCATCATTGCCATGTCCGTAGAGAACCAGCGAGAAGCGGGAACCTCTATAAATTTCGGCCCTCGCTGCGTTTGCCGGCGGCCGTACGCGCTGCCGTGGCAACGACACACTCGCCGAGCTTTCGCCAGCGGGCAGGGTCCAGAACGCATCATCTACATTTCCGATGATCACTTGAACGCGCCCCACGAAATCATTTACCTGGAAATAAGAGATTCCATCGCGCGTGAACCCATACACGTGCCACTGTGGATCCAAACTCAGATCGACCGCGATCGGCTGCGCCCTGCCCAGTCCACTTTTTGCCAGAGGAGTTCCGTGTCCATCTGACTGCGCCATTCCAACCATCGGAACCGACGCGAGAATAACGACACCCACAACACCAACAATCCTTGGAATGCGCACATTTACCTCCTGATTAAAACGTTGAGGGGAACTTCAGCGATAGTAACCGTAAGCGGACATCCATCGATCAGCCGGGGCCGCCTGAGCGGCCAGCACAGGACGACGCCCCACCCGGCAACCAGGCGGAGGCTGCGACATTTCGCGGCACCCCTCTCCCTAAAGTTACGCGTGAAACCGCCGCTACCAGTCCCGACCCACTCGGAACCGAGCGTACGCCTCATGCCGGCACTGTTGCAGGGCGCTGTTCTCAGCGACCCCGGTGATGCCCTGCCCCAGCGGATCCTGCTGGTGGAAAACTCGCGCACGTTCACCAGCATGCTGCGTGAGGCGATCGAGCAGCGGCTGGAGCTGCCGGTTTCGGTGGCGACCAGCCTGGCCGAGGCCGGGCGGCTGCTGGATGAGGAACAGGGTTGGTTCCTGGTCCTGACCGGGCTGGTGCTGGCCGATGGCGACCGCGATACCGTGGTGGACTACTTCCTGTCGCGCGGGCTGCCCACCGTGGTGGTCAGCGGCGTGTATGACGAGGATCTGCGCAAGCGCGTGCTGCAGCAGCAGATCATCGATTACGTGCTCAAGAACACCCCGGGCAGCATCGATTATCTGGTGTGGCTCGTGCAACGACTGGAGCGCAACCGGCGCATCGCCGCGCTGGTGGTGGATGACTCGATGTCGGCGCGGATGTACGCCGCCTCCTTGCTGCGCATGTATGGGCACGATGTCTACGAGGCCGCTGACGGCGCCGAGGGACTGAAGGCCATCGAGGCGCACCCGGCGATCCGGCTGGCGGTGGTCGATCAGGAGATGCCAGGCATGGAGGGCGTGGAATTCACCCGCCGCCTGCGCACGATGCGCTCGCGCGACAAGCTGGCCGTGATCGGGATTTCCGGCAATACCGATCCCTCGCTGATTCCGCGCTTCCTCAAGAACGGCGCCAACGATTTCCTGCGCAAGCCCTTCTCGCGCGAGGAGTTCTTCTGCCGCGTCTCGCAGAACGTGGACCAGCTCGAGCTGATCGGCACCCTGCAGGACCTGGCTACCCGCGATTTTCTGACCGGGCTGCCGAATCGTCGCTGCTTCCTGGAGCAGAGTCAGCGTCAGCTGCCGCAGCTGCACCTGGATGGCGAACAGGTGGCTGTCGCGATGATCGACATCGACCACTTCAAGCACATCAACGATACCCATGGCCACGAGGCCGGCGACGATGCGCTGCGCGCGGTGGCCGCAGCGGTCGCCCAGCATGCGCGCCAGGACGATCTGATCGCACGCTTCGGCGGCGAGGAGTTCTGCCTGCTGGTACCGGGCATGGATGAAGAGCAGGCCGTGCACTACTTCGACGAACTGCGCCAGCGCATCGCCGCGCTGGAGGTCGACCTGGGCCACACCACCCTGCGCATGACGGTCAGCATCGGGCTGTGCTGCCTGCGGCCACAGCGCGATTCCCTGCACCGGCTGATTTCCGAGGCCGATCGGCAGCTGTACCTGGCCAAGGCCGGCGGCCGCAATCGCGTCCATTGCGCTACCGTGGCGACCGGCCCACGCCAGCGCGAGCCTGCCCTGGCGCCTTGATCGAGATCAACGCGGCCCCGGCCGCGACTGCCTAGAGTCGCCCCCAGTTGAACAGCGCGGGGAACGCACCATGGCACTTCTGGTCTGGCAGGACGATCTGAACATCGGTATCGATGTCATCGATCACCAGCACATGCGCATCGTGGAGATGCTCAACCACCTGCACGTCGCCCAGAAGAGCCTGGAGCGGCTGGCCGTGGCCGAGGTCATCGACGAACTGGTGGACTACACGATGTCCCACTTCGCCTTCGAAGAAGAGCTGATGGAGGAAGCCGGCTACCCGTTCTGCGCGGCGCACAAGCGCGTGCACGAAATCTTCGGCAAGCGCGTGGGCGAGTACCGGCTGCGTTTCCAGGCCGGTGAGGACATCACCGACGAGCTGCGCACGATGCTGTCGCGCTGGCTGTTCAACCATATCCGTGGCGATGACAAGGCGTACGCGCCGCAGGTCAAACAACACCTCAACCAGTTCGCGCGCGACCACCAGCAGGGCAGCTGGCTGGGCCGCACGCTCAAGCGCTTCTTCCGCTGATCAGCGCCCGCGCCGCCCCATCGCCAGCAAGGCGACGATGGTGATCAATGCGGTCACGCACAGGTAATAGCCCACCGCGACCAGGCCATAGCGCTCGGCCAGCCACGTCGCCACATACGGCGCCGGTGCGGCACCGAGAATGCCGGCCAGGTTGAACGACAAGGAGGCGCCGGTATAGCGCACCTGCACCGGGTAAATCTCGGCCAGGAAGGTGCCGCACGGGCCGTAGGTCAGGCCCATCAGGAACAGGCCCAGCGCCAGGAACCCCAGCACCAGCCACGGGCTGCCGGCCTGGAACAGCGGCGCGAACACCACGCCGAAGGCGAGGATCAGGCCGCTGGCCACGATCATCGTGCGGCGCGTGCCCCAGCGGTCGCCGTACAACGCGGAAATGGGAATGCCGGCGGCGAAGAACAGGATGCCGACCATCTGCAGCAGCAGGAACTGCTCACGCGAGTAGCCCAGCACGGTGGTGCCGTGGCCGAGGGTGAACACCGTCATCAGGTAGAACAGCACGAAGGTGGCGAACGCCCCCAAGGTGCCCAGCACCAGCGTCAGCGGATGTTCGCGCAGCACCGTCCACATCGGCAGCTTGACCCGCTCGTTGCGGTCCAGCGCGGCCTGGAATTGCGGGGTCTCGTGGATGTTCAGGCGTACCCACAGGCCGATGCCGACCAGCAGCGAACTGGCCAGGAACGGCACGCGCCAGCCCCATTGCAGGAAATCGGCCTCGCTCATCGCGCGGCCCAGCAGCAGGAAGATACCGGCCGAAAGCAGGAAGCCCAGCGGTGCGCCCAGCTGCGGGAACATGCCGTACCAGGCGCGTTTGCCGGGCGGCGCATTCTCGGTGGCCAGCAGCACGGCGCCACCCCACTCTCCCCCCAGCCCCAGGCCCTGCCCGAAGCGGCACAGCGCGAGCAGTGCCGGCGCGACCAGCCCGATGCTGGCATGCGTGGGCAGCAGGCCGATCGCCACGGTGGAGATGCCCATCGTGAGCAGCGCAGCGACCAGCGTCGCCTTGCGCCCGATGCGGTCACCGTAGTGACCGAACACCGCCGAGCCGACCGGCCGCGCGATGAAGGCCACCGCGAAGGTCGCCAGCGACTGCAGCATCGCCGCCCCATCGCTGCTTTCGGGGAAAAACAGGTGCGGGAACACCAGCACCGCGGCGGTGGCGTAGATGTAGAAATCGAAGAATTCGATGGTGGTGCCGATCAGGCTCGCCAGCAGAATGCGGCGGGGAGAGTTCACGACAGGGGCGACGGCAGGTGTGGACATCGGGCACGCAGAAAAAGGCAGCTGCCGGATTCTGCCACGGCCTTCCGCTGGCTGCCGCAATGGTTGCAGACGAGACTGTCAGCCTGTGACCGCCTCGGCGACCTGCGCATCCGGCAGGAACTTCCCCGGCACCGCAGTGTCTCAACGCGGTCACCCCGCCAGGACGGTCCCGGATGTCAGCCTCACGGAAGAGTGCCGCCCCCTTGCGCTGGGCGCAGCCGGTCGCCATCGCGGTGGTGATCGTTGTGCACGGGCTGATGCTGGGCGTGCTGCTGCGGTCTCCGGCCCCCAGTGGCGCTGCGGAGGAGGCCCGCCTGGCGGTGTACTGGCTGCCGCGGCCGTTGCCTGCATCAGTTCCCCTACCCTCGCCCGCCCCGCCGCCAGCACAGCAGCCGCCTGCGTCGCGGCGCCTGGCTGCACCTCTCGTGGCCACGTCCAGCACCGCATCGCCGGCTGCGGTGGTGGATCCGCCAGCACCACCGGCCGTACTGGAGCTGCGCGTGCCTGCCTCGCTGACGGGCAGCGGTATCGATGCCGCCTCGCTGGCGCCACGCGTGCTGGGGGATCGGGATGTGCACCTGGCATTCCAGCCCAAGCGCAAGCGCTTCCGTATGAAGGCCGGGATGACCCCGGAGCAGATCGTGCACGGCATCTTCCAGCTGATCGGCGCGTGGCCCCCGGGCTACACGGTGGACCCGTGCCGCCTGACGCGGCAGCAGATCGACTACCTGCGCAACGCCGTGGATGAAATGGATCGCGACCTGCTGCGCGAGTCGCTGATCCGCCACAGCCAGGACTGCTGAGCGGCGTCAGCCGCCCAGGTGGATCCAGGTCGCCTTGAGCTCGGTGTACTTGTCGAAGGCGTGCAGGGATTTGTCACGGCCGATGCCGGACTGCTTGTAGCCACCGAATGGGGCGGTCATGTCGCCACCATCCCATTGATTGACCCACACACTGCCCGCACGCAGCCCGCGTGCCACCCGATGTGCGCGGCCCAGGTCGCGCGTCCATACGCCAGCGGCCAGCCCGTAGATTGAATCATTGGCCATGCGCAGCGCGTCCGCCTCGTGATCGAAGGTGAGCACCGACAGCACCGGGCCGAAGATCTCCTCGCGGGCGATCGTGTGCTGCGGATCGACCTCGTCGAACACCGTCGGCTCCACATAGCTGCCACCCGGCACCACCTCCAGCCGCTTGCCCCCCAGCAGCAGGCGTGCGCCCTCGGCCTCGCCGCGTGCTACATAATCCAGCACGCGGCCTGCATGCGCCTCATCGACCAGTGCGCCCATCGCGGCATCCGGCTCGAAGGGATGCTGCGGCTGCATATGCCGGCCATGCGCCAGTACGCGGGCCACGAAGGCATCCTTGATCGAGCGCTGGACCAGGAGGCGCGAGCCGGCGGTGCACACCTCGCCCTGGTTGTAGAAGATCGCGGTGGCAGCGGCCTGGGCGGCCTTGTCCAGATCGGGCGCATCAGCGAACACGAGGTTCGGGCTCTTGCCGCCGCACTCCAGCCAGGTGCGCTTGAGATTCGATTTCCCGGCGCATTGCAGCAACCGCCGACCGACGGCGGTGGAGCCGGTGAACGCCAGCGCATCCACGTCCATGTGCAACGCCAACGGTTCGCCCGTCCGCTCACCATGGCCGGGAAGCACATTGAACACGCCATCAGGCACCCCCGCCTCGGCCACCAGCGCGGCCAGGCGGATCGCGCTCAGCGGCGAGCGCTCGGAGGGCTTGAGCACCACGGAATTGCCCGCCGCCAAGGCTGGCGCGATCTTCCACGTTGCCATCAGCAGCGGGAAGTTCCACGGCACGATCACCGCCACCACGCCCACCGGCTCACGGGTGATCAGGCCCAGCGTATCCAGCGCGGTCGGGGCAACCTCGCCGTACACCTTGTCCACCGCCTCGGCGGTCCAGCGCAGGCAGCGCACGACACCGGCCAGATCGCCCTCGCGTGCGTCGCGGACCGGCTTGCCCATGTCCAGGGTTTCCAGCAGCGCGAGCGCATCGGCGTGTTGTTCCACCAGGTCGGCCAGCCGCAGCAGCACCTGCTTGCGATGAGAGGGCGCCGCCCGCGACCAGTCGCCCGCATCGAAACTGCGCCGCGCCGCTGCGACCGCCCGATCGACGTCCGTCGTGTCGGCGTCGGCCACCTGCACCAGCACGCGGCCATCGATCGGGCTGACGCAGTCATAGCGCGCGCCACTGGCGGCGTCCACGTAGCGCCCATCGATGAAGGCCTGGCCCTGGAAGGTCAGTGCATCGGCCTGGCGTTGCCAGTCGTCGCGGGTGCGTGCGGTGGTCATCGGCGTCGTCCTAATCCACTCAGTCGGGTAAGGCGGTTATACCCGTCGCCATCACGGGATGACGTGAGGCGAGTGCGATAAAGTCGTGACCATCGCGCCCTTGCGGAGTGCCGCATGCCTCGTCCCGATTCGTCGTTGTCGACCCTGGCCAGCCAGGCACCCGCAGACCTGGATGCCTACTGGATGCCATTCACCGCCAACCGCCAGTTCAAGGCGGCCCCGCGCCTGCTGGTGCGTGCGCAGGGCATGTATTACCACGACATCGACGACCGTCCGATCCTGGATGGCGCGGCCGGCCTGTGGTGCTGCAACGCAGGGCATGCGCGGCCGAGGATCGTGCAGGCGATCCAGCAGCAGGCGGCCACGCTGGATTTCGCGCCACCGTTCCAGATGGCCTCCCCCTTGCCCTTCGTGCTGGCCCAGCGGTTGGCCGCGCTGGCACCGGGCCGCTTGAACCATGGGTTCTTCACCAACTCCGGCTCCGAGGCGGTCGACACCGCGATGAAGATCGCGCTGGCCTACCATCGCCTGCGCGGCGAGGGTCACCGCACCCGCTTCATCGGCCGGGAGAAGGCCTATCACGGCGTCGGCTTCGGCGGCCTGTCGATCGGCGGCCTGCCCAACAACCGCAAGACGTTCGGGCCGTTGTTGCCCGGCAGCGATTTCCTGCGCCACACGCTCGATCTGGAGCGCAATGCCTTCAGCCCCGGCTTGCCGCGCCACGGCGCCGAACTCGCAGAAGACCTGGAACGCCTGATCGCGCTGCACGATGCATCCACGATCGCGGCGGTGTTCGTCGAGCCGATCGCTGGCTCGGCGGGGGTGATCCTGCCCGCACCGGGGTACCTGCAGCGCCTGCGCGAGATCTGCGACCAGCACGGCATCCTGCTGGTGTTCGATGAGGTGATCACCGGTTTCGGCCGGGTCGGCAACGCCTTCGCCGCGCATCGCTTCGGGGTCACCCCGGACCTGATGACCTTGGCCAAGGGGCTGACCAACGGCGCGGTGCCGATGGGCGCGGTGCTGGCCAGCGAAGTGATCCACGACGCCTTCATGCAGGGCCCACCGGCCGCCATCGAGTTCTTCCACGGCTACACCTATTCCGGCCACCCGCTGGCCTGCGCAGCGGCCCTGGCGGCGCTGGATACCTACGCCGAAGAGCATCTGTTCGAGCGCGCCATCGCGCTGGGCGACTACTGGCAGGAGCGACTGCACAGCCTGCGCGGGCTGCCGCATGTGGTGGACATCCGTAATTTCGGGCTCATCGGTGCTGTCGAGCTGATGCCGCGCAAGGACGCCCCCGGCGCGCGTGGCTACGAGGTGTTCGAGCGCTGCTTCCGCGATGGCCAGTTGCTGGTGCGCTGCACTGGCGATGTGATCGCCCTGTCGCCCCCGCTGATCCTGGAGCGCAGCCATATCGACCGGATCGTTGACGTACTGGGCGAGATGATCCGCGCCACCGGCTGAGGCTGAATCCACCGGCGACGACGGCGACCGCCGCGATCCTTACAATGGTCGGTCACGTTTCGCTCGCGTACCGGATTGCATGGACATTGTCGTCAAAGAAGAACTCAAGGCCTACATCGACCCGCTGACCCCGGACGAGCACGACGCCCTGGAGCGCAGCATCCTCGCCGAAGGCTGCCGCGACGCGCTGGTGCTGTGGGGCGAGGTACTGGTCGATGGCCACAACCGCTACGGCATCTGCCAGAAGCACGGCCTGCCGTTCCAGACGATCCAGAACACCCGCTTCCAGTCGATGGATGACGTCCACCTGTGGATGATCGAACAGCACCTGGGGCGCCGCAGCGTCTCCGATTTCCAGCGTGGCGTGCTGGCGCTGCGCAAGCGCGACATCCTGGCCGAGCGCCACCGCGCCGATCAGGCCCAGCTGCAGAAGGAAAGCGATGGCGAGATCAGCGGCCCGGCCGATGCTGGTGACGAAGACAGCCCGCCGTGGGCGGCCGCGCCGAAGGTCAGCCGCGCCGACATGGCCCGCGAAGCGCGCCTGAGCAGCAGCCAGGTGACGATGATCGAGCGCATCCACAAGCAGGCCGCACCGGAGCTGGTGGAAGCGGTCAAGACCGGGGTGATCTCGATCAGCGCCGCGGCCGCCGTGGCCGACCTGCCCGAAGACGAACAACGCGCCGCGGCCGCCGCCGGCAAGGACGAGCTCAAGCAGGCCGCCAAGCGCGTGCGCGAGTCCAAGCGCAAGCCGCGCAAGCCGGTCCAGGAGGTGCTGCACAGTGCCGACGGCGACGCCGAGGTCGACCCCAGCCGCGCCGCCGAGATCGCCGATGCGCTCAACGCACTGGGCGAAGGCCCTGCCGAGCTGCGCCAGCGCATCATCGCGCTGACCCTGGAAAACGACACCCTGCGCCAACAGCTGGCCGCGCTGCGCAAGCAGGTGGCGGACATCTGAGGTAGTGCCGGCCGCTGGCCGGCAACGCCAACGGCTTCCGGATGGGGGCCTGGTTGCCGGCCAGCGGCCGGCACTACCGTGGCTTCTGCGCGGGGCATCTGGTTGCCGGCCAGCGGCCGGCACTACCTGTTGCTCATGCCGGGGTCGTTAAACTGCCGCCATGACGCCCACCTCCCCTCCCGACCCGCGCCGCGCCCAGCTGCGTCGGCTCAAACTGATCGCCCTGGCCATGCTGGTGGCGATGCTGGCCGGCTTCGCGGTCAGCCACTGGCACGGCGAACGCGGCATCTGGGCCTGGGTCTCGGCGTTCTGCGAGGCTGCCGCGGTCGGCGCGCTGGCCGACTGGTTCGCGGTGGTGGCCCTGTTCCGTCGGCCGCTCGGCCTGCCCATCCCGCATACCGCGATCATCCCGCGCAGCAAGGACCGCATTGCCGACAGCCTGGCGCTGTTCGTGCGCGACCAGTTCCTGGAACCGCAGGCCCTGCTGGCCCGGCTGCAGGTATTCGATCCAGCCAGCCGCCTGGGCAGCTGGCTGGCCGAGCCGGCGCGAGCCCGCATGCTGGCCGACATGGCGCGCGGCTGGGCCCTGCAGGCGCTGGACTTCCTCGATGAAGCGGCCGTCCGGCGCAGCATTCAGGGCTTCGTGATCCAGCAGCTGCGGCAATGGAATGCGGCCGCCACCGCGGGAGAACTGCTCGGCCTGCTCACCGCCGACAACCGCCACCAGCGCGTGCTGGACGAAGGCCTGACCCGGATCAGCGAATGGCTGGGCAACGAGAAGGTCAAAGACCGCGCGTCCACATTGATCGTGGGCTACATCCAGCGCGAGTGGCCCAAGCTGGCCAGCACGGTCAACTGGGTCAAGCCGATCGACGAGATCGGTGACACCCTCGCCGAGCGCCTGGCACATGCGGTGCTGGAGGAACTGCAGCAGATCCTGGCCCAGCCCGAGCATCCGCTGCGTCGCGATTACGAGACCTGGCTGAGCGACTACATCCAGCGGCTGCGCGAAGACCCGGCCCTGGCCGAGAAGGTGGAACAGCTCAAGCAGCAGGTGATCGACCACCCGGCCGTGCAGGAGTACGTGCAGGGCCTGTGGGCGCGCATCCATGCCAGCCTGCGCGCCGACCTGGCCAGCGAGGATTCCGCACTGGCCGGCCATCTGCGCCGCAGCCTGGCCTCCGTAGGCGAGGCGCTGCAGGCCGACCCGTCACTGCGCGAAGCGTTGAACCAGCACCTGATGGACGGTGCCGAGCGCCTGACCACGCGGCTGCGCAGCGGCGTGACCGAGCACATCGCACAGACCGTCAAAAGCTGGGACGAACGCCATCTGGTCGAGCAGCTGGAACTGAGTGTCGGCCGCGACCTGCAGTTCATCCGCTTCAACGGCACCCTGGTGGGTGGCCTGATCGGCGTGATCCTGCATGCGCTGACGGTGTGGTTCCACTGGTAACGCGATGACCGCTGACGTCGGCTGGCGACGCTGGCGGAAACACCGCCCGTGTCGTTGGGTGCCTCAAGCAGCGACCGCGCGTACCGCCGCCACCAGTGCGTCCATCTGCGCCGGCGTGCTGAAGATGCCTGGCGTCACCCGCAGGCAGGCGCCCGAAGCCAGCCCTTCGCGCGGCACCACGAACACGCCGGACTGCTTCACCATCCGCTGCGAGGTGGCCGTGTTGTCGCGCATCGTGGTCTGCCCGCGCAGCCGGAACGAGGTGATCGCACTTGACAGGCGCGGATCGTCCGAGCCCAGCAGCTGGAGGCGTTCGTCGCCGCGCAACGCGTCCATCCACTGATTGCGCAGGCGCAACAGGCGCGCCCGCTTGTTGGCCACGCCGATGCGCTCGTGCAGGTCCAGTGCGGCCGGCAGCGCCATGTAAGCGGCGAAATTGACCGTGCCGGTGTGCACGCGGGTGCGGATGTCTTCGTGGTCCTGCTCACCCATGTACGGATCCAGGTCACGCACCCGCCCGCGGCGGACATATACCGCCCCGACACCGACCGGCGCGCCGATCCACTTGTGCAGGTTGATCCCGATGAAATCCACGCCCAACGCGCGCAGCGGCATGTCCACCTGGCCGATGCCGTGCGCGGCGTCGAGCACCACCTCCACGCCGGCCGCCCTGGCCAGCGCGGCGATCTCGGCCACCGGCAGCAGCATGCCGTTGCGGTGGTTGACGTGGGTCAGCAGCAGCAGGCGCACGCGCGGGTTGGCGGTCAGCGCGCGGCGGTAGGTCTCCACGATGCTGTCGTGGTCGAACGGCTCGGGCAGCGTGATCGCCACCGGCTGCACCCCGCGCCGCGCCTGCAGCCACTGCATCGCGCTGATCATGCTGTCGTAGTCGGTGTCGGCGTACATCACCGCATCGCCCGGCGACAGCCCGCGGTAGCTGCCGATCAGCACCTGCATCGCCTCGGTGGCGCCACGCGTGAGCACGATCTCGTCGGTCTCCACGCCCAGCACCTGTGCCAGGCGCACGCGGGCCTGTTCGAACAGCGGTGGAAACGCCAGCCGCCCGAACCAGGCATTGCCCGCATTCACCGTGGCGGTGGCCTGCTGGTAGGCCTGCAGCACCGGGCGCGCCATCGCGCCCCAGTAGCCGTTGTCCAGCATCACGACCTCGTCGGTGAGGTCGTACAGCGCGCGCACCTGGGCCCACCAGGTTTCGTCGGCGGCCAGCTCGGCCGGCGTGCGCGCGCCCACTGCCGGCAGCGCCAGCGGCTCAGCGTCCATGGCGTTCGCACCGGAGAGTGCCGCAGCGACTGGCAGGGCCAGTGCGCCACGCAGCAGAGCACGTCGTTGCCGGTCCATCAGTAGCGGATCCGGTATTCGGCATAGAGGTTGCGGCCGTCGGTGTCATACGGCGCGTTCCGCGAGTAGATCAAGCCACGGCTGGCCTGGAAGCTGGCCTCGTCCGGGTAGCGGTTGAACAGGTTGTCCGCGCCGATCCGCAGCGTTTGCTGCTCGGTGACATTCCAGCTCACGGCCAGATCGACGAAGCTCATCGCTCCGAAGCGCTGGAAGATGTCGCCGGTGGCATTGCCCGAAGAGTCCGTCCATGCCCCGTAGTATCGCAGCTTGCCGAGCACGCTGAAGCGGCCCCACGCATACGTGCTGCTGAGCGTGGCCTTCTGCCGCGGCAGGCGCTCTTCGAAAATGCGGCGCTGGCTTTCATTGGTGGCCACGCCGGTGGCACCGCTGTCCACCTGGGTCTGGTTGTAGTTGTAGCCCAGCGTCGTGCTCAGCCGGCCCGCCCCGAGTGCGGTGGTGTGGCTGGCCACTACATCGACACCGCGGGTGGTGGTGTCGAAATCGTTGGTGTAGAAACTCACCGAGGTATACGCCAGCGGATTGGGCACGCCGGCGGGCACCGCGAACGAGGCCGACTGGCTGAAACGGTCGGTGACCTTGATGTCGTACAGGTCCACCGAGCCGGAGAAGCCCAGGTCGTTCTTCCAGGTCAGCCCGAGCGAGGCGGTGCGCGATTGCTCCGGCTTGAGCGGTTGAGCGCCGAGCTGGATCGCCAGCGGATCGCTGGGCGACAGGCGACCGGTGGTGAACACCTGCAAGGTCACGGTATCCAGTCCCTGCTGGGTGCTCTGCGTGTACAGCTGGCCCGGCGTGGGCGCGCGGAAGCCGGTGGAGACCGAACCGCGCACGGCGAGGTCCGGGGTGAACTCGAAACGACTGGAAAGCTTGCCGTCCACGCTCTCACCGAAGGCCGAGAAGTGCTCGTAGCGGGTGGCCGCGCCGACCGTCCAGCGCGCGGTCAACGGCGCTTCGACATCGATGTAGGCCGCGCGGCTGCGCTGGCTCCAGCGCCCGGCATTGGCCGCACTGAAACCCGGCGCACCGTTGGCACCACCGGCCAGGCCGGTGACCGCCCCCGGGCCGATCGCATACGACGCCGGATCACCGGCATCCACCCCGTAGGTTTCCTCGCGTGTCTCCGCGCCGAAGGCGATGTTGATCGGTGCGGCCAGCGCGCTGACCGGCAGCGAATAGACGATATCGGCGTTGAGGTTCTTCTCCTCCTGCGAGAGGCGGCCGAGGTAGAACGAGGTGGGGCTGTCCGGGCCGAGCGAGGCATTGATCGAATGGCCCAGCGTGTAGTCGATGCGGTTGCGCCCGTAGGAGCCGCTCACATCCCAGCGCCAGCGCTCGCCCCAGTAACCGCGCAGACCGAGCACGCCCTGCAGATCGTCCTGCTCGTTGCCGTACTTCGGGCTGAAGCCGGTCGGGTACAGGCTGCGCGCGTCCCAGCCGGGGAACACACGGCTGCGGTTATAGACCGAGGCGGTGCCATCGGGATTGCGCCAGTTGAAATCACTGACGCCTTCGCTGTGGCCGTACAGACCGAAACCGTAGAGGTCGACGCTGTCGTTCAAGGCGAGGTTGAGGTTGAAGCCGAAATGGCGGTTTTCCAGGTCCGGCTGGCCCCAGCGCTGCACCGGATCGGGCACGACCAGATCCGGGTGGGCGTTCTGGAAGGCGATCGCATCGGCGCGCTGGCGGCTGCGCGAGGTCGCGTCGGATTTGTCCCAGTCGGCGAACAGCGACAGGCTGCCCTTGTCACCCAGCGCGAAGCCGTGCCGGCCGCCGATCTTGCGACCGGTCCCATCGCCTTCGCTGTATTCGGACAGGCCCAGCGACAGTTCCCCGCCGACGCGGTCATCCAGGATGATGTTGATCACCCCGGCGATGGCGTCCGAGCCGTACTGCGCCGACGCGCCATCACGCAGCACTTCGATGCGCTGGATCGCATGCACCGGAATCTGCGCCAGGTCCGGCCCCTGCGCGCCGCGTGCGCCCAGCAGCGCCGAACGGTGGAAGCGGCGGCCGTTGACCAGCACCAGGGTCTGGTCCGGCGAGAGACCCCGCAGCGTGGCCGGCCGCACGAACACCAGGCCATCGTTCATCGGCATGCGCTGGACCACGAAGGAAGGCACCAGCTGGGCCAGCACGTCGTTGAGGTCGGACGACTCGATCGCCTGGATCTCTTCCTGCGAGAACACGTCCACCGGGGCCAGCGTGTCGAACTGGGTGCGGTTGCTGCCGCGCGTGCCGGTGACGATCATCGTGTCCAGGGTGGCGGGGGCCGCGGCAGTCCCTGCCGGGGCGGCCTCGGCACGCGCATCGGCGGCCGTGGCAAAGGTAAGGACGGACAACACCGCTACAGCAAGCACACAACGATTCACTGACGACTCCGCGGACGAACAGATGGGGGATGCCGTAACGGCGTGTCACGACATCCTCACAGTCTGTTGACGCGATATTGCCCGGCAATGACACGCAGGCGACGTTCTTGCAGCCCGCCACACATACGCCAGCGCACGGCTTTCCCCGCTCTCGACACCGCCATGACGCTTGTCTAACGAAATGATAATGACTATCATTCACTGATCGGCTGTACGCCTAGCCAACCGGCGCCCGGAAGCATCACGCCCTCCCCGCGCAACGCCCCGTGTACACCCCCTGATCCGCTGCCCTGCCTGCCCTGCCGCCTCTGGCAGCGTCGCTGTGCGTGCTGCCGTTTTCTCACACTGGAAGTGTTGCCATGTCCCGTTCGTTCGCGTCACCGTTGTCCCGGCCATCGTTGTTGGCCATCGCGCTGGTTGCTGCCCTCGCCGGGCCTGCACTGCCCGCCTTCGCCGAGGCCGGGCCGAATGATGCGACCACGCTGGACACGATCAAGGTGACCGCCGACGGCGAGATTCCCAATTCCTACACGGTCAAGCAGGCCAGCACCGCCACCAAGTTGAACCTGTCGCTGCGCCACACCCCGCAGTCGGTCACCGTGCTGACCCGCCAGCGCCTGGACGACATGGGCCTGTACGCGCTGTCCGACGTGATGGGCCAGGTCACCGGCGTGCATGTATCGGTCACCGATTCGGAGCGCATCAACTACATCTCGCGTGGCTACAGCATCACCAATTTCCAGATCGACGGGATGCTCAATACGTTTGGTGGCTCGCTCAAGACCAACACCGACAGCGCGATCTACGAGCGCATCGAAGTGGTCCGCGGCGCGACCGGCCTCACCACCGGTGCCGGTGATCCGTCGGGCACCATCAACATGGTTCGCAAGCGCCCGACCCAGGAGATGGCGATGAGCGCCGGCCTGACCCTGGGCCGCTGGGGCAACCAGCGCCTGGAAGCGGACATCGGCGGCCCGGTCGCGCTGGACGGCCGCGTGCGTGCGCGTTTTGTCGCCGCCAAGCAGCAGAGCGATTCCTTCCGCGATGTGTACCGTCTCGACAAGGACGTGTTCTACGGCATCGTCCAGGCCGACCTGACCGACAGCACCCTGTTCGAAGTCGGCTATGACTACCAGTCGCCGGAAACCAAGGGCGTGACCTGGGGCGTGGTGCCGTACTGGGGCCCGGACGGAAAGCCGGCCAACCTGCCGCGCTCGACCAACCTGTCGGCAAGCTGGAGCAGCTGGCCGATCGTGGAAAAGACCACCTTCATGCGCCTGGAGCAGCAGCTCGGCAACGGCTGGTCGCTCAAGGCCAGCGCGACCCAGGCCAAGCGCAACACCGATGGCGACGTCTGGTACGGCGCGCAGGGCTATCCCGCGCCGGATGGTACCGGTGTGCGCGCCTACCTTTCGCATTTCGCCGAACGCAGCGAAATGAACGTGTTCGACCTCAACGCCAGCGGCCCGTTCCAGCTGTTCGGCCGCGAGCATGAACTGGTGTTCGGCGTCGGCCAGTCCGTTCGCAAGGGCGAATCGCCTGCCTCGGAGTTCGTGCAGCCGCCGGGCTACGACGTGGTACCGGACTGGCGCACCTGGACCGGCGACGTTGCCCCGTTGCCGCTCACCCGGCATGACTGGCTGGCCTCGGAGAACGAGCTGACGCAGAAGGCCGCCTACGTGGCCGCCCGCCTGCAGCTGGCCGATCCGTTGCTGGCCGTGCTCGGCGCGCGCTATGGCAGCTGGGAGACCCGCAGCTGGCGCTATACCAACGATGCGGCCGGCAACCGCACCGGTACCACCCGCGGCGGCTACAAGCCGGACGATTCGCTGACCCCGTACGTCGGCCTGGTCTACGATTTCAGCAGGCAGTTCAGTGCCTACGCCAGCTACACCGACATCTTCCAGCCGCAGGACTACCGCGACAAGAACAACGATTACCTGGAGCCGGTGGTCGGGGACATGTGGGAGGCCGGCCTGAAGGGTGAATTCTTCGGTGGCCGCCTGAACACCTCCGCCGCGGTGTTCAAGGGCGAGAAGGACAATGTCGCCGAGCTCGATGATTCGGTACCGGCCGCCTCGCTGCCCGATGGCAGCAGCGCCTACCGTTCCACCGGCAAGGGCAACAAGGTCAAGGGCTGGGAACTGGAAGCCCAGGGCAGCCTGACCGAGAACTGGAACGTCTCGGCCGGTTTCGCGCACACCACCATCCGCAACCAGGCGGGCGTGGCGCAGAACACCACCAACCCGGTGGACACCTTCCGGCTCAACACCAGCTGGCGCCCGAGTGGTGAGTGGAACCGCCTCTCGCTGGGGGGCGGCGTGACCTGGCAGAGTCGTATCTACCGCGCCAGCACCAAGCCGCGTGCCGATTACGCGACCAGTGGCCGCACCGAATCGGCGTTCATCACCCAGGATGCGTTCTACCTGGTGAATGTGTTCGCCGGCTACCGCTTCAATGACAATTTCTCCGCGCAGCTCAACGTCAACAACCTGCTCGACAAGAAGTACTACAGCAACGTCGGTTTCTACAACGGCGTGTACTGGGGCGAACCGCGCAACGTGATGTTGAACCTGCGCTGGAAGCTCTGACACCGGCTCCAAGGGACCACTGCGACGCGCAGTGAACACGGCCAGGGATGGCCACTATCATTCATCACCGGCTGCGGCCGGTGATGCCCGTTTCCCCGATCGATCAGCAGGTTTCCGTGGACAGCACGCCGCACGCCAGCGCCAGGTTCAACCGTCTTGGTTCCTTCTTCGCCCGCCCCTGGCTGGGTGTCCTGTCACGTTCGCTCGCCGCGATCTTCGGCGGCTACGCGCTGGCCGCGACCTGCTCGATGTTCTTTGCGGTCGCGCTGCCGATCGCGCGCGGGCAAGCGGTGCTGACCGGCATGCTGGTGGCGATCGTGCTGTGCGCCTGCGCGGCACTGTGGGCGTTCGCTACCCGTACCGCGCTGCGCGCGTGGGTCGGCATCCTGATCCCGACGGCGCTGTTCTGGCTCGGCACCCGCCTGCTGCAGGGGGCCGCATGAAGAACGGATTCCGCCAGTCGATGGCCTGGCTGCACACCTGGACCGGCCTGCTGGTCGGCTGGCTGCTGCTGCTGATTTTCATGGCCGGCACGGCCAGCTATTACCGCGAGGAAATCAGCCGCTGGATGCGCCCGGAGCTGCCGCGCAGCAGCGTGAGTGCCGATGTGGCCGCCGAGCGTGCTCTCACCTTCCTGCAGCACAAGGCGCCGCAGGCCGAGAGCTGGAATGTCACCCTGCCCGACCCGCGCAACCCGGCGATGCGCATGTTCTGGCGCAACCCCGAATCGATGGTCAAGCCGCCGGTGGAAGGCGAGCGCCGCCGGCGCGGCGGAGGCCGCTTCGGCGATGCCACCGTCGATCCGAACACCGGCGAAGAGATCGCCGCGCGCGAAACCCGCGGCGGTGACTTCTTCTACCGCCTGCATTTCGACCTGCACTACATCCCCGTTTACTGGGCCCGCTACCTGGTCGGCTTCTGTGCGATGTTCATGCTGGTGGCGATCATCACCGGCGTGATCACGCACAAGAAGATCTTCAAGGACTTCTTCACCTTCCGCCCGGAAAAGGGCCTGCGGTCGTGGCTGGATTTCCACAACGTCAGCGCGGTGATGGCGCTGCCGTACCACGCGATGATCACCTACACCGGCATCGTCACGTTGATGTTCATGTACCTGCCGTGGGGCGTGAGCGTGGCCTATCCCAAGGATGAGGAGGCGTTCTTCAGCGAGGCCTTCGCGCGTCTGGCCGAGATCGAGACCCCGGCCGAAGGACGCGCCACGCCACTGCCCATCCAGCAGTTGCTGGACAGCGCGCGCGCCGAATGGAAGGGTGCGGATGTGGCCGGCTTCACCCTCTACCACCCGGGCGCGGCGAATGCGATCGTGGATATCACCCAGCGCGATGGAAAGCGCCTGTCGGTGGATACCCCGTCGCTGCGCTTCAACGCGATCACCGGCCAGTTGCTCGAGGCCAGCCCGGCCTCGGGCGGTGCCACCCAGACCCGTGGCGTGATGTACGGCCTGCACCTGGCGCGCTTCGCCGACTGGGGCCTGCGTGCCCTGTTCTTCCTGTCCGGGCTGATCGGTTGCCTGATGGTCGCCAGCGGCGTGGTGCTATGGGCGGTGAAGGAACGACCCAAGCACGCCAAGTCCGGCAAGACCGGGTTCGGCCTGCGCCTGGTCGACGCGCTCAACATCGGTGCGGTGGCCGGCCTGCCGATCGCTTTCGCCACCTATTTCCTGGCCAATCGTCTGCTGCCGGTCCAGATGGCCGAGCGCGCCAACGCCGAGGTCAATGCGTTCTTCTATGCATGGGCCGCCGCATTGCTGGCCGGTTTCCTCTGGCCCAAGCGGAGGATGTGGACCTGGCAGCTGTACCTGGGTGGCGTGCTGTTCGCCCTGATTCCGGTGGTCAACGCATTCACCACGCATGCGCATCTGGGCGTCACCCTGCGCACCGGTGACTGGGTGCTCGCCGGGTTCGATCTGACCATGCTCGCCTTCGGCGCGATGCTGGCCTACTGCGGTCATCGCATGCAGCGCTGGAAGCCACCGCTGAGTGCAGCCGAGAAGAAACGCCGTCAGCAGGCCGCTGCTGCGGGGGCGACGGCATGATGCTGCTCGCAATCACGCTGACCTTCTCGGCGTTCACGGCGTTGTCGCTGGCCATGGACAAGCACCAGCTGGACCTGAACGGCAAAGCCGGCGCCAGCGCATCGCGCATGCGGGTGTGGCGCTGGGTGGGCTGGACGTTGCTGACCGTCGCATTCGCACTGTGCGTGCTGGACCACGGCTGGGCGATCGGTCCGGTGCTGTGGCTGGGTGCGCTGACGATCAGCGGGCTGGTGATTGCGTTCGGGCTGTACCCGTACCGCCCCCGGTGGATCGCGCCGCTGGCCTGGGCGTTGCCGGTGGTGGGGCTGGCGGTGGCGCTGGTCGGGCGTTGAGGGAGCAGCCACGCATGGCGTGGCTCTACCTTCAGATCGATCCCTGCGGTGCACCCGCCGCACCCTCACGGGCGTCGCCGCATCGCGATCGCCGGTCAGGGCACCAGTGAAAACATGTGCGCGTCGGCGGGACGGCCGTCGATGACCAGTCGGTTGCGTGCCACGCCCTCGCGAAACGCGCCGGCCTTCTCCGCCACCCGTTCGCTGGCGAGATTGTCTACCGCAACGACGATCTCCACCCGATGCAGGCCCAGCGGCCCGAACGCCTGGGCCGCCAGCGCCTGCACGACGCGGGGCGCCACGCCCTGGCCACGGCACGACTGCCGCACCCAGTAGCCCAGGTTGCAGAAACGGGGATCGTGCTGGATCTTGTTCAATCCCGCGCCGCCGACGAAGGCGGCCGTGTCCTGGTCGAAGATTCCGTATTCGCAGGCCGTCCCTGCCGCCCAGCCGTCCCGGCAGGCCTGGAACCACTGCAGCGCCTGCTCGACGCGGTAGTCGACCGAGCTCCACGGCATCCAGCGCCGCATGCCCTCGGCCGACTCACGCACCGCCGTTGCGAACGCAGCGGCGTCGGCATCCTCGAACGGTCGCAGCAGCAGCCCGTCGGCGTGGAGCTGACTGTCGTCCATGTCGGCCCGTTCCCGTCAGGCGCCGTAGCGGCGCAGTTCCCACGCGCGGTGGATGCGCGGGTTGCGCTCGAAGTCCGCCCCGATGGTCTCGGGCGAAATCTCCTTGCACTCCGCGAATTCCTTGATCGCTTCATCGTCCAGCTTGAAGCGGCGGAAGTTGTTGGAGAAATACAGCACGCCTTCCGGGCTCAAGCGCGCCACGGCCGCGCGCAGCAGGCGCACGTGTTCGCGCTGGATATCAAAGTCATCGGCGCGGGCGGAGTTGGAGAACGTCGGCGGATCGCAGAAGATCACGTCGAAGCGGTGACGTTCGGCTTCCAGCCACGCCAGCGCATCGGCCTGGATCAGCTGGTGCTGGCTGCCGCCCTTGCCGTTCAACGCGAGATTGTCGGCGCACCACTGCAGGTACGTACCGGACAGATCCACGCTGGTGGTGGTCGCGGCACCGGCCACGGCGGCCTGCACCGAGGCGACACCGGTGTAGCAGAACAGGTTGAGGAAGCGCTTGCCCTGGGCTTCCTGCGCCATGTGCCAGCGCAGTGGACGGTGGTCCAGGAACAGGCCGGTGTCCAGATAATCGAACAGGTTCACGCGCAGCAGCGCATCGTTCTCGCGCACCAGCACGAACTCGCCGCGCTGCTCGAAACGACCGTATTTGCTGCCGCCCTTGCCACGCTCGCGTGACTTCAGCGCGACCTGCTCGGCCGGCACCTGGAAGACCTCGCGCGCGGCCGAGAGCAGCTCGTTGCGGCGGCGACGCACATCCACATCCGGAATGGTCGCCGGGGCCGCGTATTCCTGCACATGCAGGAAGGTCCGGCGGGCACCACCGTCTTCTTCATAGACATCGATGGCGGCCGCGTACTCGGGCAGATCGGCATCGTAAACGCGGTAGCAGGTGATGCTCTCGCGCGTCCGCCACGTCTTGAACTTCTTGATGTTCTTGCGCAGGCGGTTGGCCACCATCTGCGCGCCTTCGCTGAGCTCGCGCGGCTGGCCGGTGTTCTCGCGCTGCGGTACCGCGATCGGGTCGCAGACGATCAGCGCGCACTCGATGGCGCCGTTGAACAGCTGGTACTTCTTGTTGGCGCGCAGGCCGGTGGCGAAGGCCAGGTCGGCGCTGCCGCACAACAGGCTGGCGCGCCACTGCGGCACCGCGCGCTTGAGCGCGTCGCCGAGTTGGCGGTACAGCACTGCGTCGGCGGCCAGGCGCTCGTCATAGGGCGGGTTGCAGACCACGCAGCCGGTCTCCTGCGGCGGAACCTGCACATCGGTGATGTCGCGCACGCCGAACCAGATGGCATGGCCCACACCGGCCGTTTCGGCGTTCTGCTTGGCCGCATGGATGGCGTGCGGATCCACGTCGCTGCCGTGGATCACCTGCTTGAGTGCGCTGCGGCCGGCGGTTTCGCGGGCGCGCGCTTCTTCCATCAGGCTGTTCCAGGCGTCGCGGTCGAAGCCCAGCCAGCGGCTCGGCGGAATGCTGCCGTGGCGCTGCAGGCCCGGGGCCACGTCGGCGGCCATCAAGGCGCCTTCGATCAGCAGCGTGCCGCTGCCGCACATCGGGTCGAGCAGGCCACCGCCTTCGCTGTGGATCTTCGGCCAGTTGGCGCGCAGCAGCACCGCGGCGGCCAGGTTTTCTTTCAGCGGCGCATCGTTCTGCGCCATGCGCCAGCCGCGGCGGTGCATCGGGCCACCGCCCAGGTCGATCGAGATCGTGGCCCGGCCCTTGCGCAGCGACAGGTTGATGCGCACGTCCGGGAAGTCGGTGTTGACCGACGGCCGCTCCAGGCCCTGCGACCGCAGGCTGTCGACCACACCGTCCTTGACCCGCTGCGCGGCGAAGCGCGCATGGGTGATCTCGGTGCCGGACACATGCGCGTCCACCGACAGGGTCAGCTCGGGGCTGATGTGCTGCTCCCACGCCATCGCCGACACGCCCTGGTAGAGCGAGCCTTCGTCGGGGCAGTCGAACTCGGTCAGCGGCCACAGCACCCGGCTGGCCAGGCGCGACCACAGCACCACGCGCTGCGCCTGCGCCAGCTCGCCCTCGGCGTTGACGCCGGAAATGGTGGCGGTGGCCTTGTCCAGGCCGAGCGCCAACAGTTCGTCGGCGAGCAGATACTCCAGGCCCTTGGCGCAGGAAACAAAGAATTTCACGGAATCGGTATCGCAGGTCAGCGGAGAGGGGGTGCCCACGGGCACGGCAAGCAGCCGGGCACGGGTGTCCGGGGGGCCATTGTACGTGAGGCGGGCTGGAACGCCCGGTTACAGCGTGGCCAGCAGTTCCTCGAAGGCCCGGCTCGAGGCCTCGACGTGATCGGTCAGGCGGTGGCCGTCGTCCACCATCAGCAGGCGGGCCGAGCGGGCCTGGGCCCAGGCGATCACCTCCGCCGGCGGGATCAGCTCGTCGTGCCAGGCGTGGACCACGCTGGTCGGCACGCGGGCGGCATCCAGCGCCGGCATCGGCCCCATCCGGGTGGGCGGCACCATCAGGAACAGGCCCTGGACCGGCACCTGCAGCGAGGCGATGGCCGAAATGTACGAACCCAGGCTGGAGCCGGCCAGCACCACCGGGCCCTGCACGACACGGGCGGTGGCCAGGGTGACCAGGCGCTGCAGGCGGGCGCGCACATCGCCCAGGCTGCTGACCTCGCGCTGGGCGTCCAGATCGGTGTAGTCCGGGCGCTCGTGGGTCCAGCCCAGGCGCTCGGCGACGTCGGCCAGGGCGGTCACCTTGATGGCGTCCGGGCCGCTTTCAAAGCCATGGGAGAGGATGCAGTGGCCGCGGCTCATGCGCACACCGCGCGGGAATCGATAGGAGCGTTCATGCCTGAATGCTAGCATCGCCGCATGCCCGACCGCGCCCCGCCCGCCATCGATGCACAGCCCCTGCCCTACCAGGACAGGCTGCTGTCCCGCACGCACGACGAGATCGATCTGGTGGTCATCCACTGCACCGAACTGCCGGACCTGGCGATGGCACGCGAGTACGGCGAACGCGTGCTGTATGACAGCGGCACCGGCAACAGTGGCCACTATTACATCGACCGCGATGGGCGCATCGTCCAGTACGTGTCATTGGACCGCGTCGCGCATCAGGTCAGTGGCTATAACCCGCGCTCGATCGGGATCGAACTGGTCAACACCGGGCGCTACCCACATTGGTGGGATTCCCGCCACCAGGCGATGGGCGAGCCCTACCCGGATGCGCAGATCGCGGCGCTGATCGACCTGCTGCAACACCTGTGCGGGACGCTGCCCGCGTTGGCCCATATCGCCGGGCATGAGTGGCTGGATACGCGCGAGGAAGTGGCCAGCGACGATCCGGAACGGCGGGTGCCGCGCAAGCGCGATCCGGGTCCGATGTTCCCGTGGCCACGCGTGCTGGCGGCGGTGCCGCTGCAGGAACTGCGTGGCTGAGAGGGTGTGCCGACCAACGGTCGGCACCTACCGCGCCATTGGCCGTGGCCGTCATCGTGGCCCGTGATCAGCCGGTTGCGACCGGACGCGAAGCATCGCTGACCCAGCCGCTCCACGAATCCGCATAGATCCGCGCCCCTTCCAGCCCGGCGGCTTCCATCGCCAGCAGCAGATGGCAGGCGGTCACGCCCGAGCCGCACATCAGCACGACCTCGTCCGGTGCGTGGGTGCCGATCAGCGGCTGCAGCGCGGCGCGCAGATCCTCCGCAGGGCGCAGCCGTCCCTCATGCACGTTCAACGCGAACGGACGATTCACCGCGCCGGGCACGTGGCCGGCGACCGGATCCAAGGGCTCCACTTCGCCCCGGAAACGCTCGCCCGCCCGCGCATCGATCAGCCAGCCCGGCGCGTGCTTGAGACGCGCCTGCACCTCCTCCACCGAGGCGATCTGGCGGCGGTCGAACTGCCCCGGGTACGGCGGCAACGGCGTCACCTGCGGCAGCGCTGCGGTGACCGGCAGACCGGCGGCCTGCCATGCCGCAAATCCGCCGTCGAGAACGCGTACCTGTGCATGCCCGATCAGCCGCAGCAGCCACCACAACCGCGCGGCCGCCATGCTGCCGTCGCCGGCGTCGTAGACCACGACCTCGGTTTCCGGCCCGATGCCCCACGCGCCCAGGCGGGCGGCGAACGCATCGCTGTCCGGCAGCGGATGACGGCCATGGCCGGTGCGGTCAGGATCGGACAGGTCCCGGTTGAGATCGGCGTACAGCGCGCCGGGCAGATGGCCCTGTGCATACAACGCCGCACCGGACTGCGGATCGGCCAAGGAGAACCGCGCATCCACTACCCGAAGCGTGGGGGCGGCACTGGCCGTCGCACGTGCATCCATAAGGCGCGTGGCGCCGTCGTCCAACGCCTGTGCGAGGGCGGTGACATCGATCAATGGCGTGGTCATGCGGTCTGCTCCAGGCGGCGACGCAGGTTGTAGAGAATGGCGGCGGTCGCACCCCAGATCCGCTGCCCGGGCCAGCCGTATTCGAGCACGTGGCGGATGCGACCGCGGTGGTCGATCTCCACGTGGTGCAGGTTGGCCGGATCCATCAGGTAGGACAGCGGCACTTCGAACACTTCCGCGACCTCGCCCGGTTCGGGCACGGCCACGAAGGCAGGATCGATCACGGCCACCACCGGCATGACCCGGTAGCCGGTAATCGTCACGAACGGATCCAGATACCCAAGCACCTGCACCTGATCGTGCTTGAGTGCGATTTCCTCGTCACTCTCGCGGATCGCGGCGGCGACGGCATCGCGGTCCTCCGGCTCCATGCGGCCACCGGGAAAACCGACCTGGCCCCCGTGATGGCGCAGCGTGTCGGTGCGCCGGGTCAGCAGCACCTGCGCGCCGCCCTCGCGCGGAATGATGCCGGCCAGCACGGCCGCTTCAACGGGCGGGCCGGGCGGTAACAGATCGATCAGTTCGCTGCGGTTCCAGCCGTCGCCGGACGGCGGCCGGTCCAGCGGATGCAGCGCGCGCAGCAGGCGCTCGTGTTCGGCCAGCGAACCGCGCAGCGATTGCCGCAGTTGTTCGCGCAGGGGCAGCGTGTGCTGCATGACGTGATGCTGTTCGGGTCGGCTCATGGTTCGCCAGCGGGTGATTTCATCCACGGTGCGCAGGCAGCCCGTGCAGACACCGGCGCGATCCAGCGCGCAGATTCCGATGCAGGGAGTGGGCACGGCATGCGGGGATTCTTCCATCGATTGCACCGGTCAACAGTACCGCGATTGCACGGAAACAAAAAACGCGCCGGTGTTTCCACCGGCGCGTTCTTGATGTTGCGAAAATTACTTGACGCTGACGAGCTTGATTTCGAACTGCACCGCGACGTTCGGCGGGAACGGCGTGCGCGGATCGGCACCATAGGCCTGATCCGGCGGCAGCGTCACTTCCCACTTGGAGCCAGCCGGCATCTGCAGCAGGGCTTCACGCATGGCCTTCATTTCAACTTCGCTGACCTTGATGCCCGGGATCTGCTGGGCCGGACGCGCTTCGGCCGGACGGGTGCCGAACGGATACGGACCGGCCACTTCCAGCTGCACGGTGCTGGCCTGGGTCGGCTTGGCACCCTTGCCGGCTTCGATCACGCGGTACTGCACGCCGCTCGGAAGCGACTGCACGCCGGCCTTGGCCTTGTTGGCGGCCAGGAACTGGGTGCTCTTGGTCTTGTTCTCGGCGGCAGCCTTGTCGTACTCGGCCTTGGCGGCCTGCGCACGACCCTGCTCACGCTTCTGGAAGGCTTCGACGGCGGGCTTCAACTGCTCAGCCGTGATCGACGGCTGCTTCTTGGCGTAGGCATCCTGCAGGCCCTTCACCACCGAGTTGATGTCCAGCTGCTCGCCGCGTGCGGTGAGTTCAGCCAGGTTGTTACCGTAGTCGTAACCGAAGTAATAGCTCAGCTTGCCCTTTTCGGACGAGGTGTCCTGGGCGAAGGCATTGCCCGTCAGGGCCAGGGCCGCGACGGCGACCGCGATAGAACGCAACTTCATCAAACTTTTCTCCAGGGGTGGTAACTCAGGACGCGTTGGGCCGCCCTGAGGCGACGGGTTAGGATAGCCGCCGCAACGTTGAACCGCCACTAACGACGCAGGCTCTGACCTGACTTCGTTTCAATAGTTCAACATCACTTTTTTTTAACGTTTTCAGGAGTCCTGCCGTGGCCGACGCCCTTATCGCGATTATGGACGATGGTGCCGTACGCACTGTGACGGTCAACCGCCCGGACAAACTCAACGCCCTGAACCGGGCGACCCTGGAAGCCCTTGATACGGCCTTCGCCGAGGCCGCTGCCGCCCCTGGGGTGCGGGTGGTGGTGCTGACCGGCGCCGGTCCCAAGGCGTTCGTCGCCGGTGCGGACATTGCCGAAATGAACGGCCTGAGCGCGGTTCAGGGTCGTGATTTCTCACTGCTCGGCCAAGGGTTGATGCGCCGCATCGAGCGCATGCCCAAGCCGGTGATCGGCAAGATCAACGGATTTGCGCTGGGCGGCGGCCTGGAACTGGCCATGGCCTGCCACCTCCGGGTGGCCGCGGAGACCGCCAAGGTCGGTCAGCCAGAGATCCATCTGGGCCTGATCCCCGGCTTCGGTGGCAGCCAGCGGCTGCTGCGCCTGTGCGGCCGCGCCGCCGCACTGGAGCTGTGCCTGCTGGGCACCCCGATCACCGCCGCGCGTGCCGCGCAACTGGGCATCGTCAATGAGGTGGTCCCGGCTGCGGAGCTGGATGCCCGCGTCCAGGCTCTGGCGTCGCAATTGGCCTCGGCCGCGCCTCTCGCGCTGCGCGGCATCCTCGATGCGATCCATATCGGCGGCGAATGTTCGCTCGGCGAGGGACTGGAGTACGAGAGCGTGCAGTTCGGCCTGATGTTCGCCACCGAGGACATGCGCGAAGGCACCAGCGCGTTCCTGGCGCGGCGGCCGCCGGTGTTCCAGAACCGCTGAGCCATGTCGCCTTCCGATACCGCTTCGCCGGCGCAGCTGCTGGCACTCGTCCTCGACGATCAATGGGATGCCGCGCTGGCGGCCGGGTTGATGGACTACGTCCCGCAGCCGGGCGACGAAGCGCTGCGGCCCGATCATCCCGATCTTCCACAGCGGCTGCAGCACGCACAGCAGCAATTGCAACGTGCCTGGGCCGCACGCGAGCGCTACCGCCAGCGCCAGCAGCGACTCGCGCGCCGTGCTGCCGAGCGCGATGCACGCCGTGCACCGCCCCCTACACCCGAGATCCAGAAACCCGCCCTGCCCTCGGCCGCTGCCGCGATTCTCGCGCGCGCCAAGGCCAAGGCCGCGGGCCGCACCTCCTGATGGCCACGATGAAGAAAACCGTCGCACGCACCGCGCGCATGCCCAAGGCCGACGTGATCGAGATGTTCACGCGCCTGCGCGAGCTCAACCCGCACCCCAGGACCGAACTGGAGTACAGCTCGCCGTTCGAACTGCTGGTGGCGGTCACGTTGTCGGCGCAGGCCACCGATGTCGGCGTCAACAAGGCCACGCGCAAACTGTTCCCGGTCGCCAATACCCCGCAGGCGATCCTCGCTCTCGGTGAGGACGGCTTGAAGAAGTACATCGCCACCATCGGCCTGTACAACGCGAAAGCGAAGAACGTGATTGCCGCGTGCGCCATGTTGGTCGAACAGCACGGCGGCGAGGTGCCGCGTGATCGTGCTGCACTCGAGGCGCTTCCCGGTGTCGGTCGCAAGACCGCCAATGTCGTGCTCAACACGGCCTTCGGCGAACCGGTGATGGCAGTGGACACGCACATCTTCCGCGTCTCCAACCGCACCGGGCTGGCGCCGGGCAAGGACGTGCGTGCGGTGGAGGATCTGCTGGTCAAGGTGATCCCGGCCGAGTTCCTGCTCGATGCGCATCACTGGCTGATCCTGCATGGCCGTTACGTGTGCAAGGCACGCAAGCCGGACTGCCCGCAATGCGTGATCCGCGACCTGTGCCGTTTCAAGGAAAAGACGGCTGCCTGAACGGGGGCGACGACTGCCATATGGGAGCAACCCGGCGGTCATCTCCAGACGGCATCAATAGCAGCCCCTGACGCCGCTTGGGATACGGGCGATGACGGTTTGTCCGAAACTGTCACATTTACGCAATCTTCACTAATTAGCCTGCGCAGCATCTTCCCACCTGCCTGCAAGGCTCCTTCCATGAAACTGCATCGCCAACTTCTTACTGCGGCCGTGGCGGCTGCGCTGTTCGTTCCGGCCGCTCACGCTGAAGTGGCCATCGATGTGATCGGCGGTTCGGAAATCACGTTCGAGGGCCTGGTCCAGGCCGACGGCAACTGGTTCGACAACGATGTGACCGACCTCAACGGCGGTGATGCCGGCAACGGCAAGAACAGCGAATTCGAGCTGCGCCGCGCCGAGCTGGTGCTCAAGGGCAAGGGCCCGGGCAACGTGGAATGGGTGGTGGGCTACGACGCCAAGGCCGACAAGTTCCTGGACACCAACCTGAAGTACAAGCTGGCCGGCAACGCCAACCACTTCGTGCAGTTCGGCCAGTTCAAGCAGCCCAACAGCCTGGAAGAACTCTCCAGCACCAAGAACAACGACTTCATCTCCAAGGCCGCGGTCACCAATACCTACGCCGTGGCCCGCCGCCTCGGTGGCGCCTACAGCATCGGTGACAACAACTGGTCCGTCACCGCCAGCGGCTTCGGCCGCGAACTGACCCGCAACCTCGCGCACGGCAGCGGCTACGGCGCCCGTGGCACCTGGGCCCCGATCAATGAGAAGGGCCAGGTCCTGCACTTCGGCCTGAGCTATGTGGACTACGACACCGACGCCGACACCCTGCGCGTGCGTGCCCGTCCCAACGCCGACCTGGCCACCGCGCGCCTGGTCGACAGCGGCAACATGGTGGACACCGACCGCGTGAGCACGATCGGCGCCGAAGCGATGTACATCGGCGGCCCGTTCAAGGCCCAGGCCGAGTACTACACCAGCAAGGCCAAGCGGTACTCGCACGACAACTACAGCAGCGACGGTTACTACGTCAGCGGCCTGTGGAACATCAGCGGCGAGACCTGGGGTTACAAGGGCGGCACCCCGACCACCGGCCTGCCGGATGAGCCGGGCCGCGGCATGTGGCAGCTGGGTGCGCGTTACGACCACATGGACCTCAACGACGGCAATCTGTCGGCGAACCCGGTGGCCGGTCGCCCGCCGATCGTCGATGGCGTGCTGGGCGGCAAGATGGACATCTGGACCGTGGGCGTGAACTACTACTGGCGCTCCAACACCAAGTTCGCGCTGAACTACGTGATGGTGGACAGCAAGAAGTACAGCTCGACCGCGCGCACGTTCGTCAACGACGATCCGAACATCCTCGAAGCCCGCCTGCAGTTCTTCTGGTAAGCCCTGCAACACGCGTGTGACACAAAGGCGCAGCTTCGGCTGCGCCTTTTTTCGTGTTCGTCCGCGGGCATGCTGTGCGCCCCTCGCCCCATGGATGGACCCGATGCGTATCGCACTCTCGCTGTTGCTGGCCGCCGCGTGCAGTGCCGCCGCCCTGCCCGCCCAAGCCCAGGACTGCCATGACGCCCAGGCGGCAGCGCAGGAGGCCTACACGGTCCGAGCACCCAACGTGCTGCCCGACCGCGCCGGCTACACACGCGACATCGCCGCCAGCGTCTGCCGCCGATGGCCGGCACGCCCGGAGCTGACCTTGGTGGCCACGCCGGTCTGGCGCGACGGCGGCAACAACGACTCCCGCGATGGCGATGTGGAGGTACTGGTGATCGATACCGACACCCTTGCCACGCGCGCATGGGCGGTGCTGCTCGGCGCACTCGACAGCGATGCGATCTTCTTCGATGGCATGCACATTGATACCGCGCGCTACCAGCTTGCGCCGGACACCCTCGCCTTCGGCCTGCGCGTGAAGCGGCGCAATGGCTCCGGGCCCAATCCGTTCAGCGAAGAACAGGTGCATCTGCTGGCGGTGCAGGCAGACACGCTGCGCACGCTCGGCCCAGCGATGGTGCTGCGTCGCTTCCAGGCCGAGTGGGATACCCGCTGCGCCGGCGACTCCATCGACGTGACGCGCACCGTGGCCGTTGGGCCCAAAGGCAGACACGGCTTGGCCGACCTCATCCTGCGCGAGCGACGGGTCACCACGCACAGCTGGATGGACGGTGACAGCTGCCGCGACCAGGACACGTCGGTGGAAGGCGAGCGCCACGTGCTGCGCTTCGACGGCCGCCGCTACGCGGTCCCGGAGGCGCTGCAGCCGTTGTGACACCCCTTCCAGAAGGCGTGTCACGAGGTGGTCATATGACAGACGCTGCGCTGTCATCGAACCGTTATGGAATGAGCACCGGGCGGGACACCCCGCACCTTCATCCATCCCAGGAGCCACCCCGTGATCCACGCCTTCAAGTCGCGCGCCGCTGTTGCCGTCCTCGCCGCGTCGTCCGTGTTCGCCGCCAACGCCGCCGATGTGACCGGCGCGGGCGCCTCGTTCATCTACCCGGTCATGTCCAAGTGGTCGGCCGACTACAGCACCGCGACCGGCAAGAAGGTCAACTACCAGTCCATCGGTTCCGGTGGTGGTATCGCCCAGATCAAGGCGGCGACCGTTGATTTCGGCTCCTCCGATGCCCCGCTGAAGCCGGAAGAACTGGCGGCGGCCGGCCTGGCCCAGTTCCCGTCGGTGATCGGCGGCGTGGTCCCGGTGATCAACGTGGCCGGCATTGCCCCGGGCGCGCTGAAGCTCGATGGCCCGACCCTGGGCAACATCTTCCTGGGCAAGATCAAGACCTGGAACGACCCGGCGATCGCCGCGCTGAACCCGGGCGTGAAGCTGCCCGACGGCAAGATCACCGTCGTGCACCGCTCGGACGGTTCGGGCACCACCTTCAACTTCGTCAACTACCTTTCCAAGGTCAACCCGGAGTGGAAGACCAAGGTCGGTGAAGGCACCTCGGTCCAGTGGCCGGTCGGCATCGGTGGCAAGGGCAACGAAGGCGTTGCCGCGTATGTGAAGCAGATCAAGGGCGGCATCGGCTACGTCGAACTGTCCTACGCGCTGCAGAACAAGATGTCCTACGCTGCGATGAAGAACGCCTCGGGCAAGATCGTGCTGCCGAGCGACACCTCCTTCGCCGCCGCTGCTGCCAGCGCCGACTGGGCCAGCGCGAAGGACTTCTACCTGGTCATGACCAACGCCCCGGGCGCCGATGCGTGGCCGATCACCGCCACCAACTTCATCCTGGTCCGCAAGCAGCCCAAGAACGTCGCCAACGCCAAGGCCACCCAGGAGTTCTTCCGCTGGATCTACAAGAGCGGCGATGCGCAGGCCAAGCAGCTCGACTACGTCCCGCTGCCGGACACCCTGGTCAAGCAGATCGAGACCTACTGGTCGCAGAACCTGAAGTATTGAGGAAGTCACCACCCACGGTGGTGACCTGCCGGTCGGTGCCGACCGTTGGTCGGTACGCGTCGCCCCCGACGCAACCCACCGGACAGTGCAATGGCGCCGGAAGGACCTCTCTCCCCTTCCGGCGCCATCGGGCGCGGACCGCAAGGTTCCGCGCCTTTTTGTTGCCTGCCGCAAAACGCCCGACCCTTGTGCCGCAAGGCTTTGCGTGCGCTCGGTCACGGCGTCATCAAGCTGTAACAAAAACATCATTTCATAGTCGCGTCGCCGGAAAGACCGGCCCTTATCCCGCTATGGAGTGACGCATGAAACTGCACACGGCCAGCATCGCCGCCCTTTCCCTGGCCATCGCGCTGGGTCTTTCCGCCTGCAAGCCGGGCGCTGAAGGCCAAGCCGCCGCGCCGGCCACCGATGCGCCCGCTGCCGCTCCGGCCGCTGGCGATCGCCTGACCGCCGAGATTTCCGGCGCCGGTGCCTCCTTCATTTTCCCGCTGGTGTCCAAGTGGTCGGCCGACTACAACACCGCCACCGGCGCCAAGATCAACTACCAGTCGATCGGTTCCGGTGGCGGCATCGCCCAGATCAAGGCCGGCACCGTTGATTTTGGTTCCTCCGACAAGCCGCTGAGCAGCGAAGAGCTGGCCCAGGCCGGCCTCGGCCAGTTCCCGTCGGCGATCGGTGGCGTGGTGCCGGTGGTCAACATCGACGGCCTGGAAGCCGGCAAGCTGCGCCTGAGCGGCGCCCTGCTGGCCGATATCTTCCTGGGCAAGGTCAAGACCTGGAACGACCCGGCCATCGTCGC